>Ga0209572_1000009_pt1 | contig 651398 bp, 518 predicted proteins | sample EBPBio232012_DNA_FD_185867 | JGI IMG/M metagenome (GOLD analysis project Ga0209572, IMG submission 185867) | Wastewater treatment Type I Accumulibacter community from EBPR Bioreactor in Madison, WI, USA - Reactor 1_1/23/2012_ DNA (SPAdes)... | ecosystem: Engineered > Bioreactor > EBPR >...
TCCCTTACGGTACTGGTTCACTATCGGTGTCTGAGGAGTATTTAGCCTTACCAGATGGTGCTGGCAGATTCAGGCAGGATTCCTCCGGTCCCGCCTTACTCAGGATACTGCTCGTCCTCATCAATTTGCGCTTACGGGGCTATCACCCTCTATGGCTCAACTTTCCAGAAGATTTAACTTGATGATGATTTCTAAATGCAGTCCTACAACCCTCAAGCGGCACGCCGCTCAAGTTTAGGCTATTCCCTTTTCGCTCGCCACTACTTGGGGAATCACTATTGTTTTCTTTTCCTCCCGGTACTTAGATGTTTCAGTTCTCGGGGTTGGCTCTCTTACGAGTACTATACCTTCAGTATAGTGGGTTGACCCATTCGGAAATCCAGGGATATAATGCTTGTGTGCAGCTCCCCCTGGCTTATCGCAGCTTACCACGTCCTTCGTCGCCTCTCAGACCCAAGGCATCCACCATGCGCCCTTAGTTGCTTTAAAAAAATTAGAAACTAGAATTTGTTATGATTGTAGTTGTTACCCGACCACATTTCTTCAGACCAACCATAAAAAAATGGTGATTATTCAAAAATTGTGATCAGTGTATATGTTAGATACTCGTCTAACATTTTATTTTCCAATATGTCAAAGAGCTAAGTACGAAGTACGAAGTACAAAGTACGTTTGCTGATGTTCAGGTTATGAACCTGCAGGCCTTGCGCCAACATCTTATTAAAAGAACTGTTTCTAACAGGAGGTAATCCGTACTTCGTACTTCTTACTTCGTAGTTATTTTGTGGAGGATATCGGAGTCGAACCGATGACCCTTAGCTTGCAAAGCTAATGCTCTAGCCAACTGAGCTAATCCCCCGTGGTATAGCTCACAGCCATCAGCAAATAGCCATTAGCCATTAAGTAGACCCGAGCAGATTTGAACTGCTGACCCCTACATTATCAGTGTAGTGCTCTAACCAGGCTGAGCTACGGATCTGTAATTGTAGCCCCCGTGTTACGGGTTACTATTTGATTGAAAGAACTAATTGTTTGTCATGTCCAGCTATCCGAACAGGACAATGAAAGTTGTGGGAAACAATAGCAAGTAAGTACTTGCTCTAAAAAGGAGGTATTCCAGCCGCACCTTCCGATACGGCTACCTTGTTACGACTTAGCCCCAGTCACCAGTTTTACCCTAGGCGGCTCCTTACGGTTACCGACTTTAGGTACACCCGGCTTCCATGGCTTGACGGGCGGTGTGTGCAAGGTCCGGGAACGTATTCACCGTATCATTGCTGATATACGATTACTAGCGATTCCAGCTTCATGGAGTCGAGTTGCAGACTCCAATCTGAACTGAGAAGTGGTTTTTGGGATTAGCTTCACATCGCTGTGTTGCAGCCCTTTGTCCACTCCATTGTAGCACGTGTGTAGCCCTGGGCATAAAGGCCATGATGACTTGACATCATCCCCTCCTTCCTCACGTCTTACGACGGCAGTTTCACTAGAGTTCCCAGCGTTACCTGATGGCAACTAGTGATGGGGGTTGCGCTCGTTGCGGGACTTAACCCAACACCTCACGGCACGAGCTGACGACAGCCATGCAGCACCTTACTGGCAGTGTATTGCTACAAAATGAGCTTTCACCCACGGTCTCCCAGCATTCTAGCCCAGGTAAGGTTCCTCGCGTATCATCGAATTAAACCACATGCTCCACCGCTTGTGCGGACCCCCGCCAATTCCTTTGAGTTTCAATCTTGCGATCGTACTTCCCAGGTGGGATACTTAATGCTTTCGCTCAGACACTTACTGTGTATCGCAAATGTCGAGTATCCATAGTTTAGGGCGTGGACTACCAGGGTATCTAATCCTGTTTGATCCCCACGCTTTCGTGCCTCAGTGTCAATATCCGAGTAGCCAGCTGCCTTCGCAATTGGTGTTCTATGTCATATCTAAGCATTTCACCGCTACATGACATATTCCGCTGACCTCCACGGTATTCAAGACTGATAGTATCAATGGCAGTTTCCAAGTTAAGCTCGGAGATTTCACCACTGACTTACCAACCCACCTACGCACCCTTTAAACCCAGTGAATCCGGATAACGCTTGCACCCTCCGTATTACCGCGGCTGCTGGCACGGAGTTAGCCGGTGCTTATTCATATGGTACCGTCAGACGAGTTAGAAAACCCTTTTTTCGTCCCATATAAAAGAAGTTTACAATCCAGAGGACCTTCATCCTCCACGCGGCATGGCTGGTTCAGACTTTCGTCCATTGACCAATATTCCTTACTGCTGCCTCCCGTAGGAGTCGGGCCCGTGTCTCAGTGCCCGTGTGACTGGTCGTGCTCTCACACCAGTTACTGATCGCAGGCTTGGTGGGCCGTTACCCCGCCAACTACCTAATCAGCCGCACAGCCATCTTCAAGTGATAAATCTTTAACAACAAAGTGATGCCACTCCGTTGTACTATGGGGTATTAATCCAAATTTCTCTGGGCTATTCCCCGCTCGAAGGAAGGTTCTGTACGTGTTCCGCACCCGTTTGCCGGTCGCCATCAACTGTATTGCTACAGTCATGCTGCCCCTCGACTTGCATGTATTAAGCCTGCCGCTAGCGTTCATCCTGAGCCAGGATCAAACTCTCCATTGTAAATGATGTTTGATACTGACATGTTTTTATTCTCATTAGAAAATTAACGTGTCAAATCTAAATGTAAATTTTAGCTTGACTTACCTATTTGTTTTCCTCCCGAATCGCTTCGGAAAGAAGTGCTATTGTTTCCCAACTTTCAAAGATCTTTTGCCGTTTTACCAGCACCCCGTTTTTGATTGGGAGTGCAAAGGTAAGGGCTTTTTTATTTCTACCAAATTTTTCTTTCGTTTTTTTGAAAAAACTTCAGACGTTTCTGGCTTGATAATCAACTTGTTTGTGAAGAACTGTTTCGCTTTTTTTGAAAGCGGATTGCAAAGGTACGGGTCTTTTTATTTCTACCAAATTTTTCTTTCATTTTTTTGAAAAAATCAGAATCATCAGGTTCGCCGTAATCAACTGTTTTGCAAGAACTTAGCCGCCTTTTTGAAGCGGAGTGCAAAGGTAGGGGATTCAATTTTACCAGCAAATTTTATTCTGCTTTTTTTGCCCTTTTTTTTCTGCCCTTTTTCTTTCACAACCTTCAGAGAACTACCGCTTTTTTGAAGCGGGTTGCAAAGATAAGGGCACCTGCATTACCCACCAACAATTTTTGCTATAATTATTGCTTCAACTCCTGAAACCCAGTACTGTTAACGCTTTTCGACGAAAAAAACTTTCAGACACACACCGGCTTTAACCCAACAACCACTTCATAACCGCTTAACAGGTGTTCTTTTACCCCTCGCCCCCGCCTTATCCCGGATATCCACAGCACTGTAAAAATCTTAGCCCCGCAGGAATATGGCTTAAATTACCCCACCCTATTATATAGAAGCAGGAACATTTTGCCCCTTCCAAAACTAATTTGTTACTGTATAACAGAGAATTGTGGCTGAATCTGCCCTGTAATCTACTCTTTATCAGGCCAATAGTCCGCCGGATAGTTTACCGCTACCAGAAATAAACCATGCGGAGGAACCGCAAAACTGGCTTTAGTACAATCCCGGGCCTCAATAATCGCCCTGAATTCATCCAGGCTTATCTTCCCCCGGCCAACTTTTAGCATGGTTGCTGTTAACGCCCTGACCATTCCCCGCAGAAAACGGTTGCCACGTACCCGGTAGACGAGACATTCCCCTTCCCGCTCCCAAACACTTTCTTCAATACGGCAGATAAATGTCTTTACCTGTGTATTCCGTTTGGAAAAGGAAGTAAAATCGCTGTACCCTTTCAGGATTTCAGCCGCTTCCTGCATCTGCTCAATATTCAGCTGATAAGGGAAATAATAAGCACGGTCTTCCAGAAAAGGATCCTTTGAACGGTATATAAAATACCGGTACTCCCGGGTGACCGCATCAAACCGGGCATGTGCCTCCGCCGGCATTTGTACGATCCGACGAATCACGATATCCGCCGGCAATATCGCATTCATCTTGTAGACAAATTGCGGATGCACCGCCTCTCCAAAATCAAAATGAAAGTAATTCTGTTCAGCATGTACCCCCGCATCCGTACGCGACGATCCGGTAAGTAACACCGGCTTACGTTGCAATACTTCAAACGCTTTTTCAATCTCCGACTGCACCGTAAAGGCATTCTCCTGGGTCTGAAACCCGCTGTATGAAGTTCCCTTATAGGCTATTTCGAGAAAATAACGGGGCATATAAACAGATAGCAGTTAGTAGTTAGTAGTCAATCCGCCTTACCGGCTGAGACAATTGATTAATGAATCATGGCTTTGAACCGGTTGATATAATAAGGGTCCTTTAATTCTGCCTCAAGGGAGGCAAATACTGCTTTATCAGAAGTGTATTTATAAGCCGCATCAAAAAAGTTATACCGGGCTTCATCATTCAGAAACAAGGCACCGAGGTTTTTCAGTTGTGCAACAGTAAAACATTTTTGCTTAAAATATTTTTTAGCCTGACTGATCATCTCTTCATCTCCGTCAGCTGCCGCCATTAACTTACGCAGGGCAAAGAAATCGGATTCCTCCGCTACGGCCGCACAGTTACTCTGAGCTATGGTTTTCTCCTCCGGTACAGCCGGCTTACTTTCTGCTTTAGGTAACTCCACTTTTACTTTTTCTCCGGTTTGGGGTACCACAGGCAGTCCTTCAGCAGGTTTCTCTTCCGCTTTTACGGCCGTTGCCGGAATATCCAGAAACTTCTTTTCTTCCTTTGGCACTTCTTTTACAGGGGATGTAAAAACCTGCCTGGGATTGGGAATCAGCAACCGGATTGTGTCTGCGATTCCTCCCTCCCAGCTATCCAGAAAAACCAACCCGAATCCTTCCGTAGTCGAACTTTCCGCACGCTTGGTCACCATCCCGCTACGGAGTACAGGATTGATTTCGTTACCACTCTCCGCAACTTTCTCCGGAACAGGAATTGTTTCCGCAGGAATAGACGATTCCTTAATAACGTCCGGCGTGGCCGGTTTAACTGTTTCTTTTATTTCGGTTTTACTTTCAGCTACAGCAACAGGCACTGGTTCCTTTTGTACAGTAACCACTGCTTCTTTTTTTACTGCGTCCACCGTATTTACGACAGGCACTGTTTCCGGCTTAACCTCTGCCGGCACCTGGGCTACGGGTTTCTCCTCTGCTTTATTTACTACCGTTGTTTCCGATACCGGTTTCTGTACTTCTTTTACCTCCTGTTGGGGTTCCTCCTTAACAGGCAATCCGGTTTTGGCAACCACCGGTTCGGCTACCGGCTTTTCAGCTATACGGGGAGTCGGGGGTTTATCGCGCAGGGAAGGATCGCCTGTGGCTTTTGACAACAGATCAGTAAAAGGAGAAACGTCTTTATTTTCCGGCTTTGCCGGTTCTTCCACTTTCACCACCGGAGCGGAAGAGTACAGGATCTGCATGGTCCGCAGATCATATAAACCCCATCCTTTTTCAGCAAAATGTTTCAGCAGGAATCCATGATCCCGTTGCCCGATTTTCACAGTAAAAGGCTGTTCCGGCCATTTATCCTGCGGAAATCCAACAGAGAAGGTATAGGTACTGTCCGGCAAGCGTGAAAGAATCAGGTAACCGGTGGAAGATGAACTATGGATCTTCCCGTCCATCTTAACAAAGAAGGGTTGTGCCGGCTCCGCCTGCAGATAAATAAAATATACCCGCTGGGCAGAGGCGGTCAGCACAATGCCGGTTAGCAGTAAACCAAGAATAAATCGCTTCATTTGTACCAGAATTGGGTGGTTAGAACAAATTTAGCGAAATGGACGGGTTTATTGGTGAAGGGAAATGTTAAGAGGGGTTTAGATGTTGAGATGTTGAGGGTTCCGTACCTCGTACTTACCCCCCGGCCTTTCATCCCATTTTGCCTTTTAATAACAGGCAACTGACCTACCTTTGCCCACCTTAAAACAATAAATCATTATGATGAAGAAAGTATTGCTTTCCCTTCTTTTTGTTACCTCCGGATTGGCCGGTATGGCACAAAACAAAACGGCAGCGGATACCGCCTGGAAAAAACAATACCGGGAAACGGCTCCCCGGATTAACAACCTGGTGCATACCCGGCTGGATCTGACACCGGATTTCAGTAAATCCTGGTTGTATGGCAAGGCTTGGATTACCCTGAAGCCCCATTTCTATCCTACCGATTCACTGGCCCTTGATGCCAAAGGCATGGAGATTAAAAAACTGGCCCTGGTGAAAGGTACAAAGCAGCAGAACCTGCAATACACATATGATGATTTTCAGCTTCATATCAAGCTGGATAAAACGTATACAGCGAAAGAGACCTACACTGTTTATATTGAATACACAGCCAAACCGGATGAATTTGAAGAGAAATATGCAAAAGGTGCCATGCTGGGGATCAAGGGTATGTATTTTATCAATCCCAGGGGAGAAGACAAAGATAAACCCACCCAGATCTGGACACAGGGTGAGACAGAATCCAGCTCGGCCTGGTTTCCCACTATTGATAAAACTCAACAGAAAACCACCCAGGAACTGACGGTCACCGTAGACAACAAATACATCACGCTCTCTAATGGAAAGCTGATGTCACAAAAGAAAAACAGCAACGGCACCCGATCCGATTACTGGAAAATGGATCTTCCTCATGCCCCTTATCTGTTTTTCCTCGGCGTTGGAGATTATGCGGTAGTGAAAGACAGCTGGAGAGGAAAAGAAGTAAACTACTATGTAGAAAAAGAATATGCTTCCGTAGCCAAAAAGATTTTCGGCAATACACCGGAAATGATGACTTTCTTTTCCACTATTACCGGGGTTGAATTTCCCTGGGTAAAATATGCTCAGATCACCGGACGTGATTATGTAGCCGGTGCCATGGAAAACACCACGGCCACGATACACCAGGAAACGGCACAGCAGGATGCCCGTGAACTGGTGGATGGCAATAGTTGGGAAGGCACTATTGCGCACGAACTTTTCCATCAGTGGTTCGGGGATTATGTAACCGCGGAAAGCTGGAGCAACCTGACCGTGAATGAATCCTTCGCCGATTACAGCCAGACGCTCTGGGAGGAATATAAATACGGCAAAGATGCCGGTGCCGCTGAAAACTACCAGGGCATGCAAGGCTACCTCGGAAATGTAATGGGGGGCAGCGACAAAAAAGACCTGGTCCGTTTTTACTATAAGGACCGGGAAGACATGTTTGATGAAATCAGTTACCAGAAAGGTGGCCGCATTTTACACATGCTCCGCACACATATCGGGGACAGTGCATTCTTTAAATCACTGAACCTGTATCTTGTAACCAATAAGTTTAAAGCGGCTGAAGCCCATCAGTTGCGGCTGGCTTTTGAAGAAATTACAGGGCGCGACCTGAACTGGTTTTTCAACCAATGGTATTTTGGCAGTGGCCACCCGGTAGTTGACATCAGTTATCAGTATAACGATTCCACTGGCACGGCCAATGTGATCATCAAGCAATCACAGAAAAAAATATTTACCCTGCCGCTGGCAATAGATGTGTATACAGGTGGTACAAAATCACGTCATCAAGTATGGGCACAGCATGCGACTGACACGTTCACTTTCTCCTATAAAACCCGCCCTGACCTGATTAATGTGGACGCCGAGAAAGTGATGCTGTGGGTGAAAAAAGACGCCAAGACACTTGACAACTATATTCACCAATATACACATGCCGGAAACTATATAGACAGAAGAGAAGCCATAGAGTTTGCCGCCAAAAAACAGGATGATCCCAAGGCACAGTCCTTACTCAAATCAGCTTTAAATGATACCTATAAGGGTTTACGCGAATTGACCATTAACCGTCTTGATCTGAAAAAAGGTGCTGTAAGATCAATGGCGGAGCCCGTATTAGCACAATTGGCAAAAGCGGATAAATATGCAACAGTTAAAGCAGCGGCTATTGAGAAACTGGGCGAATTGGAAAGCGTGGAGTATGTCCCGTTATTCAAAGCGGCGGTAAATGACTCTTCGTATACTGTTGCCGGTAATGCACTGGCGGCTTTAAGTGTTGTAGACCCGGACGCTACTTCCGCCATTGTGAAAAAACTGGCCGACACAAAAATGAAAGGAGTATTGCAGGCCGTGGTGATGGGTGAAATTCTGAAATCAGGCGATGAATCCATGGCCGATAAAATCATTGGCGATTTTGCCAAAATGCCGCTGAGCCAGGGAAAATTCCAGGCTTTGGGCGGCTTATCCACTTATCTTTCCGCCATTAAGAATGCGGAAAAGATAAAATGGGGCGTGGACGAAATTGTGAAATTCAGGGAAAAAGTTCCGGAGAGTTTTCGCAGCCAGACCGATCCCTTTATCAACGGCATGATACTGAAAGGCATCCTCGCTGCTAAAGGAAAACTGCTGAAAGAAACACCGGATGATAAATCACTTGCTGAACTGGTAGAGTTCATTAAAGCACAATTACCGGAAGCGGATAAGAAAGGTTTTTGAGAGCAATGAGTAATGAATAATGAGTAATGAGTAAATATTGAAGAGTCGTTAAAGTAAAGCGCCCTCCGAAAACCGGAGGGCGCTTTACTTATTGAAAGTACAGATATCGGAGTATTCTCCACTCTTTACTGATTACTGATTACTCATTACTTATTTTTTTCTACCAGCTACCACTGGCACCGCCGCCGCCGCCACTACCGCCGCCAAAGCCACCAAAGCCACCGCCGCCTCCACCACCGGACCATCCTCCTCCACCGCCGCCACCCGACCAGCCACCGCCACCGGTCCAGCCACCCCAGCCGCCCCGGGATACATACGTACCGCCACGGCTGCCGCCTCCGAAAATAACAATCAGCAGAATGATGATAAAAATGATGGTACTGATGGATGGCATTTTCTTATTGCTCTTGCCATAGTGTGCCGGCGCTTTGTATTCTCCTGCGGCCGCCCTGATCAGCGCATCCGTACCCTCATCCAGTCCGCGGTAATAATTATCCTGTTTGAATGCCGGGGTGATTTCTTCCTCAATAATGTGTTTGGCCGTAACGTCAGTAATAGCTCCTTCGAGTCCATACCCGACTTCGATTTTCATTTTCCGGTCATCCTTTGCCACAAGGATTACTATACCATTATTCTTATCCTTATTGCCCACACCCCAATTACGGAGAATACCGAGTGCCACTTCATCCACCGTTGAATTCTTAGTAGTGGGAATGATGACAACTGCTATCTGGTTGGACGTACTGTCGTCATAGGCTACCAGCTTCTTTTCAAGTGCGTCCACCTGCATGGCGGAAAGCGTACCGGTAAAATCGTTTACCAGTTTTGGCGGGTTGGGCCTGGCAGGAATAACTTCATCGGTCTGTGCAGACACACAGACCGATAAAATCATCGAAAATATCAGGAGTATTTTTTTCATTGCATTTAACGACCGAATACGATCTCATCCGGCAGTTCATTTTTATCGGCTTCCTTGTCATATGGGAAATGTGCCTGAAGGGCATTGCCAATCTGTATTACTGCTTCAGATATGGCTTTGGCATAATTATCCGAGTTGAAAGAAGCCAGCATTTCCTGTACTACATTATCCCAGTAGGCTGTACCTACTTTCTGATGAATCCCTTCATCGCCAAAAACAGCTACCTGGCGGTCTTTGACAGCCACATACACAAGTGTCGCGTTGCGGTACTCGGTATTGCTCATTTTCAACGTATGAAAAAGCTCAGCAGCCCGGTCCAATGCATTCATAAAGCGGCAACGGCTTTCCACGTACACGCGTACTTCGCCACTGGTGCGCTGCTCTGCATGCCTGATTGCTTTTACAATCAGGCGATTGCTTTCTTCATCCAGCAAGGATTTCTTTTTTCTGAAAAAGCCAAACATGCTGCTTACTTAATATCAAATTTTATATCCGGAGCCTTTTCTGAACCAGCATCGGCTTTGTAATAGGCCTTCTCGCTGAAGTTAAACATGCTGGCCAGAATGTTTTTCGGGAATCGCTTCACCTTGAGGTTATACTCTTCCACGGCTTTGTTATAATCCTGACGGGCCACATTGATCCTGTTTTCCGTACCCTCAATCTGGGTCTGGAAATCGCGGAATGCCTGGGTGGTCTTCAGATCCGGATAATTTTCAAACGAAGCAATCAACCGGCTCATGGAACCCTGTAATTGTCCCTGTGCCTGCTGGAATTTTTCCAGGGTGGCCGGATCATTAATATCAACCGTGATGGAAGTGGCTTTAGCCCGGGCTTCCACTACGGCAGCCAGTGTGGATTTTTCAAAGTTTGCGGAAGCTTCCACTGTTTTGATTACGCTGCTGTACAGGTCTGTACGACGTTGGTAGTTGGTCTCCACATTACCCCACACTTTCTTTACGCTCTGATCGGAAGTGACCAATCCGTTATATCCATTGCATCCCCATACACCGAGGACAAGCAGCAGACCGAGAAAAACCAATAAACCGATGTTACGTGTTCCTTTCATTGTAGTGACTTTTTGATTAGGATATAAAATTAGGGGGTTTCCGGATAGCAAGGAGTGATTTTCGGCAAGCAGCGGCCGGCAGGCGGTGAAATCAGTCAGGAGCCGGTAGTTAGTAGTCGGGAGCCAACAGCCCGATCGAATCGTCATCACAATCCGATGTTAGCCGAAGAAACTAAGAAAGGATGCCCCCTCTCCTTAAAGAGAAAAGACGGTAAGTCCGGTAGGTAGCAAAATGAGCAGAACCCCACCGGTAATGGAGGGGTTCTGCTCATTTGAAAATAGACGTAAGATTGCATATTCAATAGAAGTAACTCAGAAGGGGCTGTTGACCTGCCTGCCGGCAGGCAGGCTACAAACTACCGACTACGAACTACTAACTAGCTCTGTACTGCGGCAATTCCCGGTAAAACCTTCCCTTCGAAGTATTCCAGCATGGCACCACCACCGGTGGAGACATAGCTTACTTTGTCGGTAAAGCCGAACTGGTTGACTGCGGACACCGAGTCGCCCCCACCCACCAGGGAGAAGGAACCGTTCTGAGTAGCTTCTGCAATAGCAACTGCAATAGCCTTTGTTCCTTTTTGGAATTTTTCCATTTCGAAAACACCCATCGGGCCATTCCAGAGTACTGTTTTTGATTTACGGATTACTTCCGCAAAAATACCTTCAGCTTTAGGTCCGATATCGAGTCCCATCCAGCCGTCGGGGATGGCATCGCTGGGACAGATTTGTGTATTGGCATTCGCGTCAAACTTATCGGCAATTACGGAATCTTCAGGCAGGTGTATACTCACATTTCGTTCTTTCGCTTTCTGCAGAATTTCAAGTGCCGTTTGCAAACGGTCTTCCTCACAAAGTGAATTGCCGATTTTGCCACCACGGGCTTTCATAAAGGTATACGCCATACCTCCGCCAATGATAATATCCGTTGCCCTTTCCAGGAGGTTTTCAATAATCAGTATCTTATCACTCACTTTGGCTCCCCCGATAATCGCCGTAAACGGTTTTTCTGCCGCATGGAGTACTTTTTCCGCACTGGCCACTTCCCCTTCCATCAGGTAGCCAAAAAGTCTTTTTTCTGCGGGGAAAAACTTTGCAATTACGGCCGTGGAAGCATGTGCCCGGTGTGCCGTTCCGAAAGCGTCATTCACCCACACATCGCCCAAACGGGCAAGCTTAGCCGCAAAATCTTCATTCCCTTTTTCTTCCTCCTTATAAAACCGCAGGTTTTCCAGTAACAGCACTTCACCCGCGCGGAGCATCCCGGTGGTCAGCCAGGCCTGTTCGCCAATACAGTCATCGGCAAAGAAAACACGTGTACCGCCGAGCAATTCACTTAAATGCGGGATCAGGTGTTTCAATGAATATTTTTCCGTGGGACCATCTTTCGGCCGTCCCAGGTGGCTCATCAGTATTACACTGCCGCCGTCATTCAGGATTTTTTTAATGGTTGGAACTGCGGCCCGCATACGGGTATCGTCGGTGATCTCAAATTTATCGTTGAGCGGGACATTAAAGTCAACACGAATCAGGGCTTTCTGATTCGAGAAATCATAAGCGCTAAATTTTGACATAACAGAAGAGATTTAATTAATTGAATCGGATTTGAATCGGGTGCGTTCAGCTTCATGGAAAAGGATATGCCCTGCCACAGTCGACAGCACTTCATCCGTCACATCTTTTCCTCCTTTCAGGTTGGTACGGATGGCTTCAATGGTATAACGGGGTCCAAAAGGTAATCCCCACCAGCCAAACAGCAGGGTTATCAATGAAAAAGGCCATGATCTCCGGCTCCGGTTTTCGTCTTTACGGATGAGGTATACATCCGATGTGCGTTTGAATGTAAAGACGATCAGTGAAAAAGTCCAGGCAAAATAAACAAACCGCGCCCCCTTATCCCCTTCTTCCTGGATATCATGTGCGGACAACCCTTCAATGTTTTTAATTTTCATGGGTACACACAAAAAGGTAAATCAGCCCCGGAGCATCGTTACCTCGTGCTCCGGGGTTTGTTTACCATCGTATTAAATTACTTACTGATCAGGTTTGCGAAAAACTTCACGGTACGAACAAGCTGGCTTACGTAGCTCATTTCGTTGTCATACCAGCTGACTGTTTTAACCAGTTGCTTATCGCCAACGGTCATTACTTTGGTCTGAGTGGCATCGAACAATGAACCGAAATGTGTACCGATAATGTCGCTGCTTACGATTTCATCTTCCGTATAACCGAAAGATTCGTTTGAAGCCGCTTTCATGGCCGCATTGATTTCATCGGCAGTCACTGATTTATTTAAGATTGAAGTCAGTTCAGTCAGTGACCCGGTAATGGTAGGTACACGTTGCGCAGCACCATCCAGTTTACCTTTCAGTTCGGGCAATACCAGGCCGATCGCTTTGGCGGCTCCGGTAGAGTTCGGAACGATATTAGAGGCAGCGGCACGGGCACGGCGCAGGTCACCTTTAGCATGAGGGGCATCCAGTGTGTTCTGGTCATTGGTATACGCGTGAATAGTGGTCATGAAACCGGCAGCGATACCGTATTTTTCATGGAGCACTTTAGCCATCGGAGCCAGGCAGTTGGTAGTACATGAAGCGCAGGAAATAATTGTTTCACTGCCATCCAGAATTTCGTGGTTCACATTAAAAACAACAGTTTTCAGGTCACCGGTAGCGGGAGCTGAAATCACGACGCGTTTGGCACCTGCTGTCAGGTGGGCACCTGCTTTAGCAGCATCGGTAAAGAAACCGGTACATTCCAGTACCACATCTACCTGATGTGATCCCCAGGGAATCTGAGCCGGATCTTTCTGGGCATAAATTTTCAATACATCACCGTTCACGGTGATCGTGTCTTCGCCAGCTTTTACATCGGCGTCGAAACGGCCTTGTGCGCTGTCGTATTTCAGGAGATGGGCAAGCACTTTAGGACTGGTCAGGTCGTTGATGGCTACTACATCAATACCATCCATGTTGTAAATCTGACGATAAGCCAGGCGACCGATACGGCCAAATCCATTGATAGCAACTTTAATTGTGCTCATAGTGCGGGAGAGATTTTAAGTTAAAAAAATTACCGGGCGTCTTTGGTGTACTCTGCGGAAGCAGGGTTACACTGTGAGACAAGAACAAATCGGGTCTGTTGGGAGAAAAATGTAATCTTTCCATTTCCGTTGAAACCTGACCTGTTTAAGAGCTCCGGCGGATTCCCGGCAGCCAGGATAATCGTGGTCCTGTTGACGCTGCTCAAGTCTCCTTTTTATTAGCGGTGCGAAGTTACACTTATATACGGGAATAGGGGGGTAAAATGGAAGCTGATTTTGACCCGTGCTGAACCTGATTGAAATTTGTGGAAAACCGGGTCAAAAACATTTGGCAGGAAAGAGGATTCCGCCTATCTTTGCCGTCCCGAAAAACAGAAAGGATGTTCTAACCAACTGAAAATCTGCAACTAAGGATCTGGGTTTGAGTTGCGGCAGCGCAGCAAACACAGCGACGGACGGCCCGTTCGTCTAAGGGCTAGGACACCACCCTTTCACGGTGGTGATACGGGTTCGAATCCCGTACGGGCTACGAAAAGAAAGAGACCTTCCAGTAATGGGGGTCTTTTTTTATTTTCACAGGCGAATCTGCTACACACTCAGCAATCCTGCCTTCCACAAACCGTTCACTGGTTTATTATCCCAGAACAACTCAAAATCGTCTAACCCCGCCTCTTCATAACTGGCTTTAATCTCTTTAAGCGTCATTCCGGCCGGATTACTGATATGCAGTACAGGCAGGAGACGGCAGAGCCACTCCCCTTTGGCCGGTTCCACACTGATTGTAAATGTATCTTTCAATGTCTGAAAACTGAGCGACATGACTTCCCAACGGGCGCCTTTTTTGGACTTCTGCAACAGGGAGGCTGAAGGCGGTTTACCAATGAAAAGAACCCGGCTGTTAGGTTTATTGTTCAGTTCTGGTTCTTCAATGGCTTGCTGAATTATGCCTGGGGCAACTTTCGTTTTAGGTACGGGAAAGTCAAACCATTTATCATGCGTGAAATCAAAACAGGTACCGTGCATATAATTGAGCAGGGCCTTCCGTAACCCGAAACCAAAAGTTTCATGATCGGCGCCCATCGGATCAATATGCTGAATATCGTTATTGGCAAAAGGACCAATAGCTGTGCTTTGTTTCCGGACATTGTATTTCTTCGGATCGAGCCCGATCGGACTATGTGCCGTCATGGTAAAGAGATGCCAGAAAGCGGATTGCAAAACACCGGTTTCAAATAACTGCCGGACCATTTCCAGTGAATCAATCGTCTCCTGTTCTGTCTGCGTCGGAAATCCATACATCAGGTAGGCATGCACCATAATACCGGATGTAGTGAAGTTGCGGCAGACCTTTGCCACCTGAGATACAGTAATGCCTTTGTCAATCAGTTTTAATAAGCGGTCGGACGCCACTTCCAGCCCGCCACTTACGGCAATACAACCGGAAGCATTCAGCAATAAACAGAGATCGCGGGTGAAACTTTTTTCAAAACGTACATTGGTCCACCAGCTGACTACGAGGCCCCGACGGATGATTTCGATGGCCAGCGACTTCATTAACGATGGCGGAGCCGCTTCATCCACAAAATGAAACCCTGTCTGACCGGTTTTGGCAATCATTTCCTCCATCCGGTCCACAAGCAGTGATGCGGCTATGGGCTCATAATTTTTTATATAGTCCAGCGAAATATCACAAAAAGTACATTTTCCCCAGTAACATCCATGGGCCATGGTCAGTTTGTTCCAGCGGCCATCACTCCACAGGCTGTGCATCGGATTTACCACTTCAATGGCAGATATATATTTATCCAGCAAGAGGTCACTGTAATCGGGTGTGCCAACCTGCCCCTGTTTATAATCAGCGCAACTTTTATTGTCAATAAAAACAACCTTGCCCCTTTCCCTGGTGAATGTTCTTTTCAGCGCGTCTCTTTCAATCCTTCCATGTACATACTCCCATAACTGTTCCAGCGGGGCCTCTCCGTCATCAAGGGTAATAAAATCATAGAAATCAAAAACACGGGGGTCACTGAGTGAACGTAATTCGGTATTGGCAAATCCTCCCCCCATTACCACGGTACAATCCGGAAAGTGTTGCTTCACAAACTGACCGCAACGCAGCGATGTATACAGATTTCCCGGAAAAGGCACTGAGATTGCCAGCATCTTCGGTCGTACAGATTCCATCTTCTCCCGAAGTACATTAAGCAGGATGCGGTCGAGATAAGTGGGTGGTGCCTGCAGGGCTGCATAAAGCTGATCAAAACTATTTGCAGAACGACCCAGGGACTCCGCATAACGGCTGAAACCAAAATGTTCATCCACTGTTTCCTTAATCAGGTCACTGAGATCCTCGAGGTACATGGTGGCCAGGTATTTGGCTTTATCCTGAATACCCATGGTACCAAAAGCCCATTTCAGGTCTTCTGCCTGGGCGAAACGACTGGCTTCCGGCAAAAAACTCCGCCGGCAGATCAGGTTTGCCAGGGTAGGCTGTTTACCCTGTAGAAACAAAACCACTTCGTCTATTGTACGGATATAATCCTCGCTGAGCGAAATTATCCTTGCCGCATTGGTAGTATGTTCACCTTTCCGGTTTGTTATTTCTCCAAATAACTGGCGAAGTCCTTCTTTTGAAAAAACCGACAGCGTAACATCAATCCCCAGATCCGCCTGTACAGCCGGTATACCTTTAGTATTGAAGAACCCTTTGAGATATGCCGTTGCCGGATATGGTGTATTCAACTGAGTGAATGGAGGCGTGATCAGGAAGACGGGTTGGGCCAATGTTTCGTTTTGGACAAAAGTACAACATAGCCGTCTATAGCGCACAGCTTACTCACAACTCACAACTCACATCTCACATCTCACAGCTCACAATTCATTACACAATCTTATCCTCTGCCCCGGCTGATCATCAACTTTGCTTCCAGTTCCTCCGCTTCCGGATGCTGGTACGAGTAGAGCAGCCAGCACCATTCATCAGGATAGTGGTTGCGTAATATCTGATAAAATGATTCAGCTCCCCATGCTTTGCGGGATTCGCCGGCGGCATCGGCCTGAACCAACTGGGAGAGCAGGTGTAACTGATCCATATATTTTTGAATATTCCCTTGTTGCTTCTCCAGTGCCGGTTTTAAAAAGCTTACTTCACGCAGGTGTACTTTAAGAATCTCCAGTTCAAGACCGGCCTGAACACCCCAATACTCGTTCCACAGAGAAAGGAACGCATCCGTATGATAGCGGAAATAATAACCCAGGCGGACCAATGCCACAAGACCCCGGCAGGCAGGCTGCATGGCTTCCTGTAAACGGAGTTGTTCTTCCAGTGAAATCCGGAGATAAACCGGCTCTTCATGCGTATTGAAAACGGCGGTCGATGTCAGGGTCTGCTTCATATTGGTTTATTTGATAGTACAAATATGAAAGGGCAAACCGCCGTGTATTGGAGGAGTAAAAAAAGAACTCAATATTGTTTTATTGTTTCCATAAGTTGTTTTTTTATGGATGCTTTTAAGGACGCAGGACTTAACACCACACAATAGGAGCCCATGGCCAGAATGCGCTGATGAAGCTCATGCGTAACATGTACAGTCAGTTGAATGGTGCTGCTTTTTTCCGTAGTACTTATCACTTGCTGCGATTGATGCAAGGGATCCAGGGCCACCAGTTTATGATAAGGCGGTTTGATCCGAAGCTTTACGGTAACGGGTGCTCCCTCCTGGTCAATAATACCCACTGCGTGTTTTAAAAAATTATCCGTATCAAACGATTGGCGTGGTTTTCGTTTTTCCCCGGTCACCTCCAGGCTGCGTATCCGGTCAAGGGCAAATGTGAGGTAGCTGTCGCGCCCTTCCACCCAGGCCACCATATACCACCGGTTTTTTTGTTCACGCAGCAGTACCGGCACCGCCTTATACTGCTTTACTTCATTTTTATAAATATTCTCATAACTAAAATCCAGTAATACCGATTGTCTGAGGGCGTCGGAAATGCCGCCCAGCCATTCATATCCGCTGAGCGAAACAGGTTGTTCAAACTGTATTTTTTTTGACAAAAAAGGGTCTTCCAGATCAAGGCCGATCTGCAGACTCGCATCAATTCTTTCAATAGCGGCTTTGAAATTGGCAAAAACCGGTACCTCTTTATATTGAAATAATAAAAGTGCCGCATAGCGGATGGCTTCCCACTCTTCCGGTTCCAGCCCTACTTCATCAATTGAATAATGCGGCTCCTTATAAAAGTAACCGTTTTCCACCCGGCTGAAAACAATCGGCGCTTCATAACCAACAGGACGATCCTGTTTCATGAGCCGTATATCTTTTTCAATGGTAGAAGGGGAAATATCGGTTTCCAGGATATGCGAACAGGCATCTGCCAGCTCCTGTAAAGAGGGAAAACGCCGGCGTTTATCCCTGAGACAATTATTGATAACACGGTGACGGATGACCGCAGATTTATTTTTTGGCATACGTAAAGGTATAAAGCGAAAACGTGTACTCCCGGATGTGTTACTGAATTTTCGACCCTTTTATAATCACATCCCCGGATCCTTTTGCTGAAATATTTCCTTTTATTTCAATGTCCCCGTTTTTACGAAGTGTAATACTGGCATTGCCCGTCTTTATCGTAATCGCATCCTCGGCCATTAAAATGAGTTCTTTCCCGGCCAGCTGATAACGCTTTGCAGTACTGGTAGAAAAATCCTGGGCTACGGATAAGGTATAGGCTCCGCCAACTGATTTTGTAAAATTAGCACCCACCGAAAAGCTGCCGGCTCCTCCGGCCCTTAAATCCAGGTTGCGTGAAGTATTCAGTTTGAAATGCGTGCCCGACGCAATGGCATATTCTCCCCCAACGGAAACACTCATGTTTGCACCGACAGCCTGAGTATGACTGGCGCCTACGGTGGTGGACAGATTAGCCCCCACCGTTGTAGTGGCGTTTACACCGATCGTTTCTGTCATATTGGAGGCAACCTGCCGGGTATAGTCTCTGCCGGTACTCATTGTAAAACTAGTACCTACGATATCGGACCGGTTCAACTGGCTATTGAATGTAACATTCCCGCCGGGTTGAACACTGATAGCGGATTTAATTGTATTGATTTCTGTTTGCAACAGAGACAGTTGTTTTTCCATAACCGCCAGTTGCTTTTGCAGGTCCTGAACGGTTTGCCCCGTTGCAGCAGCAGAAAGGCAAACAGAAAAAATGAGGTATAAGGAAAGACTTAGCAGCAGTTGACGTTTCATCTGGTTAATATTTAAGAATGAATATACGAAATTCGTCCGCCACGGTACACAACCAACCAGCAATCGTCCCTGATCCCCTATCTTAGCGTTTTCCCGAAAATATGGAACGAAAAGAGCTGAAACTTACGGAGGAGCAGAAAGTCATTATCGCCTGTACCGGCGATATGGTGGTAAATGCGGTAGCGGGATCGGGAAAGACAAGTACCATGATTGCGTATGCGGCATCGAGACCGGCCAGCGCTAAAATCCTGTACCTCGCATTTAATAAATCGGTAAAGCTGGAAGCGGCCAGGCGCTTTGCGGAAAGCGGATTAACTAATGTAACAGTGGAAACCGCTCACTCACTGGCTTACAGGCATATTATGCGGGGGAGTGCATATCAGCTGAGTACACAGGGATATAAAACCCACCAGGTGGCAGAAATGCTCGCACTAAGCGGTGACGGGGCCAAACATACAGAATTTATCATAGCGAATCATATTAATAAGTTCGTCACCTTTTTCTGCAACAGCGATAAGTCAAAAGTGCAGGATCTGAATTATCTTGATACGGTAAAAGAGACCAATGCAAAAAAATTTGTACATAGTTTCTACCGTGTGATCGAAGAAGGCACCCGCCGGTTTCTGGCACGGATGGATAAAGGCGAAATAGAAATCACCCATGATTTCTACCTCAAAAAATTCCAGCTATCCTGCCCGCAACTGAACTATGATTACATTCTGTTTGACGAAGGCCAGGATGCTTCAGCCGCCATGCTGGACGTATTCCTGAAACAACAGGCCATAAAAGTGATAGTGGGTGATACACATCAGCAGATTTATGGCTGGCGGTTCGCAATCAACTCTTTGTCGAAAGCGCCCTACTCTGCACTGCACCTGTCTGCCAGTTTCCGTTTCCCCCCGGATATTGCCGGCCTTGCCATGGCTGTACTGGGATGGAAAGACAAGCTGGGAGAATATAAACCCGTTGCCATAACAGGGAAAGGGAAAACAACCAAAACGGCAACCAAGGCTACAATTGGCCGGACCAACCTGGGACTCCTGCTGAATGCAATCAATTATATTACCGATAACCGGAAAGTAAAGCATATCTATTTTGAAGGGAATATCAATTCCTATACGTATGCGGATGAAGGAGCCTCTTTGTACGATGTACTCAGTCTGTATAATAATAACCATGACCGGATAAGGGACAAGTTAATAGGCACCATGCAATCCATTGACGAACTGGAAGAATATATTGAATCTACGGAAGATGCGCAATTGGGTATGATGCTGGAAATTGTAAACGAATACGGCAATGAGATTCCCCGTATTCTGCAAAATCTTAAAAATCTGCATACCGGTGATGAAGACCGTTCAAAAGCCGAGATGGTTTTTTCCACGGTACACCGGGCCAAAGGCATGGAATATGATACCGTACACCTGGTAAATGATTTTATCACTGAGCAGAAACTGGACAGGATACTGAAGGAAGCCGCTGCCGCAAAAGAGCCTGTCGACAAAAGCAAGCTGAATGAGGAAATCAATCTGTTGTATGTAGCAGTAACCCGGGCCAGGCATAAAATTTATATTCCGGATAGCTTTGTACCGGCTGATTTTCCGGCCTCCGCTCATATTATAAAACTGCGGAAGGATGCCAGGGAAAACACATACGGACAATCATCAAAAGTGCTGACCAGGACCACTACAGCGAAGAAAACAATACCTGGGCGGACTTTCGTTAAAGAAAAATCATATCCACTGGAGAAGAAAAGAGATGAAAATAAAGAAGCCTACAAACCCTGGACTGCGGCGCAGGATGATGAGCTGATCTATTTATATGAAACAGAAAATTCGTTGTATGATATGGCCACGCATTTTGGCCGCACAAGAGGCGCTATTATTTCGCGGCTGCGTAAACTGGGGTATTATACAGAATAAACTGTTGTTACAGGTTTCAAAAAAACAATCCGGCATTCATGTATATATTTTATATCAAAACACTACTGGCCTTTGCCTTGCTAGCGGGAGAGCTGATTACCGAATCCGGGAAAGTTGTAGCTGTTAAGGACGGGGACACGATTGAGGTAATGCTAAATGGTAAAGCACAACGGGTGAGACTGGCGCATATTGACTGTCCTGAAAAAAATCAGCCCTATGGAACGAAAGCAAGACAGTTTACCTCCGATGCCTGTTTCGGCCAGATCGTCAGCCTGGTACATAATAAAGAATACGACAGGAATAAACGCCTGATAGCAGAAGTAATCACTGCAGCCGGAAAGAACCTGAATAAGGAACTGGTAAAAGCAGGCCTGGCCTGGCATTTTAAAAAATATTCGACGGACAGTATTTATGCCAACCTGGAATCTGCCGTAAGAAAAACAAAAAACGGATTATGGAACGACCCATACCCGGTGGCGCCATGGAACTGGCGCAGGCGGTAAATACAAACAATATTATTGGATAGCTAAAGAATAAATGAGCTTTGTATTGTACTTCAAAGCCATTATTCAATTGCGGATGCATCAACCCTCTTTCATTTGTTTAAAGACCTACACATATTACCCCGGATTACGGGGCCGCTACTGGATCAGTACCTGGCAAAAGGATGGTACCGGATGGGACAGGTAATTTTCACCACAGACTACCTTTTTAAGGAGGAACAGTGGTACCGGGTATTCTGGCTCAGGTACAGGATGGAACATTTCCGTTTTTCAAATAAACAGGAAAAGATGATGCGTCTGCCCGAAGGGTTTACGGTAAACACAAAGTCCTTACAGCTTTCGGATGAACTCGAAACACTCTACCAGGTATACCGTAGTCAGCTGGATTTTGAGGTTAGTCCTACCTTACGAGACAACCTGTTTTCCCTTTGCTTTATCAGTTCGGAAGAAGAACCGGCTTTCGACAGCCGGGTAATTGAAATACGGGATCAGGGAAAACTGATTGCGGCAGGCATTTATGATACCGGTGAAAAAAGCATATCCGGCATAATAAATATCTATGACCCTGCGTATAAAAAATACAGTCCGGGCAAACAGCTTATCCTTTTCAAACTGAAAGACGCATTGGAACAAGGGATGACCTATTTTTATCCGGGTTATATTGTAGTTGGATTTCCCAAGTTTGATTATAAACTGGAGCCGGGTGAAGGAATATGTGAAATCTACGATACAGTGAAAGGCGGGTGGATACCCTACTCAATTGCGGGTATCACGAATGCTGAAGCACCACCGATGGACTAACTTTTCAACGGTTAAATAGCAGTCCGGCCATTCAGGGACTAATTCTTTAAAAGCAAATAGCCATAAGCAGGCAAACTGACTGTGGCTCCTATGGCCACTGTAGCCCCGGACATTGCATCAGTCCAGTTAGTACCGGAAAGGGTTGCGGGAACATTGTAATTAACCGTATTGTTCCGGACATTGGAAAGGACCAGGACTTTTTCGGTTCCCAGTTCTTTTATAAAAAACAGCACATCAGCAGTACTGTAACTTTGCAGTGTGCCACCGCGGATAGCCGCACTGCCGTTACGGAAACCTATGATTTTTTTATAGGTGGCTTTTAGTTCCGGATTTAATGCCCAGTTAATATCAGCACCTGTAAAAGGAAAGGTCAGGCGGAACGGCGTTCCCACTTCCTGTCCATTGTAAATCATCGGCACTCCTTTCAGTAAAGACGCCGCAATAAAAGCGGAGACGGAACCAGGCAAACCGCCATAAAGTTCCTGGGGTGTACCATCCGAACCGTTTACATCATGATTGGTGGTATAGCGGACCACCTGTTGTCCGTTCGTGGCTCCTGAAAACTCCGAGTTATTAAGAGCGTCAAAATTAGTGGCAGGCTGACCGCTTATAAAGACACTCCGGAGACCCCCGTAAAAATTAAATCCAAATGTATAATCGAAACCGGCGGTAAAATGATCCGCGCGGCTTCCTTCGGCCATTAATAATAATTTATGCGTATTGATCAGGCGTAAGGAATCCACAGCCTGTTTCCAGAATGAAAAAGGCGGGCCATCCGCATAATCGAATCGAAAACCATCAATATTGGCCGTATACACCCAATACTTCAGACTGCGGATCATTTCAAGCCGCATCGCGGCATTGGTGAAGTCCAGCTGGGCCACATCATTCCAGCCCATGCCGGGCGGACTGATGATGGCGCCTGCTGTATTTTTCTGATACCAGTCATTATGTGAACTGATCCAGGAATGATCCCAGGAAGTATGATTAGCCACCCAATCCAGCAATACACTCATATTGCGGCTGTGAGCTCCATCCACCAGTGCACGCAGATCCGCCAATGTACCAAACTCGGAATTAATAGTACGATAGTCCCTGACACAATACGGTGAATTGAACGCATTGACCACTCCAACCGGGTAGACAGGCATCAGGTAAATCACATTAGCACCGAGCGCTTTTATTGAATCCAGCCGGTCAATGACTCCCTGAAAATTTCCCCCACTACTGAAAACCCGCATGTTTACCTGATAAATCACCGCATCCTTACGGTCAGGTACATTCGCAAAAGGTGTTCCGTATTGAATGAAATTTGAATTCTCCGCTACCGGTAATATAACCGTGCAGCTTTTCGTTCCAAACCGGATATCAAAACTTGCATTACCCGGCACGGCAGCCGTTCCGTTTATGGCAAATGAAAGTTCACCAGCCCCATTGGACAATGTACCTTCCTGCAGATTTATTTGTAACCCTGTTACGCCGGAGGAACTGACCAGCCCACCGGATGAATAAGCGGCACCGTTTCCTCCTGAATACTGAACGGTAACCGTTCCCGTAAATGAAACACCGGCTAACGGGGTACCGCTAAACCTGACAGAAGAACAATTTAAAGCTGAAATTTCAGGGCCAGTAACAGCGGTATTTGATTTTTTACAGGAAAACAAAAAAAACAGGCTCAGCGTGGTAAGGATAAATATACGCATACGGAAATTTAAACGGAAGCGCACAAAAAAGTAAACGACAATGCAAGGTAGAGCATTCTGTCGTTACAAAATCATATTAAAACATAATTACAGATTACTTATTTCTTCCCTGTTCTCCCGGATACAAATCTGTTACCCGGTCGCTTTGCCAGTATTCTTTTGTGTCAATATCCATTATGGAAAGTTTGCCTTTAAACGCAGCGCCTGTATCCAGATTCCAGACATTGGCACCATTCATGGGAGTATCCCGGTCGTAATAAAAAGTGGGTGTGTGCCCGATATAAATTTCTCTGAACAGCCTGAGGCGTTTGGGGTAATATGGCGAATCCAGGGGGATCGATTTATCCAGGGTCAGTGCCATTTCCCACAAGGTCCGGTCCCAGCTGAAATTGGAAGAATGAAACTCGGCTGAAGGCCCGTGCATGGAGGTGAATCCGGCATGAATAAACAGCCGGTTCTTTTCATCAGTTTCAAAATAATTCATCCGCTCAATAAACAAGAGGTGCCTGTGTTTAACTTCCTTGCTATAGCCATCATAACTGCGAATCGTTTCCATTCCTCCATGGGGCAGCCAGCGGCTATCAGCCGAGCCGGTACGCAGCCACTCTTCACACCATTCGTCATGATTTCCTTTGATAAAAATACAATCCTGCTGCAAGTTGCATTCCATTACAAAATCCACGACCTGTGCCGACTCACTCCAGCCATCCACGAGATCGCCTAAAAAAATCAGGTTGTCCTCACTGGTTACAGCCGCCCTTTCCATTACCTGCTTCAATGCCCGCAGGCCGCCGTGAATATCTCCTATGACTAATGTCCGTTTCATGGTGTAATTTACGGGGTTTAGGGTTTAGTGTTGACTACTTAGTATCTTCTTTGCTCCATTTAAAACTATCCTCCTTAATCTTCCAGATAAAACCGTCAAGGATATAATGGGTGATCTGCGGGAGTGCGAGTAAGGGTACAATAAAGGATAGGGCTTTCGGGGAAATGCTTACTTCCCCCAGCCAACTCATATTGAAAACCCTGGCATGCTCCTGCCATACGGCCCAGTCCCAAAGACCTTCTTCTATAAAAGCAAAAAGAAACAGCAGGCCAATGAAAACAATCAGCCCCCGGAAACTAAAGAGCATTTGCAGAAAACGGCTACCTTTTCCGGCTTGTGTATATGTTTTTTTGCCGAATAACCAGATCAGTGCCATATACGGAATGCCATGGCTCACCACATTAAGCAAGGTAAAAGCCATATCCCCGTTAAAATAGACAATACCCGCATACCACGAAATCACCGTACCGGTTATTGTTAGCGAACGGGGCCAGTTGATAACCCGAAACCGGATAAAAGACAACAACTCCCTGCCGATATAAAGCAGCAACACCGCGTAATACAACCATGTTAACAATGTCAACAGCAAATGTGACTGAAAATACATGAGGTCCTGTTCAATAAACCAGTTAAAATTCCGCGGACCACTTAAATGCCAATAAAGAATCGGGTAGAGGGTGGCGTAATAGATGGTCAGTTTATCTGTTTTTGCCATCCAGCCCCTGTTATCTTCCTTCCGGCTATATACCCGCATAAATCCATATTGTTGCCGGATAAAATGAAAGATCGCCACATAAGCCAATATACGCCAGAACCAGAGCACACTTACAGAATAGAGCAGTACACCTGAAACAAAACTTATAAACGGTATAGCCAGCAACAGGCTCTTTTGTTTACGGTATACCTGCGGATCAAAATACGTTCTGTACAAAGTGCTGTAAACATGCGCCACATCGATCAGCAGGATCAGAACCACCCAGGCAGCATCTGGCATTCCTTTATCATTCTGAAATAATTGAGGGAAAAGAGCAATCACGAATAAACAGGCAAACGGTGGCAGCAATATAAAAACTATATCCACTGCGGGTTTTCCGATCCATGGTTGTTGTACGTGCGGGGGCAAGGGCGTTCAGGTTTTGAATTCAGTGTTTAACAATTACTATATCCGTTTACAGACGACTAACTACTATCTTCCGGCTACTAACTATTCTACCATTTTCTTCGCCGCATTTATTCCCTGGTAAAAGGCTTCTTCAAATATACTGATGCCAGCAAGGTCCGTATGTGCAAATTGGATCCTTGGATCAGGGCTCTGCGCCAACTGCTGACGAATACCACCATGAATAATCCCGGGTAAGGGTTGTGCCATGGCATGTCCCCATAAAACTACATTCACTTCCGTTACTGCTTCATCAATGTTGGGATGTACAATACGGAGTTCATCCAGGATTTCTTTTACCCATTGCGCATGTGTTTTGGCCTGCGCTTTCTTACGGGCTTCAGCCGGTGGTTCCTGTGTCAAGGGCAGATAATAGGTCAGGTTCCGCTGTGTTTTATCCTGTTGTAATAACTGATGTGAGGCTTCCACATAACCGAGCGACTGACTGCCATGTAATACATTGTCCCAGCTTAATGGAGCACCGGATCTTTCTTCCAGCTTATCTACTTTAAGATTGGCCACCATCCACGGACTGTAATGTACTTTTTCCTTTACCAACTGTTGCCGTACCTTATCCTCCAGCAAACGGGCGGCAATGAATTGCGGTACAGCGAGTATACATTTACCGGCCCTGTACCCGGCGACCTGACCTGTCTTTCCATCCAAGTAGTCGATAAAAATTCCTTCTTTGACCGAAGTTACACGGGTCACGAGCCGATTGGTTTCAATAAACTCACTTACTGAACGGCGAAGACTGTTGACCAGGTATCCATTTCCTTCCGGCCAGGTCAGTACATCACTATGCGACGCATTCGCTCCCTTCCCTTTTCTGCTGGCGAAATAGTGAATACCGGCCCAGGCACTGATCGTATCCATTGTTGTTCCGAAATCATCCCGGCAACAATAATTAATATACTCCTGTAAACTTTCACTGCTGAATCCTTCCTGCTGCATCCATTGTTTCATGGTAATTTCATCCAGTTTTGTATACAAGGGATCTTTACTGGACCGGTCCACCGGAATGGCAAATGCATCTTTCCCGTCATTTCCCTTTTTATACCTGTATTCTTCCATCCGTTGAAGAAACAATTCGATCTGCTTCATTTCAGTAGTGGGTACACCAAACTGAGGGATCAATCCTTCCTGCCAACGGCCATTGATATACAATCGTTCCTGCGGGTCAAAACAAAGGCTGAGTTCATTGTAAACGGGCAATCCGCCTGCATCTGTATTTACGATTACTTCACATTCAGCAAGAAAGCTGAGGTATTCGGTCAGGTCATTATTCGGTACCGGAATATAATGTGCGCCCCAGGGATAAGCCGAAAGATCATTTTGCCCGTAATGCGCATTCCCTCCCACATGATCTTCCAGTTCCAGTAAGCTCATATCCTTTATGCCGAGGTTACGTAACCAACGGGCGGCAGACAAACCACTGATACCCCCTCCGACAATCACCAGTTCCTTATCGATGTAATTTGCCGGTCGATGCGACTCTTTATCCCGCAACAAGTGACCACGGGTAGCATTGGCACCAACAATGACACCTGGAATTTTTCTTTCCGGTTTACAGGAAAGCAGGTAAGTACTCAGCCCGGCAAGTCCTGCCCCCCATTGTATAAATGTCCTGCGATCCATTTTATTCAAGATAATTGCCCCATTCCTCTTCAAAATAATTCACCAGGGCCTGGTTGTTGAGGCGGTTTGTTTCGAGCTTTGCATGTGCTTTCATATCCTCAGGAAAAACAAATAACTGAGTCAGGGTTTCGCGGTTGAGATAGCGGAGTGAGTCGGGCATTTGTGCATACCAGTTACGGTTCGTATTGGTAAAGGCCATGATATAACCCCATTCGCCAAATGAGGGAACATAATTATGATAAGGCTTTGTCAGGAAACCGGCAGATTGTAAGGTAGTATCCACACACCAGAAACTTTTAGGGGCCACATAAGGTGAAGTACTCTGTACAACGGCCACAGCGTCGGGCGACATCGCTTTACGGAGCAATTGATAAAAAACAGTACTGTATAATTTACCAACAGAAAATCCGGATGGGTCCGGGAAATCAATCACCACGGCATCAAACAATTCACGGTTGTTTCTTAGCCAGGTAAGGGCATCTTCATTGTGAACGGTCACTTTTTTATTCAGCAGGGAGGATTGATTAATACTACGCAATACTTCCTGTGTGGAGAAGAGATCCGTCATTTTTGCATCCAGGTCCACCAGTTCAATTTTTTCGACAGCTGGATACTTCAGAATCTCCCGGACGGCAATGCCATCACCGCCACCCAGCACTAGTACCCTTTTCAATGAAGACACCGAAGAAAGCGCCGGGTGTACCAAGGCTTCATGATAACGGTACTCATCGGCTGAGCTGAACTGCAGATTCCCATTGAGGAATAACCGCAGTTCCCGTTTATTCCGGGTAATCACAATTCGCTGATAAGGAGATGAGGTTGAATAAACCACCTGGTCATTATACGTCATGGTTTCGCTGTACGACATGATGCTTTCGGAAAAAACAAAAGCCACCAGCTCGGCCAGCAATAACAAAATGGCGAGCATCCGGAGCAGAAAACCCTGTTTGATCTCTTTTTTAAAATAGGAGGCCAGGTACCAGCCTACAGCAATATTCAGGATGCCAAAAAACAAGGACGTACGGATCAGTCCGAGATGTGGCACCAGTAATAAGGGGAATATAAGCGACGCCAGTAATGCCCCGATATAATCGAATGTGAATACCCGGCTGACCAGTTCTTTGAATTCCACTTTATCCTGCAGGATACGCATCAGGATCGGAATCTCCAGTCCCACCAGTACACCGGTAAGGGATACCAGTCCATAGAGAATAATGCGAAAGGAAGCCGCCATTGGAAACACAAGAAAAAGAATGGCGGCACTGAAACCACCGATCAGTCCGACCAGTAATTCAATGCGGATAAACCATTCCAGCAGATTGCCGGTGAAATAACGGGAGAGAAAGGAACCGATGCCCATGGAAAAAAGATAGACCCCGATAATAGTACTGAATTGGGTCACACTATCGCCCAGCAGGTAACTGGCCAGTGTACCTGCCACCAGTTCATAAATCAGTCCGCAGGTGGCGATTACAAATACCGCTACCAGCAACAGCCATTGGGCACCATTCTCCTTCCGCATACGTATTAGTGTATTGCGGAAGCAATGATAATGGCAACTGACAGCATAAAGAATCCGGCCAGCAGGGCCAGGGCGATATTCTTATTCTCGAGAATTTCCTTCCGCAGATTATGCTTCGGCGTCAGAACCTCGAGCAGGAAAAAAGCCACCACCAGGATAGCTATTCCAAGGAAAGAATAAATGATGGAATTCAGGATCAGATTTGTCATATTTCGCTTATTAAATAATTTATTTGTGATACCCGGGTCCGCTGCTCTTCCAGTCAGGGCTTCCCGACCGGGTAAACATCCGTCCACCGTTCAGGTTATGCCAGCTTAGAAAAACCAGAACCAGCGCCGTGGAGACTATGAACCAACGTAGCGGGTACAAGGGCGAATGCAGGTTAAAAAAATTAATCTTCTTCATGGTATTTTGAATAAGGACTGTTTCTCCAGCGCTCTCCCTCCTGGTATTGACTGTAAAAAAAGGCAATAGCCGGCCACAAACTGAATAAAAGCAGTGCAAACCACAGATTACGGTTGCTGGTCACATCATATATGCCTTCCACATAAAAATCTTTTACACCCCCCAGGCCCGGATCAGCAGTACCTTGCAATTGCAGAAAATAAGTACCAGCCGGGATTCGTTTGAAATACGCATTCTCGTTCTGACTCCCTTCGTTCCATGATTCTCCTCCACTGACTCCATAATAATATTCAACGCCTTGTTGCAGGTTGTATTCCTTACCCGTTACCGCATTTACCAATGTGGCATCCAGTTCAAACCAGGCATTCATTACATTGGCACTTACCACCAGCTTCAGGTTGGAACGTCGTTTATCCAGTATATATTTTTCAGTCACCGCATTTACCACATTCGTACTGTCCGGAATTTTAAACTTGGTAAAGAACAATTGCTGTTCTTTATTATTCATGGTGGTCAGGAGATGTGTTATCAAAACCAGCGCTAAACCGACCAATGTGGCCAGCATAAGCTTTTTTCTGTTTATACTGCCTGGCTGTACCGCCCCTACTCCCACCCGGCGAGGCAGAATGGCCTCTTTAAAAGCATGGCGGATATCAGCAGGCGAAATATGCTGACCCTTAAACCAACGAATGCCCTCCGCTTTATCCTTTTCCTGTATCCAGATAAATGGCGGGGCAATAAATTCCCGGCACATGGTATTTTCATTATCGAAAATATTAAAGGCAAATTCTCCTTTCGCTTCCCTGATTTTATACGTATAGGAATTAAACAGGTCAAACCTTGTGCCGTCAAACGTAAACTCTTTTTCGTTCTGATTAAATAGTACCGGGCAACTGGCGGTCTCCTTTAACAAAATCCAATGCCCGTCATATTCGCTCAGGTAAACAAAGCCTTCCTGCTCATTATAAAGAGTATATTCTCTCCAGCGGGAATGACCACTGTTTTTTTCTTCCTTCTCCGTAAAACCCACAACCCGGAAAGTAATTCCATTCAGATCCCCTGTACTGCCGGTTTCAATCGCTAACCCGGATGCAGGTAAAGGAGAGCCGTCTTTTTTAAAATCTATCCCGCTCTGAAAACTATAGGTACTTCCACAGGATGTACAGGCGGCACTCTGCGTTAACGGAAAAGCCGTAATCTGTATTTCTGAATTGCATTTGTTACAGGAGAAACGGCGCCTCGTATCATCTTTTTGCCTTAGCTGCCGCATCTGCAACGCGGAAAATGAAACAGGCGTAACCTCAAAATACTGTGCCTGATTATCCTTAAAATCGACAATCGTTATCCGCTTTCCGGATGTGCCGGCAAAATCAAAGAAACGGAGTTGCGAAGGCTGCCAGGGCATAAAAATTTCTCCTTCCATTTCCCAGGAAAGGGTACGTTGTTTTTTCTCCAGCAACAACTCCTGGTTAATCTCTATTTCGTAACGGCTGCCGGTCTGGTAAGCGTCCAGGCTGGCCGTACTGATATACTTAGCCGCTTTAACCGGTTGCATAATGAAAAACAAACCATATCCTTCCCCCAGCCAGCCAATCGTTTTATCCGCCCATTCAATGGTCCAGTAATTAAAAACGTTCTCATCAAACCAGCAGAAACAACGACCCAGTACCGTAAACTTTTTTGACTCCCATTCTCCTGCAGAACCCGGTTGTATAAAACTATGTTTATGTAATAGTACGCCAATGGGCTTTTCATTAAATGTACCTTCCGCCGACCTTTCAACCACTGTACCACAGGTACATACTACCAAATGAGTATACGGGCTGGCGAAGCTGACTGGTTTCTGGCAACCGGGACAACTGGTGAGTGTATAACCGGAATAGTCCATCAGCGGCGGATCATTTGGTGATGAACTACGGAGGCGCTGAAGAAACGGATTAACGTTTCATAGATTCCGTTTACCGTACCGTCATTATTACGGAGAAAGTTGCTGAGATAAATATCCAGGTTGATCAGCCCGTGTTCCGGCCATGTATGAAGAGAAATATGACTTTCACTAAGACATATCAGAGCCGTAAATCCTCCTCCGGGAAAATCGTGATAGACTTCTCCCAGCTTCTGCAACTGATATTGATTGATTAATTCTTCAATTTGTTCCCTGACGGATGCACAGGAGCGGATAAGCGAATCCCGGTTTACTGTTAATGATGCGATAATATGTGTGCCAGGCTGGTATTCCACTGAATTTTCCTGATAAGCGGTTAGTAAAATACAAGTCTATGAAAAAAAAAGGTGCGGATAAAATAATCTTGTGCCTGATTGATCCCGATTAATGCCGGGGTTGGGACAACGGGAATTTTAAAATCTTATCCCCTGTTTTTGCAGTCCCCTCAGCATACTGATCCGCTGCCGGTGGATACAGTATCCGAAACCACCTGGAAAAGGCTACCAGGATCAGGGCGGTTTCACCTGCCGCGTTATGAATAACAGGCAAGGGTGCTGCAAAAACAGGTGTTACGGGGATAAGGGAAATGGACACAGGACAAGGTTACTAATCATTATCAACCAACAAAGCGCTATACCCGTAACACATGTATAGCTCTTTGTTACAGGAATAAAACTAACCCGGTTGAAAAAACCGGCAAGGGGAAAAACAACAGAAAAAAGGGGATTTTTCGGTCAGGCCGGTCATGACAAGTGGGAGCGAACCTGTGGCAGTACACTTTTACATATCATAAAATATGGATCACCTTCTGATAGCCAGTTACCAGTTATCCGTTCTGAAAGGTCCGGCCGGATAGCCATCCTTGTTATACAGATTGGCATCAACCGGACTATCGGCCCATGCGTACCTGGCGGCAACGGGCAGGGGCACCTGCTTTGCTTTTAGAATTACTGTATTTCCCTGTATAATCGCATCGGCCCAATAGAATTTTTTATCCGTACCGGCAATGGCAAATTGTTTCAGCGCACCCGCCTTCGCCAGCAGCCCTTTCCCTGTATTCGTAAACCGGATAATAACCTGCGCTCCTTTTACCTGCATGGAATGATACACGGGTCCGCCGGAAATCCGTTTAGTATTTCCATACACAAACCGCATGGCTTCATCCGCCAGCCGGCCCCCGACTTCCTGTTTCTTTACAGGGTGAATATTCACCGGATTCCCGATATCGGTGGTTATAGCCATGCCCGTATTTGGCAACCGGAGCGTGTTTGTCTGTGCTTCGCGTAACAAGGCCCAGTTACTTTCCGCAGGCTCCTTCTGTACCGGACCAAAAGAAGCCAGCTGTACAAAGAGAAAAGGAAAATCGCCCTGCCCCCAGCGGTTACGCCAGTCCGTTATCATGGAGGGAAACAATGTACTGTATTCTATTGATTCGTCTTTTGTGTCCGCATTACTTTCGCCCTGGTACCAGATGACGCCCCGGATACTCAACGGCAGTAAAGGGGCAATCATGGCATTAAACAATACAGCAGGCTGATGTTCAAGTGCGCCACGGCCACCTGTCATATCCGGCAGTTCGGCCAGAATCTCATACTTCGCTTTTCCCGCCAGCATGATTTTTTGCGCCCCGGAAACAATATAAAATTTATCCGGCACTGCAGCCAGTCCGCCACCTCCGCCATCATCCTGTACCCGGATCACCAGTACATTGCGTCCGGCTTTTAACACCCCGGCAGGAATGGTGTATGTACGTATCGCGTCCCATTGATTTATGCTGCCGATAAAGCGACCATTAATATAAGTGGAATCTATATCATCGATTGCAGGCATATTCAGTACGGCTTCCTTGCCGGCTGCCGCCTCATTTATATCAAAACTTAACCGGTAAACCACGACTCCATCCAGGGAAGGATAGCCTTGTTCCTCCCAAAGTTTTGGCAAACTCATTTCCTTCCAGCCCTGATCATTAAAGCCGGGATCAAGTATCGTTTTACTATAGGCGGATTTTGCCGCCAGTGTTTCCTGGTATTTTACGCGCAAAGCTGCCTGCTGGCGATCGATATCTTTCAGATTCAGTGGCCGGATATTTTTCACATAATCATTAATATACTGAGAAAACGATCCCAGTCCTTCCACACTCGTCCATGATTGCGCCGGAGTACCTCCCCAGGCCGTCACCACCAGTCCGATGGGTACATTCAATTCCCGCTGCAGTTTTTTTGCATACCAGTATGCTACAGCTGAACATTCACCCACCGTAGCGGGATCCACAGCCACCCATTTCTTCTGTATCCTGGCTTCTTTTTCCGGCATTGTCGCCAATGATTTACTGATAACGGTAAACCTGATCTGCTCATTCTTCGCGGTATTCAGTTCCTGCTGATACACATCTTTCAGCATATCCATCCGCCACTCCATATTACTTTGCCCGCTGCATATCCATACCTCACCCATCAGTATATTGGTAAACTCGATTTTCTCCTGATCCGCCTGTATCGTTACAGTTCCGGCCTCGCCGGCTTTTGCGGGGTCCAGCCATACCATCCACTCCCCTGCACTATTGGCAACAGCCGGATAATTCTTGCCTTTAAACTGAGTGGTAACAAGTTGTCCGGGGGCAGCCCAACCCCATACCCTGTTTACTTTATCCCTTTGTAATACCATATTATCTGAAAAAACAGAAGACACGCGAAGTTGCGCCTGCAGCATGGCTGGCAGTAAAAGAATGACAAGCAACATTTTCCTTTTCATACCTTGATGTATTTAATAACCCCTTGTCCGGGGGCTCTAAGCTACTACTTAATTGTTATCAACGATAATGGTTCTTCCCCCACGGCCCCGGCTGTCAAATGCACGGATGGAGATCTGCCCTTTATCAGCTATTGGCCCGGTTACGGGTGTACTGGCTGCCGTGGGTACGGTACCATCTGTTGTAAACCTGATCTGTAAACCGGGAAACTGAATATTGACCAGTACCTTACCCTCATGTATAACCGCACCCGGAGCCGGGATACGATAAGAAAAGCCCCCTGCGAGATAATCCAGTCTTGGCAATTCCCGTTTGCCCACCTGGTGTAAAAAAACCGACCAGGCCTGTATGTATAATTCGCGGGACTTTACACTATCCGGTTCTGTAGCCCAGGCAGGATCAGCCGCCCAGGCCCGTTCCGCCACAGCCAGTAATTTCGGCAACAACAGGTACTCCATAATCTCAGGAGACCGGAGATTCTCAGCCCATAACAAACCCTGAATACCAACTATATTAGATTTGCCAAAATCGGTCAGCCTGTCTTTCCCAATGAAAACAGCCGGATCAACGGGGTTGCCGTCGGGATCATCCTTTGAATTCTTATAATAATCAAATGGAATAAAGTAAAAGGGTTTATCAATATCCTGAAAGCCGCCCCAGTAATAACCGGGTTCCTCCGGATGCTTATAATAGGCCAGGTCAAGGTAATTATTGCTGACCGGCGAAAGCACCACTTTATACCCGGCATTGGCCAGCCGGTAGGGCAGGTCTTCTGCCCCCCATCCGGTTACATTGTTCCAGACATGCAGTTGTATGTTTTCATTGGCCATCCGCGGATTGGCTATCATCACCTCCTTTCCGTCACGTATTGTTTTACGCATACCGGCCTCCTCCCATGCGGAGAGAAAAAGTCCTTTTGCCTGTAACAGTTTATTGACTTTTCCATAGTAGTAATACCAGAGATCATTTATTTCATGAAGAGCAGGATCGTTTTCCACTAATTGCCGGCATACCGGTGATTTCTCCCAGACACCGGACGGCACTTCATCACCGCCCATATGAATTGTTTGTAAAGTGGCCCCGGCTTCCTTATACATAGCCCGGAGTTCATCCACCACTTTTTCAAGAAATGCATAGACGGAGGGCAAAGCCACACACATAACATTATCCGTCCACAGCTGCGCAGAACTGTAAACCGACTGATCATTCCTGTCACGCAACAGGTAACGCTCCGCTTCTTCTATGTTTCCCAATCGCATATATTTCTCATAGCGGGCATCCATGGATTTAATCGCCGCCCTTGCATGGCCGGGTGTTTCAATTTCCGGTATCACCTGAATATGACGAGCCGTGGCATACTTCAGTATCTGGATAAAATCATTTTTACTATAGTACCCGGTTCCCAGGGATTTACCAGGCTCCGGTCCCGCAGCGTAGGAAGGAAGCAACATGGCCGTAGCATCGGTACTATAACCGCGGACGGCGCCGACTGAAGTCAGTTCGGGCAAGGAAGGTATCTCTATTCTCCAGCCTTCATCATCACTGAAATGGAAATGCAATACATTCATTTTATACAAAGCCATCATATCCAGTATCCGGAATACCGTTTCCCTGGACTTAAAATTTCTGGCCACATCCATCATCAGGCTACGGTAACCAAAACGTGGTTTATCGGCAACTTTTACTTTTTGAAGCGGAATAGTGGTTTGTGGAGATTTCCAGGCAACCGGTGGCATAAGCGAAAAAAGTGATTGAATCCCATTAAATATAGCATCCGCCCCGGCTGCGGTTATTTTAATTCCCTCCTCATTGACCGATAGCAGGTACTCTCCCGATGGCAATGGCTCTTTCTGCAATTGAATCCGGTTCTGTCTCCTTTTTGTTCCGGAATCAGCATTATTTACCAGCAGCCTCTTTTGCAATTCTCCTGAAAGATAATTTCGTTCGTTTTCAAAAGCCGGATCGGCTGACAATTCAACCCGGCCGTCAATATAGATATACCCTTCTTCTTCGGTATAACTCACCGGTGTTGGCAATATTTTGAGCAGTTCTTTATCCTGTACGGGCTGAATAATGCTGTTCTGATAAAACACTTTATCGGGGCCAGTTATACCCGGTACATGCTGCTGCATAGGCTGTACGGTATACGAAGTAAGACTAAACCCTTTTTCCGGCTGCTTGTCCCATACTATATACAAACCGCCAGGCGTAGCCGTGGAATTAATTATAGTGCCATTTGTAAAATACGCAATGGAGAGTGAATCATTCTTCTTCAATGCCGGAAAGGCCGGCCCCGGCACCAGTTTAAATATATCTCCATTTACGTGCGAAATAGTAGCCAGTTTATCGTTTTTAGCTGCTGCTAACGGCTGACTGGAATTGAAATAAATCGTCCATCCGCTACCGGGAAAGGGCGTTCCAGCTTTATTGATCAACGTAAAGACAGCTAATGCCGCTGAAGTATTATTATATGCATTACCGGTCAGCCGCCAGGATATGTGCAGCTGACTGGCAGGATACAACTTTCGTTGCTGTGCGTTTGTTGCCGACCCGTAAAAAATAAATAGTCCGAAACAAAAAGAAAGCAAATATTTTTTCATGAAAAGCAGGTTATTTCATTTTGATTAAACGACAGCCATAATTGTGCAGCTAAATAATATAGTCAGTAAGGAGTATACACGGCGCCCAGTTCATTCATTGGGGAATTAATACCATACATATAAAGATCAAGAGACCATCGCTTACCTTCGACCCTGTCCACCAGGTACAGATCATATCCTCCCCGGCCACCAGTGGTCGTACTGGAAATAATCAGGAACTGATTATTCACCGGACAGGCATCTGAATAATTCTGATACACTTCATTAAATGCGAACCGACGCGCCGGCCTTCCGTCAATATAACCCAGGTAAATCTGGTCATTGTGATTATCGGCACTGTACCAGCGTGTAAAATAAAAACTGCTGTCATCACAGGTAACCGGATAATACTCTTCGAGACCGGGATTCGCAGAAAGCGGAATTACGGTTCCCGTATTCAATCGAAGCAAACTGATATCTGCAGTTGATCCGATGGGTTCATTTCCCGAAAACAACAAGAGGCTGTCCCCTTTTGTATAGTAAGGCATGGAAGCTTCCTGCTGTGCTATTGCGAATGAGCGGGTAATAATGCCGAGTGTATCCATTTCCTTCATCACACCGTTTTGCTTGAAGACAATTTTATTGCCGGCAAACGAAAACTTCGGATCCTCATCCCGGGCAGTTCCATATGTGGCGGTAAGGTTCCGGGGTGTCAGATCCGTACCGATACGCCAATAAAATATATCCCAGCCGGAGCCGGCAGTCACCCCCATAAAAACAATCGCCCGTCCATCCGGAGATACATGCGCATTCATCGGATTTGCTATTGCCCAGTCACCGCTGATACACCGCAACAACTTCGTTGAGAAATCAAACTGGTACAATTTCGAATCATTGCAGTTATAACAGCTATAGGTATGAAAAAACAACCTGCCCGAAAGGGCAGGTTGAGTGCTTGCTGCATTGCCTGATGAGCCGTTTTTGTCAGCCACTGGCTGAGTACATCCGGTGGTCACCAGTATGATCCCGAGAAAAAAACAAAGTCCGTTTTGTATGAAAACTTTTTTCATACATTATCATTAATAACCCGGATTCTGTACCAGGTTCGGATTACTGTTCAGTTCCACCAACGGAATCGGCATGATCCAGTGTTGCTGGGTACATTGCGAATAATCCATCCGTACGGCAGGTCCCTGTACACCCGAAGGACAGGTATAGGTAACTTCATTCAGTGCCTGCATAACCGTTGTGGCTACACCAGCACGTACCAGGTCATCCCAGCGTTGTGCTTCAAAAGCCAGTTCCAGTCTTCTTTCCAGCAGGATAGCCGTTTTCATCTGCGCCTGTGAAGAACCCGTAATGGATGCAAGTCCCGCCCTGTTTCTTACCAGGTTCAACGTGGTAGCAGCGGGCCCCGGATTCCCGGTTTCATTCTGTGCTTCTGCTTTCAGTAAGAGGATATCTGCCAGGCGAATAAGATAAAAATTATCTCCGCTGGCCCAACCACCGGCGTTCTTTTGTTTCTGATTAAACGGCGTGGCGGTATTGGCGTCTTTACAAGGATTCCAGTTTTCATCCGGCCAGCTGATCGGATCTCCATTGCCATCACGGGTCAGGAAAAGAATGTTTGCATTTTTTCTTACCAGGTCGCCATTTGCATCATAAGCGGCCACCAGGTCTTTGGAAGGGACACAGTATTTCTGCCAGCCATCTTCCGGAGCCAGGTACAACTGCACACCCCAGCAGGAAGCATCCCAGTTACCGGCTTCATACGGAATTTCAAGAATGGATTCGCTGTTGAAATCATGGTTTCCGTCAAATACATCGGCATAGCTGGATAATAATGCATAGCCTGCCGGGCTGCTGATAACGGCATTACAATACTGTAAAACTTTGGCATAGTCGCGGTCACTGCGTTGTGCCCATGCTTTTGCCAGCATGGCATTGGCTGCACCTTTTGTAGCTCTTGCCTTATTTACTGATGGTGTATTGGCTGTAGCGGTACCGGCTGCTCCATTATAGGTATCCGGGAGACTGGCTACGGCTGCTTCCAGGTCGAGTACAATCTGATCATATACTTCCTTTTCAGTTGAGCGGGCTTTTCTTGTTTTGCCGGGATCCGCGGAATTGGATTCCAGTTCCAGAGGTACGCCACCATATAATTTCACCAGGTGATAATAATGGAAGGCGCGCAGAAATTTTGCTTCCCCGATAATCTCGGCTTTCCGTGCGGCGGTAAGTGCCGGATCAGCCACCAGTTCTATTTTATTCAGCAATACATTACATCGGGCAATGCCGTTGTACAACGCTCTCCAGTGAGCATAGCTGTGTGTATTACTGGCTGGCAGAATAAACCGGTCATAATCAAAGAAGGTTTCTTCGTTGTTACCGCCGGGATATGCATTGTCTGAACGCACATCGCTCAGCATTACATTCTCCCACTGATAGTAATCCGTGGCGTAAAATGTATGATAACAGCCGTTGAGCGCGTTCTCCGCATCGCGCGCGGAAGTGTACGCATTACCCGTTGTCAGTGCCGTCTCGGGCTTATCATCAAGAAATTTTTTGCACGATGCAAATGGCAGCAGTCCGATCATCGCCACTGCCAGTATCCGGTATGAATATTTTTTCATGTTTGCCATTTTTAGATTAGAAGGAGATGTTTAAGCCCAGTACGAAATCCCTGGATTGCGGATAGGTACCCCAATCCACACCGGGTGCCGCATTCTGGTTAGTAGTGGAATTTGACTTGCCACTGAATGCACTGAGTTCAGGGTCGAAACCGGTATAGTTCGTAAAGGTGAACAGATTCTCCGCGGTAAGGTAAATAAAGCAACGGCTCATCTTCAGTTTGCTGATGCTGCCTTCAGGTAGCCGATATCCAACGGTAAGCGATTTCAGCCGCAGGTAGGACCCTTTCTCCATATACCGGGTGGAAGGCAGTGAGTTGTTCCATGAGTTTGCGGAAGAACGCGGAATCGACGTAATATCCCCGGCATTCTTCCAACGATTCAGTACGGTTGCGGATTGATTCATCACCAGGGCCATTGATTCAGACAAAATACGTGTGGCATTCATGACATCATTACCACTTACTCCCTGGAAGAAAATATCTACCGAAAAGTTTTTGTAGGTAATGGAGTTACTGAATCCATACATGAATTTCGGATTGGCATTTCCAATTATCCCCACACTATCTGCTGTTCCTGCTTTATTCAGCATGTATCTGATATTGCCTGTAGCCGGATCCACACCCTGTGAAACCTTACCATAAAAACTACCCAGGGGCATGCCTTCCTGAACGATGGCTGTATTATAATCAGAACCAGCCGGATTGATGGTACCCACTACCAGTTGCGTGCCCACGATGTCAAGTACTTTGTTCTTATTAAAGGAGATATTAAAATCACTGCTCCATTTAAAATCCGTTTTCACGATATTTTTGGAAGCAAATGAAAACTCAAATCCTTTATTCTCGAGACTGCCCGCATTCTGCCAGGCACTGGAATATCCGGTGGTGGTAGGAATGGGCACGGCCAGCAACATATCGGTCGTTTTCTTATGATAGTAATCGGCGGTGATCATCAGGCGGTTTTTAAACAGCCCCAGATCAATACCAATATCCACCTGGTTGGTTTTCTCCCAGGTCAGATCCACATTCTCCAGTGTACGGGGAACATAGGCGGTACGTACGGCACCGCCAATCAGGTATTTGGGTGCGGCCGTATCCACTAATCCGAAACGTGCAAAGGCAGGTATACGATCATTTCCCACAATACCCCAGCCAGCACGGAGTTTCAGTTCAGATATACCATTTCCTGTTTTTTTGAAAAAGTCTTCCTCAGAAATTCTCCAGCCTGCAGAGAAAGAAGGAAAACTACCCCACTTATTTCCTTCAGCGAATTTGCCTGAACCATCCTGACGGAAATTGGTAGTCAGGTAATATTTGTCCTTGTAGTTGTAGAAAATCCGGGCAATAGCGGATACACTGGAAGCCCTCATTTTATCCTTAGTCGGAGTGGATTTTACGGCACCGCCATCCACGGACTGATCGCCGGGTTTAGCCGTACGGAAATCCACAGAACTGCGGTAAAGATTATCATCCGTTTCACGGGCTACGATAAAACCGGCCAGCGCATTAATACTGTGATTTTTAATCTTCGTCGTGTAACTGACTGTATTTTCTGATATCCAGTTTTTTTGTTTGTACGTATTCTCGGAAGCCAGTCCGTGCATGGTACGTCCGTATCTTGTCTGTACTGTATCCTGGAAAGAAGTAAACAAACCATCCGAATTTTCAAAACCAAAAAGGGTTTTCAGTTTCAGGCCTTTTTTCACTTCCGCTTCTGCATATATATTACCCGTGAAGCGGTTATTGGTGAACAGGTGCTCCGGCTGATAAACAGTGGATACCGGATTTTCGAGGTCGTTGATAAACGGACTCCGCGCATACTGTTTCGGGTCGTCCATATCGCGGATACCAATGATTGGTGCAGTAGTCAGCACACGGGCAATAACACCATTCCGGTAATTTTCCGGAACGTCGCGGTCTTTCCAATTGGAATAAGCCAGTGTGGCACCTACCTTCAGGAATTTTGTAACCTGCTGATCAAGGTTGGCTTTGAATGTCGCCCGTTTGAGGTTATTATTCAGCACAATTCCGTTCTGATTTACATACGCACCGGATACATAATAACTGGTATTTTTCGAACCACCGGTTGCGGTGAGCTGGTAATTCTGAGAAACGGCATTACGGAATGTCTCATCCTGCCAGTTGGTATTCGCATTGTATTTGTTCCAGTCGGTAGTAGCTCCCATTTCAGTAGCCAGATCTTTAAACTGACTGCTGTTCAGCACATCCATTTTTTTCCAGGCCTTACTCATGGTCAGCGATGTATTGAACCCGATTTTCAGTTTCTGGTTTTTTCCTCTTTTAGTGGTTACAATCACTACCCCGTTGGAACCCCTGTTACCGTATATCGCGGCTGAAGATGCGTCTTTTAATACCGTGATATTTTCAATATCCCCGGGGTTAATATCATTTATATTTTCAGTAGGTATTCCATCTACAATATAAATCGGATCACTGCCCGCCGTGATGGATGCAGTACCCCTGACACGAATGGAGAAACCCGCCTGTGGCTGACCGGAAGAACGGATCACCTGTACGCCCGCGGCTTTACCTTCAATGGCATAGCCAAACTGGGAAGTCGGTCTGTTTTCCAGGTCTTTTGAAGTAAGGGTGGACACCGAACCAGTCAGGTCTTTTTTCTTCTGTCTACCATAACCCACTACCACTACTTGTTCCATCTGGGAGTCAGCAGGTTTCAGTTTTATATTAATAGTCTGTTGTGCGCCAACGGTTACTTCCTGCGGATCAAAACCTACATAGGAAAATACCAGTACGGCATTTTCCGGAACTTCCAGTGAAAATTTTCCTTTGGCATCAGTAGTGGTTCCAAAATCTGTCCCTTTAATCCGGACACTGACGCCGGCCAACGGCTCTCCGGCTTCGGATAAAATGGTACCGGTAACTGTTTTGTTCACAGCCGCGTTATCGGCAGTAGTGGAAACAATAACAACTAGCCGGTTATTCATAATCCTGTACCCAAGTCCCGATCCGGCCAGCAGGTCATTGAGTACCGTAAGCACCGGGGTGTTTTTTACATCCACATCTACTTTACGCTGCAGGGCAGGTAAATCATAATTGTACAGGAAACGGTAAGGGCTTTGCTTTTCGATAGCCCGGAATACTTTCGGGATTTCAGCCTGCCTGAGCTGCAGCGTAACATTCTGCGCATGGCCCTCTCCTGCGGCAGTGACCTGAAAAGCAGTCAATAAGATCATTGCAACCGTCAACTTCATAAGCAATAGCATTTTTAAGAAAGAACAGTCTGGAGCAGGCAAAAGCCTTTCCCGAGGTACCTTTTTTTTCATACCTTTAGTTTTGGGGTTATTAAATGTGGAATCCCTTTCCTTCAACAAGCGGGGAATTCCGTTTTAGCCTTTATCGGGGAATGTTGCCGCATTTCCCGATTTTTTTTATACTACGTTTAATCAGTTATTTCTTATCAATCCATACTTCATTTCCTTTGACGGTACTGGAAAATGAGGCGGTCAGTTGTAATGCCTGCAATGCTTCTTCAATATTTTCATGTTCAAAAACACCGGTAAAGCGGTAGCCTGCCACTTTCTCATTTCTGAAACCGATTTTTACATTGAACCATCGTTCCATTCGTGGTGCAAGCTCCCTGAAAGTCTCCCCGTCAAATACCAGTTTACCGTAGACCCAGGACGTCTCAACCCGTATACTGTCGGCGATCCCTTTTGCAAGGGTGCTGATGGAAATACTTTCCGGCTTTACTTCCGGCTGTTGTACGCTATTATTTTTTTCAAGAGACGGTTCAGTTGTTTTTACAACATGGTCAAGGTTCTTATTATATACCAGTTTTTCATTGGGTTTTAACATGATCCTGGACGATTGGGGCTGGTTTATTTTTTCCACTTCAATCAGGCCCCTGACCAGTGTGGCTTCAATAGTGGGGTCCTGCGGATATGATTTAACATTAAACGCTGTCCCTAATACCCGTATCCGTATACCGGATGTATGTACTATAAACGGGCGTCTGGCATCTTTCACCACATCAAAATAGGCTTCCCCTTCCAGGCGGACTTCCCGTAGTGAATCATTGAAGAAATCAGCATAGGTAATACGGCTCTCTGCATTCAGCCATACCTGTGTACCATCGGGTAATAATAAGCGGGACTTGGTTCCCCGTTTTGCCACAATTTCATTTTCCGGATCGGCTGTTACAACTGAACTGCTGAATACATACCGGGCGCCAATAAACAACAGACCTGCCACAACAGCAGCCGCCATCCATTTTTTCCAACCGGAAAAATTCATTTTATGAACCGGTTTCTGTGATTGTATTATTTCTTCCGTCTGAAACTGATTGATGGCCGATTGATGTAAAATGCGTTCGAACCGAGCATCCTCCGATTCTTCGGCTTCAGGAGACATTGCTACACCGGATTCCCACCAGTTGGTGACAATTTCCTGCACATATTGCTCTTCCGGATGCGCCTGCAGGTATGCGTACAGCTCACTGAGCTCTTCAGGACTGGCTTCTCCTGCCAGTTTTTTGGCAAATAAACTATAAAAGTGCTGGTTCGACATACGTGCTTACTGTATAAGACACAGCAAACAACCGGGTTCCCTAAACGCGTTCTATTTTTTTTGAAAAAAAATCCGGGGAAACAGATGCATTTCCTCTTTCAGGGCTTCTCGGATACGGCCGATGGCAATTACCATCTGGGCGTCAACGGTTTTATGGGAAAGATTCAGAATTTCGGCCACTTCCCGGTATTTTAATCCGTCCTCGCGCACCAGTTTAAAAACCATTTTACAACGAGGTGGCAGCGCGTCCACGGCAGCCCTGATTTTGCTGATCAGTTCCTGTGTTATCATCAAACGTTCCGGACTCAGATCGTCATTGAGCTGGATATAAATATCATCAAAAGGCTCATAAATATGCTGATGGGCTTTGCGGGATAAATAGTTGAGTGATTCATTCTTGACAGCCTGGTAAAGATATACACGCAGATTTTGTATAGACCCGATGGTTGACCTGTTGGTCCATAAGCGTACAAATACTTCATCCACGACTTCGCCGGCAATTTCTTCCGACTTAATTATTGAAGTTGCAAACTGTGAAAGACGGGTGTAGAAAAGATGAAACAATTGCCTGAAAGCCGCACTGTCACCACAGGCAATTCGTTCCTGTAGCGGGAGCAAAGAATCCCCGTTATATTGAGCAGCAGCATTCATGTAAGCAATCGTACGGGCAATATAGAAAAAATATCCGAACCCTGACCTGATCCTGATCAGAAAACAAAAACAACAACGGAACGTACGTTATTTTTTTTCTGCTACCGGAATAAAAATAAATTCACTGAATGGATCAAAGCGGCCGAAATTATCCATGGCGGGCGTGATCCGCAGTGTAGCCGTTTCATTCAGGCTGGCCGTCTGTAATACTGCATAAATATCCGACAGCGTAAGTATGCCATTGGCGTTTTCACCCCGGGATCGCAGCACCTGTAACAAAAGGTTTGCAAAAGGAGAATGTTTTCCGGCTTTCCCATCAAATGCCGGCTCTGTTCCAACCGATGAAAGAAACTTGCGGGTACGCAGCGGCAATTTATCTTTTAATAATTGTACAACATTCCGGTTGCTGATAGCAGCAAAGACGCCTTCTCTTTTCCCGTCACCTGAAAATTTCTGATCAAATACTTTCTGATCAAACACGCCACCATGACAAACATCCAGCAATACCAGCACCTGCCTTGCCGGTATATTGTTCAGCATTTTTTTGAGTTTCATGTACGGGATATAGCTGTTGCGCATCGGATCATCCTCAACCGACCTGGAATCATGACATACAATAAATCCGTCGTCCAGCAACATTTCATCCATATCACCATGACCTGCCACATAGATAACCAGCTGATCATTGGGTTGTGCGTTGTTGTAATAATAACGGACTGCCGCATAGATGCTGTCCATCGGCTGATCTTCAAGCAGCCGGATTTCAAATCCATACCCTTCTTTTAATTCGGCGGCTACCGCCCGCGCATCCGCAATCGGATTACTCAGGGGGTTCCAGCCCTTACCCCGGTAATGATCGGTACCAATGACCAGGGCATAACGCTTCCCTTCCAGATCGCTGAGTTCTTTCGTCAGCTCAGCCGGCCGTACTTTCAAGCCCCTGGTAACAGGCTCATCCTCGCCGAAAATATCCCTGTACTGGCGGAGAAAGGTCTGTTCGAAAAACACATCAAAATAGCCCTGTGTTCCCGCTTCGCAGACAACTTCGCGGTTCTTCATACTGTGTACAATTTTCTCCGCCTGCATCCCGGGCAGAAAAATATTGAAAATATTCAGCGAGCTGTCCAATGAAGTCAGGTAAAAGTTCAGCGGACCTTTACCGGCACTCTTTCCCTGGCAGATCAGATTATCCAAACCAAAACCTTCAGGCACCATAATAATCCTGTTTTTATTGAGCAAACCTGAAACCAGTGGCGAGTTCTGCATCAGCGTACGTAAAAACTCTGTCTTAAAATTCCGGGTGGGACCGGATTCTGTTATCAGCAGCTGTTGCTTAGCCGGTATCATCTGAAAATATTCCTGCAATACTTTCAGGGAAATCAGGCGTTCGCTGATCAGCTTAGCCTGCGAGCGCTTACTGTCTATAACTTCCCTGGAAAAGCCTGCACTGTCCCAGGGGAAAAAACAGGTGGATTCTTTTTCCCCGTCCGCAGACAACGGATAACTCAGTCCGCTGAAATTAAAAATAAAATAATCGCCGGGGGCTGCCCGTTCCGCGATTTCCCGCAACGTTTCAAGTATTGCCGCCCTGCTTGCTTTTTCACCGGTGAGCAGATATCCGTGATAGAATGTCGCAGGAATTGAATGTCCTGCTTTCATAAACTGATTCCTGAAAAATTCGTTGTACGAACGTGCATCTGATTCGCAATTGCGGTAGTGCTGTGCAATTCCCCCGGTATAATTATCAATTCCTACGGACAACACCCAGGCAGCACCGGTTGCATACCTGTTACGATCAGTCTGCGTATACACTTCCTCCTGCCGTAGCAGTTGTTCCAGACCGGGCACTTTCTTCCCTTCCTGTTTAAATTTTTCAGCATAATTAAAAATAAAGCGGTCTGTTGTTTTACCCGTTTCATCCACTGCCACAATATCAAGTAATCCGGGTGCCAGATTCCAGGCTTTATCGGTTATCTGAAACTGATCATTGATCTGCCAAACGCTGTCCATTTCCGTTCCGCTTTTAAAAACAAGCCGGTAAGCCTTAATGCCATTACGGGAAGAATCCAAAAAACCCCGGAGTTGAATAATTGTGTCATTACTGAAAAACTGTTTACGCCAGTGTTCTTTAATCACGGGTCCCTTGTACACTACATATACCGCTTGTGGCCGGATTTTTTTTATGGCAGACGGATATTGACTGGTAGCCAGCACATAGGTACCCCGGATCAGTATGCCCGGATTCGCCAATGCACCGAAAAACAGGAACATCAGTACTATCAACAAACTGAAATGACGGGAACTTGTAAAATTCAGCATGTGGTATTTTTCTGAAAGTTACTGGCTCCCGGGTAATAAAAGTATACCCGGGAGACGGGATTCTTCTGATCTGCTGTACGAAAAGGCAAATCGCTAAAAATACCTTATTCACGGTACGACTGTGACGGGAAAATGCAGTATTATTATCATTCAAAACACCTGATTATGTACCGAATAAGCCTCTTTGTATTCTTCATTCTTGCAGGACTACAATCCGTTTCGGGCCAGGAAAAAAGAGCCCTGATAATCGGTATAGACAAATACACGCCCCCGAAAGGGACAAAAATTCCCGGTACAGCCCGGTCCGAGTTCAGGGATCTGGACGGATGTGTGAACGATGGCAGGGCGATGCATTCAGTATTGCTCTCCCGGTTCCAGTTTTCCGCAGCCAATATGGATACCTTATTTAACCTTCAGGCCGGCCGTGACGCGATATTGAAAAAAATGAATGACCTGCTTGCAAAAACCAACAGCGGAGATGTGGTTGTGTTATTTTATGCCGGGCATGGCAGCCAGGTGAACAACAGCCTGAGCCGGGAAACAGACAAGAAAGATGAATCCATTGTACCGGCCGATACCTGGAAACCGGGTGTGGCCGATATCCGGGATAAGGAACTAACAAAAATATATAACGCTTTTCTGGATAAAGGGGCCAACCTTACGGTTATACTTGACTGTTGCCATAGCGGATCGCTGGCACGGGGGCCGCAGTTACCGGGCAAGTTCCGCTTTATTGCCGATGCGGCTTATGATGCAAAAGATGACAGTCAACCCATACCACCTGAAACAAGAACGGAAGGTAAATTCCTTATTTTATCCGCCGCACAGGACAATGAATTTGCCCAGGAGCAACGGGATGCCAATAATATGGCACATGGCGCATTTACAATTGCTTTGCTACAGGCCCTCGATCAGCAATCGGTTAACGCGTCTGCCATTAACCTTTTCAGCAGTATCCGGGCAATCCTGAAAAGTAATGGAAAAAAACAGGAACCGGTGTTAGGTGCACAACCTGCCCGTCAGCAGCAGACCCTTTTTGGCCTGGCCAAAGGAACGGTTCCCGATAAATCACTGGTTGCCGTTTCCGGTTTCGAACGGGATAAAGTGATACTCCAGGGTGGTTTTGCCCTTGGACTGTACATGGAAAATGAGCTGGTGAAGTTTTCCGGCACGGATACCCTGGTGAAACTGGTAATTGACAGTATTTATAGTGTAAATCGTTCCAGGGCCCGGTTTATTAAAGGAAGCAGCAAGGAGCTGAAGGCCGGAGAGTTGCTGGAAGTCACGAACTGGGTATCATCTTCCGCCCCGCTGTTAAAAATTTACCTCCCGGCTAATACCCTGTCATTCGCGGAAATCGGCAGGCTCGCAACAGTGAATAAAGAACTCAGATCATCCGGAAAAGTCAACTGGATCAACGAACTTGAAAAAACGGATCCGTATACAACCGTATTTCATGATGGAAAAAAATTCCGTATCAACACGGACGGAAAAGAAATACCGGCACCTGCCACCATTACAACAGCCTCCCTGGTGAATATAGCAGGAAAAGATTCCAGTTTTTATTTTGAGTTGCCTTTGTTTAAAGATTTATATCAATCCGTAAAATCCCGTTTGTTGTCTCCACAAAATAAAAGTATAGTGATTACTGACAATATTGCGGATGCGCACTATACCCTCTATGGCACTATTGATGAAGATGGGAATCCGGCCTATGGTTTGCGCCGGACTCAAACAGCGGCCCGTGACAGTCTTGAGTCCATGCCGGTCCAGACAAAGAGCTTTACCGTAACAGGTACCCAGGCTGCTGCCCTTCAGGAATTGACGGAATCCATTTACGAATATGCGATGCGTCTCTCCAAAATCAGGGGCTGGCTTCAACTGGTTGGTCCCGATGAAAGTGAAAGCAGTTTCCCCTTTCACCTGGAAATGCGGGATAAAACAACCGGCAGTGCCATTACCAATAATGAATACAGCGTTGGCCATTCCGTAGCTTTTCACCTGGTCGCCAACCCGGGAAGTACCAGTGCCAATAAAATAAAAAGGTATGTATATGTTTTTCTGATTGATAAAGCCGGCAATATGGTACTCACTTACCCTGATGTCAATGACGGTAACCTGGCAAACCAGTTTCCGAAATTCCGGGATTACTCACTGGTAAACGATGTATTCTTATTTGAGGGAACTGTTTCTGAGCCCGTGGGCACCGATAATTATTTCCTGCTGGCCTCCGATGAACCCATTCCTAACTTTTCCATGGTATTTAACCAGGAAGGTGTAAGAGGTATCGAAAAAGGAAATGGAAACTCGTTAGGCAACCTGCTGAATCTTGGAAATGATGGCGGAACCCGTGGTTTCACCAAGTCGGTAGCGAACTGGAACCTGATTAAACTGGCGGTCAAATCGAAACACTGATCTTCGTTTCATGTTGTTTCCATACCAATTCATACCAGTTCACATTTAAAAGTGCTTTACCTGAAACAGTACAAAAACCGATCAAAATAGTGGCATACCGGTTACCGTAATTTGCGTTACTTTGAACTATGAACCGGCATGCACCATTAGCGGAAAGGGTTCGTCCCGTAACCCTGGACGAACTGATGGGCCAGGAACACCTGGTAGGCAAAGGCAGTATACTCCGTACGGCCATTGAACATGGCCGGATACATTCCATGTTGTTCTGGGGGCCTCCGGGAACCGGCAAAACCACCATTGCCAATATTATCGCGCATACTTTACATGTCCCGTATTTTCAACTCAGTGCCATCAGTGCCGGGGTAAAAGATGTGCGGGAAATTATAGAACAGGCGCGTCAGCAACCAGGAGCCGTTTTATTTATTGATGAAATTCACCGGTTCAATAAGGGGCAACAGGATGCCCTGCTCGGAGCCGTGGAAAAAGGGATCATTACGCTGATCGGCGCTACCACAGAAAATCCTTCCTTTGAAGTCAACAGCGCCTTGCTTAGCCGTTGCCAGGTGTATGTACTGCGGCCTCTGGATGAAAAGGACCTGGTACAACTGATGCGGCATGCACTGGCAAAAGACGAATTGCTCTCACAAAAAAAAGTGGAATTAAAGGAAACCGCCGCCCTGATCAATATTTCCGGGGGTGATGGACGAAAACTGCTGAACCTCCTCGAAATTGTTTGTGAAGCAGCCGGTAATGAAGTGGTCATTACGGATGCTTTTGTGATGGACATTGCGCAAAAAAGAATTGCGCTGTACGATAAAGGTGGAGAGCAACATTATGATATTATATCCGCATTTATAAAATCCGTACGTGGCAGCGATCCCAATGCCGCTTTGTACTGGCTGGCCCGCATGATTGAGGGTGGCGAGGATGTAAAGTTCATTGCCCGGCGGCTTGTCATACTGGCCAGTGAAGACATTGGTAATGCCAACCCCACTGCCCTGGTTATGGCCAATGCCAGTTTTGACGCGGTGAATAAGATCGGTTTCCCCGAAGCGAACATTATTCTTTCCCAATGTACCACCTACCTGGCTTCATCGCCGAAAAGCAATGCAGCCGTGGCGGCAATCAACGAAGCGCTCATGGCGGTAAGAAAATTCGGCGACCTGCCCGTCCCTTTACATATCCGCAATGCACCTACCAAACTGATGAAAAATATGGGCTATGGTAAAAACTATGAATATTCCCATAGCTATGACAACAGTTTTTCACCCCAGGAATATCTGCCAAAAGAAATTGCGGGCACCCGGTTCTTCGATCCCGGTAAAAATGCAAGAGAAGAAGAATTAAGAAAATTCCTGAGGGGGTTGTGGAAAGAAAAATACGGATACTAAAATACAAAGTACGAAGTACGTAGACTTCATTAATCATTGCGATCCTGACAACTCACATCTCACAACTCACATCTCATTTCCGTCACTTTTCCCTTCTCCAGCCTTATAAATTTATTAATACAAGCCGGACGATCCTGCTCATAGTGAGAAACAAAGATCAGCGTCTTTTTGGTTACTGTACAGACCCTGTGGATTAATCCGATAATGTCCGCTTTCCGATGGGGATCGAGCGCCTGGCAGGGTTCGTCCAGGATGAGCAATGGCGGATCTTTTACCAGGGCCCTGGCCAATAGTACCACCCGCTGTTCTCCGGTGGAAAGTTCCCTGAGTCGTATATCCGCAAGTTGATCCACATTACAGATTTTCATCCATTGCATAATCCATTCGGTATCGGAAACAGACAATTGCCGGAACAAACCAATGGTATCAAACAGTCCGGAAGCCACGGCTTCAAAAGCCGTGGATGTTTCATTAAAATAAAGGTGCAGCTCAGGAGAAAGAAAGCCAATCTTCTTTTTAATATCCCAGATACTTTCCCCGGTGCCCCGCTTTCGCCCGAACAGCCGGATATTATTCGCATAGGCCTTGGGGTTATCCGCCGTAATGAGGCTGAGCAAAGTGGATTTTCCCGCCCCGTTGGGGCCACTGAGCAACCAGCAATCACCGGGCATCACCTGCCAGCTGACCCGGTCCAGAATGGTCTTTTCACCGTATTGTACAGACACATCCTGCATTTCAATAATGCTTTCAAAAATGCTGTCGCTGTGATGTTCCGGGAGTATTGTCGGTTCAGGCAGAGTATTGTCAATAGGCTGCTGATCATTCCGGTTTCCCCATTCCTGGAAACTGCAGTACCTTTTCATACTGCCTCCTTCCAGTTCAAGTATACGATCTGCACAGGATGGTATTTCATCGGCCGAACAAATCAGAATGACAATGGTTCCCTTTTGTTTCAGCGCCAGAATCAGCTTTTCCAGCCAGGCACGGGTGGCGGTATCCAGTCCTGTAAATGGCTGATCCATGATCAGTACAGCCGGGTTTAGCAGCCGGGCCCGGAGCAGCTGCAATTTTTTATTTTCTCCATTCGATAACTGAATCAGATTTTCCTGTAAAAGGTATTCTATTCCCATCTCACGGATCAGGGGAATGGCCCTGTCCAGTTCTTCACCCAACTCTGCAGCAACCGTTTTCGTTTCTTCCGTATCATACGCATTAAAACGCTGCTGATAATACAGGTCCGTGGTTGACTGTACTGTTTTAAAATGGTGTTGTTGTTCTACCCAACCGATATGACTGCCGGCCGGCAAATTATAGGCTATGTCGCCTTTATAATGTAATTGTTGCGCCAGGGCCATACCCAGGCTGGTTTTACCTGCACCCGATGCACCGGTAATCACCAGTACTTCCTGGTGATGCAGTAAAAAATCAATCCCTTCCAGTATTTTTTTCCCGGAACGATAAACAGCAAGGCGGCTGACTTTCATTACAGAATGCATACCGGCAAAAATAACAAGAAGCCGTTTCACCTTCCCTTAAACTTTACGTTGTAAACCCGCCTCCATTATTCTCCCTTCCCTTCTCTATCTTCGCCCCTTATTCAACCCGCTATGACCAACTGGACATTAAAACCTTTTTCTGAACTAACGCCTTTTGAACTCTATGCCATACTTCAGCTGCGAAGTGAAGTATTCGTGGTAGAACAAAACTGTGTATACCAGGATATGGATAATAAAGACCTGAAAGCCGTACATTTTATGGGTTGGAAAAAAGAAGAAGACGGAGAAAAACTCATCGCGCATACCCGGTTACTTGCTCCGGGCATTTCATATCCGCAACCTTCAATCGGAAGGGTTGTCAGTTCGCCTTCTGTAAGAGGCCTTGGTATCGGGCGCGAGCTGATGGAAAGATCCATTGCACACATATATACATTATATGGCCGGCAGGAAATCCGGATCGGCGCCCAGCTTTACCTGAAAAAATTTTACAGCTCACTAGGCTTTATTCCGGATGGAGAAGTATACCTGGAAGACGATATCGAACATATTACGATGTACAAACCCTGAAAAAGATGAGGGGAAGCATGGATAACCGGCCTATGTGGTTACCCTGAATTTCGTAAAAACACGAAGTAGAACCGCTTTTCTTTTGTTCAAAAACAAAAAAACTGTTCTCAATATTATCATCGTATTTCTGTATTCATCTACCTTAGCTCTGAAATCCAATAGTAGAAAAACCAGAAATCTGATACCAATGAGAACAAGTTTACTCAAAGTGCGGCTGTCCGCGCTTGTTTGCTTCGCAATTCTCTCTTTTTCCTCCAACGCACAATCTGTAACCTTAGGTAACGGCAAAGTAGAAGTCGGTCTTGGCTTAGGTCCGATGTTTTTCCTTGGCGACCTGGGAGGCAGTGCCGGTGTGGGAAAAACGTTTGTGAAAGACCTTGATCTTCCCCTCACCAAACTGAACAAAGGACTCTACGTAAACTACTACCCGGCTGAATGGGTGGGGCTGCGCGTAGCAGGTAACCTTGGTTTTGTAGAAGGAGATGATGCACAGGCACCTGATAAGGGCGGTGCTGAAACAGATCGGAAATACAGGAACCTGAATTTCCGTTCCAAAATCAGTGAAGCCTACGCGGCTGTTGAACTTTATCCTACTTTCTTCCTGGAAAAATATGATGGTCTGCTTGGCAAACTCCGTCCTTATGTACTGGGTGGTGCCGGTATCTTTCATTTCAATCCGGAAGCACAGGATGTGGATGGCAGCTGGGTAAAAACAGCACCTTTACGCCTCGAGGGCCAGGGATTTGCAGAGTACCCCGACAGCAAACCATATAAACTGACACAACTGAACCTGTTGTTTGGTTTTGGCGCAAAATATTATCTCAAGGAAAACATGTATATCGGTTTTGAAATTCTGCACCGCAAATTATTTACCGACTACGTGGATGATGTAAGCAATAATTACTACATCGATCCGATCTTATTTGATCAGTATCTGCCGGCAGCCGATGCCCAGAAAGCAAGAAGATTGTATTACAAAGGCACATATAGTTTCCCCACCACCCGTCCCTATCAGGAATTTGCGGAAAGAGGCGATCCCAAACAAAATGACGCTTTCTTTTCCAGTATCCTCCGCATGGGCTGGAGACTGGGAGGCAACAGTGCCACAAGGCACCTGAAATGCCCGGTGTTTTACTGATACCTTTTTAATACCGAACCACTATGAAACCACTATGTACCGTCCGCAGTTTTGCGGGGCTGGTCATCGCCTCCGGACTGCTGCTAGCTCAACCCGTTTTTGCAACAGTAAAACTGAACAAACTGCCGGCTGACACCAGTTCGTCTGTCCCTTCGGAAGATCCTGCAAAAAAAGAAACGAAAAAATTCGCCTCCCTGAACAACAGTGCGGTGAAAATCCATCCCGCCGCTGTAAAGAGAGAAATGCACGTGGTGGCGAAAGAAAATGAAGGAGCCGAAGTCGACTTTTATGTTTTCGACTTACAAGGCACCCTGATCCAGCATTATAAAATGCAACCGAAAAGCCATTATAAACTGAGTGGCCTGAAGAAAGGACAATATGTCTACAGTGTTTTCCAGGGAGACGAAGAAACCGTTTCCGGAAAATTTGAAATACGCTGATAAACGAATGCCGTCCCGAAAAGCGGCAGGGAGCTTAATAAAATCTGATACCTGGTTGAATAAACCTAATCCGTTCTCTATTGGTACTCTCATTTGTAAGCAAATTTTATTAATAACTCTCTGCCTTGCTTTTCGGAACGATTTCAACCCTGAGCTCTTTTAATTGTCATAACTAAGAAACCCATGAAGGTATTATCCGGTATTTTCTTTTACCAGGTAACCGGCAGGAAAATTGTCTAAATCCAGTATCCAGGCAAAACCCGGAACCCCTACGCTGTAAATTTTTACAATCACTTCCTGCCTTTACCCTCTGGGAACAAGTAAGTACGAAGTACGAAGTTTGAAGTACGAAGTACGAAGTTTGAAAGCCGCTGTAAGAGCGGCTTTTGTCGTTTAAAGAAGAATCCGGTGCCGGGCGTCAGGTGCCAGGTGCCAGGTGCCAGGTGTCAGGTGTCAGGAATACAATGACAGATAAATGACCATACTTCGTACTTACGCACATATTCCCCTATTTCAGGGATTTTTTGAACATTTACCGAAATATAACTTTGAGCATCTTCTAATTAAGGGAAACTCCTTATATTAGTTTGTCATAAGCAGAAAGGTGCCCGGACCTGACCGGGGGCGTTTGCCGAAAAGCCATCAGAGTAGGCCTTCAACCCAAAACAACCAACTATGAACTTAATTGAAAGAGCTAAAAACATTATTGTAACGCCTAAAACGGAATGGGATGTTATCAATGGAGAAGAAGCCAATGTACCTGCAATTATTACCGGATATGTATTACCGCTGGCGGGTGCAGCCGCAGTGGCTGCCTTTATCGGCTATGGGCTGATAGGTGTAGATATGGGTTTCTTCAGAGTAAAGGGCATGGACTGGGGCCTCTATCAGGGAATCAGTGTACTGGCAGGTGCCCTGATCAGTGTTTTTGTAAGTGCCATTGTTATTGATGCATTAGCACCCAGTTTTGGATCTGAAAAAAACTTTGGAAAATCAGTTCAACTTGTTGCTTATACCTGGACTCCGGCCTGGATCGGCGGCCTGTTATCCATTCTCCCGGCAATTGCCATTATTGGATCACTCGCTGCCCTGTATGGGTTTTACCTGCTTTATGTAGGTTTGCCCGTGTTAAAAAAGACCCCGGAAGATAAAAAAGTGGCCTATTATGTGGTTTCCTTACTGACAATGTTCCTGGTCTTTATTGTTATAGGTTTTATCATGGCGAAAATACTGATGTCCGTATTCGGACTTAGTTATGGCCTGGGAGGCGGAAGCATCCGTCTTTAATCCGACTAATACGTTATAAAAAAAGGCCAGCGATATCACTGGCCTTTTTTTATAACTCCATTTTCAGATATTGTGCGGTATGACTCTCTTTGTTTTTGACGAGTTCCTCCGGCGTGCCTTCAAATAATACGCGGCCTCCCCCGTCACCTCCTTCCGGTCCGATATCAATAATATGGTCGGCTACTTTAATAACATCCATATTGTGCTCGATCACCAGCACCGTATTGCCCCGGTCCACGAGTTTGTTGAGTACATCCAGCAGGTGCCGGATATCTTCAAAGTGCAAACCGGTAGTGGGTTCATCCAGAATATAAAAAGTTTTACCGGTATCCCGCTTGGCCAGTTCCGTACTCAGTTTTACCCGCTGTGCTTCGCCGCCACTCAGTGTTACGGCCGACTGACCCAATGTAATGTAACCCAGCCCCACTTCTTCGAGCACTTTAATTTTGCGATAGAGATAAGGTACCGGCTGGAAAAACTCCACGGCTTCTTCCACCGTCATTTCCAATACATCGGCAATGGACTTCCCTTTGTACCGTATCTCAAGGGTTTCCCGGTTATATCGTTTTCCATTGCATTTTTCACAATGCACGTATACATCCGGAAGAAAATTCATCTCAATCACCCGCATGCCGCCGCCCTCACACACATCGCAACGGCCGGCTTTTACATTAAAGGAAAAGCGGCCTGCCGTATATCCCCTGATTTTCGCTTCAGGTATCGAAGCAAACAGGGTCCTTATCTCCGTAAAAAAACCACAATAGGTAGCCGGATTACTGCGGGGCGTTCTTCCAATGGGCGATTGATCTATTTCGATGACTTTATCGATATGCTCCAGCCCTTTAATGGATTTATATTCCAACGGGGTCATCTTTGACCCGAATGCATGCTTCGATAAAATGGGATACAATGTCTCATTGATCAGCGTGGATTTCCCGCTCCCGCTTACACCTGTTACACAAATAAATTTCCCCAATGGAAACTTTACATCCACTTTCTGCAGGTTATTACCATTGGCCCCTTTCAGTTCCAGTAACTTTCCACTACCCTTTCTTCTCTCTGCCGGTATATCAATCATCCGGTGTCCGTTCAGGTAACCGGACGTAAGTGTATCCAGTTTCAACAAAGCTTTCGGATCACCCTGTGCCACAATCCGGCCGCCATGAAAACCGGCTTTCGGACCAATATCAATCAGGTGATCGGCGGCCAGCATAATGTCTTTATCATGTTCCACCACCAATACACTGTTCCCGATATCCCGCAGATTTTTCAGTGCTTCAATCAGCCGGTGATTGTCACGTTGATGCAATCCGATGGAAGGTTCATCGAGTATATAGGTTATACCCTGCAACTGGGAACCGATTTGTGTGGCCAGCCTAATCCGCTGACTTTCCCCGCCGCTGAGTGTCCGGGATGGCCGGTCAATGGTCAGGTAAGTAAGCCCTACATCCAGCAAAAACTGCAGCCGTTCCCGGATTTCTTTCAACACATCTTTTGCAATGGCCTGTTGCTTGGTATCCAGCATCAGTTCAATCCCGTCAAACCAGGCGGCCAGGTTATCCAGGTTCATCCGGCTCAGTTCCGCAATATTGCGGCCGTTTACTTTGAACCAGAGACTTTCTTTTTTCAGCCGGGTACCTTCACAAGTGTCACAGGGTTTAATGATCATATACTCTTCGGTCCATTCCCGGATTGCTTCACTGTAAGGATTCGCAAACCAGCGCTGCAACATGTTGATCACTCCTTCAAAAGGCGCATAGGGATCAAATTTCGTCTGTTCGAACGATTGCTCTACCTGTTCCCCGGCTTCATTGCCATAAAGCAGTATATTCAGCTGCTTCTGAGTAAGCTTACTGACCGGTGTCTTAAGCGATATCTTATGTTTCTTTGCTACTTCCTGTGCCTGCCGGTAAACCCAGGCATCCCTTTCTTCACCCAGCGGTGCAATGCCGCCTTCACTGATACTCAATGAAGGATCCGCAATTATGGAGTCCATATTGATATGGTGCTTTGTCCCGAGGCCTTTACAGGCCGGACATGCGCCATAGGGCGAATTGAAGGAAAACGCATTGGGGGATGGTTCTTCATAACTGATACCCGTATCCTCACACATGAGCAATTTTGAATACTGCACAAACTTTGTATCGTCCACCAGGATAAACAGCAGGTCCTTACCCAGCTTAAGCGTCTGTTGCACACTCTGGCTTAACCGGGTGCGCATGTCTTCTGTCGCCTGCAGCCTGTCCACCACCAGCTCAATATCATGAATGACATACCGATCCACCTGCATTTTGGGAACCAGGTCTTTTACTTCTCCATCCACCCGCACTTTCAGAAATCCCTTTTTGCGCACATCCTCAAATAATTCCCGGTAATGTCCTTTCCGTCCCCTGACCAACGGGGCCAGTATCGCTATTTTTTTCCCTTTATACTTCTTTAAAATATTATCGACGATCTCCTCTTCACTCCACTTTACCATCCGCTTTTGCGTATTATAGGAATAGGCTTCCCCGATACGGGCATAGAGCAGTCGCAGAAAATCATAGATTTCGGTTACAGTACCCACGGTTGACCGCGGGTTTTTATTGGTGGTCTTTTGTTCAATGGAAATGACCGGTGAAAGACCGGTGATTTTGTCCACATCTGGCCGTTCCATATCCCCGATAAACTGCCGGGCATAAGCGCCAAAGGTTTCCATATACCGGCGTTGTCCTTCTGAATATATTGTATCAAAAGCCAGTGATGATTTGCCGCTACCGCTGATGCCCGTAATTACAACGAGCTGATTCTTCGGAATTGAAATGTCAATATTCTTCAGGTTGTGCACCCTTGCACCATAGACTTCGATGGATTCCTGGTTCGCGGAAACAGGAACGGGTTGGGTTTGCTTACTCTTTGCCATACTGGGGTAACGAAGATACGATTCAGGGCTGTCATGCCGCGCCGTTTATCCTTTTGAAAAACAGGCCGGCTTACAGGAAGTTTTTGAAGTTATCCACAAAATTTTAGTCTGGCACAGTATTTTGAAGTATTCCACGAGTACCAATTAAATCATTAAAAATTTCTCTTATGAAAAAGACCATTCCTGTAATGGGCGGATTTTTATTGTCCTTACTTTCCCTTACTATGTCAGCCCAGCAAACCTGGGATGCTAAAAAAAACCCGACGGTGGATTCAATCGCATCGCTCTACCGGGATAAAATTGTAAAAGCACCCACCCCTCCCGGCCGTGCGGATATATTCCCGGTTATCGGTCAGTATGAATCTGCCACCAATCCGGATGCAGCGCATATCGTAATCAACGTGGATGAAGAAAACAAAGGGATTGCCTGGGTGGAAGGTCTGCCACAAGGCAAAGTAAAAGCCATGTTACGCAAATCACCCGCTACCTATAAAATTCCGGCTCAGAAAACAGCGGAAGGAAATGAAGTGGCAGAGGGTACGCTTATTTATGACAAAACCACCAATACCCTGAGTATCTGCATCGGTAAACCTTATAACCCGGAAGATCCTGCATCCGCTTTTGTACCTGCCACTGAAACAACTGCACCTGCTACAGTGAAAGGACCCAAAGTGAAGAAACCTGTAACTCCCAAAGCATGGATCTATACCGGCACAAAACAAGTATTGGAAACGGTAAAGAACTAACCTTTTATTGGACGGACAAACGGTGACTTTTGTGGTTGTTCCGGTATGCATACGCCGGAGCAACCACTTCTTTTTTCCACCCTGTTCGTACAGCCAGCTGATTTTCTCTCTACTTTTACAGTAAAGAAAAAAGTATGTTCGGATTATTTAAGAAGAAAGAAGACGGAATTACGGTTACGGATAAAGTCGTAATCAGCGAAGAAGCCAAACTCGCCATACTCCTGAAGACATGGAACAATGACCGCAATACTGTTTTCGCCTTCTGGTTTGAAGATAGCCTGGAAGAAGCGACTGCCTATTTCAGTCAGCATACTACGGAAGCCCCGCCACTCTTATTGGTCAGGGAACTGACTGGTGGCCAACGGGCCGGACGGAATCCGGTATTTGCCGAACATTACCCGTTACGGAAAAAAGAAATGGAGCTGTATCAGCAACTGGGGCTGGAAAAAGCAATCGTATACTCTTCCCTGCGGGAACCGTTATTTCAACAATTCGGCGGAGATAAAATCGTACAGGTGATGAAGCAGATGGGAATGAAAGAAGATGAACTGATAGAGCACAGTATGATCAGCAGTGCCATCAAAAAAGCGCAGGAGAAAATAGAAGCCAGAACGGGTATTGAACAAACGGCCCGATCACAAAAAGACTGGATTGAAAAAAATTATACCCCGTTAAACGCCTGACAACACACTTTATAAAGCATTTCCAAACAACCGTTTGCAACAGACTCGCGGATTTTCTTTTCCCGCATTATATTCCATCGTATATTTGCAGCAGATCTTTACACACTTATCAAGAAAGGCAGAGGGTAATGGCCCGATGAAGCCTTGACAACCTATTCACTTTCCTCCTTCGACAAGCGCAGGATGACAGTGGAAAAGGTGCCAACTCCATCCCGCAACAGCGGGAAAGATAAGCCAGATATACAGCTTTATAAACGCACTACATATAAAAGCTCATCTGATTTATCGGGTGAGCTTTTTGCTTTCCCGGCCGGCTCAGTCCCTTTTTTTGGTAAACAGTAAAAATTATCAATCATTTTTTCATCATGTTTAAACCAAAAAAGATGAATCCTGTTACTTGCTTATCAAAGATCTGCTATCAAGATCCGCATACTATTGCCCGGTGCGGCCGGCAAATTTTTTCAAACAAACAATCATTTGCAAAACACATTTATTAACAAAGCATTAAGCCGGCTCACAAAAATAAATTTGGCGGCAAAAGCAAATGTCCACTAATTTTATCGGGTAAATGAAACGCATCAGCACATACACACACTCTATTCGCACAGCCACCCTGTGCATGTGTTGCTGTTGTATGCCGTAAGGCATAATACTATTCTATTCCCCGACAAGGGTGTATCACCCTGCTTTTATTGCTTTCCTTTTTTAAACAGCATTTCTGACATTCAAAAACATATTTGTATGAGTAACAAACCCCGTTTCGAAACCCTGCAATTACACGCCGGTCAGCAAATAGACCCCACCACCAAGTCAAGGGCGGTACCGATTTACCAGACCACTTCGTATGGATTCAATAATGCCGAACACGCGGCCAACCTTTTTGGCTTAAGGGAATTCGGTAATATCTATACACGGATCATGAATCCGACCACTGATGTATTTGAACAACGTATTGCCGCCCTCGAAGGAGGTGTGGCTGCCGTGGCCACTGGTTCAGGTCAGGCCGCCCAGTTTCTCGCATTGAATAATATCCTCCAGGCCGGTGATAACTTTATCAGCACTTCCTTTTTGTATGGCGGAACCTATAATCAGTTTAAAGTGGCGTTTAAAAGATTGGGTATCGAGGTTCGTTTCGCAGATGGGGACAATGCGGAAAGTTTTGTACAACACATTGACAAAAACACCAAAGCCATTTACCTGGAAACAATCGGCAATCCCCGGCTGAATATACCCGATTTTGAAAAATTTGCCGCCATCGCCCGCGAATATGATCTGCCCCTGATCGTGGATAATACATTCGGTGCCGGCGGTTACCTGTTCCGTCCACTTGAACATGGTGCCAATATAGTAGTTGAATCTGCCACCAAATGGATTGGCGGCCATGGAACCAGTGTGGGTGGTGTAATTGTAGATGGCGGAAATTATAACTGGGGCAACGGAAAATTCCCACAGTTTACGGAACCATCGGAAGGATATCACGGACTGAAATTCTGGGATGTTTTCGGAGAAGGGAATCCGCTGGGCCTGCCCAATATCGCCTTTGCCATCCGTGCCAGGGTGGAAGGACTGCGCGACTTCGGTACTTCACAGAGTCCGTTCAATGCATTCCTTCTTTTACAGGGGCTCGAAACATTGAGTCTGCGCGTAGAACGGCATGTGGAAAATGCACAGGCATTGGCTGAATGGCTGGAGCAACACCCCGCTGTGGATTTTGTACAATATCCCGGCCTGAAAAGCAATCCCTATCATGCGCTGGCTAAAAAATATTTAACCAGGGGATTTGGCGGGGTGCTGAATTTTGGCGTGAAAGGAACCAAAGAAAATGCCAGCAAATTTATTGACGCATTGAAACTGGTCAGTCACCTGGCCAATGTAGGTGATGCAAAAACACTGGCGATACATCCTGCATCCACCACGCATGAACAACTCAGCGCCGCCGAACAAGTGGCCGCCGGTGTATTGCCCAACCAGGTACGGATCAGTGTGGGCATCGAACATATTGAAGATATCAAAGCCGATTTCGAACAGGCTTTTGAAAAAGTACTGAATAAAGCAACAGTCGCCTGAGTATGACACAGACATTTGAGTACAATAAACTGTTTACCCTGCAGTCAGGTGAAACCCTTCCCGGGTTTCACCTGGCCTATACCACGCATGGAAAACTGAATGCGGCCGGGGATAATGTAGTCTGGATTTTTCATGCCCTTACGGCCAACAGCAATCCGGTGGAATGGTGGCCTGGCCTTACCGGTGAAGGAAAGTATTTTGATCCTGAGCGGTATTTTATCATCTGCGTGAATAAGCCCGGCAGTCCGTATGGCAGTATTTCCCCAATCAGCAAAAATCCACTTACGGGTCAGCCTTATTATCATTCTTTTCCGGTATTCACAATCAGGGACATGGTACATACGTACCAGCACTTGCGTGAAGCACTGGGTATAACGAAAATTTTTGTGGGACTGGGTGGCAGTACCGGAGGAATGCAATTGCTGGAGTGGGCCATTGAAGAACCGGCATTATTTGAGCATATTGTTCCAATTGCCACCAACGCGGTACTCTCCCCCTGGGGAATCGCATTCAACAGTTCACAACGGATGGCCATAGAAGCCGATAGCAGCTGGCTGGAAAAAAGACCGGATGCGGGGCAAAAAGGACTGGCCGCGGCCCGTTCCATCGCACTGCTCTCCTACCGGCATTACAACGGATACGCCATCACACAACGACGCGACAAAGCGTTTGTACCCCTCAGTGACGACACGGTGTTTGCGGCGGATAATTACCAGCGGTACCAGGGACTGAAACTGGTGAACCGGTTTAATGCCATCAGCTATTACCGGCTTACGCAGAGTATGGACAGTCATGATACCGGCTACCAGCGCGGCGGTGTTCCGGCCGCGCTTGCCAGGATCAAAGCCCGGACATTAGTGATTGGTATCTGCTCCGATGTTTTGTATCCTTTTGCCGAACAGGAATACCTCCGGGATCATATTCCGGGTGCGGAATTACTGGGCATTTCAAGTGAATTCGGGCACGACGGTTTCCTGCTCGAATATGAAAAAATTGAAACGGCGCTTAAAAAATTTATTGATGATAAAAAATCATCTCATTTAAAAATTGTGAACGGATAAATATGGAAACACATAAACAATTAACAATCGGGCTTTTTGGTTTTGGCGTGGTAGGAGAAGGACTGTATAAAGTATTACAGCAAACTCCCTCATTGAAAGCCAGTATAAAAAAAATCTGCATAAAGAATTACGGCAAAAAAAGAAACGCGCCAGCCAGTCTTTTCACGACTGACCGGGAAGAGCTGTTGAATGACCGTGATATCAATGTAATCGTGGAAGTGATTGACGATGCCGATGCCGCTTTTGCCATTGTGAGCACCGCGTTAAAAAACGGCAAGGATGTGGTCAGTGCCAGTAAAAAAATGATTGCCGAACATTTGCCGGCCTTATTATCCCTGCAGGAAGAAACCGGACGTTCCCTGTTGTATGAAGCAGCCGCCTGCGCGTCTATCCCCGTCATCCGTAACCTGGAAGAATACTATGACAATGACCTGCTGCATTCCATTAAAGCCATTGTGAATGGTTCAACCAATTATATACTGACCAAGATTTTTGATGAAGGACTGGATTTCAAACAAGCCCTTATCCAGGCACAGCAACTGGGTTTTGCCGAAAGTAATCCCACCCTGGATGTGGAGGGCTATGATGCGGTAAACAAATGGACCTTCCTGCTTACCCATGCCTATGGGATAACGGCGGCGCCGGATGAAATACTCTTCAACGGCATTCAGCATATTCATGGGGCCGATGCAGCCGTGGCCCGGGAGAAAAAGCAGGCCATTAAACTGGTGGCCCAGGCACAGAAATTAAATGACGGGCAGGTAGCCGCCTTTGTATTGCCCCAGTTTGTAAGACAGGATGATCACCTGGCATTTGTTAAGAATGAATACAACGGGGTGGTGATTGAAAGCGGCTTTTCCGATAAACAATTTTTCTATGGCAAGGGAGCCGGCAGTTTCCCCACGGCTTCCGCGGTCCTGAGTGATATTGCCGCCCTTCGTTATCAATATAAGTATGAGTATAAAAAATTATACCATCACCGCCCGCACCAGCTGAGTCAGGCTTTGTATCTCCGGGTCTTTGTAAGTTTTGATGATATTGCCCTGATCCCCCGCGAGCGGTTTGAGTGGATTGAAGAATGGCATGCGCAGGAAGAACGGAAATACCTGGTGGGCGTGGTTGCGTTTGCAGAACTGAAAAACAATACCTGGTGGAAGGAAAACAATACCTCATTGATTTTAACAGCCGACCCGGTTATTGAAGAAGTGGAAACACGGAAACTGAAAAAGAAAAGTCTGGAACTGGCGGGTATTGTATAAAAATACCTGGCTTTTCCCCGTATACGTTCCGCTTTTATCCATCTGTTTACGCCTGCTTTCCCTGTACATTTGCATATAAACCGAACGGATGCCGGAATTATCCATTGTCATTACTGTCAAGAACGAACAGGAGAATATAAAACCCCTGCTGGCAGCCGTGCGGGCATCCATGACGGCCATGGATTATGAAATCATTCTGGTGGATGACGGCTCCGCTGATAATACCCGTACGGAAATACTGGCAGCCGCGGATGACCGCACCACTTTTGTGGAACTGAGAAAACACTACGGGCAGAGTACGGCCCTGAGCGCGGGTATTGATTATGCACGGGGCAAATACATTGCTTTACTGGATGGGGACCTGCAAAACGACCCTACAGATATTCCTCCCATGCTGGACCTGTTGAAAAAAGAAGACTGGGATGTGGTGGCCGGTAACCGGGCAAGGCGAAAAGACAGCTTTTTATTCAGAACCATTCCCAGCCGGATAGCCAATGCCATTATCAGGCGGATGACGGGTGTTTATATAAAAGATTACGGATGCACATTGAAAGTGTTCAGAAGAGAAATTGCCGCCGAACTGGGTCTGTATGGGGAATTGCACCGGTTCATTCCGGTACTTGCCAAACTACAGGGAGCCAGGATTACACAAATGGATGTAAAACATCATCCCCGGTTGCATGGCCGGAGTAAATATGGCATCAACCGCACATTTAAAGTACTGAGCGACCTCGTGCTGATGATTTTCTTACGGCGGTATATGCAAAAGCCGATGCACCTGTTTGGCACAATGGGTTTTATCAGTTTCGGCCTTGGTCTGCTGATAAATCTGTACCTGCTTGCGTTGAAAATATCGGGACAGAATATCGGCGGAAAACCGTTGCTGATACTCGGACTGATCCTGGTGCTTGGGGGAATTCAACTCATTACCATCGGTATCGTTGCCGATATCAATATACGCACCTACTACGAATCACAGAATAAGAAAACGTATACGGTACGCAAGATAGTCAGGGGCAGTCATGTACTGCAACCGGCACAGGAACAGGATGCCTGATTATTTCGTGAGTAATTCACGGTTAGCCACAAACCAGTTATAAAAATCAGTCAGCCCGTCTTTCAATTGTGTGGACGGATCATAGCCCAGCAGTTTCCGGGCTTTGCTGATATCCGCGAATGTACGGGGCACGTCCCCCTGTTGCTCGGGAAATTGCTCCACAACGGCCTGCTTCCCGGTCACCTCTTCAATCGCGCTGATCAGCTCTTTTAATGATACGGTATAATTATTACCCAGGTTGATAATTTCAAACGGCGTTACGTTATAGTGTATCGCACCGATAATTCCTTTTACGGTATCGCCCACATAAGTATAATCACGGCTGGTACTGCCGTCGCCATACATGGGAATGGATTTGCCCTGAAGTATGGCTTTGGTAAATTTATGAATCGCCAGATCGGGGCGCTGGCCCGGGCCATAGACGGTAAAAAAGCGCAGGGCCAGAAAGCGGATTCCGAATAATTTGCTGTACACATGCCCCATCATTTCTCCGGAGAGTTTGGTGCCGGCATAGGGACTGATCGGGAGCAATTGTTCATCTTCCTTCCAGGGATAATGATCGTTGATGCCATACACACTGCTGCTGGAAGCGAAAACAAATTGCTTTACGTTTTGTGCACGGGCATAGTCCAGCATTTGCTGCAGACCGATTACATTGGCCTGCTGATAGGCCATCGGGTTTTCGATACTCGGCCGCACACCTGCTTTAGCCGCAATATGAACAATCACGTCCACCGGTTCAGCAAGCTGTGCCGCCAGTGCGGCAGCCGCATTGTCCGCAATATCCATTTCAATAAAACGGTAACGCGGATCAGCCCGAAAAGTCTTTATATTAAACTCCTTGATTGCTCTCGGATAGAAAGGATCGAAATTATCCACACAGGTCACCCTGTAAGCAGGGTATTTTTCTAAAATTGTCCGGGTAAGGTTACTCCCGATAAATCCGGCTCCGCCGGTGATAAGGATATGCATGCTGGTATAATGTAGGGGCAAGATAGAAAAATAAACCGGCTTATAAAAGCTTGCCGGGACGGTACTGCATAATTGCATTGGGAAATAAAAATAAAAAAAGATACATCCGGCATAGAAATAAAAGATTGCGGAACAAAGGTCGGGGCTCCACCAACTTATCAGGGATTTCAGGAAATTAAAAACCGATGTGTAAGTGAAAATATTCCAGTGAACAGGTCCAAAATAAAATGGGCATAAGCCCGGAAAACAAGTCCTGAAAAAAATGAAATGCAGAAATCAGTTTAGTTTTTCTACTACCTGCTAAAATCTACAACATAGATTCCGATCTTACCTGCTTATTTCGGTGAATAAAGTATTCAGGCAAATTGGCTGAAACAAGACAAAAAGCTTTCATTTAGCCATTTTGAATGTTCTATTTGGCTAAATCTATAAATTTAAGTACCTTTTAGCCAAATTGAAAGTTATGCAGCAGCTTATTGGACGGAAACGGGAATCTGTGTTACTGGCCGATCTGAAAACCGGTGATGCATCCGCATTTGTAGCTGTTTATGGCAGAAGACGGGTCGGCAAAACCTTCCTGATTCGCAAGGCGTTTGATAACCAATTTACCTTCCACCTGACCGGGATGGCAAATGTCAATATGGCTCAACAGCTTACTAATTTTTCAGTTGCCATAAAGAAGTATGACAATTCCCGGGAACACCAAGCTCCGGCAAGAACCTGGCAGGAAGCGTTTGGACAATTAATCAGCTGGCTTGAAAAAAGTCAGGATAAGAAAAAAGTTGTTTTCCTTGATGAGCTTCCCTGGCTTGATTCAGCACAGTCCGGATTTATACCGGCACTGGAACATTTCTGGAATGCGTGGGCAAGTGCAAGAACAGATATTATTCTGGTGGTATGTGGCTCCGCGGCAGCCTGGATGATCAATAAATTAATCAATAACAAGGGAGGATTACACAACCGGGTCACTCATCGCATAAGCCTCCAGCCTTTTACATTGCATGAATGTGAAGAATTTTTCAAAGCAAAGCAGGCCGGTTTTGACCGCTATCAGATTGTTTTGTTGTATATGGTGATGGGTGGAATACCATTTTATTTAGATCAGGTGAACACCGGTCTTAGTGCGGATCAGAATATCGATAAATTGTGTTTTACAACGGATGGTTTACTTCGTGGTGAGTTTGATAATCTGTACCATTCCTTGTTTCAAAAAGCGGAAAGGCATATCTCTATTATAGAGGCACTCAGTAAAAAAGGAAGAGGGCTTACCCGTGATGAATTGCTGAACGCTTCAGGAATGCCCAATGGCGGTGGTACAACCCGTCTACTGAAAGAACTGGAAGAAAGCCACTTTATCCGTAAATATGTTTCCTATGGCAATAAAGAGAAACTAAGCCTCTATCAATTAGCGGACCCCTATTCTCTGTTTTATCTGCGATGGATAAAAGGCGCCGGCACTCTGGATGAAAATAATTGGATCAACCAGCTTGATAGCCCTCAGAAAAGAGCATGGAGCGGTTATGCCTTTGAACAGGTTTGTCTGGCGCATATAGGACAAATTAAAAAAGCACTGGGTATAGCGGCTATTCAGACAACCACCTCCTCCTGGATCAGCCGGGATAAAGGTCATGCAGCACAGGTGGACCTCGTAATTGACCGCAGAGACCGGGTAATAAACCTTTGTGAAATGAAATTCTCTATTCATCCTTTTACTATAACAAAGGGGTATGCAGAAGAGATGGCCGAAAAAATCCGGGTATTCAAAGAACAAACGAAAACCACCAAGGCAATTTACCTTACAATGGTAACCACTTTCGGACTGGCCCAAACGGTCTATGCATCATCAATGGTTAAAAACAACCTTGATCTGGATATTTTGTTTGAGTAGTAAAAAAGCGGCTAAGGCTACAGATTGGAATAAAATCCGGCTGCCGGACATTTCGGACAGGATCATCGAATTGCCACATTTTTTGCATCCCTAACGGATAAAAACAACGAAACCTGCTCTGATAGCAGGTTTCGCAAAAACTGTTGTCGGGAGGACAGGATTCGAACCTGCGACCCCCTGGTCCCAAACCAGGTATTCTACCGGGCTGAACTACCTCCCGATCGGTTCATTGTCAATTGAATGACCCGAAGCCTTTTTGCAGCGTACCGCTTCAAAGGGGGGCAAATATAGGGCTATTCTGTCACTTTTCAGGAATTAAAAAGGGGCTGTACGAAAATCGTACAGCCCCCGGATATTTTCACAAGTCAGCGCTATTACCGTTGTGGTATACTCATTGGCGCACTGCTGGAGAAATACATCAGTTTATTCATCTGACTGTTGGCTACATCATTCAGGTAAACGGTGAATTCCACACCCACCTGCTCACCATTCAGTGCCGGGATATAGTCGAAAGGCAGGAACAACTCAAAGTTCTTCTTGAGTTTGTTGTAGCTGATCTTCGTGTTGGGCAACAGGTTTACTTTTTTATACGTGCCTACAGATCCTGCCCAATTGTAGAAAAGTCCGCTGGTGCTGATATATTTATCATCGGTAGTAAAGAGCCGGGCCACAAAATAGACTTCCCCGAGTTTGGCGTTGGTCTTCAGGTCAAAACTGGGCTGTATCACCAGTCCTTTACGGGTGGTATTGGCCGTTACGGTAAGTTTGGTGAAATTGCTGATGGTGATCTTCGGTACCAGGTTAACCGATTCCTTGCGGTCTTTCGGATAGAGTGCCGCGATCAGGCCTTTATCACCAATGGATAATTCATAATTATCCTTCAGTGAAAATCCATCGGTTGTCTGCCAGGGCTCCACCGAATAGTGCATAATGGATTTCGGGTCATAGGCGGTTCCATTAGTATAAAATTGTTCCGCTACTTCAAATACATTAAAATCCACTTTAGCGCGGTTCCACCCTTGTGTTTCCAGGTAATACTGATAGGCGGAATCGGAACGGTTCCACTTTATCGCACCCGGAAAACTCTGTTCATGCAACAAACCGAGTGCATGCCCGAATTCATGCATTACCACACGGCGGAGTTCTTTCAGATCCCAGCGGTCGGGATCAGTCTGCATTTCTTTCTCTACATCACGGGTGGTATAAGGGCCATAATTCCCTTTCTTCTGCAATTTCCCCAGGTAATGTCTGAAATCGGCAAATGAGATGGTATCAAAATTCATCGTTTGTTCATTCTGCGAACGGAATTTGGCTTCCGTTCCTACGGCGGAATTATGACCCAGTCCCTGTCCGAGTTTAATCCGTATATCCGTGACGGGTTCATTATCCGGCACAAACTGCAACTTCACATTTCCATGCATTTCCCATTCGCGGGCGTTTTGCATTACTTTTTCCCGGATCATTTTTCCGCCTCCGGGCATGAATTTTACTCTCAGCGTAACTCCATTTTCCCAGGTATGATAATTATCCGCCACACCCCTGTCTTTTACAGTATCTTTTTTGGCGAACATGGCTTCTGATAAAACGGTGGAACATCCGGCTTTGGGAATATTGCGCTTTTGCCCGAAGAGGGTCAATGTCCCGATCAGGCCTGCAATGGAAAGAACAAGATATCTTTTCATGATGGTGATTTTATACGAATATATTATCCTTTAGACGAAACTGCAATACCCGGGCTAGGGTATATTCAGGAGGGGGTAACTCCGTTGCTTTAGCTTCGGAGGGCAAAGGCGGAGAGGGAGGGATTATCTACGCTGATCCTTTGGAGGGGGCGTCAACCCAAACTGATATTGCCCGCGCTATCGCGCTTTGCCATTTTCATTTTGCCTGTTTAGGCAAGCAAGCTTGCCACACAGTCTAAATGAAAATTGCCCCTTTGGGGGGCAATATCAGTTTGGGTTGCGGAGAGGGAGGGATTCGAACCCTCGATACAGATTTAAGTCCGTATAACGGTTTAGCAAACCGGCCCTTTCGGCCACTCAGGCACCTCTCCTTTTAATAACTATGTACCCCGTTTATGGCCCGGAAGCCGTTACCTAAACGGGGTTGCAAAAATACGACTTAGGACAGGTAAATTCCAAAAAACAGGAGACAATTCCAAAATATTTATCCAAACAAAAATCCCGAATTCCGGGAGCCGGTATTCGGGATGGATACACATTATATTTTACTAATTACATAGCAGCCAGTTGCACTTTCTGCTGGAGTTCCAGCACATTCTCGCGGAAAACGCCATCCGTATCCATCAGGTCCTTAACCGTCTGGCAGGAATGAATTACCGTGGTGTGATCGCGCCCCCCAAAATGTTCCCCGATGGTTTTGAGCGAGTTTTTGGTGAACGCTTTGGCCAGGTACATGGTAATCTGGCGGGCCTGTACGATTTCGCGCTTGCGTGTTTTTTGCAGGAGTTTATCGTAGGGCACAGCGAAGTATTCGCATACCATTTTCTGGATGGTATCGATTGTAATTTCTTTACTGGATGATTTTACAAAATTGCGTAACACTTTCTTGGCGAGGTCTAAATCAATCTCTCTTCTGTTCAGCGAAGATTGTGCCAACAGTGAAATCAGGGCGCCTTCCAGTTCCCGCACGTTATTGCTGATATTATAAGCAATGTACTTGACCACTTCCTTTGGCATCTCCAGCCCGTCATTCTTCATTTTTTTCTCCAGGATCTCAATCCGTGTATCATATTCCGGCACCTGCAGATCGGCACTGAGGCCCCAGCGGAAACGGGAGAGCAAACGCTCCTGTACCCCATCCAGGTCCTTGGGCGATTTATCGGAAGTCAGTACCAGCTGTTTCTGGGACTGATGCAGGTGATTGAAAATGGCGAAAAATGCGTCCTGTGATTTCTCGGCCTTGGCAAAGAATTGTACATCATCCAGGATCAGTACATCAATCAGCTGATAAAAATGAATAAAATCGTTGATGGCATTGTTCCGGCTATGATCCATAAACTGGTTGATGAACTTTTCAGAGCTCACATACAATACCACTTTATTGGGGTGCAGTCTTTTTACTTCATTCCCGATAGCTTGTGCCAGGTGCGTTTTACCCAGTCCGACACCACCATAGATCACCAGCGGATTAAAAGAATTCGCTCCGGGCTTTTCCGCCACCGTTTTACCGGCCCTGCGGGCTACCCGGTTACAATCGCCTTCAATAAATGCCTCGAAAGTATAATTAGGATTCAGCTGCGGATCAATCTGCATCTTCTTAAGACCCGGAATTACAAACGGGTTCTTAACAGGGTTGTTTATGACGAGCGGAAAATCCATTTCGTTATTTGAAAAAGTTTTGAAACCCTGACCACTTACATCCATGGTCACCGGTTTGTTTTTACTGTTGCCGCTGTCCACCATAATCCGGTATTCCAGCCGGGCTTCCTTACCCAATTCCCGCTTTAATGTCTTTGCCAGCAGGTTTACATAATGCTCTTCCAGGTATTCGAAAAAAAACTGGCTGGGTACCTGTATCACCAGTACATTGTTTTTTAATGATACGGGCATTATCGGTTCAAACCAGGTCTTGAAATGCTGCCATTCAACGATATCCTTGATGATCTTTAAACAATTCGACCAGATTTTTTCAGCATTTTTGTCCATCAGTCTGTCAGCAGTTTATGTCGGGTTAACTATAGTTGTTACGATCAGATTGTCCAAAAAAAATCTCCACATCAGGTCAATAAAAAAAGTTGGACAGGGAGGCGAATATCACTATTTCTTTTCTAAAAAAAAATTTTATCCACCTGATTTTTGTGAAACCTGAATTGCATGATTTTTTACCAGTTTTTTGCCCGAAAATTTGGTAAATTCAAAATCTAGTCTACCAAGGATCAACCCCGCAAACCCGACCTGATTTACCAGTACATCATTCCCGGATTTGTTCTTATACAGCAGCGGCTGATCCAGGAAAGTATGCGTGTGGCCGCCAATGATCAGGTCGATATGTTCGGACTCCCGGGCCAGTATTTCATCACTCACTTTATCGTATCCTTTGTACTGATTGCCCAGGTGCGAAAGACAAATCACCAGGTCACAGTTTTTTCTTTTTTTCAGGAAGGCGGCTGTTTCGTTTGCTTTCTGCACCGGGTCAAGATAAACGGTATTGCCAAACAGGTTGTCGGGTATCAGTCCTTTACCTTCAATACTCACTCCCAGCACGCCGATCGTAAGTTTACCTTTTTTAAAAATCCGGTAAGGCTCGGTTTTATTCTCCATGGGAGTTCCGGAAAAATCATAATTGCTGACCAGCATCGGAAACCGGGCATGCCGGGTCAGTTGTGTGGCCAGGTTTTCCATCCCCGCGTCAAAATCATGATTACCGATTGTACAGGCATCATAGCCCATCATCGTCATGGCTTTTATCTCCGGCTCTCCTTTATATATATTAAAATAAGGAGTGCCCTGAAATATATCCCCGGCATCCAGCAATAACACCTGTTCTTCCGTAGCCCGGATTTCTTCAATCAGTTTTGCCCTTGCCGCTACGCCGCCCATTCCCTGGTTGCGGCCTCCATCCATCGGAAATGGCTCCAGCCGGCTATGTGTATCATTGGTATGCAAAATGGTCAGCTTCAACGGATCAAAAAAACCGGCTGCTTCCGCAATAGAGGGACCGGCCAGCATGGCTCCGGCCGATAAAAATGACTGCTGTAAAAATTTTTTTCTATTGAGCATTGCTTACCCTGTTTTCAATGGTGGCTGTAACTTTTTTTCCCTGTTGCTGCAACAGTTCCAGGTAATCAATAATGGCATCCCGCATCAGGTATCCATTGGTTATCTGTGGTACCGTCCGTAACATTTCCGCGTTATCGCCACCATTGGCAATAAAATCAGAATTGGCGATTGTATACATTTTTTCCGGATCCAGCGGCTTGCCGCCAATCAGTACATTCACCGCTTTGCCGTTACTGATACGCAACGTAATGCCGGCCATTGGCCAGCCGCCGCGGGCCGCCGTCAGATCCAGTAATTCCTGTAATACGGTGCCCTTAACTTTTTGCAATATGAGCAGGTTATCGAAAGGCATCAGTTCAAAAACTTTGCCCCGCGTAACCGGACCTGCCGGCAACTGGGTGAGACGGATGCCACCAAAATTTACAAAGGCCAGGTCTACTTCTGTCTGGTATTTTATCCGCGCCATATGCAGAAAAGCATCCACCATAAAATTACCGAGCGTACCTTCCGGCTGTGCCTTCTCCAGGCTTTCCGTAACCTGCCCCAGCACCATATTCATACTATTATTCACACTGTCACTGAAAGGTTGCAGGAAACGCAATACCGATGAATCAACCGGCATTGTTTTACCAATACGGTATCCCTTATAAGCTAATGACTGGCTCTGGTAAGAACGGGTACAAGCTGATGCGGAGAAAAGCAACACGACGATAAGCGGGTAAGAAAAGAATCTGTGGTACATAAACGCTGTTCTTCATGGAAGGTATTACTAATTTACTTCCTGACGCCAAAAAAAAAGAAAAAAAATATACCGGAATTTCTCATCATCTTTACACGGATTTCAGGATAAAAACCTGACACTATGCAAAAGACAATTTCCCTTAAACTGCTGCCATCCGAGGCGGCCAGTGAGCAAACGATCAAAGCGTATATTGCCGCCAGTGCCGGGGTATCCCCTTCCCTTGTAACCGGTTATATCATACAAAAACAATCCATTGACGCACGTGGCCGCCAGCCCTGGATAAACCTGACCCTGCTTGTATTTATCAATGAGCCCCCTGAACCGCGCAAGCTGCCATCCTTTTATTTCCGGGACGTCCATAAAGCAAAACAAACAGTCATTATTATTGGAGCGGGACCGGCCGGACTATTCGCCGCGCTCCGGCTGATTGAGTGCGGTATTAAACCCCTGCTGCTGGAAAGAGGAAAAGATGTACGGGCAAGACGCCGCGACCTGGCCCTGCTGAATAAACAAGGTGAGGTTGATCCCGATAGTAATTATTGTTTTGGCGAAGGCGGAGCCGGCACGTACAGCGATGGCAAACTTTATACCCGCAGCAGTAAACGGGGAGACATCAGCCGGATACTCGATTTGTTTGTGTATTTCGGCGCTACCGAAAAAATTTTATACGAATCGCATCCGCATATCGGCACCAATAAACTGCCGCATATTATCACCGCCATGCGTGAAAAAATACTTTCCTGCGGCGGGGAATTTTATTTTGGCAAAAGAGTAACGGATTTCACGCTTACGGACAACCGGATTACCGCTGTTAAAACGGCCGATGGTACCGGCTTCCACGGGAATGCGGTAATCCTGGCCACCGGCCACTCGGCAAGGGATATATTTCAATTGCTGCATGCCCGGAAAATACGGATTGAGCTGAAGCCCTTTGCCCTTGGCGTACGGGTGGAACATCCGCAATCACTGATCGACAGCACGCAATATCATTGCCACACAAGGGGTGAGTTTCTTCCACCCGCCGCATATAGCTGGGTACAGCAGGTTGACGGCAGAGGCGTATTCTCCTTTTGCATGTGTCCCGGGGGCATTATTGCCCCGGCCGCCACTGCACCGGGAGAACTGGTGGTAAACGGATGGAGCCCTTCAAAACGGAATAATCCCTATGCCAACAGCGGCATTGTAGTGAGTATCGAAGAAAAAGACCTGCAGAAATATGCAGCGCAGGGGCCATTGGCCGCTATGAATTTTCAACAGGCAGTGGAACAAAAAGCTTTTACAGCCGGGGGTGGAAAAATGGTGGCACCTGCACAGCGACTGGTTGATTTTACGACCAATAAATTTTCGTCTACCCTGCCTATGTGTTCTTACGGACCGGGTATCCGACCGGCCGCAATAAAAGACATACTGCCCTCTTTTGTATCCAACCGCCTCAGGGAAGGATTTATCGCGTTTGGCAAAAAAATGAAGAGCTACCTGACCAATGAAGCAGTAATTGTTGCCACTGAATCCAGAACCTCATCACCGGTTCGTATACCCCGTGATACGCTAACACTCCAACACCCGCAGATTGGCAATCTTTATCCCTGCGGGGAAGGTGCCGGCTATGCAGGCGGTATTGTCAGTGCCGCTATGGATGGAGAACGGGTGGCCGGCATGATCGCTGAAACGCTCCGTTAATCAGCACCTCGTGTAGTTTACACCGTTAAAAATGCAGTTTGCCGAAAATAAAGGGCAAAGTCTGCAGGAAGTTTAATTTTGCACTTCAAACCAACCATTATGGCCCTGCTGGAATTACAGAATCTCAAGAAGTACTTTGCCACCCAGAAAGCGGTGGATGATATAAGCCTGCATGTGGAACAAGGACAGATTTTTGGTTTGCTCGGCCCGAACGGTGCCGGCAAAACCACCCTGATCCGTATGATCACCGGTATCTTTTACCCGGACGAAGGCAGCATTCTTTTTGATGGCAAAAAATTTGACCCCATTAAAGACGTAGGCAAGATCGGGTACATGCCGGAAGAACGCGGCCTGTACAAAAAAATGAAAATCGGCGAACAAGCCATGTACCTGGCCCAGTTGAAAGGGCTGAGTCACAGCGAAGCACAATCGAAAATAAAAAAATGGTTCGCCCGTTTTGAAATGGACAGCTGGTGGAACAAAAAAGTGGAAGACCTGTCCAAAGGGATGGGGCAGAAACTCCAGTTTGTCACCACCGTATTACACGAGCCCAAACTGATAATCCTGGATGAACCGTTCAGCGGACTGGACCCGGTGAACAGCAACCTGATCAAGGATGAAATTTTCAACCTTTCGAGAAACGGCGCTACCATCATTTTCAGTACGCACCGGATGGAACAGGTGGAAGAAATCTGCAACCATATAGCACTCGTAAATAAAGGACAGAAAATACTGGATGGCACTGTAAAACAGGTGAAGCAGGATTTTAAAGAGAACCTGTACAGTATCGGGCTGAACCGTTCCCTGAACGAAATAAGCGAAATGGCTCCTTTTACCCTTGCTGGAACAAGGGAAGACAACCACATTATAAAAATCAAGGATGGTCATACCCCCAATGAAGTACTTCGTTTCGTACTTGACCAGGGACTCAGTATTCACGCTTTTAATGAAATCCTTCCTTCCCTCAATGATATTTTCATCAAGCTGGTGGAAGGCACACCCACGGCCCGGCAGTTTCAATCTGTTCAGGCCTGATAAAAACGACAACCAACTATTACCATTCAACTTCCTGTTATGAATAAAATCTGGATTATTATAAAAAGGGAATACCTTACCCGGGTACGGAAAAAAACATTTATTATTTCCACTCTTTTATTTCCGCTTCTGTATATGGGACTCATATTCGGTATGGGTTTTATTGCTGAAAAAAGTAAACAGAGCCTGCATGTGGCGCTCATCGATTCTTCGGGATATTTTACTGAAGAAAAAATCATGGCTCAGAATCTCGCCGACAACAGTTCACTGATAACCCTTGTAAAGGCAAAACCGGAATCAGTGATGGCCGATCATAAAGCCGCCGGTTATGACGGCTACCTGGTCATCCCCTCTCTTGACTGGAAGACCGGATCGGATTCATTGGTATTTAAAGCGGATAAATCTTATGGCAGCGGCTCCACCGCAGCTGTGGAAGCCAAGCTTAACCGGATCTGGAGTGCCATTAAAAATGACAGTCTTCAGATAGACGGGGAAAAACAAAAGATTCTCTCGCAACGCCTGCAGGTTTCCTCCTATAACATTAAAGATGAAAAGGCGAATGCGAAAACAGCGGAAGGCATCGGATACGTTTCGGGATTTCTGATTTACCTGATTCTGCTGATTTACGGCTCACAGGTGATGATGGGAGTGATGGAAGAAAAAACCAATCGTATCGCTGAAGTTATTGTTTCATCCGTGAAGCCCTTCCAGATGATGCTGGGTAAAATTCTCGGTATCGGGCTGGTGGCACTGACCCAGTTCTTTTTGTGGATTGCCTTTGTGCTGATTGTTTATAACGTGGGCATTGCCTCTTCTTCCAGCGGTATGGTATCCCAGATGGTGGGTACCATGCAGAAAATATTCTCCAGTGTAAACATGCCGCTGATCCTGTTTTGCTTCGGCTTTTATTTCCTTGCCGGCTTCTTCTTTTATGCCTCATTATATGGAGCCATCGGCAGTGCGGTGAATGAAGACATGCGGGAAGCACAATCACTCAGTTTCCCGATCACCATGCTCGTGATCATTTCAATAGCCATGATGTCATCGGCCATTGCTGATCCCACCGGCCCTGTCGCAGTATGGGGCAGTATAATACCTATCAGTTCCCCCATTGTAATGATGGCCCGCATTCCCTTTGGCGCTCCGGGCACAGTACCCTGGTGGCAATTGGGATTGTCCATGGGCTTACTGATCCTCAGTTTCATGTTTACCGTCTGGTTTGCCGGAAAAATCTACCGCACCGGTATCCTGATGTATGGCAAGAAGCCGACCTGGAAGGAAATGATTAAATGGGCGTTCAGGAAGAATTAGGCGGTTGCCAGGGGGAAGTCTTCAACGGTAGAAAGAGGCTGAAAGGGGAATGAGCAATGAGTAATCAGTAATGAGTAGCTGATCGAATAGTCTTAACGTATGTCGCCCTCCGAAAATCGGAGGGCGACTTTATTTTTAGTGTCTTCCCCTATTACTCATTGCTCATTGCTCATTACTCATTGCTCATTATTGTTAAAATTTCCCCTATTTCCGGCCTTACTGTAACTTAATACGAAGCTGATCGTATATTTGTACGAAGCATTTCGTCGAAAACAAATTCATTCATTAAACTATTAGCACATGAAACCAACAACCCTTTCTCCCGCCCGGTTCGGGCTGATCCTTTTACTGGCCACTTTCAGTATTGGTCTTCTTTCCTGGGATTATCAGCAAACACCGGGTGGACAACCGGTAACCGCCAACGACACCGTGCCAAAAAAAATACAGAAGGAAAAGAAAGTCCGGGACCTGGATGAAGCCCTTTCCGAACTGGAAGCTATTGACATCAGTGCTGAAATGGCCAAAGTAAGCGCCGAACTTTCAAAAGCCTTTAAAGAATTTGACGGAGAAAAGATCCGGCTGGAAATTGAAAAAGCCATGAAAGAAGTGGACCTCGCAAAAATTCAGGCGGAGGTACAGGCTTCAATGGCAAAAACAGACTGGAATGAAGTAAAAGAACAAATTGCCGCAGCCATAAAAGAAATAGATGTGGCGAAAATACAGCAGGAAGTACAGGCTTCGCTCGCCAAAGTGGACTGGGACAAGATGAAACTGGAAATGGAAAAAGTAAAAGAAACGGATTTTCGTAAGATGGAGGAAGACATGAAAAAAATGGCTGCGGAACTGAAGGAAATGGCCCCTAAGCTGGAAAAAGAAATGAAAAAAGCCAAAGAGGAAATGGAGAAAGCCAAAACAGAAATGAAGGCAATGAAAACCCTCGTGGACGGATTGGACAGCGACGGGCTGCTGATAAAAAAAGAGGGATATAAACTGGAACATAAAAATGGCGTGCTCCTGATAAACGGGAAAAAAGCCAGTGAGGGTGTATATAAAAAATACCAGGCTGTGCTGGATAAATACCCCACGTTCACCCTTTCAAAAACGGATGACGATTTTGACATGAACCTGGACTAAATGAACAATAAAAAAACCGCGGCAGTACCGCGGTTTTTTTCTGTCCTTTATACTCAGAATCCCCCGATATTAAAAGGGGACGGTAATATTTCGTAATCACCCATTTCCACCAGTTCAATCTGCAACTGGGAGGTTTCGTCTGTCTTAATCACCACTTTTTCCCTGGTTACTTTTTTGAACCCCGTTTTCTCAAACACAAATTTGTACACGCCGGGTTTCAGTTCATCAAAAGAAAATCCACCCTCCTCATTACTGATAACGATTTTTTCTTTTTTTGAATTGTTGATATAGGCAGTCACGCTCACATCCTTTAAAGGCCGCTTTGTTTCAGCATGCAGCACTACCCCATTAAGCTCATCCCGGGCTCCGTTTCCGGGATCAGTATTTGCTTTCGCCATAAAAGTACCCAGCAAACAAACAGCGAGGATCAGCAGTTTTTGTTTCATTGTAACTGGTTTAAATGGTTATTGAACAGGTTCAGGTTTGCGGTAAATCAGAGCGGAGATTAAAATTAATCCAATTCCAGCGGATTTTCCAAACCGTTGATAAATTCCTGCCAGACGTTCTCTACAATTTTTTTCACCGGCAGTATTTCATCTAATAAAGCACTTACCTGTCCTATTTCAAGTTCACCCGCGGTAAGATCACCCTCAAACATCCCCTTTTTGGCACGTCCCCTTCCCAGCAATTCTTTTAATTCATCCGGAGAAGCACCCCTCAATTCCGCTGCACGCACCTGTGTGGCAAACTCATTCCGTAATAAACGCACGGGGGTCAGTTGCTTCATCATCAGTTGTGTGTCGCCTTCCTGTGCCCCGATCACTTCATTTTTAAATTGAATATGAGAGGAGGCTTCCTCACTGGCTACAAAGCGGCTGCCCATCTGTACACCACCCGCCCCAAGTACCATACAGGCCAGCATCTGGCGGCCTGTGGCAATGCCTCCTGCGGCGATTACCGGAATCTTTACCGCCTTACAAACGGCGGGAATAAGCACGAGGGTGGTTGTTTCTTCCCTACCATTGTGCCCGCCGGCCTCAAACCCTTCCGCTACAACCGCGTCGCAACCGGCTTCTTCCGCTTTCCGGGCAAATTTTGAGGAACTGACCACATGTACAACCGTAATCCCTTTTTCCCTGAGTACAGACGTCCAGGTCCTTGGATTTCCTGCGGACGTAAACACAATTTTTACACCTTCTTCCAGGATTATTTCAATATGCTTTTCAATATCCGGGTATAAAAGCGGCAGGTTAACGGCAAAGGGCTTTGTGGTCGCCGCCTTACATTGCCGGATATGATCACGCAATACTTCAGGATACATGGAGCCCGCCCCGATAATACCCAGTCCGCCGGCATTACTAACGGCACTGGCTAACCGCCAGCCGCTGGCCCACACCATGCCGCCCTGAATAATTGGGTAATCTATCCCGAACAGCCGGGTAACGTGATTGGAGAATCTGTTCATGGAGTAAAGTTAACAAGTTAACCTGTTGAAAAGTTAACAAGGCCCATCCCTCACCTCTCAACTTCTCAACCTATCAACCTCTCAACCTCTCAACCTATCAACCTCTCAACCTATCAACCTATCAACCTATCACCCTAAATCAATACTCGTATTATCCCCGATATTCAGCGACCGGGACTCACCACGAAGATTGGTATCGCTGCCGATCACGGAATCCGCCAATACAATATCAAAGAGGTTGGAATAGGAGCCAATAATGGAACCTTTGACGATGGAATAATCGATGGTGGTATTTTCGCCTATGGCCACATTCGGACCAATGATTGAATTTTTAATCACACAACCGGCTCCGATACTTACCGGCGGAACGATAACCGTATTTTCAAACTGACCGGCATCGGTATCCGTTGCAAATTTTTTCAGCAGCAATGCATTGGATTCAAGCAGGGTTTCTTTGCGGCCGCAATCAAACCAGTTTTCCACCTTAAAGGAGCGGAATTTCACACCCGCACGGATCATGCAATCCAGCGCATCGGTCAGGTTATACTCACCATGACTGCGGAGCCCGTGCCGGATATTATTTTCCAGGCAATCAAACAACTGGCCGCTCTCCCGGATTTTATAAATACCCACCATGGCCATATTTGATTTCGGAATCTGGGGTTTTTCCACCACATGCTCTATCAGTCCGTCATCATCCAGTTCGGCCACACCGAAATCACGCGGATCCTCCACTTTACGAAGACCGATCATGGAATCCGGGCTGCTGATTACTTCTTTCACGTCATACTCGCAGATTGTATCGCCCAGTACCACAAATACTTCATCCCCGTTTACCAGTTCCTTGGTTAATTCCACCGCATGTCCCACACCCTGCCGGTCGGTCTGGTGCACATAATGCGTTTGTAAATCGGGATATTTGGCATTTACATAATCCTCAATTTTCTCGCCAAGATAGCCCACAATAAAAATGAATTCTGTAATACCGGCTTCTCTGAGCTGGTCGATAATGATGCTGAGCACGGTCTTCCCGGCCAGGGGAATCAATGCCTTCGGTTGTGTATAACTATGGGGTCGCAGTTTGGTTCCTGCGCCCGCTACTGGTATAATCGCCTTCATTATAAGCCAACTGGTTTATCGGGCCCTGCCCGGGTAACTAATCAAAAGCTAACGAAAGTACCATTTTTAAGGAAAAAACGAGTATTTGTTTGCTCCTCCCGACTCCCGACTCCCAACTCCCGACTCCCAACTCCCGACTATTTATCAACGCCTCTTTGTTTAAGGCTTTTATATAGAACCGGTACGTAAATTTGCGCCATGCAAAAAGACACCCTCGTTTTTGACCTGATCCGGAAGGAACTGGACCGTCAGCGCCATGGTATTGAACTGATCGCCTCTGAAAACTTTACCTCCCTGCAGGTGATGCAGGCCATGGGCACCGTGCCCACAAACAAGTATGCGGAAGGATACCCCGGCAAACGCTATTATGGCGGATGTGAAGTGGTAGACGAAATTGAAACACTGGCGATTGAACGCCTTAAAAAAGTATTTAATGCCTCCTGGGCCAATGTGCAACCGCACAGTGGTGCATCGGCCAATGCCGCTGTTTTTCTGGCGGTGATGAAGCCAGGCGAAAAATTCCTGGGACTGGACCTCAGTATGGGCGGGCACCTGACCCATGGCAGTCCGGCCAATTTCTCCGGGAAAACCTACGAAGCATTGCATTATGGCGTTACCAAAGACGGAATTGTGGATTACGAACAACTGGAAGCCAAAGCAAGGGCGGAGAAACCCAAGATGATTATTTGCGGCGCATCAGCGTACAGCCGTGACTGGGATTATAAAAGAATCCGTGCTGTGGCAGACGAAATCGGTGCCGTTGTATTTGCGGATATTGCCCATCCGGCGGGACTGATCGCCACCGGCTTACTGAATGATCCTTTTGATCATTGCCATATCGTATCCTCCACCACACATAAAACATTACGCGGACCACGCGGCGGTATCATCATGCTTCGTCATGATTTTGAAAATCCATGGGGTATCAAAGATCCCAAGGGCAATCTCCGTACCATGAGTCAGCTGCTTGACCTGGCTGTATTCCCCGGTTCACAGGGCGGTCCGCTGGAACACGTGATTGCCGCCAAAGCCGTGGCATTCGGAGAAATCTTATCAGAAGATTTTACGGCCTATGGCAAACAGGTAATCGCCAATGCACAGGCAATGGCCACCGCGTTTAATAACCGCGGTTATCAGCTGATCAGTAACGGTACCGACAACCACCTGATGCTGATTGACCTGCGGAATAAAAACCTGACGGGTAAAAAAGCGCAGGAAACACTCGATAAGGCGCATATCACCCTGAATAAAAACGCGGTGCCTTTTGACGATAAATCACCGTTTGTTACTTCGGGTATACGTGTGGGTGTGCCGGCCATTACCACCCGCGGCATGAATGAAGCTCATATGGAAACCGTAGTATCGTTCATTGACGAAGTGCTGATGAACGCGGATGATGAAAATAAAGTGGCGGCAGTAAAACAGGAAGTGAATACATTTATGCAGCAGTTTCCGCTTTACCCGGAACTGGGATAAATCTTTTTGAGCCAACCTCAAACTATTTTGTATGATACAACGTCAGCAAACATTATGGTTATTACTGGCAGCGGCAGCGGCTGTTGCCAGCTTTATTTTCCCGTTCGCCGTGGGCGATCAGCTCAAAGAAGGCAGTACGGCCCCGCTCCGGGTAAATATTTATGCCGGCCATAGTTTTCTGCTCCTGCTGACGGCGGGTATCAGTATGATTCTTTCCGCCGTTACTATTTTCCTTTACAAAAACAGGCAACAGCAAAGCTGGCTTTGCGCCGGTGGCGTAGTCATCAGTCTGCTCCTGTTATTATTATTTTTTAAGGAAATGAAGCAACTGATCAAACCGGTACTGGCTCTCAGTTCCATTCTGCCGGTACTGATCCTTGGCGGTTTTGTCATGGCTTTCCGGGGCATCCGGAAAGATGAAAAACTGGTGAAATCGCTGGATAATCTCCGTTAACGTATTATTGAACCAACAGGGCCGTATACAACTGCTGTGTTTCTCCACTTACCTGCAGATGATACACTCCCGCCTGTAACTGCTCCGGCAAATCGAGGGTCTGTGCAGCTCCGCCTCCGTTGTATTGCCAGCTTTTGGATAGTAGCTGCTGGCCGCTGTTACTGTACAGCTTTATCTGATACAAACCCCGTGTACGGCTGCTGAGCTGAACCGTAACCTGTTTATTCACTACCGGATTGGGAAATACTTTTATACTGTTTGCACTGGCCGTGTTACGACTGACTTTCAATACCTGGCTATAACTGATCTGACCACTGTTTTCCGTAGCCCTGATCCGGTAATAGGTTACCGGGCCGGGTTGAAGATCGGACACTGTATAGCTTTCTTTGCTCCCGTTATTGCTGCGTGCCTGTTGCTGAACAAGCGCTACAAACTGAAGTCCATCTCCTGATTTCTCAATGGCATATTCCGCAATCCCCGCTTCAGCCCTGTTGGTCCAGCTGATCCGGTTCTGCGTACCTGCTGCCCAGGCTGCCAGATCCGTCATCTTTACACTTAAGGGATTGGCCGCCGCACTGGTGCTGCCCAATGTAAAAATGCTGAAGGCCGCCACCGTGTTCCTGGTTACATTTCCCTGTGTAGCAGTACCACTGAATCCTCCGCTGTTTCCATGACTGTTCCAGTTGGTTCCGTCAAAATGCGCAACGGTAAGACTGGCCAGACTGGTTACATAGGCTGCCGCGTTACAGGGACTGAGTCCGCTCCAGGAGAGGGATACATCCACTGTAGGACTGCCCGGCCCCACTTCTTCGATATCCCAGTATTCACAATAGCTGATCTGGCTTAAGCCGGGGGCTGTAATATTGGTTCGGTTGGGAGGCGTGCCGCGGAAATATTCGCCCCGGTATTCCGCAGTTACGGCTGCCGGAGCAGAGATGCTGGCGGGTGCATAAATGTTATTTTTTCCCACCGGAAATGTAAAGGCGTCGTCCCCGATTTTACGGACGGGTCCGTCCACATAGCGTACGGGTGCATAACTGCCACCAGTAGCCGTAGCATTATCCGCAATGGTCAGCAGGTTGGTCAGTGTGCTTACCAGGATGCCATTTACCAGTTGCAATGAATTGGTAATGGTAACCGGCTGACTCAGCACTACATTCCCGCTGCTGTTATTCACGATCAGGTTGCTGAGTGTATTGGCCGTTGGCGTAGTGGGAAAAACACCTGTAATACCGGTCTGAAATTCATAGTCCGCGCTGCTGTGATAGATCCGGGTGGCAATAGCTGTAGAAACGGTTCCATTAGTGGCATCCGTTTGCAGACCACCCGCATTGGCCGTTATTATTTTTCCACCGGTTTGCAGTTCGAAACGGTTGTTAACACCGGCTGTGGCACCCGAAGAACTGGCAATACGGAAAGTACCCGCATCCACAGTACCGCCTGTGGCAATTGTAAACTGTCCGGCGAATCCAGCCGTAGCACTGCTGGAAAGTGATATATCCGACTGGAGTTGCAGGATGGAAGAATTATCTATCTGATAATTTACAGACAGCAAATATGACGTGCCATCAACAAAAAGTGTTTGCGTACCATTCCTGGTAAAGAGCAGCAGTCCGTTAATGACAGAGTTATCACCGGAGCCGGTCTGTAATAATGCATCAGCAGACAGACTGAAGTTGCCGTTGATCCGCATCTCCGTAAAGTTCGATACGTTAGATTCTCCATAGGCCATATCCAGGTAACCGCTGGTCTGAATATAATCACCACCCACATTCAGAATGATTTTGGCCAGCGTAATGCCACTCCCGGTTGCTGCATGAAAATCCACCATCGTTGAGTACATACTGCTGCCGGTAATGGTGAAGTCGTTCGTTACATTCACCGTGGCGGTAATATTGTCGCCGTATGTAAGCAGGAACCAGGCATTATCTTCCACCACCAGGTTTCCGCCAATGGCAAGTGTGTACGTACTGTTGTTGGTAGAAGCCAGTACCACAGCCTGCAGGGCCGAGTTGCGGATGACGAGGTCTCCGGCAACGGCCGTCAGCTGGCCGGCAAATAAAGCGGGACCTGTTTGCGATGCGCAATCCCAGACAAAGCGGGCAAAAGACTGATTGAGTCCGGTGGGCAGTGTCGTGGTAAAACCGGTAATTGTACAGGTTGCATTTCCCGTCCAGGTGGCTACCGGAATGCCATTGCCATTTACCGCATGGTTATAGTAACTGCTTCCGGTAAAATTCAGGTTGCCCGCGGCGGCACCGATTGTACCCCCGTTATTTCTCAGGGTACCCGTAACCGTGGTAACTGAATTATTGAAATTGATAATCCCCGGATCATTACCGGTTATATTCAGATTAAGGGCTCCGGCAATGCTGATTGTATTTCCGGCACCGGTAAAGCGCAGGGTTAAAGAACGGGTTCCGCCAAGATTCTGTCCGGTCAGCGACAGGGTGCTGCCGGTTTGTACATCCATGGCCAGGCCCGCATTGGAAATCGTCAATGTTCTTGCTCCGCCATTGGGCTCAAGTGTTACGGTGGTATTCCCGCTCACTACCAATCGCCCTATGGTTTGTGTGGGCACAGCCGTAATCGTTTTTGTTCCGCCATTATTGATAATCAGGATATCCGACACCGCGGGTGTGATACGTGCGGGTGTCCAGTTGCCGGCGGTAGCCCAGCTGCCGTTGCCGGCCAGGTTCCAGGTATACGTAGTCTGTGCATACAGACAACCGGTGAAGAATAAAGCGATAAACGCAACGATCTGATTTCTCACTGTTTGGATTTTCAATGGTACGGGAATTAATCAGTAACCCTTAACGGTTACTAAGTGCAATACTATTTATAGCTACACGAATACTAATGGTTTTGCCCTAAAAAAACCGGATCAGCCGTATTTTTTCCTTTCCGTACTGGTAAAAGCACGAAAATCCATACCGTAAAACAACCTGAACACTTATTTTCTATAACGTATTTTATCGTATACACTTTACCGTTATACTTATTTTTTTACCGAAAAAAAAGAATATTCACCACAACGGAAAACCGGCTTACGTAGTTTTGTCGTCCGTCACGCACAACCGGCCCTGATTTATTTACATTGGTTAACCAGTAAGTACCGTAAGTACTAACCCATAAATCAAAATAATACTGTTGGACTTCATAGGTTTTGGTGATGCACGCGTGTAAGTTTGTTCTGCATCCAAATCCATCCTTTATGAAGACCATCCTCTTCTTCATCGCATTTGCCCTGCTGGCATTCCGGTCAGGCGCACAGATAGATCCCTCCACACCGTGGACGTGGATGAAAGGCGATCACAGCATTGACATCATGGGAATATATGGCACAAAAGGTGTCCCTTCCAGCATTAATAAACCTGGTTCACGTACTTCTGCCATTACATGGAGTGATAAATCCGGTAACCTATGGATGTTTGGAGGTATGGGCAACAGCAATAGCGAACTGGGTTATCTTAATGATTTATGGAAGTTTGATATCGGCACCAATAAATGGACCTGGGTAAAAGGCGACAGCAGTGTCCAACAATATTCAGTTTATGGAACCCAGGGCAACAGCAATGCTGCTAATAAACCCGGAGCTACATATGCCAGTGTTTCCTGGACAGACATGAATGGAAACCTCTGGATGTTCGGCGGTTTTGGATATACTGACAACTCATTCGGATTTCTGAATGCCCTGTGGATGTACAATCCGGCTACAAATAACTGGACCTGGATTAAAGGGGATAATACAATCGATGTAAAAGGCTCCTATGGAGTTAAAGGTAATGAACACAACAATAACAAACCTGGAGCCAGGTATGGCAGTAATACCTGGACCGACGCAAATGGATATTTATGGCTATATGGAGGATATGGGTATAATAGTAGTGAAACTGGTCTATTGAATGATCTTTGGCGCTACAACCCTTCTACAAACAAATGGACCTGGATAAGCGGCGATAATGCTATTGAAAGAACAGCCGTTTTCGGAACCAAGGGGGTGTCTTCTTCCGGTAATAAACCCGGAGCTCGTTACGTATCCACTTCCTGGGCTGATGCGGATGGTAACTTCTGGCTTTTTGGAGGATATGGTTATGACGCAATAAATGGCGGAAATCTTAGTGATTTATGGAAATACAATCCTACTACCAATTTGTGGACATGGATAAGTGGGCATAATACAATAAATCAGGCTCCAGTATATGGGATACAAGGTACAGGCAGCATTTCAAATACACCAGGAGCACGATACATCAGCAGTTCATGGACTGACCCCAACGGAGAATTATGGTTATTTGGAGGTTATGGCTATGATGGAAGTAATATAGAAGGATATCTAAATGATTTCTGGAAATTCAGTCCTTTTACCAACACATGGACCTGGGTTAAGGGGGATAATACAATTGATCAGAAAGGTATTTACGGAATTCAGGGGCAACCCAGTCTTACAAACAAAACCGGTGCAAGACAAGGGAGTGTTTCATGGACTGACCAAACGGGCAATCTTTGGTTATTTGGTGGATACGGATATGACGACAGCACTTCTGGCATTTTGAACGACTTATGGAAAATAAACAGTTATAATGTGGTGTTACCCGTTACGCTGTTACAATTCAATGGCACATTGGCAAACGGGCAGACGCAGCTGCAATGGGTAACTGAACAGGAAACCGGTTTCAGTCATTATTCCATCCAGCGAAGTTTTGACGGCTTGCAATTCAGCACGATCGGTAAAGTGGATGCCCGTGGTGCCGCAACACGCAATGAGTACCGGTTCACCGATGCGCTTCATTCAAACCATACAGCAGGGAGAATATATTACAGGTTACAGTTAACAGATAAAGACGGCAAGAACAGTTACAGCAAAGTGATCTTTTTTAATCAGGCGCAAACAGGCAGTGATTTCCGCGTATTTCCCAACCCGGCCGTAAACAATGTCACCGTTTCCCTCAGCCTGGAGAAAAGCGGGAATGTCCGGTTAACCCTCACCGATATGAAAGGCACTATTGTAAAACAAATGATCAGCAGTCTGCCGGCCGGCAAAAGCAGTCTGACCATGGATTGCAGTCAGCTTTCCTCCGCCATGTATATTCTGACGTTGCAGACAACGGACGGGCAGTTATTGCAGGAAAAACTTATTATCAGGCGGTAACGCCGCTGTACCAGGCACAGACCGGGCAACCGGGTTGATCCTGGATGGATGCCAGAACAACTGCTCATTCCCTGCGCATGAAAAAGGGTTGTACCCGTTGGTACAACCCTTTATTCGTTGTGGTTTTTGTGTTATCGCTTATTGAATCACGAACATTTTCGTCTCTTTGAAATTATCGCCACTCACCAGCACATTGTACATACCGGCTTTCAGTGAAGGCAGGCTAACCTGCTGGGCTACGGTACCACCGGCATGATTCAGCTGTTGTCTGTAAACAACCTGGCCAGCCGTATTCAGTACACTCATCGTGTAGAGCCCTTTACCGGCAGTGAAAGCAACGGTAATATCGGAACCTTTTACGGGGTTCGGATAGAGACTAACTCCTTTTACGGTACGACCCATATCCACCCGGAGTGATTTGGTATAAATAGATTTACCAGCCAGTTCCATCGCTTTCACCCGATAGAAGTTAGTGCCATTAAGCGGTGCCAGGTCATTGTATACATAGCTGGCTTTATCAGCCTGGTTGCTGCGGGGTGCTACCTGTCCGATTGCAGTAAAGTCGATACCATTGGCAGAACGTTCGATTACATAACCGGAAATATCAGACTCAGTGAGGTTTGTCCATTCAACCTGAACCCCTGTCCCCTTTTCAAAGGCTTTTACGTTACTGAATGCAACTGGTAACGGATTCGCCGTAAAACTGGTAGAAGCTAAAGTAAAGGGGCTGAAAGCAGTAACTGTATTTGAAACAATGGTCCCGCCAGCTAGTGCAGTTCCCGTAGTTGAAGCACGACCTGCATTGGTCCAGCCGGTACCGTCATGACGTGCAACTGTTAACTGGGTAAGATCCGTAACATAACCCCATGAATTAGAACCACAATTGGAACCACTGGCTAACCACGAGAGTGTTACTGAAGCATTTGCCCCACCTGTTGAACGATCAACATTCCAGTACTCACACACACTGATTTGCTGCAATGCACCTAATACACCGCCATTTGCCAGTGAACGCGGATTTGCATTATTAAACCTTGCAGTATACGTTGTAGCCGTATTTGCTGTTGGCGTTACTGATACCGCCCTGATTCCGCGACCAACCGCACCAACGGGGAATGAGAATGAAGCAGTAGTGTTTGTGGATTTAGCTAAAGGACCATTTACAAATGCACCATTAGCTGTTGTTGCTGATCCGCTAGTAGAAAGTGTAAGTAATTCAGTTGCCGTTGTTGTTAGATAACCATTTGTAAGGTTAAGAATTCCATCAAGTGTTCTTGCGGAAGAAAGTGTAACGCCAGATGGGTTATCAATAATAACTTCATCAAGATCTGCACTGCCAGTAAGAAATTCAAAATTTGATGTTGACTGAGGGGCTGAACCTTTATACTCAAGGATAGCAGTATTGTAAGTTATAGTATTCCCAACTGTTGCAGTGCCTTGTAGAGAAAGTTTATCATTGACTTGCACACCATTTGTTGTTTTCACTCCGCTTCCGGACAGGATTAAATAACGATATGTTGCTGCATTAGTTACAGTTTGGGCTGCACCTGAGTAGTTAACGGTAGCCAGATCTCCAGCTCCACCAAAACTAATAGATTCAGTTCCTAAACCAGTAAGAACAAAAGGTGTTGCCGCAGTTAGGTTTAGTACACCATTGCTAGTGCCATTATCCATTCTAAATGATGCAATTGCATCATTATCATCGATGTCACTATCAAGTGTAATTGTACCGGAAATTCCAAGGGCACCCGAATTTAGATTGAATATAGCGTCATTCTCCCTGTTAACATTATCTTCTCCATTAATACTTATGTTCCCATTAACTGTTAAATTGGAAACCGTTGAAGTAAGAGTTGTAGTTCTGTCGGCTGTTACAGCTGTTACATTTCCTCCAACAACAATTGATGCACAACTGATAGAACCTGCGCCAGCAAGTGTCGCTGCGGTATTGCTACCGGTTGTGTTCTGCAATGTTATCGCACCTGTAACAGCAAGCGCCCTTGTTGCATTTACAGTGATTGTTCCAGATGTGCTTCCGAATGTAAGGCTGTTACATTCAGCTAAAGCCACATCAACAGTTACAGTGATGCCATTATTAATAACAACATCATTTATTGATGTTGGTACAGATGCTCCACCCCAGGTAGCCGTATTACTCCATATACCGGTAACGGAGGCAGTTCTTGTTTGCGCATTTACCACCGCCACCGTCAGAAACAGGGCCAGTGTCAACGCGATTTTTTTACCAATTTGTAAATTCTTTTTCATGCTTCAGTGTTTTTAAGCTTTAAAAAAAATAAGGTTCGAAATAATGGTTCTGCATCGGGCTGCGACATTATTGTCATCGCCAGGAAATTGGTAGCTATTTATACGTATTGATCCGTAGTCTGATTTACTGCGGTCGTTCAGCGAGGATTTGGGGTAGGGATTTCGAGAGGATCTGGGGATTGATACTTTCGCGTAGTCGGAAATTCACGTCGTAAAGTGACGGTAAAGATATACGGCCATTTCCGTAACTGCAAGATTTTAACTAAAAAAATTTAAGCAAATACACTGATGCGTATTCTTACGAAACCCTTACCCATAGCGGTTTTCAGCTATATATAAGGGTTTACCTTTAGTTTTACCGTCCCGTTTTCCGGAATATGGAAATTACTTACAGGTACCGGGCGGTATGACTGTTTTTTGCTTTTTTCAACGCGGCCGGCGGACCCGCAAAAACCAGCTCTCCTCCCCCTTCACCGGCTTCGGGCCCAAGGTCAATCACCCAATCGGCCGAACGGATCACATCTGTATTATGTTCTATTACAAGAATGGAGTGCCCCTGCTCTATCAACGCGTTAAACGACGCCAGAAGCTTATTAATGTCGTTAAAATGCAAACCGGTAGTTGGCTCGTCAAAAATAAACAGGAGCTTATTTCCCGCTCTTCCTTTGCCCAGGAACGACGCCAGTTTTACCCGCTGCGCTTCTCCGCCGGACAAAGTATCCGACGATTGTCCCAGTTTCACATAGCCCAGCCCCACATCACTCAACGGCTGTAATGCGCGGGCTATCGCCCCCCCGTCTGCCGAGAAGAATTGGATGGCTTCATCCACGCTCATTTCCAGCACTTCGTAAATACTCTTATCGTGGTACTTCACTTCCAGAACTTCTTCCTTGAATTTTTTTCCGCCACAGGATTCGCAGACCAGGTGCACATCGGCCAGGAACTGCATCTCCACCACCTGTTCGCCTTCACCTTTGCAGGTATCACATCGTCCTCCATCCACATTAAAGGAAAAATGCTTGGGCTGAAAACCGCGCATCTTACTCAACGGCTGCCGCGCATACAAATCCCTCACTTCATCCCATGCCTTTATATACGTGACCGGATTACTCCTTGATGATTTGCCAATTGGATGCTGATCCACCATCTCCACCTGGGCAATACTATCTATATCGCCGGTTAAGGCTTTATGAAAGCCGACCTTATCGCCAAACTCTCCCTTGAGCTTGCGTAAGGCGGGCAACAGTATCTGTTTAACCAATGTGGTCTTCCCGCTGCCACTGACCCCGCTGACCACACACAACACATTCAGCGGAAATTCCACCGTGATATTTTTTAAATTATTATGCCGGGCGCCTTCCACGGTTATGGAGCGGTTCCATTTACGCACATTTTTGGGCGGCTCAATTTTCAATGTGCCGTTGAGGTACTTCCCGGTCAGACTCATCGCGTTACTGACGATGGCGTCATAATCGCCTTCCGCAATTACTTCGCCACCGAGATGAGAGGCCAGCGGCCCCATATCAATGATATGATCCGCTTCCCGCATCATCATTTCATCATGTTCCACCACCACCACGGTATTACCAAGATCACGCAGTTCTTTCAACACGGTTATCAGGTTGGCCGTATCGCGCGAATGCAGCCCGATCGACGGCTCATCCAGAATATATAATGAATTGGTGAGATTGCTCCCCAGGCTCCGGGTCAGCTGGATCCGCTGACTTTCACCACCACTGAGTGTATTGGCCAGCCGGCTCAACGTGAGATAACCCAATCCGACTTTAATCAACGTATCCAGGCGGCTATGCAATTCCAGCAGGATGCGTTTGGCAATGTCTTTATCCTGTGCCGTAAGCACCGGTTCCAGTGTATTGAACCAGGCTTTAAGATCCTTTACGGGCATGGCACTGAGTTCGCCGATATGCATGCCGTTTACCTGTACATACAGGGCTTCCCGGCGCAAGCGGAAGCCTTTACAGTCCGTACATTCCGTACGTCCCCGGTAACGGCTCAGCAATACCCGGTACTGCACTTTGTACAACTGAGACTCCACATCTTTGAAAAAATCTTTAATGCCATATACATCATGACTGCCTTCCCAGAGCTGCGCATACTGGGCCGCGGTAAGATCCGCTACCGGTTTATGCACGGGGAAATCAAACTTCTTAGCGCCTTTAATAAAATTCTGGCGCCACCAGTCAAGTTTCTCTCCTTTCCATGGCGCTACAGCTCCTTCATATACGCTCAGCCGCCTGTCGGGAATTACCAGGTCCGGATCAATACCCAGTACCTGCGAAAATCCTTCACAAACCGGACAGGCACCAAAAGGATTATTAAATGAAAATAAATTCGGCACCGGTTCTTCGAACGTCATGCCATCGAGTTCGAAGCGGTTGTTGAAATGGAGAAGAGAGTGGAGAGTGGAGAGTCGGGAGTCGGGAGTCGGGAGTCGGGAGTCGGAAGTCGGGAGTCGGGAGTCGGAAGTCGGGAGTCGGGAGTCGGAAGTCTGGAGTCGGGAGTCGGGAGAGACCTGGAGGTAGACGTCGCCCTCACCTTCATAAAACGCGGTGCCAACGGAATCGGCCATCCTGTGTAAATCGTCTTCATCAAATTCCTCTTTCGCCACGAGCCGGTCGATAAGAATATGCGTGATATTTTTTTTCTTCAGCTCTTTATCCTGCAGTTCCAGCAGGTCTTCAATGCTGTACACGGTTCCGGCTTGTCCGTTGTCTGTTGTTTGTTGTGCATACACCCGCGAAAATCCTTTTTGTACCAGGATATTCAGTTCTTCCTTTATATCCCGGTTCTTGTGCTTTTTAAACAGCGCGAGAATAAATGCCTTGTCACCGGGTTTCAGTGAACGAATTGCGTTTACCACATCCGTGACATCGTCTTTTTTTACCACACGTCCGGATACGGGTGAAATCGTTTTACCCACCCTTGCAAAAAGCAACCGCAGGTATTCATAAATTTCCGTCATGCTGCCGACCGTACTGCGGGGTGTACGGGTACTCACTTTCTGTTCGATGGCAATAGCCGGGCATAGGCCCTTGATCATATCCACATCCGGCTTATTCATGCGGTTGAGAAACTGCCGGGCATAGGCACTCAGGCTTTCCGCATAGCGGCGCTGCCCTTCGGCATAAAGTGTATCAATGGTCAGAGATGATTTACCGGAACCGGACACACCGGTCACGACAATGAGTTTATTCCGTGGTATTTCCACGGTCACATTTTTCAGATTATGTACCCGGGCACCCCGGATAAGGATATTTTCTGCGGAAATTACGGTCCGGGCTTTGGCGGGATTCTTCCCTTTTATTGTACGGTCCATTATGGTCTCAGGATTGGTAAAGCCTTGACCCTCGCGGGTTTCAGCCAAAATCATTAACATTTCGTTAGCACAAGTACTACGTATTTCGGCTACAAATGTTTGGCAATTTCCTGAAATGACCTATTTTTATATCACAATATCCAACATATGAATAACCCAAAACTCACACCGCCTATTGCATAACATCTACACTTTTTTTTAACCGACTTTTTTTTACTGTTTCCAATATCCAATTTCTCTGCGTGCAGTTGCATGCGGAAAAAAACCAAAAACTGTAGGAGTTATGAAAGCTTTAGCAAAAAAAACCGATCACGAACTGATCCACCTGTTCCAGGACGGCAATCTCAGTGCCTTAGAGGCCTTAGTACTGCGTCATAAGGACAAACTGTACACATCCATCCTGTTCCTGGTAAAAGACAAATACCTGGCCGAAGACATCTTCCAGGACGCATTTATCCGGATTATCGACACTATGCGTGGCGGCCGTTATACCGAGGAAGGAAAATTCCTGCCCTGGGCCATGCGGATTGCCCACAATCTTTGTGTGGATCATTTCCGTAAAGTGAAGCGTACCCCCACGATCCGCAATGGTGAAGACAAAGATATTTTTGAAGTACTGAACTTCTCTGAAGACAGTGCGGAAGTAACCCTGATGAAAAGGCAGAGCCATGACCGCGTACGCGATATGCTGCAGAGTCTGCCCGAAGATCAGCGCGAAGTGATTATCCTGCGTCACTATGCGGATATGAGCTTTAAGGAAATCGCCGCCGCCACCAACTGCAGCATTAACACCGCGTTGGGAAGAATGCGTTACGGATTGATTAACTTACGCAAGCTGATGACCCAAAAACAGATCGCATTATAATATTGGCCTCCGTCTTTACATTTTTTGAAAGACCAAGGTTTTGTCATTCTGCATCTCCGACCGTACAGGTATCCGGTCCGTGCAATGTCTTCGCTGGTTGCGGAAGCTATTTCCCGGTCGCGGTACCCCGGTTTACAGTACTGATTTCTACAGTTCTTCAGGCCTGTTGTTACCATGGAAAGGCTGGTGCAGAATGACACCAAATTGAGCAGCCTCCGGTTTTTTCCGGAGGCTGTTTTTTATTGAAAGCAATTAAGAATCGGATTCCGGAAAGTATATACGAATGAAGAAAATGTTCAAAACTCAACGCTCAATGCTCAATTTTCATTGGACGTTCAAAGGATGCATGTGTTTTAAGTTGGGCCTTGCTAAATGCAGGTTTTTTGAACAGTAAAATAATTACTCCATTTATGCCGATCACATCACCGCAGGTGATAACTATGTGAACTTAACCTCCGCACTGCCACGAGCCTCAACCCGCTGAACCTTTTGCTTTGTATTCTATGTAATCTATGTACCTATGTTCCTATGTGTGAAACTCTGCCGGCAGGCAGAAAGCGCATTTTTCTCCCGCTTATTTACTCCCCCGAAATGTCCGCAGCCCGCATTCCAGCCACTCAATAAACTCATCTGCATCGGGCGTATAGAATTTCGTTTTGGTAAGCAGCACCTGGTCGGGCGACAATATCGCATACTGCGGCTGTGAAGTAGCTCCGAAATTTTCAATCTGGAACGTGGCCCATTTATCCCCCACCGTAACAATTGACTTCTCCGTATTATTGGACAGTTTCTCCACCGTCTGTTCCTGTAAGGGAAGTTTCTTCCGCTCATCCACATACAGCGATACCACCACAAATTCATTCCGCATCAGGCTGTCCACGATTTTATCCGGCCAGATATTCTCCTCCATCCGGCGGCAGTTCACACAGGCCCATCCGGTAAAATCAATCAGCACCGGTTTATTTTCCGCCTTTGCCCTTGCCAGTGCCGCTGTATAATCATTATGAAGCGGTTCAAATAAGGCTTTACGCTCGGGCGGATTCAGACTATAGGTACGCGGCGGCGGAAATCCGCTGATCAGGGCCAGCCGTCCATTCACCAATCCGGGCAACAGGTAAATGGTTACCGACGCAAACAAAACGATAAACCCGATCCGCAGTACGCCGAATTTCTTCACCGGCGAACTATGTGCGATCCGCAACCAGCCCAGCAAATACAACACAATCAGCAATCCAATCAGTATCCAGAGTCCGATAAATACTTCCCGCTTCAGCAGTCCCCACTGTATCACCAGGTCCGCGTTGGATAAAAACTTAACCGCCAGGGCCAGCTCCAGGAAACCCAGTACCACTTTCACATCCGTCATCCAGCCGCCGGATTTGGGCAGGGATTGCAGCCAGTGCGGGAACATGGCAAAAAGGGCAAAAGGTAATCCCAATGCAATACCGAAGCCCGCCGCACCCACTGTAAGCGGCCAGGCCCCCTGATCGGCTACGCCTACCAGTAAGGTACCCAGTAAAGGACCGGTGCAGGAAAATGAAACGATGGCCAGTGTGGTAGCCATAAAGAATATGCCCCCGATATTGCCAAGCCCCGATTTGGAATCCGCCTTATTGGCAAAAGAAGCCGGCAATCCGATTTCGTACAAGCCAAAAAAGGAAAGGGCAAATGCCACAAAAATGGCAAAGAAGAGCAGGTTCAGCGGCACATTCGTGGAAATATTATTAAAGATTTCCGGACTGATGGCTTTCCCGGCAATATGAAAGGGCAGCGTGATCAGTACATAAATCAGGAAAATAAAGAACCCATATAGCAGCGCATTGGTCACGCCTTTTTTCCGGTCAGTTGATTTCTTGGTAAAAAATGTAACCGTTACCGGAATCATCGGAAACACACAGGGCGTTACCAGGGCTATTAATCCGCCCAGCAATCCCAGTAAAAAAATCGTCAGTAAACTTTTATTCGTGGTACCCTCATCCCCGCAGGGCGCTTTCGGGTTATGGATGTCAATGGCGGACACTTTACTCCCCGCCACTTTTTCCCCGCCTTCCAGCGCTACGGAAAAAGCCAATGGCGCGTCGGGACTGAACTCTTCTCCTTTCCCGTAGAAATAAGTCAGGCTGCCCTGGAGGGTAGCGGGCACTTTCCCTTTTATCGTAATCCGGCTGGTCCAGGTAGTACTGCCCTCATACACTTTCACCTCCTTCTGATCGAAGATCGGGCTGGAAAAGCGGTTAGGCGTTCCCGTTTCCCTGAAAAGCGCATCCGCCATAATCGCCGAATCCGGGAACAACAGTTCAACCGTTTTGATGCCCCCCAGTTCCTGGTTCGGGGCATAGAGCTGGTATCCCTGAGTGGATGTGGTACTGAATGAAATTTCAAACACCCCCTCTCCTGTTTTCTTACTGCTTACCTCCCATTTATAGAGCGCGGCGCTGTCCTGCGCCGTGGTGGAAATAAATGCCACAACGGCCGGTAATAAAAACAAAAAACGAACGACGCTGAACATGTTTCTCTTTTTAAAAAACAAACGAGTTCTTTTTCAGGGAACTCGTTTTAATATTTTATAACACACTTATCAGTTTAAAGCTACTTTGAAACTCACTTTTTTGGGAGGCAGGCATTTCTCATCATCACAGGTCTGGTATTCCACAGTGCCGGTTACACTGGTTTTCACCTTGCCCTTCAGTTTTACCACCTGCGTAAAAGTAACCGTATTGGAATACTGGTTGGCGGATACCCCAAGGGTCTTATCCGTATACTTTTCCAGCTTGCCGGTTTCCTTTACTTTTCCTTCCAGGGTGAAGAGCGGGTTCGGGCTAAACACAAACGTGGTCGGAATGGCAATAGCGTCTTCCGGTTGTGTCTGGGAGTATAAATGCCATTTGGTCAAAATCGTGGCTTTGCATTGCACTTCATAGGTCTTATCAGCGATTTTACGCGCGCTGAAACTCCAGGTTATGGGATTCAGCTGCGCTTGTGCCATGGCGGCCAGACCGAGTAAGAAGAAGGCAAGTACAGTTTTTTTCATGTGTTTCATTTAATCATTGACGATACAAAAATCCTGCTTATCGCCGGTATAAATTGTTAAAATCTGTTTTGTAAAATTAACCCCGCCACCGGGCTTTGTTGGTGACAAAAGTGACAAAGTAATTCTCCTGATTACAAGAGGCAAAAAGGCTTATACCAGTTGCGTGGCCATCAGCATCGTCCGGATAATTTCCCGTCCGTCCGTATTGCCCAGTGCGGCGGAACAGGCTCTTTCCGGGTGTGGCATCATGCCAAATACATTCCGGCTTTCGTTGCAGATACCGGCAATATGACGGGTGGAACCATTGGGATTACCGGCAGCTCCTATTTTCCCGTTTTCATCGCAATAATAAAAAATCACCTGGCCATTGGCTTCCAGTTTGTCAAGGGTCTGCTCATCGGCATAGTACCGCCCTTCTCCATGCGCTACCGGAATCTTATAGGGTTTGCCGGTTTCATTGGTGATATATACATTCTTACAAACAAACTGCTGATGGCTGTTGCGGAGCAGGCCACCGGGTAGCAGGTGCGATTCACAAAGAATCTGGAATCCGTTGCACACCCCGAACACTTTACCCCCGGCATTGGCGAACTCGATTACGGACTGCATCATCGGACTGAACCGCGCAATAGCCCCGCAACGCAGGTAATCACCATAGGAAAATCCACCCGGCAGGATGATACAATCGTCGGTGGTAAACTCGCTCAGGTCCCGGTCTTTGTGCCAAAGCATCCGTACATCCTGCCCCAGGTCGTCATGCAATGCATCATACATATCCCTGTCGCAATTGGAACCCGGAAAAACAACAACGCCAAATTTCATATCGGAGGTGATTTTGAGGGACAAAGATATGTAATCGACCGGGAATCGGTATGCAGGATTACCAGCCCGGACCCGCATACTGGAAGGCAATAATCAGGGCCACGGAAAGCCAGAATACCAGGTTGGGAATTATCCGGAGGGTGGAATAATGATAGGTACAGGCGTGGAAGGCGGCAAAGGGCACGGCAGCCATCACCCAGTTGGCCAGGCTGTCGTTATTATTGACAAATGGCACCAGGATGGCCACCAGTAAATAGAGTAAGACAAGGCTCCAGCCCTTGCGGACCTGGATCAGCATTTTCCGGAGGCTGTCCTGCACATAATAACTGCCGATCAGGAACGGAATGGTCAGCAAAAACACGGCCCCTGCCATCCAGGCGGTCTGGGTAATGGCCGGCAACCGGAAAGCTATATGCGGCAGAAAATCCGACCAGTTCCAGGGACCCGTAATAAACAGGTAAGCGGCATAAAAATAAAAGGGAGCCATGACACCGAGAATACAAAGCACCCATTCATTCAGGCGGAAAGGACGCATAACCATCAGGGCAAGCAGAATAAAACCGGTATAAACAATAGCCGGGAAATAGAAAAAAGCGGAGATACCCAGCGCCAGGCCAATATTAAAAATAGTGCCCCGGGCCGACGGTTGATTGTAAATCCGGAAAAGGGCGGAGAGCACAATCAGCAAAAATGTATTCACAATCAGTGGAGCGGTGAAATAATTCCACTCCGGGATAAGCGCGGTAATCAGCAGGTAGGCCATCCCCGGGAAATAAGTGGGGCGGCTCATCATCCGGTGACTGGTAATAAAACGGTTCAGCATCAGCGCCTGTATATACAGCAGCGCAAACGCGAATAACGGGTAAAGATGCGGGGAGGCCTTTGCGGACTGCATCATATCCATCAGGCCGCTAAACAATATACCATCCCCTTCGGACTTAACCGTACTATGAGGATGCGAAAACATGGGAATCCTGATCAGTATCCCGAACACCAGGAGCAAAAATATATTTACCGGGTTCTTCTGTTTGAATAGTCCGACCACGCAGTATGGCTGAATTAAGGATTAGTTGTAATCGATTTTGGCAAAACAAATATAGTTACGATACAAACAAGGAATGATCATTTGTTTTGCACTGACCTGTTTGCCCAGTTTGGGCATAAACTCATACCCTTTATCCAGGTTCTTCAGGGTCGGGTTCCGGGTCATTTCCCCGGCCGGGCTTACGGCATAATCACTCAGCAGGTTATTCCGCCGTTCCATCTGGTTAAAAAGAAAATGAATCGCTTCGCCGGTATTCATCAGCTGGTAGGAGATCAGGTCGCCGCCCTCATCGTCAAACTGTTCCTTGGCCACCACATTGCTCCATTCCATTTTGCCCTGGCTATCGAAAGACAATACGGTAACATGGTCGGCATGATGACGGGAGCTCTGGTTGCTGGTACTCCCCCTGTTCCACCAGAAGCGGTCATAATAGGGCGAATAATAATTATTAAACCCGGTACCCCAGTAAGGCGAGCCATAGAGATAATCCCAGCGGTTCCAGTTATTGAACCGGGAAGTGGTAAAATAGGATTCGCTGGCAATCAGGAATCCGCCGTCCCTGCGGGTAATGATATTCCGGATAAAAAAATCATTAAAGGCCATTTTCATACTGGCGTCTCCCCGGGCTTCCCGGCGCAGTTCATCGGTGAAAAGACTCACCGTTTCCACCAGTGGTTTATCGGCCATTTTATCCCAGATATAAAAGTAGTAGCCGTCAATATTGCCCCGGCGTTCGGTATAGAAAAAGGAGGTCAGGAAATAGCGTTTGTTATGATTATCCACTTTAATATGGATTTCATCCAGCCAGGTCTTTTCAATCGTCAGCGTTTTTTGAATCAGGGTATCTTCCTGCGCCTTTTTAATCAGGAAGGAGGCCGAACTGATATTATCGTTACCGGTACGGAGGAACCGGGAAAAAACAAGGTCCCCGTCATTGTCCAGGTTAAAATCACCCAGGTTTTCATTTCTTTCCTCCATCGGAATTTCCAGCCGGCTTTTTTTCAGCAGCTGCAGCTTTTCGTCAAAGAGCAGGGTGGTCATGAGAAAAAGTCTTTTATTCCGGCTGTTGATTTTAAAAATACTGATCCTTTTTTTATCCTCACTGCTGATGGCTGAATAGATCTTATTATCAGCAGTGAATCCGATATGGGTGGTGTCCAGTTCCATTACTTCCCCGGTTTTCTTACCCATACCATCCAGTTGGGCGGCCATGCAATAAATCACATTCCGGCGTTCATACTGGTATACCATCCAGCTGTGGTTGGCATACGGGAAGAAATCGACATTGATCATCCGGTCATCGTTGGGCAGAAAATCCAGGACGGATTTGCCCACTTCCCGCATTTCATTATCCAGGACCGTAATCCAGCTCCGGCTGCGGGCATTTTTATAAATCTGGAAATTGCCGCCGATTTTACCCACTATTTCAAAGTTGAGGCGTCGGGTATCATCATTGTCTTTTTCTGAATAGACGATTTTCTGGGCATTGGCCGGCATGGAAAAGGCGGCAGCCAGCAGGGCGGTCAGACAGGTATTGAACAGAAAGCGTTTCATACTTATTTCGTTTAAAGTTACGAAGCGGGACAGACCCGGATGCATAACAGATGCAATTTGGTGCAATTTTACATGCCGGCACCAAAAGGAGCCGGTATTTTCAGGGTTGCCCGGACATTTCCATATAACAAAAAGGGAAAATGAAAGTTGCCCGGGTTGATCGTTGTAACAATATTTTGCCTATACCTTTGTCATTCTGCCGTTACAGTAACAAAATCTGTACCTGCGGGAACCGGGCAACCGGCCAGACTAACGGTCTGCCAGAATAAAACAAATACTTAACAGTGAAACACACGACGAACAAAGTTACGGCCGCCGGATTACTGATCGCGCTCGGCATCATTTACGGCGATATCGGAACTTCTCCTCTCTACGTGTTCAATGCCATCATCGGCGACCGGGTCGTAAATGAGGAACTCATCCTGGGAACATTATCCTGTATTATCTGGACCCTTACATTTCAGACCACTATTAAATATGTGGTGCTCGTATTACGGGCAGATAACCGGGGTGAGGGCGGCACATTCGCGCTGTATGCCCTGGTACGCCGGCGAAAAAAATGGCTGGTAATACCGGCCATGATCGGGGGTGCTTCCCTGCTGGCCGATGGTATCATTACCCCTCCCATCTCCATTACATCAGCGGTGGAGGGATTAAAACAGCTGCCCAGCCTGGGTATACAGGATGGCAGCGATACCGTAGTGATTATCGTTTTGTCCATTCTCACTTTATTCTTCTTCATGCAGCAGTTTGGTACGGCGTCCATCGGTAAGCTGTTCGGACCGGTGATGTTTATCTGGTTTACCATGCTGCTGGTACTTGGTTTAGTGCACGTGTTTGACGATATGGCTATATTCAAAGCCCTCAGTCCCTATTACGCCATCCATTTTCTCCAGACCTATAAGGAAGGATTCTGGTTACTCGGTGCGGTATTTCTCTGTACTACCGGAGCCGAAGCCCTCTACAGCGATCTCGGGCACTGCGGCCGGGGTAATATCCGTATGTCCTGGATCTATGTAAAAATCTGTCTGCTTGTCCATTATTTTGGCCAGGGCGCCTACCTGCTCTATCATCATTCCGGGCTTAAAATAACACCGGAAGTAAAAAGCAGTCTCAGTATAAACGCATTTTATAACCTGATGCCCCATTGGTTTATCATCCCCGGGGTGATTATTGCCACCACCGCTGCCATCATTGCCAGTCAGGCGATGATCTCCGGTGCCTTTACGCTGATCAGTGAAGCCATGCGGCTGAATCTTTGGCCCAAACTCCGGATCCGGTATCCATCGGAAGCCAAGGGCCAGTTATTTATACCCACGATTAATTTCCTGATGTTCCTCGGTTGTGCTGGTGTAGTGCTTTTCTTCCGGAAATCATCCAATATGGAAGCTGCCTACGGACTGGCCATTATCGTTACCATGCTGGCCACCACCATGCTGTATGCCAATTACCTGGTATTACAGCGGGCCAAATCCGTCTGGATTTACGTTTTCCTCGGGTTTTACCTGGTAGTGGAAATCGGCTACCTCGTGGCACTGATGGTAAAATTCACCCACGGCGGTTATATCACGCTTATTATCGGTCTGCTGATGTTTGTGGTAATGTATGTATGGTACAGGGCCCGTAAGATCAAGAACCGCTATGTGGAATTTGTACGACTGGAACATTATATTCCTAAAATCCAGGAACTGAGTAATGACAAATCGGTTCCCAAATATGCCACGCACCTGGTATATATGACCAGTGCCAATAACCCGAAGGAGATAGAGCACAAGATCATTTACTCTATTCTTAACCGTAAGCCCAAGCGCGCGGATATTTACTGGTTTGTGCATATTGACACGGTGGATGATCCTTATACCTGCGAATACAAAGTAGAGCATATCATCCCCAATGATATTATCCGGGTGGATTTCCGCCTTGGGTTCCGTATGGAGCCGCGGGTAAACCTGATGTTCCGCAAAGTGGTGGAAGACCTGGTGGCCAATAAAGAAGTGAATATTATCAGCCGGTACGAAAGCCTGGCCAACAGCGGCACCGTGGGTGACTTCCAGTTCATGGTTATGGAGAAATACCTGAGCCAGGACAACGAACTCCCCTTCTTTGAACGCATCGTCATGAAATTCCACTTCTGGCTCAAGGAACACAGTCTCTCCGAAGAGAAAGGCTTCGGGCTTGACCTTGCCAACGTAACCGTGGAAAAATTCCCGCTGATTGTATCACCGGTAACGAATCTGAAGTTGAAACGAGTAGAGGACTGAGTACGAAATTAGAAGTACGAAGTTAGAAGTACGAAGTTAGAAGTACGAAGTACGAAGTACGGCGCTCCGAATGAAACGTTGCAACTGGCAATTCAAGTACGAAGTTAGAAGTACGAAGTACTGCGCTTCGTGTGTAATGTATTAACTGTCATCTCACAACTCACATCTCACATCTGATTTCCGTATATTGCACCAAACCAACTCTCATTGCCCTCACTCATCTGGTATATAATTATTGGTATCGTGTTGCTTTCCCTGATTGCTTATTTCTTCCAGGAAAAATTCATTTTCAAACCGGAGAAATTAAGACCTGATTTCCAGTTTAAGTATGATGTGCCCTTCCGCGAATATTTTTTTGATATAGAGCCGGGGGTGCGGATCAACGGGCTGCATTTTTTCCGGGAAAAGCCCAAGGGATTGATTCTTTATTTTCACGGCAATACCCGGAGTATTAAGGGCTGGGCCCGGTATGCAAAGGATTTTTACCGCTTTGATTATGACGTGGTGCTGGTGGATTACCGCGGCTTTGGCAAAAGCACGGGGAAACGGAGTGAAAAAGAAATGCTGTCGGATATGCAGTTTGTCTATAACAAACTGAAGGAAACCTATCCCGAAGATCACCTGATTATTTATGGCCGGAGCATGGGCAGCGGCTTTGCCAGCAAACTGGCTTCGGATAACCAGCCCCGTTACCTGCTTCTCGACGCGCCGTATTTCAGTTTTATCCGCGTCATCGAACGCTTTCTGCCGATGCTGCCCCTGCGCCTGGTGCTGCGTTTTAAATTGCGTACCGACCTGTGGCTTCCAAAAGTAAAATGTCATACCTACATCCTGCATGGTACACGCGACTGGCTGATCCCTATCCGGCACAGTGAAGCCCTGCAGAAACTAAACCCGCAAAAAGTGACATTAATCCGCATAATCGGGGGCGGACACAACAATCTTCCTTCCTTTGACGAGTACCATAATTTCATCCGCGACATTTTGAAATACTGAAAACCCGCCTGATTTGTTAATGATTGGCTAATTGCCGGTACCACCTGTTAACCGGTGCGTTATTTGAACGTCACACAGTAATAGGAGGTGCTTATGAAAAGACAACTCTACACAATTACCGTTATCGTTCTCAGTTTTGTCCTGTTCTCCTGCCGCTCGGCTAAAAAATTATACGAGAAAGGCCGTTATGATGAAGCGGTGGAACTGGCCGCCAAAAAACTGCAGAAAGACCCCGATGATGCCGGTCTGCTGGCCACATTGCGCAGTGCTTACCGGTATGCAGTGGAAGATCACGAAGCGCGTATCCGTACCAATGCGGAGAGCAACAGTGAAATGAAATGGGAATGGAATTACTATGAGTACCTGGCCCTCCAGCGCATGTATGACGCGATTCACCGGGTGCCTGATGTTTACAGCATTGTACTGCCTGAAAACTATACATCCTACCTGGTAACCTATGCGGATAAGGCAGCCGATGCACGGTTTGACCGGGGACTGGCGTTTATGCAACACTCCGACAAACAAAGCTACCGGAACGCATACCGCGAATTCCAGGCGGTGCTGAACTTCAGACCCGCCGACCGCGAAGCGGTACTCAAAATGAATGAAGTCTTTGAATACGCGGTAACCAATGTAGTGGTGTTACCCATGCAACGCGACGGTGGATATGTGTACAGTTCTTATGGCCTGGGACAAGCCAACCTGGATGATCAGCTGATCAGTCAGCTGCAACAGAACAGCGGCAATGAATTTGTACGCTTCTATTCCGCCTGGGATGCCCGCAGCCACCGTATACGGGTGGACAATGAAATCACGATGCAGTTTGTGAATATGGACCTGGGCCGTGTATTTGATAATCACGAGACCCGTAAAGTAACCCGTAAAGTAGTGGTAAAGGAAACCGTGTACCGTCCCGACAGCGTGGTGCGTGAGTATGCGAACGTACAGGCGACCATTACTACCACCAACCGGAGTCTGCGTTCCGCTGCCACCCTGCAGGTGATAGTACGCGACGAAAACGGCCGCCGTATCTGGACCGACACTTACAGCTCCGCCCATAACTGGAGCACCCGTTTCAGTCAGTATACCGGCGACGAACGCGCCCTCAGTGAGGAGGATAAGCAACAGATCAACCGCCGCAAGGACTTCCCCCCTTCTGAAAATGACATGATCAAATGTATGGTCGACGAAATTGGCAACAATGCCATGTATGGCCTGCGGAGTTATTTCAACAGGAAGAGTTAGTTGATAGTCGGGAGTTGGGAGTCGGGAGTCGGGAGTTGGGAGTCGGGAGTCGGGAGTCGGGAGTAAACAGCCCCCTCTAATTGGCATTTTCTTAGAAGGTGTATTTACTCCCGACTCCCGACTGCTCCCCACTCTCCACTCTCCACTTTCCACTTTCCACTCGCATTTATTTCAGGATATTTGCTTTAATGAAGAAAATCAACTGGAAAAAATGGGCCTGGATTACCGGAACAGTTTACCTGATCCTGGGAATGGCTTTCTATTTTCTGCAGGATGCCGTACTCTTTCACCCGGTAACGCTGAACCGGGAATACAGTTATAATTTCCCGCAGCCGCACCAGGATATTTCCATTCCCCTGAACCAGGACGACACGCTGAACCTGGTGGATTTTGCCAGCACCGATAGCGTTACCCGGGGTGTGGTGCTTTATTTCCATGGGAATAAAAAGAATATCAGCTGGTATGCGAAATACATACCTCATTTTACCCGGCACGGGTACCAGGTACTGATGATTGACTATCCCGGATTCGGGAAGAGTACCGGCCAGCTGACGGAACAAAAACTCTATGACTGGGCCCTGCATGTATACCGGGTGGCTGTAAAGCGATTCAGCCAGGACAGCATCATTATTTACGGGAAAAGCATGGGCACGGGTATTGCAGCGCAACTGGCTTCCGTACGAAGTTGTAAACGGCTGATCCTGGAAACTCCCTATTATGATTTTCCGGCCGTGGTCAGTCATTACCTGCCGGTATACCCGGTGCGCTGGATGCTCCATTATGAGCTGCCCACACATGAATACCTGCAACGGGTCAGTGCGCCGGTTACCATTTTTCACGGTACCAGTGACTGGATTGTTCCTTATAAAAATGCAAAACGGCTGCAACCCCTGCTCAAGCCCGCCGACGAACTGATAACCATACAGGGCGGCAGTCATAATAACCTCTACGACTACCCGCAGCTGGTACAGCACCTGGATACCTTGCTGGCCCGGTAATTATACCGGCACCACATGATGCGTTTTATTCTTGCGGATCTTTTCCGGAATGGTTTGTAAAATTTCTTTGCGGAGTACATCAATCAGCCGCCGTTTTACCAGGTTGCGGTGTACCACCACACTTACTTCCCGCATGGGAAAAGGTTTCTTAAACTGGCGGATCAGCTGCCGTTGCGCCGCGGGCATTTCCAGCGTGGCCAGTTCGGGCAGTATTGTAATACCATCATTCATCTCCACCATCCGCCGCAGGGTTTCGATACTGCCGGCTTCATAATCAAAGTGACTGTTTTCCCGGCTTATTTTCTGCAACTCACAGAGATTGACGATCTGTGACCGGAAACAATGGCCTTCTTCGAGCAACCATAATTTTTCCGGATCAATATCCTGGGGCAAGAGATAGGTTTTTTCGTAGATGGCATTCTTGCGGGACACATAGGCCATCATCTCCTCATAAAACAATACATGCTCCTGTATCCCCGGTTCCTGCAAAGGGGTTACAAGTATGCCCGCATCAATCTTTCCTTCGCGCAAACGGGCAATAATCAGTTCCGTCATCATCTCGTGCACCACCAGCCGCACGTCCGGATACTTGCGGGTAAAGGATTGGACAAACAGGGGCAAGAGATAGGGCGCCAGGGTGGGAATAATCCCGATCCGCAATTCCCCCATCAGTATCCCCTTTTTCTCCTGCACCGTTTCCAGCAGTTTATTCCGGGCATCCAGTATGACCCGGGCCTGCCGGATCAGTTCAAGACCTGTTTCCGTAGGCACCACCGGCTGCTTGCTCCGGTCAAATATTTTCAGGTCCAGTTCTTCCTCCAGTTTCTGGATCTGCATACTGAGGGTGGGCTGGGTTACAAAACAATGGGCGGCCGCCGTGGCAAAATGACGCCAGGTATCCACGGCCAGGATGTATTCGAGCTGGGTAAATGTCATATAGATTAAACCTATTTGAATATAAATTTAATCAATTTGCTTTATACTCAAGGAAGCAGCATATTTGTATGGCTGGTACTGAAACCCGGAGCGGGCCACTGGTGAAATGCATCAGTCTGCCTTCCGGTAAGTACGGCCGGCAACAAAATCCAACGCGTTTTAGGTTAGGTTACTATTTACAAGGGGCTGCATCAAAAGGGGGTGTGGCCCCGTTTTATTCCTGCAGGGTTACTTTGGATTTTCCCACCCTGAGTTTATAGCCCACCCCTACTTTCAATGCATAGTTGCGGTCGGTATGGCTCACGGGAAAATCATAACAAACCGGATAGTCATACTCCGCTACCGCATGCCTGAGTATTTCATCAATCGTCTGCCCAAAAGGCCGGTCCGTATCTTTTGTTTCGGTAAAGCCGCCATAGATAAGCCCGGCCAGTTTTGCCAGTTTGCCGCTGCGTTTCAGCTGGTACAGCATCCGGTCCAGGTTATACAACTGTTCGCCCACATCTTCAATAAACAGGATTTTCCCTTTTGTTTTCAGATCCGAATCCGTACCCACCAGGTGGGCCAGCAAGGCCAGGTTGCCGCCTACCAGTTCACCGATGGCTTCTCCTTTCCGGTTATCCGGATGCGTGGCACAACTGTAATTGATTTTCTTTCCTTCCAGGGCTTGTTTTAACGAGCCTACAAATTCATTGCCCGCACCGCCTTCATTAAACGCGCCCGCCATCGGCGCGTGCAGGGTGGCGATATAATAATTGCTGTAGATATGCGCATGCAGTACGGTGATATCACTGTACCCGACAATCCATTTCGGATTTTTTTTAAACTTTTTGAAATCCAGCTGATCAATGATCCGTCCCGTACCATAGCCCCCACGGGCACATACAATTGTTTTTACTTCATCATTGTCCAGCATGGCCTGGAAATCACGGAGCCGTTCTTCATCGGTACCCGAGAAATAAGTGGCAGAGCCGCCGCCCACCGTAGCCCCTACATTTACATTGTAGCCCCAGTCCTGCAGGGTGTTCACACAGGTTTTTACCCGTTCAAAAGGCATATAACCGGCGGGACAAACCAGCCCGATAGTATCTCCCTTTTTCAAATAAGGCGGTATCTTAATCATGCTTAAAAGTATTATTTCTTTGCTTAATTTCCTGTAATGGAATCGCTAAAAACAGCCCTTGCCCGGATATCCGCTTTATCGCCCGACACGGAGGCCGCGTTTCTTTCCGCCTGGAAGTCATGGACACTGCCCAAAGATCACCCGGTACTAAGGGAACATACCGTCAGCGATTATATTTACTTTATTGAAAAAGGGGCGGCCCGTATTTTTTATACCAAAAACGGCAAAACCATTACCGAGTGGCTGGCCCTGGATCAGCAGTTTTTTTTATCCATCACCAGTTTTTTCCAGCGTAGTCCCAGCCACCTCGGCATACATACCCTGGAGCCTGCCGAACTCCGCGGCATCCATTACCAGGACTTCATGTCCCTTGCCGACCGGTATCATGAAGTGGAAAGACTGTTACGTAAAATGATTACGGACTCCCTGATTCTCTCACAGGTGCGGATGGATGCCATTCAGTTTGAAACCGCACAGCAACGTTATGACCGGCTGATGGCCACACAGCCGGAAATCATTCAGCGTGTACCGCTCACCTATATCGCCTCCTTTCTGGGCATGACACTCGAGACGCTGAGCCGTATCCGTTCCGGCAAATAGTATTTGATAATTATCAAATCAGGCTGCTTTATCCTGCAGGACCTTTATGGCCTAAACCGATTGCAGTATGAAGTATTTATTTACCGCCCTTTTTTCCGCGGCGCTTACCACAGGCTATAGCCAACCCACCCCGGCAGGCAGATTGGTTTCCCAAATGACCATTGAAGAAAAAGTAAACCTGGTGGTAGGTATGGGCATGAAGTTGCCCGGTAATGAAAACAGTGCCCCTGTAGTAGGTCAGACAGACGACAAGGTACCCGGTGCGGCTGGCACTACATTTGCGATTTCGCGACTGGGCATTCCCACAACGGTACTGGCCGACGGTCCGGCCGGACTGCGGATAGAACCCACCCGTAAAAAAGATCCCGCCACCTATTATGCCACCGCCTGGCCGGTTGGTACACTGCTGGCCTCTACCTGGAATACCGCCCTGGTGGAAAAAGTAGGCAGAGCCATGGGCAATGAAGTAAAAGAATACGGGGTGGATGTATTACTTGCCCCCGCATTGAATATTCACCGCAATTCACTGGGCGGACGGAATTTTGAATACTATTCCGAAGACCCGCTTATTTCAGGCAAAATGGCCGCCGCTATCGTAAACGGGGTGGAGTACAACGGCGTAGGCACATCCGTCAAACATTTTGCGGCCAATAACCAGGAGACCAACCGCAATACCGTCAATACCATTGTAAGCGAAAGAGCCCTCCGCGAAATTTACCTGAAAGGGTTCCAGATTGCGGTAAAGGAAGCACAACCCTGGACGGTGATGAGTTCATACAACTACATTAACGGAAAATATACTTCTGAAGATGATCAACTGCTCAATACGATTCTACGGAAAGAATGGGGATTTAAAGGACTGGTGATGACGGACTGGTTTGGCGGTAAAGATGCCGTTGCACAAATGAAAGCCGGCAATGACCTGCTGATGCCGGGTACGGCCGATCAGAAAAAAGCCATTACAGACGCGTTGCATAACGGGCAACTGGATATAAAAATACTGGATCAGAATGTGGAACGGATACTGAGTTATATTATGCAGTCACCCGCGTATAAAAAATATGCCTTCAGCAACAAGCCCGATCTTAAAGCCCATGCAGCCCTGGTACGGACTGCCGCCGCGGAAGGCATGATCCTCCTGCGGAACAAAAACAACGCCCTGCCCCTGAAGCGTAATCAGCGGCTGGCCGTATTCGGCAATACCTCTTACAACTTTATAGCCGGGGGTACCGGCAGTGGCGATGTAAACGAAGCCTATACCATTTCACTGGAACAGGGGCTGCTCAACAGCGGTTTTCAACCCGATGCGGATCTGCAAAAATATTATACCCGATACCTGGCCGCTTACAACCAGGCACACCCGAAAAAAGGGTTTATCGAAGAAATTTTCAACCCGACCCCGCCCGCTCCCGAGGCGGAAGGCTATGCGGACTTGCTGCAGCACAAAGCAGTGGCTACCGATGCAGCCCTGATCACCATTGGCCGCAATGCCGGTGAATTCCGGGATCGTAAACGCGAAAATGATTTTTACCTCAGTGCCGCGGAAACGGACCTGATCCGGAAAGTAGCTTCCGCTTACCATGCGAATGGGAAAAAAGTGATAGTGATCATTAATGCCGGGGGCATGATCGATGTGGCTTCCTGGAGAGATGAAGTGGATGCCATTTTACTGGCCTGGCAGGGCGGGCAGGAAGCCGGCAATGCCGTGGCGGATATTCTCAGCGGCAAAGTAAATCCATCCGGCAAACTGGCTACCACGATGCCGGTCAGGAATGAAGATGAATCCAGCCAGAAAAATTTTCCGGGAATTGAGTTTCCGGAAAAAGCCACTACCGGCACGCTGGGTATGAAAACCGTACCCGCGGAAGTAACCTACGAAGAAGGCATCTATGTGGGGTACCGCTACAACAGTACATTTGACGTAAAACCGGCCTATGCCTTTGGTTTTGGATTAAGCTATACGCAGTTTTCCTGCAGTGCAGTCCGACTCAGCCGTCCGGTACTAAACGGGAAAATCACCGTATCACTAACGGTAACGAATACCGGCATAATGGCCGGCAAGGAAGTGATTCAGCTTTACATAACCGCACCGGGCAAAACCATGGACAAGCCCGCTATTGAACTGAAAGCGTTTGCCAAGACAAAAAACCTGGCCCCGGGTGAAAAACAAACACTGGAGTTTACGCTTACAGCGGCCGATATCGCCTCGTACGACAGCAACCGCAGTGCCTGGGTAGCAGAGCCCGGCCTGTACGAAGTAAAAGCGGGTAATGCATCCGACCAGCTACTGCAGACGGCCCGCTTTACACTGGAGGCAGAAATTATTACTGAAAAATGTAATAAAGTCATGCTGCCACAGGTAACGATTCATGAACTGAAAAAATAAATAACGGCACTGATCAGAATCAGCCAAAACCCTTCGGAATACGGAGGGTTTTCTTTTACTTTTATACTCTTAATCACACGATATGAAAAACAGTCTGTTCCTTTTTATCAGCCTCCTCTTTGTATGTACACTAACCGCGCAGCAAAAAGAAATTCCCTTGTACGAAGGGGCGGCACCCGGTTCCGAAACATCGAACTGGAATGAAGGCGTAAGTGAACAGAACAGCTGGCAGACAAAACTCGTGTATAATGTAACCCGTCCTACGCTGACTGTATATCAGCCCCCCATGGGCAAGGCCAATGGCACGGCGGTGATCATTTGTCCCGGCGGTGCCTTTTATGCCTTATCCATCAACAGTGAAGGCAATGATGTAGCAACCTGGCTGACGCAAAAAGGCGTAACCTGTTTTGTATTAAAATACAGGCTGGCCAGAAGCTATACCAGTGATCCTGCGGCGGAAGTAAATGCCAAAATGGGCAGCAAGGAATTTACGGAAGAAACCAATCAAGTAATACCGCTGGCGATTGCGGATGGTAAAGCCGCTATTGCCTGGGTAAGGGAACATGCGGCGGACTATCACCTGCTGCGTAACCGGATCGGCATTATCGGCTTTTCTGCCGGGGGAACGGTAGCCGGTTCATCTGCTTTTAATTTCACTGCCGGAAACCGGCCGGATTTTATCGGTTCAGTTTATTCCTATATACCCAAACAGTTGCTGGGTACGGTTGGTGCCGGCACCCCGCCCCTTTTTGCCGTAGCCGCCAGCGACGATCAGCTCGGACTTGCCCCGCATAGTGTGGATATGTACAATAGCTGGATAGCCGCCAGGCAATCTGCCGAGCTGCACATGTATGCAAAAGGCGGACACGGATTCGGAATGCGCAAGCAAAACCTGCCTTCCGACCAATGGATAGATCGTTTCGGCGACTGGCTGGATCAGCAGGGCTTGTTGAAAAAACCGGCATTCAATCCGGAACTGGCTCTCTATGAACAGCGGGTATACCCCACCGTTGATGGTCATATTCTTCCCTACCGTATTCTATATCCCGCCAATTATGACCGCAGTAAAAAATATCCCCTGCTGTTGTTTCTCCATGGTGCTGGAGAAAGAGGAAAAGACAATGAGAAGCAGCTGACCCATGGCGCCCGCCTTTTCTTAAAAGAAGAAAACAGATCTGCCTTCCCGGCCATCATCATCTTCCCTCAATGTCCGGAGGACTCTTACTGGGCTGCTTCCCGAATAGACCGCACGGTACAGCCCGTAAAGTTTGAACTGGATTACAGTGGTCCGGCCAACTGGCCGCTGCTGGCCGCCAATGAACTGGTACAGAAAATCATGAAAGAAGAAGCCGTGGATCCCTCCCGTGTTTATATAACCGGACTCTCTATGGGCGGCATGGGTACTTTTGAATCAGTATACCGCTACCCCAACCTCTACGCCGCTGCCATGCCGATCTGCGGCGGTGGCGACCTCAAATTATACGATAAGCGGGTAAAGAAAACTGCTTTCCGGGTATTCCACGGAGCCGCCGATGCGGTGGTAGATGTAAAAATGTCGCGCGACATGGTGGAAAAACTTAAATCCTTCAAAGCCGAAGTTAAATACGTTGAATACCCCGGTGTAAATCACAACAGCTGGGACAATGCGTTTGCCGAGCCGGACTATCTGGGTTGGTTGTTTGGGAAGAAGAGATGAGGGAGACGAGATGTGAGTTGTGGGATGTGAGATGTGAGATGTGAGATGTGAGTAGAGACGATTTATGAGGGGCGCCGGACTTAGTAGTGAGGTGCCGGGTGCCGGGTGCCAGGAGAGACGTTTCATCCGGAGCGCCGTACTTCGTACTTGAGTTGCACTCCTGCCGGGTATGTTGTCGCCTGTGGCGACATGCGGAATGACTGATTATTTGCTCTGCGGGGGCGTTCCGCCCCGCTATTGGCAACTGCTCACTTCTCTGGATATTATCAGGAAATGGATGAAAAAATATTTTTATAACCAACTTCTCGGTTGATAATAAATTTAATGAAAGAATCTCAAGTCTTATAACTCTAATTTATTACTGGCTGGCTTTTAGGTATACTTACACGGCCATCACTTTGGCCGCAATGGGCTGGCCGGTTTCTGCTACTGATTTTTTCAGTTGTCAGATGTGAGTTGTGAGATGTCAGTGGAGACGTATCCTGAAGATCGCCATACTTCGTAATGAGGTGCCAGGTGCCAGGTGCCAGTAACGACGTTTCATCCGGAGCGCCGTACTTCGTACTTGAGTTGCACTCCTGCCGGTTATGTTGTCGCCTGTGGCGACATGCGGAATGACTGATCATTTGCTCTGCGGGGGCGTTCCGCCCCGCTATTGGCAGCCGCTCCCTTATTCCGGATATTATCCGGGAATGGATGAAATCTTAAATGAACTAACTATCCAGTTAATTATAAAATGCGGAGCGCGTCAAAAGTTCTCCAACTTTACTTTTAAACTTTCTGGTTTTCATGTATACTTGCAGACGAAATTTCAAACTACTGATCTCCAAAACATTTAATCATTATTTACCGGTTTAAACCCAGTAAATCCGGTTTTACTGTTCTTCAATTTTTAGTTTTACCCGCTATAATTTTCTTTATCTCTTCTTCAAACCACGGCAGGTACGCTTCAATTTGTGAAATCAGGAAATAAGGCAGGTTCAATAAATAAAATATCTTTTGCCCTGGTGTTGTGAGGACAGAAATACGCAGTTCACCTGCATAGAATCGGATAGCTATATTATGGGGCGCCATGTCCATGAACAGATGTAAAGAACGTAATCGTCCATCAGTTCCTGATTTAACTTCAACAGGTATCAGTTTCCCTTCATACTGGTATATATAATCTATCTCTGCTACAGCGGTGTTTTTCTCTCTTACCCAAAAATTAAGTCCATGCAATGCACTGTATTGTCTTGCCAGCAATTCCTGCCCGGCAATATGTTCTATCATCGTACCGCCATATACAGCATTTAGATCTTCAGTTCCTATTATCTCTTTCTGTATGCCGGCAAAGTAATTCAGCATGCCCGTATCTAAATAGTGAAGCCGTGGTGATCTGTCATAATCAGGCTGAAGCGGAAGTACGGGACTGGTTTGCGGATAGACCAGGTGAACAAGCAGGGCCTTTTCCAATGTTCGCAACGCTTCCCCCATTTCCCTTGACTTATACGTGGAGTTTCCAAACCCCTGAAACTTTATCCTTTTTCCTGCTTCTGCAAAACAGGAACGGATTGCATGGCGGATATAATTTGCCTGTGCGTTGCTTGCAGCATATTTCTCTACATCGTCCATATAAGAAACAAGGAGTGAATCATAGGTAGTGTTCAAAGCAGTCAGGTCCCTGTCCTTCGCATACTTTTCAATAATTTCAGGCATCCCTCCAATCAGGCAATACGTACGGAAGAACTGCATCAATTTATCCTGTGCAAATCCGGCAAGTGGAATATTTTTTAATTGTTCCAGTGCAGCTGTTTCGCCGATGGCCCCTAAAAATTCAGGAAAAGAAACCGGGTGTATCACCAGGTATTCTACCCTTCCAACCGGAAAACTAATCTCAGTATTGAACAGACTTTCCAGCATTGACCCCGCTGCAATAACCGGGATGTCCGGTACCTCTTCATAGAAATAACGAAGCTGCTGTAAGGCGGCAGGAACTTCCTGAATTTCATCTATAAAAATCAGGGTCTCTTTTCTTTTTGCAAGAGAAAGGTTTTTCAGAAAAAATAAAGATTGCAGGAGCGTATCAAAGTTGCTGAACGCTTCAAAAGGTTTTCTGTCTTCAGGAAGCTCCAAATTGAGATAAAGAGATTGTTCAAATTCAGCAGCAAACTGACGCACCACCGTTGTTTTTCCAACCTGCCTGGCTCCCCGGATAACTAAAGGTTTTCGGGCTTCCCGCTGATGCCATTTTTGAAGTTCCCCTAAGATATCCCTGTTGAACATGTATCAAAATTAGGGTAATATTTTTAAATAAATGCATTATAAATATGGTAAATTTAAACATAAAACGTAATATAATTAGGGTCAACTTGCCGTTATCCGGGGGCTGTAACGGGAGACAACTATTGAAAAGTTTCTGAAATTCAATGCTTTATTCAACTTTCTTCTGCGAGATCACGGAGGGAACGAAATGTGGATGTGAGTTGTGAGTTGTGGGATGTGAGATGTGAGTAGAGACGATTTATGAGGGGCACCGGACTTAGTAGTGAGGTGCTGGGTGCCGGGTGCCAGTAGAGACGTTTCGTGAAGAGCACCGTACTTCGAAGGGAGGTGCGAGGTGCCGGGTGCCAGGTGCCAGTAACAACGTTTCATCCGGAGCGCCGTACTTTGTAGTCAGGTGCCAGGTGCCGGGTGCCAGGTGCCAGTACCGACGTTTCATCCGGAGCGCCGTACTTCGTACCTCGTACCTCGTACTTGAGTTGCACTCCTGCCGGGTATGTTGTCGCCTGTGGCGACATGCGGAATGACTGATTATTTGCTCTGCGGGGCGTTCCGCCCCGCTATTGGCAAGGACTCACTTATTCCGGATATTATCAGGAAATGGAAGAAGTATTAATAAAAAAAATACGCAGTTAGTCTTAATCATGAGAAGTATTATAATTGAACCCTTTTTCAATACAAGATATACTTTTTGCTAAGCTACACTTACCGTGCAATAATTAATTGATTTATTAATTTGGCTTGATTGTTATCTAAACGATATGTTTCAATTTTAAAAGGCAAAAATTGCTTTTTATCAACATAATACAAACTATAATAAGAATCAGGCGATTGAATTGCTTCGGATTTAAACAGATAACATTTGATCAATTTCCCATATTGATATAAAACCACTTCCTTATTAATCAACCAAGTATATTCTGAACTCGCAGTATATGCATCTGAGAATAACAGGGCAGTTGGCTTTTTAATATCCGAAAAAGAATACAATAATCTTTTAACTGGATTCATGCCCTTTACCGTGTACGTAATACCATTTACGTCTTTATAAAATGCATAGGGGCCGTATGAGTATGAGGAGACTTCCTTGATTGTATCCTGACGATTAACGGCTGAATCTATTTTGATATTTAAAAAGTAACTCTGCTCAAAATTAAAAGAATAATACTTTCCCTCTTTGACAATTTTGCAGTACAAAGAAGTATCCCCATTCTGAACATTATACATTTTCCATTCCTCGGTTTTCTGTTGAGAAAACACCAAGACTGAAAATTGCATTATCGATACGATTAAAAATAAACCCCTTATCATGATTGCTTGTTCATTACTAGTTATCATTTTATATTATACTCCCCATATTTAGGACCAATCGGGTCGCTAGCTTCGCCGGTCCCCGGGGTCCGCTGCGTGAGAATACTATTGCACAGATGCCGTGAACCAATGCTTTTTTCAACATCCTTCTGCGTGACCCCGGAGGGAACCATAACTCCAACTGCTTATTTCTTCAATACCGCTTCCATCATTTTTTTGAAAGTAACAGAAGCCCAGCTGGAACCAATGCCCGTAGGTGCATGCGATTTGTTTTTCAACCTGTCTACAAAATGAAAATCAAACATGCTTATCGAGGAAGATGCTCTGCCGGGTTCCATACCGCTCATCCGATGCAGATCATAAGAGTATGCAATGGCGAAACGGTACACATTTTTATCCGCATACCGGCCCGTACTATCCGCCAGCTCTTTGGCATCCACAAACTCATACTTGTACCCGTACTTTTTCTTCATAAACGCTTCAATCTTTCGCTGTTGTTTCCTGGGCCACTCTACCCGCTCAATCAATAAAATGCCCTGTGACGGCACAAACTCGGCAGGCCTCCAGCCATTCGAGTTAGAATTAAAAGTTTTAACAGAGGGCAAAAAACAGCCGGTCAGGAGGATGACTGAAACAAACAATGTTAGTGTAAGTACCTTTTTCATTTTGAAAAAATATAAAATTTGATGATTAAACTTATGTATACCTGAGAACTATTAATGAGCTAATGTCACACTTCGCCGGTCTCCGGGGTCCGCGGCGGGTGACTGCTATTGACCAGATACCGTGAACCGGTTCTTTTTTCAACATTCTGCTGCGTGACCCAGGTGGGAACGAAATGTGGATGTGAGATATGAGTTGTGAGTTGTGGGATGTGAGATATGAGTTGTGAGTTGTGGGATGTGAGATATGAGTTGTGAGTTGTGGGATGTGAGATGTCAGCAGAGACGTTTCGTGAAGAGCACCGCACTTCGAAGGGAGGTGCCAGGTGCCAGTAACGACGTTTCATCCGGAGCGCCGTACTTCGTACCTCGTACTTCTTACTTGATTTGCACTCCTGCCGGGTATGTTGTCGCCCGTGGCGACATGCGGAATGACTGATTACCTTCTCTGCGGGGGCGTTCCGCCCCGCCTTCCGCCGGCTTTCTTCTTCCGTTATCAGTTTCAGCAATTCTTTTGATAAATAATAGTCCGGTGCATTTTCGGCTTTTATGGCCGGGTCGGGAATGTACCAGGTGAATTGCATAAATACTTTTTTCAGGGCTTCGTCCTTGAAATCATAGCCCATACGGGCAAAATGCAGGTTGCGGTAAAGCCTTAATTCCAGGTCGGTCATGCGACGGAGCAATACATCGGTGGAATCGCCCATCAGCAAGTCCATACTGTTTTCAAATACATGCGGTGTCTTTTTATCCGTCCAGAGGTTTACTTCATTGTGAAACTGAAATACGGTTAGTCCCAGGTCCTTTTGCGGTTTGAAGTTCAGCTGCCTTAACTGCAGCTTCCCCTTACGCAGGTAGACCATCCGGAGGGTCCGGCCCCCCTCTTCATCCCCGTACGGATTAAAGACTGTCGCCGCCCCGATACGGCCCACACCTACAAGGGTCCAGGCGGCAGCGGTACTGCCAAAGGCGGAAGGAACGGCAAAATAACAGTCGTCGCCCATATTGATGTTGAGCTCAAAATCCCCGATGCTGCCCCCGGCCCAGGTGGCGCCGGTGGTAAGCCGGTACAGAAAATCATGGGATGCTTCCACTGAAGCGCCTCCCCGGTACAGGTAACTGTGCCGGATAACCGTAATTCCTTTGGCGAAACGGATCGTGAAATAATAGACAAAATCGAAGCCCTCCGCCAGTTTGCTGCTCACTTTAAACCCGGACTCTTCCATCCTGGCTATTTTATACGGCAGGATCCGGTCACCGGTCATGACCATAAAATTCTTTACCTGCGGATGCGTTTCCTCCGCTTCCGTTATATCCCCGAAAGCGGGCGGGGTTACAAACCCTACGGTGAGTTCCTTTTCAGGCCCGGGTTGAAAAATTCAAAGTAGATATCCACCTGCATCCAGTCCCCTTTCCGGTCCAGGCTCAGGATCTCCTTTTTCATCTGTATAATGGTTTCCTTCAGGGGAATCAGGGTATTGCCGGCGGCATAAAAAGAGCCGTCATTGGCCAGGGCGCCACTATATGTGGCCAGCAGCAGGCACAAAAGGTTGAATTTTCGCATGATTCCGGGGTTTGCGCTCTAAGTTAGCACAATCAAGGTTTTGGGCAATGGTGGCTATTCCGGTAATTTTGCAGCCGATCAAAGAATGTTTTTGCATGAGTTTACCTAAACGATACCTGATTACTTCCGCCCTCCCCTATGCCAACGGACTGAAACACGTGGGGCACCTGGCGGGCGCCTATATTCCGGCTGATATTTATGCGCGCTACCTGCGGGCACAGAAAAGAGATGTGGTGTTTGTATGCGGCAGCGATGAACATGGCACGGCCATCCCGATTCAGGCCACAAAGGAAGGCACCACGCCCCGCGCGATCATTGATAAATACCATGCGGCCATGAAACAGGATTTTGAAGACCTGAGCATGAGCTTTGATATTTATCACCGCACCAGCGAACCGATTCATCATGAAACGGCACAGGAATTTTTTACCTACCTGAATGACCGGGGCGAACTGGAAATCAAAGAAACCGAGCAGTATTTTGACGAGGAGGCCAATAGTTTCCTGGCCGACCGTTATATCAAAGGCACTTGTCCCAACTGCGGCAGCGACCGTGCCTTTGGCGATCAGTGCGAAACCTGCGGACGTACATTAAGTCCCGATGAACTGATCAACCCGGTGAGTACCCTGAGCGGTAAAACACCGGTAAAGAAAAAAACATCGCACTGGTACCTGCCATTGGGAAAACATGAACAGTTTTTACGGGAATGGATACTGGAACAACATAAAGACGACTGGCGCCCGACTGTAATCGGTCAGTGCAAGAGCTGGATCGATGGCGGTCTGCAATCAAGAGCGGTAACACGCGACCTTGACTGGGGTATTAAAGTACCCGTAGCCGGTGCCGATGGAAAAATGCTCTATGTATGGTTTGACGCGCCGATCGGTTATGTGAGCGCTACCAAACAATGGGCACTTGACAATAAGAAAGAATGGGAACCTTACTGGTATGATAAGGATACCAAACTGGTGCATTTTATCGGGAAAGACAATATCGTTTTCCATTGCATCATCTTCCCGCTGATGCTGAAACTGCATGGCAATATTTTACCGGAGAATGTTCCCGCCAATGAATTCCTGAACCTGGAAGGCGATAAGATGAGTACCAGCCGCAACTGGAAACTCGATATGCGGGATTATATCAACGATTTTGTAAAACAGGAAAACGGCGGCACCCAGTGCGTGGACATGTTGCGGTATTACCTGACACAGATCGCGCCGGAAACCAAGGACAGTGAATTCATGTGGAAAGGATTCCAGGATGCCGTGAACAGTGAACTGGTGTCCATCTTCGGCAATTTTGTAAACCGTACCTGGGTGCTGATGCATAAACTCTGCGGCGGTAAAGTACCCCGCCTGCATGAGGAACTGCTGGATGATACCGATCGCGGCCTGGTGGAAGATATCCGCCTGGCCCGGAAAAAAATAGAAGGCCTGCTGGAAGAATATAAATTCCGGGAAGCCCTGTTTGAAGTGATTGACCTTTCCCGCAAAGGCAATCAGTATATGCAGAAAAAAGAACCCTGGATTGTGGCCAAACAACTGGCCACCAATCCCGATGCGCAGAAGAGTATTGATAACAGCCTGCATCTTTGTCTGCAGCTGACGGCTAATCTCGCCATCCTGATCAACCCTTTCCTGCCGAACACCGCACGGAAGATGCTGCACATGATGAAAGTGGTGGAGAAGATGCTGGACTGGGAAAACGCGGGTAAAATGAATTTGCTGAGTGTGGGCTATGTATTGCGCGAACCGCAACTGTTGTTCCGGAAAATTGAGGATACGGAAATCGCGGCACAGATTGAAAAATTAAAAAGCGGATTAACGAAAATGGAAGAACCGAAAAAAGAAGAAGTAAAACCGGAGGTACCGGCCAAAGCGGAAATACAGTTTGACGATTTCGCAAAGATTGACCTGAAGATCGGCACCATTCTCACCGCGGAGAAAGTGGAGAAGGCGGATAAACTGCTGAAACTATCCATCGACCTCGGTACGGAAACCCGGACCATCGTAAGCGGCATTGCCCTGCATTTTGCCCCGGAAGAAATTGTGGGCAAACAGGTAACCGTGGTAACCAACCTGGCGCCGCGGAAAATGAGAGGCATTGAAAGTAATGGCATGATCCTGATGGCGGAGGATAAGGCCGGCAAACTGCATTTTGTACAACCCGGCAGTATGATTGACGCGGGGTCTTCCGTGAGTTAACTGTTAAAATTACAGGCAGCCCCCGTTCTGATTACACCGGAACGGGGGTTTTTACTTGTTTCCGTTTTTTATTCAGTAAATTCATCGCCTGTAAACTAAATATCCTTCGTCCCTTGTCACGCAGCAGAAAGGCCATGAAATTCTTGAAATGGACAGGTATCGTCACCGGTATCCTGCTGCTGCTGTTTATAACCCTGCATATCTGGATCAACTATACGGCCAAGCATATTGTACAGGACCTGGTGGAGTCCCGTTCGCACGGAAAACTGAAAATGAAGATTCAGAAATTCCGTTTCAGCTGGTTCAGTAAACGGGTGGACCTTACCAATGCCGTTATTTACTCCACCGATTCCATTCATCCGGTTACAGCTTACCGTTTCCATGTGCAGCATGTCAAACTTTCGGTACAGGAAATTCTGCCGATCCTGCTGGATAAAAAACTGCTGATTGATTCGCTGAACCTGGATCAGCCGGATTTTACCGTTACCCGCCTGAAACCATTACCGGGCAAAGACAGCGCGGCAAAAAAGCAGGTCTCCATTCCCGAAGAACTGGGAAAAATTTACAATTCGATACAGGAAGCGCTGCAGACATTCCGTATCAACCGGTTTCAGATCAACGATGCCCGCTTTACCCTGGTGAATAAACTGCAACCGGCACAAGAACCGATGCGGATCAGCAATATTCATTTTCATATTGACAATCTGTCGGTAGGCAATACCCGGAAAGGAGAAAAGGAAAAACTCCTGTTCAGCGATAATGTGGTGCTGAGCAGCCGTAACCAGGATATTGTATTCACGGATAACCGGCACCGTTTGTCATTCCGCAATTTCCGGATCAACCTGAAAGAACAGCAGGTGGAGTTTGACAGCTGTACGATTACCGCCGAACAAAAGGAAACGGGCCGCTCCCGGTTTCGCGTATTTGTGGATACGCTCCGCCTGAGCCGTATCGACTTTGATACACTCTATCGTACCGAAGTCATCAAAGCCGATTCGGTACTTTGTCTGAATCCCCGCTTCGACCTGGAAGTGGAAAACAACCGGCGCTTACCCGGCGAAAAAAAGAAAGGACCCCGGCTGGAAGAAATCGTACAACAACTCACCGGCGATTTGTTGTTGGGCACCGTACTGGTACGCAATGCGGATTTTCACATCAATACCAATACCGGTGACCAGCAGGCCAGTTTCAACTTTACCAATAACAGTTTTGAACTGCAGGGATTAAAAGTATCCAGACTGGCGGCCAAACCGCTCACGGTAAAAAATGTGGCGCTGGCCATCCGCAACTATGAAAATTTTATCCGGGACAGTACCTACAAACTCAGTTTCGACAGTATCCTGATCCGGGAAGACCGGGTGTACCTCGATCATTTTGTATTTGACAAGTTTGCCGCGGGCACTTTATCCAGCCGGTTCAGCATTCCCCGTTTTGAATTAACCGGATTATCCTGGGATGACCTGGTATTTAATCAGCAACTCCGGGCTCGTGAAGCCACGCTCTATGATCCGGTAATCAATTACAACGCGGCTGTGGCCCCGGCCGGCAGCAAGGGAAAAAAAAGCATCTTCACCACCTTGGGAAATATCGGTCAGCTGATACAGCTGGATAAAATGAATATCCGGCATGGCCGGATTGACATCGAATTAAAAAACAACAATGCGGTTCAACTGGAAGACGCGTCCATGACCATCAGTACCCGTACTCTCTTCAAAGCCCGGAAAGCAAGGGCTCTTGAACCGGCGGTGGACCGGTTGAATTTCAGAAAGGGAATTATCCGGGCCGGTAACCTGGTAATCGGATTAGCGGATGTGATATACAACGGCCATCAGAACGGATTTCTGCTGGCCAGTAAAGTGCGGGTAACAGATCAGCAGAAAGAAATGGATATTACCGCCATCAATGCGGCGGTGGATGATATACTCGTGGATGAGGAAACGGGCGATATCACGGCCAACGGGATCCGATGGGATACCGCCAGTGTGGAACTGCAACTGCCGGCACAACCGGAAAAGAAATCCGGCACGCCTTCCATTGAACTGAAAGATCTGCGGGGCGGTGAAACCCGGATCGCGATTACACAAGGCGAACGGAAAATAAATACCCTGCTGCATACCATACAGGCGGATGAAATAAAAAAAGAACCGGGCCAGGTTTTGCAATTATTGCACCCGGCTGTGCAGGGTGAACAATTACTGTATACGGATAAAACACAATCGCTCAGGGTCGGCCGCTACCGGGTGGAGGATTCACTTCCATCCACCCTGGAGCAGGTGACCTATTCATCCATAAGCAACGGGACTTTTCAATTCCGCGCTCCGCTGATTACCGGTAATGTGGCCATCGGTTCCGCTCTGGCCAATACGATCCGGCTGGATACGGTACTGGTGCAGTCGCCTCAGGTACAACTGGACCTTTCGGATAATCCCCGTAAACAAAAATGGCCCGATCTGCAAATCGGTCAGCTACGCTTGCTGCAACCCCGTATCGAACTGCGGTCACCCGGAACGGGCAAAGGCGCCACATTTAACTGGGATGGATATGCGAAAAAGAACAATTACCTCCTGCTAAAGAACTGCTTCAGTCAGCCGGCCGGCAAACTACAGGTGGGGTCCATGGAACTGCATATGGATCATTTCAGCTATCAGAGTCCGGGAAAAAAACAGTTTAATGCCGGCGATGGTGAAGTGGAAGCGGTAGTGGAAGAGCTGACGTACGATAAAGCGGCCGATGAACCGGCAGAATGGTCGGCCCGTATCCGGCAGCTTGCCGCCCGTCAGTTTACGGTGGATAGTCTTGGCCGTAAAAAAGGCCGGCTTCAACTGGACGAAGCCCGGCTTAACCAGTTACAGATTTCCGATCAGACACTCACCGATCCGTACCGGTTAACTGCCGCGAATAAACTATTCCGGCTTGAAAATTTTTCCGGAAATTATATTGACCCGGTTAAACAGTTCAGCTGGAAAAATGCCGGCTACAGCCAGGAAAGCGGGTACTGCACTGTGGATTCATTTCAGTATACGCCCACGCCTGAGCTGGATAGTTTTCTGGCGCGGTTAACATTCCAGAAAGACTATATCAGTACCGGGTGTGCCGCAGTGGTGATCGGGCCGATTGACCGGACAAGCTTTATACAGGACAGTGTATTCCGGATCGGGAAGATCCGTATCGGTCAGACCTGGTTTACGGATTATAAAGACAAACGGCAACCTTTTGCAGCCGGGGCCATCCGTCCCTTACCGGTAGAACTGATCAGCCGAATTCCGGTGGGTATTGCCGTAGATACCGTGCAGTTGCAACAGGCATCGGTGCTGTATACTGAATTCAGTGAAAAAACCAATAAAGCGGCCACGATACCGGTAACGCGTATGCAGATCGAATTACTGCATGTAAAAAACCGGTTTATAAAAAAAGGAGATAGTCTGTATATCAGCGCCACGGGGTATGTTATGGATTCTATCTGGACCCGGTTAAAAGTACAGGCTGCCTACAGGGATTCTCTCTCCGGTTTCCGGATGACCTTAAGGGCCAAGGCCGGTGACATCCGGGTGTTGAATCCTGTTTTGATTCCCCTGGTATCCGTCAAACTGAATTCCGGTGAGCTGGATACTCTCTCCCTCCGTGCTACAGGCCGGGAATATCTTACGCTGGGCGAATTAAAAATGTATTACCGGAATCTCAGTATCCGGTTTCTCAAAGCGGGAAAAGATGAACGGCAGGCATTTCTGACGCGGCTGAAAAGTTTTATGGCCAACAGTTTTGTGATCCGGAAAAACAACAAGTCCCGCACGGGCGATGTATTTGCCCTCCGGAAAAGAGACCGCTCTGCCATCAATTACCTGTTGCGGATTGTAATCAGCGGAATGGGCAGCAGTACCGGGGCGAAGAGTAATAAAAAAATGATCCGCCGCTACCGGCAGGAACTCAGGCAAAAAGGGCTCCCCGCTTTTGACCGGCAATAAAATTTGTCCCGCTTTTTCCGGTTCCCAAAAAAACTTATCTTCGATTTCAAATTAGTTGCATAACTAACTATTTTTATTTTACCTCTTTATAAAACTGCATCTATGAAGCGTGCCATAAAAAAAGTTGCTGTCCTTGGAAGTGGAGTAATGGGTTCCCGTATTGCCTGTCATTTTGCAGGGATCGGGGTGCAGGTATTGTTGCTGGATATAACCCCCAAAGATATTGCGGCCGATGCCAAACCGGCTGAACGGAACAAGATCGTGAATGATGCATTGACCGCAGCTATCAAGAGTAATCCGTCTCCCGTGTATCACAAGGATGTGGTAAAGAAAATAAGTACCGGCAATTTTGAAGACAACATGAAGGATATCGCCGGTTGCGACTGGATTATTGAAGTTGTGGTGGAAAGGCTCGATATCAAACAAAAAGTATTTGAGCAGGTGGAGCAATACCGGAAGCCCGGCACACTGATCACGTCGAATACGTCCGGAATCCCGATTTATATGATGGCGGAAGGACGAAGTGAAGATTTCAAAAAACATTTCTGCGGTACACACTTTTTCAATCCGCCGCGTTATCTCCGCTTACTGGAGATCATCCCCACGCCGCATACCGATCCGGCCATTGTGGATTTTCTGATGAATTACGGGGATCTTTATCTCGGAAAGACTACTGTATTATGTAAGGACACACCTGCCTTTATCGCCAACCGGATCGGTGTATTCGGCATGATGGCGATCATGCATGTAAAAGAAAAACTCAAGCTCAGCATAGATGAGATCGATGCACTGACCGGTCCGGTGATCGGTCGTCCGAAATCCGCCACTTTCCGTACAGCGGATGTGGTAGGAATTGATACGCTTGTGAAAGTGGCCAGGGGTGTTGCGGATAATTGTCCGGCTGATGAAGCCCGGGATCAGTTTACGATTCCGGACTGGCTGGAGAAAATGGCCGGCAACAACTGGCTGGGTGATAAAACCGGGCAGGGTTTCTTTAAGAAAACAAAAGGGGCCGGTGGCGAGAAGGAAATTCTTACCCTGAACCTGGAAACCATGGAATATGCGCCAAGGGTGAAACCGAAATTTGCCACTCTGGAAGCCGCCAAACCCGTAGATGATTTGTATACCCGTTTGAAAATGTTGCTGGCCGGTCAGGATAAAGCCGGTGAGTTTTATCGTCATTTCCATTACAGCCTGTTCTCCTATATTTCTTTCCGGATACCTGAAATAAGTGATGAATTATACCGCGTGGATGATGCCATGATGGCCGGCTTTGGCTGGGAGATAGGTGCTTTTGAAAGCTGGGATGTATTGGGTGTGGCAAAGACCGCAGACGCAATGAAAGCGGCCGGATATAAAGTAGCGACCTGGGTGGAAGAGATGCTGGCTGCGGGTAATAAATCCTTCTTTAAAGTAGAGGGCGGACGTAAATACAGCTATGATCCCGCCAGCAAATCGTATAAAGCCTTACCCGGTGGTGAAGCTTTTATCGTAATGAGCAATTACACCGACAAACAGATCTGGAAAAACGGCAGTTGCCGGTTGTATGAACTCGGTGATGATGTACTCGGTCTGCAGTGGTTTACCAAGATGGGCAGTATCGGCAGCGATGTTTTAAGCGGCATACAAACCGCTATTGATAAAGCGGAAAAAAATTATAAAGGGCTGGTGATTGCCAATGAAGGCGCGAACTTCTCGGCAGGCGCCAATGTGGGTATGATCTTTATGTTCGCCATTGAGCAGGATTATGATGAACTGAATATGGCGATCCGGTATTTCCAGCAAACGATGATGCGGGCGCGTTACTCGTCTGTCCCTGTAGTAGTGGCCCCGCATGGTCTCACGCTGGGTGGTGCCTGTGAACTGAACCTGCATGCGGACAAATGTCATCCGGCCGCTGAAACCTATACCGGACTGGTGGAGCTGGGCGTAGGTCTTATACCCGGTGGCGGGGGCACCAAAGAATTTGTATTGCGCGCCTCCGATGAAATGCATGAAGATGAACCGGAGACTATCACGTTAAAAAACCGATTCCTTTCCATTGCCACCGCCAAAGTGGCTACGTCCGCCCATGAAGGTTTCAATATGGGCATATACCGTAAGGGGCAGGATGAACTGACGATGAACCAGGGGCGCCGGATTGCGGATGCCAAAAAATCGGTGATTGAAATATACGATGCCGGTTATACCACACCGGTACCCAGAAACGATATTAAAGTACTTGGACAATCCGCCCTGGGAGCCCTGTACTCCGGCGTGCATGCCATGCAGACGGCCAATTATGCCACGGCGCATGACGCCCTGGTGGCAAAGAAACTGGCTTACGTAATGTGCGGCGGCGACCTGAGCGAACCCACCCTTGTATCCGAGCAATACCTGCTCGACCTGGAACGTGAAGCATTTCTTTCCTTATGTGGCGAAAAGAAAACGCTGGAGCGGATACAGAGTGTGCTGAAGAGCGGACGGCCGGTGAGGAATTAGTCGGGAGTTAGTAGTCGGGAGTTAGTAGTCGGAGTACGGATGAATCTTCAGTTTTCTTCGTAGTGAGGATGTTGTATAAATGGAGAAGGGAGTCGGGAGAATCGTCTGCTTGCTTCGGAGTGGAGCTGTTGTATAAATTATGATTGAGTTTACGTCAGTCATCCGCCGGAGATAGCCCCCGGAATCGCTACCTTTACTACTCCAAAACGCCACGCATGAAAAAGATAGTTGTTGCTTTTCTGGCAAGTACCACCTGGCTGGTCGCCACCGCACAAAACAAACCCCTCTCCCTCGAAGACGCTTTCCTACGGGCACGCACCACCCTGGCACCGGAGAACCTGCCGCAACTTCAGTTTTTTGAAGGCAGCACGGATTATGTATACCTGAAAAAACAAAATGGGACGGATGTATGGATGCGGGGCAATTATAAAACCGCGGGACAGGAAACGGCTTTTTTACAGTTGTCCGGCCTGAATCAGTATATGCGGGAAGCGGGTGCCGATACATTTAAAACCATGCCGGCTATCCGCTTTACGGCGGGCGGATGGATGATGAATAATAACGGGAATAAAGTGAGCTATAACCCGGCAGCCAAAAAAATAACCATACTGCTGTCTAAGGAGTTGGCAGCAAAAGAGAATGCGGAAGAAAGCAGTGCCGGCTATATCGCTTACCTGGAGCATTTTAATTTGTACGTTACCAAAGACAATCAGACCAACCAGGTAACCACCGATGGCAGTAAGGATATCGTTTACGCATCTTCCGTACACCGTGATGAGTTTGGCATCAGCAAAGGAATTTTCTGGAGTAACAAAGGAACGAAACTGGCTTTCTACCGGATGGACCAGAGTATGGTGAACGACTATCCCATTATTCAATGGAATGAACGGCCCGCCAAAGCGGAATTAATCAAATACCCGATGGCCGGTGATAAGAGTCATCATGTACGGGTGGGCATTTACAATACCAGTACAGCCTCCACAATCTGGCTGAAGACCGGCCTGCCGGCTGAACAATACCTGACCAATATTGCCTGGAGTCCCGATGACCGCTTTGTTTATATAGCCGTCGTAAACAGGGAGCAGAATCACCTATCGCTGAATCAATATGATGCAGGTAATGGCGAATTCATCAAAACCCTGTTTGAAGAAAAAGATGAAAAATATACAGAGCCATTGGTGCCGATGCTGTTTCTGAAAAACAATCCGGCACAGTTTATCTGGCAGAGCAACCGTGACGGCTGGAACCAGCTGTATCTCTATGATATCAGCGGCAAACTGATCCGGCCATTAACAAAAGGCAATTGGGAAGTAACCGAAGTAAAAGGAGTTGACAGCAAAGGGGAAAACCTGTACTTCGTATCCACCGTTATATCCCCTGTAGACAGAAGCCTTTCTGCGGTTAATATCAAATCCGGTAAAATATCTTTACTGACTACAGGTGCCGGTGTACACAATGCACAGGTAAGCGCGGACGGAACCACCCTGCTTGATCAGTACAGTACCATCTCCAACCCGAGAACCATCCTGGTGGCCGATCTGAAAAAACCGGCAAAGAACCCGGCAAAAATATTGCTGCAATCCGCCAATCCGCTGAACGAATATGCGACCGGCGATCTTTCGGTATTCACGATAAAAAATAAAAACGGGGATAGCCTTTACTGCCGCCTGTTTAAACCGGTAAATCTTACACAGGGAAAAAAATACCCGGTGATTGTATACTGGTACGGCGGCCCGCATGCACAGATGATCCTCAACAGCTGGAATGGAGGTGCGGGTGATTACTGGTTCCGCTATATGGCTCAACAGGGCTATGTGGTGTTTACTGTGGATACCCGTGGCAGTGATAACCGGGGCAAGTCATTTGAGCAATCCATATTCCGTAAACTGGGAGAAGCACAGATGGATGATATGCTGGCCGCTGTTGATTATTTACAACAACAGGCTTATGTTGACAAATCGAGGATGGGTTTATTCGGCTGGAGTTTCGGCGGCTTTATGACCACGGATTTCCTGTTGCATCATCCCGGCATTTTCAAAGCAGCGGTGGCCGGCGGGCCGGTGATGGACTGGTCATTATATGAAATTATGTATGGTGAACGGTATATGGATACTCCTCAGGAGAACCCGGAAGGCTATGCCGCCACCAACCTGGTACAACAGGCCGGTAAGCTGAAAGACAAATTATTACTCATTCATGGCCTGCAGGACCCGGTAGTCGTACAACAACATTCCGTGAATTTCGTTAAAGCCTGTGTAGACAAGGGTGTACAGGTGGATTATATGATCTACCCGGGACATGAACACAATGTAACGGGAAAAGACCGTGTACACCTGTACCAGAAAGTAACCGATTATTTAATGCAATACCTGAAACAGGAATAGCGCAATGGGAACAGCAGAACCCGGACACCAGGAGTTAATCATCCGGTCCACAATAATCACCTATGGAAATGCCGCATCCGCCGCGCTTACCAGCCTGATGCGCGAAGAGATTGAAACGATGTGGAATGAACCGGATTCATGGATCCTGCTGGATGGTTATTATTTCCGGGTGGTATTCCGGATTGAAGGTCTTTACCAGCCCGAACTGACGGATATTGACATTTACCAGAACCTTGATCCGGTCAATAACTATTTCCGGATCGAAGAATTTGCGCACGGAAATATTTCTTTTGTAGACGGGCTTGGTTGCAACAGTGGTTATTTCAAACTCGAAAATCTCTATGCGGGTTCCACCACAGCCGCGCATGAATATGGCCATACACTCGGTCTACCCCATCCGGATATCCTGGATATCCGCGGACAAGGCACACCCGGTATCATGTATCCCAGGGGCACACTTGTAGATCCTGAATTTCAATACGAGCCGGATAAGCAGGCGGGCACAAAAGGAGGTACACTCTACCCCATTCACAGAAGAGTAAGAGAAGAAGATATACTGCAGCTAAACCTGCAACGGCTTTCATTTAAAAACGGGAAGGCGGTGCTGGGTGAGTTCAGCAATATCTGGCACCCCGATCATGCCGCCGTTGACAACCTGAGCTATCTCTCCTGAGCCGTTTCAGCAAGCAGCGCACTGTCTATATCGGGATAAAGAAAGCGGTAACCGGTTTGCAGCATTTTACCGGCACTCACCGTGGCACTTTTCAATACTTCAATACTCATTTCCCCCATCATCAGCTTCAATATAAAAGCAGGTACCGGCATCAGTATATAAAAACCTTTCCCTGCTTTGGCCAGGGCCAGTGTAAGCGATTTATTGCTCACCGGTTGAGGAGCTACGGCATTGTATATGCCGTTCCATTTTTCATTTTCCAGGCTGTCCGTAATCATCTGAACCAGGTCATCCCGGTGTATCCAGCTGACCATCTGTTTGCCGTTTCCGAGTACAGCCGCAACGCCAAACCGAAGCGGTTTTAAAAATTCTTTCAGTGCCCCGCCTTCACGGCTCAATACAATACCGATCCGGAAAACGACTCTGCGTATACTCATTTCCGTTATGCCCGATGTGGAAGCTTCCCACTGCCGGCAGGTATCGCCGAGAAAGGCGGTATCGGCGGGCCGCTCTTCAGTAAATGGATGTGGATTGGGTATTACCGGATCGGCTCCATACCAGCCGATGGCGGATGCCGTTATCACCGCTTTTACCTGGTGGGGCCACTGCCGGAGGCTGGTGGTAAGCAGTTCCCCGCTTTTTACCCGGCTATCCAGTATCTCCTTTTTGCGGGCGGCCGACCATCGTTTATCCGCCACACCGGCACCCGCCAGGTGTACAATATAATCGGCCTGCTGTAATGCCTGCTGGTCAATGATTCCTGCTTCCGGGTTCCATGTCGCATAATGGATACCGTTTGTCCCATTCCGGGGGCTCCGGGACAGGATGATACAGGAATAACCGCGTTGCACGAGTGCCCGGGTAAGGGCTTTTCCAACAAGACCGGTACCCCCGGTAATTAAAACAGTAGCCATAGCACCGAAATTAGTTGAATAAATAACATACCGTTCTCCATATTGTTGCGGACTTTCTCCCGGAATCTTATATCTTCAACACCGAAAAAAACCTGATATGAGTACTGTTTTATCCTTGCAGAATATTGCCAAATCCTATGGACCCGTGCGGGCACTGGCCGGCGTTTCATTTGACGTGCCGGAAGGAAGCGTATTTGGCATTCTCGGTCCCAATGGCAGCGGCAAGACCACCCTCCTGGGTATTGTGATGGATGTATTAAAAGCCAATTCCGGCGATTTCCGCTGGTTTGGTCAGCCGGGCACACCCGAACACCGGAAAAAAATCGGCTCCCTCCTGGAAACGCCGAATTTCTATACCTATCTATCGGCTACGGATAACCTGAAAATAACACAATCCATCAGCGGTCGCGGGGATGCAGCCGAAATAGATAACGTGCTGAAAAAAGTCAACTTATTTGAACGGAGAAAATACCGCTTCAGTTCCTATAGCCTGGGGATGAAACAACGGCTGGCCATTGCGGCGGCCTTACTGGGGAATCCCAAAGTACTGGTGCTGGATGAACCCACCAACGGACTGGATCCGGTGGGCATTGCGGAGATCCGGCAACTGATCATGGACCTCAGCAAGCAGGGTCATACGATCATCATGGCGAGTCACCTGCTGGATGAAGTGGAGAAAGTTTGTACCCATGTGGCCATTCTGAAGACAGGTAACCTGCTTACCACCGGACATGTGGATGAAGTATTATCGGATGATGACACGGTGGAACTGGGTGCCCCCGACCTGCAACAACTGGCGGCCTTTTTGCAGCATGCCGGTGAACAGGTAACAGTGGATGAAAAAACGGGGACATTAATCCTGACTTTGCCGAAGGGCAGTTCCAACCTGGAAGATATTAACCGCCGCTGTTTTGAAAACGGCATTGTCCTCAATCATTTATTACTGAAAAAGAAAAGACTGGAAGCCAAATTCTTTGAATTAACCAATAACTAACCTTACAAATTACCGATATGACACAGCTGATAAAAACGGAATGGCTGAAGATGAAAAAGTACAGTGCCTTCTGGTGGGTACTGGGACTGACGGCACTTTCTTATCCCGGGATTAATTACATGTTCTTCAAGATATATGATCAGATGGCTTCCAATCAGAGCACAGGCGGCAAACTGATCAAAGCGGCTATCGGCAATCCCTTTGCCTTTCCGGAAAGCTGGCATACCGCCGCTTATTTTTCTTCCTGGTTTATTTTTATTCCGTCCGTGGTGGTCATCATGCTGATCAGTAATGAATACAGCTTCCGGACACATCGCCAGAATATTATTGACGGATGGAGCCGGAGCCAGTTTGTCAGCAGCAAACTGATTGACGTACTGATTATTTCCATCATGATCACCCTGCTGTATGTAATCGTTGCCCTGGTAACCGGATTTACCAATATGGAAGACAGCACCGGCGATCATTTTGGCAAAGCCTATTTCACCGGTTTGTTCTTCCTGCAGACATTCTCCCAGTTGTCCATTGCCTTCCTGATCGGGTTCCTTGTACGGAAAGCTTTTATAGCCCTGGGTATATTTATTTTTTACTTCCTGATTCTGGAGAATATACTGGTTGGTATATCACGCTTAAAACTGGGTGATGCCGGACGGTTCCTGCCTTTTGAGATTTCTGACCGCATGATTCCTCCTGCGGCCTTTCTCGCCAAACTGGATAGTCCGGAAAAATACCAGCAGGCTTTTGATAATATTCCCTTGCATATCGGGCTCACCCTGGTGTTAACCGCCATTATCTGGGGCATCTGTTACCGGCTTAATAATAAACGCGATCTGAAATAGTCTACCAGCGTTCATCATCGGGATAATCCTTCACCCATTTTGAAGCAGTATCACCCGTCTGCGGCTGTACTTTTTGTACAGGAGGACGTTGTACCTGCTGCTTTTGCAACACAGGTCGTTGCTGTTGATGAGCAGGACGCTGTGATTGCTGAGGCGGTCGTTGCTGCTGTTGCGCGGGGCGTTGTTGTTGTGCAGACCGTTGTTGTTGCGCAGGTCTTTGTTGCCTGGCAGCAGACTGTCCCTGCTGTTGTCCTTGTTGCGGTTTATGCGCAGGCCGTTGCTGCAACCGGTGCTGGGTATGTTCGTTTTTTTGCTGGTGATGTTTTTCGTTCTGTTGGCGGAAGCCTGGCCGCTGTCTTTCTTCTTTAGGCGGTGCTGCACTATGCGCATTGGCCGTATAGGGATGATCCTCCACTACAATCAGTGTTTTTACAATCAGTTTCTGGATTGCTCTTAATTCATCTTTTTCTTCCGCAGCACAGAAGGAAATGGCGAGTCCTGAATTACCGGCTCTTCCGGTACGACCGATCCGGTGTACATAAGTCTCCGGTACATCGGGCAGGTCAAAGTTGATCACATGCGCCAGTTCATCAATATCGATTCCCCTTGCGGCAATATCGGTGGCCACCAATACGCGGATAGCCCCGTTTTTAAAACCGGCCAATGCGGCCTGCCTGGCATTCTGCGATTTATTTCCATGTATAGCGGCTGCCTGTATCTGATGTTTGTGCAGCATCCTTGCTACTTTATCGGCTCCATGTTTGGTGCGGGTAAAGACAAGGGTTGATTTTATTTCCGGATTTTGCAATAAATGCAACAGCAGATCCGGTTTCTCCTTTTTGGCAACAAAGTAAAGGCGTTGCTCAATTTTCTCCACCGTGGTAGCCGGAGGAGTTACTTCCACTTTAGCCGGGTTTGTCAGTAACATATCCGCCAGTTTCTGAATCTCCGGCGGCATGGTGGCTGAGAAAAACAGGGTTTGCCTTTTAGCAGGAAGTTTGGCAATTACTTTTTTTACATCATGGATAAAGCCCATATCAAGCATACGGTCTGCTTCATCGAGTACAAAAATCTGAAGTTGGTCGAGCCGGATAAAACCCTGTTGCATCAGGTCCAGCAAGCGACCGGGTGTAGCCACCAGTACATCCACACCCTGACGAAGAGCGTTAACCTGTGCATGTTGTGATACGCCGCCGAAAATTACCGTATGTCTTATACCGGTATACCGGCCATACGCGGCAAAACTCTCATCAATCTGGATGGCCAGTTCACGGGTAGGTGTAAGTATCAATACCTTGATACCGGGGCCCAATGGTTTTTGTGCCTGTAATAATTCAAGAATGGGAATGGCAAACGCGGCCGTCTTACCGGTTCCGGTTTGTGCGCAACCCAGCAGATCTCTTTGTTGTAATACAAAAGGAATTGCCTGTTGCTGAATGGGGGTAGGTGTGGTATACCCTTCCTGTGCCAGTGCCTTCAGGACTGGTTCTGTCAATGCTAATTTGCTAAAAGCCATATAGGTTTTTACACGTTTTTATGTAGCTGGCTAAGACGTTGTAGTTTCTGAAACAGCGAAAGTTATTTATGGTACTCCTTTGCTTTGTGCGGGGGAGAAAATCCACCGGCTTACAACCTGCCGGTACTAAAATGTAGTAGTACAGTGTGGAATGAAGGACAAAGGTAGACAATAAATACCAGATTGTCTGTTTTATCGGTTGTTAAAAACATGAAAGGCTGTTAACCAGTCTTTAGCACCTCCGTTATACCATCCTGTTTTTATCGGCGTAGCGGATAATCCAGGGTTTCAGAAAATTATCCAGTTGATCTTTCGGCATGGGGGGCAGCCGTTGCAATTGTTTATAATGCGGCCAGCCGGTATCTTCCACCCAGAATAATTCATAATACCGGGCCGGTACCAAAACGGTGGAAGTAGCCATCAGTATCAGTTCTGTTTTTTCCCTTTCGGTAAATGGCTTTGGCGGCATGCCGGATTCCTGTATGCCGATATACAACAGTATATCGTCAATCCCGGTATATTGCCCGGTTTTTTGCATGATATACTCTTCCAGTTGTTGCCAGCGCTGGGAAATATCTTCCTCAGGAATCATGCAGCGAAAGTAATGACCGTCGAAAAAAAGCAGTATGATTTTAGCAAGGGAGCGGAATGAGGTTGATGATTTTATGTCCCGGCGTCCTATTGCTGCGCAAAAGAGACAGCGGGACAAAAAAACCCTCCGGTAGAAACCGGAGGGAACAACTAAAAAACACTAGCTAAATGCTCGTGCCGCCCGGATTAGCCCGGGGCGGACGGGGCTTCATTGGAACGAACAACGGGTACCGGTTGGATACGGGTAATTCAGTCGGGTTTCTTCCCGTCTAAGAAGGTGTTTATCGTACTGATATGTCCTTGATTTTTTTCGTCAGACCTGACCTCGTAACTGCTGTAGAAACTTTCTATCTGGGTATTGCTGTTATACAATTCCATGTTGCGGCGGATATAAGCCGGCACAGTTTCAAACTCATTATTGGGGTCAGCAGCGTTAACATTGAAAGACAAGTTGCGTAACTTGTGCAGTCGCTCCGCCGCCCTACGTTTTTGTTCCTCAGCTTCGTCCTGCATAGCAGGATCCTCAACATTGGTGGACAAAGGTTCCTGAGCCTGATGGGCCATCGGCATATCCGCCGCTGGAATGTCATCCCGCTCTACGAGCTGCATTTGCAGATCCAGGAGTTCCTCCTGTTCTTCGCTGGCAACTTTTTTTGTAGCCGGGACCGGTTCTTCGGCAGAACTGTTTGAGGTAGTCACCTCTTTTTTTGTTTCCGCGTAGATATTGGATGGTCTGGCCAGATATCCTCCCGATGCTGCAGACACCGGGGATGTACTACTAGTACTATCTTTCATACTGAGAATCATCTCAGCATCTGTTTCTTTAATAATTAAGGGGGGAACGGATGTGTGCGGTACCGCCGAAATTATCTCTTCATTATTCACGGCAGTTGACATTTTGCCCACAGTAGAATTACCCGCTGCTTCTGCCGTATTATTACTAAGGAAATTTACCCGTAAATCAGTTACCGCCAAAGGCAGTTCAGGCTGCAGTTCCCAGTGAATCACCATCGGCTCTTCCACTTCTTTGATATCCGTGAAGTCAATGACCGGTGCTGCTTCGGGGAATTCATCCACCAGGGTGGGCATGAGGTAACTCATTTCTTCTTCACGGGGTGCTACCTGTAAAGGATTGGCTTTTACTTCGGGCAATTGTTGCGTTACCTGTGAAGCGGGTTGCAATTCAACCTTGGGTGCCATCGGAATAACCGGAGCCGGTTCAGTAGCGCCCAATACCATCACGATTTTCTCTTCCGGTTTGGGTTCTTCTTTTTTCGGTACCGGTTTGGCAAACGGATCCTTGTGCTCAAATCCCGTCGCGATCAGTGTAATACCGATTTTATCGCCCAGTGTGCTGTCATAGCCCATACCGAGAATCACATCGGTATCTTCGCCGGCCTGACTGAGCAGGTAATTCTGAATCACTTCCACTTCATCCATGGTAAATTCATGTTCACCCTGGGCGGAATTGATATTGATGAGTATCCATTTGGCACCCTGGATTTCACTGTCATTCAGTAAGGGTGAATTCAACGCTTCTTCAATCGCGCGTTGTGCCCTGTTTTCCCCGGCAGCTTCCGCGTTGCCCAGAATGGCTACACCGCCATTGCGCATGACCGTGCATACGTCGGCAAAGTCCACATTGATCTGACCGGTACTGTTAATCACATCCGTGATACATTTGGAAGCAGTAGCCAGTACATTATCCGCTTTGGCAAATGCTTCCCGCATTTTCAGGTTGCCATACTGATGACGCAGTTTATCGTTACTGATCACCAGCAGGGTATCCACATACTGTTTCAGCGACTTGATGCCCTCTTCGGCCTGGAGCTGACGCTTCTTGCCTTCGTAAGCAAACGGCGTGGTAACAATACCCACTGTGAGAATGCCCAGGTCTTTACAGATTTTGGCAATGATGGGCGCTCCGCCAGTACCTGTACCACCACCCATACCGGCGGTGATAAAAGCCATCTTGGTATTTACTTCCAGGATGCGTTTGATTTCCTCGAGGGATTCTTCAGTGGCCTGTCTTCCGATATCGGGATTAGCACCGGCACCGAGTCCCTGTGTCAGGTGTGGCCCGAGCTGAATCCGGTTAGGGATATCGCTGCCGGCCAATGCCTGCGCGTCGGTATTGCAGATTACAAAATTCACGCCTTCTATCTGCTGGCTGAACATGAAGTTCACCGCGTTTCCTCCGCCTCCGCCCACACCAATCACTTTCAGGATGGAAGATTTTTCTTTCGGCAGATCAAAATGTATCATAGTAAGAATTTAATAGTTGGATATTTGGTTTACATAAAGTCAAAATTGAAAAGTAAAAAGTAAACAATCCCAAGGCTGAACAGACATTTCAATTTGCAGCCTGTTCCTTTTTTACTTTTTAATTTTTGACTTTTTAATTTATAAATGTTTGTCTTCTTCTTCTTTAAACAAATCGATAATTCCGTCCTTGAATTTTCCCCAGAAATTGGGCAGTCCCTTACGGCTTTTCACTGCTACCGGTACAGCTATATCACCTGCGGGTTCAAGTTCAGCTTCTTCCGCTTTCTTCAGTGCTTCGGGCACATCCACTTTGCGGAAATCTTTATCAAACTCTTTCCGGTTGTGCTCGTAGTCATCATATCCTTTCAGGATAAGACCGATACAGGTGGAATAGGTAGGCCTGGAGAGTTCTTCGATATGGCCGCCGGCAAGATGCTCGTTGGGAAAACCGATACGGGCATTCAGTCCGGTTACATATTCAGTCAGCTGGATCAGGTGTTTCAGCTGCGAGCCACCTCCTGTCAGGATGATGCCTCCGTTGAGTGCCTTGTTATCCAGTCCCACCTGCTTGAGGTGATAGGTAACAAAGTCCATGATTTCACTCATACGTGCCTGGATAATATTCGCCAGGTTCTTCACGCTGATTTCCTTGGCGGGCATTCCGCGTAAACCGGGAATGGTAATATAGGCATTGGCTTTGGCCTCATTGGCGAGGGCGCTGCCAAACTGTACTTTCATTTGTTCCGCCTGTGTTTTCAATACACCCAGTCCGGTTTTGATATCGTTGGTGATATTCTCACCGGCAAAGGGAATCACGGCGGTATGTTTTAAAATACCTTCATAGAATACGGCGAGGTCCGTAGTACCGCCACCGATATCCACGATGGCCACACCGGCTTCCATATCTTCCTGGCCCATAACGGCGGAAGAAGAAGCAAGGGGTTGCAGTACCAGGTCCTTGGTACGGAGGTCCGCCTTTTCCACACTGCGGTTGATATTGCGGATCGCGTTCTTATCACCGGTGATGATATGGAAATTGGCGCCAATCTTTACACCACCATAACCGATGGGATTGGGAATATTCTGAAAATTATCCACGGTAAATTCCTGCGGGATCACATCAATGATCTGGTCGCCGGCCGGGATATAGGTTTTGTACTGATCGTCAATCAGCTGATCAATTTCACGCTGCGTGATTTCTTCATCGGTACGCTGCCGTACGATATCGCCGCGCGTCTGGAGACTCTTGATATGATGTCCGGCAATACCTACATAGACTTCGCTGATCTCGAGGTCGGGATTGGAAGCAAAGCAGTTGTCAAGGGCGGTACGGATGGCTTTGATCGTTTCATCAATGTTGAGCACCTGGCCGTGCTTTACACCATTGGAGTTGGCTTTTCCGAAGCCAAGGATCTCGAGCTTCCCGTACTCGTTCTTACGGCCGGCAATAACCGCGATCTTGGTAGTACCAATATCAAGGCCGACAATAATGGGTTGTTCGTTGTTCATAGTTGCTGTTTTAGTTGTTGTTTTTTATCGAAATCGTTGTTGTTTTTTTAATTATATCCCCCGTTTGCGTCTTCCGTTGTCCTCGGCGGCATCTGCGCTTTGGGTTTAGGTTTTGGTGCGGCGGGTTTGTTGCTGCTGCCCGGCTTCGGCGTTACAGGAGTGTTCACAGGGTTGGGATTACGGTTCGTTATATTATCTGTTGTACGCGTGGCGGCCGGTTCCTGTACCGGTGGTTCATCCGCGGCATCGGTTGCCAGCGGGATCGCGGGACCGGGTAAAATACGGGCCACAGTATCGGCTTCGGCATCGCGTGATTGTTTCAGCAGTTGCTCCACATTGCGTCTTAATTGTACTGAATCCACTTTCGCATTCCCGGCAAAACGGGAAGCCACTACCTGGCCGGCATACTGTACATTGATAACTTTGTAGCGCTCAAATCCTGTTTTGCTGAGGACCTGGTTGTAGAAAGTAAACAAGCGCTGAAATTGCTGTTCAACGGGCCGGGCCGCATCCATCTTCACCACATGATTACCTACGAGGGGAATCATTTCAAAATTCCGTTCCGGGGTAATATCCATTTGCGTAACCTGGGCCAGCCAGAAAGAATCACGCAGGATAAAGAGTGCCGCATTGGTTACACGGCTCAGCAATACACTGTCGTCGCTGTTCAGCTTTTTCTTATCCGGGAATCCGGTGAAAACCGGTACACGGGCACTGAGTTTTTCGGAGAGCGGCATTTTCTTTCCGCTTTTATCAATATAAAAAGAGCTGCCTGCCGTGGTAAAGATCCTGGCAATGGGTTCCTTCTCTGAAATCGTTACATGCAGGTGATCCTGTTTATCCACATATAATTCCGCGTCACGGATCCATGTATTGCGTTCCAGTGCGGTTTCCAGTTCATACAGATTCAAAGATGCCAGCAGTTGTCCTTTCACGGCTCCACCGGCGGCTTTCATCAGCAGGGCTTCCACATCCTTCTGATCAATGAAATAATTCTTCTCTACATCATTGATCGTGATGCTGTACCCGCTGCAGCGACCCTTGTTCTTACTGCTGATGGCGGCCATCAGCAGCGTGAACATGCCACCGGCTATACACACCCAAACGGTGATAAAAGCAATTTTCCGTATCGTTTTCTTCGCACTCAATTTTTATATTTCTTTCAACAGGTTTTTAACAGGTTCCACCAGTGTATCAATATCGCCGGCACCGGCCACAATCAGCAATGCTCCGAATTCCTTATTTACAGCGGGCGCATAACTTTCTTTTATCCAGTTCATCAACGCCGCTTTCTCTTTAACCGCCACATGGGCTATCGTCATTTTATCTCTTATCATTTCACTGTTTACACCTTCCACCGGCAACTCACGGGCCGGATAGACGGGAAGCAGTACTACTTCATCGGCCTGGCTCAGCACAGCGGCAAAGCCATCAGCATGGTCGCGGGTACGGCTGAACAAATGCGGCTGAAACAACACGGTACATTTCCGCTGAGGAAATAGTGTCTTCGCCCCGGTGATCAGTGCCCGCAGTTCTTCCGGATGATGGGCATAGTCATCAATAAAAACCAGCCGTTCATTTTTGATGATATACTCAAACCTTCTTTTCACACCGCGGAAGTTTTCCACCGCTGCCCTGATTTTATCCGCTTCAATACCCAGCGAAGCGGCCACCCCGATAGCAGCCACCGCATTCTCCACATTGTGCATGCCGCCCATATTCAGTTTCACATTTTCCAGCAACAGTCCGGGCAGCTGCACATCGAATGAATAACTGCCATTCTTCATCCGGATATTGGCGGCATACAAATCGGCTGCTTCATTCTGCAGGCTGTAAGTCAGGTGTGTGTCTGCCTGCAGTTCCTTTCCCCGTTTCAGTCCGAACTGGCTGATCAGGATACCCCCGGGTTTCACCGCTTTACTGAATCCGATAAAGGCTTCTTCCATTGCTGCGGCGGTACCGTAAATATCCAGGTGATCCGCATCCATGGCAGTAATCACAGCCACATCCGGACTCAGTTTCAAAAAGCTACGGTCGTACTCATCGGCTTCAATCACACATATGTTTTTTTCACTGCTCCAGAAATTGGTGCCATAGTTTACCGCAATACCACCCAGAAAGGCATTGCATCCCAACCCGCTGTCGCGGAGTATATGCGCTGTCATGCTGGTAATGGTGGTCTTGCCATGTGTACCGGCTATACAAACATTAAAAGAACTTTCAGTAATCAGCTGGAGTACATCACTCCGCTTCACTACATTATATCCGTTTTCACGGTAGTACACCAGCTCCTGGTGTGTCGCAGGCACAGCCGGTGTGTACACTACCAGGTCTGCCTCTTTGGGTGCCAGTGCGAGGTTCTCTTCATAATGAACCGCAATACCGCTGGCTTCCAGTTCACGGGACAGTGCCGTGGGTGTTTTATCATACCCGCTCACCTGTACACCGCCGGCATGAAAGAAACGGGCAATCGCACTCATCCCGATTCCTCCGATACCGATGAAATAAACGGATCTCAGTTTGTCAATCCCCCGGAAGGGGGTATTCATAAGGACAGTATTGGCGTGTACGTTCATCGGATCAGTTTGAGCATTTCAGCGGCCACCACTTCATCAGCATTCGTCACTGCCAATGCCGCTATATTGTTCTTCAGTTCCTGTTGTTTCGCTTCATCGTTTGCCAGCGCGATGGTTTTCGGGACCAGTTCCTGCAAAACATCACTGTCCTTCACCATCAGCGCGGCCTCTTTTTTTACCAGTTGCTGCGCATTCACCGTCTGGTGATCTTCGGCAGCAAAGGGATAGGGTACAAACAAAACGGGCTTCTTTGCCACACATAATTCCGCCACACTCATCGCCCCGGCGCGTGACACCACAATATCCGCGGCCGCGTAGGCATATTCCATCTGCGTGATAAATTCATGAACACGAACGGCTTCCTTATCAGCGGCTCTTTCTTTTGCTTTAGCCGCATACGGCTTGCCGGTTTGCCAGATAACCTGTAATCCGGCCTGCAGCAATTCGTCGAGTCCTTTATCGATGGCTTCATTCACCGAACGGGCCCCCAGACTGCCACCCACTACAAACACAGTTTTGCGGTTACTGGTCAGCGTAAAATGTTTCAATCCTTCTTCCCTGCTCAGACGGGCATTGGTAATTACCGACCGTACCGGGTTCCCGGTAACGCGTATTTTTTCCGCCGGAAAAAATTTTTCCATCCCGTCCGTGCCTGTAAAAACCAGGGTCGCTTTTTTCCCAAGCAGGATATTGGATTTACCGGCAAATGAATTGGACTCGTGAATAAATGTTTTTATTCCCTTTGCCTGCGCCATCCGCAATACCGGGAAACTGGAATACCCGCCCACACCGACCACCGCATCCGGTTTAAACCGGTTGAAGACCCGGCGCACCTGTAAAAAACTTTTCAGGAGTTTAAAAGGCAGTCCGATATTTTTAATCAAAGAACTTCTGTTGAAACCCGCAATATCCAATCCTTCAATATCATACCCGGCCTGCGGTACTTTTTCCATTTCCATTTTCCCTTTCGCCCCGATAAAAAGAAAGACGGCGGAAGGCTCCATTTTTTTCAGCGCATTGGCAATGGCGATAGCCGGAAATATATGTCCGCCTGTACCACCACCCGCGATAATGAAACGCTTACCGCTTCCGCGCTGCGCACTGGTTTCCTTATGTTGGTTTGCGTCTGACATTATTTAAATACCTTCTCAGGCGATCGCTTCTTTTTGTTGTGTTTTCCCTTCTGTCTGCTCCACGTTCCTGGCCACACTCAGAATAATTCCGATCGCCAGGCAGGTAAAAATGAAACTGGTTCCACCCATACTGACCAGCGGCAGGGTAACCCCCGTTACCGGAAATAAATTCACCGTTACTGCCATATTCGCCACGGCTTGTATGGCCAGTGTAAAACTCAGTCCCAGTGCCAGGAATGCGCCAAAGGCAAAAGGACAACGTTTGAAGATGCGGATACAGCGGTATAAAAACACGAGATAAATAAACATGATAAAGGCGCCGCCCGCAATACCGTACTCTTCAATGATAATCGCATAGATAAAGTCGTTATACGCCTGGGGGAGAAAATCACGGGTGGTACTGTTGCCGGGCCCCACACCGAAAAATCCGCCTTTTGAAATGGCAATCTTAGCCTGACTGGTCTGGTAGGCACCGCCATCAATATCTTCCTTACTGCCATAAATAAAACTCTCCACCCGGCTAACCCAGGTATCCACCCGGGCCGTGAGTGTACTGCCGGCAGTTTTTTTCGCAATCACCGGTTCCGTATCGTCTTTGTGCCGGAGTACCGCGGCGGAAATCAGTAACAAAACAGGGATCATCGCCACCCCGATCGTGATCAGGATATGTTTGGTATTCACGCGTCCGATAAATAATAACAACAGGCAACTGGCGCCGAGTAACAGGGCGGTTGACAGGTTGGCCGGTGCAATCAGCAGACAGGTAATAGCCACGGGCGTCATGACGGGCAGGAATCCTTTTTTAAAATCCTTGATCACATCCTGTTTCTTGCTGAGCAACCGCGCGAGATACATGAACAATGCCAGCTTGGCCAGATCCGAAGTCTGCATGGTCATGTTGATAATCGGGAGACGGATCCAGCGGCTTCCTTCATTCATTTTTACACCGAAAAACAGGGTGTAAATAAGCAAGGGCACCGATAACATGAATACAATCTTCGCCGCTTTGGAATAAAACGTATAATTAATCAGGTGGGCAAAATAGATCACCATTATTCCCACGCCGATAAAGGCCACCTGTTTGAACAGATAGATCTCCGTATTCCCTTTATAATTTTTATAGGCCAGTGAACCCGTGGCGCTGTAAACCGCCAGTAAGGAAACCAGCGTCAGCAAAACCACCAGGGCCCAGATCACCTTATCCCCTTTCGTTTTACTGAGGAGGTGCTGTGTATTGAAGGTATTCTTCAGCTCATTAAACCGTATGTCCCGGGTTGCTTCCATTTTTATAACTCTCTTACGGCCAGTTTAAATTGCGTGCCGCGGTCTTCATAATTTTTAAACAGGTCAAAGCTGGCACAGGCCGGACTCAGTAAAACCACATCCCCTTTCTCCGCGAAATGGAAAGCGGCATGAACGGCTTCCAGCGCGCTCTTTGTATCCACGATGGTGTTAACGGTACCGCCAAAGGCTTCATGAATCTTGGCGTTGTCTGTACCGAGGCAAATCACCGCCTTCACTTTCTCTTTAACCAGTTCTTCTATCAGGGAATAATCATTTCCTTTATCCACACCGCCGAGGATCAGTACGACAGGCTTCGACATGCTTTCCAGTGCATACCAGGTGGAATTCACGTTGGTGGCTTTACTGTCGTTGATAAATTCAACGCCGCGTACGGTAGCCACGGGCTCCATCCGGTGCTCCAGGCTCTGAAAATGCTGTACCGCGTCACGGATTTTATCCTTGCGGATATCCATGGTTGTTGCTGCCACACATGCTGCCATAGTATTATACTGGTTATGTTTGCCTTTTAAGGCGAAATCAAACACACTCATCCGGGTAAATTCCTGCCCGGTCCTTACATACATATCTCCGTCCTTGATAAAAGCGCCGTTTGGTAATTCTCTTTTCATACTGATTGGCAGTTGGTTTGATTTGATATTGTATTCGTTTAAAAATTGCATGGTTACTTCATCATCCGCGCAGTAGATGAAAAAATCATCCGGCTGCTGATTCATGATGATCCGGAATTTGCTCCGGATATAATTTTCGAATTTGTAATCGTAACGATCCAGGTGATCCTCGGTGATGTTGGTGAGAATGGCCACATCCGGCCGGAACTCCTTACAATCATCGAGCTGAAAACTGCTCAGTTCCACCACATACAATGGCCGCGGATCGAGGGCCACCTGTTTGGCAAATGATTCCCCGATATTTCCGACCAGCGCTGCATCCAGTCCCGCTTCCCTGCAGATATGATACGTAAGCGCGGTGGTGGTGGTTTTTCCATTGCTCCCGGTAATGGCAATAATTTTACTTTTCCCTTTAAACCGGTAAGCCAGTTCCACTTCGCTGATTACATTGATCCCGGCTGCCCTGATTTTTTTTACCATGGCCGCTTTTTCAGGAATGCCCGGACTTTTTACCACTTCACCGGCAGCCAGGATACGGGCTTCGGTATGTTGCCCTTCTTCAAATTCAATTCCTGCCGCCTGCAGTTCGTTACGATACGCCTCCTTCAAAGAACTTCCGTCGGATAAAAAAACAGTATAGCCTTCCTTCTTCGCGAGCAGGGCGGCCCCCACCCCGCTTTCTCCTCCACCCAGTATGACCATTTCTTTTCCCATAATCTTAAGTCCGTGTACGGAACACGGTCTTCATAAGTATTGGTTTTAAGTACAACTGCACCACAATTCGTTTACTTCAGCCAATCATTTTCATCAGGTCCGGTGCGGGGTTTTTCGGTTATACATTTCCTTTCTGCCTCCCGCCGGCAGTCAGGGTTTTATCTCAGTTTCAGTGTTACAATACTCAGCACCACCAGCAACACGGTTACAATCCAGAACCGGGTCACGATTTTCACTTCGTGGTAATTTTTCATCTGGTAGTGATGGTGCAGGGGCGACTTCAGGAAAATCCGGCGGCCTTCCCCGTATTTCTTCTTTGTGTATTTGAAATAGCTCACCTGGATCATCACGCTCAGGCTTTCCACGAAGAAGATGCCGCAGAAAATCGGGATCAGCAGTTCCTTGTGAACGATAATCGCGATAGCCGCGATGATACCGCCAAGGGTCAGACTGCCGGTATCGCCCATAAACATCTGGGCCGGATATGAATTGTACCAGAGGAAACCGACACAACCACCGATCATGGCCGCAATGAAGATGGACAACTCACCCAGGTTCGGGATATACATGATGTTCAGGTAATCTGCGAATACCAGGTTGCCGCTGGCATAGGCAAAAATGCCCAGCAACGCGCCGATCAATGCCGACGTACCCGTGGCGAGCCCGTCCAGCCCGTCAGTCAGATTTGATCCGTTGGATACCGCCGTAATAATGAAGATCACGATCAGGATATACAACACCCAAGTATAACCGCGCATGGATTCGGGCAGCAGTTTGGAATAATTGAATTCATGATTCTTTACAAACGGGATAGTCGTGATCGGTTCTTTGGATTCCACGAAATAATGGGTTGATCCGTTGTATTGTTTGGCCACTACGGTAGAATCCGTCGGCGGTACTTTACCTACATATTCGCGCCAGATTTTTACATCACTATTGAAGTACAGTGTGGCACCCACCAGGATACCGAGCCCCACCTGTCCCAGGATTTTAAACCAGCCCGCCAGTCCGTCCTTATTGGATTTCTTGTAATCCTTTCCCATTTTCTGGGCCATCCGTTTGCTGCGGAGTTTCAGGTAATCATCGATAAATCCGATGATACCCAGCCACACGGTGCTGATCAGCAGCAGTTGTACATATACATTGGTCAGGTCGGCCAGCAGGAGCGTCGGGATAATGATCGCCATAATGATGATGATCCCGCCCATGGTGGGTGTACCTTTCTTGCTTTCTTCTCCGGCCAGTCCTTCTTCACGGATACTTTCGCTGATTTGTTTTTTCTGTAAAAACCGGATCAGTTTTTTGCCATACACCAGGGTAATGAACAGCGACAGCAGTACTGCTGCCAGTACGCGGAAGGTGATGAATCCGAACAGGCGGCTGCCCGGAACTTCAATTCCTTCCTGATTGAGCCATTCAAATAAATGATGTAACATAGCTGCCTGCGGTTATAGGTTTACTTATTCAACATTTTAAAAAATTCAGTTACAATTTCTTTATCATCAAAGTGACTGCGCACTCCTTTTATTTCCTGGTACTTCTCGTGTCCTTTACCGGCCACCAGGATGATATCTTCTTTTTGCGCCAGGCTGATTGCGGTTTTAATCGCTTCTTTCCTGTCGGTGATCGAGATATACTTTCTTTTGTAGGCGGCCGACAATCCTTCTTCCATATCCCGGATAATCTGATCCGGTTCTTCACTCCGGGGGTTATCACTGGTAAAAATCACCCGGTCGCTGTGTTCACAGGCGGCTGCGGCCATAACGGGTCTTTTTGTTTTGTCCCGGTCTCCGCCACATCCCACCACGGTAATCACCTGCTCGTACCCTTTCTTCAGTTTTTTAATAGTGGCCAGTACATTCAGTAATGCATCAGGTGTATGCGCATAATCCACAATACCGATGATCCGTTCGTTGGCGGACACCTGGTAATCAAATCGCCCTTCGGCCCCGGTCAGCACACTGAGCGCGGTCAGCACTTCCTGTTTGTCTTCACCCAGGCAAATGGCGGCTCCGTAAACGGCCAGCAGGTTGTACGCATTGAATTCCCCGATCAGCAGAAAATTCACTTCCACGTCATTTACCGTCATCAGCAAACCATTCAGGCTGTTGTCAAGGATTTTTCCCTTAAAATCAGCCATGGTCTTCAGGCTGTAAAAGAACTTTTTAGCGACCGTATTCTGCAGCATCACGGCTCCCCGTTTATCATCCGCATTGCTGATGGCGAAAGCCGCCGCCGGCAATGAATCGAAGAAGGATTTTTTTACCCGGATATATTCATCAAATGTTTTGTGGTAATCCAGGTGATCATGCGTGATATTGCTGAAGATTCCGCCGGCATACTGGAGCCCGGCGATCCGGTGCTGGTGTACAGCATGTGAACTGGTTTCCATAAACACATGCGAACAACCGGCATCCGTCATCTGTTTCAGCAGGCTATTCAGACTGATGGCATCCGGTGTGGTATGCGTAGCCGGTACAATTACATCACCAATCCTGTTTTCCACGGTACTGATCAGTCCGCAGGTATATCCCAATCTGGTAAAGAGCTTATATAATAATGTTGCAATAGTCGTTTTGCCGTTTGTACCCGTCACCCCGGTCAGTTTCAGTCTTTCGGAAGGACGACCGTAAAAATTATGCGCCATATAGCCGGCAGCCACTGCACTGTTCTCTGCCTGTACATATACTACATGTTCTTTAATTACTGCCGGCCAGACTTCACATACCACAACGGTTGCACCCTGCTCAATGGCGGCATCAATAAACAGGTGTCCGTCGGCCGCGGCGCCTTTTACAGCAATAAAGGCAGTTCCGGGTTTTACTTTCCGGGAGTCCAGTTGCAGGCCGCTGATCTCCACCGCGGTGGAACCGGCAACTGTCCTGATCGGCACTTTATATAATACATCCTGTAAAACCACAACCGTTATTTACGTTCTTTTTTATTTTAACTCAGTTCCAGCAATACCGTTGTCCCTTTTACCAGGGCAGTGCCCGGTGCAATGGATTGTGCGGCAATTTTTCCCTTACCTGTAACCGTTACCTTTACACCCATATTCTCCAGCAGGTAAAGCGCGTCTTTCAGTCCCATGCCCCGTACATTCGGCATCACTTTCTTATTAACCGTACTCACTTTTACTACCGGCTGGTAATTGGCCGCGTATACGGTCGCCCAGTTATTGTTCAGGCAGGAATCCGCGTATTTTACCCTGAGGGTATTGTATACATTTTTGATGTCGGGGGTATAGCCGGCATAATAAAATGCGGAACTGTCTTTCTTCGCGGCAATCAGCGATGGATCCTTTTTGTTTACATACATCGCATAGAGCTTGGTGGCGATTTCACGGAATACCGGGGCCGCCAGTGTGCCACCGAAATGCGATGCCGCATGTGGTTTGGTACGCACGACCACGATGCAGGTGTATTGCGGACGTTCCGCCGGGAAATAACCAACAAATGTTGCCTGGTACACGCCATCCCCGTATTTGATTGGCCCATCGGATACGTGCGCTGTGCCTGTTTTACCGGCAACTGCAAAAGGAAGTTTATCAAAAGCCCGGCGGCCGGTTCCTTCTGTCACTACCATTTCCATGGACTTGCGGGCCACATTAATCACATCGGGTTTGCAAATGTTTTCGGATATGACCGTTGGCTCAAACTGCTTATACATTACCCCGTTTTGCTGGATGCTGCTGACCAGGTAAGGCTTCATCATCCTGCCGTTATTGGCGATAGCGTTATAGAGCATCAGTGTATGTAGCGGGCTTACCTGGATACCATAACCAAAACTCATCCACAACATATTTCCTTCCGCACTTCCTTTCTGGTTCAGCGGAGCCATCGTAGGTCTGGGTACATTGGCCAGGTCCACCGGCACTTTCGTATCCAGATGGAAGCGTTGCATATACTCTTTCAGTTCGGCCGGTTTCTGTGCAAAGGCTTTATAGGCCAGTTTGCTCATACCGATATTGGAACTGTGAGCGAAACATTCTTTTACGGTCAGTACCGGTTTGGGCTGACGTTCCGCATCGGTCACTATTTTATTCCCTACCTGCAGGCGGCCCGCCGTGCCTACTTCCACGAGGTCATCGGGACGGCTGGTACCTTTTTCCAGTACAGATAATAATGTAACCAGTTTGATAGTGGAACCGGGCTCGGTATTGCGCAGCGCGTAGTTATCATCTTCCCAATAGCTGCCATCCGGACGGCGTCCCAGATTGGCCATGGCCTTGATTTTGCCGGTGGCCGTTTCCATTACAATAGCGGTACCGTATGGACCTTCACATTGCTGCATCATGCGGAGCAGTGCTGTCTCGGTAATATCCTGTATCTGTACATCCAGTGTGGTATAAATATCTTTCCCGTTTTCAGGATCCGTTTCAGAACCTTCAATGGGAATAGCAGTACCCCCGGCGATATAGCGCACCAGTTTTTGTCCGCTTTTGCCGCTCAGCACACTGTCATAACTTCTTTCGAGGCCAACATTTTGTTTGCGGACTTTACCATCGCTGGCGATATGTTCGCGGGAAAGACCAATGGTACGGCTGGCCAGTAAGCCGAAAGGAGGCAGCCGTTTGCTGTTGGTTTCCACGATGATGCCGCTCTTGTTGCGGCCAAGACGGGCCAGCGGAAATTCACGGAAGGCTTTGTATTGTTCAAAGCTGAGTTTCTTTTTCAGCGGATAGTAGCGGGTATTCTTTTTATAGGCAGCTTTTAGTTCCGTTTTATATTGGGCGGTGGTTTTATCGCCAAAATAACCGGCCAATGCAAGTGCGAAAGAATCCACCTGTTCATAAAACCGGCGGCCTTTTTTTTCACGGAGTCCATCGGCATTAAAGTCAATATAGATATCAAAAGTGGGAATAGAAGCACTGAGCATCTGGCCGTCATCGCTGTAGATGGTGCCGCGCTGTGCATCCAGTTCAATAAAGCGTTGGTGAAGACTGTCGCTCATACTGCGCCAGTGTTCCCCTTCCGCCTGCTGGATATAGAAGGCTCTTCCGAGTACCAGTAAACTCAGTACCACGATACCGAGAAAACTGAGATATACTCTCCAAAGTATGTCACGTTTTACTTCCAATGCCCTTTGCTTGTGTCCGTTATTAGTTGTTTGTATCGATCACCACCGAAGCGGTCCGTCCTTTATTTAACCGTGCTGCTGTCACTGAGTACCACCGGCGATTCCGTCAGTTCTTTCAATCCCAGGGGTTCCACCGCTTTCACCAGTTCGCTTTGCTTGCTGCGTGAGATCAGTTCTCCTTTCACGGCCGTGTACTCGTACTGCAGTTCTTTCACTTCTTTCTCCGTGCGGTTGATACTGCGTATCGTTTTATCGGCCAGGTGCCCGTTGTAGATATACAGTACTGCCAGGAGCGCCAGGAATAAAAAGAACGGAACCTGTTTTACGATGGACTGATAATTCAGCCAGCGTTTCCAGCCGGGCTGTCCCGTTGTGGATTCCATTTCATTTTTTTGTTCGTCCGGCATACGCGTTTTTTCAGCAGTCGGTTGTTGGTTGTATCAACCGGCAAGGGTTGATTTCAAAGGATATAGCATTTCCAGAAGTTAGAATGCCTTTATAGTTGTTCGTTCGTTGTTCTTTTACCTGTACCCGCTGATCACTTACCTGTTTTCTCCGCCACTCTCAGTTTCGCGCTTCGCGATCTCGGATTTCTTTTCATCTCTTCTTCCGAAGGCCCGATGGGTTTCTTCGTGATAATTTTCAGTACACTTTCATTTACCGTAGTAGTAAAAGGATTCTCTTCGGGCTCATCGAATGAACCGCGTTTAAAGAAGTGTTTGACCAGTCTGTCCTCAAGTGAATGAAACGTGATGATGGCGACCCGGCCTCCGGGTTTCAGCAGGTTGGGGATTTGTTCCAGCATTGCTTTCAATGCTCCTAACTCATCATTTACCTCTATCCGTAAAGCCTGGAAAACCTGGGCGAAATACTTGTTGGGATTTCCTTTTACGACATCCCGGACTGCATTCTTAAACCCGTCAATTGTTTTCAGTGAGGCGGTATGCCTTACGTCTGCAATTTTCCGGGCCAGTGTTTTGGAGTTGGTTACTTCCCCATACTGTTCAAACAGTTTGTGCAACTGCTGTTCTGTATAGGTACTGACCACATCAAAGGCGGTCAGCGACTGACGCTGATCCATCCGCATATCCAGTGCGGCATTGAAGCGGGTGGAGAACCCTCTTTCTGCCTCATCAAACTGGTGACTGCTGACGCCCAGATCGGCCATAATACCATCCACTGCGGTGATCTGTTCTAACCGGAGAAAACGCTGCAGGTGACGAAAGTTGTGTGAAACAAATATTAATCTTTCGTCATCGGGCAGGTTCTTTTTCGCATCATCATCCTGGTCGAAAGCGACCAGTTTACCTTTTGCACCCAGCCTGGAGAGAATCGCTCTGGAGTGACCACCTCCGCCAAATGTGCAGTCCACATAAATACCGTCCGGTTGAATATTCAGGCCTTCCAGGGTTTCGCTGAGCAGAACAGGAATATGGTAGTCTTGTGAGTCAGCGGGTAAGCCGGATGCACCTTTTTGTTGATTGGGCTGTTCCATGCTTTTCCGTTTTAACTTTTCGACTTATCCGATCCGCTACCCAGTACCTGGTCGCCCAAATCACTGAATGTGTCCGAAGAAAGTGAATCAAAGATCTCTTTGTACTTATTACTATCCCAGATTTCTAATTTGTCTCCTGTTGCCATCAGCACAATGTCTTTCTGCAGTCCGGCATACGCCTTCAGGTTTGGCGGCAACAATATTCTGCCGGCGGTGTCGGGCTCCACGAATGTGGCGCCGTTCAGGAATGCCCGTCTGAACTCCCGTTGCTTGGGGTCAAACTCATTCAGGCCGGCGATCTTTTCAAAGAGTGGCTCCCAGGTCCGCATGGGATAAAGAGCCAGACATTTTTCAAATCCCCTGTTGATAACGAACCGGTTGGTCTCCTCTTCCGGCAACTGCCTCTTGAACCCCGCCGGGAGCAAGAAACGCCCCTTGGCGTCCAACGTTGCCTCGAATTCTCCGAGAAAGCCTGTCATTATCAAATAATTGGGTCAATTGCTATTAATTGACACAAAATAACACATTTTCCCACTTTGCACCCAAATTTTCGCTATTTTCTTTTTTCCACACCAGTTTTTAGATGAAAAACCGCTACCAGCAAGAGTTTTGGCCGATGGGAGCCGATTTTGAGCAAAAAGGTGGTGAATTAGGTGTGGATTGCGGTGGAAAACAGGTGCATAACCTGGAAACCGGGGCCTGAAGAAGTGAATGAGTAATGAATAATCAGTAATGAGTACCAATCGAAAAAACATTACAGTATTGAACCCTCTGCAAAATGAATGTTAAGTACTTTATATCAGTACGATCAGCTACTCATTACTCATTATTCATTATTCATTATTCATTATTCATTACTCATTATCTTCACCATACAACAGTCAGTTGTACCATGATACATCCCAAAGAACTTTCCATACTCGACTACACGTATCCGTTATCAGACGACCGTATTGCCTCTTTTCCCCTCAATGACAGAGATGCATCGAAGTTGCTCATCTATGAGAAAGGACAGATCAGTACAGACACCTATCGTCAGCTCGCCAATCATATTCCCGCTGATTCATTACTGGTATTCAATAACACCAAAGTGGTGGAAGCGCGTTTGCTTTTTCAAAAGAGTACGGGTGGGGTGATTGAGATCTTTTGTCTTGAACCACACGAGCAATATGCGGATATCACCAGTGCCATGTTGCAGACCGGTAAAGTATACTGGCAATGCCTGGTTGGTGGTGCGTCCAAGTGGAAAGCGGGACAGGTACTGGAGAAAAAGATCCGCTACCATAATGAAGAAATCACACTGCAGGCTTCCTATATAGAAAAACGAACGGGTTGTTTTATCATTGAACTCAGCTGGACCCCTGATGCATTGAGTTTTGCTGAGTTATTACATGCTGCAGGTGCCATCCCGCTCCCACCCTATATCAAACGCAAAGCTGAGGAGAGTGATACTGAACGATACCAGACGGTATATGCAAAACATGATGGTTCTGTGGCTGCGCCCACTGCGGGTCTGCATTTTACAGCACATATATTCAACGCACTCCGGGAAAAAAATATCCGCCATGACTATGTAACCCTGCATGTGGGTGCCGGCACGTTCAAACCGGTGAAGGCGGAGAAAATGAATGAACATGCTATGCATGCGGAATGGATCGATGTGAGTCAGGAATTTATCGGTCATTTGCTGGAATCCCTTACCGGGAATATCGTGGCGGTTGGGACTACTTCGCTGAGGACGTTGGAGAGTTTGTATTGGATCGGGAGAAAAGTGGTGAGTGGGGAGTGGTCAATGGTGAGTAGTGAGTGGTCAGCGGTGAGTGGGGGCATCTCGCAGTGGGAAGTGTATGAACGAAACGATAAGGATATAACTGCCGAAGCCTCCTTATCTGCGTTGCTGGATTGGATGAAGGCAACTAAACTCGAACGATTAGTAACGAAAACACAGATCCTGATCGCACCGGGCTATCAGTTCCGTATTATCAACGGACTGATCACTAATTTTCATCAGCCGCAATCGACGTTGTTATTATTGGTAGCTGCACTGATCGGTGAAGACTGGCGGAAAGTCTATGACTATGCCCTTACTAATGATTTCCGGTTTCTGAGTTATGGGGACGGGAGTTTGTTGTGGAGAGCGGTTGACGGGTTGAAAGGTTAACAGGTGAAAAGGATGAGCATCACTTATCCCCGCTTCAACGGTAAATCAATCGTAAACACACTTCCCTTGCCCAGTGTACTCTCCGCCTTGATATCACCATTGTGCGCTTCCACCATGGTTTTTACATAGCTGAGACCGAGACCAAAGCCTTTTACATTGTGCACATTGCCGGTATGGGCGCGGTAGAAACGTTCGAAGATGCGTTTCACGGTATCGCGGTTCATACCGATGCCATTGTCTTCGATGCGGAAGGTGAAATATTTACTGCCCGACTGGGTACTGATGCGGATATATGGCGGCACATTGTCCTTGGCATATTTTACAGCATTGTCCACCAGGTTATTGACCATATTGGAAAAATGGACTTCATCCGCGTCAATCAGGTCATTGGTGGCATTGAGTAACAGGTCAACCTTCCCGTTCTTACTTTCCAGCTGCAGGGCAAAATTATCCACCACTACATTGATCACTTCATGCACATGAACGGGCTTGAGGTTCAGTTCCACTTCCTGTTTCTCCAGCTGCGAAGCCCGGAGTATGGTTTCCACCTGCCGGTTCATCCGCTGATTCTCCTCTTTAATAATGCCGCTGAAATAACGCAGCTTGTCTTTATCGCTGATTACTTTATCATTCCGCATGGCATCCACCGCCAGCGATATGGTGGCAATAGGCGTTTTAAATTCATGTGTCATGTTATTGATAAAGTCATTCTTGATTTCCCCCAGTTTTTTCTGCCGCAACATGGTACGGACGGTCAGGTAAAAAGCGGCGATAATAATAATGGTAAAAAGAATACTTGAACCAATCCGGAAACGAAGATCTTTCAACACCAGGCTTTTGATATCGGGTATCACCACAAACAATACTTCACTGGTGGTCAGGTTCTCTCCCGCCGTGCCGCTGAAGGCCTCCAGCAATACCGGGCAGGTCCAGTTATTGACGGTATCCTCATAGGCCGTTACAAAACTGGGAGATACAATTTCAAATATATTATTGTCGAACTTATCAAAAGAGGCAATGCCAAACTCAAACGTGATATTCTTCAGCTTGTTCTGTAAAAAAGTCTTCCTGATTCTGTTATTGATATCCTCCACACTAAAGCGCTGACCAATGGTAATGGGTTTAAACATTTCCATTCTGAAATCATCCACCAGCAAACCCCGTTTGGTGTTGCCGGGCGTAAAACCTCCTTTATGCTGTGCCAGTTCATTACCCACCATTTTTGTCGCCTCTTCCACACTGTGCTTGATCTGTTCCTGGCGCAGGAGCACCATGTTATTAATCCAGGATACCTGGATCAGGATCAGTCCGATCAGGGAAAGCGATATCAACACCGTAATTATGGTAAAAATGCGTTTCACGACTTATTATATGGGGTTGTAATATACTGCATCCGGTTTATTTTCAACGAACAGGACCGTTGGCAAATGTACGAAGCCGCTGCCGGCCGTCTATACCCTGCCGGCGGTACAGAGCTGAATTTAACGGCTTCTTTAACTTTTACCGGGAAAGCCGGACCATTTTGCAACATAAATTTTAAAAATTCAATTTTCATCTTAAATTGAAGCATGATAGCACCCGGTCCCGGTATATTACTGATAGCGGATCCCTTTCTGAAAGACCCGAATTTCCTCCGGTCGGTGGTTTTACTTTGCGAACACCAGACAGAAGGCAGCTTTGGTTTTGTACTGAACCGCCAGCTGGATGATACCCTGGATCAGCTGGTTCCCGGATTTGAAGGAATGGTTTTCCCTGTATTTGACGGGGGACCGGTACAGAAAGACTCCCTTCATTTTCTGCACCGGTTACCCGATGCCATTCCCGGCGGACAGGAAATAGTAAAAGATGTGTACTGGGGCGGCGACTTCGACGCAATCCCCGACCTGGCAAAAGCGGGGTTGCTCAACGCATCCAATATCCGTTTCTTTATCGGTTATTCCGGCTGGGGCGAAGGCCAGCTGCAGACGGAAATGGAAGAAAAAACATGGTTAACGGTAGCGGCTAACCGAAAACTGGTTTTCCATCAGAACCACCTGGAAATATGGAAAGATTCCCTGCGTCTGCTCGGCGGGGAGTTTGAAATGATGATCAATTTCCCGCTGGATCCCCAGCTTAACTAATACATATGAAAAAGTTTTTCTTCCTGCCGGTGCTTCTCCTGGCCTTGTCCGGGCTGCGCTGTTCCACCCTGAAGAAAATGGGACTGGTACCCACCGAACTGGAAATGGCCACTGGTCTTAAAGAAGCCCTCTCACAGGGACTCTTCAGGGGACTCGATGCATTTTCGGACAGTACCGGTAATCCACTGGTTCGCTTTGTATTTCCGGGAGAAGCGCAAAAAATTGAAAATACCCTGCGCGATCTTGGCTTTGATAAAACCATTAACCAGGTAACCGGAAAATTCACCAGGGCGATGCGTTCCGCCGTATCGGTTACCAAACCGGCTTTTCACGCGGCATTGAAGAGTATGTCTGTAAAAGACGCGGCCGGCATCCTGGTTACCGACAATCGTCATGCCGCCACCGATTATTTTAAAGGCAGTATGAAACCTGCTTTGATGACCGGTCTGCGTCCGGTAGTGGACAGCACTATCAGGGCGGAAGGGGCGGATAAAGAATGGAGCAGTATCACCGGCATTTATAACAGTATCCCTTTTCTGAGCAAACCGCTGGAAAGCAACCTGACAGATTTTGTAACCGCCCGTGTAATAGATGGTGTATTCCTGATGGTGGCCAATGAAGAAGAAGAGATCCGCGCCAAATACGCACTCCGCAAAACCGACCTGATGAAAAAAGTATTCGGTTATGCGGAACAGGAACTGAAGAAACGATTAAACCAGAAATCCTGATCCGTTATGCTGAAACGTATTATTTTCCTGTTTCTGTTCGCAGCAGTTATTCTCCCTCTTTTTTCCTCTTTTTCTGCAAAGAAGAAAAAAAGAGTGCTGGTGTTTTCTAAAACCGCCGGTTTCCGGCATACTTCGATTCCGGCCGGAAAAAAAGCCCTGATTGAACTTGGCAAAACAAACGGGTTTATTGCTGATACCACGGAAGATGCCACGCATTTTAATTCCGAAAACCTGGGGCAATATGATGCAGTTGTTTTCCTGAGTACTACGGGAAATGTACTGGATAGTAACCAACAGCTGGCCTTTGAAAAGTTTATACAATCCGGAAAAGGGTTTACGGGTATTCATGCCGCCACCGATACGGAATATGACTGGCCTTGGTATGTGGGGCTGGCAGGAGCCAGTTTTGAGAGCCATCCCCAACAACAAACGGCACGGCTGTACCGGATCGAAAAAAATCATCCGGCCACAGCGGCATTACCGGATAACTGGGTTCGTTTTGATGAATGGTATAATTTTAAAAATATCAATTCGACCACCCATGCTCTGCTGAACATTGACGAAAGCAGTTATAGCGGAGGAAAAAACGGGGATAATCATGTTGTATCCTGGTACCATGAATATGATGGCGGCCGCGCATTTTATACCGCATTGGGACATACCGATGCTTCTTTTTCAGAACCTTTGTTCCTGACACACCTGGCAGGTGGTATAAAATGGTCGCTGGGTTTAAAATAAAAAAGCGGATGTTGTTTAAAACATCCGCCTGTAGAAATCAGTTTGACTGCTTATAATTCCACAGCGCCTTCCACCAGTACAGTAACTTTATTGTTCAGTACTTCCACAAAACCGCCCTGTACGTCATAATTCGCCGCAGCGGCATTGGTTTTATCCTTCAGTACTTTCACTTTACCGGCTTTCAGGGCACTGACCATGGGCGCGTGCTTGTCCAGTACTTCAAAGCTTCCGCTGATACCGGGCATTTGCACCCCGTATACTTCGCCGCTGAACAGCTTTTTCTCCGGTGTTAATATTTCTAAGTTCATAATTGCTTTTTTTTACATTCCCACAATTGGCTAATCGACAATTCGGCATACTGGCTAATTGGCACATCGGCTAATTGGCACATCGGCAAATCGTATTACCCCTGGGCGGCGCTCATCAGTTTCTTACCTTTTTCGATCGCATCATCAATGCTACCTACCAGGTTGAAGGCTGCTTCCGGATATTCATCCACTTCTCCGTCCATGATCATATTAAAACCACGGATGGTTTCTTCGATCGGAACGAGTACGCCTTTCAGACCGGTAAAGGCTTCCGCTACGTGGAAGGGCTGAGACAGGAAACGCTGTACTTTACGGGCGCGTTGTACCACCATTTTATCTTCATCACTCAGCTCATCCATACCGAGGATGGCGATGATATCCTGCAGTTCTTTATAACGCTGAAGCATGGACTTCACGCGGTTGGCACAATCGTAGTGTGCATCACCCACGATCAGCGGAGACAGAATCCTTGAAGTAGAGTCCAGGGGATCCACCGCGGGGTAGATACCAAGGTCAGCGATTTTACGTGACAATACGGTAGTGGCATCCAGGTGAGCGAAGGTTGTCGCCGGAGCCGGGTCGGTAAGGTCATCCGCCGGTACGTATACCGCCTGTACGGAGGTAATGGATCCGTTTTTAGTAGAAGTGATACGTTCCTGCATGATACCCATTTCAGTTGCCAGTGTAGGCTGGTAACCCACCGCTGAAGGCATACGACCCAGCAGGGCTGATACCTCAGAACCGGCCTGGGTGAAACGGAAGATATTATCTACGAAGAAAAGGATATCACGTCCTTTGCCTTGTCCATCGCCATCACGGTAGTATTCAGCGATAGTCAGACCGGAAAGTGCCACACGGGCACGGGCACCGGGGGGTTCGTTCATTTGACCGAATACAAATGTGGCTTTGGAGTCGGCCAGTTCTTTCATATCCACTTTGCTCAGATCCCATCCGCCTTCTTCCATACTGTGTTTGAAAGAATCACCGTATTTCATGATACCGGCTTCGATCATCTCACGCATCAGGTCATTTCCTTCACGGGTACGCTCACCCACACCGGCAAATACAGACAAACCGGAATAGGCTTTCGCGATATTATTAATCAGTTCCTGGATCAGTACGGTTTTACCTACACCCGCACCACCAAACAGTCCGATCTTACCACCTTTTGCATAGGGCTCGATCAGGTCAATTACTTTGATCCCTGTAAACAGTACTTCCGTAGCTGTACTCAGGTTTTCAAACATGGGGGGCAGGTTGTGGATCGGACGGCCACCTGCTTTACTAACTGCGGGTAATCCGTCGATGGGATCGCCGGTTACATTGAACAGACGTCCTTTGATACCTTCGCCAATGGGCATGGCAATCGCAATTCCGGTATCCACTACTTCAGTACCGCGAACGATACCTTCCGTACCGTCCATCGCGATGGTACGAACACTATCCTCACCCAGGTGTTGCTGTACTTCAAGTACCAGGATATCACCATTTTCTTTTTTCAGTTCCAGTGAGTTGTAGATCTCGGGAAGTGTGCCATCAAATTGCACGTCGATTACCGCGCCGATGACCTGTTTTACTTTACCTACGTTTGCCATGATTTTGTGTTTATTTGGAGGCCGGGAATACCGGTATTTTCAGGCCGCAAAGGTAAGGGGGCGGGCTTAATCCGCCAATTTGAAAATTAAAGATATTTTATTGTGGAAAAGCCGTTGAAAACCAGGCCTGATAAAGCCTGTAACAGCCACCCGGGCACCCCTTTTACCCTTTCTTGCGGATAATCAGGCCCAGTGAGGTTACAACAAACCGTCCGACCTGGAGTTTTACATGCACTTCCTGCCTGTGCGGGGTAATGTCGACCATAAAATCTTCGGGCATGCCGCCGATAGAATAGTCCGTTTCTTCCACGAAATGCCCCTCGTCCCTCAGTTCCCCGATAACCCGGTCAATATCCCGCTGGCGGAATATTATGGTATCGTTCAGATCCTGGGTTTCGTCATTACTGGAAATATTGAATTCAGTAGTATGTACGGCCCAGCCCCCGGGTCTCAGGGTATTGAGTTGATTTTTCAGGAAGGCCAGTCCTTTTTCAATACTTCCGAGGTGTTCGAAGGAACAACTGGACCAGTTAAAATCGAAGCCTTGCAGGTTTTCCGGAATAGCATTCATGTCAAGTGGCTGGTACCCGACCAATTCCCTGAATCGTCCTTCCTCACAGAGCTGCCGTGTATTCAGGGAATCCAGGCCAACACAGAGCTGCCCGGTTTTCTTCCATCCTTTCTCTTTTCCCTGTGCCGGATAAATATCGGTGGCCAGGATATGGCAGCCGTAATTGGCAAAAATGGAGGGGGCCGGTTCTGTGCCAACCGCAAATACCAATCCATGACTTCCCCCGTGTATACAATCACGCTCCCATAAGGCCTGCATATTGTAGGCATATTCCCATTGTTTGCGGTGATACCGGGGCTTTTCCTTCATTTCAAAACACCAGCGATGATACCAGTCTTTATGAAAATCCTGTGCCTTGCAGAGTTCAGATCTTCTTCTGCCTGCTTCCTGTGTCAGGGAATTTGTCCAGGTTCTTTCTGTCATATCAGGATATTTAGCCTGCCAGTGAACGGTATACGGCAAGGTACTCTTTTGCTTTCTCCTTCCAGGCAAATGACTGTCCCCGCAGCCGTATCTGATCGGCCAGGCCGTTGCTGTTGTAATGAGCCATGCCATCACGGAAAACATGCTGCATGTGTACGCGGTCAAAAGAAGAAAAATAAAAAGCTGTATCCCCACCAATCTCAGGTAATGAAGTAAGGTTGGATAAAAAAACGGGTTTGCCAAACTGCATAACCTCTACTACGGGTGCTCCAAAACCTTCCGCCAGTGAGGGATGCACAAATGCCAGGCAATTGGCATAATACCATGCTTTTTCTCCTTCAGAAACAGGTCCTGTGAGGAACAACCGATCCGCCACTCCTATTGCAACGGCGGCGGCCCTTATATAATTTACATAATCCGGTTCATCAAGCCGGCCGGCAATAATCATTTCAATAGATTCGTCTTCCAGCAGGGGCAGCAGTACATGATAATTCTTTTTCTTATTCACATAGCCCATGCCAAACAGGAATGGCCGACGGGGACGGTATGAACCGGCAGTCAGTTCAGGCGCCTGCACCTGATGCGTACCGTTGTGTATTACATGCAGGGGCCGGTTACCCGTATCACAATATTTTATCACATCCGACCGGGTAAAGGAGGAAATACACACGATTGCGTCCGATTTGCTGATCAGCGACTGGGTATGTGCCAGGCTCTTCGTCTGTTCTTCTTTTGATTTTCCTTCGTGCAGAGGGTTCAGGTCATGTATGGTCAGCAGTATTCTCAGTCCGGGGTATTTTCGCTTATCGGGAATAATTCTTCCACTCTGGAAAGGTGCATGCCAGATGGCACAATCACGCAGGTAGGGCTTAAATACCTTTTGTAAAATCCCTTTTTTTTCAATGACACAGTTTGCCCGGTCACGGAAAGCCCCACTGGCTGCAGGCGGAACATAGTATTTCATACTTAAATCCGGGTCATCACGGAGTAAATCGCCCATTTCTTTTCCCAGGTTAAGACAATAATGATACAGCCCCGAATGAGGATATTTCATCAGGTCGCAATCCAGCAGTATATTTTTTTTATGTGCAGGCATAGAATGAACGTTAAAATTAGTGTACGCCGGTATTACCTGTGTAATCTGGGCATTAACTCTTTTATTGGTTACAAACAGTCAACTGAACTTTACTAAAATGAAGTTGGGGCATTATTTTTGGGAGATCCGGGGTATGGCGACCTGCGCCGGTTACCCTTTCAATTTTAAACCGGTATATGCATAAAATCATTTTTGATTGTGAGCGGATGAAATACCCGGATACAGGGCTGTACCATTATTGTAAGAATCTCGGGCGCTACCTGGAGAAAAATATCCGGTTGCAGGAAGAACAATTGTTCTTTTACACACCGCCGGGAGAGCAGGACTGGTCGTTCCGGCAAAGCAATCATATTACACAGCACCCGTTGCATAAATTTGTTTTACCGGCTACCGGCCAATTTGATATCTGGCATGCCACGTATCAGAATACGCATTATATACCGATGCGGAACCGGAAAGTCAGGGTGGTACTGAGTATTCATGATCTCAACTTTCTTTATGATGATAAAAAATCACCGGCAAAAAAGCAGCAATACCTGCATTACCTGCAGCAACTGATTAACCGTGCCGACGCCCTTGTCTGTATTTCTGAATTCAGCAGAAAAGATGTACTCCGGCATTGCGATATAAAAAACAAACCGCTTACAGTTATTCACAACGGCAGTAACCTGCTGGAAGAACCTGTGCTTTCCGAAAAATCATATCGCCCGGCAAAACCCTTTCTTTTTTCCATTGGCGTAATGCACCGCAAAAAGAATTTTCATGTATTACTCCCGTTGCTCCGGCAAAATACCATGGAATTGCTGATAGCCGGGAGACATGAAGATGACCGCTATTTGTCTTTTATCCGTGAAGAGTCCGTGAAAATGGGAGTGGAAGACAACCTGAAACTGCTGGGGCCGGTTACAGAAAAAGAAAAGTCCTGGTACTATAATAATTGCCGGGCGTTTGCTTTCCCTTCCGTATCGGAAGGATTCGGGTTGCCGGTGGTGGAAGCGATGAGTTGCGGCAAACCCTTGTTCCTGTCCGACAGGACGGCCCTGCCTGAAATCGGAGGTGATGTATCTTTTTATTTCAAAGAGTTTGGGGAGGCGCACATGCAACAGGTTTTTCACGAAGGCATGGAGACCTATCATACAAACGCTCTGTCGCGGAAAATCCAGGAACGCGGCGCGCATTTCAACTGGCATAAAGCGGCAAAAGAGTATCTTGCCGTATACCGTTCGCTTTATTGATTCACGGCCGTTCACAATATGAAAGTTTATAAGCGCCTTCTTTCCTATGCCCGTCCTTTCCGGTGGTTTTTGCTGCCGTTTTTTTCGTTTACGATACTGGCCGTTTTTTTTACCGTATTTCAATATGCGTTGATCATTCCGTTACTGAATGTATTATTTGATACCAGTGCAACGCCGTCGGCTCCCCTTCCTTCATTCTCCGTATCCGGTAATTTTATAAAAGACCTTTTTTATTACCAGGTATACCGGCTGAAAGCCCTGCATCCCGCATATGCGCTTTATTTTATAACCGCCATCCTGGTTATAGCGGTATTACTGGCCAACCTGTTCCGTTATCTGGCACAACGTACCCTGATCAGGGCCAGAACCCTGTTGGTAAAACGGATACGGGAAGCCTTGTTTGAAAAAATCAACAGTCTCCATCTCGGCTTTTTTACCAGGGAACATAAGGGGGATCTGATTTCCCGGATGAACAGTGACGTGTTTGAAATAGAAGGCGTGGCTGCCGGTTCGCTGGAAGTACTGATCCGCGAACCCGCTATGATCATTGGTTATTTTGCGGCGTTATTTACCATTTCCACACCCCTTACTTTATTTACATTAATTATTATTCCGGTGTCCGCGCTCGGTATTGCCACGGTACAGAAAAGACTGAAGCGGGATGCCAATGATGCACAGGCTTCCATCGGGCGATTGCTGACCATCATGGATGAAACCTTAACCGGTATGCGGATTATCAGGGCTTTCAATGCCACTGCTTTTACCCTTAAAAAATTCAGTACAGAAAATGACCGGTACCGCGAGGCAAGTCTGCAGGGGTTCAAACGCCGGGAAATGGCGCCTGCCTTTTCAGAAGCGGCCGGTGTTACCGTGGTGGCCGGTATATTATTATATGGAGGGAGGCTGATCCTTGGGCGCGCCGCCGGAGAACCCGGTTTGCAGGCCAGTGAGTTCATCGCTTTTATTGCCATTTTTTCCCAGGTACTGCGCCCTGCCAAAGCCATGGTTGTGGCGGGTGCCAATATCCAGCGCGGCCGTGCTGCGGGTGAACGGATCATGGATTTGCTGGACAGAAATCCGGAAATCCGTGATAAAGAAAATGCCGTTGCTTTACCCGGTTTTCAGAAGGCCATTGAATTCAGGGATGTGCATTTCAGTTATACACAAACCCCGGTGCTGAATGGTATCAGTTTTACCATTGATAAAGGAAAAACAGTAGCCCTGGTGGGTGTATCGGGAGCCGGCAAATCCACTATTGCTGACCTGATTCCCCGTTTTTATGATGTTACGGACGGAGCCATTCTTATTGACGGCATGGATCTGCGCGATTATAAAATGGAATCACTGCGCAGTCACATGAGTTTTGTTACACAGGAAAGTTTCCTGTTTAATGACAGCATCTTCAACAATATTGCCCTTGGCCATCCCGATGCAAATCCGGCATTGGTTATAGCCGCCGCCCGGGTTGCCAATGCCCATGATTTTATTATGCAGACGGAGGAAGGTTATCAGACCCAGGTAGGTGACCGGGGTATCCGGTTATCCGGCGGACAACGGCAACGGATCTGCATCGCGCGTGCGGTTTTTAAAAACCCGGCCATCCTGATATTGGACGAAGCCACATCCGCACTGGATACGGAATCCGAACGGCTGGTACAGGATGCACTGAGTAAACTGATGCAGGGTCGTACCACCCTGGTAATCGCGCACCGGCTTTCAACCATAATAGAAGCCGATGAAATCCTGGTATTACATGAAGGCCGGATTATAGAACGGGGCCGGCATCATGAACTGGCGGAAATGGAGGACGGATTGTACCGGAAATTCACCCGGATGCAGCAGATTGCATAACCCTCAATTCGGGCTGATCTTTATTACATTTGCAGCATGCAGCTTACTGAAGTTACTACCGCTCAACTGGAAAAGGCATTTATACAGGTTAATGTGGTTATAAATAAGGATGACCCCAATTATATCCGTCCGCTGGACAAGGATATTAAAGAGGTATTCAATCCGGAAAAAAACAAAGCCTTTCGTTTTGGAGAAGCCACGCGCTGGGTATTAACAGACGGGGATGGTAAACTGATCGGACGGGTAGCCGCTTTTGTCAATAAAAAATACCGCACCAAGGGTGATGAGTTCCCGGTAGGCGGCATAGGATTTTTTGATTGTATCAATAACCAGGATGCAGCCGATATGTTATTTGATGTAGCCAGGCACTGGTTATTGCAGCGGGGCATGGAAGCCATGGATGGCCCGATTAATTTCGGGGAAAGAGACCGCTGGTGGGGACTGATGGTGGATGGCTTTCAACCTCCGCCCTATTGTATGAACTACAATAAACCCTATTATAAAGAATTGTTTGAACGGTACGGTTTCCGGTGTTTTTTTAACCAATACTGTTACGGCCTGAATCCTAAAAAAGAATTGTCCCAAAAAATACTGGACCGGCATGCGTTGATTGCAAAAGATCCGGCCTTTTCAGCCAGACATATCCGTAAAAACCAGTTGCCAAAATTTGCCGCGGATTTCGCCTTTGTCTATAATAAAGCCTGGGCCGGTCACGGGGGTATGAAGGAACTGAAAACGGAACAGGTGCTGGCCCTGTTCAATAAAATGAAACCGGTGATGGATGAAAAAATTGTCTGGTTTGTCTATCATAATGAAAACCCCATTGCCTTATTTGTCAACCTGCCTGATCTGAACCAATGGTTTAAATATTTAAACGGGCAGTTTGATCTCTGGCATAAACTGAAATTTCTCTGGATCAAACTGACCAAAAAGAATAAACGGTTTACGGGTATTGCCTTTGGGGTAATCCCCGAATTCCAGGGAGCCGGGGTGGATTCCTACCTGATTAATGAAGCAAAAATGGTGGTGCAACCCTATACTCCTTATACTGAATACGAACTGCAATGGATCGGCGACTGGAATCCGAAAATGCTAAACGTTGCCGAACATTTTGGAGACACTTACCGTTCGCGCCAATTGATTACTTACCGGTATATCTTTGACCGTACCCGGGAGTTTAAACGGCATCCCGTACTGAATTAAACTTATCAACAGGATCCGGTTAAATTCGCCGGCAACCTTCCGGTTTATTAAATTGCACCCGGTATGGATAAATTCATCGTTTCTGCAAGAAAATACAGACCCCAGACCTTTGATACGGTTGTGGGACAAGCACATATTACCACCACCCTGAAAAACGCGATAAAGAATCAGCAGCTGGCACATGCCTTCCTGTTTTGCGGTCCGCGGGGTGTGGGCAAAACCACCTGTGCCCGTATTCTGGCAAAAACGATCAATTGCGAAAAGCCAACTAAAGACGGGGAAGCCTGTGACAAATGCCAGAGTTGTACTTCGTTTAATGACGGGGCTTCCATGAATTATTTTGAACTGGATGCCGCGTCCAACAACTCGGTGGATAATATCCGGGACCTGGTGGACCAGGTTCGCTTTGTTCCGCAAACCGGGAAATATAAAGTGTATGTGATAGATGAGGTACATATGCTCAGTTCTTCGGCCTTTAATGCTTTTTTGAAAACACTGGAAGAGCCGCCCTCCTATGCCATTTTTATATTGGCAACTACGGAAAAACATAAGATACTGCCCACTATCCTGAGCCGTTGCCAGATTTTTGATTTCAAGCGCATCACTACCAATGACACGGTGGAGCACCTGGAAGAAATATGTACCAAGGAAGAGATTCAGGCGGAGAAAACCGCACTACAGATCATCGCCCAGAAAAGTGAAGGCTGTATGCGGGATGCGTTGAGCATACTGGATAAGATTGTCAGTTTTACCAATGGCGAACTGAACTATGCCAATACACTGGAGCACCTGAATATACTGGATGCGGATTATTATTTCCGCCTGCTGGACCATATGCAGCAGCAGGACCTCGCCGCTGCAATGTTATTATATGACGATATCAACCGGAAAGGATTTGAAGGCGACCTGGTGTTGAATGGCATGGCGGAATTTATCCGGAACCTGCTGGTCTGCAAAGATGAGAAAGCGGCTGTATTGCTGGAAGCGGTGGAAAGTTTCAAAAGCAGGTACCTGGAAACGGCGAAAAAAGTGCAGGCTGCCTTACTGATCAGTGCACTGAATATCCTGAACGAAGCGGAAATAAATTATAAAGCGGCCCGGAATAAACGACTGCATGTGGAGCTTACCCTGATCAAGCTCTGTTATCTGCAACAGGCCCTTGAATTGACAGCCGGTGCGGGAAGCAGCGGCAAAAAAAAAATAACTGAAGGCGCGCAGGCATTTCGTACCCGTGCTATCCGTTCCATGACGGTAAAAGTGCCCCCAGCTGCCAATGCTACTGAAACTACACCTGTACAGGCAACAGGTGCCCGCCTGCTCATTGAAACGGGCCTGCCACAACCTGCGCAACCGGTAGCTGCTGCACAACCCGTAGTCAAAACAACAGATAATGCAGCCCCGGCATCCGGTAAACTTTCCGCATTAGATAAAATCAGGCAGCAGTACCAGGGCAGCGGAGAGGTGGTGGAAGCCATTAATCAGCCGATCCTGGAAGACCTGTTGCGCAAGGCCTGGGAGGAATATATCGTACAATTAAAAGCGGCCCGTAATCCTGCTGTGGCGCCATTTCAGCTGGCTATATTACGGGTAAAAGATGAAAACTCTTTTGAAGCGGTAACTGCCAATAATATTGAGCAGAAGTTTATTGAACAGGAACGGAATATGTTGTTCCAGTTTCTTAAACAACGGCTGCATAATAAACTCCTGCAGTTTACAGTGATTGTGGAAGAGCAAAATGATACCCGCACTCCTGTTGAAATCCCCCTAACATCGAAGGAACAGTTTGCCCGGATGTCGGAGCAATACCCCGCGATCCAGGAATTAAGAGACCGGCTAAAGCTGGAACTGGATTATTGACCGGTCCGGCTGGCCCCGGTCAGCGTGATTTCCACGGCTCGCCAAAACCCCTGAGAAACTATCCTGCCATGACGGTACCTGATGGTGGCCGGTCAATTGCCGTTTTTACCTTAATTTCGGCCAAAATTTAACGGCACATGGCTGAAGTGATATTAATGCCCCGGCTGAGCGACACAATGACCGAAGGAGTGATAGCTGCCTGGCATAAAAAAGTGGGCGATTCTGTAAAGAAAGGAGATCTGCTGGCAGAAGTGGAAACGGATAAGGCTACGATGGAACTCGAGAGTTATAAAGACGGAACGCTGCTGCATATTGGCACTGCCAAAGGCGGTAAACTCCAGGTAAATGATCTGCTGGCCATTATCGGACATGCCGGCGAAGACATTTCCGGCTTATTGGGTGCCCCGACAGCAGTGGCTGCTCCGGCTCCGGCAGTAGCAACAACTCCGGCACCCGCCACTGTTACCAATACAAGTACGGGTATTGATATTTCCAAAATGGATGAAGTAGTACTGATGCCCCGGCTGAGTGATACCATGGAAGCAGGTGTGATTGCTGCCTGGCATAAAAAGGTAGGAGATACTGTAAAAAAAGGAGAAGTGCTGGCGGAGATTGAAACAGACAAAGCCACCATGGAACTGGAAAGTTATAAAAACGGCACCCTGTTATATACAGGCGCGCAGCAAGGTGAAAAAATACTGGTGAATGACCTGCTTTGTATTATCGGGGAAAAAGGGAAAGTGGATGTGGATGCAATTGTAGCAGCAGGTAAAGGCGGCACTGTTGCCCCTGTTGCCGCTACAGCAGCAGCCCCAACACCTGCAGCTGCTGCCACACAAACGCCTGCTGTTACTGCAACCGTATCAGCGGATGAAAACGGGCGTGTAAAAGCCTCTCCGCTTGCGAAAAAAATTGCAAAAGAAAAAGGAGTTGATCTGCGCCTGTTACAGGGAAGTGGTGATGGAGGAAGAATTATAAAAGCAGATATTGATAATTATACACCTGCTGCAGTATCCAGCCCGGTTGCTGCAACACCTGCTGCTGTCTCTGCCCCGGTTGCCGCTTTCACAGGCGGAGCCGAAGAAGGTTATACCGATATTCCGAATTCACAAATGCGGAACGTGATTGCGCGCCGCCTGGGTGAAAGCAAATTCAGCGCCCCGCATTTTTATCTGACGATGGAAATCAATATGGATAATGCCATGACGGCAAGAACCACATTGAATGAACACAGTCCGGTGAAGATCAGTTTTAATGACATGGTGGTAAAAGCAGTGGCTCTTGCCCTGCGTCAGCACCCAGCCATTAATGCTTCCTGGCTGGGGGATAAAATCCGTCGTTACAAGCATGTACATGTAGGCATTGCCGTTGCCATTGAAGATGGACTGATTGTGCCTGTAGTACGGTTTGCCGATCAGAAAACACTGCCCCAGATTGCCGCTGAAAGCAAGGAACTGGCGGGTAAGGCCAAGGGCAAAAAACTGCAGCCCAATGAATTTACCGGTAATACTTTCACCATCTCCAACCTGGGCATGATGGATATTGATGAATTTACCGCCATTATAAATCCGCCCGACAGTGCTATTATGGCGGTTGGCCGTATTAAGGAAACTGTAGTTCGTAAAGGTGAAGGATTTGGGGTCAGTCATTTCATGAAAGTAACCCTGAGTTGTGATCACCGCAGTGTGGATGGTGCTTCCGGTGCCGCCTTCCTGCAGACATTCAAAAAGTATCTGGAGAATCCGATCACGATGTTATTATAACCCGGCAATCTGTTTTTCTAAAGCCGCCCTTCACGGGCGGCTTTTTTTATCCGGTTCCTGATTGGCAGGGTTGTTGTGATTCAAAACATACGCTTAATTTCTATTAAGAGTTAAACCTTAATTGAACAAATAACGACTGCAAATCACAGACTTATGTTTGCCACCCCTTTACCTTTCCAATATAATTTTCTGGTATGACAGAAAGAGAAGAAACGGAATTTTCCTGGAGTACGATGTTTTTAGTAACCGGTGTATCCGGATTCGTTTTCAGTCTGGCCTTAAAACTCCTGGATGGGCAACATTCCCCCCTGCTCTTGTGGATTGGAGGTATTGCAACAGGCCTTTGGCTAACCCAGTTCCTGATTAATTTTATAGCCAGAACTATTTCAGGTAAAAAAACCAGTCAATAGTACGCTCTCACAATCCGTATCGTATTCTCCTGCTTGCTTCTGAATAAATTTTCATGCATGTCAATGCTGACCATTTCAACTTGTAACTGGCTGGCATATATTTTCAATAATTTTTGAAATTTCAATACCCGTATGTAGATTTGTCCTATGAAACTCACCGAAGCCAAACAACAATTTATCAGTAACTGGGGTGCATTTGGCACGCATTGGGGTATTAACCGAACCATGGCACAGATACACGCCCTGCTGCTGGTAAGTCCGGATCCGCTGACGCAGGACGATATCATGGAAGAGTTGAATATCAGCCGGGGAAATACCAATATGAATATACGGGAACTGATTAACTGGGGATTGGTGGAAAGAGTGCTGATCTCCGGAGAACGAAAAGAGTTTTTCTCTGCGGAAAAAGACATCTGGAAAGTGGTGAAGCAAATCGTGAAAGAAAGGAAGAAGCGGGAACTGGAACCTATGTTGCAATTGCTGGATAAACTGGAAGCCGTGGAAGGGGACAAAAAGGACCGTAACGTTAAAACATTTGTAGACACCATCAGTGGAATAAAAAAGCTGGGGCGTCAGGCTGATAAAACGCTGGACACCATGATCAGGGCCGAAGAGAGCTGGTTTGTAGGCGCCCTGATGAAAGTATTTAAGTAACCTTATTTTTTTTCAATGGCAAAAAAGAAAACACTGGTGCTGGGCGCTTCTGATAATCCATCCCGCTACAGTTATCTTGCGATAAAGATGTTGCAGCAGTATGAACATCCCGTGGTCGCCATTGGCCGGAAAGCCACTACAGTATCCGGTATTAAAATTGAGACCGGCTGCATACCATTTACTGATGTGGATACGATTACGTTGTACCTGAATCCGGCGAACCAGGTGCCTTATTACGACTATATCCTTTCCCTGAAGCCCAAACGTATCCTGTTTAATCCGGGTACAGAGAATACGGAATTGGAGGAACTGGCGGAAAAACACCACATAAAAACCCTTAATGCCTGTACCCTTGTGCTGTTAAGTACTTCCCAGTACTGAGTCGTAAATCAACTTTTTCCCCTGCGAAATTCTACGAATCCCCCCGGGTACTAGTCCTCAATTTACCCATTTCCCCGCCTTAATTATTGGCAGGTCGTTATAATATGTATGAACTTAGCAGTAGTGCTTCAGTTCAGGCAGTTAGTTATGCAGCCGGAGCAGCATCCAATATCCTAATTGACAATTAAAAGAATTACTATGAAAAACTACCGTACCATTATCCTCTTTGCAGGTTTTGTACTTGTTAGTATGTTCTCTATCGGTCAGGAAAATAAGATTCCCATCAATGAACCTGACTATAACAAACCCAAACTGTTCGCCGGATTTCCCGATAAAATCGTGCTCAGTGCCGCGCATATCAATGAAATGTTAGACGCTCCATTGGGCCGCAACAGCAATTTCCGGTTATCCGTAGACAACGACCTGCAGTTCCAGGGAGAAGTGGTTTCCACTGCCAGTAAATACAACAATACCATACAGAGTGTGGTCATACGTTCCAACAGTTTTGAAGGAGCCCGTTTTACGCTTTCAAAAATAACCGGTACAGATGGCAGTATCCGGTACAGCGGCCGTATTATCAGTTTCAAACACGGCGATCTGTATGAACTGGAAAATAAAGATGGCCAGCTGGTGCTGGTAAAGAAAAATTATTATGAACTGGTAAATGAATAAATATGAAGTCAAGCTGAGGCTGACCCGTTTTTAATCCGACCCCATCCAATCCTAAATCCGCCTTGTTATGAAAAACATTTTTTTACCCGTACTCTTCCTGTTGCTTGGCATTGGTACTGCCAACGCACAGGTACCGGCCCTGAGCAGTTATCCCTCTGCCACGGCTGTACTCTTCCTTGATTTTGACGGTCATACCGTAGATGGCACCAGCTGGAATATGTCTGGCCCCATTTATTGTGCACCGGCAGCCCTCGATAATAGTCAGATCACAACAATCTTCAACAGGGTAGCCGAAGATTACCGCCCGTTCAATATCAATATCACAACCGATTCCACAAAATACCTGGCAGCCAATGCATTTAAGAGAATGCGTCTAATTGTAACGCCTACGTATCAATGGTACGGTGCTTCCGGTGGTGTGGCTTTCGTAGGTTCTTTTACCTGGGGAGACGACACCCCCTGTTTTGTATTCAGTGGTCTGCTGAACAACAACGTGAAGAATATTGCAGAAGCTGCTGCACACGAAGCAGGACATACGCTTGGCCTTTATCACCAGTCCAGCTATGATGCCAACTGTGTTAAGACATCCGATTACAATGCCGGTACCGGTACCGGTGAAATTGGCTGGGCGCCGATTATGGGTGTGGGATATTATCAGAACCTGACGCTCTGGAATAACGGGCCGAACTCATTTGGCTGCACAAACTACCAGAGCGATCTTTCCGTAATAACCGGCGGGAATGGTTTTACCTACCGCACAGACGACTATGCCAATACATTTGGCAGTGCCACCAGTACCAGTTTTACCAACAACCAGTTTGAAATCAACGGTGTGGTGGAACAAAGCAATGACGGTGATCTTTTCAGGTTTGTGATGCCCGCATTTGGCCGGCTTCAGCTGAGTGCCATACCTTATAATGTTGGTACAGGCAGTGCAGGCTCCAATCTTGATATGCAGGTAACTTTGTACAATGCCGCCACTACACAAATCAGTGTATACAATCCAGGTACGTTATTAAGTTCAGTAGCCGATACGCTGCTGAATGCAGGCACCTATTATATCCGGGTAGAAGGAAAAGGGAATATTTACGCCCCCAATTACGCCAGCCTTGGCTCTTACGCCCTGGCCGGATCATTCAGTGCCGCGGATCCGTTACCCCTGCGTCAGCTGAGTTTACAGGGACAGCTGAATGGAGAGCGTCACCAGTTTAACTGGATTATTGACGCCGATGAAGCTGTTATAAGCCAGGTACTGGAAGTATCCACTGATGGCAGCAGTTTTGCCCCCGTTACAGCGTCCGGTGTTGCGGCCCGTAACTACAGTTATAAACCCTATGCATCTGGCAGTCTGCAATACCGCCTGAACGTGGTATTCGACAATGGCCGTCAGTATTTCTCCAATATCGTTACCCTGCGTAATACCGCGAATACACCCAAACCCAGGGTGATTGGCAACCTGATTGAATCCAATACCATCAGCGTGGTTAGTCCCGGCAGTTATGACTACATGATTTATGACCTGAATGGAAAAACCATGACCCGCGGGATACTCGTAACCGGTATCAATACCATCGTTTCCAATGCGCTGAAAAATGGTTTGTACATGATCCGTTTCAGCAATGAATCCCAGCAATGGACTGAAAAAATTATACGTCAATAAAAGCTTTCCTGTTCTGTTTAACAGAACGATAATCCGTACCCCCTTTTGTAATTCAGAGGTTTTCCTGTAACTTAGGAAAACCTCTTTTTATATGCGCTGGAGAAAATTTAATGGAGACCCCATTGAGCAGCCGATCATTGATGCGGTGGAGTCAGCCATCAAACGGGAAACGGAAAAAGGCTACCGGCTCAAAGTCTGCATCGGCACCGACTCTCAGGTAAAAGGTAAAGAAACTGAATTTGCCACTGTCATCGTTTTTCTGCGGGAAGGTCAGGGCGGATTTATGTTTATTCACAATGACAAAACCCGTCAACCTTTTACGATTAAAGAACGGATGCTGACTGAAGTGGCCCGGAGTATTGAGATTGCCTATGAACTCTGTCATTTGTTCAACCGGTATGATGTGGACATGGAAGTACATGCGGACATCAACACCAATCCCCAGTTTAAAAGCAATGATGCCCTTCGTGAAGCGATGGGTTATATCCTGGGAATGGGCTTTGCATTTAAGGCTAAACCGGAAGCATTTGCCAGCAGCAGTTGCGCGAATAAAGTCGTAAACTGATCTCTCCCCCATCCTGATTGCAACGGAGTTTCCCCGTTGATGCCCCTTCTACCCCATTATTTTATTGATTACTGAACCTGTGTCTGGCCGGTACGGAGATGGGCGGCGAGTGGTATTTTTTGATGCTTAACAGGGCGAAAAGCCTGGCCGGTTTGCTTACCGGTATAAAAATTTTCCACTTCCCTGGTATTTTCCTGTGCTAATGAGAAGCTGATCAGCACAACTGCAAAAAGCAAAACAACCAGTTTATTTTCAGAAAAAGCCGTCTTCATTTTATAAGATAAGTTGGTGCAAATTACGTATTAATAGTGATTTCTCATAATGATCAGAGACGGGTAAAACTTTTATTCAGCTGTCCGATATAATCCAGGATTTCTTTCCGGCCGGCCCGGGTAGTAACCGATGTCAGGTAATATGGAGGTGGCTCCTCCCAGTTTTCCGCAAGGGCTGTTAAAAACTCCTGCGTATGCCGGATAGTTGCTCCAGGTTTGTTTTTATCCGTTTTGGTAAACACCAGTACAAATGGAATCTGCCATTCCCCTAACTGGCTGATGAACTCCAGGTCAATGGCCTGGGGACTGTGCCGGCTGTCAATCAACACGAACAGACATACCAGGTTCTCCCTTTTCCGGATATAGGATTCAATCATATTGCCCCAGTTGTTCCGGGCCTTTTGCGACACTTTTGCATAGCCATAGCCAGGCAGGTCAACAATATTCCATTTCTGTTTATCAGAAGAAAGGATCTCGAAATGGTTGATCAGCTGTGTTTTTCCGGGCGTTGCTGAAGTCTTCGCCAGTTTTACCTGGTTGGTCAGCATATTGATAAGAGACGATTTGCCCACATTACTGCGTCCGATAAAGGCATATTCAGGTTTTTCTGCAGGCGGACATTGTTTGTAGGTGGCACTGCTGATGATATACTTTGCGGACGTAATTTCCATTTGGCAAAGGTAGAGAGTTTAAGGGTTTGTTGTTTAGGGGTTTAGGGGGTTAGGGTTTAGGGGAGTTATTCGTCCGGAGAAAACCTAAACAGCTAAAGGCCTGAACAACTAAACTCTCTACCTTTGCGCTCCATGTCAAATCCTTTACCACACGACTCGATCATCCCCTTCCGGGATTCTGAAAAGACCAAAAAAGAGCAGGTAGCTGAAATGTTTAACCGCATTGCCAGCCGTTATGACCTGATGAACCGTTTTTTGTCCGCCCGAATTGATATCAGCTGGCGGAAAAAAGCCATAAAAATGCTGAAAAAGGACAATCCCCGGCAAATTCTGGATGTGGCTACCGGTACGGCTGATATGGCCCTGATGGCCTGGCCCCTGTTAAAACCGGATCAGATTACGGGTATAGACATTTCAGAGGGCATGCTGGATCTGGGTAGAAAAAAGATTGAAAAAGAAGGACTTGGGGGAAAAATCCAGTTACACGTGGGCGACGCTGAGACAATAAAATTTGCCGATAATACGTTTGATGCCGTGATGGTGGCATTTGGAGTACGGAACTTTGAAAACCTGGAAAAAGGCCTCAGTGAGATTAAACGGGTGTTAAAACCCGGAGGCCGGTTGATTGTACTGGAATTTTCAAAACCCCGCCGGAAAGCGGTCAAAGGTTTGTACAACCTGTATATGGGAATTTTTGCCCCGCAGGTAGCCCGTTGGTTCAAACAGAATAAAGAAGCTTACGAATACCTGAATGAATCAGCAAAAGCATTTCCCGACCGCCAATTATTTACTGACATTTTAAACAAAGTGGGCTACTCTGAAACAGAGTTTCTGCCGCTGACACTAGGTATATGTTGCATTTACTCCGGAAGAAAAAGCTGATACAACAATTCGTATTACCCGTTTTCATTAATGGCCTGCTTCTCCTTTCTGTTCCCGCCACTGCCCAGTTTGAGCGGGTGGAAATGAATATGTTTGATCATGATGAAAAGCCTTACTATTTCGGGATTACCATCGGCGTGAACCTGGCCCGTTTTCATACCGACCTGCATCCGCGGTTTTTGCAATATGACAGTGTGATGGTAGCAGAGCCGGTTAATTCCGGCGGACTCACACTTGGCTTGTCTGCCACCGCACGTATTTCCAACCGCTTCCAGGTACGTTTCAATCCGCAACTGATGTTTATCGAGCGGAATATTTATTATAAAATGAAATACCCGGACCTGGATGGCCAGACAGAGATTACCAAGAATGTGGAATCCGTGATAATGTCGTTCCCGTTGCAGGTTAAATTTCAGAGTGACCGGATCGGCAATTTCAGGGTATATACACTGGCCGGTGTAAAAGCCGATATTGATATGGCCAGCAACGCGAGAGCGAAACGCGCAGAGGATCTGATTAAAATTCAGAAATATGATTTCGGACCGGAATTCGGCGTCGGCTTTAACTTTTTCTTCCCCAGTTTTATTTTCTCACCGGAAATAAAAATCAGCAACGGACGGAGTAATATTCACGCCAGGGACCCCAACCTGCGTTTCTCCAGTGTATTTGACAGAATACAGTCGAGAATGATCGTATTCTCCATTCACCTGGAAGGCTAACCGGAAAATAATTAAAAAAGCACCTGCATTTACACAGGTGCTTTTTTATTGCAGCGAAGCCTCATACAGGCTGACTGTTTTTTTCTAAAAATCAAACTCTTTCCGGAACATATTCCAGCGGACCCCCAGGCTGATCACGGATGTATTGTTGCTGATTAACGGGCTGGTTTTAGTGTCCAGTTTACGGACAACCGCACTCAGGTCAATATACAGATTCTCCTTTACCTCATATGAAGCGGCCAGCGACGCATAAAAAACCGCTGTCTTCCAGCCGCTGCCGTTTTCATAGCCAAAATCGCCGGTACGGAAAGGGGGTACATTCGGATAGAATATATTGCTGCCATAACTGCGGCTGCTGCTGTCACGGCCTTGCGTATACGCTATCAGTTTACCGGTCAGGTTCCAGCGTGCAGCGGGCTGGTACCTGGCGATGGCAATCCATTCACTGAAATTGGCTCCCAGCGGATGTGCCAGCGGCTGATTGTAATGTGTATAATTCGCTACTGAATCGCGGTGAGAATATGTAAAGGGCCGTACCCGGTTATGTTCCGCCTGCAGATCCAGGTTGGGGATACCAAAAGCATCTATATATTTTGCCCCCAGTTGCAACCCCCATTTATTCGCCCACCAGCCCCGGTTGTTCTTTATTTCGGAAAGCAGAAACTCGTCCAGCATCAACTGTCCGTATAACTGAATCTTATGCGGCAGGTTGGCTTTTACATCCAGGCCGGCAACGGAGTTGTCAAAGCTCCCGTTCTGTTGTTCAACCGACCGGTAAAAAATAATCGGGTTCAGATAGCCGAAGTCAAACCGGTTTTGCCGGCCAAATATCACGCCTTCAAATAAACCGATATTCAGCCATTTGGTTACCGCCACATCCAGGTGGTGCATGGCGGCATACTTCTTACCGATCAGCCGGTCGCCGATCCGGTTATCCGCGTTGTGCAGTTCCATAAACAGGTTCTGGTAATTGAATTTCCAGATCCGGGTATTCAGTTTCAGGAAGAGATTGCTGTTGCCAAAATCACTCAGGAATAAACTCCGGTGGCCGTTACCGATAAAATTCCGGTCATACCCGAATGCTACATCGATATACCGCGTTGCGTTAAACGTAATCCCGCCACGGGCATCAAAATAATCATACCCGGTACCTTTAAACCCTTTATAAAAACCGGCACCCGGCACTGCCAGCCGGGAGGTAACAAGCTCCCGGACATAGCCGGCTGTTTTTTCCTGGTTCTCGGTGAGATAGGTATAAAATCCGATTTTATTGGCAATCCTGCCGCGTAAGGTCAGTCCGCGTGTATTCTGAAACAGGTTATCGGAGTTGTTTTTCTCTTTTGACAAACTGAACTGCAGTACCGGGTTAATCACAAGGTCAAAATCCTTTACATGTACTTCATATAAGTTGGCCGGGCTGGTAAAAAAACTGGTCAAAAACGGTTTCTTCGAATTAAAAACCCTGCGTGCCGAATCAGGGAGATATTCCAGGTTATTCAGCAGGAGCCGGTTCAGGTTGTACTGATCAATCGGCGAAATTTTACTCCTGTGCATGGCGGCAAACCGGAGGGCGCCCTGCACCGCCTGTTTCCGGCTAAAGGGTCTTGCTTTTGAAAAATTCAACAAAGAATCTCCCCGGCTGATGATTTCCATCCTGTCCAGCAGCTGAACGGATTTATCTCCTTGCGGCAGGTACGTATTTTGTGAAAAAGCAGAAAAAGGCAGAAGGAGCAGGAGTAGTCTAAGAAGGCTTTGTTTAAATTGCATGGGTATTGGCTTTGACTATAAATTCAATGGACAAGATATGCAAAATTACCTGATTCGGAATATTCAGCTCGTCAATGAAGGACAGACACGTTCAGTGGATTTATGGGTATCAAAAGGAAGAATTGAACGGATTGACTCCGGCATAGGCGCACCCAGGTCAAATTATACCGAGATTAACGGAGAAGGCAGATACCTCTTACCCGGCTGTATTGACGACCAGGTGCATTTCCGGGAACCCGGACTGACCCATAAAGCAACCATCGGCACTGAAGCAAAAGCCGCAGTAGCCGGCGGTGTAACCAGTTTTATGGAAATGCCCAATACAATTCCCAATGCGCTGACACAGGCGTTGCTTGAAGAAAAATACCAGATTGCCGCCAGGAGTTCGCTGGCCAATTATTCTTTTTTTATGGGCACCGCTAATAACAATACAGAGGAAGTGCTGCGGACCAATGAAAAGAAACGGGATATCTGTGGTATAAAAATATTTATGGGCAGCAGTACCGGCAATATGCTGGTGGACAATCCCAATACACTGGACCGTGTTTTCAGTGAAGCGGAGGTTTTGATTGCCACCCATTGTGAAGATGAATCCATAATTAAAAGAAACCTTGACCGGCTGAAGCAGGAAAACCGCGCCCTGGTGCCGGCCGACCATCCTGTTATCCGGGATGAGGAAGCCTGTTACGAATCCTCTCTCTATGCCATTCAGATAGCCAAAAAATACGGTACCCGGCTGCACATCCTGCATATCAGTACGGAAAAAGAACTGCAGCTCTTTACCAATATGTTCCCATTAAAGGAAAAACGGATCACGTCCGAGGTATGCGTGCATCATCTCCATTTTACCAGTGATGATTATGCGCAGCTGGGAAATAAAATCAAATGCAACCCGGCCATCAAAGCGCCACATAATAAAGAGGCTTTGTGGACAGCCCTGCTGGATGACCGGCTGGATATAATTGCCACGGACCATGCCCCGCATACCTGGGAAGAAAAAAACGAGCCGTACGAAAAAGCCCATGCGGGTCTGCCCCTGGTACAACATTCGCTCCTGCTGATGTTACATTACGTTAAGCAAGGAAAAATCTCCCTCGAAAAAGTAGTGGAGAAAATGTGTCATGCACCGGCGGACTGTTTCCAGGTAAAGGAAAGAGGGTATATACGCGAAGGCTATTTTGCCGACCTGGTAATCGCCGATCTCAATGACTCCTTTACAGTAACTAAAGATAATATCCGGTACAAATGCGGGTGGAGTCCGCTGGAAGGATTCCGGTTCCCGGCAACAATCAGGAATACTTTTGTAAATGGCCATATGGTGTATGGAAACGGGGTATTTGATGAATCTCAATGGGGGCAGCGGTTAAGATTCGAGCGTTAAAGACAGCATTATGCAAATCGACCAAACATCCTTCTCCGACATCTCCATCTTCCATCCGGAAGAAGAGTTCTCCGTGTTCCATAAACTGAATTTTACAAGAACGCTGGGCGGGCGTGAATGGCTTCGGAAGTTTTTCAGTGAACCGCACAGCGACCTGAAAAAAATCAGGGGCACCCAACAGGTGATCCGGACCTTTATGGAACATATACAACACTGGCCCGCGGAAATAAGTAATGGCACAGTGCTGGTAATGGACAAATTCCTGGACTACCCGATTGATCCGATCAGTGAAGCACCAGCTTCATTCAACAACCTTTTTTATAAATGGCTTCACCAGGCGGATTATTCAATGATCAAGTATTCCATCCCGCATTTTGGTGATTTTTACCGTGGATTGAATCAGGTTTCAGAGCTGCTGAGTGATCTGGATCTGCCACCGGATATGAAAATCTATATCGACCGGATCAGCGGAATGCTGAAAGAAGTTCCGTTACAGAAACTTGCTGCAACGCAACGCGGACAACGACTCAGCACATCACAACTTTTGTATTTTGCCTTTCACCTGCGTGGCCGCTACAAAACCAATACGCTTGAACTGATAGATATTTTCAGTCGTCTTGATGCCTGGTATTCCATGGCGGTGGCAGTAAAAACCTACGGCCTCAGTTTTCCCGTGTTCGTGGAACAGGAGATGCCCCTGGTAGATGCCAAAGGGCTGTATCATATCATGCTCCCCGGCCCGGTGGCCTATGATCTGCAGATGAACCCTGAACAGAATTTCCTTTTCCTGACCGGTGCCAATATGGCCGGTAAAAGCACGCTGATTAAATCAGTTGGCGCCGCTGTTTTTCTCGCTCATATAGGTATGGGTGTGCCGGCTGAAAAAATGAAACTGACTTTATTTGACGGACTGATCAGTAATATCAATGTGGTGGACAATATCGCCCGGGGTGAAAGCTTTTTCTTTAATGAAGTGCAACGGATTAAAAACACGATCGGAAAAATCAATAACGGAAAAAAATGGCTGGTGCTGATTGATGAATTGTTTAAAGGCACCAATGTACAGGATGCCATGAAGTGTTCGCTGGCCGTAATCCGCGGACTGATCAAAATCAAAAATTCTCTTTTTATATTATCCACCCACTTATATGAAATCGGGGAAGAGCTTAAACCCTACCCCAATATTTCCTTCCGGTTCTTTGAAACCACCGTTACCGATGAGCAGCTCAGTTTCAGCTACCAGCTCCGGGAAGGCATCAGCAATGACCGGATCGGGTATGTGATCCTGAAACGGGAAAAAGTAGTGGAGATGCTCGAAAATCTTTAACACTTATGCTTTAAATCCCTGATGCGCCGGCCATATATTTTTTTATCTTGTGCGACGTATGAAAGTATTCCTGACGACCCTGCCTGCCCTGCTCCTGTCCCTGTACCTGACAGCCCAGCCGGCTACCGATATTCTCCATTACAATTTTTCCATTGAACTGAATGACCAAAACGATACTGTTTCCGGCACTGTCCGGATTACGCTGATTACAAAAAATGCGGGCCGGTCTGTCACACTTGACCTGCAAGGGATTGGAAAAACTGGTAAGGGAATGAAAGTACTAAAGACTGAATTACCATTTTCCGAGAACGGAAACGACAATATGGCCTCTGGTAAATTCGTCCATCAGCAAAATAAACTTACCATTGAATCCCGGCAACCCTTCAACGCGGGTGATACGCTCCTGCTTTATATTCACTACAAAGGTATTCCCGAGGACGGATTTATTATTTCCCGCAACATGTACGGGCGCCGCACTTTTTTTGCAGACAACTGGCCGAATCGGGCACATCACTGGATTCCCTGCAAGGATGAACCGGGCGATAAAGCATCATTTGAATTTATTGTAACGGCCCCCGGTCACTACCAGGTAATCTCCAATGGTATCCAGGTGGAAGAAACCAATCTTTCTGACAATAAAAAACGTACGCACTGGCGGGAGGATATCGCGTTGCCCACGAAAGTAATGGTAATAGGAGTGGCCGAATTTGCCGTGCAGCATGCAGGCTTTGTCAATAATTGTATCCCGGTCAGTACCTGGGTTTTTCCGGAAAATGCAGAGAATGGATTTTATGATTACAGTATTGGTTCCGGAATACTTTCGTTTTTTGATCAGTATATCGGCCCCTACCCCTACCGGAAACTGGCCAATGTACAATCCAAAACCATTTACGGAGGTATGGAAAATGCCGGTGCCATTTTTTACTATGAAAATTCAGTGAATGGTCAACAGGCGGAAGAAGGGCTATTCGCGCATGAAATTGTACACCAGTGGTTCGGGGATATGGCTACCGAAAAAAGTTTTGCGCATCTCTGGTTAAGTGAAGGTTTTGCCACTTACCTCACTCATATTTATCTGGAAGCAAAATATGGATCCGACAGCCTGGCCAAACGGATGCAGGACGACCGGTTATCCGTACTCAGTTTTGTGAAAGACAGTAAGCGGTCCGTGGTGGACAGCACTGCCAATTATATGAGTCTGCTCAACCCCAACAGTTACCAGAAAGGAAGCTGGGTATTGCACATGTTGCGCAGGGAGCTTGGCGACTCCCTCTTTCACGCCACCGTGCGGGCCTACTATGCACAATACAAAGGGAGTAATGCAGACACCCGGGATTTTCAGTCAGTGGCTGAACGCCTGTCCGGAAAATCGCTTGATACGTTTTTCAATCAATGGCTGTACAGAAAAGAAAACCCGTCATTACATATCAGCTGGATAAACAATCCGAAAGAAAAAACAGTAGCCATCACCGTTGAACAGACACAGACCGCATTATTCGAAATACCGGTGGAACTGCTTTTAATAAACGGATTGCGGAACAATGAATCAAAAACGATAAGGGTCAGCAAAAGAAAAGAAACCTTTATTGTACCGGTAAGCAGCCCGCTATTACAACTGGATGCTGATTATAAAACATCCCTGTTGGCTGAAATCACCGTAAAAGCGGAGAAATAAATCATATAATACGGGAAAAATCCCGTCTGTTCAACCGGGTCAGCGCTGCGGCGATTTCCTACCTTCCCGTCATGCTGATCAAAACTTTTGGCTCTGCCGTATATGGTGTGGAAGCCACCACCATTACCATTGAAGTAAACTGGATACACAACCAGGGAAAAGACCCCATGATTGTCGGACTGCCGGATAATGCGGTAAAAGAAAGTCTGCAACGGATTGAGAGCACTTTTAAAACCAATGAATATGATTTTCCGCGTACCAAAGTTGTAGTGAATATGGCGCCTGCCGATATCCGGAAAAGCGGAACGGCTTTTGATCTGCCGATTGCGCTGGGTATACTGGCGGCATCGGAGCAGATCAGCAATCCGGAAGCACTGGCCTCCTATATTATAATGGGCGAACTGTCGCTGAACGGGGAAATCCGCCCGATAAAAGGCGCATTGCCCATTGCCATACAGGCACGTAAGGAAGCGTTTAAAGGATTAATTGTACCACAGGTGAATGCCAAAGAAGCGGGAATGGTCAACAGTCTGAATGTTTATGGCATCAATCATATCAATGAGGTTATTGATTTCTTCAGTAATGGCGAGCAGGGACTTGAACCCGTGGTCATCAATACAAGAGATGAGTTTTTTCACTCTCAGTATAATTTTGATATTGATTTTTCCGAAGTAAAGGGCCAGGAAAATATCAAGCGGGCGCTGGAGATAGCCGCGGCCGGCGGGCATAATGCGATACTGATCGGTCCACCCGGTGCGGGTAAAACGATGCTGGCCAAACGACTGCCAACCATACTGCCTCCGCTGACTTTGCAGGAAGCGTTGGAGACTACAAAAATCCATTCGGTGGCCGGTAAATTACCGGAGAATTCAACGCTGATTTCCAAACGTCCGTTCCGGAGTCCGCATCATACGATTTCCGATGTGGCATTGGTTGGAGGAGGAGGCATACCCCAACCCGGAGAAATATCACTGGCGCATCATGGTGTGTTGTTCCTTGATGAATTACCTGAATTTAAACGAACCGTACTGGAAGTAATGCGGCAACCCATGGAAGAAAGAAAGGTCACAATTTCAAGAGCGAAAGTTGCGGTTGATTTCCCGGCTTCGTTTATGCTGATGGCTTCTATGAACCCCTGTCCCTGCGGTTTCTACAATCATCCGGATCGTCCCTGCAGTTGTCCGCCCGGTGCAGTACAGAAATACCTGAATAAAATTTCCGGTCCATTACTCGACCGGATTGATTTGCATGTGGAAGTTACACCGGTAGCGTTTAGTGAATTATCAGCTAATAAACCGGCAGAAACTTCAGCAACAATACGAGACAGGGTGATCCGGTCAAGAGACAGGCAGGCGGAGCGCTACAAAGAAAATCCGGGGGTTTACTGTAACGCGCAGATGAGCAGCCGGATGCTGAAAGAAGTTTGCGTGATCAACCCGGCAGGCGCCAACCTGTTAAAAGTGGCCATGCAGAAACTGAATCTCTCTGCCCGTGCGTATGACCGGATATTGAAAGTAAGCCGCACTATTGCCGATCTTGCCGAAAGCGATGATATTAAACCAGAACATCTGGCTGAAGCTATTCACTACCGGAGCCTCGACCGGGAAGGATGGGGCGGGTAATTGTAGTCGCTTTTTTCTGCGCCTTTAAAGCCAGTTCCGTTGCCAGGAAACAATGCGACTGCGACATAGCCGTTTCCGTTCTGTTCAGTACATCATCCACCAACCGTGGACCGAAGGGAAGAATTTCATTATTACAATCCATGTACAGCATCTCCTTGTTATTTACCAGGTATAAGTGGTTTCCCCCTTTATGTCCTGACCGTATATCAGTATTTTTCCTCACTTCAATATACCCGTCTGTTCCCATTATAATCAATCGCCCATCTCCCCATGAATCGAGTCCATCCGGCGTAAACCAGTCAACCCTGATATAGCCTAGTCCCCCGTTTCCCCGGAGCATCACATCTCCAAAATCCTCAAACAATGGTTTATCCGGATGATGCAGGTTTCCTGTCTGTGACGAAACGACGGTCGCTTCTGTAGAATTGGTAAAGTGCAGGTACTGATCAAACTGATGAGAGCCAATATCAGTCAATATACCACCGTATCGTTTTTTGTCCCAGAACCAATCCGGACGTACCGCCAGTCCGGTTTTACCGATGCCATTATTAATCCGGTGCGGGGCAAGATTAATAGTCTGAATTACCTGGCCGATAGCGCCCGCTTTTACGAGCTGACTGGCTTTCTCTGTTCCTTTATTCTCCAGCCGCTCACTGTACATAATGGAATAAATCCGTTTTGTTTCCTGTTGTACTTTTTTTACTTCGGCCAGTTGTTTCAATGTGATAATTCCAGGCTTATCCGTTAAATAATCCTTGCCGTGTTGCATTACCCGGATGCCTAATGGTGCCCGTTCATCCGGAATACCCGAACTCAATACCAACTGAACAGAAGGGTCTTCTACTATTTCCGCTTCGGACTTCACCAACCTGGCTTCCGGATACGCTTTTAAAAAAGCCGCGGAAAGATCCGCTTCCTTCGCATACATCGCCACCAGTTCTCCACCTCCCCTTTTAATTGCTTCCGTCATACCATAGATGTGCGGATGATTGATGTTGATGACCGCAAACTTTATTTTCCCGGCCGGGATCACCGGCATTTCCTGCCGGGGAAGTACTGCTTCTTTAAAATGCAACGCTAAAGGCGATATCATCAGTACACCAGACGCTTTTGACACTTCCTGTAAAAATTTTCTTCTGCCGGACCGGGGAGTATTCATATAGAAAATTTAATTTATCCGCAGACAATCCGCACCTGTATAATAGATTGTCTTAAACTAAATGTACTCAATTCCGGCTGAAACACGATCCTGCTGTAGTTCTTGAAATCAGGGACCCTTTAGAATCCCGGAAAGGACTGTATCCGGTCCGGCAGGAAACTCCATTTGGCTAACCGCTAATCCTGTAAGAACAGGCAGGGCGAACCTGTTATCTTGGCATATTTCCCAAACTTGTACGATGTTTGTACATTGAAGCAGTATTTCTTTCTCCTCAACTCCTTTTATGAAGATATTATTCAAATACCTCAGACCCTATAAATGGCTGGTTGGCCTCGTGTTGTTATTGGCTGCCATTAATATCGGTTTTTCCCTGGTGGATCCGATTATTTTCGGACGCCTCATCAACCTGGCCACTTATCACCAGAACAAGATTGCCTTCAGCTGGGACGCCTTCCTTTTTTTCAATGAAAGCATTACAGAGGAAGTAGTGAAAGTAAAACCGGGTGGCGTGGTGGAAAAAGTGATGGAAACCCGTCATTATTATGGAGTGGCCTGGCTGTTACTCGCTTCAATTACAGTAGCCATGATCAGCAGGATTGCCAAGGCCTTTCAGGATTATTTCCTGAACCTGATCACGCAGAAATTCGGGGCTACGGTTTTTACAGAGGGGTTGAAGCATGCCATGAAACTTCCGTACCAGGAATTTGAAGACGCGCGTAGCGGGGAAACACTGAGTGTATTGCAGAAAGTGAGACTGGATACAGAGAAATTCGTTTCCTCCTTTATCAATGTTCTTTTCCCGGTTATTGTAGGTATTCTGTTCGTGGCTGTATATGCCACCACGATACACTGGAGTCTGCCACTTGTCTATTTTGGCGGCATATTCCTGCTCACTATTATTTCTAACCTGTTGAGTAAAAAAGTGAAAACCATTCAGAAAAGAATTGTGGGACAAACCACGGCCCTGGCTGGTGCCACCACTGAATCGTTGCGGAATATTGAATTGGTTAAAAGCCTTGGGTTGACCCAACAGGAAGTATCCCGGCTGAACAGAAACACGTTTAAGATTCTAGGCCTGGAACTGACGAAAGTTAAGCGAATCCGCAGTATCAGTTTTATCCAGGGCACATTTGTAAATACCCTTCGCCAGATTATCCTTTTTCTCCTGATGTTATTTATATACCGGGGACGCATGGATGCGGGACAGATTGTAACCATGCAGATTTTTTCCTTCTTTGTTTTCGGGCCGCTCCAGGAAATCGGCAATATAATTCTTACTTACCGGGAAGCCCAGGCCTCATTGGAGAATTTCGCTAACCTGATGAAGAAGTCGCCGGAAGCAACCGCAAGCAATCCCAGTCATTTGGGACAAATCGAAACACTGGAGTTTGACCATGTGGCATTCAAACACCAGACCGCATCGCAGAACGCCATCAATGACATCAGCTTTTCCGTCAATACCGGCGAGACAATCGCTTTTGTTGGCCCTTCCGGATCCGGAAAGACCACGCTGATGAAATTGCTGGTTGGATTATACCGGCCGCAGCAGGGAAAAATCCTGTACAATGGTATGGACGAAAACAGTATTGACTTTGAAGACCTGCGCAACCAGATCGGATTTGTCACGCAGGATACGCAGTTGTTCTCGGGTTCGATACGTGAAAATTTATTATTTGTCAATCCCTCTGCTACCGAAGAGGAACTACAGGATGTATTACGCAAAGCATCCTGTAATAACCTGCTTGCCCGGGCTGAAAACGGCCTGGATACTATGATCGGAGAAGGCGGACTGAAATTATCCGGAGGAGAAAAACAACGCCTCTCCATTGCGCGTGCCTTGTTACGTCATCCCAAATTATTACTATTTGACGAAGCGACCTCTGCGCTTGACTCTCTTACTGAGGAAGAAATTACGGATACGATCCGCAGCATTTCAAGGGAAGGCCGGCAGGTAACCATACTTATTGCACATCGTTTGAGTACCATTATGCATGCAGACCGCATTTATGTTTTGGAAAAGGGCGATGTGGTGGAAACGGGTAACCACGAAAAACTTTTGGCCGAAAAAGGATTATATTACGCCATGTGGCGGCAACAGATCGGTGAACGAAAAAACCGGGCCGCAACAGTTTAATTTTCAGGTATGGGACTCTTTTCTTTCTTTGGAAAAGGCGCTATAAAAAAAGCTTTGCGCCAGGGAGCTGTGATTATAGATGTGCGTTCGGCCAGTGAATATGACCGGGGCAGAATTCCCGGTTCCATCAATATTCCGGTGGACAGAATTGCGGCCAATACGGAACGTATCAGACAAATGAACCGGCCGGTGGTCTGCTGCTGTGCGTCCGGGCACCGGAGCGGCATAGCCAGTACCAGTTTGAAGCAGGCTGGTATAAAAGAAGTATACAACGGGGGGAACTGGGAAAAACTGTTACAGCTGCTTAACAGCTGCTGAATATTCATCACTCCTCTTCCTTTTTCTTTTCCTTACCGGTCAGCAGGTCTTTAATAAATGTAAACTTTCCCGGCTCTTCAATATCGCTGAGTTCAAGTTCCAGCGCGCGGGTACTTTGACCAATTTCAAGCAACGACACCACTAATGAAACCAGCAGGCTGAGCAGTCCGACGGCAAAAATAAACCTTGATCCCATCACCCACTGATTGTAGATACTGTACATGGTAAATACAGCGCAGATAAAACTAAAAACGCCGAGTGTCTGCATATAACGTACCAGTCGTAAGCGGTAGCGGAGGCTTTTTATCTGCTGCAACAGGATATGGTTTTCCTTACCATTTTCATACTCATCATGCAATTTGCGGACCAGGCTGGCCAGGGCCAGAAACCGGTTTGTATACGCCAGCAAGAGCAGGCTGATGGCCGGAAATAATAAGGCCGGTGTATTGAAAGTAATTTCCATGCTGTAAAGTTCGGGAAAAGCAGGCAGAAGGATGCCGGAAGTTCAATCATCCCGCCTCTGAACTGTACTACTGATTACTGTTCATTTTAACCTGAATTCAAGCGGCACATTCAGTTTTACAGAAAAATTACGGCCCGGATTAAATACGCCGGTCCGTCCGGTAACCGCATTCTCCGCTGTATACTTCAACCGGCTCAGGTGACTTTGCCAGGCGGTATTGCCGATATTCAGCAACCCGAAGTGCAGGCTAAACAGGGTTTTCTTTTTGGCATTGATAAAATCAGCCCCCACCCCCGCATTCAACAACAGATAACCGGGTGTTTCGGTCTCAGTATCATACCCGCTGAAAAAACGATCCTGTCCGAACGTCTTATCCGCTTCCAGGCGGGCATAAAAATTCCGCCATTTTTTTCCTGCCTTCTTTACATCAGCGCGCAATTCACTGTTCCAGCGTGGCGCCGGAATCAGCGGCAGGTTTTCACTGCCATCAATAGCTGATGTAAAACGTCCACGCACAAACGAAAAATTATTTTCAAAATGCAGCCAGTGGATGGGATGCGGATGTATATCAACGGAGAATTCAAGTCCGCCAAGTTGCGCGTTTTGTTGATTAAAAATAAACGCCCGAATATCTTCGCCATCCACCCGTACCAGGGAATCGCCCCCGGCAACGGATTCCAGTTTCCGGTAGAAAATAAAATCCTGAATACTGTTATAAAACACGGAAACACCGAGGCTGAAATGCTCATAGTCCAGGTCAACCCCAGCATCCAGCTGGAAACTGGTTTCAGATTTCAATTGCTGATCACCGTATTCGTAGCGGTTTGTGCCTTCATGCGTACCGTTGCTGGCCAGTTCAGCAAGCGTGGGTGCACGGAATCCCCTTGCTATATTAGCTTTAAAAGAAACATTCTCTGCCGCCTCCACACTTAATCCAATACTACCGGATACGTTCGAAAAATGCCGGGTAAAGGCGCTGAATTTTTCTTCAGTTCCTTCAAAAAAAGGTTTACTGTTGACAGCCCGGTTATCGAAACGAATACCCCCGCTGAGTGTGGCCTTTTTATAGAAACGCTGCGTATACACAAAGAGGCCGGCATCAAAGAGCGTATATTCCGGAATCAGCACTTCGGCACCTTTATTCAGGTTTTGCTGTTGCATACCATTTACACCAACAGTGGTATGCCACTGTTTCATTTCCGGCAGCTGCCACTGCACATTATAATTGATTGTCTTCAGGTCGAAATACAATTCCTGTTCTGCCGGATCTTCCGGATTACCGAATTCCTTTCGCAGATTCTGCTGAAAACCCAGATTTAACTTAAGGCGGCTCCTGCCCAGGGCAAAATTATTATCGCTGACCAGCTTGTAATGCTGCACGCGTTGATTGGGAATAAACATTGACCGGGAGGATAAATCACTTTCCGTAGCAACTCTTTCCAGGATGGTACCGGCATTCAATAAGAAACGGCCCGTGGCATCATCCCGGTCGCCTTCAATTAATCCGATATGCTGATCAAAGCCACTGACAATAAGATGGCTGTAGCCCCATCCCCTATTTAATCCAAGATAGCCCCCGAAATTTTTCTCATTGAACCGGGAGTTCAGCACTCTACCGTCGTACTTATTTGTATAATCACCAGCCGTTTTATGCGAGAAATAACTGTTCCAGTTAAACCCGCTTTTATTACCAGCCATATTAATGTTGTTTGCAAATAAATTATTTACGGACTGAAAATTGCTGAGCAGACTGCCTCGTACCGTTCCATCCGGCACTGGTGTATTGGTAATAAAATTCACAACACCTGCCAGCGCATCACTTCCATACATCAATGAAGCCGGCCCTTTCAGCACTTCCACTTTATGTACACTCAGTTCATCAATTTCAATACCGTGTTCATCCCCCCATTGCTGTCCTTCCTGACGAATACCGTCATTGACTGTAACCACCCGGTTAGCCCCAAGCCCCCTTATTACGGGTTTAGAAATTGCCGGTCCGGTGGAAACCTGCGAAACACCCGGCACATGACTTAATGCATCAATAATATTTGAAGCAGGTTGTTGTAAGAGGGTTGATTTTTTGATGGCAGTAACCGGCACCGGGGCTTTGCGAATACTCGTAGCGCCCGAAACACCTGTCACAATCACGCCCTGATTCTCCACAATTACCGGAGAAAGAGTAAAGTCCTTCTGCATATCAGCTGCTATCTCAATATGCTCCACCAGGGTACTGTAACCCGTAAAGGAAACCTCTACCACATGATGACCCGGGGGAATATTACTGAGTGAATAGAATCCATTTATATCACTGCTGGTACCCAGTTTATCATCCGTAAAATACACATAGGCTCCGGTCAGTGCCTCACCCGTTTTTGCATCCGTGATTTTTCCACTTAGTCGCACTTTTGCCGGATTATACCGACTTGCGGATACTTTAACAGGCTGAATATTTTCCTGCGCAGGCAGTAACTGCATGGTCAGGAGTACAATGAATAATAACAGGGATTTTTGTTTCATAATTTGTAACTATGTTGCAAATATAAAATGCAACATTGTTTCATACAAATTTATTTTCCCATTCATTAATCTTCGACAGAAAGTCCTTGTCTCACCTACGCTTTAGAAAAATTTCACTATTTTACCTACAGGCAAATCAACGACATGCACCTGACAATACGATTCATTTTAGCAATAACAGTTTTCGCCGGCTTTTTATCCTGCAACAAGCAGGACAGCCCGCCGGATCCTTGTCTTGGAGTAAGCTACGATATACAGTATTTTAAAACAGAATCCGTTGGCGGAGCCAGTAATGGCACGATCACTATCAGTTCACCGGTGGGTGACACGATCAGTTACCAGTTAAACAGTGCCGCTTTCCAGTCATCCCCGAATTTCAACAACCTGGCTCCCGGCGACTACCGCATTATTGTAAAAAACCAGAAAGGCTGTACGGATACCACACAAATTACAGTTTTCAATTACGGACCAAAATACGCTTTGGTAAAACAACTGATTGCGGGTACCGGTGGTATTGGTGGTTATTGCGGCCCCTGTCACCTGAATGGTGCTATTAACGGCGGGAAAAACTTTGATTCCGATGCCAGTATCATCGCCAGCTGGGACCGCATCAAAGCAAGGGCGGTGGATGGCAGTCCTTCATTTATGCCCGCCGCCCCCAACAGTCCGTTAACGCTGACAGACAGACAAAAAATTACGGATTGGGTAAATGCGGGTCACAGGCAAACGGATTAGCAAGCACGATTTACAAAGTACGAAGGACGAGGTACGAAGTACGGTTCTCCATTCGAAATTGAGCACCTGGCACCTGACACCACTAAATAATCATCTTACTTTCAGCATTGCCCTCACCTGCTGTGTCACGCCATTTTGTAAGCGGGCATAATAAATACCGGTTGGAAGTCCGTCGCTGTTGAAGTCCAGCGTGTAGGTGCCTGCTGTGTAATCACGATCTGTCAGTATTTTAATTACCCGGCCCAAAGTATCGATAATCTGAATAAATGTATGCCCTCCCGATGTGGTGAATTTTATACTGGTGCTGCCCGTAAACGGATTGGGAGAATTAGTGATCATCACATCACCAGATGATGGTGGTGGCGGTGTGACCCCGCTGCAGGCTCCCGCTTTAATCAGGGGCAGGCTTTGCAGCTGGTTGTTAATATTGGGAGGGAACAAAGACTCTACAACAGTCTTCTCCAGGCAGAACCATTTTTCGAGTAAGGTGGAATATACACTGCGGAAATCATACTGCATAGGTACATTATCATTCACTGTTGCGCTGACAGGAATAGCCGGGTTTACCCCCAGCATGCCAGCTTCAATATTGCTGCCGAATAAAAACATCGGCGCGGCTGATCCATGGTCTGTACCGGAACTCGAATTGGATTTTATCCGTCGTCCGAATTCACTATATGTCATGCCAACCACCCGGTCTTCCACATTATGAAACGCCAGGTCATCCTGAAACGCTTTAATAGCATCGGAAACTTTCTGCAATAATGTGGCATGATTACCCGTAGTGGTATCGCTGGCCCCTACCTGTACAGAGTGTGTATCGAAGCCACCAAAACTGACCATATACACTCTTGTCTGAAGGCCGCCGGCAATTAAGCGGGCTACAATTTTCAACTGATCGGCCAGTGAATTTCCACCGGGATACGTAACCTGTTGTGTTACCGCATTGGCCGCGTTTTTAATTACGGTGGAATATTTCTGTGTCTGTTGATTGACCTGGCGGATAAATTTCAATTCCTTTCCTGCCGGCGTATTGGGAACCGGGTCGGTAGTCCCGTTTACGAGATTATAAAAATTCGTCGGGTTGGTAATACTCATTCCCATATTGACAGAGGGACCCTGGGTGGTGAGTGTGGTGGTGGAGCCAATCTGAATAGCCAGCGGATCCGTCATCGTACTGTTCGGGTAGCCGGCAGGGAAATCGGGAAATTCATAATTGAGGTATCTGCCTGCCCAGCCGCTATACACTTCCTGATTACTGTTGGAGGCACTCATCCAGATATCCGTGGCCCTGAAATGTGAAAAGTTGGGCTGGGGATATCCGACAGCCTGTATCAGCTTTGCCTTGCCCTGCGTAAATAAAGTTTGCAAACCGGTCATGGATGGATGAATACCGGTACCTGTAACTCCGGCAATGGATAATACCCTGTTTTCCGGAATGGCAATATTCGTTCTGGCATTATAATATTTCGAATAGTCCGCCACCGGAATCACCATGTTCAGGCCGTCATTGCCTCCGGAAAGTTGTACAATCACCAGTACATGATCCGTTACCGTTTGCCCGCGCATCAATGCCTGCACCAGGGGTGACTGCTGATTAAAGGCCTGCACGGTATATCCGTTAATAACTTCCGGAAGTATGGCCGCAGCCGGCAGGGAACTGAATAAGAAGTCTCTTCTCTTCATGGTCGTTGGTTTCTTTATTAGGCGAGCTGGTACTCAGATAAATTAAACAAATACTGAAACAGTGATTTCAACCGGGTATTCACCGTATTAAAATTGGCTGTGGTCGGGCTCGATTCATAGGCGGCCCAGGCATTGGTCCAGTAATAATCCCATTGCTGACCGGTAAGCAGTATTTGCGTTTTGATCTGTGCTTTAGTCTGGGCGGATAAATCATTTCTGAAAAAAAGTTTCATGGCCGCATCAATCAGGTCGTTGGGATTACCGGGATTGGGAAGTCCCTGCGCAAATGCCACACAGTTGAACTGTACCCGGTACCCGTTACGGGAATAGCCGGTTGCAATCATTGTATCGGTAAACTGATTTCGTTTGGGTAGTGAATCCGAATTGATCCAGATTTCATGAAAAGAAGGTTCCTGGTAATAAGCCGGCATGCCGGATACATTTGGCGGATCATGCAGACTCTGGCCCATATTCACCATCCAGGAATTAAACGTATTCCATAAGCCATAGTTTGTATCCCAGTCAGTTTCCGGCCGGAAGGCTATATTCATTTCCCGCATGGAACCGATGACTATATCAGAAGGGGTTTTGATTAAACAACCGCGGTTAAGCAGGTCATAGAAATGTTCACTTTTGAAAAGTGCGGCCAGTACCGGTTTTATTTCATAATTACTGTTTCTGAAAACAGCGGCGAGCGGTTCTATCACATTGGTTTCCGTTCCGGTATCAATGGCATAATAAACAAACCAGCGGTACATTTTACGTACCAGGAATTTCGCCACTTCCTGTTGGGCAAAAATCATATTCAGCAGATCGGCCAGCTCCAGCTCTCCGGCGGTAGTGGTATTGCGTCCGGTAATGACGGTATTATTGAAGAAAGATGAAAACGTTTTATTAGTCGTGGTATGCCGCGCAAGGTTGAACACCGAAGTGTAGGTAGTGCCGTTGATTTGCCAGCCGGTCAGGACTTTGGCCGCTTCCTTCACGTCATTCTCTGTATACTGCGAACCCGGTCCTTTTCCGAGTGTAAACAACTCCATCAACTCACGCGCGTAATTTTCATCAGGTGCATTTTTATTATTAAGGTATCCGTTCAGATAACGGAGCATGGCCACATCTTTTGAAATTTCGCGAACCAGCTCTTTATAATTGCCAAGTGCATATTGACGGATAAGGTTATGTTGTTTATAATTCCAGTTGGCATTTCCCACATCCGTGGACTCATTCCCAAAATGATCGACCAGGAACATGATCAGTTTTTCCCGGATACTCCGGTCCTGGTTAACCAGCACACCCGTCCACCATTTTTTATACGATCCCCTGCGTTGTGACTGCACCGTTCCATCACTGTTTATATCATCCACCCAGGTGGTTCCCTGAGCTATATTACCATCAGGCGTTACACCGGGCGTAGTGGAAGTGGCGTACTCCTTTACGGGCGGAGAAGGCTGGGCAGCTACCGGATTCAACAGTTCATCCACCGCCTGGCTCATAGTCAGGTTTTTGAAATAGCTGACATCTGCCATTTTTGCACCAAACATGGTCCTCTTCAACAAGTGTATAACTTCCTGCTCCGTCCATGGGCCGGTATAGGTATTAATTCCCGAAAGAGTGCGGAATGGCTGTGCCGGGGAAACAATTTTCTTTTCCCTGCCGGCCGTTAAAAAGGCGCGTCTGTCCATAGCTGTTTTTTTGGTCGGGGTAATGCGAAGTACTTCAGAAGGGTAAAATACGAAAAGGTTTAAGGAAACCCGGTATTGAAATATTATTTATTTTTCTCAGCTATCAGGACCCGAACTGTATAAAAACTCAAACACCCGGCAAGATGCCGGGTGTTTGTTTGGAGAAGCAACAAAATCAATAATATGGATGATCAGCTGATGTTTTCAATGATCCCGGCAATTCCCTGTCCGCCACCCACACAGGCGCTGATCATACCGTATTTCTTATTCAGACGTTTCAGGTCGTGCAGGTTCTGAATAGTAAGTTTACAACCTGTACATCCAAGCGGGTGCCCCAGAGCAATGGCGCCCCCATTGATATTCACTTTAGCAGGGTCGAGTCCGGCTTCACGGATTACAGCGATGGACTGTGATGCAAATGCCTCATTCAGTTCAATGAGATCGATATCGGCGAGATTCATGCCTGCCTGCTTCAGTGCTTTTGGAATTGCCGCAACCGGCCCAATACCCATGATACGTGGATGAACTCCTGCAACGGCAGAACTGACCAGACGGGCAATCGGCTTTAAACCCAGTTCATTAATCATCCGTTCACTCATTACAATAACAAAAGCAGCACCGTCAGAGGTTTGAGAAGAATTACCTGCAGTTACACAACCACCTGCGGCAAAAGCTGGTTTGAGTTTAGCCAGCGCCTCCACTGAAGTATCAGCCCGCGGTCCTTCATCGGTATCCACCACATAATTTCTTTTCTGTTTTTTCCCCTTCGCATCCAGGTAAATTTCTTCCACGGTAACAGGCAAAATACCCGGCCTGAAATGACCGGCCTGTATTGCCGCTATTGCTTTCTGGTGTGATTGAAAGGAAAATTCATCCTGTGCCTCCCGGCTGACGGAATATTCTTTTGCGACAGCTTCTGCTGTCAATCCCATGCTGAGATAATAATCCGGTTCTTCTTTGGCAATAGAGTAAGCGGGTACCGTTTTCCAACCGGCTGTTGGTACCAGGCTCATACTTTCCGTTCCTCCTGCCACAATACATTCTGCCATACCCATTCTTATTTTGGCAGTGGCCATGGCAATGCTTTCCAAACCTGAAGCACAATAACGGTTGATGGTCAGACCGGGTACTTCATAGCCAAGCGCACGGGCGGCTATGATACGTCCGACCTGAAGCCCTTGTTCCGCTTCGGGTACCGCATTACCCACAATAACATCATCCACCCGTTTGGGATCCAGGTTGGGTACACTGGCAAGTAATCCTTTGATAACGGTAACGGCAAGGTCATCGGGACGGGTAAAACGGAAGCCCCCCTTTTTGGCCTTCCCTACTGCACTGCGGTAACCGGCTATGATGTAAGCTTCCATGGTTAAAGTTGTAAGTTTTAAATTGTAAGTTGTAAGTAAGTACTAAGCATATGTTGTAAGAAGCCGGTCCGATGAATGCTAAGCTTATTTACCGGCGGATCTGACTTACAACCTATAACTTACTACATACCACTTTTAGTTGTTTATGCAACTTTCTATCTCAAAAATAATGGTTATTAAATTGATGAAAAAAACTTTTTGCAGGGCCGTCCGGATGAAGTTTCTTTGAACGGATCAGCCGGGAAATTGGCAAAAGGGCTTAACCTTAACTACTTTGCTTTTATCTGTTCAGACCCTGCTGAGTGCAAAACGCAATATTTCAACACATGTATACCCTGATACGCACAATCCTGTTTAATTTTTCTCCCGAGGCTGTACATCATTTTTCCATGAAGATGCTCCGGTTGGTTTGCAGTACCTGGTTAGGAAAGAAATTGCTGACTTCCCTATTCACGCATAAACATCCGCAGCTCCATACTCTTTTCCTTGGGCTCCCTTTCCGGAATCCGGTCGGGCTTGCAGCCGGCTTTGATAAAAATGCGGAGTTTCTGCGGGAACTGGAATGCCTTGGTTTTGGCTTTGTAGAAACAGGCACGGTAACACCGAAAGCGCAACCCGGCAATGATAAACCACGAGTATTTCGTTTGCCGGCAGATAAAGCGTTGATCAACCGGATGGGATTTAATAACGAGGGAGTGGAAGTGGTGGCGGAACGATTAAGAAAGTGGAAGGAAAAAGGAGAGTCGGGAGGCGGGAGTCGGGAGGCTGAAAGCGGAGCAACTTATCGCATGATCATTGGGGGAAATATAGGGAAGAATAAAATAACGCCGAATGAGGAAGCCTGGAAAGACTATGAAATCTGTTTTAATGCCCTACATGCGTATGTTGATTATTTTGTTGTGAATGTAAGTTCACCCAATACACCCGGCCTGCGCGAATTGCAGGAAAAAGAATCCTTGCGTAAAATTCTTGTACATCTGCAACAACTGAATGCAGGGAAGTCAATACAACGGCCGATCCTGTTAAAAATCGCACCGGATCTGACCAACGAACAGCTGGACGATGTAGCGGCATTGGCACTCGAAATAAAACTGGATGGACTGGTGGCCACCAATACCACAATCAGCCGGGAGGGGCTGAGTGAGGAGTCGGGAGTAGTAAGTCGGGAGACTGGAGGTCTTAGCGGAAAACCTTTACAAAAAAGAAGTACGGAGGTTTTAAAATACCTGATCACCCGGACGAATGGGAAAATTCCGGTGATTGCATCGGGGGGTATTTTCACCGGGGCAGATGCAAAAGAGAAACTCCGGTGCGGTGCGCCATTGGTGCAGGTATGGACCGGATTCATTTATGAGGGTCCGGCAATCGTTAAGCAAATTACCAGGAGCCTTTTGTCCTGAATACGGGATGACCACCTCATTCAGCTGCAAATCATTAATTTTGTCCCTTTCTTATAAGTTATGGAATACCTGTTTACCAGTGAAAGTATTATCAGTTTCTTTGTCTTAGTCATCCTTGAAGTGGTGCTGGGCATCGATAATGTCATATTCGTCAGTATTATCCTGAACCGGCTGAAAGGCGATAAGGCGCAGAAGAAAGCACGAAGGGCGTGGATGGTAACAGGAATCCTTATGCGCAGTTTATTGCTGATGGGACTGGGCTGGTTATTGTCTCAAAAAGGCAAAGCCGTATTTACCCTTGGTGACAAGGGGTTTGACCTGGCCAGTATAGTGATGCTGGCGGGCGGTCTGTTCCTGATCTATAAATCGGTCATGGAAATTCACCATAAGCTGGAAGGGGAAGATCCCAATGAAGCCTTAAAGAATCAAAAACCCATTTCCTTCGGACAGGCAATCGGACAGATTGTTATTATTGACGCGGTATTCTCATTCGACAGTATCATCACAGCCGGCGGTACCGCCAAACATGTGGAAATCATGATAGCGGCCGTTGTGATTGCCATGACCATCATGTTTCTGTTCAGTCCCGCCATTTCCGGCTTTATTCATAAGCACCCGACACTGAAAATGCTGGCCCTCTCCTTCCTGGTTATGATTGGTTTAAGCCTGATCATTGAAGGCTGGGACAGTGACGCGGCACACCAGTTGCACCTGAAAAATTATATTTATTTCGGCATGGCTTTCTCCTTTATTGTGGAAATGCTGAATATGACCATGATGAGCCGTGCGAAAAAGCGCAAGGCACATGTGGTGAAACTGAATGAGCCGGTATTGGGAGAAAATCAACCGAATGCATCGGACCAGGCCAATTAACACAACTGCATCTACCAATTAAACGGGCTATGCGATTCCGACTCGCATAGCCCGTTTACTAAACGCTGCTTATTTTCGGGTAATCTTTACCTGATACAATATGGTCACACTGGCATTTTCTTCTCTTCCGTCTTCATATATCCTTAGTGATTGCTTTTTACTATCAATGATAACCGATTGGCCGGGCTCAAGGTTAAACAACTGATTAATCTTTGTTTCCAGATTAAATACAAGGTCCGCCTGTTGTTTCTCCCTGTACTGCGGTTTAATCAGCAATTCCCAGTCTTTGACATCGGGGGCAAAAAGCAGGCGAAGGTTTTTAATATCTCCTATGGTCTGATTGCTTTTAATCCGTACAGGTATATCCGCTTCTTTTTCCTGTCCTTGTGTCATGGACATCTTGCCTGATTCTTTGATATCAAATAATAGTTTACCAGAAACGGAACAAGAGCCGAAGATCTCCTCTTCATTATCCAGAGGACCTTCTACCACCTTATTGCATTTAATTCCTTTATAAACGACATCAATATCATACCGGGGATTCAGGCAATCTTCAACGGAAAAAGATGAAGTGGAACGGACTCCCAGCGTTCTCCCGTCAGATACCCGCTGCACAATATACTGTATAGGCAATGCCCCGGAAGCGGCTGTCAGGGTATAGGCGCTTCTGTTTTGTATAAAAGAGAAAACTTCTTCGGGATTAGATGTAATGCGTAATGCGGTTGCTGCGTCTCCTCCATAAACAAAGGCCCTGAAATTGCTGACTTTGTTACTGAAATTCGCTTTTGTATCCGCATTCACATTCACACCCAGCTGGGCATTGGCAAGTTCACCACCCGTTACACTAAGACCGAGCCTTCCGCTGATCAGCGCGCCAACACTTGCAGAATCTTCTGTGGACTGAAAAGAAAGCAATACCATTCGTCCAAACACAACTGAGCTCACAAAACCCGCTGTACTATGTGTGGCAGCCAGCCCAGGCCTGGTAAAAAAGCGGTTCATATCCACTTCATTAACCGAGTAAGCATACATGGGTTGAATAAAGGATACCACGTAAGAATGTAAGCGTTTTGTCAATGACGCATCCCCTTTTATTTTAATTCCCTGAGAAAGGTCAAGGGGTAATCCAAATTCCTCCAACGGCAACATCAGTCCGGCGGAATAATTTAGATTGGCAGTGAAATGTTCCACGCTTGTAATCTCTGACAAACTGAATGCGAAAACAGGGCTGATCGCTGCTCCCTGATGTTTATCCCGGAGATCGCGGTGCAGGTTATTGATATTATTCACTCCGAAATCATTCACCACCACCTGTGTGGGAGCCGCAGACTTCGGATTACTGATACTGATTCCGATTGTTAAAGGAGCCCGGTCAGTAGCACTGTTGTAAAAAACGGGCCTTCTGTCCAGCAGACTTCCTGCATCAATAAAAGAACCGGGGAAAATCAGCGAAGAAAATGTTTCACTCAGATTTACCAGGCTGAAAGCACTTTCATTCAGGTAGTCCATTTTTACATTACTACGTTCACAGTAACCGGTTGTATTCGTATTGTATACGGGTGATCCAATGGGAGCAATTACCTGCTGAACTCTCGGGAGGTTCACGCCTACCTCCGATTTATTGAGACCCACCGTTTTGGTGCGGACAACAGCTGTCCCACCTGCTGCAGTGCTCCGGGACAATTTTTCAAAATACCAGCCCAGTGGCTTTGTGCGCAACGACAACTGCTTACTACTTGAAATCCCGGAGGATATATTACCAGTCTGGGCATTTCCTGGAAAGGTTATCCAACAGACGAGTATTGGCACCAGATAATATTTTATCAATTTCTTATTCACGGTAAAAATTTTAAACAGATGAATTAATTTGCTTTTTCCAGTATCCAGATTTGTGTCTGATCATTGTCAATAGGACGGTATGTTTTGACACCACAGGAGCTAGTGTTGATATTATTATTGTTGGCATCCAGCACTTTGCCATTCTCCATGTTTTTGATCATGTATTTATTGCCTTCCAGATTAATAAATAACCAGCGCTGATTAAGACTGGCCAGGGGAAAATTGTTTTTCTCCCACAACTGGATTTCAGATGATCCGCTTTGATACAAGCTGGCTCCTTCGCTGTCGAGCACATAGGTTTTTGTTTCCGGGCCGAATAACCCGCTTACTGTTTTGGTACCGAATTCAATTGTATAACCGATAGCCCCGAACCGTTTTACTTTCACCTTACTCCGACTGGTGGTCAGCCGCATATCGCTGGCATTATCAAACCCGTTCTGTTCATTCAATCCCAGCTTTTCTTTAGATGGATAGCTGACAATGTAATACTCCCCATCGGTAATGGCCGTGCCGGTGACATTACTGATAATGGTGCCGGCTGTAAACGTAATTTTTTTAACCGCGGCATCGGCAGTGGCGGCGGCCGTTTCAACAGCACCGGCAACTTTCTCACCGGCCCAGGTAAAGAAATCGGACCCGGCATTTTTACCACGCTTCACCGTTCCTGCGTCACATGCTTCAGTTCCGGACTGTGGCAGCGCTAAAGGTGCCGGCACTTTGCTTCTTTCTGCAGCCGTGAGCTGCTGGAAAGCGGCTTTCAGGTACCAGGTAGGATGGTGATAACACATCGGGCTTCCACCCAACAGATTATCCAGGTGAAGCCGTCCACCGGATAACCCATTGATCGCATCCGTTACACCGTTTTTGACTGCGCCGGTGATGCCTGGAATAATGGCTCCCAGTTCAAGCACACTGCGTTCATTCTGGTTGAATTCAATACTATTAATATCCTTATAAAATACCCGTGTCCCCGCTTTTTCATAACCGAATGGAGTTGAAAGCATCGTGATCGGATCATCGACAAATTCATACCGTTGCAATCTGCTTCCGGGAAATAAGCGATCCATTTCAGTTACAAACTGCTGATCACCGGGATTAGGAGCGGCGAAGCCATAAATTCCCTGTGCCACCAGTCCTTTCTTTGCCGCATACATAGCAAACAACTGGGCCTGGCCAGCGCCAAGGCTGTGCCCGGTAATCCAGAGCTTTTTACTACTCCCTCCTTTTGACTGGAGGTAGTTGAACAATTCGGAAATAAATCCTTCATACTCCAATGACTTCCACATGCCTGACAATACTTTTCCAGTCAATGCCGGTGTATTTATCGGCAATGCATCAAAGTCTGTGCTGACCCACTCTGACCAGTCATATAAAACACCGGGCTGATTACTACCCACCCTGTCTGTGCCGCGAAAAACAACATAGTTTGCTGTAGCGGTAGTAATAACCATCGCTTCCGGATCATAACCCAGGCGGTCTGATTTACGGATAAACTTAAACACCGGATTTGCAAACAAATGACGGACATACTTCGCATACTCCGCTTCAAAAGCCGGTCCATCCCTGTGCATTTTAACCTGATAAGCATCGGTATTGTCATTGGCCACCATAGCCAGGTACTGCGGATAAACAAGCGTTGACAGATAACAAAGCAAATAGGAGTTCATGTCACTCCGGCCTGTTGCGTTGAGGTTAAACCCGGTACTGAATACATCGGTTGGATTAAATTTAACCAGGCGTAATTCGGAGTTAATTGCAAGATTAGCCGGTCTGGTAATGGTACCTGCCAATGCAGGACTTTGTGACTGGGCTTTCATCGGCAACATGGCCGATCCAATCAGCAGCATGGAAATAATTTTTTTCATCTTTTTTTAGTTTAAGTGATTAATGGTATTCAACGATTTCAAAAAACACTGAATTAACGCATCATACAGGATATACCCGCCACGGGTATAAAAGCCTGTGATTTTCCGTTTACATCAAGTATCCATCGCATGCCGTAATTGATAATTACATTCTGACTGATCCGCCAGTCACCACCGATACTGAGAGAATTGGGGTGAACGGTTGTCCATTTTACCGAACTGGCCACCACCTGCGTCTGTGCTGGTTCTGTAAACACATCCCGCAAGGCTTCGACGGGCGTTTTCAGGGCCTTCTTTTCATATAGAAACTCAACAAAAAAGCTGTAGAGAGGACCGCCATAACGGAGATTCAACCCGGCAGAATAGAGTTTGTTTTCAGCCACGGCCCTTGCCTCCTTCTCTTCCAGGGTTACCGTATTCCGCAGCAGAAAATTCAGTTCCTCTTCATAAAATGTAGTACGTACCAGCCCCGAGAGCATCCAACGTTTCCCCAATGGAACACCTCCATTGAGCCAGATACCGAAACCGGTATTCCGGTTCAGTCTTAGTTTACTCAACGAACCGGCACTATCACTTTGGTAGGTATACACACGTCCGACCGCTATATCCAGTGAAGCGGCATTCCAGTGTTCGGCTATAAAAATTTTTGCCCGGTCATTGATCTCCGTATTACGCCGGGAGTTGAGGCTCATCAACTGATCTTCTGTACTTTTTATTTCATTCCTGATTCCGGGCTTCTCCATTATTTGCTGCGTTGTATCCAGCTTTAGCTGCAGTTCCTTCAACCTCGTTTCAAGTGTTTTACGTTCTTCCGCATAACGTATGCCTATATCCTCATACAGTGATTTTGCCAATAACGGATCTTTTTGTTTTATCAGGTTTAACTTGGCTGCCATCCCGATGCGGCGATCATTTTCTTCATTCTGAACGGTACCCAGTGAAATGTCAAGGGAAGCGAGTTTCCGCATAAAACCGCTGGCCGCCTGGTACTTTGCCAGATCCTTCCGGTTGTAAAACAATTCCCAGAACGGTTGTGACTGAATGGCCAGATTGGGGTTGAGCCGCCAGGCCTTAAAAGACCAGTCCACTTTAAAATTTTTGATGTCGGATGTCCGGTTGATCTGGGAAGGCGTAACGCCCATCAGATCAAAAACAGGGGAAGCCGGGATTGAAAATTCACTGGGATTCAGTCTGCCTGAAGCTGACTCTTTTTCCTGAGCCATAGACTGACAGGACAACAGTATCAGAAAAACAAATACGGTGTAACGCATGGCATCAATTTTTAATGATCCAAAGATGCAAGAGAAGGCGGTGTGCCCCTATACCTGAATTGGCTGAATTGCAGTCAACCAAACTACCTGAATTCAGGTAGTGATAATTGTTGATGAATCACTATTTTTCCGTTCTAAACAGCTGTTCTCCATGGATAAAACAAAATTCCTTTTTTACTTCCTGCTTGCGGCGGTATTACACTCCGGTATACCTAAGGTCTGCGCACAGAAAACAGCTGAAGACAGCCTGCAACAGGTTATCAGGGACGCGAAGGAAGATACGGCCCGGGTGGATGCCTTACTGGCCTTGGCCAGTCAGTTGCTGAAAAAAAATAATCCGGGCGCGCCGGTAATGGAGAAACTGGAACAGGCCCGTGAGTTGTCTTTAAAATCCGGTTATCATACCGGCATCCTCCAAAGCCTGCTGGCCATTGGCAATGTTCACCGGGGCAATTCTGACTGGGCCGGGAGTATGGAAGCATACAATGAACTCATACGATACAGCAAGACGGTTAGCCTCGACAGCTTGCGGAAACGATCCACGATGATGGCCTTTAACAACCTGGGCAATATTTTTAATTCAAACGGAGATTTTAACAATGCACTCAGTTATCGCTTTAAAGCATTGGAAATTGCAGAAATTCTCATGCCTGAAAACGTTAACGGGCTTGCCATAATATACCTGAATATCGCCAGTGACTACCGCCAGTTGAAAATGCCTGCTAAAGGACTTGAATACCTGAAAAAGACAGCCGCCTTTTTTCCCAAACTGACCGGTCGGATGAAAATGGAATATTTTTATGAATCATACCAGTCATATATTAGTTATGACAGCATCCCTCAGGCCACCGGTTTACTGGACAGTATTCAAAACGGATTGAACAATTTCGATCTCACGGAGCGGCAGCAAACGGATTTTGCGCTCATGCTATTCAAACTGAAAGGCAATCATGCCCTGGACATACAGGATAATCCGGCTGTAGCAATGTCGTCGTACAGGGAGGCTTTGCATCTGGCAAAATCAATTGGAAATTTCCGGGAACATACGGAGGCGCTTAATTATATCGGCTTCACGCATTTCAGGTTGAAGCAATATCCGGAAGCTATCCGGTTCTTAAATGAAGCATATGACTCTGCAAAAAATCAGTCATTAAAAAACATGCGGTTTAAAATTGCCTATAACCTGGCTGAAGCGTACACGGCTTCCGGGGAGTATGCAAAAGCCTATCCCTTTCTCAAAGAATCGCGGGATCTTCAGATGGAGATTTACAATGATGAAAAATCTGAGGAGTTGAATTTTCTGGAAGCGAAATACAATCACGAAAAGGCGGAAAAGGAGATTTCCAACCTTCGCTTATCGAATACGGAAAAGGAACTGGCCGTCACCAAAAGAAACCGGCTTATTTTGATTGGAGGTATCCTGACTGCTGCCCTGTTACTGATCATGGGCCTGCTTTACCGTTCAGGGCGTCAGAAAAGCCTGTTGGCGGAAAAAGACAGGAAACTGCAACAGGATCAGATCCTTTTTCTTGAGCGTCAGCAACAGGTGGTTTCCCTGCAATCCATGGTCAATGGCCAGGAAACAGAACGTACACGCATTGCCAAAGACCTGCATGACGGCCTGAGCGGTTTGTTCAGTACTGTAAAAATGTATTTCAGCACACTCCAGCATGAAAAAGAAGAGCTCAAACAAAATCCGACTTTTACCAAAAGCATTGAACTGATAGACAGTGCTGCGGACGAGATCCGCCGGATTGCCCACAATATGATGCCGGAAGTGCTGATGAAGCTCGGTCTGACACATGCGATACAGGATATGTGCAGCAATATAAGTGCCGGGAAATTACTGCAAGTGAGATTACAAACCTACGGCCTGGAAAAACGAATGAATGCCTCTACGGAAATCATGCTTTACCGGATTGTACAGGAACTGCTGAACAATATCATGAAGCACGCTCAGGCCAGTTCAGCCCTCATACAATTTAACCGCGACGGCAACCGGCTGATGGTAACTGTGGAAGACAATGGGCGTGGATTCAGATTGGAAGAATCGGACAGCCATCAACACGCGGGGCTGGATACGATCAGAAGCCGCGTAAGCTACCTGAATGGAAATATAATAATCGATTCGCAGAAGGATATCGGCACTACAGTGATTATGGAATTCTTAATTGACGAAGAATCTGTTTAACGCAAAATTCATGATAACACTCTATATAATTGACGACCACCCCCTCGTAGCGGGCGGCATTTACATGATGCTGAAAGATGTGAATTATATCCATATCTGCGGTACCGCCCGGAACGGAAAGGAAGCCATGGAATTCCTGGAAACAAACGAGCCGGATATCATTCTGCTTGATATCAGTCTGCCCGATACCGATGGATTACGGCTATGTGAACAAATAAGACAAAAAAATAAACAAAGTAAAATTCTGGGGCTCACGTCCACTAATGACGCCTCTATCATTACACAAATGTTGCATCGCGGAGCCAATGGCTACCTGTTGAAAAACATGGAACGGGATGAACTTCTCGAGGCCATCGACCGTGTATTGAACGGAAAAATATTTCTGAGTAAATCAGCAAATGAAAAAGTATTGGAACAGTATGCCTCTGTTAACAATGTGCTGGAAGACAAACCGGCACTGACGCGGCGGGAAAAAGAAATCCTTGACCTGTTGAATGAAGGATTGAAAGGGCCCGCAATAGCGGAGAAATTATTCCTGAGCCCATACACCGTGGAAACTCACCGCAAAAACCTGATGCAGAAACTGAATGCCAGCAGTACCCAGCAATTATTAAAAACTGCGCGGGAAAAGGGGTTACTCTGAAAAGCGGGAAGGAGCCTGTACCAGCCATACCGCCGCCACTATACCGGCGGTTTCGGTGCGGAGTCTTGTTTCTCCCAAGGTCACCGGCATAAACCCTTTTGCGATTGCCATGTCAATTTCCGCCGGTGTAAAATCTCCTTCCGGACCGATTAGTATAATGGAGGAGGCTGAAACAGTCTGCCCGGCCAGTGAATTCTTTGGCCCCTCTTCGCAATGAGCAATAAACTTTGCATTTTCCAGGCGTTGTTCCAGTACCTGTTTATAAGCCTGTGGCTCGCTCAAACGGGGCAACCATACCTGCTGACTTTGCAGCATGGCACTGATACAGATCGCGTTCATCCGGTCATGCCGGAAACGCTCCTTCTCCGTACGCTCACATACCAATGGAATAATTTCCGTTACGCCTATTTCACCCGCTTTTTCCAAAAACCATTCAAACCGACTGGCATTTTTTATATTGGAAATGGCAATGGATACTTTGCGTTCTGCTGCAGGCGTGAACTTCACTTCACGAACAGACACTGTACAGTGCTTCTTATGGTCATCGGCAATTTCGGCCAGGAGTAAATGCCCCAAACCATCAGTGAGGCGTAACCGCTCTCCCGCTCTCATCCGCAATACCTGTACGATATGACGGCTGGTATCTTCGTCAAGCGTGAGCTCTTGCTCCCCGATACTAAAAGAGTTGATATAGAAAAAAGGACGGGTCATAGTTTTCATATATGTTGGTCAAAAGACCAACATATGTCAGAATGGCGTATCATCATCATCCGGCAGGTCATTCATCCGGCTGCCGGTTTGTACAAATACTTTAGCGCCGCCATCCACATCACTCACGGGTTTCCAGTTACCGGTAAGACCGGTACCACCAAACCCACCGGCATCATCTTCCACAAATTTCTGAATATGCAGCAGGGCTCTGAGCTTAATCGTTTCCAGGGATCCATTACGGTGTTTGGCAATCCGCACGTGTGTTTCTCCCCTGTTGTTTTCACCCATTTCATTGGTGGTGATATCATAGTATTCGGGACGGTAAAGGAACATTACCATGTCCGCATCCTGCTCAATGGCACCCGATTCACGAAGATCACTCAGCTGTGGCATCTTATTCCCGTCTTTACCGGCACCGCGGGTTTCCACCGCCCGGCTCAACTGGGAAAGCGCAATAATCGGAATACTCAACTCTTTCGCCAGCCCTTTCAGGTTACGGGAGATATTACTGATTTCCTGTTCACGGTTGGTTTGTTTGCCTTCACCGGTACCACTCATCAGCTGGAGGTAGTCTATAATTACCAGACCAATATTGTTACGTGTTTTTAACCGGCGGCACTTGGCCCTTAACTCAAAAATATTCAGGGCCGGTGTATCATCAATAAACAACGGTGCCTGGGCCAGTCGCTGTACCCCTTTGGCATAAAGTTGTTTCATTTCATGTTCTTCCATCTTACCCCGGCTGATTTTTTCCAGCCAGATTTCGCTCTCTGCCGACAGGATACGTTGAACCAACTGTCCGGCACTCATCTCCAGTGAGAAAACCGCTACCCCGGTAGGTTTGGAGGGATTCATAACAGCATTGCGGGCCAGGTTGAGGGCAAAAGCGGTTTTACCCACAGCAGGACGGGCCGCCAGGATTATCAGGTCCGTGCTCTGCCAGCCATAGGTTACCCGGTCAAGCGAAGGAAAGCCGCTGGGCACGCCGGTCACATCTTCATTTTTATGCCGCATATCCTCGATCCGTTTAATGGTATTTACCAGTACGGAGTCGATAGATTCAAAATTTTTACGCAGGTTATTATTGGTAATTTCAAAAAGCTTGCTCTCCGCATCATCGAGCAGATCAAACACATCCGTAGAATCTTCAAACGCGTCACTGATGATTTCCCCACTGATGCGTATAAGTTCCCGTTGAATATATTTCTGAAGAATGATACGTGCGTGGGCTTCAATATTGGCGGCGGATACCACGGCATTCGTCAGCTTGGTGACATAGTAAGCACCGCCTACCATATCGAGCTGCTCCCGGAAACGGAGTTCTTCCGCTATAGTCAGGATATCTATCGGTTGACTCTTATTGGCCAGTCCCTGCATGGCGCTGAAAATACGCTGATGTGCGTCCACATAGAAACACTCCGGTTTAAGTATTTCAATAATGGTATCAAACGCTCCTTTTTCCAGCATGATGGCTCCCAATACCGCCTCCTCCAGGTCCTTCGCCTGCGGGGGTACTTTACCATACACCATTGTTCCGAGATCAATGTTTGTCTTGCGCTTATTTTTCCGGTCTTTATTGGTATTTGTCAGTTCCATGTTCAGTTCAGGCAATAAAAAGTTAATTCATCAGCCGGCACAACTATTCAGCTGGCAGGCAGGCGACCATCGGGCAGGTTCCAGTCTTATAATCAGAAAAGGGATGCTTTTCGAACAGGGAAAGTTCCGTCAGTCAGACGGCGAAATAAAGTGCAAATCGTCTCAGGACAAAATATTTCTTTCTGCACCAGTTTTTCACCGGATTCCAGGGGTTATCCACATTCAGTTTTTACCCGTAACCGCCACTACAATTTACTACTAAATAATGGTAAAACCCCCTAACTACTAAGTAGGGTACTATGTTAATTTTGTAGCTGATTTTAGTCATTTACACAATAAACAAATAATAGGCAGAGTTAGAGAAAGGAAGTTCTTACAATACCCAGCCAATCCGCTGCAACCGTACCACTTATTTATACTTTAAAATCACATAGATTATGGAAACTAAACAACACAGCAGCCACGCCCGCCCGGTAATCAGTCAGGCCCAGAACAACACAACCCTCTGGATCGGGCATCTTCGTCCGCAAACACAGGACCACCTTGCTGGTCAGACTTTTGTCTGCCCTTCAGAAGGATTAGTAAACAATATCCAGGTTTTCGCCTCCGCCGTTACACAGCCCGGCCAGGTAGCTTTAACTTTGCACGAATTTGATAATCAAACCCGTACATGGGGAAATGCAATAGCCAACACCTCCCGCCCGGTAGACCGGAATGACGATACGCACTGGATTCGTTTTGAACTGGATCATGTGGAACTGAAAAAAGACAGAACCTATGGTTTCCGTCTTCAAACCAATGATGGCATCATCGGAATCGGTGAAGCCGCTGCCGGCAACAGGCATCCATTCACTTTCGGGCATGCCTGGAACGGTCACAGTACAAACGACAAAGGAGATTTCTTCAGCTATTTCAGCCTGGCGTTCAAAGTAGAACTTTGCGCATAACCCGCTGAACCGGCTGTTGAGACGGTTAAATATTGAAAACCAATCATCCGGCGATTATGGACAATGGCCGGAACAGACCCTGTTTTGAAACTCCCGCGGGCTTCAGGACAGGGTTTTCTGCTTACTCAGGCACTATACCCCAAAAATGGTATTTTTTTCACGGGAAAAATGTCCCAACTTGTAGCAGCTGGCTGAATCACCGGCAAATGCATTTTCCCTACGTGTTTCAAACCATAAACCACGCCTATGCCTTTTTTTGATTTTCATCTGCACCCTTCTCTGAAGGCGCAGATGTCGATGCCCCCTGACTTCCCCTCTCCCTGGGAAAATATCAGGATAAAATTCAGGCACCCGAATGTAATCACCCTGTTGCTCCGATGCAGCGGCATCAATGAAGTGGTGGATTCCCAGTCCTCCCTGTCCCAATTAACCAGGGGAAAAGTGAACCTGGCAGCCATTGCCCTGCACCCGCCGGAATCCGCCATGATGAATGACGGACTGATACAACAGATAGCGGCGGAAGAGCAAACACAGTATATCAACCTGGCCCGTATCACCGATATGGGTTCCGGTGATATTTATTTCCGGCTCCTCTCTGAAGAACTCAGTAATCTCAAAAAACAACTGACACTTAACGGGAAAAAATTAAAAATCCTCAGCAATATCAGTCAGTATAAAGCTACGGATACCGACACGGTGTATGCCGTTTTAACCATCGAAGGGGCGCATGCCTTCCTGGGTCCGCGTCAGCAAAAAACTGAAACGGAAATATTCACCACTTACTGGAACAATTTTGAAACATTTACAACCGCCCACCGGATTTTCTCCATCAACATAGCGCACTTGCAGCAAAATGATTTCTGCAACCACGCGTTTGGTATCCAGATTTTCAAACCCAACGCGTTTTATCCCAAAGGAAATGGAATCACACAACACGGCTTCCGTCTCCTGCAAAAAATGAAAGAAAAAAACATTTTGCTGGACATCAAACACATGAGCCTGTTTGCCCGAAAACAATTGTATGATTTCCGTATTGGTGAAGTGGCCTGGCCGATTGTTTGCACACATGCCGGGCTGACCGGCATTCGCAAAACCGACCGGGGTAAATATTTCATTGAAACCGCGCAGGAAAGCGAAGTTCTGCGGGTACGTCATTATAAACCCGCCGGCTATTTGCCGGGCACTTCTTTTAATCCCAGTAGTATCAATTTATATGATGAAGATGTATTTGAAATCGTGGCTTCGGGTGGCCTGATCGGGCTGTCGCTTGATCAGCGTATCCTCGGCGTGCCGGAGGAGTGGATGATGTCGATCGACAATATGGGGGATATCTATGAAGAGGAATTTATCAGTGCGGGTGAAAAAGACTGGTTTACTCATGTGCTTACGGGCACACCAGGCGATTCGGATATTATTCTGACCGCCGATATTACCAGCACAGACAAGCAGGACTGGCCCCGTTTCCATGCACGGCATTTTCTGAACCAGGTATTTCATTTGTTCAAAATCTGCGATACATTCAAATACAATATGGCCGAAATGGCCCGAAGGATCTGTATCGGCTCCGATTTTGACGGAATGATTAATCCGGTTGATTGCTGCCAGAATGTACTGCAGCTTGAAAAATTCAAAGCCTTGTTGCTGGAAAATTTTAAAGAATGGGAAAAAGATTTTACAGAAGTTACGGGAATCCGGGTTTCCTCGTTTATCACGCCTAAGAAACTGCTGGACAATATTTTTTACCAGAATGGCGTGGACTATCTGAAAGAGCAGTATCAATAGCGCTTATAAATAACCGTGAAAACACCCTTCCGGGTTTTTCTTAATTCGTGTAACCTTGTTATACATTCCTGATACGCAGATTTCTTTACCCTATACATGAACTGCCACGTACCTGCTGACTTTTAAGTAACCACTAAACCTGCCAGTACAATGAATACATTTCTGGAAACCGGTATCTCACTGGTGCTGCTGTTTTTTGTTTTCAGTGTGATCACGTATGTAATACAGGAACTGATAGCGGTAAACCTGAAATTCAGAAGTAAACTGCTCTGGCGTTCACTGGAACACATACTGGACGGCACGCCCAAAGTAGCGCTCAGAACTTCGCTGTTACAGGCATTACCCGAGACGGAGTCACAAACCAAGGCTTTATATGACCATGCGCAGATCGCCTGCCTTCAGCGAAAAAAATACAGCAAGCCTTCATACATACCTGCTGCCAATTTTGCGCTGGCCATTATGGATATTGTTGCCAGTACTGTTCCGCAAAAATCAGGGAACCTGTATAATGATATTAAAAACGGTTTGCAGACATATATTGACAACGGTGGCAAATTCGGCCCTGTACTCCGGACTTTACTGGAAACCAGTAGCACGACACAGGAATTGCAGACCAAAATTGAAGCCTGGTATAACCGCTACATGCAACGGGTAACTGGCTGGTACGAAGCACACACGGTAGCCTCTGTCCGGATCATCGCACTGGTACTGGCGCTCGTCTTCAATGTAAACGTAATCAGCCTGAGTAAGACGATTTACAAAGATGCCGGTATCCGGGGCCGTATGGTGTCCATGGCGGAAAATATGGTAAACAATGCGGATTCTGTACTTCCGTATTACAGTACTGTTTTTGAAAAAAAAGTGGAAATCCGGAAACAGTATTTCGCAGAAAAAATGAATAACGTATCCGATGACGCAGACAGAAAAAGTCTGCAGCTGAGCCTTGACACAGAACTGGATTCACTGGCAAATAACTACGACAGTGTGCAACGGAAAAAAATCAGTTATCTCCTGGCACAGCTGGATTCTACCGGACTACCCTTAGGCTGGTCACAAAATCCCCTGCAATGCGGATATTGGAAAAAGGCCGGGCCTGCCAAAAGTGCTGGAAGTAATTTCCTGCTGGCACTGCTGGGCTGGCTGATCGCCGCCGGCTGTTTCTCCATGGGCGCCCCATTCTGGTTTGACCTGATGGGTAAACTGGTGAATGTAAGGAGAAGTGGAATAAAACCGAATAATATAAAATAAACAACTATGGCCAGTAAAAAATTAACTGTAAATCTCGGCAATCTGAATCTGACTGAAAAAGAATATAAAAAGCTTATGGCGGCCATTCATAAAACCGTCAGTGGTGAACTTCGTACAACGGGATTGCCCCCGAAAAACAAAAAAACTAAAAAAGCACTTGCCGCAACCGCCACTGTAACCGCCACTATCAGTGCTACATTCACTGATGTAAATCCCGGTCTCAGTGAATTAAGTGCACGGCATAATAACGTAACTAAAAAGCTAACCCAAAGCGGCACCCTGCGATTTGATGGTGTACTCAGTGGCGACTCCATCCGGATACAGGGAAAAAGCCTGGGCAAGTCAGCTATTTCCATTGACATTCCCGCGAATCCCCCTCAAAAGACATTTGAACCCGGAACATTTATATTCAATTTTAATATACGCTAATTCAACAAAATGAAAAAAGGCATATTCATAGTGATAGCCCTGCATCTCCTGCTCCAGCTACAGTTGTCCGGACAAAAAAACAAAACGGCGATCAATACAATACTCACCGCCGACTCTCTGGCGAGCGGCAACCTGAAAGATCTTCTTTCCAGTTTTTTCCAGCTTTCATTTAATAAACTCACCGGTCCGTCCAAAGAACTGAATTTCCAATCGAATCCCTACGCCCTTATTGCAAGGGCCAACCCGTCAGCGGCAATTGACACCAACTATGTAAAGTATAAAATCCTTCGCAAATTCAATTTTGGCTTTGGATTAAAAATGGATACTTCGTACCGGTTCAACGGTTTTTCCAGTGGAATAAAATACGCATTGATTAACAGGCGTGATGTCACGACTTCTCAGACCCTGTTTGACAATCTTGGAACAGACCAGTTGAACCAGGAATTGGTTTCCCTGCAAAACCCGCTGTCGGATACCGTGGAAGCCCGGTATGCAAGAGGTTCAGCGGAACGCACCAGGTACCAGGATCTTATTAACGAGTTTTTTACAGACACAACAAAGTTATTCAGTAAACTGGATCCGGTATTTCAGAAAATTGTCATTGAAGTGGCCGAAGCCGCAAAACTGAAACAGATTTCTTCTTTATTGAAAACAAAGCCTGATTTTAACATCCGGAAAAAATCCCAGGAATACTACAGTGACCTGAAAAACGAGTTGCAAAAAAAACTGCTCTGGACTATAAGTATCAGTGATACGACGTACAAAGATCAGTTTCTGTTTTCAAATATTGTGCTGCAGACGGAACTGCTGAAAGGTGTCGGGAAATCCAAACCTGGTGCCAATTGGGAACTCTCCATTCCGGCTTCATTGAACTTCCTGGACGACACGCTTCGCACAGGTCGTGACCTGAAACGGGCAGTCTTCAGTTTTGACCCGGGCATTAACCTGGTGATCCGGGATAAATCCAATAAACAATCCTTTCTGGAATTTAAATTCAGCGGAGAGTACCGGCATAATTTTCATCAGTTGTACCCGGGCGAGAAACGGGACTTTATTAATTTCAACGGCACCCTGCGCATCCGTGTGATCAATGATATCTGGATACCACTGCAGTTTAAATATGATCCGGCGAACGGAAATGTATTTGGCTTTATCAGTGCCAAACTGAATTTCAACGGGCTGGCAAAAAAATAAAAATCATACACACTACTTAAACAATTACCATGGCTACTCCCAAATACCGTTACCTCCGCGGCTATACCATTGATCCGGGCTTTTCCACCCGGCTGGATACAATGGGCGTGAATGAGTCAGTATATAAAATAAAATGGGAGGAACTGTTTCCGGGGCCCATTGGCGAATATGTGGAAGTGATAGACTTTGACCCGGCGAATGACTGTTTTTACGAACCCGTAGATCTCGATGCGAAAGAGATCCTGGCAGAAAACGGTTTATCTCCCAGCGAAGGCAATGCGAAATTTCACCAGCAATTTGTATACGCGGTAATTATGCAGACCATTGAAAATTTCGAAAAAGCGCTGGGCCGGAAAATTATCTGGCGATCAAACCTTCAATGGAAAGATGGCAGACCCGATACGGCTGCTGAGTATGTTCAAAAGCTCCGGGTCTATCCGCATGCCCTGATGGATGCGAATGCATTTTATGCACCGGAAAAAGTGGCTTTATTGTTTGGCTACTTCCAGGCAGCTAATCGTATACTGGGAAGCAATTTTCCCGGTGGTGCGGTATTTACCTGTCTCTCCCCGGATATCGTTGCACATGAAACCACACATGCCATCCTGGATAGTATCTTTCCCCGCTACCTCGAGAATACCAATCCGGACGTGCCTGCCTTTCATGAAGCCTTTGCAGATATTGTAGCCCTTTTGCAACGTTTTTCCAATGCAAAACTGCTGGAACACCAGATCGAACAGACACGTGGCCGGCTTGATGAATATAATGTAATGGGCGAACTGGCCACCCAGTTTGGCCAGGCGCTGGAAACAGGAAGAGGCGCATTGCGCAGTGCTATTGGCAGTATTGATAAAAAAAGCGGCAAATGGAAAAAAAACGAACCCAACCCGGCCCGCTATCAGCACTGCTATGAGGCACATGACAGGGGGGCCATACTGGTGGCCACCATTTTCGACGCATTCATGCGCCTGTATAATTTCCGGACGCAGGACCTGTTGCGCATAGCCACACAAGGATCAGGCATATTGCCCCAGGGATCTATTCATCCCGATCTCGTCAAACGTTTATCGGCTGAAGCCGCCGATATTGCCTCTCACCTTTTATGGATCTGTATCCGCGCATTGGATTACTGTCCGCCGTTTGATATTACTTTCGGCACCTATCTCCGGGCCCTGATCACGGCGGATTCAGATATCTGTCCGGAAGACAATAACGGATACCGCATAGCCCTGATTGAAGCATTCAGGGCCTGGGGAATATTTCCGGAGAAAGTCAATACCCTGTCCGTATACAGTCTCCGCTGGTCTCCACCTGATCTGAATGCCGCAGAAAAAAAAGCATTGAAGCTGATGGCCGGACATATCAAGGAAGACGTCCGCAAGATTGGCCGTATGACCGACCGGGCTGGTATTGCCCTGGAGTATAAAAAAGTGCAGGCAAAACTGCAAAGGGTATTAGTGAATCCTGCCGTAAATGCCGCGGTGGAATGGAGAAGAGAAGGATTAAATCAGCAGGACTGGAAAAGCTTTCTAAAGAAAATCGGCGTGGTTACCGATGTAAAATCATTTACCATCCGTCATGGAAAAGAACGTACCGAGTTTACTGTTAATCCAAAACTGGAAGTACACAGTGTTCGTCCCGCCTTCAGAACAGGAAGAGGAGATGAAATAATAGAACAGGTAATCATTTCCCTTTCACAATCACACCGTATAAAAAGCGGGGAATTCAAAGGGGCGAAATTCAGGGGTGGTTGCACCATTGTACTGAGCATAAAAAATGATTTACTGGAGGTTGATTATATCATCCTGAAACGTTTCGACAGCGATCAGCGCCTCGCCGCGCAGATCAGCTATCAGTTTGGCGCGGCTTCCCTGCAGGCCATGCCGGTATCGGGGTATGACGAACCCGGCAATACCCATGCTGTCAATTTTCAGCAACTCCATTTACATTAACCACTAAAACCGACTGTATGGCATCCGCAGTAACTGTAAATATAAAAATGTATCGCGTGGGTGAACTGGGAGATTGCTTCCTGCTTCGCTTTACCAGTGGACAGGAAAAATCGCATGTCCTGATTGACTGTGGCTCATTCAGCAACAGCAAAGCATCCGCAGAAAGAATGAAAGAAATCGCCACCGACATTAAAAAACAGATTGGCAACAACCGGCTGAATGTGATCGCCGGCACTCACCAGCACAACGATCATCTATCCGGATTTGTACATGCCTCTTCAGTTTTTGAAAGCATGCCTCCCGACCAGGTCTGGTTGTCCTGGCTGGACAACCCGGATGATAAAAAAGCCCGTGAGATTGGCAAGGATTATAACAATTATCTGCGGAGTCTGCGGCTGATCAGCCAGGAACTGCATCGTCCCGGCTTTGCCAGTAATGAGGTAAAAAATAAACTGGATGGCTTAATGGGCTTTCATGGCTTCAGTCCCCAGGAGTTATCAAAAAAAGCAAGAACTGAAAGTCTTCCACCGGCTGTACCGGCCCAGGCCAGGGATATCCTGCAACGGATCGGTAAAAAGAAACCGGCCTATCTTTCACCAGGTGAAGTATTTCCCCTGCCGGGTTTATTCGGTGAACCGGTAAAAGTATACGTACTGGGACCACCCAAAAATGAAGAACTGCTGTATGATAAAGAACCAGGCAAGGGGGAAAGTTTTGATCCGAAACTGGCGGCCAACAGCACCACCGCGCAACGGATGCTGAATGCCATGCAAAAAATTTCCAACCCGGGTAAGCCCGATAATGAAGAAGCCCCTTTCCCTTTTTATGAACCATTCAGGGAATCCGGAAATTTCAAACAGGTATGGGACAGTTATTACAGCAAGAAAGAAGCCTGGCGCACGATTGATCTGGACTGGCTCAACCAGGCCGAACAGCTGGCTCTCTGGCTGGATGGCTTTACCAATAACAGCAGCCTTGTACTGGCTTTCGAACTGGTACAAAGCAATAAAGTATTATTGTTTGCGGCTGATGCGCAGGCAGGAAACTGGAATTCATGGCGTGAAATAAAATGGAAGAAAAAGCCAAAGGATTTCAACTGGCTCAGCCTGATGCATAACACGGTATTATACAAAGCCGGGCATCACGGCAGCCACAACTCAACACTCGTGGAAGGGCTGGATAACATGACCCATGAAGAACTGGTGGTGATGATCCCTGTTGATAAATCCGATCCGCATATCACCAAAAAGAATGGATGGAAGATGCCGGCAGCCAACTTATATAAAGAGCTGAAGAAAAGAAGTAAGAACAGGGTGATCCGGATGGACGATGGCTTTTCAAAAGTCAAAGCCTGGAATGAGTTGAAAGGGAAACCATCCGGCAACAGCCTCTACTGGCAATTTGAAATAAAAGGATAAACTATCGCAACATGAACAACATCGCTTTAGCCTTCTCCGGTGGTGGTTTCAGGGCAGCCTGCTTCAGCCTGGGCACGCTCTCTTATCTGCATCACCTGAAATACAACGGCCGGCCATTGCTGGAGAATGTAAAGTATATATCCTCCACCTCCGGCGGCAGTATCACCAACCTGGTTTATAGCCGGTTTCATTTCAACGGGCGTCCATTCAGCGAATGTTACTCGTTTTTATGTGAGAAACTGGACGGGGAAATCTTACTGGCCCGGGCCCTGCACATCCTCAGCGACAGCAAAGAATGGAAAAAAAGACCGGAGAAAAGCCGGAATCTGATTAATGCATTCAGCCTGGCGTATGATGAACTCCTGTTTAACGGTGAAGAATGGTCGCTTTTCAGCAACCACAGTCCGCAGACTTCACTCGGTGAAATCTGCATCAACGGCACTGAATTCACCAACGGACTGCCTTTCCGCTTCCAGTCAAAACCCCCGGGGGAAAAATCAGCAGGGCTGATCGGCAACCGGTATATTTTCTTTAAGAAATCAGCACAGGAAACCAGCAAGAAGTTGCGCCTGGGCGACATACTGGCCACCTCTTCCTGCTTTCCGTCGGGCTTTGAACCCATGATATTCCCCGACGATTATACACATGAAGGATTAAACGCCACTGCCATCAGTAAAGCGATCAGTTACAAAGCCAACCGGTACACGCTGCCGGATAAAAAATCCGTACAGGATGCTACTGAAAATTATAACCGCTTTGACCTGCTGAAGGACGAACAGTTTACCTCCGGTATTCGTTTTGGCATTATGGACGGAGGCGTTACCGACAACCAGGCAATTGATGCTTTTAAAAAGGCCGATACACGAAGAGCGAAAAACAGGTTTGATCTGTTTATCGCCACCGATGTTACCAGTTACCTGATGGATGGATATACACTGCCGCTGGAAAAAAAGAAATGGTACAATTTCTTTTCCCTGAAATTCATTAGTTTACTCTGGTTATTGTGCAGCCTTTTCCTGCCGCTGCTGCTCCTGCTCAACCCACAACCCTGGAAAGCCTGGATGTATATCAGCGGAACAATTTCCGGCCTGCTGCTGCTCCCCGTTCTGTATCTTTTCTTTTCCTCACTTAAAAAAATCGTATTAGGGAAAAAAGCGAAAACATCCTGGGAGCTGGTCTTTAAAAAATACAGACATATTTTCCTGGGTATCCGGATCGGGGCTGTAAAACAAATGATCCGCTCCCGGGCAAAGTCGGTGCTTATACTGGCGAATGATGTTTACCTGAAGCAGATCCGGCGGATGTATTATGATGCGCTGTATGCGGATCCCCTATATAAAGACCGTTGTGTTCAAAACGCGATTTACGATCTCAGTTTAATTAATTTCTCTCCTGCCGACCTTAGCACGGATCCGCTGCATCCTTCCGCGACGCTGATTGCCATGGCGGAAAAAGCCAGAAATATGGGTACCACCCTTTGGTTTGATAAAAATCACCAGGCGGAAAAAATGAAAGAAAGCATCATTGCCTCCGGTCAGTTTACCTGCTGTTACAACCTGTTGAAATACTTCAATGAAAAGAAAAAGGGAACATTAACGACGGCAGAAACGGAACTGAAAAAGCAGCTGTTGGCGGACTGGGAACAATTTAACAAAAAACCCGGCTGGCTTTTATAAATTGCAGGACTTAATTCATCACCATCTCCCGCGCATTTTCCATAGCCGCGGCGGTGGGCTTTTCGCCACTCAGCATTTTGGCAATGCTGGTAATCCTTTCTTCAGTAGATAGCAGCCGTATATTGGTTTTAACATTGTCCTTTACGATTTCCTTATAGACAAAATAATGGGCGTCGGCTTTGCCGGCAATCTGGGGTTGGTGCGTAATGCAAAGCAATTGACGGCGGGCGGCCAGTGCTTTCATAATAATCCCGACCTGCCGTGCCGCTTCCCCGGAAATGCCGGTATCTATTTCATCAAAAATAAGTGTTGGAAGATCCACCGATTGTGCCACCAGTGATTTGATGCACAACATCAGCCGGCTCAGCTCACCGCCACTGGCCACTTTACGCAAGGGTTGGAATTGTCCCTCTCCTTTTTTATCAGCCGGAAGGTTGGCATCAAATAAAAACTCAATTGTATCGGCCCCGTTTATATACAAATCCGTTGCGCTGATTACAACCTTAATCCGGGCATTGGGCATTCCCACCTGTGCAAGCAGTTTGTTCACACTTTCGGCAAATGGTTTTGCCTGCTTCTGCCGGTTCGCGGATATCTTACCGGCCAGTTGGGTGGCTTTCTCAAAAAGCTGATTGGCTTCTTTTTCTTTTTCTTCTATCAGGTGACCAATATTCAGTACCGCCTGCAATTTATCTTCAAGTGCCCGTTCTATTTCTTTTAATTCACGGGTCGAGTTAACACCATGTTTCTTCTGCAACCGGTAACCCAATGAAATCCGTTCATTCAGTTTCTCCAGTCGTGCCGGATCCACACTTACCTGATCACTGATACGTCCAAGGTCGCCGGCAATATCCTGTAACTCGATCTGAGCCGATTGCAATCTGGCTGTTACCGCGGGCAGTTCCGGATGATAGACCGAAAACGCGTTCAATTGATGGATGATTACTTTCAGTTGCGGCAGCAAAGGTTGTTCGCTTTCATGCAACTCGTAATAGGCTTTGCTCACTGCCGCTTTAATACCCTCTGCATGTTCGAGCATTTTCAATTCCCCTTCCGCCTCTTCAATTTCATTTTCCCGGAAACCGGCTTCTTCCAGCTCCGTATACTGAAAGCGGTTATAGTCCGCCTCTTTTTCAAACTGTGCCTGCTGATGCTTTAGTTCATCCGTTGCTTTGCGAACAGCCAGCCATTGATGATAGTCCGTTTTATATTCCTCCAGCAATCCGGCATGCCCGGCCAGTGCGTCCAGCACTTCCCGTTGAAAACCGGATTCACCGAGCGCCAATGTATCGAACTGCTGATGCAGGTCTACCAGCAGGCTGCTGAGCTCCTGTAGCTGTGAAAGATTAACCGGCGTATCATTGATAAAAGCTCTTGACTTCCCGTTCACCGCTATCTCCCGGCGTATCACGAGTTCCTCTTCCTGATCCAGTTCATTCGCCTTCAGAAATGCCGCCACGTTCCTTTTCTGTTCTGCCTGGAAAACCCCTTCCACCACACATTTCTTTTCCTTCTTCACCAATGCTGACGAATCGGCCCGTTCACCCAATATAAGGCCGAGCGCGCCCATGATGATTGACTTACCCGCACCTGTTTCCCCGGTGATGATATTCAGCTTTCCGGAAAAATCAATATCGAGCTCATCAATGATGGCGTAATTGGATATGGAGAGACGCTTCAGCATTTGTTTAGCAAGTTAATGGAAAGTGGAGCGTGGAAAGCGGGGCGTGGAAAAAAAAAACCCGGAGACTTTTCGTCTCCGGGACTTTACAATTTTTTCCATCACTCATCACTCATTATTTCACTTCCACATTATTGTGCAGCTCTTCATCCACGAGGATACGGCCGCAGTTTTCGCAGATCATGATCTTTTTATGCTGGCGGATTTCACTTTGTTTTTGCGGGGGAATGGCATTAAAGCAACCACCACAGGCGTCCCTTTCCACGGGTACTACGGCCAGGCCATTGCGGTAACTGTGCCGGATTTTTTCGTAACTGGCCAGGAGCCGGGCTTCCACATGCTCTTTCGCATCAGCCGCCATTTTGGCGAAATGCTTTTCTTCTTTTTCATTGGCCGCGATAATTTTTTCCAGCTCACCTTTCTTGGTTGCCAGCACACCTTCTTTCGCCGCAATATTCTTCTTGGCTTTTTCGAGGAGTATCGCTTTTTCGCCAATCTCTTCGTTCGCGTCTTTGATATGCTTTTCAGCCAGTTTTACTTCCAGCTGCTGCATTTCAATTTCTTTATTAATGGCTTCGAATTCCCGGTTGTTTTTTACGTTCTCACTCTGGCTCTCATATTTTTTTACCAGGGCTTCGGATTCCTTAATGGCTTCTTTGCGCTGCTCGATAAACTCTGTCACACCATTAATTTCTTCCTCAATACGGGTTTGACGGGCATGAAGACCGGTGATCTCATCTTCAAGATCGGCTACTTCCATCGGCAACTCTCCTTTCAGGATCTTGATCTCATCCATTTTGCTCTCAATTTTCTGGAGCGTTACCAGGGAGGTCAGTTTTTCTTCAACGGAAAATTCTTTAACGTGTGCCATTCAGTTTTGATGTTTGAAAGTTTGACGTTTGGGGTGGTTCCGGGTCAGCTGAAATACTTTACCGGGTTGGTTTCCACCTCAGTTTTAAGGACGGCAAAGGTAGGGAATTTTTTGGCTAAAACCTCCTGCAGCAGTCCAATCGTAAATTGCTCGGTTTCAAAATGACCGGGATCCGCGATCAATAACCTGCCATTGGCATCAAAAAACTCATGATACTTCATATCTGCCGTAACAAAGGCATCCGCCCCGGAAGCTAATGCCCTGGAAATCAAAAAACTACCCGCTCCACCACAGATAGCCAGCTTTTTTATCATTTGTCCGCTCATTGCCGTATGCCGGATAAACGATGTGCCAAACACCTCGCTGACTTTGTTCAGAAAAGCTGTTCCGGTAAGCGGTTCCGGTAATTCCCCGATCAGCCCGGATCCGGTAGCAGGATGCGTATTGGCCAGTTGAATTATATCATAAGCCACTTCTTCATACGGATGCGCTTTTTTTAAAGCCGCTACCAGCGCCCCCTGCAGCCAGGCCGGGAAAATCATTTCCATTTTGATTTCCGGCTCCGTATGCCTCCTGTCGGGTGCACCCACATAAGGATTGGCTCCGGCTCCGGCTTTAAACGTACCGGAACCTTCAGTAGTAAAGCTGCATTCGGAATAATTTCCAATATGCCCGGCACCGGTTTCAAACAGGGCGGTCCTTACTTCTTCCGCTTTCTCTACTGGAACAAAAGTGTAGAGTTTGCGTAGCAGGCCTTCTTTTTCAGCAAGAATCCGGCGGTTGACCAGGCCAAACCGGTCTGCAATCCGGCCATTTACCCCTGTCAGGATATTATCCAGGTTGGTATGTATGGCAAAAATGGCAATATCCTCTTTGATCGCTGTAATGACGGTTTTTTCCACATAATTTTTCCCGGTCAGTTTTTTAATACCGCCAAAAACAATCGGGTGATGAGCCACCACCAGGTTACAGCCCATTGCTTTCGCCTCTTTTATTACATCTTCCGTAGCATCCAGTGTACAGATGATACCGGTACAATCCCAGCCGGGACTTCCGGTAATCAGACCAGCATTGTCGTAGTTCTCCTGAAGGGCCGGTGGCGCCCAGGATTCCAGATAAGTTATAATGTCGGCTATTCTCATACCGGAAAGTTACAGCAAAGCTGTTTACAGCGGTAACCGGAAGAAGTACCCCGGAATTTAAAAAACTTTAGTACCTTTTACATCCGTTCTGCCCTTTGCATTTTTGGCCTCGTATTATTCAACGTAAATTTCTTGCCATGCTCAGAAGAACAACCGGACGCCTCCTCCTTATTCTGATCGTTATTACAGGATCAGCCGGTACCATTGTAAACAATTCCATTTCGAAGCCTGACCGGAAATATGCACTCAGCATCATGAAGGACTCGCAGAAAGAACTGACAAAAGCCACCAAAGGATTATCAACCGCACAGCAGGATTTTAAAGCAGCCCCGGACAGATGGTCGGTCAGGGAATGTGTATACCATATCGCCGCATCAGAAAAAAGGCTCTGGTCCATTTTTGAAGAAGCCATGAAAAATGCACCTGCCCCGGAAAAAAGAAAAGAAATCAGGATAAAGGATGATGAATTGGTAACAATGGCACAGGACCGGTCAAAAAAAAATCAGGCGCCTGAATCACTCCGTCCGGATAATGCGGGCTATAAAAACATGGCCGAAGCCCTGGCAGACTTTAAAATTTCCCGTCAGGATCATATCAGATACATGCGGACTTCCACAGAGGATATGCGCAACCGGGTGGTACAACTGGCTTTTGGCTGGATCGACTGTTACCAGCTGTATATTTTTATCGCCGCACACAGTAAACGGCATATTGCACAACTGCAAGAAGTGCAGGCTGCCGCCGGCTACCCCAAGAAATAGTGGACAATTACCACCTATTCTCCCGCCCTGTTATCTGCAATCCGGTTAACAGGTCTGCTTACCGGGTAATAATCTGTTCCAGTAAAACTAATTTGCCCGACGTGGTCATACCCTCCACGACAACCCGGAACCGTTTTGCCTGATCATTATTGGTAAAACTGACCGGTATGACAGGGTTCACATTGTTTACAAAGATATTCGGTCGCCAGTCAATGGTATTCCGCAGGTCGGGTTCCTTTTGCAACACCGGATCTTTTTTATAGTCCGGTACAAAGAAATCCTTAACCACGGCAAAACCGTTATACAGGATTATATCTCCACGGGTAGACGTCTGCACATCACTTCCTTTCCGAGTATAAATGGACATCACCCCTCCGGCCCCGTTTCCGGTCGCCGCTACAAAATTGCTGTACATTTTGATCAGGGCAATCTCTGATGGAGGCAGTGAAGCGATTACACTGGCATCTGTTTCCACTTCATTCAGGTATAGTTTCATGGGTATTTGCCCCATGGAACTCATGGATTCCGTTTGCCGGTAATACAAACTGTAATCAAATCCGTCCGCCGCCACCACCAATCCCGGTACGCGTGATTGCAGGTAATCAAAAATCGTAAGATCAGTTATCACCTGATCGGAATTCACCAGGTCAATAGTACGCACAGCGTCACCGCTGAATGGGCCATTCGTATACTTCTCGTCCAATTCCTGTGTGGGCGATTTCTTCTTTACTTTAATTGTCACCGTTTCGAGCATCAGACCATTCGCCTTACTGATTGCATCGGCATCCGCAGCCATTCGTTTCAGTTTTTCCTCATCACCATTTACTGCCAGCGCAGCCGGCAGACTGGTTACTACAGGATACCTGCGCCCGAGGGAATCACCATTCAGTTCCACATCTATAAACTGACTTTTTCTTCCTTTAATATCAAGTATAAAAATCCGGCCGTTACCAAAAAACAGGAGTGAGTCGATTTTGAACCGCCCTTCATTATCGGTAGTAAAGAGCTGCGCATTCCGCTTCATTCCTTCTGCCGTAATCAACGCGAGCAGTGGCTTGTTGTTATACCCGTTGCGGGTGCCTCTTACATTCACTTTTCCGGATAAGGTAATATAAGCAGGATCAGCAAATGGCAATGGCTGCTTTACCAGGCGGGCCAGTTCTTCCCAACGGAAACGACGCCAGCCATTCGTCATCATCAACAGGTCAAGTGCTGTTTGAACTGAATCGGAGGAAGAAGAAAAATACCAGGCGGGGTTGTGAATATAACCGCGCAAATCTCCTGTGAGCAACAGACCGGAAAATATATTTTCCCGGCGGACCGGATACAAGGCATAATCCGCATCCGTAACCGATACCGATAAGCTGGCCTGAACCGTATCGGGCAACATTATTTTCAGGTGATTCCTGCCCTTTGCAGCAAAACTAACCGTATCAGTACGAAGGGAGACAGGATGAACATATTCCCTGTTATTGACAAAAAACAATCTTTCCGCTAAGGGCACGCCCTCTTTTGTAAATACGGTAACCTGCATGATGCCAGAGTTCAAACTTGTAGTATTCAGTACCCCCTGCCATTCATCACCCGGGCTTTTCAATTCCTGGCGAAAAACCACATGGTGTTGCATCTGTCCGATCATATAGGCAGCCCGCCGTGCCGGATCGGTAACCCGTTGCCGGATTTCAAAAAATCCGCCCTGTGGATGAGGAATCAGGCTAAGTGAAAGACCTTTCTCTTCGGCAACAGGCAACGTGATTGTTTTCCCCGCATAGGGTGCATCGGTTTTTGCCGTATACATTACCCCTGCTTCAGGTTTAAAACCGAAAAAACCCATTCCATCGTGATACGTACTGAAACGGGTTATTTCTTCACCCTTAGTATTAAAAATTGTACCGCTTACCGATACCGGATAACCATACTGATCTGTGGCTTTGAACGCCAGGGTATTCTCCCAACCTGTAATCAGGCTTCCTCCTTCAGGAAAAAAATCGAGCCGCAGTTCAGGAATCGCTTTGTCAGCCTTTTGCATTTTTTTTCCAACCACCGGAAAACGACGGAGTGAAAGATACTCTGTTCCGTTATTCAACATACCTGCTGTATAAGCACGCAACTGATACATGCCTGCATTGAGCGAGTCTGGCAATTCAATTTGCCCGTATGCGGCGGCAAGCAGTACAGGAAAGGCCTTTCTGCTGATCACAGTTCCGGCAGGCTGGAGTAATTCCACAAACAATACTGAACTCAGCGTGTCTGGCTGATAATCTGAACTAAGATAAGCTTTGAACCAGATGGTTTCACCTGCCGCATAATTCTCCCGGTCACAATGCAACCAGGCTTTCTCGATCGGCGCTTTTTTGTACCATTGCTGCAATAATTCTTCAGGCTGCTGACAATAGCTTGTATAAAAAACACATGCCAGAACGGGGAGGAGAAAATATTTATTTTTCACTGAAAAAGGTATATATGAGCTTAAAAATACCGCTTAATTCACAAAACGTTGCCAGTAAGCCGTTAAGACAGGTTTAAAACCGTGGTAAACGGGATAAGTCTGCTATTGGATAAGCAGTTTTATATACTTATTTTGTGTCCAACAACCCCGTATATGAAGAAATTGTTTTTCGTGTTTGCGTTGATCCCGCTGCTAACCAGCTGTAAAAAAGCTACAAAAGAAGCCAAGGAAGACCTGGTAATACTGGCTATGACAGATGGCCAATGGAAAGTCAGCAGTTTCACCCTGAACGGAACCACGATTACCAGTGACTTTACTAATTACCGCTTTAAATATTTCAGCAACCGGACTGTCGATGCCATTAATAATGGCACCGTGGAAAAAACCGGTACCTGGGAAGGAAACAGCAGCACGATGACGATCAGCGCCAGCTTTTCGGGTGCAATACTCCCTCTTTCTCTATTAAACGGCACCTGGACTATTACCCGGAATGGGTGGACCTATGTGGAAGCGACTTTAACGGCCGGATCAGAAGTAAGAACATTGAGGCTGGATAAAGTGTAAGTTCCAATTAAGTATTTGAAAAGCTTTTTAAACAAAAAAGTGCCGTACTTGTCCAAATTCCGGATATTTCTGAAAATAAACGATTAGTTTCAGAAAACAAGCCGCCGGAAACCAGTCATAGGAATAGTTTTTGCAGTATTCAAATCCCTGAAAGTAAACCAGCTACCTGTTGAATCACCAAAATAGCCATATCCGAAATCTGAGTCTGCTGTTGCTTGGCTTACTGGCAAGTGCCTATCAGTTATGCGCACAACCCGTAGCTAATTTTTCAGGAAGCCCGCTGGCTGGCTGTTCCCCGTTGATTGTAAACTTCCAGGATCTGTCAACCGGTGGCCCCACAAGCTGGAACTGGAATTTCGGAAACGGGAATACGTCAACACTCCAAAATCCGATTGCCACTTATTTTACACCCGGTACTTATACCATTACCCTGACTGTAACAAACGCGGGCGGTTCAAATACACTTGTCAGAACAAATTATATAACCGTTTATGAGCCACCTACTGTTAATTTTTCCGCCAGTATCATAAGTGGTTGTTTCCCGCTCCGTGTACAATTAACTGATCTCTCCTCACCAGGAGCGGGCAATACCAATGTAAGCTGGGAATGGGACCTGGGAAATGGCATAACATCTACACAACAAAATCCAGGTATCACCTACACGGCTGCCGGGGTTTATAATGTTACATTAAAAGTTACCAACGATAAAGGGTGTACACGCACCATCAGCCGCCCCGCATATATAACGGTAACACCCGGTGTGCAGGCCGGCTTTACACATACATTACCCACGGTATGCAGCGCCCCCGCAGCGGTCAGCTTTACCAACACGTCCACCGGCCCCCCGGTGCTGAGTTATTTATGGGATTTCGGTGACGGGAATACCTCCACCTTACAAGACCCCGTACATACTTATACGGTAAACGGCACTTATACGGCAACGTTAGTTACATTCAGTACCGCCGGTTGCCAGGACACGATCCGCAGTGCGCCTATCCAGATCGGGGGATTTACCACCGACTTCAATTATCCGGCCGCAGTGTGTATAAACGAAACGGTGAGTTTCACCAATACTTCTGTACCGGCGCCGCAGAGTGCCAGCTGGACATTTGGCGATGGAGGTACCGCCACGGGTATCAATGCCACCTATAGTTATCCCACACCGGGTGTTTACACCGTAAGACTGTATAACACCTATGCCAATTGCACGGATTCCGTGGCGCATGACATCACGGTTAATCCGCGACCAGTAGCCGGTTTTACTGCCCCGGTTACTACCAGTTGTCAGCCCCCGCTCACAGTAAATTTTCAGGATATCAGCACGGGTGGCGCCACCGGCTGGCAATGGGATTTTGGAGATGGGAATACTTCCACGTTACAAAATCCGTCACACACATATAATGCCTACGACAGTTTTACGGTGACCCTGATAGTGACCAATGCATCTGGCTGTACGGATACGCTTGTCATACCGGATTTTGTTATCATCCGCAGGGCACAGATCAGTATTCCGTCCCTTCCGGACAGGGGCTGTGTTCCGTTTACTATCAATCCCGTACCGGTGATCAATGCCATTGATGCCGTTACTTCCTATCAGTGGGATTTTGGAGATGGCGGAACATCCACTGCCGCCAATCCGGTATACACCTACACAGTTCAGGGAACATATACGGTCCGGCTGATAATCACCACCAGCACGGGTTGCAATGATACGCTGACCATACCGGCTGCTGTACGGGTGGGAACTAAACCGCTGGCCGGTTTCTCTGCCACCCCGAATCCGGTTTGTGCCCGTCAACCGGTAAATTTTACAGACTTATCTGTACCTGCAGACGAATGGTTATGGGATTTTGGTGACGGAACCATGTCAACCTTACAAAATCCTGTACACGTATATTCAGATACCGGTTATTTTACCGTCAGACTGATTGCCTGGAATAACGGATGTGCGGACACCCTCACCCGGATCAATTATATCTATGTCAATCCTCCCATCGCCCGCTTTAACCAGGCAGCTGACTGTGCCAACCGGCTTCGCTTTACATTCACGGATGCCTCCATTGCACCAGTTACCTGGGAATGGGATTTTGGCGATGGCAGCCCTGCTGTGACAATTCAAAACCCGGTACATATCTACAGTGCATTAGGTGTATACAATGTCCGGCTGGTAGTAACCAACGGAGGCTGTTCAGATACCACTTTCCGAACGGTATATGCATTGGATGAAAGAGCCAATTTCTCTGCCGACCAGACTACTGTTTGTAAAATAGGTACGGTGCAGTTCACGCCGTCCGGGTTCACATTTGCCAACATTATCAGTTATACCTGGGATTTCGGTGACGGGAATACAAGCACAGTGGCCACTCCTGTAACCACTCATACATACACTACTTCCGGCACCTATACAGTTACCCTGACCATCCGGGACCTGAATGGCTGTACCAGCACTTTTGTACGGACGAATTATATCCGGGTAAACGGGCCTGTTGCCAATTTCACCGCCAGTAACACCAGCGGCTGTACCGGCCTTGTTACAACGTTTACTGATCTTTCCACAACAGACGGGCAAAACAATATCAGTAACTGGCAATGGCATTTCGGAGATGGAGTGATACAGGATTTTACAGCTCCGCCATTTCAGCATAGCTATAATACGGCCGGTATTTTTAGTGTAAAACTGGTGATCACCGACGCCTCCGGATGTAAGGACAGCCTGATAATTGCGAATCTTGTTACCGCCACAGACCCTGTACCGGCTTTTGTGGTTGATACACTGACCTGCCCCGGTGCCAGTATTACCTTTACCAATCTTTCCACTCCTGCCGGACTTACCAGCAGCTGGAATTTCGGAGACGGAAATACATCCGTACTTACGTCACCTGTGCATAGTTATGCAGCCACAGGCCAGTATACAGTTAAGCTCATTGTACAGGATGCTGTCGGCTGCACGGATTCATTAGTGTTAACCAATCATATCCGGGTTGCTTTACCCGTTCCCGGATTTACGATGAGCGATTCAGTTACTTCCTGTATTCCGTTGCAGGTACAGTTTACAAACAGTTCTGTTTTTTATACATCATCCGTTTGGGATTTTGGCCCGGGACAGGGTACTTCCACACTCAACAACCCTGTTCACTTTTTTACATTTCCCGGTGTATATCCTGTCAAACTGGTGGTTACCAGTCCCGGTGGCTGTAAGGACTCCATTACACGGAATGTTACGGTATATGACACATCAGGTTCCCGGCTGAATTATACCCCAACCGCAGGCTGTAAGCCCCTTTCACTTACCATGAATACACTTACGGCGGGACCGATGGTTTCCTATTTCTGGGATTTCGGGGATGGGAATACCGATATTACCACGGTACCAACGGCCTCACATATTTACAATACATTCGGCACGTTTGTACCCAAAGTCATTATGGAAGATCCTTCCGGTTGCCTGATACCGTTAGAGGGAGTGGATACGTTACTTGTCCGCGGAGCCAAAGCTAATTTCGGTGCAGACAGCAGCTTTTTTTGTGATATTGGCACGGTTCAGTTCAGCGATTCCACCACTTTTAACGACCCGATCGTATCCTATCAGTGGGATTTCGGCGACGGTGGCACATCCACCCTGCAAACCCCATCACATGTATACAATACACAGGGCATCTTTAATGTGCAGCTGATTGTGCAAACGCAGGCGGGCTGCCGCGATACATTGGCAAAACCGGCATTGGTAAAATTAATTCAACGGCCATTAATTGATATTGCCGGCGATTCAGTGATCTGCATTTTTAATTCCATTCTGCATAGTGGTGTATTTATACGGCCCGACACTTCACTGGTCAGCTGGCAGTGGACTTTTCCAAACGGAAATACTTCCAACCTGCAAAATCCACAATTGCAGACCTACAACGTGGCCGGTACATTTACCGCCACGGCCATTGCCATGAACAGCAGTGGCTGCAGGGATACCACTACCCAGACGATCGTGGTAAACCCGTTACCAACCGTTACTTTACCCGGACAGATGACAATAACTGCCGGCTTCCCGGTCACTATTCCGGCCACATACACACCCAATACGGTCAGCTGGATCTGGTCTCCATCCGGCGGATTGAGTTGTGCCAATTGTCCCACCCCGGATGCAGGTCCGAAATTCAATACGATCTACCAGGTTTATTTTACGGATGTCAATAATTGCAGCAACACCGGGCGCATAGAGGTTACCGTTATTTGCGGAAATGGCAACCTTTTTATCCCCAATACGTTTTCACCAAACGGAGATGGCAGCAATGACGTCTTTTATCCGCGGGGCAAGGGGCTGGAACGGGTGAAGTTCCTGCGTATTTTCAACCGTTGGGGAGAAGTGGTGTTTGAAAAAAGAGAGTTCCCGGTTAACAGTGCCGCGGCTGGTTGGGATGGAAAATATAAAGGACAGGCACCCAAAGCGGATGTATATATCTACCAGGCGGAAGTATTTTGTGAGAATGGCGACCTGATCCGGTTAAATGGAAATATTGCACTTATTCTGTAAAATGCGAAACAGGACTTTACGATATGGGTTGATTTGTCTGCTTGCACTCCTGTGCGGGACAAAGCCGTTCGCGCAGGATATTCACTTTTCCCAGTTTTTTGAAGCTCCTTTATGGAGAAACCCTTCTCTGGCCGGCATTTTCACCGGCGATGTACGGGTACAACTGGTGTACCGTGATCAGTGGAACAGTGTAACCAATGCGTATCGTACCGGTTCGGCTAATGCGGAATATAAAATGCCGGTTGGTAAACAAAATGATTTTGTAACAGTAGGCTTACAGGCTTTGTATGACAGGGCCGGTACCATTGCCTGGACGTCCACCCATTTATTACCCGCACTCAATTATCATAAATCCCTGAGCGCTGAAAATAACCGGTACCTCTCACTGGGCTTTATGGGTGGTATTGTACAGCGCCGGTTTGATGCCAGTAAAATGACCACCAACAGTCAGTACGACAATGGCGGACTGGGAGAAAATTTTTCCAAAACCGGTTACAATTACCTCGATGGCAGTGTGGGTATGAGTTATAATTCTAACCTGAACTATCAGCCGGATAATAACTATTACCTGGGTGTGGCCTATCATCATTTTAACCGGCCAACCAATTCCTTTTTCCGGAATAATACCATTGCCATTCAGCCCAAATGGGTTTTCTCCGGCGGATTAAAATACGGAGTATCCGATTATGCCTATATCACCCTGCAGGCGGATCATTCCCGCCAGGGCGGATTTAATGAAACCATGGCGGGCGTATTGTATGGCTTAAAACTCGGACCTGATCCGGTTCATCCTCCTTATACTATTCATGCGGGTGGATTTCTGCGCTGGAACGACGCGCTGGTGCCGGTAATTAAACTGGATTATCAGCCATTTTCCATTGCCCTCAGCTATGATGTTAATATCTCCAAACTGAAACCTTCCAGTTATGGTAGAGGCGGCTTTGAAATGTCGGTATCGTATACCGGCTTTCTGAAACGCAATGAAGGCTACCTGCTTTGTCCTAAATTTTAACCCGGATATCGACGGACTGATGAACTTTTTCCCTTCCTCCTTGTTTTTCTGCTAAACAATTATCATTATGCAACTCACAATCGGCCAGCCCGCTCCTGATTTTACGTTATTTGACAGCGACAAAAACCCGGTATCACTGTCCGCACTGAAAGGAAACAATGTACTGCTGCTTTTCTTTCCCCAGGCATTTACCAGTGTATGTACAAAAGAACTCTGTGGTGTACGTGATAATATCGGCCTGTACAGTAACAGCCAGGCAAAGGTTTTCGGTATTTCCGTGGATTCGGTATTCACCCTGGGCAAATTCAAAGAAGAGCAGGGATTCAACTTTCCCCTGTTAAGCGATTTTAATAAAGAAGTATCTGAACAGTACGGAGCTATTTATCACGACTGGATACTGAACATGAAAGGCGTATCAAAACGTTCCGCTTTTGTGATTGATAAAGAAGGCGACATTCAATACGCAGAAGTGCTGGAAAGCGCCGGTGATGTACCCAACTTTGAGCGGATACATGAAACATTGGCCAAACTGGGTTAAAATTTCGTGAAATTAATCTCCTTACGCCTTGTAAATCACTGGTTTACAAGGCGTACTTTTGACCAGTAGTTTTACGATTGCTTTATAAGAAAAAGGGGCTATATTTAGCATAATAAAAGTAATTTTGTTTCGTTGAAACGCCTATTACCCATATTGTGTATCCTGCTGCTGACGGCAGTCACATCTCAGGCACAGAGCTCCCGGAGCGGGCAGCCTGGTGAGGGTGATCGTATTGTGAAACTTTACCCTAATCCGGCGACTTCCTATATAACATTTGACTTACAGAGCAATTATAAGAAAGGCCTTACCGTTCAGGTATATAACGGGGTTTTAGGTAAGAAAATGTATGAATCGCAGAATATCACGGAGAAGTTCACCCTGAATCTGAACGATTTCACCCGCGGTATTTATATTTACCACCTGCTGGATGCATCCGGAAAAATCATTGAATCCGGCAAATTCCAGGTTTCCCGTTAATCTTACTTTTCTCTTTTTCTTTACTGTACCTGTACCACCAGGAATTTAAGGTATTGTGTATTCTCCATGCCCCAGATAATGGGATGATCAGCTGCCTGTGTCTGAAAAGTTACCTGCCTGATTTTCCGGCGTGCATCTTTAGCGGCCATTTCTATTATCTCCAGGAACAGCTCCGGACCCACCAGGTTGGTACAGGAAGATGTGACCAGGAAGCCACCGGGTTTCACCAGTTTCATGCCCCGCAGGTTAATTTCCTTATACCCGGTAATCGCCTTTTGAATGGTTTCACGGCTCTTGGTAAAGGCCGGTGGATCCAGCATTACCACATCATATTGCCGGCCATCTTTGCCCCATTGCTTCAGCACATCAAAGGCATTGGCCGTTTCGAAACGGCAATGTCCATGAACCCCGTTCAGCTCCGCATTGCGGTTGGCCTGGGCTACTGCATTGGCGGAAATATCCAGACCCAGAACCGATTTTGCCCCATAAAAAGCCGCATGTATTTCAAACGTACCGGTATAGGTAAATGCGCCCAGTACATCAGCGTCTTTTACAATATGCTGAATGGCTCTCCGGTTATCCTGCTGATCAAGGAAGTATCCTGTTTTCTGCCCGTTCTCAATATCCACATGAAACTGCAGGCCATTTTCCCGGATAATAATGCTGGTATCAAAGGGTGCGGATAAGAAGCCTTTTTGCTGTGGCAATCCTTCGAGTTCGCGGACCGGCACATCATTCCGTTCATAAATTCCTTTGGGCGAGAAGATGGTTTCAATCGCTTTTACGATAGATGGTTTCCAGACATCAATCCCAAGTGCCAGCGTCTGTATAACAAAATAGTCGTTGAATTTGTCAATGATCAGTTGCGGTAACCCGTCTGCTTCGCCAAATACGAGCCGGCAATTTTCTGTATACCCGATTTTTTGCCGGTATACCCAGCATTGACGGATCTTTTCTATAAACCAGTTTTCATTGATAGTATCGGCTTTACTCCTGGTCAGAATACGTACCAGGATCTGGGATTTGGGATTAATATAGCCCTTGCCGATAAACTTTTTATCATGTCCGAATACGTCCACAATATCCCCGCCTGCTACTTCACCCTCAATCCGGTCAACTTCATTGGCAAATACCCAGGGATGGCCATTGGCCACCCGGGGTGCAATTTTTCTTTTCAGGTATACACTGCTCATAAGGGGGCGAAGATAAGGAAAGCCCGTAATGCCTGTCAGGTAAACCCGCAGCTGCCTGACAAGCTATCACCCGACAAAGCCAACTGTCCCCCGGGATACCGGGTTAAAGCAGGTCATTTTGTCCCAAACTGTGGGTTGGCAATATTCTTGACAATCGTACCTTTGCACCCAATTTTGTAAAAAATGGCAGAAGATTTAAAAGACAATACAACTTCGGTTCCGGAGAATAGCCAGGATCCTGATATCAATTCAGATGAGAATCAGAGCGGCAGTACGCACCTGAATGAACCGGTGGCGGAAGTAGCTGAACTGGAAACCCTGAAAACAGCCCTGGATGAAGCCAATGACAAATTTCTGCGTCAGGCTGCGGAATTTGATAATTACAAACGGCGCTCTGCAAAAGAAAGGATTGAACTGATCCAGACAGCCGGCCGGGATGTGATTACCGACCTGCTGGATGTACTGGATGATTGTGACCGGGCCCAGAAGCAACTCGACAACGCAGCAGAGGCAGCCCCCATACGGGAAGGCGTGATGCTGGTTTTTAATAAACTCCGCAACAGTCTCCAGGCAAAGGGATTAAAGCCCATGCAGGCCGTGAACACCGAATTCAACCCGGATCTGCATGAAGCCATTACTGAAATACCCGCTCCGGCTGAAGAATTAAAAGGAAAAGTAATCGACGAAGTCATAAAAGGCTATTACCTTAACGATAAAATCATCCGCCATGCCAAAGTGGTGGTAGGCAAGTAACCCCATCAATCACGGATCAAACGAAAAAATGTCCAAAAGAGATTATTACGAAATACTGGGCGTAGGCAAAACAGCTTCAGCGGATGAAATCAAAAAGGCTTACCGTAAAGTAGCCATGCAATTTCACCCTGACCGCAATCCCGGGGATAAAGCGGCCGAGGAAAAATTCAAGGAAGCAGCTGAAGCGTATGAAGTGCTGAGTGATGCGGACAAGAAAGCGCAATATGACCGCTATGGTCATGCCGGGGTGAGTGGCAATGGCCGGGGTGGATTTGGCGGGAGCGGCAATATGAACATGGATGATATATTCAGCCAGTTCGGAGATATTTTCGGCGATGATCTGTTTGGCAGTTTCTTCGGCGGTGGCGGACAACGTGGTGGTGGCCGTGGTGGTCAGCGCAGCCGTGGCGTCCGTGGCAGTAACCTGCGGGTAAAACTGAAACTGACCTATGAGGAAATTGCAAAAGGGGTTACCAAGAATATTAAAGTAAAGAAACACGTTACCTGTACCTCCTGTAGTGGCAGCGGGGCAAAAGATAAAGGTAGTGTACAATCCTGTGGCACCTGTGGTGGCAGTGGCCAGGTACGCAGGGTACAGAATACTTTCCTGGGACAAATGCAGACCGTAACCACCTGCCCGACCTGTAACGGGGAAGGCACAACGGTAACGGCTAAATGCGGATCCTGCAAAGGCGAGGGAAGAGTATACGGAGAAGAAACCGTAAGCATTGACATTCCCGCCGGTGTACAGGAAGGAATGCAAATGAATGTGAGTGGCAGAGGAAACGCAGGTGAACGTGGAGGTATGGCCGGTGACCTGATTATTCTGATTGAAGAAGAACCGCATAAGGAATTATTCCGGGAGGGACTGAACGTTGCATATGAACTGCACCTGTCCTTCACCGATGCCGTATTCGGCACTTCAGTGGAAGTACCCACAATTGACGGACGGGCTAAAATCAAAATCCCTGCCGGCACACAAAGCGGTAAAATTTTCCGGCTGAAAGGAAAAGGATTCCCTGCTGTAAACTCGTACGAGAAAGGCGATCAGCTGATTCAGGTTAGTGTATGGACACCTCAGCAATTATCATCCGAAGAAAAAGCCATCCTGGAAAAACTGAATCACTCTCCGAACTTCAAACCACATCCGGAGAAAGGGGATAAAAATTTCTTTGATAAACTGAAAGAACTTTTCTCTTAAATAAAAAACAAAAAGCCTCTTTCCGGAGGCTTTTTGTTTTAATTACTTTCCCACTCCCCACTCCCCACTCTCCACTCTCCACTCTCCACTCTCCACTCTCCACTCCCCACTCTCCACTCTCCACTCTCCACTCCCCACTCTCCACTCTCCACTTTCCACTTTCCACTTTCCACTCTCCTATTTCTTCTTCTTCCCTTTCGAATAAAGTGTTTTTGCCTGCAGCACCAGGTTGATAAATTCTTTTTGCAGCAGGTCATTCTCCCCGATAGTGGGCTGCGCCAGGTTGACCACATCCTGCCAGGTCTTTGTTTTTACAAAAGGAGAGCTGCGCAACAATGATCCAAATAAAGCCACCGCTGCAGAAAAATGATAACATTTCCCCAATGACTCAAACCCTTTATAACTGAAGTTTCCAGTGTAATTAAAGTAACGGTGTGTGCTGTCGCCGGGAAACCGGTACTGCAGTTTTACATCTGTAAACTTCCCGGAATAGATGCTGTCACGAATAGCCCCACGGTTAAGTTCAGTTGGCACAATTTCAAACAGGGCAATCATGGAATGTCCCGAACCAATTTCGCCGCCTTCAATGATGGAAGTGGAATCCCGGAGTGCCCCGACTTTATTATCAAACCCGATCAGCCGGTATTGCCGTACATATTCCGGATTGAAGTCAACATTCATATATACATCATCCGCTACGGAATACAGCGTTTGTGTAAACTCCTGCAGCAATACTTTCTCCGCTTCTTTGAAATTATCAAGATAGGCGAAGTTGCCATTTCCTTTTTCCGCCAGTAATTGAATTTTGGAGTCTTTATAATTGCCCATGCCCACACCAAGACAGGTCAGGTAAACACCCGATTCCCGTTGGGCGGAAATCATTTCATCCAGTTCTGATTCTGTTTTTAATCCCACATTAAAATCGCCATCCGTAGCAAGGATAACGCGGTTATTGCCGTTCTTTATAAAATGCCGGCGTGCCACGCTGTAAGCAATTTTAATTCCTGATTCACCGGGCGTTGAACCACCGGGCGTGAGTTCATCAATGGCTTTAATAATTTTTTCCTTTTCGGCCCCGCTGGTATTGTTGAGCATTATACCGGTAACACCACCATACACCACAATGGATACCGAATCTTTTGCCCGCAGATTATTCACCAGCAACCGGAAAGCCGATTGCAATAACGGCAGTCGGTTGGGCATGTCCATAGAGCCAGAAACATCGATCAGGAATACAAGATTACTGGGGGGCAGTGTATCCAGGTTAAGTTTCCGGGACGACATGTTTACATAATACAACTGATTTTCCGGATTCCAGGGGCAGGCCGTCAGCGTTGTTTTCAGGTGAAAGAGATCATTGCCCGCCGGTGAATCATAGTCAAGGCTGAAGTAGTTCAGCATTTCCTCTATCCGTACAGCATCCGGCGGTACCAGCGAATTCATAGTGATAAAACGACGGATATTACTGTACGAAGCCCTGTCCACATTCAGCGACATACCGGTACTCGGAAACTGCCGGGCATTCAGGAACCGGTTTTCCAGCAAACTGGCATAAGTCTCGTCACCGGCAAACCATTTCTTTTGCTCCTCCCGGCCCAGGTCTTTTGTAAATGAGGATAACCGGTTTCTGAAAACATGGGAGGCTTTGCTTGGGGCGGGTTTAAGTTTTACCCGGATATAATTATCCGCATTCACCTGAAATTTTTCCGGGCGATACCCTTCCAGGAAAAAACTGAATGTGTCGAGCTGACTATGTGCCAGGATACCGAACGTGCCGGATGCGCCACTGCGAAATATATAACCGGTTTTAAACTGCTTTATAATGACATTTTGCAGCACATTACCTGCTTCATCCTTAACTTCTCCCCGTACATAGAACTGCTGGGAAAAAGCCGGAAAGCAGAAAAAAAACAAGATGATTATATGACAGGCCCTCTTCAATAGATTCAGCTGGCTGATAAAATACAAAAAAAAGGGGGAAATACACTATCCTTTATATGACCTGGTAGATCTCTTTAAGATTCCGGCCAAGTCCGTCATAATCCAGCCCGTATCCCACCACAAACTTATTGGGTATATCAAAGCCCACATAATCGGGATGAAGCGGGAAAACCGTGGCTTCCGACTTATGCAGCAGGGTCGCGATCTTCAGTGAGCGGGGCTGCTGGTGACCGAGCTTGGGCAAAAAATTGTGCAGGGTCTTTCCCGTATCCACGATATCTTCCACGATGATCACATCTTTGCCAAACAGGTCGTCTTCCAGTCCGATGGAGGTTACCACATTCCCGGACGACTTCATTCCCTTATAAGATGCCAGTTTGATAAAACAGATTTCCGCTTCCACGGTCAGTTGCTTGAACAGATCGGCGGCAAACATGAAAGATCCGTTTAGTATCGCAATAAACAAAGGACGCTTACCGGCATAATCCGTATTAATCTGAGCAGCCAGTTCCTTTACGCGCTGCTGGATTGTTTCTTCTGAAAGATAAATATCAAAAGTTTTGTCGTGGACTTTTATGGTGGACATGGGAGAGGTTTAGATGTTTAGGTGTTGAGTTGTTTAGTTGTTTAGTTGTGCAGACGTTTCGGTTTTATGTTGGCTTTGCGTTGCAGGTTCAGTCTCTCTCCGGGTGCAATTTGTTCTGTGGCAGACAACAGGTTCAGTTCAAGCAGACTTTCCAGGCGTATCCCCTTCTGCTGCGCTATCAAGTGTAAAGTTTCACCCGGTTGTACGATATGGTATTCTTCTTTACCTGTTTTCCGTTTCCGTTGCAGGTATACCAGCTGATCTTCTTCCGTGGTTTCAGCCTCCGGACGGTCATTGAATTCAAAAAGCCGGGCAAGTGGCATCTCATATTTTTTCGCCAGGGAAAGAAAGGATATGCCTTTTTTAACAAACAACACTTTTGTATCGTTTATTTGAAATTCACCGGCCGGATAGTCAACTGTTTTCTTTACCGGCGCTTTAGTAACGGATTCGTTCAATGGCAGTAGCCCTCCTGTTTTTTCCGCAGGAGAACCGGTTATCTCCGTACTTACTGTATCAGCGGCCGGACGACCCATTGCAGCCAGTGTATACGTTTGCAACCCGTAATCTTCAATGAGTTTTATGAGTACCACCGGGTATTTCGGATTGGTGGCATAGCCCGCTTTTTTTAATCCATTGGCCCAGCCGGCATAATCAGTAGGGTCGAGTTGAAAAAGTCCTGCATAACGTTGACTGTTTTTCAGGAAATTGGAATGATCCCGGTAGGAATCTTCCGCAGACGGGTATTTGCGAAAACACTCGCCCCGTGCATCATCATCATGAGAAACGGATTCCCCGGTCCAGCCGGTTTTGCATTTGATGCCAAAATGGTTGTTTGATTTTTTTACCAGGTTGCTGGTACCGGCCAGTGTTTCATGTATTCCCTGTGCCAGTTTTATAGAAGCCGGTACACCGGTGCGTTGCATTTCCGCAATAGCCAGATCTTTATACGTGGAAATATAATTACGGATAACCTCCGACTGTTGCGCCCGGCTATCCACAACAAGTATAAGCAGCAAAGAAGAAAAAATATACCCTCTTATTTTATTCATATCGTCTCATCAGTTTTACGGATCAGGTAAAGACCATCCCGTACAGTAATCATTGTTTTATCAATACCGGGATATGCCCGGATAAATTCATTAAACGCCTGAATGCCTTTTGCACTCTTCCCTTTTACCGGATCCTGTAATACCTGTCCGTGAAAAAGTACATTATCTGCTAAAATAAAGCCGTTTTTCCGCAAGCGGGGAAAAACAAGGTTAAAATATTCAATATAAGCCGGTTTATCCGCGTCAATAAAGACCAGGTCCCAGGTTTCCTGCAACTCCGGAATAATAGTTAACGCATTCCCTGTATGGGATATTATCTGCGGTCCATGGGGAGACCGATCAAAAAAACCGCGTGCCAGCCGGGCATCCGCCTCCCGTAACTCAATTGTATGAAGTACGCCATCGGTTGCAAGGCCTTTGGCAAGACAAAGAGCGCTATAACCGGTAAATGTGCCGATTTCCAGTATACGCCGGGGGGTGATCATCCGGCTGATCATTTCCAGGAATTTCCCCTGCAGATGGCCGCTGAGCATGATCTGTTCCTTATGATGCAGCCGTGTATAGTCCGCTACTTCTTTCAGCAACGGGTCTTCCGGGGTGGAGTATAAGGCCGCATAGGCTTCCGCCTGGGAGTTGATCAGTTCCACGTCTTTTTTTGCAAAGATAACTTTATACCACTTGCAAGCTGAGCCGGGATGGATCTTTCCGGGAGATCAGCCAGAGTCCGGCAAACGTAAAGAGGCCGTTTATCAGAATCAACTCATTCCCGATCCTGTATTTACCAAAAGTGGCTGCGGACCATTCTTTCAGCAATGGCATGGAGAGATGAAGTTTGGCTTCATACCAGGCCGGGTTGCTGAGCATGTCCACACTGAGTGCCAGCAAGGGCGCGGCGATACAGGCCACCCAGATCAGTTTGTCGTTCAGTTGCCGTTTGGTCAGAATACCAAAAGAAAACAGGCCGAGCAACGGACCATAGGTAATCCCGGCAAATTTGAGGATAAAATCTATAATCAGTTTGTCATTGATCCATTTAAACAACAGCACCATCAGGAAGAAAATCGCGGCAAAAGTGAAGTGTACTTTCAGCCGGGTGTTTTTCTTTTCTTTTTCCGTTCCCGCTTTTTTATTCAACCCGATAATATCAATACAGAAACAGGAGGTAAGCGAAGTGATTGCGCCATCCACACTGGGAAACAGTGCGGAGATCAAAGCAATGATGAAGATTACACCGATCAGCCCGCTGAAAGTCTCACTCAGGGCAATGGTCGGGAACAAATCATCAGGTGGAACATTGATGCCTTTTTCGGCCGCATAGAGATAGAGTACCCCGCCGAGTACCAGGAACAGGAAGTTGACAAACATCAGCACAGCGGTGAATGTCATGATATTTTTCTGAGAATCTTTCAGCGTTTTTACACTGATATTCTTCTGCATCATTTCCTGGTCAAGGCCAGTCATGGCGATCGCGATAAACATACCGCCTACTATATGTTTCAGGGCAAATGAAGGCGCGTTCACATCCCAGTTAAAAATCTGTGTATAGCCTTTATCCGCCATCATGGACATGGCCCCGCCAAAATCGGTGCCCATAGTTTTTATAATCACAATAATACAAGCCACCAGTCCTACCAGCATACCGGTGGTCTGCAGGGTGTCGGTATAAATAATCGTTTTTACCCCTCCTTCGAATGTATAGAGCAGGATCAGCAGGAGTATCACAAAGGCCGTGGCTTCAAACGGAATACCCATTTTATTAAAAATGAAAATCTGAAGCACACTGATCACCAGGTAGAGGCGGGCTGTAGCTCCGACCGTACGGGAAAGTATAAAGAAGAAAGCCCCGGCTTTATGGGCGTTGATCCCGAACCGCTTTTCCAGGTAGGTATAGATACTGGTCAGATTCATCCGGTAATACAATGGAATCAGCACAAAGGCAATCACCATATACCCCAGCAGGTACCCCAATACAATCTGGTAATAATAGAAATTCCCGGATCCTACCCCACCCGGCACACTTACAAATGTGACACCCGATAATGAGGTGCCGATCATGCCGAAGGCCACCAGCATCCAGTTACTGTTCCGGTTGCCGATAAAGAAAGACTCGTTATCGGAGTTGCGTGAAGTATACCAGGCTACGCCAAGCAATAACAAAAAATAACCAATGACAAAGGAAAAGAGTACAACCGGTGACATAGCAAGTAGTTTCTGTTAGCGAAAAAATAACCTGCCATGCAGGTAAATGAATTTTGAAGATAAGTAAAAATGTTATCCCTTTGTGTCAATTTATTTATATGGCTATACAATCACTCGCTGTATTCTGCGGATCAAAAAACGGAAGCAATCCCCTCTTTGCCACACATGCGGCTGAACTGGGCCGGCTGATGGCCGGTAAAGAGATCCGCCTCGTTTACGGAGGCGGCAGTGCAGGACTGATGGGCATTATCGCGGATAGCGTAATGGCTCACGGCGGAAAAGTGACGGGCATCATTCCTCGCATATTACTGGAATGGGAAGTACAGCACCGCGGCATTACGGAGCTCGTGGTGAGTGATGACATGCATGAACGGAAAAGAAAAATATACAGTATCTCTGATGCCGCCCTTATACTACCCGGCGGATTTGGCACACTCGATGAGCTATTTGAAATCGTAACCTGGAACCAGCTGACGATACATGACAAACAGATTTATATCCTGAACTCTGGCGGCTTTTATACGCACCTGCTGCAGCATATTGAATTAATGAAAGCGGAAGGTTTCTTATATGAAGACGCGATAAAACGGATTCATGTGATTGATGAACCGGCCGCCCTGCTTCCTTTCCTGTAACTGTATCAGTTATTCTTATTCCGCCCCAGGTAAAAGCTGAAGCCAGTCCGGAAAACGGGCATTACCCGGCCAAACTGATCCCTGTACGGTGAATTCACATCCCGCAACAGGTCAATCATAATACTGGTATAAATCTGCATCTGGCCGATATTGCGGGTGCCATATCCCAGGCCTGCCAGCAGGCTGGGCGCAGTCGCTTTTGCCCGGTTGATAACACCGGCGGTTGTTTTCTCACTGTACGAAATTTTATTGTATTCAAACTGCCCCCCGATAAATAGCTGCTGTATCGGCCAGAGCCGGACAAAGGGACCAACACCCACTGCCGTATAACGGGCCGTACTGTTTACATACTGGTCCCGCTGCGTGATATGCGTAACGTTGAAAACAAAACCGGCATCCACCACTTTATTGATGCTGTATCCGAATTCAGGATTCAACCCGATAATAAACCCGTTTGAAAAACCCAGGTTAAGGCCGGTACCAATAAACACATTATTGGAATTCCATCCCTTTTGCTCATCGCGGTACTGGCTATGTACGTTCAGGAAAGCAAGTATCAACAGCAATCCGACAGTTATTCTCTTACACATGAAAATAGTTTTAATCAGTTATTTAAGTGATTCCTCTTCCTGCCAGTTCAGCTGCAGTTCTTCCGGCAATTTACCGATCGCCACCAATTTTGCTCCCATAAAAAAAAGGGACAGCGGTACAACCAGCAAAAAGACAACCTCGCCGGTCAGGAAAAAAACAATCACCGCGAAAAAAGAAGGCATTTCACAAAGACTCATATAACTCAGTAACGCGGCCTTATATGCCTCCAGTTTTGTATCCAGTTCTCCGGCCGCATCCCTTGTCCGTTGCATCTTTTTATTCCACCTGTACTTCGAATAAAACACAGCCAGTCCGGCCAGGGCCAGCAACAACAGCAATATTTCAGACCGGTACGGCGCCGCTTCCGAAGCGAAAGGAGCCCCACTCGTCTGTCCGGCAAAAAAGAAAACGACGGTAAAGATGGTTACACCGGACATCATCGCGGCGCAAAGAATACGCAGCACCCGGACTTTAGCTTTTGGTGTATTTTTTATTTCGGTGCCTGATTTCATAGTTGCATGCAGCTTCCGGATTTCCGTCTGGCCTGCAAATTTATGGAAGATGGGCAACTCTGTGCCGTACGCGGTATCAATATTTAAAAGAAGGACACATGGACTCTCTTCTGTTCCCTTTATATTGTCCGAACGACCCCTGTTTTACCAGTGAAAATTCAAAAGCCCCGCGGGTATTGTTATAATTTTTCAGGGAAGACATGGTGGCATCATAAGTAAATGTAAACATCAGGTCTTTTACACCTAGTCCCACCATTGGTATTACAGCATCCCCCACCCTGTAATAGGCGCCGGCTGTAAGTACTTTATCACCGTCACCGGAAATATTATACTGCGCATTCAACCCGCCCACTATCTCGTATGATTTTGCCTGCAGTGAAACGTAGGCATTCGGGTTAAGGATCACCATATCATTCAGCTTAAAACTGCCATTCACGAAACCCGTATACCGTACAGGAATCCGGTTATCTATACCCGGTTGTTCCGTAAAAAATGATTCTTTGGGCTGATTGATGTGCATGGCAGAAAAACCGGCATTGAAGTAGGTCCGGTTATTGGGAAAATAAGCATAGTTCATCCCGACCTGCATATCGAAATAACTGATATTGTTATAATCCAGTTTGGGAGCTACCGTTGTCTGGTGCGCATCAAAAAACTGTCCGTTCCACTGCCCGGGGAAACTCAGGTTGGCGGTATTGATATTTTTATTTGCCCAGCCGGCATTAAAGCCAAGGCTCACCAGGCTTCCCTGGTTGATCATCTGGTGATAGGCCACCGAACCATAAACTTTTGTTGATGTAAGCACGCTGGTACCGGCCACATCACGGAGTATCACGGCACCCACTCCCAGCCAGCCGGTATTCTCACTGTTTTGCAACAGTTGTACATCGCCGTAAGCACTCATGGTTTTATAGGGAAATGCGGTAATGGATGCCCATTGATTCCTGTAGTTGACACCGAGCCGGTAATCCCCATCGGGAATAAAACCGGTATTGGCCGGATTGGTAAGCAGCGGGGCATTCATAAACTGGGAAAAATGCAGGTCCTGTGCCTCAGCAGTCATCCATCCCCCGGAGCACATTAGTAATATAATCAGCCTGAATACCTTCATAGTCCAGCAATTATCGGATTAACGTAATATCTCCTTTCATCGTTGTCTTCGCGCCATCAAAGAATTCCACATTGAGCGTATAAGCATATACATCCATTGGCTGCACAGCGCCTTTTACTTTTCCATCCCAGCCTTTATTCCGGTCCGTGGTCTCAAATACTTTCTGTCCCCAGCGGTTCCAGATGGTAAACTGCATTTTGGCTATACCAAATCCCCGGACCATAACAACACTGTTTATATCCCCGCTGTTGGGGGTAAAAGCATTAGGCACATCCACCAGGGGGATCACCGTGGCGCTGACCGGCCGGCAGATCGTGTTCGGACAGTCGATACTGTTATACGCGGTAAGACAGGCATTGAATGTACCTGTTGAATTATATTGGTGGGACACATCGGCGCGGGAGGTGGTAAGCAACGAATCCCCATCGCCAAATACCCATTTGAACCGTATCGCATCGGCAGTGGAAAGATTGGTAAAGACCACCGGCATATTCACTGGTGGCGTTACCGGTGCAAAACTAAAATCAGCCGTGGGTGCCGCAAATACCTGTACGGTAAAGCGGGCCGTATCCGTCAGGTTGCAGGTATTCGGGTTATAGGCCACCAGCGTAATATTGTACGTACCCGGAAGGGTATACACATGTGTGGGAGTAGCGGCTGTAGACGTATTTCCATCATCAAAATTCCACAGGAAGGTCTGTGCGGCTAATGAAGTATTCGTAAAAGCAGCCGTATAGGGAATACAACCAGAAGGCGGTGTGGTAAACTGCGCTTTTACATTATCCGCCACACTTAATGGTATAACCAGTGAGTCAGGCGCGTTACAATACACCGTATCCTGTAATAACAATTTTACATTATAAGTACCCGGTCCCGCAAACGTATGAAACACGGGAGCACTGCCAGCCACCACTTTAGGCGAACCGTCACCAAAATCCCATACAAAGGACTGGTTGGTGAAGGGCCTTGTCGGGGGTGCAATCGTGGTATTGTCAAACCGGTAATTAAAAGATCCGCAGGGCGGCAATTTTACAGGAGTAAAGGCCGGCGTAGCCAGCAGGTTACCTACCCTGATACGGACATAGGATGTATCCCGCACATTACAGGTGGCGGGATCAATAGCCACGAGCATAACCCTGTATGTTCCGATATTCAGGAATGTATGTGTGGCTGTAGGAACAGTAGTAGCAACGGTTGGCGAACCATCCCCGAAATTCCATTCATAACTTACGCCGGTTGCCAGTGTATCGGTAAACGTTACTGCCAGTGGCTGGCAACCCGCCGTATCGTTGGGTACCCCGTTGATGGTTGACTGTACCCCGGCTCTCACACCCGACAGGTTCATATCAATTTTCAGCATCGTGAGATTACATTCTCCTCCACCCACTGCATTGTTTACCGTAGACCAGGCACCGGGTGTGGTGGGATAGACACCCCGTCCGTTGATATTACAGTTACCACATATCGCCTGGTAGATTTTACCATTGCGGTCAAAGCGGCTGGTACCACCATCCACGTGATCACAACCGGCTCCGGGGGCATTGTTCTCTCCGAAGAAACTGCCGAATAACTGGGAGGCCGCGTCTTTTTTCAACACAAAAAAGTACAGATCTTTTCCATCCGTTGTTGATTTTAACGCATCGGGGGTTACCGGCAACCCGGTAGTACCCGCACTGTTAAACGCATTGTCCGTGCTGAAGAAGCCACCCCATCCGGAGATGTATACGTTTTCGCAACGATCCACCAGGAAGGCAATCGGTGAGATATTAGGCGTAACCGCACCTGAACCAAAAGCAGTGGAATAAACATAGGCGGATAAATCCGGTTGCAGTTTACAGATAAACTGCTTGCCCGCAGGATTATTATAGGTCGCATTCTGAATACGCCAGGCACCGGTAGTCTGCCCCATGATGTAGGGAAAACCCAACGCGTCAAACTGCACCCCGAATACCTGATCGATACCTGTTGTACCAATGTAGGCGGAACGGATCACATTAGTACCTGTATTATTAATAATGGCCACAAACCCGTCGATCACACCATTATTCGCCGGGCCGACAGTACCGGTTTGTGTATTGGGCAACAGGTTGGTGCTTTCAGTACCACCGGCCACATAAATATTATTATTCGTGGGATTTAATGAAAGTACATAAGCCGCGTCATTCCCGGTACCACCGATATAACTGGCAAAAAGAAGGGTATTGAGATCGGGAGTGAGTTTTAATACCACCCCATCCTGTGTCCCTCCCCCAAATGCCTGTTGAAAAAATCCGGCTGTTCCGGGAAAGTCACTGGATTGTGTGCTGGACGCCACATATACATTACCAGCTGCATCGAGTATCACTTCACTACGGCCATCATCCCCGTAATTGCGTTGCAGTGAACTGAGTCCCCGGGTATCGGATATATTCACTCCGTCATTACTGCTGCCGCCGATCTTTCGGGAGCCAAGCAGGGCCGTTCCGGTTGCGTTCAGTTTGGTTACCACGATATCCCAGAGTGCGCCGGCAGCTGTTCCATTGTTCATTACCGGGTAGTCACTGGAATTGGTACGTCCTGCAATTACCAGGTTACCCTGCGCGTCCGCTATAAGACTATGCGGTTGATCTTTCCCGTTGCCTCCTATATAAGTCGCATAAATCCTGTTGTTCCCGTTGGGTGAAAGTTTTATAATACCAATATCAAATTCGCCGCCCTGGTATGTTGTTTCATACGCACCGGGAGAGGTTGGGAAACCGGTACCGGACCCTCCAAAGACGATGCCCCCGCCAAAGAGACTTTCATCCGGCCCGTAAGTGGCGGTAAAACCCCAGTTGTCAAACCGGCTGCCGGAAAAAGAACAAAACACGATACTGGGATCAATCACCAGCGGTTTAGTTTTATCATATTCCTTTACTTCGAAGCGCACAATATTTCCATTCACCACATACTTACAACTTACTTCCTGGCGGCCGGCGAGGCCGGGCTGGAAGGTATAGGGAGCTGATTCTTTAAACTCTGCCAGCGACGTACTGACCACCAGTTCCTTATTTTTTACCTGCAGTTTATCCACGCCCTCATATTTCAGGGCAATTTTTGATACATCGGCTCCCGGCTGTACCAGGATATCATATTTCAGGGTACCCCGGTCCGTATAGTAACGGAGATCAATACCCGGATACAAATGCTGAACATTGATGCCCTGGTAGATTTTACATTCAGCCGCCCATTTAGCGGGATTGTTACCGATAAAATAATTATTATAGGTAGGTATGGGTTTTTCGGCGACTATTAACGGGCGGGTTGCCGCCCCTACAAAGTCCACATGCCAGGCATGGGAACGTACCCGTATGGGCTCATTGGCTTTTGCGAGCTGCCCTTCCGCATTCAATCCATGTTTCAGCTGGTTCAATCGGGCCAGATCAACCGGGTTATGTTGTACCACGGTAAATCCTCCGTCACGGATAAAAAAAGTACCGTTACTTACGTCGCCCTGGTAACGGACACGGCTGTCCCACTGGCCTTTGTTTTCAATAAATTCAATATTTCCCTGTGCTGAAAGGGTACAGACAGCAAACAGGGACAGGACGAAGGAGAAGAGATTTTTCAGTGTCAACTTATTTTCTTTAAGATAACAATTAATTGCCGTAAACAGATTCAAAACTTCTGTTAATTCGGGCCGGTTCCGGGTAATTTTACCTGTAACAGACAGTTTCGTCAGGCAATTTTACTCCATTGAACCGGACCTTTTCTGTATTGCAGGAATTTCTTTAACCGCAAATTTTCTGCCGAAACCATATCCGGATCTTTTTCCAACAGGTCTGCAGCCAGATTACCCGCTATTTCCAGCAAATCCCGGTCTTGGACTATACTGGCCAGCCGGAAGTTTAACGCACCGCTCTGCCGGGTACCTTCAATTTCGCCCGGTCCCCGGAGTTGCAGGTCTTTTTCGGCTATTTCGAATCCATTATTGGTCGAAGTCATGATATTGATGCGCTCACGGGCATCATTACCCAATCTGGACCCTGAAATTAATATACAATAGCTTTTTTCCGCTCCCCTGCCCACACGGCCCCGCAACTGATGGAGCTGAGACAATCCGAATTTTTCCGTGCTTTCAATCACCATCACCGATGCATTGGGCACATTCACCCCAACTTCAATCACCGTAGTGGAGACCATGATCTGCGTATCATGCTCAACAAATCTTTTCATATTTAGTTCTTTCTGCTCAGCCGGCTGCCGGCCATGTACCATGCTGATCCAGTACCTGGGTTCAGGGAAATACGCTTTTACGTTCTCATAGCCCTTCATCAGGTTTTCATAATCCAGTTTATCACTTTCTTCTATCAGGGGGAAAATAATATATACCTGGCGGCCTTTATCTATTTCTGCCCGGATAAAATCCATCACTTTACTCCGCTGCGATTCTAAACGATGTACCGTGGTAATCGGTTGCCGGCCCGGCGGCAGTTCATCAATCACGCTATAATCCAGATCGCCATAAGCCGTCATGGCCAGTGTCCGGGGAATAGGAGTAGCCGTCATCACCAGCACATGCGGGGGAATCTCCGCCTTCTTCCATAAGCGGGCTCTTTGCTCTACCCCAAACCGGTGCTGTTCATCAATAATTACCATCCCCAGATTTTGAAACTGCACGGCATCCTCAATCAATGCATGCGTGCCCAGTATTATTTTCAGTTCTCCACTGGCAAGCGCCGCCAGTGTCTTTTTCCGTTCTGCGGATTTTACAGAACCGGTAAGCAGCCGCACGGGTACCCCCAGTTTTTCAAGTAATGCGCCGATTCCCTGGTAATGTTGCTGCGCCAGTATTTCCGTAGGTGCCATCAGGCAGGCCTGGTATCCATTGTCAACGGCCAGCAGCATTGTCAGTACAGCCACAATTGTTTTTCCGCTGCCCACATCCCCTTGCAGCAACCGGTTCATTTGTTTACCTGTTGCCGTGTCATTGCGGATTTCCCGGAGTACCCTCTTCTGCGCGCCGGTCAGTTCAAATGGCAGATGATTTTTATAACAGTCATTGAAATAATCACCCACTTTTTCAAATATGACGCCTTTTGAAAACCGATGCCGTTCACTCCGCAACAGGTTCATGCGCAACTGAGCAATAAATAATTCTTCAAACTTGATCCGTTTTACCGCGGCCTGGTACTCCTCTTCGGATTGGGGAAAATGAATCTGCTGCAGGGATTTAAAGCGCCCTGTCAGTTGCAGCCGTTCCAGTATATCCGCAGGCAGGTTTTCTTCGATATCTTTTTCTTTCAGCTGGGCCCATAATACCTGCGTGAGTTTTCCGATCTGTCGTCCGCCAAGCCCTTTCGCTTTTAATTTTTCCGTGGTGGAATATACAGGCTCCAGGAAATTTTTTGCCAGCGGCTGATCCGGCACCAGCAGTTCCAGTTCCGGATGCACGATCTGGGGATTGCCGTTAAAAAACCCCACTCTTCCCCAGACCAGGTATGAACGTCCGGGCTCAAGGGATTTCTGCACCCAGTTTACTCCCTGGAACCAGGTCAGCTCAAGTATACCGGTCTTGTCTTTTAGCCGGGCCACAAGCCGGCGGCCTGCTTTTTGTCCGATCACTTCTGCACTCAGCAATACCCCGGCCACCTGCGCATAGTCCGTATCCGGCCTGAGATCACTTACCATGTTCACTTTGGTGCGGTCAATATGACGGAAAGGGAAATACTCCAGCAGATCTCCAAAAGTGAAAATATTCAGTTCCTTTTTCAACAGATCGGCGCGCAGGGGTCCTACCCCTTTGAGGTATTCGATGGGACTGGCTAATATGTGTGTGCCGGATGAAATAAAATAGTATTTGGGCAAATGTAAAGAAGCTGTGCAGCATTCAGGCAGGCTGTCGTTCCGCTTTTTCCCAAAGCACAACCTGTTTTTTCCGGAGATACAGGAGTAATCCACGGACCAGGCAAAAATTCATAAACAGAAAATAATAGGGAATCCCCAGCACACCGGCTTTTTTCCCGGCACGGAGGAGCAGCCAGCCCGCCAGGCTGAGCAGGTAATACAATCCCTGGGCGGCCAGCACCAGTTGATAAAAAAACGGGGCGCCCGGCTGCAAAACGATCAGGCAATTTGTTATCAGTATCACGATCAGCAGGAAGGGACAATAGAACCAGCGGAGAATGCGACGTGAAAAATACTGAAAGAATAAACGGGGATAACGTTTCATTGTTAAAGCTCCACGAAGTATACCGGCTGCCTCGTAGGCGCCCGCCGCAATCCTGATTTTTCGTTTCTGTTCTTCCTGCAGTGAAGCGGAAGCGGTTTCAGCGGCGAAAGCCCCCGGCTCATACGCCGTACGGTACCCCTGCAAAGCTACCTGCATGGAAATAATAAAATCATCCAGGATCATGTCGTGTTCCATGGGACTGAACAACTCAGTACGAATGGAAAAAAGTTCGCCGGCCGCGCCCACTACCGAATAAAAGCGGGCGTCCAGTTTTTTCATAAACGATTCATAGCGCCAGTACATACCCTCTGCCTGACCAACAGCTGTATTGTTTATACCGGTTATAATCTTTTTTTCTCCGGCTACTGCACCTGTACGTGGATCGGCATAATGAGCAGTAAGTCTGCGCAAAGCCTCCGGGTTCAATTGCGAATTGGCATCTGTAAAAACGACTATGGGTGTCCGTACCTGCTGCATCGCTTCCCGTATAGCCGCATACTTGCCTTGGCGTACCGGCTGATGGAGGTGCAGGATCTCCGGATATTTTTTCAGAATGGACACCGTGTCATCAGTTGAACCATCCGTTACAATAATTATTTTCAATAACCCGGGCGGATAAACGAGTGCCTTTGTATTCTGTATTTTCTGTTCCAGTACCGGTGCTTCATTCCAGGCTGCAATGATCATGGTCAGTGCCGGGAAAGCCTGTTCCTGTTCCTTTCCGCTGTTTCTTTTCCCGGGAAGGAGTAACAATAGCAGTCCATATCCCAGGTATGCATAAAACAGGATAACCAGGCTGGTATAAAAAAGGATGTACAGGACGGTCATGGTATGATGTGAAAAATACGGTGTTGTAAAAGCAAATATCCCAATAATGCGGATCAAAAAAGCAGGCAACCGCTTGAAATCCTCTTTTCAGATCAGTTACACAATAAAAAAGTCTTTGCCGGAATGGCAAAACTGCCTATTTTAACAGCAGATCCACCATTCAGGACAAACCATTGACCATGAGCAGCCCGTTCTATTTTTTACAACTGAATCTCCCTTTAAGTGATTATAAATTCGCTTTACTCTGTTTCCTGACGGCCTTTGTCATTACCCTGATCAGCATTCCCCCGATCATTACCCTGATCCGCAAATACAAATTATATGATGTGCCCAATGCCCGCAAGGAACATGTGGCGCCGATACCTACCATGGGAGGCATTGCCATTGTGGCCGGCATGGCCGTCTCTTTATTGCTGTGGTTTTCTTTCAGTACACAGCCTGCACAGATCTGCTTTTTTCTTTCCGTTTTAATTCTCCTTGGTCTGGGCATTATGGATGACCTGAAAGATCTTTCCGCTAAATACAAATTCATCATTCAGATAGCCCTGGCCGCCCTGATGGCCATAACCGGTGTGCGCATTACCAGTTTTGAAGGCATACTCGGTGTAAATGAATTGCCGTTGGGCGCTCAGTACACTGTCACCATTCTTGCCATCACCGGCATAACCAATGCATTCAACCTGATTGATGGTATTGACGGACTCGCGGGAGGTATCGGGTTTATGAGCCTGGTTACACTGGGCTTGTTTCTGACCATGAGCGGGGACAGTCAGACCGCCCTGATTGCATTCGCATTAGCGGGTGCCGTACTGGCTTTTTTATATTTCAATCTCAATCCTGCAAAAATATTTATGGGCGATACCGGCTCGCTGGTATTGGGTTTTGTAATTGCCGTACTCAGCCTGCGGCTGGTACAATATAACATTACAGGCAGTACACCCGTATTACTCAACACACCGGTGATTGCACTGAGTATCGTACTGATACCGGTATATGATACACTGCGTGTATTTGCCGGACGTATCTGGAATGGCAAATCGCCCTTTCATGCGGACCGAACGCATATTCATCACCTGCTCACCAACCAGGGATACAGCCATGCATTTGCCAGTAAAATCATTTATATAATTCATGGCATTATTCTGATCGAAGCCTTTGTACTGAAATCCATGCGGGCCGAATATATCCTGCTCTTCCTGGCCCTGTCCATGCTGTTGTTCACTTTTGTTTTAAAAAGACTGGGGAAATGGCTGGGGAAAAACGAGAAAGTACATGCGGCAATAAAAGAGTACCTCGGGTAAAAATCCAGGAACCGAAGGAGCTAAGACACCAAAGTAGAAGCAAAAGCAAGAAGCAAACGATAACCAATGAGCCGCCGGGCTTAGTGAATTGGCATGGGAATAATGTTGTCATTGAGGAAAGATAGAAATGACTTTGACTGTTAAAAATACTGCAATCTGTAAGGAGTTTCCTTGCTGCGCTGTTTGATGGACGTTAACGTTTGAGGAAGTTTCCTTGCTGCGCTGTTTGACGGACGTAACCCTTAAACGAAGTTTCCTTGCTGCGCTGTTTGACGGACGTAACCCTTAAACGAAGTTTCCTTGCTGCGCTGCGGAATGACTTACGTTTGCCTTAGGCGAAGTTTCCTTGCTTCGCTGTTCGGCATACGTTAACCTTTTACGAAGTTTCCTTGCTTCGCTGTTCGGCGTACGTTAACCTTTTACGAAGTTTCCTTGCTTCGCTGTTCGGCATACGTTAACCTTTTACGAAGTTTCCTTGCTGCGCTCTTCGGCATACGTTAACCTTTTGCGAAGTTTCCTTGCTGCGCTGTTCGGCATACGTTAACCTTTTGCGAAGTTTCCTTGCTGCGCTGTTCGGCATAAGTTAACCTTTTGCGAAGTTTCCTTGCTGCGCTTTTCGGCATACGTTAACCTTTTACGAAGTTTCCTTGCTTCGCTTTTCGGCATACGTTAACCTTTTACGAAGTTTCCTTGCTTCGCTGCGGAATGACATTGCCCCTTTTTGGGGGGACAAGTAAGACTTCTCGCTACGCTCGAAGTTGACGTCCTAGAATCTTCTGACTATATTTTGAGGGGGCCATTGACCGCAGATTTTTTCGTTCAGGAATTGCCAGCCAGGGTTTTGTGAGTTTATCAGTGCTTCTTTCTTGTTCCTGTTCCACTTTTTTAGTTCAGTTTCCCGGTTTATTGCCTCCTGAACATTTTCAAATGTTTCGTAGTAAATGAGGTTAAAGCAAAAATACCGTCCCGCAAATGTGGCGAAGCGCCCCCTGTTATCCCAATGCTCCGCAAGCCTAGCTTGCAGGTTATTCGTCACCCCGATGTATAATGTAGTTCGATTCTTATTTGCAACAATATATACATAGTATGTTTTCCCATTTACTTTCATGTCTTGTCATTTATTTGCATGAAAGTGCTTAAAAAGAAATTCCCGGCAAGGTGATTTCCCTCACTTATCTCCGGGAAAAAAACGACCATTTCTGAGATTTCGAGCGCAGCGAGAAATCTTCCATCTCCCCCTCCACCGCCCGTCATTCCGCAGCGAAGCAAGGAAACTTCGTTAAAAACAAACGTCAGCCAAACTGCGAAGCAAGGAAACTCCGCTCCACCTCCACCGCCCGTCATTCCGCAGCGAAGCAAGGAAACTTCGTTCAAAACAAACGTCAGCCAAACTGCGCAGCAAGGAAACTTCGTTTAAGACAAACGTCAGCCAAATTGCGAAGCAAGGAAACTTCGTCTAAGACAAACGTCAGCCAAACTGCGAAGCAAGGAAACTTCGTTCAAAACAAACGTCAGCCAAACTGCGAAGCAAGAAAACTCCGCTCCCCCTCCACCGCCCGTCATTCCGCAGCGCAGCAAGGAAACTTCGCCTAAGACAAACGTCAGTCAAACTGCGAAGCAAGGAAACTTCCTGCCTGAGTTTAGAGTCTTCCGCTGCACCCTTGTAAGGAGTTTCCTTGCTGCGCTACGGAATGACAAATTTCCTGGGGGGGGGTAAAAAAAAGATTTCTCGCTTCGCTCGAAATAGCATAGGGTCTTCTGCTTTCAGCGATCTCCAACCTCCAACGCTCAACTCTCCCTCACTATTACCGCCACCATCCCGCACGGCCCATGCGCCCCAATTACGAGGCTTTGTTCGATATCGGCGGTTTTGGAAGGGCCGGCGATAAAGACACCGAAGCCGGTTTCGTTGATTGAGATGCGTTCGTAAGCCTGGTGCATGGTAGGAACCAGGTCTTTTTCGTTAATTATCAGAATGAGTTGCTGGGCAATAAAGGGCAGTAAGCGATTGACCATTTCATTTTCGGTGACCCAGATGGAGCCGTTCTCGGCTACGGCTACACCACCCCGTATGATGGCTGTATCCACGGAAGCCAGCGCGGCGGGAGATAAATGGGCCAGACCTGAAGGATGCCCGGCAGTGGTGTCGATCACGAAAGTGCCTTTATCAAGAGAAGCAATAAATTGTTTTGCTTCTTCGGCAGAAGCTACTTCTCTGCAACTGCCGCCAATTGCTGTTAATACCGTACTGAACTGGCTTAACAGGTCGGGATAACCGATTACCACCGACAGATCCGTGGTAACACCGGGCACTGCTGCCGGTTTATTCTTACGGATCGCACTGAATATTTGATCGCGGCTGCTCATTTCTTTTTGTTTTGAATATACCATTCCCTGAAACTCTGTTTGGGCGGCGCGGGCATCTCCCTTTGTTTATACCAGGGATTGATCTTAAACTTCACCATAAAGGGCATATACCTTAGTACCCATCTGGCGGACGCCCCGCTGAAACGATAGAGTGCCGGGCGCCCCAGCACAAAGGCCATTCCTTTCATCATGATCTTTTTCATCAACGGTACATGTCCGGCTTTGGTAAGTTCCTGCCGCCATTTCCACAGCTGATCATGTATATCAATTTTTACCGGGCATACATTACTGCAACTGCCACAGAGTGATGAAGCAAATGGCAGGTCGGCATATTTCTTCGGATCAAAATTGGGATTAAGAATGGAACCGATCGGACCGGCCACTGCCGTATGATAACTGAAACCACCACTGCGGCGATACACGGGACAGGTATTGAAACAGGCAGCACAACGGATACATTTCAAGGCATTCCTGAAATCAGCCTTGCCTAATATATTGGAACGGCCATTGTCCACAATCACGATATGCATTTCCTGTCCGGGTTTCGGTTTATGGAAATGACTGGAATACGTAGTAACCGGCTGCCCGGTAGCACTGCGGGCCAGCAAACGAAGGAATACGGATAAATGACTGGCTTTCGGAATCAGCTTTTCAAAACCCATACAGGCAATATGCACATTCGCCGCATGGGTTCCCATATCGGCATTACCCTCATTGGTGCATACGACAAATCCACCGGTCTCCGCTACTGCAAAATTCACTCCGGTGATAGCTAGTTCAGATGCAATGAATTTCTCCCGCAGGTGTACCCTTGCGGCACGGGTAAGATAAGTGGGATCATTATTCCCCTTCTCTGTATGCAGGTACTCATGAAAGGTATCACTTACATCCTGTTTCTTCAGGTGTATCGCGGGCAATACAATATGACTGGGCGGTTCGTGCCGGAACTGAACAATGCGCTCACCCAGATCCGTATCCACTACTTCCACCCCCTGCTCTTCGAGATAATGATTGAGGTGACACTCTTCCGTGAGCATACTTTTACTCTTCACAATCCGCGTGATGCCTTTTTTCTTTATAATGTCATGAATAATCCGGTTATGCTCCGCGGCATCCGAAGCCCAATGTACCTGCACCCCGTTGGCCAGCGCTTTCCGTTCAAACTCCTCCAGGTAGCTGTCCATATGGGAGAGCGTATGATTCTTGATCTGAGAAGCCCATTCACGCAGTTGTTCCCATTCGGGTAAACCATGCGCGGCTTTATCTCTTTTCTGACGGACAAACCACAGGGTTTCATCGTGCCAGTTGGTACGGGCCTCGTCTTGAATAAATGCTTCCGCTAATGTGGCATGATCTTTCATCTCAGGCCTCCGTGTTTAGGATTTCCGCAATATGAATGGTTTTAATCTTGCTGCCTTGCCGCTTTAAAATGCCCTCGAGGTGCATGAGACAACTCACATCCACCCCGGTGATATACTCCACGTCATTGGCTTCATGCTGTTTAATGCGGTCCTTCCCCATCTTCACGCTTACGGCTTCTTCAAAAACGGAGAAAGTACCACCAAACCCACAACATTCATCATTGCGAACCGGCTTTACTAACTGTATCCCATTTACCTTACTGAGTAATTGTTCCGGTTTGGAAAAAGCAGGTAGTACACGTTCACTCATAGAAGACAATCCGAGACCACGCTGCCCGTGACAACTATTATGCAATCCTACTTTATGCGGAAAAACAGCGCTGGTAATCTCTTTCTTCAGCACATCCACGATAAATTCCGACAACTCATAAATATGTTTTCGGATATGAATTGTTTCTTCCGGGTGTTTGTCATCTTTTAAATGCTCTTTCACATGCAACACACAACTGCCCGATGGCCCTACGATATAATCATACCCGGTAAAATTGCGGACGAAGTTCTTATCGCAATCCTTCGAGGCAGCCGCAAAACCACTATTGGCCATGGGCTGTCCGCAACAGGTCTGGTGGAGGGGGAAATCCACTTCACAGCCAAGCTTCGTCAGTAATTCGAGGGTGGCCTGTCCTACCTGCGGGTAAAACTGATCAATATAACAAGGTATAAAAAGCGCGACTTTCATGATGTTCGGTTCATTGTCCGTACTTTCTCAGCTGTACGAGGCTGGAAGGAAGAGTTTGTGTATTCCAGATTGCATGGATCGCCATGGCGGCACCGAGCGAACTGGCCTGGGCCACCGTAGCTGCATAAACTTCCATTTCCGGAAAAGCAGCCGCTAACAGCTGCATATAAATGGGGTTCTTGCTGAACCCGCCATCGACAAATATTTTTTTGACTGATGTGTCCTTCATCACCAGCCAGCTGCTTTGCACCTGCAACGCCATCAGGTCGGCGATGAGCAGGTGATAAGCTTCTTCATAACTGCCGAAATCAGCCAGGTCCCTTTCGCCAAATACGGAAACCATGGGTAAGGCTTCTGTCTGCAATTGCTTCAACGCTTCGTAATCCATCGGGTACTTTCTCAACAACAGCGGATCGGCCTTTACGGATTTATAATAATCCGCTTCTTTCTCAAAATGGGCAGCCAGTCGTTTGACCTGCTGCTCATGTTCATTCCCGGCAAATAAACGGGAGGCTTTTACCGGTTTACCTTTATAGGTCAGGTAGCAAAGACAATCACTTTTCAGTTCCGGTATCGTGAGTGGTTGCGCATTAAACGGATTGAGGGTGATACACCAGGTACCCGTTGACAATAATACGAATGGCTCAGTGAAAGAAGCCAGGTAAGGGATCAGGGCGGCGGAACTGTCATGCAGTCCTCCACCAACCGGGATGCCGTCCGCTGTGGCACCTGCTTGTTCCGTACAATCCTTTATTGCCGGAAATTTCCCATCCACCTGTTCTTCGGTTACCCATCTATGATAGTGCTGCCGGGTAAAGTCCCAGAGATTGGTATGACAACCAATACTGGTAATATCCGTATGTAAAGCACCGGTGAGTGTATAACTGAGGTACTGTGGAAGATGCAGGGCGGCGGCCACTTTGGAGAATACCTCAGGTCTTTCTTCTTTCAGGCGGTACACCTGCATACCGGAGTTGAGACTGCCGAGTACGGGTGAAGCCGTCTGACTGGCCAGTAACTCCTCCCCCCCGTATTTTGTATAAAACGATTCCAGCAAGTTACGCGGAAAAGGCTTAAGGTAATTATAGAGAGGCAGCATTACCTTACCTTCCTCATCCAGGTACACAAAACTCGCCCCGTAGCCTGAAAAATTAATCCCTTTAATTGCATACCGCTCACTGTGGAGCAGGACGGTATAGCTTTCCTTTATCCAGCTGGTAAGCGCCATTACATCATCACAGGGAAAACTATCCTCATCATTGATCTCCTCCATCGGGCGGCTGTCTTCCTGCAGCAATTCATACTGTTCATTAAACAGCAGCAGCTTCTTATTGGTTTTACCCACATCGAAGATGGCTATAACCGGTATCTTGTTCATCAGAGTCCTGTTGCGATCGTATTCGTTCCTCTTTCTTTTGTCAACGCTTCCCTGATTTTTTCCTCCCGGAAGAATTGCAGGGGATTCAATGCCGCGCCGCTGCGCAACCGGGCTTCGGCCACCAGGGCACGCACATCGGTATGGAAGGTTTGCTTCAGTAATTCCTGCGCGGCCACCACATCATTATTCTCCTGTGCGGTATTCAGGGCCTTGCGATCCATCAGCAATGCATGGGCATACGCCATCATGATGGCTTCCACGGATTGTAACAGATCCTCTAACGGGTCTTTTACATTGTGGGAGGCATCAATCATCCAGCCCAGGTCTTTCGCATGATCCATTCCGTTGGCATCCATTCCTTCTACCAGTTCATTGAAGATCAGGAAGAGCTGGTAAGGCTTGATACTGCCCACGGTCAGGTCATCATCCCCGTACTTGCTGTCATTAAAATGGAAACCGGCGAGTTTGCCTTCCATTAACAAGAGGGCTACGATCTGTTCAATATTCGCATTGGGTAAATGGTGTCCGAGGTCCACCAATGTCTTTGCCTTCGGTCCGAGTTTATTGGCATAGAGTAATGACTGTCCCCAATCGCCTACTGTCATGGAATAGAAATTGGGTTCGAAGGCTTTGTACTCTACAAACATTTTCCAGTCCGCAGGTAAGGCGGCATAAATTTCTTCGAGACTCTCCAGCGTATTTTGAAATGCCTTTCTGAAATTCAGTTGTCCGGGGAAGGTACTGCCATCGGCCAGCCATACGGTGAGCGATTCAGAACCGAGTTCCACTCCATGCTTGATCACTTCGATATTGTGATCGATCGCTTGTTTGCGGGTGGCTTTATTTACATGTTGTAAGGAACCGAATTTATAAGAGTGTGCCTGACCGGGCTGATCCTGGAATGTATTGGAGTTAACCGCATCAAATTTCAGTTCCAGCTCAGCGGCCTGTTTACGGATCGCGGCATAATCTTTCGGAATATCCCAGGGAATATGCAGGGAGATGGCGCCACTGGATTTATTCAGCGCGTGGAGTAAACCCACATCATCCAGTTTCTGTTCCAGGCTGCCGGGTTCACCGGGACCGGGAAAACGGCCAAAGCGCGTACCCCCTGTACCGAGGGCCCAGGAAGGAATAGCCACCTGGAATTTCATCAGTTTTTCAATGATGGCATCCAGGTTGCCGAGTTCAGATTGTAAAAAGGAAAAACGGGAAGCATGTTTTGCCAGCCCGCGTTCATTGTGCTGTTGAATTTGCTTACTGTCGACTCTCATAAAACACGTTATAATCTAAATTACAAAATAACCCTCTGCCCCTGCCCGAAAACCGGCCGGATGCAGAGGGTGAAAAAATTAAACAGAACTTACCGGTAGAAGCCCATCGATACACCGCCATCCACATTCAGCGCGTTGCCGGTTGACTTACTGAGTAAGCCTCCTACAAATGCAAAACAGGCATTGGCGATATCTTCCGGTAAAATAATCTCGTTGAGCAAGGTACGCTTGGCATAATAGGCCGGGAGTTCTTCCACAGTAATACCATAGGCTTTAGCTCTTCCTTCCGCCCAACCACCGGCCCAGATATTGGAGTCGGAAATCACGGCATCGGGATTCACCGTATTGACACGGATCTTATCGGCACCGAGTTCTGCTGCCATCAGGCGGGTAAGATGCGCTTGTGCAGCTTTGGCACTGCCGTAACCCGGGTTGTTGGGTCCGGCTACCACGGCATTCTTCGAAACTATATTTACAATATCACCACCGAAGCCTTGTTTACGCATTACTTCAATTCCTTTCTGCGATACCAGGAATTGTCCCTTCACCAGGATATCATATAACCGGTCCCATTCTTCAATGCTGTGATCAGCGATTGATTTGGATATACTGATACCGGCATTGTTAACGATGATATCCACGCCACCAAACGCGAGGGCCGTATCATCCATTGCCGCCGCAATACTATCCGCATCCGTTACATTCAGTAAGGTACTGCTCACGGCGTCTTTACCATAGAGCTTCACCATCTCGTCTTTTGCTCCGGCCAGGCGTTCCGCATTGATATCATTGATCACCACGCAGGCACCCTCGTCCGCAAAACGTTTGGCAATGGCTTTCCCGATACCACCGGCACTTCCGGTAACCAGGGCTACCCTGCCGCTGAGCGGTTTGGGTTTAGGCATCCGCTGCAGTTTGGCTTCTTCGAGCAGCCAGTATTCAATATTAAACGCTTCCTGGCGGGGCAGCGATGTATATTCAGAAACCGCTTCCGCGCCCCGCATTACATTAATCGCGTTGATATAAAATTCAGCGGCTACACGTGCGGTCTGTTTGTCTTTGGAAAATGTGAACATCCCCACACCCGGGAAAAGTATCACCACGGGATTGGCATCGCGCACGGCGGGACTGTTGGGATGCTTACAGGTTTCATAATATTCCGTATACATTTTACGGTAGGCTTCAAACTGGGGTGCCAGTTTTTCCTTCACCGCTTTTACATCACTGAGATCGGCTTCTGTACCGAGCTCCAGTACCAGCGGGGAAATTTTGGTCCGCAGGAAGTGATCGGGACAACTGGTGCCCAGTGGTGCCAGGCGATCGAGGTCATTGGAGTTGATGAATTGCAATACGCGTTCATCATCGGTGAAGTGACCCAGCATTTTAACCTTCGAAGAACAGAAACCGCGGAGCACCGGTGCCAGTTGCGCGGCTTTTGCCCGACGCTGATCAGCCGGCAAGGCTTCACGTTTTGCTCCACCGAAGACAGGTCTTTTCTTCCCGTAATTTTCTTCCAGGTACTGGGCACAGCGTTCAATTACTTCCAGCGTATTCATATAACTTTCATACGCCGTATCGCCCCAGGTAAACAAACCATGTGAACCGAGCATGATACCACGGATACCGGGGTTCTCATCGAGACATTGTTTCAGTTTCAATCCGAGATCGAAACCGGGACGCTGCCATTCCACCCAACCGATACTGCCGTTGAATAATTCCTGCGTAATCTTTTTGCCGTCTTTAGCCGCTGCAATAGCAATAGCTGCATCGGGATGCAGGTGGTCAATATGTTTGAACGGAAGGAATCCGTGCAGGGGTGTATCAATGGAAGGCGCTTTGGAAGCCAGGTCATAAATACAATGGTTGAACAGCTCTACCATTTCATCTTCAAACTCCAGCCCTCGGTACACATTGGTGAGACTGCGGAGCCGGTCAACATACAAGGCGGCCAGGCCATTTCTTTTCATGGAACCGAGGTCGCCCCCGCTGCCCTTGATCCACATAATTTCCGTTTCCTGTCCGGTAAGCGGATCTTTGGCGATCGCTTTGCAGGATGTATTTCCACCGCCATAATTGGTGAGCCGTAAATCGGCGCCCAGTAAATTGGAACGGTATACCAGTAAAGCTACTTCATCCCCGGCCAGGGCGGCGGCTTTCTCTTCGTCCCATAAATAGCTTACATGCTTAAAGTTCATTGTTGTAACTGACATAGGTTACTGCTTTTTCGGTTTTCGATTTTTCGTGCAGACTGTTTCCACGTCCCACTAATAATACAGACAATATGATCGTGGCAATTCCAGCCGCAATGATTGTTTTGGTTTGTTTGGTTACCCCTTTCCATTCTTTCAGCACCAGTCCCCACATATTGGCCACCAGAATAATGAAGGCCATGTGCAGAATCCATGAGCTCGGTCCGTTACCCAGTTTGCTTTCGCCCATTCCATAGAAGAAGAACTGGAGGAACCAGGCGGTACCGGCAATAGCGGAGAACAGGTAATTCTTAAATAGCGGCGTTTTCTTATTGGTATAATCACCAAATGATTTGTTACGGGCATTCAGGATCATACACCAGATAAAATTGGTCGTAAGACCGCCCCATAACAACACGACATAAATTACATTGTTGCGGTAGAGAAATTCGCCATCACCCGGATTGGCTGCCTTCCATGCTTCATTGGCAACATTGGCCAGGTCCTGTCCGGCTTCGAGACCGAAATTAAAACAGGCGCTGAGTACACCGGAGATGATGGAAACAAACATTCCCAGGCCGAATTTATATTCCGTCTTTACTTCCGTACCATGCGGATCCACCGGTGCGGCACAGAGTTGTTTTTCTTTCATCATACCGGCTTTACCGGAAATCACAATGCCAATAATACACAGCAGGAGCCCGGCCATAATGGTCAGCCCCCACTGGGAACCGATCATTTCACTGAATGTATCCTTTCCTTCCTTGGGAAAGAAATCATAATAGATAGCCGGTATCAGTGCTCCAAAGACCATACAAAGACCAAGGATAATACTGCTGCCGAGGGATACTCCCAGGTAACGTACTCCGAGTCCATAGGTAAGTCCGCCGATACCCCAGAGTACACCGAATAAAAAGGTATAGCCCAATGTGGTACCCGCCGCACCACTGATCATTTCAGTAAAACCGGGAATGGTTAACCAGGCCGCTACAGGAGGTACAACCAGCCAGGAAAAGAGTCCGCCGACAATCCAGTAACTCTCCCAGCTCCAGCCTTTTACCTTTTTGTAAGGGATATAAAAACTACCCGAGGCAAAGCCGCCTAAAAAGTGAAAAATAACGCCTAAAATAACATTCATAAAGGGAATTCAATTTGGAAGCAATCAGTTTAGCACCTCGTAAAACTATGAATTCCCATCCGTCGCCCGTCACGCTCCGTCCTGCTTTATTTTTGGCTTTCCGGAGACCGGGAGCGCCCAATTCCGGAAATTATTAATACTTTTAAAAACTTCGATTGCATTGCTGAAACCGGCCCCGGATCAGGCGCCTTTGCCTGACTGGTCTTCTGGCCCCAAAGGACTGTTGATGAAAAAGAATATTCTGTTTGATTACATACTGATTGATTACCTCTCTGCCACGCCTAAATATATGCAGCTGGCCAATTCCGTTATTAAAGCCATCAGTGCGGGCAAGATCGGACAGGAGGAGTTGCTGCCCTCCATCAACGAGCTGAGCTTCGAATTTGAAATATCCCGTGACACGGTTGAAAAAGGTTACAAGTACCTGAAACAGATCGGAGTTCTGGGTTCCGTACCCGGTAAGGGCTATTTTGTAAAATCCGTGGATGTGGAACAGCCGCTCCGGATTTTCCTGCTGTTCAATAAACTGGGTGCCCACAAGAAAATAGTATACGATGCTTTTGTAAAAGCCCTGGGCGATATGGCCCTGATTGACTTCTATGTATACAACAATGACTTTTCGCTTTTTAAAAAACTGATTGAGCACCATAAAAAGGAATATACCCACTACGTGATTATTCCCCATTTCCTGGAAGGTGGCGAAAGCGCGTATGACATCATCAATCAGTTGCCGGCGGAAAAACTGCTGGTAATGGACAAACTTATTTCCGGTATCAAAGGAAATTACGCGGCAGTGTATGAGAATTTTGAAAAAGACATATACGCGGCCCTGGAAGAATTAAGGGAGCCGCTGAGTAAATACCATACACTGAAAATCATTTTCCCGGATGACACTTACCACCCGGAAGAAATCCTGAAAGGGTTTACCAAATTCTGCAAACAATACGCGTTTAATTATCGTGTGGTACGGGATATCTCCAAAGAACCGATCAAAGAAGGGGAAGTCTTTATCAACCTGATGGAAGAAGACCTGGTGACCCTGATTGAAAAAATACTGGTTACCAAAATGAAAGTGGGTAAACATGTGGGTGTGATTTCCTATAATGAAACACCGCTGAAGAAAATCATACTCAACGGTATTACCACCATCTCAACCGACTTTGAATTCATGGGAAAAAAGGCGGCGGAAATGATCCTGAACGGCTCCACTGAACATACGGAGATTCCCTTCTATGTCACCAACCGCGCTTCGCTGTAATCAACGCAGGTACTGACTGATTCCGGCCGGGTTCTGTTTGCGTAGCTGGTCTATTACAAACGCCGTATTAATCAATGCGCCTTCTTTATTGGTATGTGTATTATCAGAAGGAAAGTATAATGCTTTTACTTTTTCCTGTCCCAGCTTATCATATTCTGCAGCGGTCAGCTCATTCAGGTCTATAAAATAAGCGCCTTCCTGTTCAGCGATCTGCCGGGCCCATAAGGCCCAGGAATCACCCGACCGTTGAATCTTACCGTCCTTCCAGCTGTTTCGGGGCACAAGTGAACAGATGATGGCCGTGGCCCCTTTTGCTTTTGTTTCCCGTACAAATTTGCGCATATACCAGCCATACGTATACACGGTCTCCTGTATTTTCCGGATCGGATTATAAATGCTGGTATCCTTATCACTTATACCGCGGAGTACGCCACGGGCACGGGCGGTATCATCGAGGGGACTGGCATCATTATGTCCGAACTGCATGATTACATAATCTCCTTTTTTTAACTGCTGCAGTACTTTTTCCCAGCGGCCTTCGGTCTGGAAGGTACGGCTGCTACGTCCGCCCATGGCATGATTTTGTACCTGGAGTTTATTCGTATCTACCTGGTCGGCGATAAAACTGCCCCAACCCCAGAGACTCCCCTTACCGGTTCCGTCGCCATTGCGTACGGTACTGTCACCGATAATAAAAAATACCGGCTTTTCCTTTTGGTGCAGTAAAAAGGAAGTCAGTGCCATGAACAAGGTCATCATTACTAATCCCGGTTTCCATTTCATATACAAACTCAGTTTGATTTGATAAATTTATTCAATCCCAACGCGCTGTTTTGCCTGATTCCCTCCGTCACCGATGCCGCATTCAGCCGGGCTCCTTCCTCATTGGTATGGGTATGATCGCCGGGGAAGAAGGCTTTTACTTTTTCCGGGCCAAGAACATCGTACTTATCAGCGGTGATTGCATTGAGATTAATGAAGAACACGCCTTCCTCTTTCGCGATTTCCTCAGCCCACCTGCCAAAGTCCTTATCCGCTCTTTTTACTTTTCCATCAGCCCACTGATTGCGGGGAATCATGGAACAGATTACGGGGATGCCGCCTTTGGCCTTCGCCTCCCGGACGAATTTGCGGAGATACCATCCATAACTATGCACCACTTCAGTTAATGTATCGCCCCAGTTCAGGGAAACACTGTCATTGCCCGTACCCCGCAGCACACCCCGGTATCCCGCTCGTGACGTATCAGGTTTGCTGCCTTCGTTATGACCAAACTGCATAATGAGGTAATCGCCCGGCTTTATGGCATTGATCACTTTCTCCCATCGTTTCTCTTTGATAAACGTGCGGGTACTGCGACCGGCCATGGCCTGATTGCTCACACTGAGTTGTGCTGTGTCGAGTAATTCACTGATCATTTCACCCCAGCCACATTGCGGACGATTGGTATTACGGACGGTGGAATCTCCAATAATATACAATACGGGTTTGCGTTGCGGCAGCACCAGGAAGGAACTCAGTACAATAAGTGCAATAGCGAATAAACCAGTCTTATGCTTCATGCTTATTTTTTGATCACTTTAATCGTAGGTGGCGGCGGCAGCTTCATCCCCTGACCCAGGAAAAAACTCACATGCGGCGGTTGGTTATAGGCCACATTCTGCCAGGCAATACTCAGGCGGTACTGGGGATTATGCATCAATGTATACAGTTTCATATTCGTGGGTATTGCGGTGCTGTATATGCGTAATTCTTTACTGTCGGCAGTGCGGCAGATCATTTCCTCCCTCCAGTCGCCCAGTATATCCGCACTCAGTGAAGGATTGGCTTTTGTCCCGTTATTACTGGCACAACCTTCGTCGCGTGCATCAAAGATTTTTTCCGCCCGGCTGCTGTCGTAATTCCATTTTGAAATATTGACACCATTCAGAATTTCACTCAACGGATCGCCGTCCCAGTAGATACCCATATTACAGGCGGGAGTGCGATCGGCAATGCTATTTCCTTTTGCATCAAACAATCCACGGATACCGGCACCGGCCACCCAGCATTCATATCCTTCGTAGCGCGGATCAATATCCAACGCCAGTCCACGACCGGGGCCTTCCCCATCATCACCGGCTTTAACGGATGGCTTTTTCCAGATCACTTCACCGGTTCTTGCATCCCGGAAATTCGCTCCCGCATCACCGAATTTTTCCTGGATACTGAATACTTCAAGACCGGGGCGCGAAGGATCCAGATCGCTCACATGCATGGCATCCGCATGCCCGATACCGGTGCTATATAAACCTTTTCCATTATCGTCAATCGTCATCTGTCCGTAGACAATTTCATCTTTGCCGTCGTTGTCGACATCCGTAACCGTGAGATTATGATTTCCCTGTCCGGCATATTTTCCATTGCCTTTGTCATTGGTATCAAAGGTCCAGCGTTTAACAAGCTTTCCTTGTTTAAAATCCCAGGCTGCCAGTACCGTGCGTGTATAATAACCGCGGCACATCACGAGTGAAGGATGCATGCCGTCGAGATAAGCCACACAGGCAAGGAAACGATCCATTCGGTTGCCATAGCCATCACCCCAGAGTGATTTCAATTCCTCTGATGTGGGAAAAAGATTGTTTGGATAACGCGGGGGATCATATAAAACGGTTGATTTTTCCGCACCGGTTAAGCCATCAAATACCGTAAGGTACTCGGGTCCGGATAATATATAACCCTGTGCGTTACGGAAATCTTTAGTACTGTCGCCAATAACATTTCCTATGCCGTCAATGGAACCATCGGCGGTCTTCATCGCTATTTCGGCTTTACCATCACTATCCAGATCATATACCATGAACTGTGTGTAATGCGCCCCTTCGCGAATATTTTTTCCAAGGTTGATTTCCCAGAGAAAAGTCCCATCCAGTTTATAACAATGAAAAAGTGGCGGATCCGTTTCACCGCGTTGGGAATTATCCCTGGCCCTGCCGGTCAGGTGAATCACTATTTCATATACGCCATCCCCATCCATATCGCCCACACTGGCGTCGTTGGCGGAATAGCCGGCGGGTGTACGCAGCGGAACAGACAGATAGTTTTTTGGATTTGCCGGCAACGTGTAACTGTTACCTTCCGGGTTTTCTTTCTTTTTCAATACAGCCCTTACCGTGTACAGGTTGGCCTGTGTCAGATCCACCGTGGTGTCGGGAAATGAAGTAGCCTGTTCAACAGGGGCAGTATTTAACTTAACAGTTTTACCTGCTGTAGTCCGGTACACGTTATAGGTCGTCTGCGGATTTTCATTGGCGGGCATCCGCCAGCTTACCAGTACATCGCCCTTACGGTCGGGTACGGCTATCAGTCCGCGGTCCAGGTACTCCATTACCGGTTGGGCCAATAATACCGGGCCAGCCAGCAGGATTGCGAGAGCGGTGACTATACAACGTTGCATACAGAATCTTTATCCTTTAAGACGTTCCTGCTCTTCAATTCCTCCGGCAGGTTTCTTTTTTTCTTCTTCTTTCTTTTCAATGACGAGACGAAACTTCGTAAAGTTCCAGTCTTCGGCAAAAATCATATCACCCAGCGTAGCCGCCGTTATGGACGAGTTGTTAAAATTGAAATTCCGGATCCTTGAATTCGCGAGTCCGTTCACTTCAAAGGCTTTCTGGGCATGGGTGATCGTAACATTATTGATGTAAAAATCGCGGGTTTGCGGAATTCCTTTCTCAGCTGGTACTACTTTCTGCAGCATGGCTTTCCAATGCTGCGGTACAGAATCAATATGATAACCGGCCGGCAATTCGGAATAACTGTACGCCGGGTACCAGTTAAGGTTGAACTGATAAGCTACCCGCACCGAATCCAATACAGAGTTGACGAAGTACACATCTTCCACCATACCACCCCGGGTGGTGGCGGATTTAATACGCAGTCCGTTGTCCGTATGCTTTGCTTTTAAATCGGTACAATAGATATGACGGATGCTGCCGGATGTCTCACTGCCCAGTGTAACGAGTCCTGCCCCGCGACGCGCAATGCATTTGCGGATCACAACATACTCAGTCGGTTTATTTACACGGAGACCGTCCCAGTCGCGACCGGCTTTTAAACAAAAATTATCATCATTACAATCGATATCACAATTCTGGATCAGGGTCCAGGTACTGGAGTCCACATCGATTCCATCGGTGCTGGGACCACTGCCATCTTCATTGTTGCGGATCACCACGCCGTCTACAGTGAGGTAGGAAGAATAGAGCAACTGGATAGTCCAGAAGCCGGCATTTTTAAACGTCAGTCCCTTAATACTGACATCGGAAGAGGACTGCACGACTACCGTACGTACCCGTTTGGCATCATAATCCACGATCCAGCGGAGTCCTTTTTTATCATACTCTTTCCGCATGGCCCAATACATATCCCAGCAGAATTTACCACGGGCATTCACCACGCCTTCGCCGGTGAGGGCTGCATTTTTTACATTGAGAAAATTGAGCAGGGCCGCCGGCCAGGTGGTTTCTATTCCGGCGATACGGGAATACATATCCGGATAGTCGCTGAATTTTTGTGAGCCGAGCAGGGTTACGCCTTTATCAATTTTCAGGTGTACGTTACTTTTAATAAAAAGGCTGCCGCTTACATAGGTACCCGGCAGAAATTTCACCACACCACCGCCGGCCGCCGCGCATTTATCAATAGCGGCCTGTATGGCTTTTGTACTCACAACGGCCGTATCGCTTACAGCGCCAAAATCATTGACGACAACTACTTTTTTTCCGGCGGGAAAGGATTTCGCACCGACTTTGGTGGTCCAGGCGGGAGCGGCCACTTGGGCGAAACCTGCAAAAGGAAAGCATACACTCAGCAGAAAAGCGATCAGGGTGATACGTGGCATAACGGCAATCAATTAATGCCTTAAAGTTAGCAGTAAACCCCGCCCCTGCATCCTGTCGCATCCTGCGCTCATTGTCACCCTGCCTGTCCCGCCAAATGCGGGGAGCTTGCCGAAGGGTGATCAACAAGAAGTGCTTTCTCTTAGTCATGGTTCGGCAAGCTCACCATGACACCGGGCTTTGTCATGGTTCGACACGCTCTCCATCACAACATGCGCTCAGCATGACAAGGAGTTCCGCCTTACTTACCCGGAAGATCGTACCGTGACGGAGTCCGGGAGGGATGCTGATCTGATCGGAAATGTCGGTCCAGCTGACCAGGTCGGCAGAACTGACTGCTCCGTATTTATGATCGCGGTATTTATCGAAGTATACGATCCACTGGCCGTCCTTATATAAAGCCGTAGGTCCCTCGGCCCAGTAGTTACCGGTAATGGGAGCAGAAGGCAAAGAAAATCCGCTGGTCAGTTTTTTACTGAACGCCACGCGGATATTTTTCTGCGGCGGATTGCGTGTTTCATCTTTAAGAAACATTACATATTTTTTATCTACGGGCAAGATGCTCGCATCGATCACATTAAAGCCTTTATCATAAAGCATTTTTGTTTTGCTGAAGGATTTGAAGTCTTTAGTCGTTACATAATACATCCGGTGATTATAGCCACTCTCCACTTTCGGGTCTTCGGGGTATTTACCGCGGATGGTCGTGGCCCAATAGATCATGTATTGCTTTTTCTTTCTGTCCCAGGTTATTTCCGGTGCCCAGCAATTGCGGGCGGAGTCCTCGTGCATCATTACGGGAATGAATTGCTGTTCACTCCAGTGAATCAGGTCTTCCGAACTGGCATAACCAATCCCCCGCTCATTCCAGCTCACCGTCCATACCATGTGAAATTTGCCGTCTTGCCCGCGCAGGATACAGGGGTCACGCATCAGTTTATCTTTGGAAACGGAAGGCGAAAGAAAAGAACTGTCATTTTTTAAAGCCTGCCATTTCAATCCATCAGTACTGGAGGCGAAATGCAGACCGTCCTGCCCGTTGTTTTTGAAATAGGCAAAGAGCCAGACGCTGTCTGATTGGGCTGAAAGTCCAGTTGCCAATACGATGGCTAAAATAAATACCGGTATTTTTTTCATAAACTTATCTGATTAATGTCACTCCCATCAGCCCGATCACCACATCGTTGGCTACGGCTTTCAGGACCAGGTTCTTCAACTTTTTATTTTTACTGAGCGGCATACTGAGTACTGTTGCGGCGCCACCTTCTATGCCAAAATTAGAAAAGCCTTTGATCCCGGTATATTTATAATCAGCGGGTATCTCCTTACCTGTCTTTAAGGAGACACGTATTGGCCGTGGCGCGTCCGTGGTAAAGGCGAATCCATCTATATAATAATCCTGCTCAGTGGGCCACCAGTTTTGCGGGTTACGCAGTTCCAGCAGATCCGATGTACCATCCGTATAGTTGATACGGATTAGTCCGTTGATCAACCTGCTCTGCATGGGATTAGTGGTGCCGGCCATCAGGAACGCGGCGCCAGTTGCAGTACCGGTTAATGGAATCAGCACCGAATCCGGATATACATCCCACATGGATGTAAACACAATATTGCTTTTTGTTGTGTCGGAGGGCGTACGGAACGGTATACCGGCAGATGCTGACCATTCATTCTTTGCGCCCGCTATCGACCTGAGCCCGCTGTCACTCACATTAAACTGCACACTATGATAAGCCCAGTTGCCGATACCATGAACCGGTAACTGAAGTGTGGGTGAAACAGGCCGGGGTGAAAAATACTGAGGCTTGAATATATTGGTTACTTTATCATTAAAAACAGCATCCAGGTTAATTCTTTCCTTATCTGCCTTCGTTAAATCGGGATCGAAATCAACGGCAGGTAATCGCTGCGGAATATAAATATCCACCGGCTGCCAGCTGCTGAAAATCCCCTGAGTGGACTTTACAAAAAAACTATGATGACCGGGTTTGTCGCCGATGGTGCCGGCAATGAATAATGGATTATGTATGATTCTCTCAAAAACACCCTGCGGATCAAAGATCCTGAAACCAGATATTTTTTTTGAACCGGCTTTTATCTGCTCGCCGGTAAAATACAGCTGTTTAAAATTCAGCTTTTCTAAAAGGGTTCCTCCCCAGGTTATTTGCACAACAACACTATCCTTTGCCGGTATTATAATTTCTACCAGTGGCTGCCCCAACACTTCCGGCACCTGTTTCCACTTTACCTGCTTTCCATTCACCAGCACACTGAGCAAACGGTCTTTCATTACCGGGATGATCAGCTTCACAAATCTTTCCTTACTGAATTGTTTTATCCGGTATTCATCTTTATTTCCCTTTCGCACAAAATCAAAACAGATATCCGGTGTAGTGATTCCTGCATGATTCCATTGCTGCGGAAAACCTGGTTGTATGGTCAGTTCGTTTTTCAAGCCGTTGGGATTAATCCCAAACAACCCTTCCACCAATGATCTTGATACCATCCCGATCCCATCGGCAAAATCACGGTAAAGCTCTCCCCTTATTGCATCATAAAAACTCAGCTGCTGAAAATTACCCGGACCCGCACTGAGATACATGGTCTCCAGTATGGCACTGCGCCAAAGCTGAAAAGCTTCTTCTTTACGGTTGCCTTGCCAGTAGGCCAGCGCCGTGTGCAGGTTCTCACTGGTCACCACATTGTTCAGACTCCAGGTATAGGGCTGCCAGTTGGTCTCACTATAGAGATACAATCCGGTCTCCTGCCAGCCCTTTGCGATGACCGGTATACGTGGAATATGATTGTCGATATAACGGAGCGACTGGTAAGCCTGGAAGGGATCGGGCACTTTACTGTCGATGGCGTGGTAGATGGTCCAGAGTCCGGCTGCCGGATGCAGTAATTTATTCCCCAACAGATCCTTATACTCTGCATACCAGCCCTTATCCTTCATCCACAACTGTCGGTTCATGGCCATTAATATCTTGTCTGCTTCCTTTGCATAAGCAGTGCCATCTTCGCCAATGAGTTTTGCCAATGCCGCTGCTTCTTTAAACGCACGGTAGTTATATGCACTGCTGTGCGTTACGCCTCCCCCGCTGTATTGCAACGCATCACTGGCCCAGATAGCAGCATATGCATCATAGAGCCCGTCGCCATCCATATCAAAGTTTTTTTTCTCCCAGGCCAGGTGACGCCTGAGCAGGGGCCACATTTTTTTTACAAACGCCGTATCCCCGGTATACTTAAAATGACTTAACAGCTGATCAATAAAGACCAGGTTCATATCATAGTGATGCGCCCGGATATCGCCATTGGGATTGCGACAGATATAGCCTTCACTGAATAATTGCGTGCCCACTTTCTCGAGATGTCTGGCGAGGTTTAATGCCGTATCCATCACTACGCCCGTTTTGGCGGGTGTTGTGATCTGTGATAACGCATAGGCTTCAAAGTTGCGGCGTGCCCTGTCATGCCAACCGAGTACATCCGCGGTATACGCGCCTCTCCATCCGGGTAAGCGCATCCGCCAGGCAATGGCGCCGTGCATATAAGACGGATCTTCCCAGATGGCATCGGCCGCTATGGATAAAGCTCCGCCGAGTGTATTAAGAAAAGAATCGGGCGTACGGACATCAATGCGATTGGCCAGTTGCTGCCGGACTTTCTCCGCGGCGGCAAATTCAACGGCTGCTGTTGCCTGTACAGCTGTAGCGGTATTGTGAATTAAAAAATAATCCTCCGGCCCGGGAATAAAATGGCCGCTGATACAGGGGTTGACTATTGTAGTATCGGTACCGTAAAACAAATCATTCAGATTGGCCGCATTCATAACCTTAACAGTCGATGATTCAGGAAAAAAACCGCTGATTTGTTTTGCCGCTCCCGCTTCACCTTTCAGCTGACTTTCCGGCCTTGTTTGTATCTCATAGCGTTCTTCTTCTGTAAGTACTTTTCCCGTACCGTAGGAAAGCAGGAATGAATACTGATTCATCCGGTAACTGTTATCCTTACAATTTTCCGCTTTCAGGTAAAAAGAAGATTCCGGATCGGCACCGATATCACCATCGCGGGAAAATTTCTTACCGGAAGCCCCGCCAAATACCCAGGCGAGTTGCAGACCATCAGGCAACTGATTACCGCTGATACGAAGCACCATACCTTCTGCAGCTGAGAGGGCCAGTACCGTAATACTGAGTGTACCATTTCCCAAGAGCGGATCTTTGATTGTATAGATCATACTGCCCGGTCTGTAGCGTGTACTGATTTCCTTTGCTTCGATCAGCCATTTATGTTGCTCCTTATTGATGAGTGCAAAACGGAGATTACCTCCCATGCCCGGCATATATAGGGCGAACTCCGGTAAATCACCGGCTTCAACTCTGAATGCAGTATTGGTTCCATACAAGGCGCGGTTGAATCGCAGGTGCGGATTTACACAGACAAAATCCTTACCGTCGGGCAGATAATGTACGCTACGTTCTTTCCCATGCCACTTATGGAGACTATCACCCGGTTGTGCCTGTGATAAGAGGGGGAGCCATAAAAAAAGAAGAACGTTTTTCAGTTGCATAATCAAAACATTTTTTTCAACCCTTCCCATTTTACTTTCCAGCTGCCATCCTTTGGAAAACCGATATTGATGGCTTTATCTGCATCCGCGCCGGTACACATGAGGGCCACTGCATTCAGCACACCACCATTACCGGGCAGGTAGATTGTCAGCCGGTCGTCCTGGTAATTATGCCCGTTGACTAAATACGTATTCGTGCGTACGGGCATCAGCAGGGCATTCACCGCATCTTCCGGCCGATGCAGTCTGGCCGCTGTCATGGCGATTAACGGATAGTCCCAGCCCCAGGTCTCATTCCAGTCCCACATTTTTAAAACAATATCATAGGTCTTATTCATAACGGCAGTATCGAGACCATTCGCTGCGGGGATCGTACTATACGCGCCCAGTACTGCCGGGTGATCGGTGAGGTATTTTGAACCTTTGGTATAACAGTCAGGCGTATTCGCGGCTGCGAGATACACCCCGTTCAGTTGCGGAAGCGGTGCCAGGTTGTTAATGATCGTATCCCATTTCTCATTACGGGGCAATCCGTTCCTGATACGCCATTGCTGCGCTACTTCCAGGGCCCAGCTCCAGTAGGATAATTCGTAAGTGGGATTAAACGTACTCACGGCATCAAAACATTCCTGCGCGGGGATCAGTCCTTTTCCGAGATTGTACTTCTGTGTCACCGGATCCCTGGTTGGGAATGAGGCCATGAACTCCGCCGTTTCAAATAAGAGCTGCCTGTATTTCTTCAGTATAGCCGGATCTTTTTTCTGGCGATAGAGCTGCTCGGCCATATAAATAAAATGGGGTTGCTGCCAGATGAGAAAAGCACCGACCGAAGAAGGTGTTTCTTCACCGCTATGATCCGTCATCTTCTGCCAGCGTAATCCGTCAAAGCCCTGTCGTTTCGCAATGGCCCTGGCTTTATCGGCGACTCTGAAATACCAGTTCAGGCTATTCTCCAGGAACTGTGGCCGTCCCCACTGCGCATAATGCGCGGCATGCCACCAATGCATTTCAAGATGGGGTTTACCATACCAGCTGTTATAGGTCAGCCCTGTTTCCTGTGGCGGGAAAGCAGAGGAACATTGAATACGGGTGAGGTATTGCGAGAGAATAACTCTGCGTTCGAGTTCAAAAGCTCTCGGATCCGTACTGCCGGAGAAATCAACCGCGCCGCCTGAACTCCAGAATTTTTTCCAGGCTTTAATGCTGTTGCTGCTGATAACGGCAAAACTGCTCACTTCTCTTTTGGTCATCTGGCAGAAGTTTACGGTCAGGTCCCAGCTATCATTCTTCACTGTATCAGGGGTCACTAAAAAATAATGCGATCCTGCCTGTTTCCAGCTGGTTCGACCTGTCCAGTAAGCGCTAACCCTGTAGTTCGTGGAATCCAGCTTGCGTTTGATCAGTAAGCCATGGTCCGCTACGGCCATGGGGACAGACTGATGCGCTTCATCATTGCTCCAGTTATTGCCCACATCCTTAAATTGTCCGTTGGGATAAGGGAAACGCAAGCGTACACTGATGCGTTGCTGATTGAGCAGGGGTGATTTAATCCGGAAGGATACGGCCTCTTGTATATCATCACAGGCGGTCATTACTTCCACCGGTTCTCCGTCTACTGAAAAAGTACTGTGAATGATTCCGGTCCAGCAATCGAGTTGCTGATCAATGTTTTTTATATCGGCCGGACCGGCAAGGGTACCGTCTTTCTTTTTTATTTCTAGACCGACATTGCCGAGTTGTAAACGGTGCGGATTTACTCTGAAATATTCCACGGTTTTTTTCACCCGCTCAGGTTCTTTGGGCTGAACCATATAGGAGATCTTTCTTCCTTCGAGGTCATAGGTTTTGAGGGCATCGTTGCGGATGAGGTTTTCTTTGTTGGGAAAACTGTGCCAGCCCCAGTCGGATTGGGTACCGAGCGGCACACCCTTGGCATAGGCATCGGGGAAGGATTGTAAACCGGTGGCATCAACAGTGAAGGCGAAACGGCCGTTGCCGACGCTAAGCGAGGACAAAGAGTCGACTTTATTCACGCGGATCGTATGCCGCTGCACGAGGGCTTTGCGGTCGATGCGTTGGGCGTGTACGCCGGTGCTAAGGAGCAGGAGGAATATAAAAGTGATATATTTTTTCATGTGCATTTGTTATAATAATGCCACCCCTTCGGGGTTTTGATGCCGATATACGATTCTATATTTATTTCTATAATCATGTCAGCCCTTCGGGCTTTAATAACCGCAGAGGACGCAGAGAGCGCGGAGAAATTCAATCCCGTCCTGCTTTAAGCCTCACACCCCACAACTCACATCTCACAACTCACATCTCACAACTCACATCTCACAACTCACATCTCATTCCCTAAAACACATTATCTACCGCCGGCCTGCTATACTGCTCCTTACTATTTGTCGTCTTCGGCAGACCGAAATAGAAATGAAGCGTGCGTTTCTGGCTGCCATCAAGATGATTGGGCTCGCTCATCGGGCCATACACTTTGGTATTGGTGGTAAGACCGGTGGCCAGTTTGGTGCCGATGGGCGGAATGCAATCGAGGAAGGAGATATTACCTACCGGTAATTCCGGGTGGGGTTTAGTGCCGCTGCTGAGGGCATAGAAATCGAAGAGCCGTACAAAAAGTCCTTTGTCGGGAGAAGCGATATAAAGCTTGCCTTCCACTGTACTAAGTTCCATCCAGGTGATATCGCCATAATAACCTTTGAACTCGGGATAGATATGGGCGGAATAACCCGTATGCGTATTATTATAAATATTCTGCCACACATTTACGGGCGTACCTGCCATACGATTCTTCCACTGACGATATGGTCCCTTACCGAGCCAGCGCGCACCGAGCACATAGTTTTCGGGATAATTAAAACTGATCCCGGCAAAGGGCAGATCGCCCTTGGCACTGTACTCATATTCCAGGGTGGTCCAGCCACTGCTGTTGATCTTCCAGCGGGTATACTTCAGATCACCACTATAGGTGAATTCAACTATCGCTTCATTGCCTTCTTTCCAGGCTTTTGAACCGGTAACGGTGGCAGAACCTTTTACCAGTACCGGACCATTGTTAAAGGATAAGACATAATCATTGGCCGTGTTCTTTGTTGTGACCAGGTTACCGGATTTTTTATCGAGTACCACGGATACTTCACCACCACGGATCGTGTAAACCGTATCGGTTTCAGTGATAAATGTGGAATCATTCTTTATGGTTACAAAATTCTGCAACTGATCTTTCTTCGATTTTACTTCAGCCGTCCATTTATACAGTTCACGACCGGCAGGATCTTTGGCCACGATCACCAGGGCGTCGTAGTTTTTATAATCTGCCGGGAGACTTACCATCAGTTCGCCTTTCTGTACCGGCGCTACTGAAGGAGCGGGAATCGATCCTTTTGATTTGACCACATAGCCATCGAAACGGTCAAAGGGTTTGGAATAATCCACCAGCGCCCAATAAAATGTACAGGCGTTTAAGTTGGTGAAATGAAAGCGGTTCTCCACGGGGATCTTCCCGCTAAAATCAGCGGGGAGCTGAGCCGGCAGGGATAACTGCACCGGGGAGAATATTTCACGGAGTGCATTGAAACTGCCTTCCTTTTCACGATGTGGTCCGAGTATCCCGTCATTCGCATTGAGCCCGTTGGCATCAAGCGCATTGTTGAGATCGGTACGTACAACGGCTTCATCCACCATGGCCCAGATAAATACACCCCCGCTTTTCTGTGCACTCCAGTGCAGGTTCCAGAAATCTTCCATCGCAGCACCGGCGCCGCCGTCATCCTGCGCATGGAGCATTTCCGTGGGCATATAGATCAGGGAGTCATTCAGTATTTTTTGTGTGCTGTAATAATCCTCATAGTGATTGCAGTCGATACCGTTGAACTGATTACCCGGACGGTGATGCGGATGAATCACGGGACGTTTCTGAAAATCCCATTTTACAAAATCATCATCAAGGTCTTTGTTGGTGCCTCCTTCATTGCCATTGTCCCAGAAGATGATGGAGGGATGATTGAGGTCGCGTAACACCAGTTCTTTTACTAAAGGCTCACCCGCTTTGGAGGAATAGTATTTCTGCCAGCCGGCGAGTTCGTTGAGTACATAAATACCGAGACTGTCGCACAACTCCAGGAAATACTTATCCGGGGGATAATGCGAACAACGAACGGCGTTCATGTTCATTTCTTTTAATAACATGGCATCCATCCGCTCCTGTTCTTTACTGAGCGAACGGGCGGTCTCGGGCCACCAGCAGTGACGGTTGGTGCCTTTGAACTTTACCTGGGTACCGTTGATATAGACACCCTGTCCGTATTTTATTTCAATCGTACGGAACCCGAATTTCTCATTGAGCTCATAGAGTTTCTTTCCGGCTGCATCCTGCAACTGCACATTCACACTATAAAGATTGGGTGACTCAGAAGTCCATGTTTTTATTCCTTCCAGTTGTGCATTCACCACTACATTCTCTGCCCCTTTCGGCACAGGGGCTTTGATCTTACCTATTACTTTTTTTGCAGCATCGGTAATGGTAGTCACCAGCACCGCGTCTTTGCTCAGTCCCTTTGGCCATACCTGCATGGCGAATTTTCCATCGGCTTTGGCATCAATACCTGCATAGTCAATATAATTAGCGGGCATGGCTTCCAGGAAGACGGGACGGAAGATGCCGCCGAAGACCCAGTAGTCAGCGAGGCGTTCTGCATTGTTCACACTGGCATCACTGCTCATCTTGCTTACTGTTACTTCCAGTGTATTGGACTTGCCATAATTAAGCAGTTTACTGATATCATATTTGAACCGGTAGAAAGCTCCCTGGTGAATAGCCCCTGCTGATTGTCCGTTGATCTTTACCTCGGTGTCCGTCATGCTGCCATCGAAGACGATATTCACCTGTTGTCCTTTCCAGTTGGCCGGTACATTAAACTGGTATTTATACATCCCTTTCTCATCATAGAAGCGGGCATTCTTTCCGTTGGTCTTATAATCACGGCCATAGTTGTAATTCCCATAGCCCTGTTGTTCCCAGCAGGAAGGCACTTGTATCTTCTTCCATTCACCACTGTTGCGGCCGGCTGTACAGAAGAAATCCCACTGCACCGTATGCACCGCATCGGTACCGGATAGGTATTGGATCTGCTTTTGCTGGCTAAATCCAAGTAAACTGCTCAATTGCACGATACCAATCAGTAAATACTTTTTCATGTCATGTATGTTTATTCGTTCGTTCAATTATTGCTTTACATTCTTTAAAGGCTTCAACTCATCCGGACTGTCCTTGGTATAGGCATCAAATACAAAACGCGAAGGTTTGCCCGTGAGGTCACGCACCATCGCCGGATCAAGGTCCATACCTGTCCAGTCTTTTGTATATAATAAGTGTTGCAATAGACTATAATGCAATTGCCGCAACACGGGACTTTTTTCTTTCCCGGAGAAATCAATACTGGTCACCAGCAGTCTTCCATTGCCAACCTTGCCTTCGAATACCAGGGCCAGTCTCCGGTTCATGAACCAGGTATCAATGGGACGTACAGGAACAGGAATAGTAACTGGGAAATCCTCGAGGTGCATCACCTGTGAACGGGTAACCGGCCACCACCACTGCAGATCGGAATGTGTGCGGGTGGGGAAACGGGCCAGTGCCTTGCTGGTTGTATCGATCAGCAAACCCAGTGTATGCGGGGGGCGCATCTTAAACCAGGAGGTATTCCAGAACACGGGCGTGAATGATTGTATCACTTCTTTTCCCTTATTCACTTTACCATACAGTTGCAGGAAGACCTTTCCTCCGTTATTCAGTAATTCAATTGCTTTGGCATCGAGTGTATCCGTGATCAGCAGGTCGGTACGTTCGGCATGTGCTTCTCTTGGCAGTTCATCCGGGAATACCCATATTGGCCACTGGTTGCTGTATGCTGTTCCTCTGACCGTAACAACCAACTGCAGTTCCTGCGGACCGGAAATATCTTTTAAGGAGAGTCCGATTGTGCCGGCTTCGTATAAACCACCGCGGTTATAGTCTTTCGCTTCGGTGCTGCCGGAGCGAAGCGTGTTTCCCCGCAGATCCACTAGTTTAAAATCGAGGATTGCATTTTTCATATCCACCGGACCATACTGATACAATTCAATACCCATTAAGAGTTCTTCGTTCGTGGCAAAGGTAAACCGGGGCAGACGCACCAATGGCACCACACTGTTGCAGAACTGCCTGAACTGTGCCGCATTGATATAGCCCTTCTCTTTATAAAATGCATTCAGTACGCCCACCAGAGCTGTGCCCTGTCCGGGAAAATCCTGCAGACCGAGTAACTGAAAACCGGCCAGGTCTTTCGTACGCAGGGAACGCTCCATTTCCATTTTATAACAGAGGGCCTGCAGTTTGCCCGAAGCCTGCAGGAAGGCAGGTGCCAGTGACAATAATCCCTGTGCCTTCATGTCTTCCCGGAACAATTCGAAATTCCGGGCCTTATAAGCTCCGGTGTAAAGGTTGATCTCCTTGAAATCGGGGAATACACACCATTGTCCCTGTTCATGCTGCACAAAGGGAACGGGATATTTCGACATCGTCTCATTATAATCGTCCATGGACGTAGGTGGTTTATTGCTCCAGTCGAGTCCGCGGGCACCCGACTTCACCATGTATTCATTCTCGGGTACCAGGGGCCAGCTGGTGGCCACGGAAGCACCGGTATAGATACGTCGGTTATCCTTTTTCTTCCAGTAATCAATAAAGCCAGCGAGGTAGGTTGATTGATTCTTTCCCGCCGGTTCATTACCCGCTGCCAGCATCAGAAAGGAAGGATGATTGCCATAGGCTTTCACCATCCGGTTTGTTTCTTCATAAATATAACGGTCAATAAAACGACCATCACCAACCGATGTCCCGTGATTGGGCCAGGTGGGTGCTTCGGGTTGTAAATAAAAACCGAGTTCATCGGCTGCAGTAAAGGCCGCTTCCGGGGGGCACCAGGAATGAAAGCGCACATGATTGAGTCCGTAGTTCTTTAAAGTAGTGAAGAGTGCGCGCCAGCTCATCTCATCCATGGGTGGGTGACCGGTGAGCGGGAATTCACAATTATTGAGATCGCCTCTTAAGAATATTTTTTTCCCGTTGAGCAGGATGGATTTATTGCTGACACTGATGGTCCGCATACCGAAACGGAATTCCTTTTTAGGGTCCTGTCCGATCTCCACATACAAGCGATACTGGTAAGAATCAAATTCATTCCAGTAACGCAGGCTATCCTCCAGTTGCACTTCGAGTTCTCCGGTGGCAGTTGTACCTGGCAATAATGTATGTAGTTTCTGTCCGGCATAAAAAACCTTTCCGCTGGTACCCGGAATTCGTACTATGATTCCACTGTACTGATCTTTCACAGAAGTATTGCTGATCGTATATTTTACTTTTACCTTCCCTTCTGAAGGGATCGGAAAGATCTGCAGATCGGTCAGTTGTAATGCTGGTATTACCTGCAGACTGATCTTGCCGATGATGCCGTTCCAGTTGCCCTGTGTATGGTCCGCGACACTGTGTGAATCCTTTCCTACATCGGCCACCCGCATCCGGTTATCGATGCGTACGGTGATCGTATGTTTACCGGCTGTGGCCGCAGCACTGAGTTCATAGACATGGGGCGTAGACAGACTATTCTGAAAACTATCAATGCGTTTGCCATCGAACCAGACGGCTGAACCGATATGCACACGCTCCATAAAGAGCCGGATGGGTTTGCCTTTCCAGCCGGCGGGTATTATTACTTCTTTCTGATACCAGGCCGCTCCCACATAGTATTTCCGGGGTGTGAGCCAGAAGGGAACTTTATAGTTATCGGGCTGACGGAATTTTTCCAGTCTTGGCTGAAAGAAAAAAGAACTGTCGTAGATACTGGCCGTCCATTTGGTCTGTAACCCGACTTCTGCTCCCTTGTTACGGGTGATCATCGTACCCGGTAATGCAATCTGATCCGTCAGCTTTTTTCCTTCCCAATGCTGCAAGACACCCTCATCACGGGGGTCCATGGCGAAACGCCAGTTGCCGGCAAGGGAAATTTCCTGTGCCTGTACAGTCAACTTACAACACAAAAGGAAAAACAGGTATCGTACAAAGATTTTCATTTATTTGACAACATTGAAAATTTCAAGTGTATTTAAAGCCAGCCCCGTATCCAGTAAATAAACCCGGATCAGTTGCTTGCCTTGTTTTGATACTGTGATTGGCATATTTGCTTCCGCATAACCCCGAAGGATATCGGTCTTCCAGGCCTTGTTCTCCTCCGGATTATTGATATCCAGTAATACAGGTCCGGCCCCGTTTACAGTTACTGCCATACCGAGGTTTCTTCCTTTATGAATCGCATGAGTAGGCAGACACCTCAATTGCAAAATGTATTGTCCGGGCTTTATCGTTATTTCATATTCCACATAAGGGGCTGCCGGCCATTCTTCTTTCGTAAACGATCTGCCGGTGAAGGGATAACGGGAGACTGATTTACCGCCGTGACCCAGTCCGGGAAGTATCAGCAGACTTTCACCCGTTACTGCTCTTTTCGTAGTAAATGAAGCCGCCGGATTACTCAACAACGATGGCTTACCGGTAACAATACCGAATGAGTCAATAGTACGATCAAGATAACGGCGGTCATATACCGTTTTTACATTAACCCCGCCTTCCGGTACGGCCACATCAGGCATGCTGAAGACAGACAGGTTGCGCGGTTTATAATCCATTATTCCATTCCACTTCCCGTTTTCCAGTCCGGTATTGTAGTAAGCCGTAAGTGCTTTAATTTCCTTAAAGGCGTCGGCTGATTTTTTAGAAAACAAGGCAGCCTGTTCCGGCTGATCATAGCTTTTCTGCGCGTAGAATATTTTCTGATTGAGCAGGGCGGATCCTTTTACAGGGTATTCGATTAATTGAAAAAAAGCTGACTGAAGAAAAGCCGGTATGCTTTTTTTAAGCGCGGCTGTTTTAGTATAGAGCGTTGTATAATCTGCTAATCGTTTTTCCCTGGCAGCTGGCACATAGGCCAGCATCCGCATAAATTCCGGTTTACCCTCCTGGGCCAGGCGGTAATACTCATTCTTTAATGCGGCAATTTCAGCGGCTTTTGCTTTTCCGAATTGCTGAGCGGCCCAGTAGATTGTGTATTGTTGTGCTTTGTCAGGCGTCCATTCCCTGATATCATAGGCCAGGTCCAGAAAGAACTGGATCTCCAATTCTGCCGGTTTGATATCGCCCACATTGACCACCCAAAGACGATTGGCGCCAAACTGGCAGGCCTTGGTCATTTCATAAGAAATCAATGCAGGAGCCGTACTGGACAACCAGGTATGATCATGCGGGCCGCCCAGGTAGGACAGGTGATAATAAATGCCACTGCCGCCACTGCGCTTTTGTTCTTCCGGTGTGGAGAGCTGACGTATATAGCCGAAATTCTCATCCGGCCAGATGATGGTGATATCATCAGGCAGTTTCATACCGCGGCGGTACAAACTCAGTACTTCTTTATACGGTACAAAAATCTGGGGCAACTTTTCCGCAGGTTGTTTAAAGTTATCCTGTAAAATACCCCGCTGATCAGTAATCACATTTTCCAGCAACTTCAGTTTCTCTTCGGGATCTTTTGGCCCGGGCATGCTGCCGTCATGTACGCCGCGCATGCCAATCGTAATGACCGATTCATAATTCACCGCTTCTTTAATCCGGTCATTCCAGTAATTAAATATTTCCTGTTTATTCACATCATAACGCCATTCGCCAGGTTTCTTTTTATACTCTTCTTCATAAGTTTGTTCCCATTCGCAGACATTATTCCGCAGCATCGGTTCGCAATGACTGCCGCCCACAGCAATGGCATAGTCATTGGCCAGTTTTGGGCTTTCTTTATAATAATAAAAAGCTTTGGTGCTGTCATGCATGGCTGGCCATATATAATTGGCTTTCAGGCGCAGGAGCAGTTCAAATACTTTTGCATAGGTCTTTGGCCCAATATTCCGCAAGTCCGTATCCATATTCCGTTTAGCCCAGGGAAATAGTCCCCAGTCCTCATCATTGATAAAAATGCCCCTGTATTTTACTGATGGTGTCTTAGAAACATACCTGCCTTTAATATACAACTGTGTTTTCTTTGCCGGCATTACATCAGCCCAGTACACCCAGGGAGAAATCCCCATTAAAGAAGAAAGATGAAAAATTCCATAGGCTGTGCCCCGGCGGTCTGAGCCGGCAATGACAAGTAGTTGGCTGTTTTTATAAAATGGATTGGGAACCGTTTGAATAGAAAAACGTTCCCATTGCCCACGCAGAGTATCTGCTTTAATGAGACCGAGTTGGACAAGCGTGTCTATCAACGATGATTGTCCGACCGTACCCGCTACAATCCTGTTCCCCTTCCAGTCGGCCTGTTGTAATACCAGCATGGATTTATTACCTGCAACAAGAGCATAATCACCGGCAAATGCAAGGGCAGCAAAACCCACCACTTTCGCATCCCGGCTATCGGTCAGTAATCGGATTTCAGTTCCTTTCTCTATTAATGGAAATGAACCTGGAGCCCGTATTGGTATTACCCGCAGTTGCTGTGACCTGGCAGAAAGGCCGGTTAAGAGCAACACTACAATCACATATTGTCTGATTAAAATCATCTCGGCTTCTTCAGTTTTACTTTCACCGGCTGATCACGGTCGCAAACTATCTGTCCGTCTTTATACATTAACTCCGCCACCTGTATCACACTTCTCTTATCATCATAAGATCCTCTTGCGGCGGGCTTGTCTTTACGGCGACCGGGATGCGTGAAATAATAAACATAAGCACGACCATCATTCACGATCACGTCACAGTGACCGCCAATGGCCTGATCATCCTTTCCTTTACCGGGTGCTTCGAGGATACGATCCTTCTGTTTTGTCCATTTCAATAAATCGGTGGAACTATAAACTTCCATTCCCTTCCAGGCATCCACGATCATGAAATACTGGTTTTGCCAGTAAAATACTTTGGGTCCTTCGCCTCTTGCTGCAATAGCTTTCCCCTTATCGGTCCAGTTGTATAGATCAGGTGATTCAGCATACCAGATGCTCTTGCCATCTTTTTCGTTGTTGTACCACAAGCGGTATAAAGTGTCATTTACTTTATAGACAGAGGCATCGATTACTTTCTGGTTGATCAGTTGAAGGGTTGACTGGTATGACCAGTTGATAAGGTCCTTGCTTTGAAGGTGCACTATGATCCGGGGGTGGTTCCAATCCGTAAAAGTGCCGGGGACATAGGTCAGATACATATGCCAGCCGTCCTTTGCTTCAATAATATCCGGTGCCCAATGGGTATAACCGGGATCGGGACGATAACTGATATTGGCGGTATCGACGTATTTCCACACACGGCCATCCTTACTTTCGGCGATACCGATCCTGGTGCCATGTACCCAGGCCACGGTGGAATCTTCAATAGATGCCCGCCGGTTGGTGTAAAACATCCACCATTTCTTCACGGCCTTATTGTACACGATCACCGGGTCGGCCGCGCCATGATACACCGGATCATCATACAGCGGTTTGGGGGCTGCTTTCTGGGAAAAGACAAACCCGCTGATCAATAAACCGCTCAGTATGCCGATTAATTTTTTCATTCTTCAAATACTAGCACAAACCCGTCATTGGGTTTGAGGAAAAAGTGATTATGTCCCTTGCGTAAAGCCGCTGTGTATTCCTTGGCTTTGAGTACGCCATTGTCCATTGTAAAGAGCTGCCCTTTCTGGGCTTCCCTGACAAAGGGGAAATCGAGTTGCAAAGCCAGTTCCGTACTATCCGCATTCACCCCGGCCACATACCATTTCTTTCCGGAGCGACGGGCCACGGTGTAGGATTTACCGGGATAGCCATCGAGAAAAATCGTTTCATCCCAGGTCACGGGTACCTGCTGCATGAATTTCTTTACTTCGGGTTCTACCGTAGCCATGCCTTCCGGTCCTTCTACAAAATGTTGTATACCGGAAAGGAAAATCACAGAAGTGGCAAGTTCAAAAGCCGGACTGGTGCGCCGTTCTTTACCCGGTATCTTATACAGACTCACCGGTGTGAAGTCCATCGGATCAAAAGCATTTCTGGCAAAAGCACTCATCACCATATGCGGACCGGCTACATCGGCGTCTTTCTGATTAAAGGTGATCATCTCATAACCATAGACGGCTTCGGTGGTCATGAGATTGGGATAGGTACGGTGCCAGCCTCTTGGTAAAGTGGCCCCGTGAAAATTCACGAGCAACTGATTGGCAGCTGCATCTTCGAGAATGTCCTGGTAATAGTTGATCATGGACTGTCCGTCACCCGCAAAGAAGTCGACTTTAACGCCCTTGATCCCCATTTTATGAATGCGTCCGAATTCTTTCATCCGGCCCTCATGCGTAAGTAAAAGATCTTTGGGTGTGTACTTTACGGTATTCCAGCTGCCGGCTGAATTGTACCAGAGGATCAGTCCGACTTTTTTACTGGCTGCATAATCGGCCAGGATCTGTATACTATCATAGCCGATCTTTTTATCCCAGGCAGCATCGACGAGACAATACTCCCAGCCCATATCGGCCGCATAGTCAATATATTTCTTCTGCTCGCTGAATATAATATAGTCATCCTTGCTCATGATCCAGCTCCAGGAAGCACGGCCGGGTTTGATATAACTGTAATCCGTAGCCGTGGAGGGCAACGCGAGATCGGTGCCCAATGTGGATTCCACAATGGTCTTGAGTTCCCCGATCGCGATCACGCGCCAGGGCGACTCCCAGGGCAATACGGCCTGCGGATTCAGAGCCCCGTTGGTGAATTTCTCCGCGGATTGCGGGAAATTGATCTTGTATTCATTATCGGGTGAATACTGTTGTAAGGAGGTACCGCAATAAGTACGGCCGATCGCTGCTTCGGTGATCAGCATCCAGGTATCGCCATATTTGAACATCGCCGGATACACCCATCCGTTCGCCCCGGGAGCAGGTGTACCTGTTTTGATATCCATCATATAATGCGCTTCGTAGGAAGGATTAGTATGTTCCCATCCGCTCTGTGCTTCCGCCTTGGGTTGCAGCCAGGTACGGGTGCCTTCATAGAAATGAAAACTCGTATGTTCTTTGGTGATATACTTCAGTGAGGTGGTCTTGCCGGGAAAATAATACCGGAAAGCAATGCCATCATTGGATACCTGGAAGAGCACCTGCATCTCATCCCCGATCGCATTCTTCACCGAGATCAGTTGCTTATTGGCGGATACTATGGCCGTTGATTTCTTGCCATTGAGTATCGGGTAGGATTCATTCACCCGGGCCGACATACTGTTGCCGTTCCACTTGAGGTCTTTGTAGAAATCGCCATCGGTGCGACTGATGCCCAGTTGCGAGGGCTGCATGACTACTTTTCCCCGGTAACTTACGGTATAGAATAATTGTCCGTCCTTTAATTGCACTTTTACTTCCATCCGTTTATCCGGACTCTTCAGTTTGATATCCTGTGCGGTGCTGTGCAGTGTGATCAGCAGGGCCCCTAAAAGCAGGGCGCTGAGGCATTTCATTTTTTTCATATTGCGTTGTTCAGTTACCCCAAATTTACTTCAAAGGCGTGAGGGTCACAGGACCCATCAGTCCGGAAGGCAAGGGTGCCCAGTTACCCGCATAGAAGATATTATTCTTCACATTCTCCTTCTTACGGGCGGGCATATTCGTATTATAGAAGATCTTCCAGGGTTTATCGTTGCGGTCCATCCAGGCGATCCGGTTGGCCATCAGGTTGGACACCGTGATCTCCAGTTTATTCCGGGCCTCCAGTTGTGTGTACCAGAAACTCAGGCTGAACACGGGACCGGTCAGTGTACCCAGTGATTTCCCGTTCAGCTTAACTTCCGCTGTGGCTCCCACTTTACCGAGATTGAGCAGCCAGGCTCCTGTATGCTCCGACGGCTTATCAAAGACCAGGGTATACACCGCTGTACCGGAAAAAGCCTTTGTTACTTCATCCTGGAACCCGGTCCAGGATTCCAATTTTGAGATCTCCAGTGGTTGCGGCAATTGCGGTCCCCCTTCCAGGAATTTCACTTTCCAGGTACCCGTGAGTTCAATGGGCTGTCCTGCAGGAGTTTTATAGGCATAATTGCTTTGCTTGGAGCGATAGTCCAGTGAAGTGACGATGATTGATTGAAAGGAATCCAGCTGCACACGGATCTGTGTCTTGCCTTCGGGGGTCTGCCGGATCTCCGCCATACCCAGGTCGCCCGTCATCGGCTCATAGAGACCGGCCTCTTTGGTAGCCTCGGATAAAGTGACCCATTTATCAACGGACACCGATGTTCGGTTCGTGATAAAGTAAAGGGCCTTATTATCCACCCGGCGTTTGATGACCGATAATTCCTTTTCACCGGGTAAAGCAGTATGTATTGCTGCGGCTTCCATCAAGGCCTCCATATCGGCACTGATGATGAATTGTCCTTTGCCCACTGAAGCGATCTTTAAGTTTCCTTTCTCAGTAGTACTGAGTTGACCAATAAGATTGTTGAACATCTTAGTCCGGGTATCGGTCTTGCTGAGACCGGGAGGACCTTTCGGCAGTTCTTTATACACGAGGATAGTTGCACCATTGGAGGCCAGCTCCAGCAACTTACTGAAGGATTTTTCATCCATCAATTTATTAGCCGGTAATAAAATCGCCTTATACGGATTGCCTCCGGTCAGAATGCTTTTATTCGTAAAACTGAATTTTTGTAATTGCCGGTCACTGAAGAAATCAAAGCCATAGCCTTCTTCCTGCATCCATTTGGCCACATGCTCAAAATCGGTTTTCTCAAAATTCTTTTCCATCCCGTCAAAATGCTGGAGCATCACATTACCCGGTTGGGAATACCGGTCGGCAATGGGATAGTATAACAATACATCATTAGCCGGCCTTCCCTGTTGGAGAAAACTCTGCACCCTGGTGATATAAGTATTCAGTGCATGAAAATCCTTCCACTGCGGATTGGTGGGCTGGAAATGCACGGCGGCATAGAATAACCAGCCCGGCCAGGCCACTTCTTTTGGCGAGTAGGCAGTACCGTGATACACGATATGATTCACACCCCCGAGGAAATAGAGATCAATGGCTTTCTTCACATCTCCCAGGGAAGACAGAAAATGTTCATTGAGCCAGGTGGCGGATTCAGAAGCGACTAATTGCTTACCGGTCACATTGGCGGCTGAGGAAGCAAATTTGAACCGCAGTACATCCGTGCCTTCGGTTTCCGGAATATCCACCACACTGTAGAGATCAAGGGTATTGGCGGGGGAACCGTGTGACTGGTTCCGCACGATCTTCTTTTGTTTACCGGCCCAGTCCTTCCAGACATGGGTGAAATTATAGAGAATGAGTTCATCGATCACCGAACGGTAATCATAGATCACTTTGCTGTTGAGTTCTGCGTCAGCTTTACCAAATAAAGCGGGCAACTGGTTGCGCAGGTCGTAGCCTTTACGCTTTTTAAATTGTTCAAAGAAATCCGGGGTCCAGTTGGACTGACCTCTTGCATCATCCACTTCATAGGAGTCGTTGAAGAAACCGCGAAGATAACTGAGGTCATAACCCTTAAAAGCTTTATCAAAGGGCTTGAAATAATTCGTGGCCGCCTGTTTGGAAAAATGGTCGATCGCATAGCCTTCTCCACCGGGTGCTGCCCGTTCCACCATCTTACCATGCAGTCCGGTGAATAAGGCATAGAGGATCCAGTTGCCTTCGGGAGCCGTCCAGTTGAGTTTACCAGTGGCATCTACCTTGCTGGTCAGGTTAACCGACTTGCCTCCATCGAAAGCCACCAGTGCCTGCAAAGGCAGATTGCCGGCATACTGGATCTGATCCAGCGCGAGGGCCTGTAAGTCTTTATTGGCGGATACGGGCTGTGTTAAAGTGTCGGCGGATACCGCTTTATAATTGGCGGTGCGGACAAAAGACTCTCTTTTATACACAACAGGTTCGTTGAGTTGTTCGCCTTGCTTAAGGGTATAGGTTTTATAAAATACACTTTTACTCGCATCGGCATCGGTGACCCAGGGACCACCAAAGGGCCAGCCCGTTGCATTGGCGAGGTCCACACCGATCTTTAATCGTTTGGATTCATTGAGGGTATGCTGAAGCATATCCATCCACTGCTTGCTGAGAAAGGGAATGAACTGTGCTTCGGCTCCATGAATGCCATAGATGGGCGTGATCTCCACCCCACCCAGACCAGCTCTCTGATATTCCTCCAGGTTCCAGGTGAGGTCGGTCTTGTTCACCGCACTGCCCTCCCACCACCAGCGGGTCCAGGGTTTGGTGGTAGACGTGACTTTGGGCCATTGCAGGCTTTGTGTGCTTCCTGAAAAACTTAACGCGATCGCTGCAACCAGCAGGTATTGTTTCTTCATAATTTATTGTGCGATGATCGATATGTCTTTGATGGTCTCGGGCAGCCAGACGGACATTTCCCCCTTACCCCTGTTCGCCCAGGCATAATAGGGAATGGCCACGAAGGGTTGAGTACGACTGCTAACGGATAAATTATCTTTCCCGGTTTCTATCACAATGGCTTCACCTTTCAGTACAGTCACGCCATTGAGCAGATCTGCTTTATACTCCGGCACCAGGTTCGCTGTAGCGGGTAACACGAGATTAGACGTCCGGTTATTGTTATCGGTCCATTCGGCACAGTAAGTCAGCGGACCACGCTGCAGACTCACCAGTCCTTTATTGTCTTTTAAGTTGTCATTGCTATACACGCGCTGTACATTCATCGGCAGGTTCATTTCAATTTGATCGCCTTTCTTCCACTCGCGGGTGATCACGGCATAGCCTTTATCCATCGTATAAGCCACCGGTGCACCATTAATATTGATCACGATCTCCTCGCTCTTATTCGTGCGGAAAGAATAGAGATCGGAAGGAATGGCTTCCTGTCTCGCCCAGCCGGGAATACGGATCTTCATCGTGAACGCCAGTTTATCTTTTGATTGCACCAGGAATTTCAGGTCCCCGCTGAAGGGATAATTATTCTGTTGTTCCAGCACCAGTGATTTTTTACCCATGGGTATCGTCGCCACACCGGATGCAAAGAGATTCACATAGAGATCCGTGCCATGCTGGGCATACATGTAGCCGGGTACGGAGGGTAAGAGGCGACATACATTCGTGGGACAGCAACTGCATTCAAACCAGCCGCTGCGTTCGGCTTCCATATCGGGATGTTTGAAATTGTGCCGGATCTGCATGGCATTGGTATAGAAGAAGGATTTGCCATCAAGTCCCACACCGGATAAGAGACCATTGTATAAGATCTTCTCGAGCAGGTCCACATATTTGGCATCGCCGTGCAACTGGAACATGCGCTGGTTCCAGTACACATTGGAAATAGCGGCACAGGTTTCATTGTAAGCCGTGCTGTTGGGCAGTTCATAATTATCGCCATAACGTTCGCCCGCTCCTACGGCACCAGCCCCACCCTGTACATAGATCTTTTTTCCGACCATATTGAGCCAGATACTGTCGATCGCATTGAGTAATTCCTTATCACCGGTTAAAGCCGCCACATCGGCTACGGCTGAATAGAGATAACCGGCCCGAACGGCATGACCGATCGCTTCGCGTTGTTGTACCACGGGGATATGATCCTGCCAGTAAGCCCCGTTCTGCCAGGGATCCTTACTCTTGGCATTGTATCCTTTGTAGTTCCCTCTTTCCATGATGAAGAACTTCGCGGTATTGAGGTATTCAATTTTACCAGTAATACGATACAATTTCACCAGTCCCATTTCCACGACTTCATGTCCGGGAGCGGTATGCATTTTGTCCGGACCAAATACGGAACAAACCAGGTCTGCATTCTTCAGGGCGATATCCAGCAGGTTGCGTTTACCGGTAGCCTGGAAATGTGCAGCGGCTGCTTCGTAGAGGTGACCGCTGTTGTAGAGTTCATGACTCAGTTCGCGTTCTTTTACCCAACGTTCCTTGCCCGCCCAGCCGGGAGGATTGAGCGGATCGATGGTACGGGCGGTATAGAGATAGCCATCCGGTTCCTGGGCACGGCCCACGATCGTGATGAGGGAGTCGATAAAGAGTTCCAGTTTTTTATCCGGGAAGAGACTGAGGGAGAAGGAAGCCCCTTCGATCGTTTTATAGATATCCGTATCATCAAAGGTAAAAGTGGTACAGAACTTCCCTTTCTTTTCCGCAGCCATGATAAAGTTCTTGATCCGTCCCGTTTTATCACAGCGTTCAAAAGAAGCCGGGATCGTGATCGCCTGGTTGGTCTTGATCCGGGGCAGCCAGAACTGGTCGTTCAGTTTCACACTGGTGAAGGGAATAGCAGTGTAGGGATAATCGGTTTGCTGGGCGCAAAGGGCCAGGCCAAGGGCCAGACCGGTAACGAGGAGTAAAATTTGTCTTTTCATATTGAAACGGCAGTTTAACGGCTGCCTCTCCTAAAATAATCAATTTGACGGGCCGGCGATCTCCACGGCATACACATTTTCGATCCCTTCAAAATTGGCCCGGAAGATGATCCATTTACCATCCGGACTGAAATGCACATTGGGCTCGAGTTTGTAATTATGGTGTTTCATGTTCACCAGTTTTGTTGCTTCAAAATGATCGCCATTCGGTTTGAACAGGTAGATCCAGCGGCCGTCGGGGGCTTTGGCCACCTGTCCGGGGTCCCCGCCATCGCCACAAAAGAGTGATTCGTCTTTATTGCAGTTGAAATGGATGGACCATTCATTGCGCTGGAGTTCGTATTTAGTCTCCTTGCCGGTCTTCAGGTTGGCCCCTGCCACAAAGAATTTCACACTACGGGGTTGTTGCAGGTCAAACCAGATGGTCTTGCCATCTGGGGCAAACCATTCATGTCCCGCGATCTCCATATCCATCGTGCGTTTATGGATCAGGGTGGTATCTTTTGTTTTGATATTGATGGTCCAGATACGGTTCACTTTATGCCAGGGACCTTCGTGACAAAACATCAGCAGGTCCGGATCGGTGCTGGAGAACTGTACGTGGTTGAGCCAGGCACTGTCGGTAAAGATCTTGTCCAGTTTACCCGACTTTGTGTCGATGGTAAATAAAGTCCGCGGAAGTTTCGCTTCATAGATCAGGTTGAAATAACTGCCCTTGGACGGATTCTTCTGAAAAATTTCTTTTTCCTTATCATCTGACTTCGATCCGGCGAGCAAGCTGCCATTCGCATTTACGGTGGTGATGTTCGCTTTAAAATCATCGGGGAAGACATAGATCAGTTTCACTTCCTTGGTCGCGGCATTTACACAATACACCGAGTCTTTGATCTGGTAATAGACCAGTCCGTGCTTCGCGTCCACGATCTCGCCGTTCATCGGGGAACGGTGATTGGTGAGCGGTTCGGATTTTAAGGTATTGAGATCAAGTATATGGATCTGGCGGTTGGGGGAAACGAAGCTGGAGATCTCCTGTTTGGTATTGCTGTCCACTTTATTCTTGTTGCTGCTGTAGAAGATCATCTTGTTCCCGATAAAGGGATTGTTGTGAAAGTAGAAGCTGAGATTGCTTTGTCCCGGCAGCCGGGTGAGCCGTACTACTTTATGCTTGGTGTCTTTATCGATCCATTCATCCGGCATGGTTTGTCCGCCGGTCTCCATCACGGGTTGTGCGAAGAGGGGTTGACTCACAAGCAACAGCAGGAATAACCGTACAGTTGTTAGCAGCAGTTGGCGGGGCCGTTTCATATAGCAATCTTTAGCCTATAAAGTACGTTCATTGAGGGGGGAAGGGTATCCTGCACTGACCTGTCTGTCCCACATAAAAAATCTATAATGTGAGCGCCTTTCTTCTTTCATTTATGCCTTATACAGGCATAAAAAAAGCCCCGGTTAAGGGGCCTTATAAGACTTGTCCGGTAAGCCACCTGCCTTTCGGCTGTTCAGCTGCTTAGCCTGTCTTAATTAGTTCAGCATAAAATTAAATAAAAAAATCGACTTCCGGATATCAAAGACTGCTCACTTCAATCACGTTTTTGTTGTCTTTCCGGAACAAAATCGATGCATCTTCCTGTAATTCAACAGCATACTGTCCCTGATATAACCTGAAATCCGCCGTCCGCATAGCCGTTTTAACTTTTATTTCAAACCGGTTTATAGCCGTAAAATGAGCCTCGATGACAACGTTCAATTTATCCCTTCCATCACCCTCCATTAAAACAATTCTTACAGGTGTTTCACTTACCAAATCTTTATTAATAAAATGAAACCCTTTGACTGTTGTGCTATAAAAGAGTAAATGAGGGATTGCTTTTTTAACTAAAGCCTCCACTATTTCAGGTCCAATACCTTCCCTTTTACCCAGGTCATCTCCAAAATTATGCCTGTCATGGTAATGCTTATCAATCCAAACATGAGTAGCCAACGATATGGCCACTTCACCTAAAGGTCTTGCATTATCGGATGACTTATTTTTTGTAAATTCCTGTTCATCCGGAATAGCCGGTAGCCTTTCCGACTTTGTTATTCTCTTTCTTTCTCTGCCCCTTTCTTTCATGGTCATTTGCTTTGTTCATAAGTAAGGTTTATTTTCTTCATTATCAGCGTTCAGTCCATTGATTTGTACACCTCATCACCGGATAAATCAACAGAGAATACTGACACTAAAATGGCAACATACATAACGAAGGGCAAATAAAACCGGGGTGTCGCCAAAATTTTATCTACATCCTTAATAACCTGCTGCCTTTATTCGCTTTTGCACTCCGGGCCAAACAGGTTAAATTTGGGGTCTCCAAAAGTGATAAACCCACCCGATCAATGAAGGAAAAACTGAGGCAATTAGCAGCGCAACTGGAAGGTGTTTTGTATGATGATGTAACCATGCGTACCCTGTATGCCACCGACGCGTCGGCCTACCGGGAAATGCCCCTGGCCGTGGCCATTCCCAAAAGCAAGGACGATATCCGCAAACTGATCGGGTTTGCCCGCGACAATAAGACCTCCCTGATCCCCCGTACGGCAGGTACTTCACTGGCCGGACAGGTGGTAGGCAACGGGATCATTGTGGATGTATCAAAACATTTTACACAGATCATAGAACTCAACAAGGACGAACATTGGGTACGGGTGCAGCCCGGCGTGATCCGTGATGAGCTGAACATGTTCCTCAAACCCCATGGACTCTTCTTTGGTCCCGAGACCAGCACCGCCAACCGCGCCATGATCGGCGGGATGGTGGGGAATAATTCCTGCGGTTCCAATTCCGTGGTCTACCGCAGTACCCGGGAGCACCTGCTCGAAGTGACGGCTTTTCTCAGTGATGGCAGTGAGACCGTATTCAAAGCTGTGAGTCTCGATGAATTTCATCAGAAATGTGAAGGCGATACGTTAGAAGCTGATCTTTATCGTTCGGTGCGGAGTATGCTCAGCAATTATGAGAACCAGGTGGAGATCCGCAAAGAGTTTCCCAAGAAATCGGTGGAGCGCCGCAATACCGGTTATGCCATTGATCTCTTGCTCGAGACCGCTCCCTTTACGGCCGGTGAGGAAGATTTTAATTTCTGTAAACTGATCGCGGGATCGGAAGGCACCCTGGCTTTTATCACCGAGATCAAACTCAATGTAGTGCCCCTGCCGCCGAAGGAAGTTGGATTGCTCTGTGTGCATTTCCATACAATCGATGAATCGCTTCGGGCCAACCTGATCGCGATGAAGCATAAGCCCTCGGCAAGTGAACTGATCGATCATTATATTCTTGAATGTACCAAGGAGAACAAGGAGCAGGCGAAGAACCGCTTCTTTGTACAGGGCGATCCGGGCGCTATTCTCGTGATTGAATTTGCCCGCAAAACACGCGAAGAGATAAAGGCTAAGACCGACGAAGTCGAAGCCGAGATGCGGGCGGCAGGACTCGGTTATCATTTCCCGGTATTGTACGGGGAGGACAGCAAGAAGATCTGGACCCTGCGCAAGGCCGGGCTGGGACTGCTGAGCAATCTGCCCGGTGATGAAAAAGCCGTACCCGTTATTGAGGATACCGCAGTAGATGTGAATGACCTGCCTGATTTTATCCGTGATTTCAACGAGATACTCAAGAAGCATGGGTTGTATTCCGTGCATTATGCCCATGCCGGTTCGGGAGAGATCCATTTACGTCCCATCATCAACCTCAAGACCAAAGAAGGCAATGCCTTGTTCCGCACCATTGCCGAGGAGATCGCCACCCTGGTGAAGAAGTACAAGGGTTCATTGAGCGGGGAGCATGGGGATGGTCGTTTGCGCGGGGAGTTCATCCGCCAGATGGTGGGGGATAAAAACTACCAGTTGTTAAAAGACCTGAAGCAGGTTTGGGATCCGCAGCATATTTTCAATCCCAACAAGATCGTGGATACCCCGCCGATGGATACGATGCTGCGGTATATACCCGGACAGCAGACACCGGCTTTCCAGACCATCTTCCGTTTTCACAACCAGGATATATTGCAGCATGCCGAGCAGTGCAATGGCAGTGGCGATTGCCGCAAGACCCATCTCAGCGGCGGTACGATGTGTCCGTCTTTCATGGCCAGTCGCGATGAAAAAGACACCACCCGTGCCCGGGCCAATATCCTCCGCGAGTTCTTAACCCATTCCAACAAGACCAATCGTTTCGATCATAAAGAGATCTATGAAGTGATGGAGCTCTGTCTCAGTTGCAAGGGCTGTAAGTCCGAATGTCCCAGCAATGTGGATGTGGCCAAGCTCAAGGCCGAGTTTCTCCAGCATTATTATGATGCCAATGGCGTGCCCTTCCGTTCCAAGCTGATCGGCAATTACAGTCGGTTGTCCGGACTGGGTGCCCTGGTGCCTTCGCTCTATAATTTTGCTGTTAAAAATCCCGCCACCGGCAGCCTGATCAAACAGATCGCCGGGTTCAATACGAAACGGAGTCTGCCCACGCTGTACAAAACGACGTTGAAGAGCTGGTTCAAAAAACATACACCGCATGCCAATGCCGGCAGCAAGGGGAAGGTTTATTTGTTCTGCGATGAGTTCACCAATTACAACGATACCGAGATCGGCATCACCACGGTGAACCTGCTCGAGAAGCTCGGTTATGCCGTTACCATCCCCGAGCACAAGGACAGCGGACGTGCCTGGCTTTCCAAGGGACTGATCCGTAAAGGCAAGGAGATCGCCGAGCAGAATATTGAATTGCTCTCCCCCATCATCACGGAAGCCACCCCGCTGATCGGCATCGAGCCCTCTGCCCTGCTGACTTTCCGTGACGAGTACCCCGACCTGGCCTCAGATGCTTTACTCGATAAGGCCAATGCCTTGGCCAAAAACGCCCTGCTCATCGACGAGTTCCTCGCCCGCGAGATCGACAAGGGCAATATCACCAAAGACCAGTTCACCAGGGAGAAAAAAGAGATCAAACTCCACGGTCACTGTCAGCAGAAATCCGTGGCTGGCCTCACCGCCACGCAGAAGATCCTCTCTTTCCCCGAGAACTATTCAGTGTCCGTAATTCCTTCGGGGTGTTGCGGTATGGCGGGTTCGTTTGGGTATGAGAAGGAGCATTTTGACTTGTCGATGAAGATCGGGGAGTTGGTGTTGTTCCCGGCTGTACGAAAAGCAGAGGAAGAGGTTATTATTGCGGCGCCGGGGACGAGTTGCAGGCATCAGATAAAGGATGGGACTTCTAAGCGAGCTTTACATCCGGTGGAGGTGGTTTGGGGGGCGATGGGGTGAGATTCATTAATTCCGAAATCACTAAAATTTGCCCAATTCCATTTTCCTCTCAATTAGTTTCTATTATGTAGACAAATTTGTTTAGAATTTTTACTTGCTCAGAAAGAGTTAAACTAGATAAATTATTTACAGTATTAACTGTTGGCTTAGTTGGCAAAAGATCAATAAGATTATTTAAGTATGAAACTTTGATTGCGTATGAAACGTTTTCCCCTCCCCTAAGCTTTGCGTTGATAATGCCTATCAAATTTCCAGCTTTATCAAATAATGGCCCACCACTATTACCTGGCTGTATTGGAACTGAAACTTGATAAGAAGTAATATCCCCTTGAAATCCAGTTTTTGAACTAATAATACCATTTGTTAATTTAATTTCTTCTCCCATTTTAGCCCTTAGAGGATAACCCAAAACAAAAACATTTTCTCCCACATCTGAATTCGTGGACTTTATAGAAAATGGAATTTTACCAATACCTGAAAAACCATCTTCAATCTTAATTATTGCCAAGTCATTGTTTTTATCAATCAAAACAACCTTAGCCTTGTAAGCTTTTGTAAAATTTCCATTTACACCTCGTACAGTTATTTCATTTGCGCCCTCAATCACATGATGATTTGTAACAACTAGACCATTTGTTGAAAGTGCAAATCCAGTTCCCGATGATGACATACCAATTGGAGCACTTGTACTAGTAGGATACAATTTTAAATATACATGTTCTTGGTTTAGATTAGTCCATATGATTTTCATCAAATTATTCTCAAAGGACAAGTATAAATCTTCACTAATTGTTTTATCCGCCATATACCATTTAAGCTTATAAATATTTGGGCTTGCTGTCTTATATACAAAAGCCTTAACATCGCCCATTTTCCAGACTTTACTTTCTGCACCTGACAAGTAAATCAAACTATACGATTGGCTATTTTTATCATACTTCAGAGCCAAGCGATACTTAGAATTATCGTCTCTTATGGTGTTCTCATAAATCCCTTCAATTTGAGATATCCCATTCTTTTCCCAATCAACCTTTAAGGAAATCTCATCCCAACTTGTTTTTGGGGATGTATCTGGATTTTTAATTCTTATTCCAGACCACTCAAAACCATTTTCAACAAGCTCCATAATAAATATTTCTTCTACACCTTGAGGAACTCTATTAAAGTTTAGCCAAAATTGAAATACTTCCTTATCCCTTGATTTAATATTATACCATGTATCTAATAAATTATCACCCAAATTATTTATAAAATTTCTTCCCAGCTGTTTCATTGCTTCTTGTTGCATTGCTTTTTTCTTTTCGGCAACAGATCGCCATATTGAAAGATATGAAGCGTCGGTGGATTGTATTTCTGGAATATTAAGATCAAAGTTTCTTAACTCAGATAAATTTAAATTAGAATTGAAGGGTAGTAATACAGTCCAATTTGAAATTTTAACTAAAGGATTTTTACCCTTTTGACCTGTTACTTCCAATAAAATCTTTGTTTCTTTTTCAGTCACAATAACTTTTGCAATTCGGCAATAATCACAATTCGAAGAAGAAACATAAGGGTTATCTGTAACATATACTTGTCCAAAACAAATTAAAGGAAAGAAAAATAAAACTGATAGAAATTCTCTTTTCATAAAAAAAGTTTAGTTTGATATCTAAAACTATAAAATCAATCGTTATAAATTTTGAACAAAGAATATCTGAGCGATTTGCATTCTTAGCATAATTTAAAGCAAAATACTCTACTTTTAAACGGTACTAAAAAGAGGGATTTTGCAGTTGCTTTTCTAATCCGTTCATAGTCCCGTCTCACACTTGTTCGATTTTTGCCCTCGTAGACTACAATCCTATGATATCAAGGAAATCGCAGCTATTCTTTAAATCCAGTAACGCCCAAGAGTCTCCATGTCGTATTATCAAAACTTGTCCCCGGAGGTGCAGTATCGTCAATATATTTTTTAAAATCAATTACTTTTTGAGGCCCTATTGTAGTATACAACGTGTACTTTCTGGTCTCAATTTTAGTCCCTGTTTCTGATTTGTAGTCAACCTCCACTACAAAATCTTTATAGCTCGTAACCTGAGAAAAATTCATGATTTTTCCTTCCACTTCGAAATTTCTTGAATTTTCCCACCTTGGTCTATAAATATTCCCATAAACTTTGGTATAAATTATTGCAATGGAATCTTTGCCAATTTGAAAAGATGATTCACTGCTTTTCCCGTTTTTGCACCCGACCAGGCAAACAACAAAAACTATTAATACAAGTAAGAACTTCATAATATGATTTTTATTTACCATGATAATATAAAAAACTAATATTGATACTAAGTGTACCCTTCTATTGATTTTCCTCCTCACGCATACAAATGCCTCTGAAACTCCACAAAAAGCGACCTGATCCTGCTCACTCCCCCCAACTTCTCCGCCGCATCACTCACCGCCTGGTACTTGAGTTCCAGTAACTGGGGCAGCTTTTCCTGGTCCAATTCTTCCACGCCGGTTTCAATGTATTTGGAGAGGACGAATTCCACGAATTCCTTCTGGTCATGGTCCAGGAGGGCAAAGATCTTACGCTGGGCATTGGCTACCCGGGTCTCCCGGGTGAGCATTTTGGCCTCGTAGGCCACGAATTCCAGCACATCAAAAAGATCGCATTTATCGGCATCTATGGCGTTCTGTAGGGATAGCAGTTCGTCTTTACCAAAACCGGCTTCTTCCAGGTTCTCCAAAAGGGCTTTGCGGGTGATGGGGTTGGCCCAGATGCGGCGCAATTCCTCCTCGCTGGTGAAGAGCTCGGGGAGCTTTCCGTAGAGACTGTTTAAAAACTCCTGCACCGTCATGGGCTTACCATCCGGACCGATAAAAGTAGTGGAGATGGCATGGGTTATTGTAAACTCTTTCCCCGTTGCCAGCTTGATCCGGATTTTAACCTTCGGTTCCTCGAAATCGCCTGGACCATCTTCGAAAGGCTCCTGATCCTTTTGCTCCTCATACTCTTTTGGAGGCTTTGGATCTGTCTCAATCGGCTCCACCGGCTCTCCATCCCACTCCGGATCTTTAAACCGCTCGCTGGCGTTCACGAAATCATAGATGGTAAAGAAATTCTTATTGTCAAACAACCGGGTGCCCCGACCGACGATCTGTTTAAATTCAATGATGTTGTTTACCGGACGCAGCAGCACAATATTCCGGACATTACGGGCATCAACCCCTGTAGACAGCTTTTGCGATGTAGTCAGAATAGTGGGAATACTCATTTCATTGTCCTGGAAATCCCGGAGGTACTTTTCTCCCAGCTCCCCGTCATTGGCCGTTACGCGGACACAGTAAAGCGGGTCCTTGCTTTTCTTATACTGATTGATCAGGTCCCGGATGGCTGCGGCATGTTCCTGGGTGGCACAGAAGACTATGGTTTTTTCGTTCTGGTTGATCAGATCCATAAAGATCTTGACCCGCTTTTCTTCCCTGGCCTTGATTTCAATGATGCGGTTAAAATCTGACTCCTTGTAAACTTTCCCTTCTTCCACCTCCCCCTCCACAATATTATCATCCGGGGAGTACGTGTATTCATCCAGACTGGTACTTATCCGTCGTACTTTAAAGGGGGTAAGAAACCCATCTTCAATCCCGTCCTTCAGTGAGTAGATAAAAACTGGTTTACCAAAGTATTTGTAAGTGTCGGTGTTCTCTTTTCTTTTGGGGGTGGCTGTTAAACCTATCTGAACAGCCGCGGCGAAGTATTCCAATATTCCCCGCCAGTTACTTTCATCATTTGCCCCGCCACGGTGACACTCATCAATAAAGATCAGGTCAAAATAATCAGCCGGATATTCCCCGAAATAAGGTACGGGATTGCCATCCTTATCGGTACCACTCATGAAAGTCTGGAAAATGGTAAAGAATATACTGCCATTTGTGGGCACTTTCCCTCTTTTACGGATTTCGTTTGGCTTAATCCTTACTAGGGCGTCTTCAGCAAAAGACGAAAAAGCATTATAGGCCTGGTCGGCTAGTATATTCCGGTCTGCCAGGAACAGTATCCGGGGCCTTCTCTTACCATCATAGGCCAGGTTCCAGCGGGAGTTAAAGAGTTTCCAGGCAATCTGGAAGGCAATAAAGGTCTTGCCGGTTCCGGTGGCGAGTGTCAGGAGTATTCGGTTTTGCTTATTTGCAATAGCATCAAGGGCTCTTTCAACTGCTATGTCTTGATAAAAACGGCCTCCCATGCTGCCACCCTTCGTTTCAGCCGGTATTTTATCAAACTGATCCTGCCAATCATTTTTTACGGGGAAGGCCTTTTTCCAGAGTTCATCCGGACTGTGAAAATGCTCCCTTAATCCTTCTGTCCCACCTTCCATATCCACATGGTAAACTTCGAGACCATTAGCCGCATAGGCATCATCCAGTTCCAGTTTATCAGCATAGTCTTTTGCCTGGGCCACACCTTCACCTACAGCCAATTCATTGCTCTTGGCCTCCACCACCGCCAGTTTACGTCCTTTATAGCTGAGCACATAATCCGCAATCACCGGTTTCTGCCTGCCACCTGTTGCTTTGATCTTACCGGCCGTAATATGAAATTCCCGATGCACTTTTACATCAGGGTTCGATTTCCCATCCCAGCCGTTTTCTTTCAGCTTGGGGTCGATGAGTTCGGCGCGGGTTTCTGATTCGTTCATTATTAGAATTTTATATTTTCCAATAACTCTATTTTCTTTAACAAATAATCAATTCGCCTGTTAAAATATTCACGATCACAAAATTCCACAGTATTCCTAACTTTTCTAATAGCATCAGGTAATTTCCATCCAATTTCCACTTTTAATTCATTATTGGAGTCTATGAGTTGGCTATAATAATGAATTTCTTTATAATAATTATTGTACAAGTACAACAGAACAGATTGGGTCAATAGCGATAACTCAATATTCTCATTTGATAAATTTATAGGGAAAATATTTTCAATAACTTTTGAAAATTCATTCAAATTATATTTTCTATTTTTTATACTATAAAATATTTCTTTTTTATACTGAAAAACATAAGTTAACAAGATAAAAGCCTGAGGCAACACCGGGCTATCAATTCCAAATGCTATTAGGGAAATCCTGGTATGAGAAAGCAATTTCTCCTGCTGCCTTAATGTCAAATTGTGCCCTTCAAAAAACATTACGGAAAAATCTATAAACGCTAACGGTTCCCCTCTAAGCAATTGGCTTTGAATGCGTCTTTGTTGATGTAAGAAGAGAGCAAATTCGTAGTAGTCGTACAAGTATTTAACAAATGTTTTGGTCGTCGGCTCAGGTATCGAAAATTCCAAATCAATAAACCTTCTCAAGTATTCCTCCGTATTAATATGCTCGGTTCCGTAAACCCCTTTGACAGAATTACTAAGTTGTTCTTTATCAATTGACAGCACAAATACAACTCCTTTTACAGAAAAAAAATGTTTAATATTTTCCAGTACCTCTACTGCATAGCTTGGGCGACAACGATCCAGTTCATCAACAATAAAAATTAAAGGCTTATTTATTGAAATTTTGCTTAAGTAATTTCCAAGTTCTTCTTGGAAATCTTTCAACCCTTTTTGACGCTTGGTATAGTTTTCAACTTCTTCCTCGAGAATTTCCGCCCCTCCCCTTAATGCACTATCCGCAACATCATCAAGCCCTTTTATACCTATATAGTTACCGACTATTGCTTTTGCAATTGACGGAATCAGGTTTTTTGCTATTATAGTTCCTTTCTCAATCAAGGGTCTAAATTGATCCTTATTGTCTTCCGGCAACAAAGATTTCAACTCCGCAAGAATTGCGCTCAATGGATTGGCTTCAAAATCATTTTCCCATGCATTAAAGTACAATGTTTTAAATCCAGAAAGCTCCAACTGACGTTTCCACATCCTTATAAAAGTAGTCTTACCAGTTCCCCACTTATTGTTTACTGCCAATACAAAACCATCAGTAAAGGCTGTAACCAGCTCTGTTAAATTGTCTGCATATTGCTTTCTTTCAAGCCTACACTCTTGAAATGGATTGTCAGGGTTAATATATATTTCTTGATGTCGCAATTTCATAAAAAAACTATAAATTTCCTAATAACGCTTGCTTCAAAACAGACTGCTTTAGTTCATTTAAAGCATCTAACTTATTCTTGTATAATATTTCTAATTTTTGAATTTCAACTCTTAATGCTTCGATCTTGCCAACTACTGCTCGTTGCTTAATAACAGATTTCGGATAATACACATCAACTTTCTTTACAAGATCACCACTTATGTTTTTAACAATTGCCCCTGCCCCGAGTGACTGTATTTGTCTTTGAACAATAGGTGAAGTAAGAAAATAATAGAAGTAATCTTTATCAAGATATTCAGGTAGTCTAAAAACAAACCAACCATCATGTATATAGCCATCTGTTTTCATAATGTAAGGTCTTCCAAAAGACATAGAATTTGAGAGAATAAAATCGCCATCCTTTACATAACGCGACTTCAATGCTCCTTCCTTAGTAATTTTCTCTTTGGTTTTGAAAATATATTTATCAACATCTTTTGTGTCCCCAATTTTAATCCAATTCACACCATCTGGCTTATCTGTTTGGTACTTTTCTATAGGCCTTGGCGAGCTACCCCGTTCCACAATACATACATCACCTAATTTCTTCTTTTCAAACTCTCCACTCAAAAAATCGAACATCCGCTGCAAATAACCATCCAAAAGTTCCCTCACACTCTGTAAATTCTTTTCCGCATTGGCTTTTACCTTTTCAATTTTGGCAAAGGCCTTATCTAATTTTGAAATGATGCGAATTTGTTCAAATTTCGATTTTGGATAACTTAAAGATATTCCTTTAACCTCGGCATCAGTTACTGCAGGATAACTTGCGCCTTTTTGCAGCTTTTCCATTTGCTGATTGAACTCATTCGATAGTAAAAAATAGTAAAGATATTTACTTTCAATTGACTCATTTCCACGCAATACAAAATATCCAGTGCTACAAATCTGATTACTAAACTCTTCAGTTATAATGGCAACACGACCATGTGTTGGCCTAACAGTAGCAAATATTATATCATTAGTTTTAACTAATTTTCTTGCTCTGCTTGGGGCTTCTTTACCCAGTAATGTTACTGCTCCTTCAATTACCTTTGTTTCCTTATTCACACTTGAAACATCCAGATACTCAAATTTCTCATTCGGCTTTTTCCTTGGATCTACCAATTCAGTTTTAACTAATAAATCACCCAGCTTTGAAATTTCCCAATCTTGCTTCATATCAATTTCAAAATTGAGTTTAAAATATCTGCACTTTCTTTATCCCGCTCTTTCATTTCAGCTAATATTTCTTTAGGCTTTCGTAAAGCCGCTTCTTCCTTTTTATTTGGATTCTTTGCAGAAAGATCAAAAGTTACCTGATCGATATCTTTCACTTTCACTGTCCAGGAATTTTCGCTTTCACCCTTTGTTTTTTGCAGTTTTATAAAATCTGCCAGGTCCTTTTCTTTCAAGGCATTGGTTTTACCTAAGTTCCGGTCGAGATTCAGCTGATAGAACCAGACTTTCTTAGTAGCAGTCCCTTTCTCAAAAAACAGCACTACCGTCTTCACCCCCGCTCCAGTAAACGTACCTCCCGGCAGATCCAGCACGGTATGCAGGTTGCAGGTTTCCAGTAACAGTTTCCGGAGGGCCACCGAGGCATTATCCGTATTACTCAGAAAAGTATTTTTTATGACCACACCGGCTTTACCCCCGGCCTTCATTATTTTAATAAAATGCTGGAGAAAGAGGGAAGCGGTTTCCCCTGTCTTTATCGGGAAGTTCTCCTGCACTTCCGCCCGTTCCTTACCGCCAAATGGCGGATTCGCCAGTACAATATCATAGCGGTCTTTTTCCTGGATATCGGCCAGGTTCATACTCAGGGTATTGGTATGTACGATATTCGGCGCCTCCACCCCGTGCAGGATCATGTTCATTGTACCGATAATATAGGCCATGGCTTTCTTTTCCCGGCCGTAAAAGGTCTTTGTCTGAAGGGTCTTGTCCTGGGCGGTGCTGCGGTTCTTGTACTTTTCCTTCAGGTACATAAAAGCCTCACATAGGAAGCCGGCACTACCAGAGGCTCCGTCATAAATAGTTTGTCCAAGTTCGGGATCCACTACTTGCACAATGGCCCTGATCAGCGGCCTTGGGGTATAGTACTCCCCGCCATTCCGGCCCGCATTCCCCATGTTCTTGATCTTGTCCTCATACAGATGGCTCATTTCATGCTTCTCTGCCGAGGTCCGGAACCGGAGCTGATCAATTAGGTTGATCACTTCGCGCATATTATAGCCGCTCTGAATCTTGTTTTTCAGTTCACTGAAGATCTCACCGATCTTGTACTCAATAGTATCCGGGTGCTCTGCATCGGTTTTATATTTCCGCAGATAAGGAAACAGTTTCCCGTTCACAAAGTCAGCCAGGTCATCACCGGTAAGGGCTTTATGGTGGTCCAGCTTACCGTCCTTGGTTTTTGGGGCCGCCCATACATCCCAGCGGTAGGCTTTGCCGATTATATCTTCATATTTCTTCCCGGTCAGTTCTGCCTTGGTACGGCGGTCTTTCTCGAGGTCATCCAGGTATTTCAGGAAAAGGACCCAGGAAGTCTGTTCTACATAATCCAGTTCACTGGAGCAACCGGCGTCTTTGTGCAAAATATCATCAATATTCTTGAAGGTTTGTTCAAACATAAGTGGTGGAAAATTGGGAAATAATGAGTGGGTTAGAATTTTCGGTGGCAAATCGGTTTTGACGCTTAAAGTTATGAAAAACAGGGGAATTGGTCAATAAAAGCGAGGCAGGAAAACAGCGATTTTTGAGTAACTTGACTGTAAGCAAGTTTAAAAAGACTTGTAAACAGCTATGTTTTCTGATCTCAAAGTAACCATTGTAGAAGGCGGTCCGGATCCGGAGTTGTGGAAAGGTATGTATCCACCGTATTTATATTTCAGCAGCCGGGAGGGAAAGTTCCGGTCTGGCAATTGGAGGATAAGGGAGGGCGGGTGTAGGAGGAAGGTGGTTTTTAAGAAGGAGGTGATATTCTATTTTGAGTATGAGGAAGGGGAAAAGTGCAGGGTGTATAAAATGAAAGAAGGAATCAAAGGAGAGGATTTTATTGATTTAGAATGTGGGGTTGCAATGATTGATTAGAGGTATTAGCTATAACTTAATCTGTCAGTTAGACTGATTGTAAAAAACTTGTAAAATCGAGGTTACTTCCTTTCCTGATCTCTTTGTACAAATTTACAGCCTCAGCGGAAATATAAAGGCGCAAAACGTTTAGCTTTTTGTCAATCTCAAAATAGTTTTCATTCCGAAGCAGAAACAATGTAGGTACTTTAAAATAAAAAAAAGGGTCTTCGCCTAGCATATTTTGACAAACCAGATATATATACTTTATTTTATTGGGCTCAATGTGATTTAAAGGAACCTGAAAAAACCAAACTCTCGAATTACTCCATGATTCGTTTGGAGTATAGAATTTTGAAGCAATGACCGGATCAGTAATAGATGGGTTTTTGTTAAAGAACCATTTTAAAGCGGGTTGTCGAATATTAGTTTTTCCCATTTTATTCTTATTAGCGTAAAATATTCCCAATCATTAAACGAGCCGGTTTTGTCGATAGTGGGGAATTAGAATTCAAACCACCCGGAACCACTGCTTGGTTAAATTGATAAAGTTAAATGTTTAGAACTGAAGCTTTGCATTTTTCGTCAAGCACTGGGTCACAGCACAGCAGAATTCCCGCTACTGATTGCTCCAATGTCAAACCCTCTATTGGCAATACCAATGTTGCGTAAGTTTATGCCTGAGGTTCTATAGGATAGCCATACTTGTCTACTTCGTAATCGTCATCTTCATCTTCATAATATATCATTTTGGGTTTCCGAAAATATGGATACTTAATTGAATATAAAATGTTTCTGCCTTCTTCGTCAACTGTATAAGAAAATACTGGGTCAGAATGATTTCCTGTTATTACATCAACAACTTGTTCAAATGTATATATTCTTATGTCAGAATTGTACATGTAAAAAGTCGGAGTATTTATGAAAAAAATTCCTTCAATCTGATAGTTTTTAAGTAAAAGGTTAGATTGTTTGAACCTCAATTGTAAATGCTCTTCAAGTATAGCTTTGTTTTCTGTCAACCATTTGGTTTTAAAGTTTATTCTTGAGATGTAACTTTTATCATTCCCATCTTTAGTAAAGTGGTCGTAGTCTTCTTTTTGATTTACCATATCATAACGACCTTGCAAATGTTTGCATTCTGCAATAAAAACTTTGTTGACATGTGGTGATACAATTAGAAAATCAATTTCTCCTAAATCTTTAATTTCAAGTGAATATGACTGATTTTTTGTAATTAACTTTTTTACCGAACGTTGATAAATTAGCCCTGTTGTTTTTATGCTATTTTCTACATTATCATCAAGCCATTTGTCATGCTCTAGATGCTTTTTGTTTTTGTATTTTATGAAACTTGTAATGCCAGACCATTCCGCAGGAACTTTTCCCCAAGGAATTGCATTTAGATACAAGCTTACTTCAGCCTCAAATAATGAAGCGGTTCCAAAAACATAGTACTTCTTATGGTTAATTGTCCAAAGTAAAAATGGTCTATAAAGATATTTGTTTAAAGAATATGGCTTTTTAAGAAACTCAGACAAAATCATTTTATTTTCCTTTGTCAGTGTCATGCCAGACATAAATTTTTCTATTGAAGCAAGAGGAGTTCCTGAATAGTTTTCAATATCCCTTAAAAATCCATTTTGCTCAGCCGACACACAATCTCCATATTTTAATTTGAAATGCTCCATCACCAATATGATAGTCTGCCAAAGTTTATTGTACTCAAAACTAAAACTTTCTAAAATTGCGTTTTTAAAATCTGTACTACCATTGTCGTCAATAATATATTTAGGATTTTCATTTTCTTGCTTATGCCCAATATGTTTGAAAATAAATTCGTAGTGATGTCGTCTACTGAACACATACAAACCATTCTTATCAAATGTAACATCAGTAGCATCTTCAATCATTATTTGCTCTGCAATTTGCTCAGAAACACCAATTAACATTTTTCCTAAAAAAAGAAGGTCATTAATAATAGGATGAATTCTCTCTTTAAATTTTAGGTCTCTATTTTCCCCGTTGAACATATCCACATAGCATCCTTGCTCAATAATCATTTTGAGAATTCGTCGATATTCAGCAATGTAGGCTTTGTCAATTTCTTGTGGTAGATTTTTGAAATGTTCTGAATGTCTCAAATTGGCAGCCTGTTCGTGCATCCAAACTATTTCTTTATAAAATGAATATGACTTTTCATTGTTAAGAATTTTCACAAATTCTGAAATGTAATAGTCTCTGCAGAAGTAAAGTATTTCTGTGACAATATCTGTTGAGTATTTAACTTTGCCGTATTTCGAAATTATTAATTGAGAGAGAGTTTCCCTAAATTTTGGTTCTGCCGCTTTAACTCCTTTAAGAATTATAAACTCTCCGATTTCAAATACCTGCATGTATAAAATGTCATTTTGTTAGGAGGAGGACGCTGCTATTAAATTTCCGCTAATACCAATGTTAGCGGCAGGCTTAAGAGGTCATTAAATTATAGCTGTTGATTTTGATAAATTCCCAAGAGTTACATTTTTATAAGAGGCCTGTCTTGTTGTGTCATAAAATTCCACACCGTTATCAAATAAGTCTTTAAAAAAATCGTCGGTTTCAACGTAATTTGTCGGTTTAGGCAACCAGTTCTTTATGTATGCTTCATAGGCAAGTAACCAATTTTCCGAATATAAAGAGTCTGCTACCATTTGACTTTCCCAAAGTGTAAATGTCGCACCTGCAGGTAAAAGCCCAGAATGATGCAAGTCCAAAGCAGCTAGCGCAACAACGGAGTTATTAATAATTGTCACTTTATTTGCTGTCTCAATATCAATAGTAACTCCTATGCTTTTGCAAATCCATAAACCCCAAGCAACTTCAAAGGTGTTTTCAAGTTCACAATGATATTTCAAAAACTCGTCTAAAGTTTCTTTTATCCGTCCACTGTTAAGAATCATACCTGCTGCTTGGTTTTGCAACAAGAGACATAAAACATTTCTTACTACTTTTGGCTCTGCCATTACTGCTTTTAGCAATAGACTCTCAAAAAGCTCAAAATTGGTATTGTCAACATTTAAGAATTGAAGCCTTGGTATTGCATAAGGAAGAACATAGTCATCAGGATATTTTTCAGTATAGTCAAATGCCAAATTAAAATACTCCATTAATTCATGGCGTTGGCTTTTGGGATGTGTACTAAACTTAAATGTCCGTAAATGTGTAATCCAAGGCTCAATTGTAACTGAAGGCAATTCAGAAATTTTTACCTTTCTCGGATTTAATTCTAATTCGTAATCTTTGATAGTAGTCTGAACTACTGATTTTGCTTTTTCTAAATCAGCAAGGGTTTTAAAGTAAAAATAAAAATCATCAATATGTCGAAGCCCTACGATGTTTGGAATTCGTCTCCTTAATTCATTATCTATTGCTACGCCGATTATTTCAGAAATTATCCTTGATGTGTCGGGACCGATGGGAATACCCATAGTTTGTTGATCTTGGGAATTTCGAACTGCTTCATCAAGAATATTTCCATACAAAGTTCTGAATAATGCTGTTCTTACAGACGCTTTAGCGACAGCTTTTGTATGAATTGCCCATGGAATACTATGTGTATAAATTGACGGGTAAAATCTAGCAACGTCTAAATGAAGCAAATATCTTGACGAAGTTGACCGTACAATTTGTTGATGTGTTTTGTCAACAAAGTCAGGTTCATCAAGGCTTCTTTTACTTGTTGCAGATATTGTCAAGGGTGTAATTGACAAGAAGCTTGTACTACAATATGTATGAATTGCTGTCCAGTTGTTCTCAATTATAAGTGAAAGCCTAATTTGATGCAACGGGTTCGGGATTCCTAAATTTCTCCTAAATAATTTTAATTTGGGAATACTTAATAGTACGGGCTTACTAGTTCGGGCTGAATATGTGGTTAGCTTGGGTATTATAACGGATAAAGTGTCTGCTAAGTACTCGGTGTTTAAAGGCGGAATAATTTCATCAGGGAAATATCCTTTTCTAATTAAACTTTCAACTGTCATAAGTAAACCGGCTTTGAGTTTTAGAGGATGGTTGTTTCGTTTAAAAATCCAAACAAATGTGACGATTACAGTAATAAACAAAAAAATAACTACAATAATTAGCTCCCTATTCATTTTTTGTTAATTGTAATGCTTTTAAATAATTGCCGCGAATGAGCGGGACTTTCCTAAGGGCTGGAATTCATTGCTGATCAGCACGGAAACGCTGCTGAATAAAGAAATTAAAGTATAAGCTAACTAATAAAAGCCCAATGATGTTTGCCCCTCAGATGAAACATAGTAGCTTTAAAATGAACATTCATCTAATGTCCTCAGCCTTGCTTCAATCCCGATGTTAGCAGTAGTTTATTCCTCCACGTACTCTACCTCATCTTCAGGCTTTAGTGCATACCGACTATATAGATAATGAGTTTTCTTTTCATCAGGTTGAGGTAAATTCTGTGAGTATTGACCATTTACACTTTGTAAGAAAGCTTGACCATCTTGATTTGGCAATACTGATATTAAATTTGCAATCTCTTGCTTTATTTCGCCTAACTCTGTTTGAATCTCATTATTTGACAGGCTATTTATATTTTTTTCTAAATGTTCTATCTTTTTATAAACATCATCTAATCGACCTGGTATTCCAGTTCTTCGTTGTGCATTTACTATCGATTCAGGATCTATGTCAGGATCGCTATCGATTCTCTCAATAACAAACGACGCAAAGGATTTTACATCATTAACTATTTCTTTAACCCCTGCTCTAAAGTCCCCATAATTTCCAACACCCAAATATATAGCAGATGCCCATATAACTATTTTAGTTTTTGTTGATCCTTTCTCATATTCTATAGAAATTTTGTAATACTCATTATTTTTAAGATACTCTCTGGATTTAAGTCCAACTTGTTTTAAATATGCTTCTTTTATGAGAGTCCTATTTCTTTCAGAATATTCTAAATTAAATTTGATGTAAGTTTCGCCAACATTAAAAAAAACAAATTTATCTGTTGTCATAAGTGTCAATTTTTTGTGTACTATTCATTAATTATCGTTAAAAATTAATAAATGTATTTCCAAAATATTTTATCCCCTATTTCCATAATTTATAACTATTTTTTTTATGCCGGTCTTTTGACTACCAGACTTTATTAAATCCCCAATTTCACGAATTTACACACCTACCCCCTCCCCCACAATACCCTTTTTGGGTTAGTCCACCCTGTTATACCCGCAAAAAGCCGCAGGAAAGTTTACAAGTTGATAGGTTGAAAGGTTGACAAGGACGCTCCGGCCGGTTTCCTGGTATGAGAAATCAGCAATCCGGCGGCTATGGGTTTGCGGGGTGAAAAGGTCCGGCGGGGTGAATCAGGTTGCAGGGAAGAGCTCAGAGGGGCTCCCTTGCCCTCCTCTCCGTTTTCTCTTCACCTCCCCTTATTCTCGTCCGGGATTCAGGTTAGGCTTAGCCGAGGATAAAGCGCTCCATGCGCTTTAACTCCGAAGGAGGTCAGGGGATGTTGAGAGGTTGACAAGTTAAAAGGTTGATATGGAGGGCACTTAGGAGGCTGCCTTGTCAACCTTTCAACCTTTCAACCTATCAACCTATCAACCTTTCAACCTATCAACTACCCTTGCCAAATTGGCGGTGTCGCCTGATGCATTCGGAGGTCAACTGGTCGCCGGAATTCCCGACCGGCCAAGGCTGTAAGGCCTATTTACGCGTTACCGGATCTGCTTTAATTTACCAGGCCTGGCGCTGTTTAATCCCTCCTATTTTCTTGTAAATCAGCTACTTTAAAATCAACACTGCATGTTTTGTTCACCGGCCGGAATCCGATCTCAGCAAGTCCTGACTCATTGCTTGTACACTGTTTCTCCACTCCTCGTATACACATGAACCTCGGATTCCGAGGTTCATGTGTGGTTCATGTGTGAATCATGTGTGGACGATGAGTGTAAAGTTTGAGGAAGTCCTGGGTTGGAAAAGGCGACAGGTTGGCAGGTTGGTAAGTTGAGAAGTTTATATGTTGATAGGTTGATAAGGAGGGGTTCTCAGGAGGATGCCTTGTCAACCTTTCAACCTTTCAACTTTTCAACTTTTTAACCTATCAACAGCAGCTGAAAGTTGACAAGTTGAAAGGTTTACAAGCCTGCCTGCCGGCTGAGGCAGGTTGACAGGGAGTGTTCTTATGAGGGTTCCTTACCCGGCCTTGTTTCATCAATTTTTTCCAGCAACGCTGCCCGTACTACTTCAAAAGCAACAGCCTGGTCGTATTTTTCTATTGGACGGATGAGCGCAACTATGTCGCCCGAGAATTCATCATCCTGCATTTTTGCTTCCATGTTTTGGAGGTAAACTTTCCGGACAGGTGGATGATCCACCACAAAATCCATATAGGTATGATAGCAATGCAGTAAGGCTTCTCTATTCAGTCCCGGGACCTGGACCAGTGCCTTGTAAATATCATATAAATCACGGCCCTTTCTGCGTTGGTATAAGGCTCTTAATTTAGTGCCCAGCAATTCTTCCAATTGGTAGGTGGTGATATTGCAGGCACCGGTGTACCAGGAGGAATTCACCTGGAATGGAAATGAGGCAAACCCCAATACTGAAAAATGCTCCCGGCAATTGGTTTCTACTTTGAGCCGGAGGTTTTGCACGGGAGGAAATTCTGATTCGAACCGGTAATTCAGCGTAAAATTGTTCTCCTTTTGTTTTCGGGCCGGCTCACCTAAAAAAGCCAGTCTTTCCCTTAATCTGTCTGCTACAGGACCAAATGGTGCTGCGGTTATCTGTACCAAATCAATATCCTCAGAATAGCGGGGTTGTGGATTTAAATACAATTTATGGAGTGCGGTGCCACCTCTGAATGCCAGATTTTTAGCCAGCAAGTCATCCGAAAAAATCTCCACCAAGGCGCGGCAGATCACCAGGTCCTGTTCTACCTGTTCGTTGGTTTGCCAGGGTACCTGGTTGGCCCATTCTGTGATATATGCCTGTGGTATCATTCCTCCAATTCAACGGTAGTGTTAATGATTACTTTCCATTTCTCATCTGATGGAAATCCTTTATCCATGGCAGCAGCTTTTAAAGGTATGCGAAAGAAAGCCGCATTATTTTTCTCTAATGTCTTATATAGTGCATCGGCCAAAGGCTGATTCCGGATCACTTTATCCAGCAGATAGCCCAGGCGTTGAAGGGCGCTTACCGGCACATGCTTCAGCAGCGCTGAATTAAACGCTGCCGGTTTTATACTTTCGGCGAGTTCAGCCAATACAGTAGCTACGCGGTTGAGTCCTCCTACCCGTTTGGCATATTGTATCAAATCAGTAGCCGTTAAAACCGGATTGGAAATTTTCAAATACCCGGCCTCCGTTTTTTTTGTATCAAGTAATTTTTCCGGGATTTCCATCTTGCTGATGTAGTTTAACTTCAGCCCTTTTTTTTGCATGGGCCGCAAGGCCGGCAAAATGGTTACCACAAAAAACTCTTGCGGCTGCTGATGCGAAGCGCCATGATAGGCCGCTGCGTTTAACAAAGCCAGATAATAGGGACGATCTAATTCCTTCATCATAGCATCCAGAAATAATGCCGGCGGCAGGACCCCTTTTGACCGGTATTGCGGGGGTAAAATGAGGTAATACCCTTTATGAACAGAAACGATCTGCTTTTTATCTACCAGACGCTTGAGCGCCGATTTATTAGCCACCCCGGATTGCTCCGGAAAGGCAGCCCGAAGCTGGTGCAGGGTAAAAGCATAACGTCCCCGGGCCAGCAGGTCATTGGTCCAGTCTTCTACACTTCTATGCGGTCTTTGCCTAACCAAAAGAGTATATTTTTGCAAAAGGTAGTGAAAAACGGCGCTATTCGCAAATTTTTTCTCTCATAAATCCTAAATGAGCCGCTCTCTCAACCGATGCTGCCACTCTACAAAGCCATCCTTCAGCGCAGAGCCGGCATCGCGGTGATCAATGCTGCTGAATATCAAATCACTTCCGGCAGGGTTAGTCCGGTACTGAAGTTTGTAGTTTTCCCGGCCCATATCCCGGATGATATTGATGATGTCCTCAATCCGCTTATACTGCCATTTTATATCCGACTCCAACTTACCGAACGACCAAAGATACGTAGCATGCGAGTTGAGTAGTTCCCAGCAGAAATGATTCCGGGTCTCCCCTTCTATAAAAAACAGGAAGCCGAAGTTGGGTTTTAAGGTAAACCGCAATTTCTGGTTGGCTGAATGTTTGGAACCTGACAGGTACTGCAGCTGCCTCGCATTCCGGATATTTCCGGCTTCAATCAACATAGTTAACATATCCTGCTCCGACTGATTGAAAACATTCCCATCCTTTTCCCCGGCTTCAAAGGAATCAAATATATCCGCTGCAGTAAACAATGATTTATCTACAGCTATTTTCAAGGGCACTTTTGTAAGACCGGCAATCCGCATGCGTTTTACACTGTCAAGCAGATCTTCGTTAATGCGATCAATCTCCGGGGAGCCAGTAACAATACCCGTAACCTTCTTATCGGTCAGTGTAAACGTGACTTTTATAGAAAATTGTTTCCTTCCTCCCAATGCTTTGGGGAAATAATTGCGGATGGCATTGAACTCAGGCAGGAGATAGTGATTTTCAATCTTCAGCTGATACACTTCTTTGAGGGCTTTGGACTTATAGGAAAAGGAAAGGAAGCCCAATTCAAATACCGCGTCATTGAAATAAATTTTTGCCTCCTCGGTGATGGTTTCAATAACCGTTGTATGCTGTTTGTTAGTTCCATAACCTGGCTCCACATCCGAAACAGAAGACAAGCCTTCTCCATCTGCCTGTCTTCCCTTTTTCAGGGCGGCGCCGAATGATGAACCCGCCTGCTCATTGCCCCGGATATAACCGGCTTCTTCAAATACGATGTTTTTTCTCAGCAGGGCCTTCATGGTGTAGCTTGATAAATGTTTTTCGAGGCGCTGCCAGTTCAATGGTTTAAAACGGATAAACTGAACCGGGGCTTTAGGTGTTTGTTCCCTAAACTTCTTAAAATCAGCTGGCTGGTAGTCCACCACCTTTACCGTAATTTCCTGCTTGCTTTTGTCGTATTCCAACACTTCTATTTCAAACCAGCTATCCTCATGTGTTCTGAAACTCAGGTGTTCGCCTGTCAGACTGGTTTGTGAAAGCGGCAGACTCATTTCCGGTGTTAGGAAAACCCGGTCATTGGTAATTCGTATGAGTCGCCTTCGTTCCATAAGTGGATGGTCGCTGTTATACAGGCTAATTTACTGAATTACGGGGAGAGGCGGAAAGGTTGACAGGGAGGGAAATGTTCAATGTGCAACGCTCAATGTTCAATTTTCATTTTACCAGGCCTGAAGCATTGCGTTTTTTTACTGGTGTGCAGGTTTGTGTTTATCATTCATGGACCGACAAAGCACCCCGATGGAGTGAGGGGGGGTGAATTGTAGGTCTGCCTGCCGGTTGAGGCAGGTTAATAAGTTGAAAAGTTGATAGGTTGACAGGGTTGCCTTCTAAGAATACCTCCCTGTTAACTTTTCAACTTAACCTAAAAGTGGCCAAGGCAGGGCCGACTACCTGTTACCTGCTCCGTATCACCATCTGTCTGTAAACTGTGCCCTCGTTGCTCCATTGAAGAATATACACACCACTCTGCAACTGGTCCGTACTGAGCATAAACCCGTTAACGGTATAGGAGACCGTTACCGGGTACAATCGCCCTGCAACATCCATCAGCTGCAGCCCTTTTATATTATTGCTGTTCGTGTTTTTTAGTTCAACAAATAACCTGTTTGCAAAAGGATTGGGATAGGCAAGTACATCCGCACCCCGGGCTCTCCTGATAAGCACAACAGCCGAATAACTGAAGCGCCCGTTTACACCCAACTGTTTCAGTCTGTAATAAGCCGTGACCGGCACGGCATACTTGTCAACATAATGATACTCCTTCCGGCTGCTACTGTTTCCATTACCGCTTACCATTCCTACTTTTTCATAATAGACTCCGTCTGTGCTGCGTTCAATTTCGAAGCCGGCATTATCAAGTTCATTTTCCGAAATCCAGGAAAGCGCATTTCCGGCAACTTCGGCCGTTCCTTTAAAGTCAGACAATTTAACGGGCAGCGTACCCAGTCCGTGAAAGAGCCGTATGTTATCTATTGCCCATTCTTCTGAAGTTCCGTTCGAGTGAGCCCTCAGTCTCAGGTCCAGCGTTGTACCCGTTCCTGAAACGTTAAACGTGAATTCTGAAAAAACAGCTGAGTTAAGAAACACAACACCATCACCAACCGAATCCTGCCCTGCACCCGTGCCGGGGTTGCTGTTAATACTTAACGGTGTTGAAATGGCTGGATTTGATGCCATAAAGCAAATTCCGTTTTGCCAGGCACCGCCGTCAATCCTGTATTCAACCCCGACAAAATCGTTAAAAGCGCTGTTCGGTTGAATATCCCAGTTGTTGCCAGCAGCACTTCCCGCGGCAAACAATGCTTTAAAAACAATATTTGTCTTTCCTGAAATATTAATACTGCTCCAGGTTATACTTTGTTCGGGAACCTGCGAAATCGGCGAAAGTCGATGATCTTCCCCCGCCCAGAATTTACTCCCTTCAAAACTTGAATAAACATTTATAGAAGAAATATTGGCTGTACCACAGCGCCAGAAATACCTTGTGGCAGGAGGACCACCACTGCTGACATTGGATGAAGGAGTTCTGCTTCCGCTTGAAGGTGCACCGGCATCTTCAAACGTATCACTCCAGAACTGTGTTTGGCCATAGGTGCTGCTGAAAACAATGCTAAAAAGTGCTGCTAAAATTAATCGCATGATAATGTTGGTTTTTGCGAATATTGAATAAAAAAAATCAGACCAGTTCCAATTAAAAATGAAAAGCTAATTACTCAGCATTGCCCGCTGAAGTTTAAATATTGGCGGGTGATAATTTATTGAAATCAGGACTTACCATTAAAGAAACGAGAAACTCCAAATGAAATGGTTATCATCCGGATTTATATTTAACAATTTAGTGTATACTTAATAAGCGTTAAGAGTTAACTCTTATTTGCAAATTATCCTTACTTCGCTAAAACACTTCGCCCCCTATTGGCGAGTCACATAACCCGGCTCCTGATCCGAAACAGGTCATTGCTCTTCTATCTGCAGCTAAAGGTTGACAGGCCTGCCTGCCGGCTGAGGCAGGTTGAAAAGTTTAAAAGTTGATAAGGAGGGATTCTTAGGAAACTACCTTGTTAACCTGTCAACCTGTCAACCTATTAACTTATCAACGCTCCCGTCTACTTCGCTATATACTCCGTGAACGAACTCATATTTTTAGGCTGAATAACCAGGTAGTCTTTGCCGTCTTTCCTGCTAAAGAGTAGTTGCTGATCGCCGCCGGACAGATAAGCCTGACCGCGGAGACCATTGCCCTCGTAATTGTCGCTGGCCACAATTTTGTACTCTTTCCAGAAAACATAACTGCTGCCGCTGCCCTGAATATAAATGCGGATATAATCGGGATTCACTTCCACTTTGTAATTCTCCTGAATCAGTTTATCAAGGGCATAACTCTCCCGCTTATGCGTGTAATATTTAGTGAATGTATCGCTGAGCAATTTCTTGTTGACCGGTGCAGTCGCAGGTGCGGGTGTGGGTTTAGGTGCCGGCAGGGTTGTTCCCCCGGTAGCAGTCAGCGGGTCTCCGGTGGTAACCGGTTTTTTCGCTTTCAGCCGGGCAATCATATCGAGATTTGCATAGCGCGCTGAATCGGGTGTAAGGGTGAAGGTCCGTTTATTAAAAACAAACATCGAATCAACAAACTTACTTTTCACGGCTGGGTTGTTATTCGTCTTCGTAACCGTTATATAAACGGCATCCGGATAATTGGTGATAGACGTGAATCGCTCCGGTTCAATGATCATTCTGCCAGTGGTATCAATCAGGCCCTTTTTCCCGGTACCGGTTTCTACCAACGCATACCCATTCCTGAAATTTTCAGCTTTCTGGTATTTCATGGGAATCCGCTCCCGGCCATTCAGATCAACATAGCCCCATAAGTAATTTGACTTTTTGTAGTCATAATTACTCACTGGTATCAGGTGATTGTCATTGTCAAAATGAAAAACATCCCCATAATCTCCCAGCCAGTTTGATTTTCCGGTACTGTCGATAATATAATAGGAATTTCGTGAATTCTTTTTCTCCAGCAAGATGGCATACCCATTGGAAAAGGGATAAATTTTAGTATACCGGTGATAGCCAGATAACAGGGAATCACCGCGCAGGTTGATATAATTATACTTGTAGAAATCGCCGAACTTTTGTCTGTTCCCCGCCTTGATCCACCCACTGTTGAATTCATCCAGCTCATTATAACAGCATATCACTGTTTTACCGGACCGGTCAATGATCTTAGAGGTTGTACCCTCTGTTACTTTGGCTAATCCGTTTCTGAATTTATAGGCAAACGAATAAGAATTACTGATCACCGGCTTACCTGTGGTATCCAGATACCCCCAGCGGCCATCACGTTTAAACGTGGACAGCCCTTCCACAAAATCAGGATTGGTTTCTGATTCGAAACTGCCGGTTTGCTCTCCCCTGTTATTGAAGATATACCAGGTGTTCTTATCACGCGCTACCCCGATGCCCTCATTCCCCCCGATCGCATAAGAATAACGATGGGGAACGATCAACTCACCAGCATTGTTATACAATCCGTATGGTCCTTCATCCCCGAACTCCTTATAAGCCCTGATTACCGGACTGAAGTTTTTGACGGATTTAGTCTTCCGGGTATCTGTTGGTAAAGGTGTAATCAGTTTCCCGTTCTCCGCTATCTCCTGCCCTTGTTTATTCACCCAATAAGCCCGGCCCTCTTTTTCTACTTTTGCTTTCCCTTTTGAAAAGTCAATGACTTTATCAAAGACAAAGGAGATCACTTCTTGTCCTGCAGGATTGATATACCCGTATTTCCCGGTCCGTATTTTTCGTTTAATCAGTCCGCCCGACATTTCCTCCTTTCCCTTAAACGCCCAGGCCAACCCTTCTGAAAATGTTCCGGCTTCCAGGTATACAAAAGGAATTACCACTTTACCTGAAGCATCCAGGTAACCAAAAAGGCCATCTGCCTGTTGTACCAGGCCCCTTCCTTCGCGAAATGACCGGGCAGTTTTATAGGTCAGGGGTACTTTCTCTTTACCGGTCTTATCAATATATCCCCATTGAGCCGACGTGATCATACCCTTGCCAACGGCTGCCAATCCACCGGAAAAGGATTCGGCAAAATCATAGGCCGGTGTTATAACAAATACGCCCTGTACATTGATAAAGCCATACTTATTTCCCAGGCTGACCAGGCCCAGTCCTTCTGCAAACGGAAAGGCTTTATCAAATTGTGGCTTGATGACGATAGTACCAGTACTGTTTTTATAGCCCATTTTCTTATCGGTACTGATAAAGGGTACCAGGGTCTGACCGGCGAGATAAAAGGACTGGAAGAGAAAAAGGAAAGGGATAACGATACGGTTCATGCGATAAGGGGTTGAGGTGTTACGGCTGATCGGATAAACGAGCGCTTTCGATTATTTATTACAGTGCTTTAAAGATATTAAGAAGTGGTGAAAAGTTGAAAGGTTGAAAAGTTGATAGGTTGAAAAGGAGGGTTCTTAGGGTCTTCTCTTCCCCCCTGTACTTTCGCTTCACTTACCCTTACTCTCGTTCTGGATTCAGCCCAGGCTTGTCTGTGTATAAAGCGTTCCATGCGCTTTAACTCCGAAGGAGGTCAGGGGGAAGTAAGGGTGAAAGGTTGACAGGCCTGATGTATTGCTTTTTTTTTACTGGTGCGCAGGTTTGTGTTTATCATTCATGGACCGACAAAACACCCCGATGGGGTGAGGGGGGCATTGCGGGCACCGTCGGCTTTACCGACAAAGCACTCCTACGGAGTGAGACTCACAACTCACAAACCACAACTCACAACTCACATCTCACATCTCACAAACCACAACTCACAACTCACATCTCACATCTCACAAACCACAACTCACAACTCACATCTCACATCTCACAACTCACAACTCACATCTCACAACTCACAACTAACTACTCTCAACTAACTACCGACTACTAACTACCGACTACTAACTAACTTCTCCGGCACCGGTATCACACAAATATTCATCGCCTTCCCATCAGTCGATAACATCGCTGATTGGATCTGGATCTTTGTACCATCCGGACTCATGGTGGGATGCGGGTGATCGGAGGCGGTGGTCTTGTGGCCGGTGGAGAGTAGGATCATTTCATTGGTGCGGCGGTCGATGAGATAGATGCTGCGGGAGAAATCATCGCCTACAGCGAAGCGGCCATCGGCGGAACCACTGACATGCCAGAGGCCACTGCCCTTCTTTGTCTGGCCGGCAATGAGCATTTCCCGGGTACGCAGGTTAACGATACCGAGACCGGTTGGTTTCTCCCTGGTGCCGGATGGTCCCCAGGCGGGATCCTGACCGGGATTGGCACCACCGACTGCGGTACCGGTGGTATCAACGCCGCCGATCTTACGGTGACCCATAATCGCAATGGCGACTTCATCTCTGGAGATGACGGCTTCGTGGGTAACCCACTCGTATTCGGATTCGGGGTACAACGGTCTTAACCCTGTTCCATCAGCCTGTACCACCCAGGTACGCTGGGGCGATTTACCGCCAGTCTCCCAGCAGAATACTATTTCTCCGGGCACCCAGGGATTGGTCTGGATATGCCCGATCTGGAAAGGAACAGAAATTACATATTTAGTTTCACCTGTTTTTATATTCATCGCAGCGATTCCGTTGGGACCGGCACCCATATTCCTTGGACCGAAATTCGCAGCAGGCTTAACACTGTCGGGCAAATATTTTTCGGCTCCCTTTTTTCCTGTTTTGAAATAGACCCACTGTTCATCACCGTCAAGGGCCAGATCTCCCCCGCCATCCAGTGCTTCGGGTATGGTACCACATACACGTTGATAGGTATCGGCGGATTTCATTTGGCCGGACTTGCTGTCTTCGAGTACGGCGGCAAGATTCACTTCAATCACCTGCAAGGGACCATTGGGTCTTCTGAGAGATTTATCATCGGGCCGTTCATTTTTATACCGGAGGAAATAGAGTTTCATCGATAATCGTCCCACATTGAGCATACCTGTATATCCACCTTCTGTGACCTGTACGATATCACCGGTATTTTCATTGACGGCAAAGGCTTCATTTCGCGCCCGGTTGGAACGGAAGATGAGCCATTGCCCGTCTGATGTCCACTGGTTATGGGTCTGGTATATTTTTGAATCACCCTGCGGCGTACTCGTAAGGAATATGAGTTTATGCCCGGTCACGGGATCGGTGATTTCTTTTCGTTCGGAGGGGAAGCGGCGGCCGATCTGGGCGGAGCTGTGGAGAGTGGATAAGAGGGCTAAGAAGAGGATGAGTTTATGCATGGAGCGTTGAGTTTAGCGTTTAATACAGGGTCCCTCCTTCGTCGGGATGACAATATTTTTTATGGTTAAAAAAGAAATACAAGATTTCTCGCTGCGCTCGAAATCGTCATCCCCTCAAATAATGCTTCCCGCCTGAAATCATCTTCCTGCTTTAGGACCCCACTCACCACTCACTACTCACTACTCACATCTCATTATCAATTCCCATCCGGCTTCACCACCGGTGCAAACAAACTCATCGGCCAGTAAAACTGCTCAAAGGGCTGAGGTTTTGCGGGTTCATACAACTGAATGTCTTTTCGTAAAAAGGCTTTTAACGGACTGCTTCCCTTACTGATGGCATACACGATACAACGGGCAAGGGAGGCCGCTCCATAGGGCGTGAAATGCGTATTGTCCTCCAGCTTTTTATCCTGGCCGGGGAAAGTATTGGCCGGATAATGTACAAAGGCCCTGATTGATTTTTCGGGTCCCCATGCTTCATACATGGTCTTGCTCATTGCATTGAGATCAATCAGTAATATATTTTCTTCCTTCGCGGTCTGGCGCATGGCTTCGGGATACTCCAGCAGCGTATTCTCAATATGTCCTGTACTGTCAAAGCGACGGCGATGCATAGAGGTGACCAGCACGGGTATCATCTTCCTGCTTCTGGCTTCATTGATCCATTCCTTTATTGTCGATTTATACGTTGTGAAGGGATCAAGGTGATTGCCGCCGGGTTTCTGGTCATTGTGCGTAAATTCGATAAACAGATAATCACCAGGTTTGCCAAGTCTCCATATTTTTTCCAGTCTTCTTTCACCATTAAATGCTTTCATTGTTTCTCCGCTTTCGGCATAATTGGCCACAGCCACTTTACCTGGCATGAGGTAACGGGGAAAGATCTGTCCCCAGGCAGCCCAGGGTTCTCTTGCCTGATCCACCACCGTTGAATTACCAGCGAGAAAAATTGTCGTTGCTTTCTTATTGGGAGTGATCTCTATGGCACATACTTTGGCCGCTGAATCACTGAACTCGATACTGAGCAGGTTGTCCCAATGCAGGTAATCCGATTCACGTGCTTTCAGTTTTACCCGGTTCAATACTTTTCCGGATGAATCACGGATCAGGCTGTCTTTGATATGCACGGTAAACTGCTGCGTTGTAATCATGCCTTTCTTTGTCCGGATATTTTCCAGCATCAGACGGCGGCATTCTGCACGTACAGTAGTGGCGGAGGTTCCCTTGCTGTCGCCCATTATGAGTTTTACATCATAGTTGCCATCCGGCAGTTTTACCGAAAAAGAAAAAGGCTGATCCGCCGTGATAAAGTCACCCGATAACGCATTTCCACCACGGTCATAAGCAGTAAGTCCGGCTCCTGAAGTGAAACCATAGCCTTGCGCATCCGTATATCTTGTTCCGGTACCAATATTCAGGTAGCCCGTTGCGGAACGACTACCTCCAAAATCAAATTTCCAGGAGGTTTGTTGTGCCGGCAATAATTGCAACAGCATGCAAGCAGCCCAGACAAGTAACCATTTTTTCATTTGTATATTTTTTACCTGCCTATAAGACGCAGGTATGTATAATGCGTGGATCAACGCTGGTACTTCACCCGCAACAACACAAAGCTGGAAGGGGCAACAGACTGCATGATCCTTTTCCCTTTGACGGGAATACGCGAAACAACCGGTGTTACCGTGGACGGTTTATCCAGCGTATTATAAGCAAGCAGGGCTTCGCCGTGCAGGCTGGTCACAGCCATTTCGCCTTTCACCGTTTTAATACCCGCCAGACTGAATTCAAAGTTTTCCGTTTTGTCACCGGCATTTACCAGTTTTATGATAAGTTCATTGCTCACCGTATCAATCACCGCGCTGGCATAAAGACTATCCCTGCCACTGAGCGCTTTGCCTTCGAGCAGGGCGGGCACGGCATGTGTGCCTTTGTTGAGGGAATACAGTTGCTGTACATAATAATTCGGGGTGGCCATGCTGCGGAGATTATCGAACCAGATCAGGTCGGGACGCCATTGCCAGGCATCCACATGCGCGAGCAGCGGTGCATAGGAACACATTTTCACGATATCAGCATTGCGTTCCAGGCCGGTCATAAAAGCGGCTTCGGCCATGGCGCTCATCCAGGAGTTCTTGGATTCGGCCTGTGCATTGTCTTTGCCATGTGCGGCGTATTCGCCGGCAAATATCTTTAACCCGTTGCGGTCGTAGTTATCATATCGGGCGGCATTTTTTAAAAACCAATCGGGTCCTTTGTAATAGTGCTCGTCAATAAAATCAGGTTTCAGTTTTTTAAACGCGGACCAGGCATAGTTGAATAACGGGCCTTCCGCATAGGGGCCGGCCGCAGCTACCAGTTTTACTTCGGGATGCCGCTGCTGCAAAATCTTTTCAAAGAGCGCGTAACGTTCCACGTACTGTTCATCCCATTGCTCATTCCCCACCCCAAGCAGGCGAAGATTAAAAGCGGCCGGGTGCCCCATGTCCGCGCGCAGTTTACCCCACTTCGTTGTTACATCCCCGTTAGCAAACTCAATCAGGTCCAGGGCATCCTGTATGTACGGATCCAGTTCCGGCAGACTTACCACTTCACTGCTGTTGAACTGGCAGGCCATCCCGCAGTTGAGAATGGGCAATGGCGTGGCGCCGAGGTCTTCTGCCAGTATAAAATATTCATAGAAACCAAGGCCAAAGCTCTGGTAGTAATCCGGTGCATTCTTATGGGGAAACTCCACATTCCAGCGGTTCATGATCAGTTTACGGTCTTCGGGAGCACCCACGGTTGTTTTCCATTGATACCGGTTCGTGAGATCACGTCCTTCCACGATACAACCACCGGGGAAACGGAGGAAGCCGGGTTTCAGATCAGCGAGTTTTTGTACCAGATCATTACGTAATCCGTTGGGACGGTTCTTCCAGGTATGTTGGGGAAATAAGGAAAGACGGTCCAGGTGGAATTCACCACTACCGTTGAAGACCACCCGCAGTTTGCCTTTTTGCGCGGTATCGCCGGCGGTAAAGGAAAGATTGTATTTCTTCCAGTCACCATTTATGGTCACCGGTTCCGCTTTACCGATCACCGTTCCTTTGGCGTTTATCATTTCCAGTCGCAGCGAAGCTTGTCCGCTGAGCTGTCTGGCCATGATGCTGAAGAGATAGGTCTCATCTTTCTGTATACCCATACCCCGGAAACCGTCATTGAGCAATACAAAATCGCCGGTGCCTTTTAATTTCAGTTGTGCATAGCGGGGATTCACGCCATGCGCGGCCTGGTTTACGATCAGCATTGCGCCCTGGGCTTCGGTATCCGGATCGCGCCAGCCCATCATGGGCATGGGAAATTCGAAGGAGCCGTTTTTGATCAGTTCGGCATAAAGACCGCCATCGGCGCCGAAATTGATATCTTCAAAAAAGATCCCCCACATATTGGGAGAGATAGCGGCAGTGGGTTTGTTGATGCTGATGTTTACTTTACGGGTAGCGGGCACACCTGTTTGTGCCATACCGGAAAGACTAATTACCCATAACACTAAAAGTAGCTTAACTGATTGCAGTTGTTTCATAGCTGAGTCTTTATTCAGAATACATTCGATCTCTTCTTACCAGCGCAGCGGGACATTGTTGCCCGACTTCGTTTCATCCAGCATGATGGCACTGTCGTTCATCCGGAAGCTGAACTGATCAAGCAGGGCCGTGATCTCCGCCCCGGCGAGCAGGGCCGGGCCATATCCATGTGCGGCAAATACATTTACCGGGCGATGATAATAGAAAGCGGGATCAAAGGCCATTCCTGTACCTACACAGGTTCCTTCCACCTGCCCCTTCCCGTTAATTTTAGACGCCACCGCACTCCAGCCGAGCAGGCTCATCGGTGCATAGGCTTTTACATCGAGCCAGCCTTTGTTTACGCCATGTGCAATACAGTAGGTATAAATAGCGGTGGCGGATGTTTCCAGGTAACTGTCGTTCTTATCGAGTAACTGGTGCCAGAAGCCGGTACCGGTCTGGTATGCAGCCAGTCCTTTTACATGCGCCCTGTATTGTTCCAATACGGCTCTGAAGCCCGGATGATTTTCCGGCAACACATCCAGCAATTCCGTCATAGCCAGTAAGGCCCAGCCATTGGCGCGTCCCCAGTGAAATTCAGGATGTGGTTTCATGCTTTCCACCCAGCCGTGCATATAAATGCCAAGTTGTTTGTTGAACATCCGTGCGGATATCTGGAGTACCTGGTTCACCGCATCGTCGAAATATTTTTTCTCCCCGGTCATTTTTCCCATCTGGGCAATGGCGGGCACGCCCATATACATATCATCCAGCCAGATGGTATTTTTCAAAGGGCGGTTACGGGCAAGGGTGCCGTCTTTCAGGCGGTATTCTTTTTTGGAGATATAATTTATGAAAATATCGATCTGGGTACGCAGTCCGGTGGTTACACCGGCACGTTCCGCTTTGATCATGGCTGCACAAACGGCGCCGGCATCATCCAGGGCATGCGGATCAATAGGCTGGTGAAGAAAGCGTTGAGAACGGATATACTCCACCGGAAATTTTGCTTTTACGGCCGGTACCCATTTGGTCAGAAAATCCAGGCGTTCTTTTACGTATGTGGCATACCGTTGGTCACTGGTGGTTTCAGCGGCCCGTAACATGGCCGCATAGGTTACCCCCCACTCATAACTGGTAAGACGGAAATCGCCCTGTTTCACCATGCTGTTGGTATCCAGCGCTGCCGGATCCGTGAGTACGGCACCGGTCTTTTTATTGATCATGGCCGCTGGCGTTACGGTATCGAGGTAACCGTACACGCGGTCGAGCACTTTCTTTACGGCCGCTTTATCCGGTATTACATACGGTACCGGGTAGTCAGGCTGCATGGCATGCAAGGGGGTCGTCACATCATTTTGCTTCTGAGCACTGGCCGTGAGTCCGGCGGTCAGTAGTAAGAGGGAAAGCAAAGGTTTGTTCATGATGAGGTTTTATTACTTATAACTTATATCTGTAAGCTATGAAATTACGGGGCTTCTGTAAAATGAAAAAGACAGGTACTTGATTCCCTGCCTTTTTCTATCGACTGCTTGCTAAAAGAACTCTTTACTAACGATCCTTTACCAGTTAAATGGTAAATACCAGTTGGCCGGATTCATGAGTTTGGCCCGGACGGCTGCGGCATTGCCGTCTCCGTCTTTGAGCATTTTATTATAAATCTTATCGGCAATAAAGGCTGGATCATTTCTGCGCAGTGCCACACGCAGCAGATCGGGCCAGCGTGTTCCTTCAAATGCATTTTCAAGCGCGGTCTCTTTGATAAGGGCTGACTCGATGGTCAACAGGCTATCGGACGCGGGCACCGTGATATTATTCAGGTTGGCCCTGGCGCGCACACCGATATTCCGGTACCAGTCTGCCCTGAAATAAGGGACACCGCTATTGCCGCTGTTACGGGCATCAAAATTAAAGGGGTATGGTTCCCAGAGTGAATTGTGATACAATGATACATCGGAAGTGGGTGCGGGATAAGCACCGGCAAGACCATTGTTCAGAAAGCCCCATGATAACAGGTGTTTACCAGAACGGTTAGCCGCTTCTGCAAAACGCATGTGCAGATGTGTCTGGCGGAACAGGAACCATTTGCCATTTTTAGTCAGCAGGTTTACCGGCGACAGGGATGCATAGTTCAGGTAGTTGTAGAGATATTTCATGGCCACCGGCTGACCTCCAATAGTGGCTGTGCTCAGGAGTTTACGTGCATCATAGGGAATAGATCCTCCCTGGGCCACACGTTGTGTTTCCTCATCCCACATGGAGAAAATTTCATTGGAGGGTTTAACCAGATAATCACCTCCAACCGGGGAAAACAATTTGATCAGTGAATTGGCGGGTTTAAACTTACTGTCAAAAGGAAGTGCCCACACCCACTCACGATCGAAACCGGCTGTACCGAATGCCTGTTCAAACATAATCCGCCACTGAGAATTCGTCACCAGTGTACTGGCATCACCGGCGCGGGAGTACGTAATATAGTGATCAATATCTCCATTGCTGTCCCAACCTATTTTATATTGGGAATAATAGTTTCCGTTAACCGTACCCTGCGTACCGGTTTCCATTACCTGGCGGTACCATTCGGCGGCCTTCACATAATTTCCTTTCCAGAGATTCAGGTCGCCCATGATCACTTTCTTATTGATATAAAACTTCTGGGTAGGATAACCATCTACGGAAAGATTCAGGTTGGTACCGGAAGGATACAATTCTTTATAAGGAAGACCTTCGGTAAACCGGATAAGGCTGTCGAGCAATACGGTAAAAGACAGTTTGGGGAAATTGGCTGAATTCTTCACCGCATCCACATCTTTGAGTGAATTGGTTACATAAGGCACTTCTCCGAAATGGATACCGGCTTGCAGAAACAGGAAGGAACGCAAAGCGCCAATATCGGAGTATCGCTGATTGAACTCATCTTCCGTCAGTCTTTTTTCGCGGAGCATCATCTGGAAATTTTCCAGCACGTCATTACAGTTAATGATCAGCTCGTAAAATGGACGCGGGCTGGCGTACGGATTACCCGCTGTTACGGTATGCGAACTCACCTGGCGAAGGGCTTCATCCGCATTGCTGGTGGTATTCAGCAGGTCTCCCCGCAGTTCATTCAGGATCACATAGCGATCGGCCAGTGACATGAACTTACCATAAATACCCACTACTGCGGCATCGGCATCATACACATTCTGGTAGGCCTGGCTCTGATCCAGCTGATCCTGCGGTTTGATATCAAACACCTTTTTACAGCCAGACAAAACCACTGCAGACATCAGCAGGGCGAGGCTCCAAAAATTTAATCGCTTCATAGTTTTATTATTGATCATAACAAATAATAATAATCGTTTTATTTAGCCGTTCCGTTTCCTTAGAATCCAAGTTTTACACCCAATGTGGCCGAGCGGTACAAGGGATCCAGTCCGGTATCAATACCCTGTGCAAATACACTGGGACTGGCACTGAATTCAGGATCATATCCCATATACTTTGTAAAGGTCAGCAGGTTGGTACCGGTAATATATACAGTCGCATTCCGTACAAATCCTTCTTTTACCGGGATAATATAGGACAGGGATACATGACGCAGGCGCAGGTAAGAGCCGTCCTCAATCCAGCGGTCGCTGAAACGGCTGTTGCCCAGCGGATCACCATAAGTGGCTTTCGGCATATTGGTCACCTGACCTTCCGCTCTCCAGCGGTTCAGTACACTGTTCAGCTGATTGTCCGTGGTACTGGCTGTTTCCAGGCGGTAGCGTACATAATTGAATACTTCATGTCCTTTGGCGTAAGTAAACAGGGCTTCGAGTCCGAAACCGCGGTAGGTAAACCGGTTGGTGAATCCGCCGAAGAATTCAGGTAATGCATTACCCAGTACACGCCTGTCATTTTCATCAATGATCTTGTCGCTGTTCATATCTGCAAAACGGATATCACCGCCACCGAACGGACGGAGACTGCCATCGGCATTACGCACCTGCAGACCGGAGCTGAGCGCTTCCGCTGTAGTGGCAAATACGCCTTTGGTTTTATACCCGTAGAAACTGGCGGCCGGGCGGTTATTCTGTGTAAGAATAGTGGCACCGGCATATTCAGTAACAAACCCTGTTCCGGGAATATCTTTCACTTTATTTTGCAGGGTAGTGGTATTGGCACTGATATCCCATTTGAAATTTTTCTGGTTTACCAGGCGCAGGCTGAGGCTGGCTTCCATACCTGTATTCAGCATACGGCCATTGTTGGTGAGTACCGTATTAAATCCGGTAGCGCCAGCAAGCTGTTCGTAAACCAGCATATTGCGGGTCTGGGTATGAAATACATCCAGGGAGAAATTAAGACGGTCATTCCAGGCAGCCAGATCTATACCGGCATTGAATTTTTCTCCTGTTTCCCATTGCAGGGCCGGGTTGGGAATACCATTGCGTACAAGTCCCTGCATACCCAGGAAATTCTGGGATACATAGGTCTGGCGGCTGGTATAGTTGCCGATATCATCATTACCGGTAAGGCCCCAGGTGAGGCGTACTTTAAACAGATCAATTTTGGAATCCGCCATAAAGTTTTCGGAAGACATGAGCCAGGCAAGACTGGCGGACGGCAATACGGCGAAATGATTCCCGTTGATGGCTACCCCGTTTTTCACTTGTTTACCGAAGCGGGAAGATCCGTCCATGGCGGCATTCACTGCCAGGAAGAGTTTATTTTTAAACCCGTATTCCGCGTTGAAATAGGTATTCATCCAGTTCCACTCGCCAATACCGCCTCCTATCTGACGGAGGGCATTGAGCCCGTTCTGTACGCTTACCAGGTCATCCGTAGCGGAGTTGAACCCGAGGGCGAAATCCTGTTCGGCATTATTGTGCTGATAGCGGATACCGAGGCGGGAAACAAAACTGTTGACCCGGCTTACTTTCCTGTATTCCAGTTTGGCATCGGTGTAAAAAGTAAACAGGCGTTTTACCTGGGAACCCAGGCGGCTGTCGGCCACGGCATTGCTGAGGGTATCATCGGCTACGCCTTTCCGTGGTACAAATATATTTTCCCTCACTTTATCATACGTAACGCCAAACTGCGCGGAGGCTGTCAGGGTTTTAGACATTTCATAATTGAAGCGGAAGGATCCAAAGAAGCGATAGTACTTGTTAAATGCCTGCATATTATTGATCAGCACGGCGGGGTTACTTTTTCCCAGTATATCCGTTTCCGCGAAGTTGGGAGAAACCACTCCTTTGTCATTCAGTTCGCGGTCGGTCATAAACGGCGCTTTGGTCAGTGCCAGGAATAAGGGGGCCGTTTTATCGGAAATACCCTGATCGCGGAGGTTTTGTTCATTAAAAGTAAAGGACAGGTTGGCGGCACCGGTAAACTTCCTTGAAAAATTAAACGCGGCATTGAACCGGGTATTGTACCGGCTGAAGTCAGTCGATTTAATTACGCCGGCGGCTTTAGCATAGCCCACGCTGAGTGCATAGGTGGCGATATTATCACCCCCTGTAACCCGCAGGAAATAGTTATTAGTAAGGCTGTTGTTCAGCACTTTTTTCTGCCAGTCGGTTTTATTATGATACCGGTAGTAGTCAGGGTTACCGGTGGTATCATCAATCATAAAGGGCATGGCATTAATCGCATCCGTACTCATGCCTTTGCTCTGGAGCATTTCGGCCAGGTATACCCGGTAATCATCCGCATTCATTACTGGAAGGTTGGAGGGAGCCTGGTTATAGGATGTATACGCACCCAGATCGATATGCGTGGCCTGCTGGCGGGCACGGGATGTTGTGATCAGAATGGCCCCGTTAACGCCCTTGGTGCCGTATACAGCTGAAGCGTCTTTTAATACCGTAACATTGTCAATATCCTGCACATTAATCAGGGCAAAGGGATTGGTATAATTATTCGCAATGATACTTTCCCCATAATCATTCACGTCATAGATCATTCCATCCACCACTACCAGTGGTTTATTGGTACCGTAGAGTGAATTATATCCCCGGAGAAAAAGATTGGCACCGGCGCCCGGTGTTCCGGAACGGCGGATGGCATTGAGTCCTGCAACTTTTCCCTGTAATAATGCATCGAGTGTTTCCATCGGGCTGGTCCAACTGCCTTCGGTTTGCACACGGGTAGCGGCCACGGTGGACTTACGCAAGGGCTTTGCACCCAGTGGCTCAGTTACGGGATCCTGGAATGACTGAATCGTTTCGTCCAGCAGGGAAATTTCAATGCTGTTTTTGCCTCTCAGCGGTACGGCTTTCGGCTCGTACCCTTCGGCGGTAATCATCAGCTCATCAAAATACGAAGGCACTTTCAGTTTAAAAGCACCACTGTTATCCGTAATAGCAGCGGCCACATTTTCCAGTGTTACACTGGCACCCACAATGGCTTTGCCGGTAGCCGCGTCGCGGATAGTACCGGTAACCTGTACCCGTGGGGCCTGTTTAACGGCCGTATCCTTTTTAACTGCCGGCTGTTGCGCCTGTATTTGCTGGAGCAATCCCATGAACAGCAGTACACCAAAGGCTTTCTTAACTCCGCTTGAAATAGTTGAATACATGAGTAGGAGAATTTGCTTGAATCAATCAGTTTATAAACTTGGTACGAGTTTGATATAATCACAGACCAGCGGGTTCACGGCAGCGGTGGTGGAGTTGGCAGCCACCAGGAACATGTCATAAAGAGGCTGGTATTGTGTCAGGGTAAACTCACCCAGGTAGACTTCATTATAATTACCAACAGCCACAACGGTATAAGGGAATGTGGTTGCTGCCGCGTTTCCAGGTGCCAGTCTTTGTGAAAAAGTTGCTGTCTGGAAATCGTTCAGCGCCACCCAATAGGCCTTATAGCGAATGGAAGGGACTTCACTCAGGCGGTAACGGAGATTAAACAGGGCCACGCCATGACTGAATACTTCCACATCCCTGAAATCCTGACCGGTAACCGGGTTATAGCGGTCTCTGAAATAGGTATTAGACCGGCGGTCGTGACTGTAACCACTGTAATTCTCAGCTTCGATCTGAATGGTTTTGAATTTGGAAGCCGGTTGTACGTTCAACCGGTTCATGATGTATACAATACCATTGCTGGTACGTATGGTATTCACGATGGCGGTGCGTTCGATGGGTACTTTGGTGCCAAATTCAGAGAGGATGGTATCGGGAATGGTACCGGGTTCATAGAGTGTATCCACGGCAAATTCCTTTACCACATTCCATCCGGTAACGAGCGCGTTACTGTCGGGTGTGTTGGTAACAAAGTAAGGCGCGAAACGTACCTGCTCCGCATCCCAGGCCGCGTCGGTCAGCATGAATACGGTGAATTGTTTTTTCTCATCGCGCAGGTCATTCACTTTATTCCAGAACAGGTTGGTGTACACGGAATCCGTGCCTGCCTGGTAAACGGGTTCACCCGTAGTAGGGTTCGTTCCGATGATCACCGCATTGGTGGGATCAAACACATTACGGAACAGGGACATCAGGAATGTTTTTTGTTTTACCGGCGCCTGTGCATTGGTGGAAATAAAGTCCCAGCAGTTTTCCAGTGCGGGCAGCATTTTGTCCACCACCTGCAGTACACCATTGGAAGCATACTGATCGGGGCTGGTGATACTGGCCAGACCTATAGCCGCTCCCTTCATATTATTATACTTTCCGCTCAGCATCAGGATACGCGTCGGGGCGGTAACTGTGGTGGTATAGTACAGCTGCGTGGCGATATGGTTGCCGATAAACTGTTTCAGTTTTACGGGATCATTCTTAATCGCCGGATCCAGGGCAGCCAGTTCCGCATTGGAAGGGGCGAAAACCGTATAGGTTCTGGAAGAAGCAATCACATCGGAATAACCGGTTTGCTTCAGGTAACCGGCAAAGCTGCTGAGGTTTCCGTTTTCACTGATCAGTTCCATCAGGTTCTTTTTCAAGGAAGGATCCGTAACCGAAGTCTGATCGTCCAGTGATTTCTTACATCCGCTGCCGAAAATTCCGGCGGCCATCAATGTACAGGCAATAATCCAGGTCCTGCTTTTCATGTTGCTTAAATTTATAGTATGCCCTCGGGCTAGTTCGTTGCTTATTATTCTGGTTCAGGTTAAGCTGCTCGTTTTTTACAGATACAATTTGGTGCCATCGGGTTTAAAACGGGGCAGTACCTGGTTCTCATCCACCGGAATAAAATGGATCATATCCAGGTTATTATTGTTCTGAGTACCCACCAATGGGGTAATCCGGATTGTCTGCTGCTTGGTAGTGCTGAAATCGATCACTCCCACCTGGCGGGCTGCCCAGAGGTTGGATGTGTTTTCCGTATACCTTTTCCAGCCAATGGCTTCCAGTTCCGCATCAGTACCAGCCGGTCTTGTCTCTGTAAAGTTCATCGTCCTTTGCATCAGCGTACCGTTTACTTCCACCTGGCAAAGCATATTGGAACTGCTTGATTGCTTTTGCTGACGGTAACAAACCCATACTTTATAACGGCCTTTGATAATCGGGGGTGTTTTCATTTCCCACCAGATAGGCCGGTTAGGTAATCCCATCGGAAGCATATTCACATCACTGTTGTAGGCATAGTTGGTAATGGAACTGGCAGAAGAATAGAGATAAGAAAGTGTATTGGTTCCGGCCAGTGGTCCCCATCCCCAGTAATGATCCTTGATCGGGTTATCCGCTTCGGTTGGTCTTGTGAAGTTATAGTTGGCTCTTTTGTAGTAAGCCGGCAGTTTCATGATTTCAGTAAAGGAAGACACATCCCAATACAAGGCGGTTGGTTTCCTGAACTTCACCATGAAATGCGCGCCTGCATCATGCCAGACACCATTGGTAGCGGCATTGTCACTTTTAACACGGCTGATTTTTACACCCAGCTCCAGCACCCCGTTGAATTCATCCTGGTTGATCACTACATCCTGATCAATCAGTTTTATACTGAAAACTTCCTGGGGCAGCCAGGTTTCATGGGTGGCCGTACCGATAATATCACCGAGGAATTTCAGTCCTTCGGTAACGTGATACGCCACATACATGTGCAGACTGTCCGTAGCCAGGGCCGGATTACCGGTCTGGGAATACTTTGCTTTCAGCTGCGCATAACTGGTTATACCACTATCCGCGAGTGCCTGGTTGCTCTCTGCTATAACCGTTTTCCAGCGATTGGCCAGATTGGTGCTGACTGTATTGAGTTGTGTATAATACCCGGTTTCCTGCAGGGCCTGTACAAAAATGGAATACTCCGGTTTGGCGGCCAGTTGTTCCGCAATGGTTTTAGTAGCCGGCGTGAGCACATTATTGATAACATGAATAATGCCGTTACCCACGCGGATATTGGATTCCGTGATATCCGCCTGGCGGTTTACCACATAACTGGAGACACCGGATTTATTGGCCACGGATGTAATCAGGAACTGACCAAACATGGTGATCACCGGCATTTTGCCGTCGGTAAAAGAACCCGTATAGAGGGTATCCTCCAGCAGGTGAAGACGCACCATATCTTTTAATACATTCACATCGGCCGCTTCCACGGTGGCCACATTCAGTTTTTGCAGATAGGTTCTTACCCCGCTGTTGGTAACAGCGAAACAGGTATAGGCCCCGTACGCATTCAGGAAAGCGGAGGTTTCCGTTCTTTCCAGTATCTGCCGGAACAACGAGAAGGAATCCGCTCTTTTATCAAGATAGCCGACGATGTTAACATCTTCCGTAGTGGCTTCAACGATTGCCTGTTTTTTACAGGACTCCACCAGTAAGACTGTAGTCAGCATCAGGATCAGCCCTGATAAGGCAAACAAATTTCTTTTCATACTACGTGTGGTTAATGTTTATTTATAAAAAGGATTTTGTACTAATAATTTATTGGTCTGCAGTTCATACAGGTATACCGGCAGGTAATGACAGTTATGGTCCTGCATTTTTGTCTGCGCCGATTGCTGCATATTGGACGGCACGCTGATGGATACCATATTCAGCAGGATACTGAGCCGCTGGTAATTGTTCCGTTTGGCGTTGCGCAGTACATCAAACCAGCGTTTGCCTTCGAAACAAAATTCACGGGAGCGCTCGAGCAGGATAAAATCCTGGATTGTATTCTTATCAGCCGGTGAAGGAGTGAGGTCGGTAGCTTCCAGCGCATTGGCACGGGTACGTACCGTATAGATCAGATCCAGTGCAGGCTGACCCTGTCCCAGTTCATTGAGTGCTTCGGCCTTCATCAGCAGGATATCGGCATAGCGGTAAAAGAACCAGTGTGCATAGCTCTGATCGGGAGCACGGGAGTTAACCTTGGTTGTACCAATATACTTCCAGATGGTGGATGTGGCTGCACGAACTGAACCTCCATCACCGCGGATATCATAGTTAGCATCATTGGTAAAATCCACCGTGAATACCCGGTCCATGATATCGGCCGATGCGGTCCAGCGCCGGTTATTAATGGCAAACAAATTATAAAACGGATTCAGCCGTTGATCATCATACTGCAATTCAAAAATTCCTTCCGAAGAGTTGCCGTTAAAATACAGGGTATTAAACCAATCGTCATTGTATTCATAAACGGGAGGATTGATGGTGGCACCACGGATGAGTCCGAAGCGTTGTGAATTAATCACTTTGTCACAGGCCGCCACACATTCCGCATATTTATCCATCCAGAGATAGACATCCGCCAGTATTGTATTTACCGTATAAACCGTTACACGTCCCTTATCAGAAGCAACATCCCCGTATGTAGTCACGGCTTTCGCTTCCGCTTCTGTCAGGTCTTTTACAATCTGTGCCAGTACATCCGCCTGCGGCGCTTTGGCAATCGGCTGAATATTCTCATCACTCAGGGTGGCATCCAGTTTCAGCGGCACGTCACCAAATGTGCGTACCAGGTAGAAGTACATGAGCGCCCGGATGGCTTTGGCTTCGCTGAGGTATTGATCCAGCTGTGCCTGGGTGAATGTATTATCATTGGTCAGCACCTCGGGCGCTTTTTCAATCAGGGTATTACAGAAATTAATGGTTCTGTAGAAAGGACGCCAGTTGGCATTCACATTGGTCTGCTGAATGTTTACGGTAGTCAGGTCATTATCGTCCCGGCTTGTAAAAGTGGCTGTGGCAATATTATCCGCACGGCCTTCGCCCCAAACGAATAATAATTCAGCCAGCGAAGGCACATAGGTTGGCTGCCCGTAGGTACCGGAGGCATTTTCCATCATGGAAGAGTAAATGCCGGTAACCGCAGCTTTAACCTGCTCCTTGGTTTTCCAGAATTCCTCTTTCACGATGCCGTCCTGCGGCTTCAGGTCCAGCCATTTTTTACACCCTGTGGTATTGATCATCAGCAGGGCCAGTATTGCATATATCAGTATTTTTCTCATGATCGCTTTTATTTATCTGTTAGAAACCAGCTACCAGTCCCAGGGTGATTGTTCTGGCCGGAGGCGTCATTGCATTATCGTATGAAACCCGGAACGGATCGGATCCGCGGAAGGATACTTCCGGATCCTGTCCCAGGTAATTGGTAAAGGTGATCAGGTTCTCCGCCGTAATGTATCCGCTGAGTGTTTTCATTTTCAGGCGGGACAATACTTTTTTGCTGAAGGTATACCGGGCGGTAATGGTCCGGAACCGGATATACGATGCATCTTCCACATACCGGTCGCTGCCCAGCCAGTTGAAACCACCATTGATCAGGGCGCGGGGAATATCCGTTACATCCCCTTCTTTTCTCCAGCGGCGCAGCACTGCGGTACTCTGGTTGTCGAAGTAATACATATTGGTGGAATTCATCTTGGTGCCGTTCACCACATCATATCCCCAACGGAAACTGAAGAACGTAGAGATTTTCAGGTTCTTCACGGTAAGGGAAGGACCGAAACCACCGGAGAGTTTGGGGTTACTGTTGCCGAGGTACACCACATCCATATAGTTGATATTACCATCCTTGTTTACGTCTTCATACATCGCGTCGCCGGGCTGGAATGTATAGTCGATACTCGGGTAACTGAAACGCATATAGATTATCTGTCCATTGGGGCCGATAATCGGTTTCCCGTTTGCTCCTTTAGCGATGGTTGCATCTTTATCCTGGTAAACGCCTTTGTATTTAAATCCGTAAAAAGAACCAAAGGGATTATTCACCTGGAGAATACGCAGGTATTCACCGTTTTTGGTTACATCACCACGTGTGCTGGGATAGTATTCAGAAATTTCACGGATCACATTCTGATTACCGGACACGTTGAAATCAAATCCGAGGGTTACTTTTTTATTTTTGATCGGCTGTGTCCACATGGCCAGTTCCCAACCCTGGTTATCCATTGTACCCACGTTCATGAATAAGGAATTATACCCGGTATAGGAGGCAATCTGCAGGCCATCAAAGAACATATCCTTGGTGCGGTTGCGGTACACTTCCACATCGGCGCGGAAGCGGCCTTTGAACATACTGATATTACCACCCACATTCAAGCCCTGCAGTTTCTGCCATCTCAGGTTTTTCAGTTCCATACGGGAAGGAATCACACCGGCCTGTCCGAGATAAGAGTAATCGTACGTGGTATAGGTATTAAAGAACAGGTAATCGTAACGCGGTGCTTCACCGGCAATACCATAACTGACGCGGAAACTCAGATCATCCAGTTTTTTAAATTTCTGCATGAACTTTTCTTCCGACATTCTCCAGCGGAATGAAATGGAAGGGAACATACCATAGCGGTAATTCGGGCCAAACCGGGAGTTACCATCGGCACGGGCCGTGGCATTAAACAGGTATTTGTCTTTGAATCCGTATTGCGCACTGATGATTCCACCAATGGTACGAGACTGATTGGTACCTGATACCGCTCTTAAATCAGAGTTCTGCGTCCTGGAAGGAATGGAGGGATCCACCAACAAAGAAGACGCGGTATTGGAAGTCATCACTTCCTGGTATACGGCTTTATAATCGTTGGTCAGGAATTTCATGAATGCCACCAGGTTGTGCTTCTCGGATTTGAAATGAGGTGTGTACACCAGGGTAGACTGTGTACTCACGTTAAAAGCATCAATATCTCCGTCATAGGCCCTGTTCACTACCGTCTCGGTATTGGGGCGACCGGTAGCAATCTGGGGCAGGAAACTTTTATTCTTGGTGTTATTGATATCGAACTGTACATCAAAAGTCGCTTTCAGCACTTTGCGTATAATATCATAATCCACCTGGAAGCGGGGCACCACCCTTTCGCCCAGGATATCGTATTTGGCTTTGGCGGCCATGGATACGGGGTTATAAATACGGCTGTACTGTCCCTGTACGTTGGCGGCCGGCGAGAAATAGCTGGTGGTCAGGTTACCGGTCTCATCATATTCAAACACGCTCATATTCGGCATTTTGATATATGCCATACCCCGTATGGAAGATTCGCCGCTGGCGGCATTGGATCCTACATAGTTGCGTGACTGATCAGTATGCGTAAAAGAGATACTGGTAAAGAATTTGATTTTCTCGGAAACGTTATAGTCCAGGTTGATCCGGGTATTCAGCCGTTTGAGGTCTGTACCGATGGTAATACCGCGCTGATCAAAGAAACCTACGGATGCAAAATATTTTGCTTTTTCTCCGCCGCCGGTCAGACTCATCGTGTGATCCTGCAGGTAACCCTGGCGGGAAATGGCATCCACCCAATTGGTGTTATTGCTGTAATTATAATACCAGTAAGGATCGTTGGGGTCATAGTTAAACTCCCTGATCTGTGTGGTATTGAGTGGTGTACCGGTCCGGTTCATAAACGCTTCCGGAATCAGGGTGGAATACTGATCACCGTTCAGCATCGGGATGGCGGCAGGCACAAACGAAGTGGAGCCTTTAAATGTATAGTTTACAGTCGGCTTACCGATAATACCGCGCTTGGTGGTAATGATCAATACGCCGTTTGAACCGCGTGAACCCCAGATACCGGTGGCAGCCGCGTCTTTCAAAACGGTGATATCCTTGATATCCGCCGGGGAAATATTTAATAACTGCGCATATCCCTGCTCGTCAGCTGTACCGAAATTAAAATCACTGGGAATTTCCGTTTCCAGCGGCATACCGTCCAATACGATCAGCGGAATACCGGTGGAGTTAATGGAGGATACCCCGCGGATACGGATATTCATGGCCGCACCGGGGTCGCCGCTGGTAGCCGTAATATCCACACCACTCAACCGTCCCTGCAGGGCCTGGTCAATACTGGCAGAGTTCATTTCCTCCAGATCTTTGGCACTGATTTTTGAAACGGCCGTGGTCAGGTCTTTATCGGTGATATTAATCATCCCGTTGGAAGAAGTGGGTCTTGACATGATGACCACTTCGCCGAGGTCCTGCTGACTGTCTTCCATGGTAACCGCGAAATCCGTTTTGGTACCGATTGCCTGGGTCAGTGTCTTGTATCCGATAATGGATAAAGACAGCCTGTTTTTCGTATTAACATTTTTCAGCACAAAGTTTCCTTCGATGTCGGTGGTGGTACCGCTGACTATCCGGTTATCCGCATCAATCACTGAAACGGACACGCCCTGGAGCGGGTTGCCTTTTTTATCGGCCACTTTTCCTTTAATAACCACCTGTGCTGATACGGCCAGACTGATGGTGAGCAACACCAGCAATACCGAACATTTCCTGCATACTGTATTCCACATATAGCGTAGTTTGGGGATGATTAGTTTTTCCTTAAATAATTATCGATGAGGTGAATGGTGGCACGGTTGCTCAGGTTATTGCTGCTGGCCAGCACCACATTCGCGGATCGGTTCATCATATCATTCAGGGTAATCGTATTTATGGTTGCGTTGTTGACGAATATGGTGGAAGGGTCGCCGGTAGGAAACTTATACAAGGTTTCCAGGCTGCCGCTCTCCTGACCGTCCGTTCCGATATTCCGCTTATTCAGAATATGGTAATAGATAAAGTTGATGACCTTGTCTTTGTCAGCCGGTGAACTCGGGTTGAAAGCCGGTACCATGTTCGGTGCTGTACCTGTACCTGGTAACTGACCTGCATTCACCGCGGCCACAATCGCCGCATTATTCGGAATAAAGAATGTATAGAAAGAACCGGAAGCCACTCCAACGATTTCCTTAGTGGTGTTGTTCCATATCGTGGTATTCTTCAGGTACTGGAAGAAATTATAGAACTGTGAAGTGGTGGGTGTACCCAGGGTCTCCAGGTGATTGCCCGGTATTTTTTCACTGAACTGTAGAAGTTTGTCAAGATAGTATACGGTTCCGTTTTTTGCGGTTTTTGTATTTACCACATTGGCAACCGTAGCTGCGTCCACGTTGCCGGCTGCCACCACTGTATTGTTACTGAATTTGATAAATTCTCCCGATACAGTCATACCCACACCCGGATTGACCAGGCTGGTAATATCCCGTCCGGGAATAACATGCATATTCAGAATACGCTGCAAACGGACCAGGGCGGATGACCCGGTCAGTTGTGTACCACCACCCGGAGGGGTATAACGCCATTGTTCATTTACGTTATTACTGACGGTGGGGTCTGCAAAATAGCCTGCTGCGTTAAAAGCCGCATTACTTATAAGGAACAAAGTGTATTGCTGCCGTACATTGGAAATCTGGAACTTCAGATCCAGGTTCAGCAGGCTGGTCATGATGGAATAATTCGGATCGAGATAGGCTTTGCCGTATACGCTGCTGAATACATTGGCTTCCTGTACTTTATTGGTGCCGTAAAAAATACCGTTGCTCAGCACCTGTTTGTCCGTAACATTCGCAGCCGGATCAAACCGGGCTTCCTCTCCTACCGAATTAAAAGTGCTGGCAAATTTCGACGGCCATACCGCGGTACGCCACATGTGCGCGTTTACAAAATCATAAATCACGCTGGCGGGTAAGGCGTCCAGACTGGTATAATGTTCCAGTAATACGGTATTGATATAATTCAGCAATGCCGCGTTTTCCGGTACAAACATGGAATAGGAATCCGACTGCGCGTCATTGTCCTGGAGTTTGAGGAAGTTCTCGTTATTCGGGGAGAATGCCAGGTTGAAGTTGTACACTTTGGTAAATACATCGACTGCAGTCCCTGTGATATTTTTATAATTTTCAGAAACGGTTGCATTCCGGACATACTGCACCAGGTACTTGTCCAGTATCTTTTTAAACTCGCTGTAGTTCGGATTGCTGCCGATGTACTGATCAATACTGGGAAGAGACGTGATAACGCGGTCGATAACATGGATCACGCCGTTTTCCGCCGGGATGTCTTTCTGTACCACTTTCGCGTTGGCCACATTGAAGCCTGTATATACGGAAGCCGGGTAGAAATAGTTATAATCCGTAGCGGTCAGTGATTTGCCGGTCATAAACCCGGTTTCAAATATGGGGATATGCTTGTTGTTATTGTCCGCATCCACATAGAATTGCGACCCGTTATTATTCCGGTTAGACGCGATGGCTTTTATATTGCCACCAGTTGTATTCACCGCGTCGTAGATTCCGGTATAGCTGGCCGTTCTTCTCTTGAAGGCGGCATTCTCAATCCATCCGGTATTGCTCTGAAAATCGGATATACGTTCCTGCTTGAATGCGTTATACACCAGTGAATAGGTTACAATCTTCCGGCATTCGTTTGAATCCAGCGCGGAAATACCGCTGATTCCATTGGCGGTAAAATAAACCTGGAAAGCGGAGTCATGAGGAACAAACGCGGTCCAGTAACCCGCACCAGCAAGGGTTTGTTTATAACCAGCCTTGTCCACGGCGGCGAGATAGGTTTTAAAGTTACCCTTATCCTCCAGCACTTTGTAAATACCGGGCTCCAGGTTTTCAGGTCTGCCATAATAATCATCCAGTGCTTTCTTACGGCATTGCACCAGCACCAGTGAAGCAACCATCAACAATAACAAACTGAGTTTACTCCTGTACATACGGTTAGTCATTTAAAATTTTCTCCAAAAAAAAACCGGAAAAGGCAGGAGCCTTCCCGGTCAATACAGTATTATATGTGTTGCATGCAAGCGCAGCGATACGTTGTGATAACATGTAGTTCATATAAGCAATTAGCAATCTCCGGTGGGTTGAATCTCCGGCCGGAATAACAGTCGATTTTCAGGTCTAAATAACTACGAATCGGGAATAAAACCATCCTGCGGCATCCTGCGGACAGACATGATTTTTGTTAGGTCATACTAATACACCACAACTAAGTTTCCGCGTAAGCTAAACATTATATATAATTTTTAATAGATATGAATTAAATAAAGAAACTGCACCATTGCTGATGCAGTTTCGCTTGCTTATACTAACGATTACTATGAGAAAACCTGTTAATAGCCCGGATTCTGATAAGCAGCCATATCGGAGGCAGTCATCGGCTGACCGTTGATCTGCTGGGCAATCATCTGCAGATAAGGAATCGGCCTGAGTTTGTGATGCTGGGCAAAAGAGGCACTGATATCCGGATTGTTCAGCAGTGTACGCTCGTAAAACGTTTCCGTACGCACCAGGTCCTCCCAGCGGTAAAATTCGCCACAAAGCTCACGGGTTCTTTCATTCAGGATAAAATGAATAAACCTTTTCTCGGTTGTAGTGGCAGATGCCGGATACAGTTCACTGGCGGTATTGCCGGCAAAAAGGGACTGTGTTGCCAGGTTGGCGGTTTCCGTATTGGAAAGACCTGTGGGACCGCCCATATACAACCATATCTGCGGGCTTCTTTCTTCATTCGCTTTATAGGCGGCTCTTCTGCGGAGAATATTCACATAATTCAGGGCATTGGTATAATCGCCTTTACGGCCATACGCTTCTGCAATCACCAGGTAAGTTTCACCCAGGCGGGCCAGTGTACCATTTCGGATACCACGGGCTTCATTATTGGTGGTAGTCAGCCGGATGGGATCGGAAAACTTCCACATGGTAAGGTACTTGTTATTGGAGAAATCAGTTGTAACAGGGCCACCCACGGTGGTCTGCTTATACCGGGCATACACACCATAATACCGCATGCCGGCAATGGTTGATGTGAGCAATGGCATATTTGAAGGATTCACGATAAACAAAACCGCAGAATCACCCAATCCGACACGGGGTTTGCCAACCAAAGCAGGTGTCGGTGCGTTGGCCGCCGTGAATACAGGCAAACCGGTATTAGACGCCACATTTCTGTAGAACACCGTCTGGAATGTTTTAAAGAAACGGGAATCATTGATTTTGTCAAATATATCAATGGAATAATCCGTAGGACGCAATCTTCTGAACGGACGGCCATTGAAGAAATCACGGGTCATACCCGGCATCCCCGCATCATACTGTCCCGGGTAAAACAGGTGTGTCTGGTTATTCGTACCGGCCAGGTTGAGGTTGGAACTGAACTGAGCGGCAAAGATGATTTCATTGCTGGCATTATTCGCGTCAATCTTTGCTTTGGAAGAAGCGGGCGGTGTGCCATTTTCTCCCAGCACCGGAATCTTACCATCCGGATAAGCGGCATTAAACAGGGAGCCATAATCCGCTTCCAGTGCATGACCACTACGGGCAATCACTGAATCCGCGAATACAATCACACTATCCATATCCGTTGACTTTTGTCCACGTACATCTGTAACCGCACTTCCGCGTGTCAGATAAGCTTTGGCCAGAAAATGATAGGCCATTGCCCGGGTGGCACGTCCGCGATCGGTACCCGTATAACGCCAGGGAAGATTCGGGCCGGCTGTTCTGAAATCGCTGATGATCTGCTCATATACCGCGGCTACTGAAGCACGGGGAAACTCATATTGCGCGGCAGACGGCACTGATGTAATCAGCGGCACGCCGCCAAACTGCTGCACCATCTGGAAATAATAATACGCGCGTAATGCTTTGAGTTCGGCAATCCGCAGGTCTTTCTGTGCCTGGGTGCCCAGTACACGGGAAGCTGGATCATTGAAAGCACCAATCAGTTCAATCCCCTGGTTGCAACGGCGGATACCGGCATAGTTGTTATTCCAGAGATCGTTTACAAAGGCGTCATTGGCATTCAGGTTCGCGTCGTAATCATTGTAACGCACGTTATTGAACTGATCTCCCTCACGGAATTCATCCACGCCGAAATTATACATACAATAAGACTGTTCGCCGGTATATTTCCACTGAAGCGGTGTATATGCGGACTTTACAAGGTCTTCCAATCCGGCATCCGATTTATAATAATCTTCGGTAAGGGTGGTGACCAGTTCCTCCTTGATGAATTTTTTACAGGATGCCGCCGTGAGCAACAGGGCTCCGGCCATCAGCCAGTATATTTTTTGTGTACTGCGTTTCATATCTTAATTTTTTAAATAGTCGGTTAATGATTATAAATCCATTCTTACACCACAGACAAAACTCCGGTAGCTGTAAGAGGTGGGTCCGGTCTGGTTGGTAGTGGTACCAGGGAATTCACGGTAAGGCACGGTTTCCGGATCATAATCGGAACTGCTGTGAATCAAAATCGGATTGACCGCACTGAAATAGACAGCCATATTATTCATGTGCATTTTGGATGTCAGGTTTTTAGGAATCCGGTAAGTCAGTGTGATATTCTTGATCTTGATATAGGTTGCTTTTCTGTACGTCAGCGCTTCCCAGTTCAGCGGTACATCACTGGTTTGTGTAGGCTGCTGGTATTCATTGCTGGGGTTGGTAGGTGTCCAGTAGTTAACTTTATTGGACTGATACCGTCCAACCAGTCCCGGACGAGGTACCCTGTACATGCCCCCCATACGGAAGTAAGCCAGTACATTCAGTTCAAAATTTTTATACCCGACGGTATTACCGATACTCATGGTATAGTCCGGGTTATGCGAACCCAGGATCACACGATCTGCGGGACTGAAAGCCGTGTCTTTATTCGCATCCATAATCCGGATACGTCCGGGCTGATAGTTTACATTGGTCCGGTTACCGGCTTTCTGCCAGTAATAAGTAGCCAGGATGCCTTTGCCCGGTACGGTATCACTGTACTGGAAGATACCCTGACTCTGGAAGCCCCAGTATACCTGGAGCGGCTGACCCAGTATCCACAGGTTGGCAAAGTTGCTGTTACCACTGCCATCTATATCCGCAATTTTTTCTTTGTTCCTCGTAAATACGAAATCGGTAGACCAGCGGAAATCTCCTTTATTAATATTCTGAGAACTCAGCATGATTTCAACTCCCTTGTTGGTGACTTTACCGAGATTGACAAATACGGAAGTAACCCCATTGGCACCGGGAATAGATTTACTCTGCAGGCCATCCCTGGTGTCTGAACTATACAGATCAATGGTACCGGTGATACGGTTTTTCAGCAAACCGAATTCAAGACCGATATTAGTTGTCGATGTTTTTTCCCAGGAGAGATCCGGTGTACGGAAAGTTGTGGGTGCGGTACCGATAGCGGCTACCCCATTTCCCCAGTTGTAATTGGTAAAAGCAAGGGGACCACCGGTCTGATAAGGAGCGATAGAGGCATTACCCACACGGCCATATCCGGCCCGCAGACGGGCACTACTGAGGATATGCTGGTTGTGGAAGAACTCCTCTCGGTCCAGCTGCCAGGCTACGGAGGCGGAGGGGAACCACGCTCCTTTATTACCTTCTGCCAGTACGGACGAATTATCATACCGGTTACTGAATGTAAACAGGTATTTGTTTTTATACCCGTACTCCACGCGTCCCATATAAGAAAGATACTGGGTGGAAGAGAAGGTACCGGAACCGGTCACCGTTGCATCGGTATTACGTTGTAATGAATACCATTTCTGTGCTTCGAAGATCAGGTTATTGGCGCTCATGGAGAGTGAGGAAGCCCTGTTCAGACTTTGTAATTCCTGGAGCAGGGTTACATTCAGGGAATGATCTGAAGCAATACGTGTATTATAAGTCAGGATATTATCATACACCCAGGAAGAAGACTGATTGGTAGTCTGGGTGGCATTGGCCACACTGCCTAAGCGGATGGAAGATTGTGCGCCATTAAACTGACCACGCACAGAGTTACGCGTATCCAGACCAAACATGGTGCGGTATTTCAATCCTTTAAAGAAAGTCACTTCGGCAAATACATTACCGAATACCCGGTTTATTTTGGTTTCATCAAAAACGGTATTGCGGTCATTGATCGCGTTGATGATCTGCGCATCGCGGTTGGGGAACATGATCCAGTTACCCGCGGTGTCAAACGGCTCCACCAGTGGAATCATACCGGAGGAGTTGGCATAAGAACTGGTAGTGGCATTGGTGATGCTGTGAATAAAATTCACCGTGGCACCAAAAGTGATAAACTTAGCGGGTTTGAACTCGGCCGAATTACCTACTGTATAGCGGGTATAATCAAACCCGTATTCAATGCCCTTCTGCTTAAAGTAACCGGCATTAAAGGAGGCTTTGAATTTTTCGCTGCCCGCGGTCACACTGATATTATGATTGGTAGTGGTACCATGACGCAGTCCCACTTCATTCTGCCAGTCAAAACTCTTTACTTTGGAAGGATCATAGATGTCCACACTATCCAGCTGGGTAGTGATGCCCAGGTTCTGCATCATTGTTCTTTCTTCCGCAGTGGTAGCTCTTTTACGGGCAATAAACGTATTGGTGGACGGATCATATACGTCCCATGTATACGCGTCTTTAATTGAATTCCATTGTTCCACACTGCCGAAGCGTGTCCAGAACAAGGCAATATCATTTAAAGCAGACGGATAATAATATAACGGGTTTGACGCCGTAGCCACACCTCTTGTGCGGGTATAACTTTTATCGGCAAAGAAAGCCTGTCTCCAGGAGTCGGCAATTTCAGGTCCATTAAAAATGGGTAACTGACGGATGATGGTTTCCACGGATTGTGATCCCTGGTAATTGATAGAAATTTTACCGGCTTTTCCTTTACGGGTGGTAATCTGTACCACGCCGTTTGCACCACGTACACCATATACCGCTGTAGCCGCCGCGTCTTTCAGTATATCCACGGATTCTATATCGGCGGGGTTCATATCATCAATGGTGTAGGAAACCGGAAATCCATCCACCACGTAGAGCGGATCGTTACCAGCACTCAGTGAACGGTTACCCCGGATGCGGATAGAAGCTCCCTGTCCCGGACGAAAACCACTCATGGTTACATCCACACCGGCCAGCCGGCCCTGCAGGGCCTGAGTCAGGTTGGCGGTCTGTACCGTACGCAGGTTATCACCGGCAATGGAGGTAGTGGCACCGGTTACTTCCACTTTTTTGCGGGTACCATATCCCACCACCACTACATCCTGCAAGGCAGCAGCCGTACTGGTGAGTGTGATACTCACATCGGTTTTACCGGCCAGGGCAAATTCCATTTCCGTAAATCCTACTGAAGTAATCAGCAAGACGGCATTGGAAGAAGGAGCAAGCACTTCAAAAGTACCGTCCGCACGGGTAGCCGTTCCGTTGGTGGAACCCTTTACCTGTACAGAAGCACCCTGTAATGGCTTACCGGTTTCATCTGATACCTTTCCGGTGATTTTAATATTGTTTTGGGCAAATACAAAAAAGGATAAGTGCAGCAGGAACAGGCATATACCAGATCCTCTGCGCAAGGCAGTTGGTAGATTCATACAGCAGCAATTAATTGTTTACAGTAACTAAGATTGTAATATGTTAACCGTCAATCATCCTGAACTATCCTGAACATGCTGATATTTCTACGCAATCGTTCCCGGAAAAAGACACATACCAATTTCCGGTTATACATGTTAACCGCTTATGCCATATAAAAAACATCCTTCAATGGAACAGACACCGGTGAATTATCCGGATTACTTTCCATGATATCTTTCATATACGCCCACCATTTTTTCATAACCGGATGAGCCGGGAGTGTATCCATCATCGCCGGATCCGCGATTTCCAGCACACCGAATAAAAAGCCGGTTTCTTCTTCAAGAAAGATGGAATAATGACTGATGCCGGTTTCCTTTAATAAGCTTACCAGTTCCGGCCAGATCTCATCATGTCTTTTTTTATACTCTTCTTCCCGGCCTTTATACAGTTTCATTTTAAATGCAAGTCGTTTCATATAGCGGTATTTAAGTAAAAAAATAGTTCAGCCGGCTGCGGGAACCGTCACGTACTGTCTGTAACGATTCCATACGCGTTTTTATGTGTTTTGCCTTTTTTACATGAATTTTACGAACCATTCAGAAAATCAAACCCCGCGATTGCACATGAAAAAATTTCTTTTCCTTTCCGGATTCCTTTGCGTAGTACTGGCCGGCAGCAGCCAGTCATTGCCGTCTAAGAAAAAAATACTGAAGCCCATGCGGCTGACCAACCAGTACTTCATGGACAAATGGCCGGATGCCGGTAAATCCATTTTCACCAATATTGAAAGGCCCAGTAATATCTGGACACGTGCCGTGTATTATGAAGGACTGATGGCACTCTATGGCATTGATAAAAAGAAAACCTACTATGACTATATGCTCCAGTGGGGCGAAAAACATAAATGGGGTCTGCGGGGCGGTATCAAAACACGTAATGCGGATAACCAGTGCTGCGGTCAGACATATATTGATATGTATATCCTGGATGGCAAACAACATCCGGAGCGGGTTAAAGACATTAAAGCCAGTATGGACAGTATGCTGGCCACGCCCAAAGTGGATGACTGGCACTGGATCGATGCGCTGCAAATGGCGATGCCGGTACTGGTAAAACTGGGCAACCTGTATAATGACAGCAGTTATTTCAAACGCATGTATGAAATGTACGCGTTTACTAAATACAAACATGGCGGAAAGGGTTTGTACAATACCACGGAGAAATTATGGTGGAGAGACAAGGATTTTGTACCACCGTATAAAGAGCCCAACGGGGATGATTGCTACTGGAGCCGTGGCAATGGCTGGGTGGTGGCTGCCCTTGTAAAAACGCTGGAAGCGTTACCCAAATCGGATCCGCATTACAATGAATACCTGCAGGATTTTAAAGACATGTGTGCTGCCCTCCTGCCCCTGCAACGGGCGGATGGTTACTGGAACGTAAGTCTGAATGATGCCAATCATTTTGGCGGTAAAGAAGTATCCGGCACCTCCTTGTTTATCTATGGCTTTGCCTGGGGTATCAACAACGGTATCCTGGAAAAGAAGACCTACAAAACCGCTATCGCCAAAGCCTGGAAAGCCATGGTGAAGGAAGCCGTACATGACAATGGCAAACTGGGTTATGTACAAGGCACCGGCAAGGAACCCAAAGACGGGCAGCCGGTAGGATATGATAAGACGCCCGATTTTGAGGACTATGGACTGGGTTGTTTTCTGCTGGCTGGTACGGAGATTTATAAAATGAAATAAGCATGAAAAAAGGTATCTGGTGCTTACTCTTCTTATTGCTGATACAGACAGTGGTCTTTGCTCAAACCCGTCAGCGCCCCAATATCATTTTCATCTTTGCTGATGACCTGGGATATGGCGAGATCGGTTGTTATGGCCAGCAAAAGATCGAGACACCACAGATCGATAAAATGGCGGCCGCCGGTTTGCGGTTTACCCGTTTCTATTCCGGCTCCACGGTTTGTGCGCCGGCACGGGCTTCCCTGCTGACAGGCATGCATACCGGACATGCTTTAATCCGGGGCAATCTCCCTTTTGCTCCGGAAGGGCAGATTCCCTTACCAGAAAACACCAAAACCTTTGCCAATTATCTGCAGGATAACGGTTATGCCACAGCGGCATTCGGGAAATGGGGATTGGGTTTTAACCAGAACAGCGGCGATCCCAACAAACACGGCTTTGACCGGTTTTTCGGATACAATTGCCAGAGTCTCGCACACGATTACTTTCCGCTTTACTTATGGGACAATCATCAGAAAATTGAATTGCCTAACAAAGGAAAGGATTCCGTTTATTCCGCCACACGGATTCATCAGGAAGCATTAGCCTATATTAAAGCCGCCGGCAGTCAGCCCTTCTTTATGTACCTGCCCTATACGTTGCCACATGGTGATGTGATCGGTCCGCAGGATGAATGGTATCAACACTATGCACAGAAATTCAATGAAACCCCGCTTAGTGGGAATAAACTAAAGACCCGCCCGCACAATGCCGTGCCAGAGCCCCTGCCCCATGCACAGTTTGCGGCCATGATCTCAAGACTGGATCAATATGTAGGCGAGATCATAAAGGCGATTGCGGACAAAGGACTCGCTGAAAATACGCTGATCATTTTCACCAGTGACAATGGCCCACATCGTGAGAATGGCGGGGATCCTGATTTTTTTAACAGCAGTGGCGGTTTCCGTGGCATCAAACGGGATTTGTATGAAGGCGGCATCCGTGTACCGTATGTGGCGTATTGGCCGGGAAAAATAAAATCAGCAGTCAATAATGAACCCGCAGCCTTATGGGATATGTACCCGACCCTACTGGAGCTGGCGGGAATAAAAAGCAACGTGAAGACAGATGGACTCTCCCTTGTTCCGGTACTGCTAAACAAGGGCAGGCGCAAAACGCACGATTACTTTTATTGGGAATTTCATGAAAATGACGGGCGCCAGGCGATCAGCTGGAAGAACTGGAAAGGGATACGTTTAAATGCTTCCACCAGTACCCCCTCGCCGATTGAATTATACGATCTGTCTGCAGATCCCCTGGAAAAAAATAACCTGGCGGCACAGTTCCCCGGCATCGTTAAAAAGATGGCTCAATGGATGAAAAAGTCACATGTAAGAAATCCCGATTGGCCATTTTTGGTTGGAGAAAAAGATTAAGAATACGACAACCCTGTCAACCTATCAACTTTTCAACCTTTCAACTTGTCAACCTTACTCTACAAATTATTAATCAGGTAATCTTCCTCCAGCAATCCGTTCGCTTTCATATCATCCCATAAAGCCACCGGTACTTCGCAGGTAGCCATGGCGATATTCGGTTTTACTTTTTCGGGATGTGACGTGCTTAAGGCCACGGAGTTCACACCGGGTATACGGAAACCAAAATTAAAACAGGCTTCTGCGGGGGTTACATTGTGTTTGGCACAGAGTTCAAAGAATTTTGCCCGCCAGGCATATTTGGCCTTCCCGTCTTCTGTATCCGGATCCACTTTCTTGTAGTTATAAAAATCACGGCCGACCAGGAATCCCCCGTTAAACACGGCGGAGTTGATGATGGCCACTCCTTTACTGTGCAATTGCGCCATAAACTCCAGTAAGGGTTGCGGATGAGAATGTACAGTAATACTATTCGCAATCATCACCCAGTCCAGCTCCACATCATTGGCTATACGCTGAATGCTCTTCCAGTTTTTAGCGCCAACTCCGACCGAACTTATTTTACCCGCGGCTTTCAGTTCATGCAGGGCTTTATAGGCCGCCAGTATGTCTTCATACCTGCGCTTATCATCCGCTTTGTCCACGGCAGCCGCCAGGTATTCATCCGGGTCGTGTACGGAGGCGGTTTGCGTTTTATATTTTCCCAGCAGTTCATTTCCCTGTTCATAACAGTCTAGTATACCCTGGTAACTGATTTTCTGAACGGCGTCATACTTCAGGTTGTGCCAAACGCCCGGTTCAAAGGTAGGTTCGGGGCCACTCAGCGGAATCCGGTACCAGGCCAGCTTATTGCTGATAATCACTTTTTCGGGAGGCACACCCAGTTCTTCCAGGCATTTCCCCAATACTTCCAGGGCGAGTCCGGCTCCGTATTTGCCTGCGGAGTCAAACATCACCATTCCGCCGGGTGCATTATTCACACATTCCCTGACAATAGCCAGTTTCGTGTTATACGGAATCTCTTCATATATATTGCCCAGTGCGGTACTGCCAAAAATCACCGGGGGAAAATTAACTTTTGCTGACATGAGTGCTGATTATAAATGATAGAATCGGGTTGCGTTGCCGGAAAAGACCGCTTCCTGCTCTTCCGGTGAAAATGTAGCAAAATAATCTTTAATAATAGCTGATACCTGCCCGTATGAAGCGGCAACGGTACAAACGGGCCAGTCGCTCCCGTACAACAGGCGATTTGTCCCGAAGGCATTAACCACCACATCCAGATAAGCTGTGAAATCAGGTTGTTTCCAGTGCAGGTAATCGGCTTCGGTAACCATACCGCTGAGCTTGCAATATAAATTGGAATACCGGGCCAGTTCACGGATATCTGCTGCCCATTCATCTATCTGCCCGTGTTTTATATAAGGCTTGGCGAGATGATCCAGTACAAATAACTGATCGGGGAAACCGGCGACCAATTGTTTTACAGCTGCAAGGTGTTTCGGGAAAACCAATATATCATACGTAAATCCGTATTTCTTCAATAAACCGATTCCCCGCAAAAAAGAGGGCTGCAACAAAAAGGACGGATCCTGGCTCTGTAATACATGCCGGAAACCTTTTACCACGGGATAACCATTGAAATAAGCCAGCCGTTCTTCCACATTATCCGCCCGCAGATCGGTATACCCGACGATGCCTTTAATGAAAGAATATTTATTACTGAGTGCAATCAGGAATTCTGTTTCGGCTTCGTTCTGATCGGCCTCCACGGCAACTGAACCGGCTACGCCCTGTTCACGAAAAATGGCTTCCAGTTCATCCGGCAGAAAGTCGCGGCGGATTGTTTTCATATCCTCATCTATCCAGCCGTGCTTCTGCGGCTCGTAATTCCAGAAATGCTGATGGCTATCTATGATCATGAGGGTTTGTTGTTTGTCGTTAAGTGTTTATCACCCTTCGGCAGGCTCAGGGTGACATCCGTTGTCATGCTGAGCTTGCCGAAGCATGAGCCTGCCGAAGCATTGCCGAAGCATGAACCAAACTACTTCTTATAATCATAACACACTTGCCTGCTCGTCCCCAATCCATCAATTCCCAGTTCCACCACATCCCCTTCTTTAAGGAAGATGTTGGGATTAAAACCGAGTCCGACACCAGCGGGTGTACCAGTAGAAATGATATCGCCGGGTAGCAGGGTCATGAACTGACTGATATAAGAAACGAGGAAAGGAATATTAAAGATCAGATCATTGGTATTGCTGTCCTGCATCATTTTGCCGTTGAGGGTGAGCCAGAGACGGAGATTGTGCGGATCAGGAATTTCATCTTTGGTTACCAGCCAGGGACCGATGGGGGCAAAGGTATCACAGCCTTTGCCTTTGTCCCAGGTTCCACCGCGTTCCAGTTGAAATTCACGTTCACTCACATCATTGTGCAGCGCATAACCGGCCACATAATCCATGGCTTCGCTCACTTCCACATAAGACGCTTTTTTACCAATTACAAAAGCGAGTTCCACTTCCCAATCGGTCTTCACCGAATTTTTGGGAATCGTAATCGGGTCATTTGGACCGTTATACGAAGTAGTGGATTTAAAAAAGATGATCGGTTCCTTGGGGATCGGCGCATTGGTTTCTTTCGCATGTTTGGAGTAATTCAGGCCGATACACACGATCTTGGAAGGACGGGCCAGCGGCGGACCTAAACGGGTACCTTCAGGAACCACGGGCAGTTTACCGGCTTCTTTTTCGAGTATGGCTGACAGTTGGGTCAGTCCGTCATTGGCCAGGAAGGCTTCATCGTAATCACGAATAAAAGCACTGCAGTCATAATTCACACCGTCGATATGCACACCGGGTTTTTCGGCACCGGGATTTCCAAAGCGAATCAGTTTCATGGAACTTATTAATTATTTAAGTTGATAAATCCACCGTCAATGGGATAATCATTGCCGGTGATAAAAGAGGCTTCGTCACTACAGAGATAAAGGGCCAGTGCCGCGATCTCATCCACCTGTCCCATACGTCCGATCGGCTGACTTTTTGATAATTTTTCAAACATCTCCGCTTCCTTACCGGGATAGTTCTTTGCAATGAATCCATCCACAAAAGGCGTATGAACACGGGCAGGAGAAATGCAATTACAACGGATACCCGCAGCCATAAAATCACGGGCGGTGGAAAGCGTCATGCCCACTACAGCTCCTTTGCTCATACTATACGCAAAACGGTCCGTGATGCCTACGGAAGAAGCAATAGAAGCCATATTCAAAATGACCCCGCCAGTGGTTTTCATCACCGGGATCACTTCATGCAGACAGTTATAGATCCCTTTTACATTGATCTCGAAGATGCGGGAGAAATCTTCAACGGACGTGTTCTCCGCGGTGCCCACATGGGCCACACCGGCATTGTTCACGAGAATATGAATAGCGGGCAATTGGGTCACTGCTGCTTTTACAGCGGCCTGATCGGATACATTACAGAGAATATAGTTTGCTTGTCCCCCGGCATTTGTGATCTCTTCGGAGGTGGCAACAGCCCCTTTTTCATCGAGGTCCAGAATAGTTACAGCTGCTCCCTGCCGGGCAAACAGGGTGGCGATCGCACGACCGATCCCACTGCCTCCACCGGTTACCAGGGCTGTTTTATTAGTGAGTGAAAACATAAAATAAAATTATGTTCAGTTTAATTGAAAAATCTGTTTCATCAGCACCCATTTTTCTCCGGGTGCGGCCCAGGGAAGTGGTTGCTGGAATTTCCACATCAGTTGTTCCCATTCCTGCACGGCCGGATTAGCGGCATCGGCTGTGGCTTTCTTCGCCGGATCAAAATCATCGGTGGTCTCCATGATCATAAAGAGCCGGTTGCCCGTACGGTAGATCTCCATTTGGGTGATACCGGCTTCGCGGATACTCTCCGGAATACCGGGCAACTGGGCGCCCCGCTGATGCCATTGTTCATATTCAGCGATCAGTGCCGGATCATCCACGAGGTCGAGTGCAAGGCAAAACCGTTTCATATTTTAGCTTTAGTGTAGAGCTGAACCTTATATCCAACCATACCAAAATAAAGGATCACTGCAAAACAGATCAAAGGTACTATATAGGCCAGCTGAATGTTCCCTGTACTGTCTGCGATCCAGGCGAAAACAGGAGGCAGGATAGCACCACCAACAATAGACATGATGATGAGGCTGCTGCCATACTGCGTATCTGTACCAAGTTCTTTGATACCCAGTGAAAATATGGTAGGAAACATAATCGACATAAAGAAAGCGATTCCAATCACAGCTACAAGTGCAATGGTTCCTGACGCAAACATGGCCACCGCGCTCAGGGCCATATTCGCAAGCGCGTAAATAGCCAGTAAGCGGGGCGGTGTAATGTATTTCATAAGGAAAGTACCCACAAACCGGCCAACCATGAATGCCATACCGCAACCCCAGCCCAGGTAATCCGCGGCTTCAACTTTATCGATGGCCGCGGCTTTTGTAGCATAAAGGATAAAGAAACTGAATACACAAACCTGTGCACCCACATAAAAAAACTGTGCGGTAACACCCCATGATAAATGTTTATGCCGCAGTGCATGCAGTATGCCTTTTCCGGCCTGTACATCATGCCCATCGCCTTCTTTTACTTCAGGCAGGTGCGTAAACCAGAATATAACCGCGACGACCAGTATCAGGAGACCAAGAATAAGATAAGGCATTTTGACCGTGGAAGCCTCCGATGCCAAAGCCAGTTTACGGGCCGCATCGGTCATTCCGGAAAGCTCCGCTTCAGAATAATCTTTTGTCAGAATGATCCTTGCACCGATGATTGGTGCCAGGGTGGCAGCCAGTCCGTTAAATGACTGCGAAAAATTCAATCGTTGCGTGGCTGTTTCCGGATCTCCCAGTAATGAGGCATACGGATTGGCCGCTGTTTCGAGAATGGTAAGTCCGCAGGCTATAATAAACAAAGCACCCAGAAAAAAGACATATTGCTGTGTATTGGCTGCGGGAATAAAAAGAAAGGAACCTGCTGCAAACAGCAGCAGACCGAGAATGACACCGGCTTTATACCCATATTTCTTCATCACAAATCCGGCCGGTATCGCCATTATGAAATAAGCAATAAATACCGCACTGTCCACCAAAGATGATTGAAGATTATTCAGTGTGAATGATTTCTTCAGGTGCGGAATAAGGATCGGATCAAGGTTATGGGCAAACCCCCATAGAAAAAAAAGGGACGTAACCATGATAAAGGCAAAACGGTACTGCTTATTCGTAAGTGCGGCCATAGTGTTGGTTGAATCGTTAGTATATTATAAAAGTCAAGAGTACATTGAACGCGCAATGCCGAGTTCCAGTCCCCTGAGTTCAGCCAGCCCTCTTAACCGGCCGATTCCTGAATACCCCGGATTGGTTTTTTTCTTCAGGTCATCCAGCATCTGGTGGCCGTGATCGGGTCGCATCGGGATTGAAATGTTGCGTTTCTTCATCACCTGTACGATCTCTTTGACCACCGCGTACATATCCACATCGCCGTCGAGGTGATTGTCTTCAAAGAAATCACCCCATTCATTTCTTCTTGTACTTCGGAGATGAATAAAATTGATCCGGGCACCAAACTCACTCACCATCGCTGGAAGATCATTATCCGGCCGCACGCCAAAAGATCCGGTACAGAAACAAAGCCCGTTGTGCAGGGAAGATACAGCCTCTATGAGCATACGTACATCCTGTGCTGTACTGACCACTCTCGGTAAACCCAGGATCGGATAAGGAGGATCATCCGGGTGGATGACCATCTTCACCGCGGCAGCTTCGGCTACCGGGATAATCTCTCTCAGAAAATGAATCAGGTTGGCCCGTAAGCGATCTGCATCTATGTCTTTGTAGGCTGCTAATGCCTGGCGAAACTGTTCAAGTGTAAAACTTTCCTCACTGCCCGGTAAGCCGGCAATGATATTACGTTGCAGCAATTCTTTTTCTTCTTTGGACATGGAGTCGTACCGCTCCCTGGCCCGTACCAGTTCAGCTGCGCTGTATTCATCGGCAGATCCTTTACGTTGCAGCATATACACATCGAAAGCTACAAAAGCGGCTTTCTCAAAACGAAGGGCTTTGCTCCCATCTTCCACTGTATAGGCGAGGTCTGTCCGGGTCCAGTCAAGCACAGGCATAAAATTGTAGGTTACAATGTTCACCCCACACGCCCCGAGATTACAGACGGATGTTTTATAATTTTCGATATATTTTTCAAAACCCGGTGTCTGTGTTTTGATCCCTTCATGCACGGGCACACTTTCCACTACGGACCAAACCATACCAGCCGCTTCCACTTCGGCTTTCCGCTTGTTGATCTCCTCCACGGTCCATACTTCCCCGTTGGGAATATGGTGCAGGGCGGTCACCACCCCGCTGCAACCGGCCTGTCGTATATCCGATAAACTCACCGGGTCGTTGGGACCATACCAGCGCATGGTTTGTTGCATTGAAACTACATCGCTCATGTCCGTACTTTTTGTATTATTTTGCTTTTTTAGAGAGAAGTTCCCTCGCTTCGCTCGGGATGACAAGTTTTCTTAGTGCCTGACTCCCGACTCCTGACTCCCGACTCACCTCAGCTCCAGCACCACCACACTCTTCGCCGGCAGTTCCACTACCAGTTCATTGCCTTCTTTTTTTGCTGATGAGAAAGGCTGAATCTTAAGGTTCTCGGGTTTGTCGAAACTATTTACATCGGTGAGTTTAGCCGATGTCAGGATCTGTCCTTTTACGGTGGTCCATTTTACACCGGGCATTGCGGCTCGGAAACTGATTTTGTTAGCAGGATCGATATTCACGAAAGAGATATGAACCGCACCGGTTGAATCCTGTGAAGCGGAGATATTAAGTGCCGGCACGGTAGCATCCCCGTTCTTATACATGGGTGAACTGAAATTCACATTCAGCCTTTTTGCATCATGGTGTACTTTGAACAGATCGAATACATGATAGGTCGGCGTGAGCAGGATCTGCCTTCCCTGAGTGAGCACAAGTGCCTGCAGCACATTCACTGTCTGTGCCAGGTTGGCGAGCCGTACACGGTCACTGTGATTATTAAAAATATTCAGTGTACTGGCCGCCACGATCGCATCACGCAGACTGTTCTGCTGATAGAGGAAACCAGGATTGGTGCCCGGTTCCACATCGGTCCAGATACCCCACTCATCAACGGCGAGGGCTACTTTTTTATTGGGATCGTATTTGTCCATGATGGTACTGTGACGGGTCACCAGTTCTTCCATGTACAAACAATTCTTCATCGTAGTGAAGTACTCTTTCTCATCAAAAGCGGTTGCAGAACCTTTCTTGCCCCATGATCCGGTAGGGATCGTGTAATGGTGCAGGCTCAGTCCCCACATTTCATTCACATGTACTTTCTTCATCATCACTTCGGTCCAGTTGTAATCTGATGAACTGGCACCGCAGGCGATCTTCATCAGTCGGGCATTCTTGTAATTGCGGGCATAAACAGCGTAACGCTTATACTGATCCGCATAATAGTCTGGTGTCATATTCCCGCCACAACCCCAGCTCTCATTGCCCACGCCCCAGAACTTCACACTCCAGGGTTCTGTTCTTCCGTTCTGTGCACGCAGGTCGGTCATGGTACTTTTGGCATCGGAGTTCAGGTACTCCACCCATTTGGCCATTTCTTCCACGGTACCACTGCCCACATTACCGGAGATATAGGGTTCGGTTTTTAACAGGGTGCATAGTTCAAGAAATTCATGTGTACCAAAACTGTTATCTTCTGACACACCACCCCAGTTGGTATTTACCATATAAGGACGTTGGTTGCGCGGACCGATCCCATCGCGCCAGTGGTATTCATCGGCAAAACAGCCACCCGGCCAGCGCAGGTTGGGTATATTAATTTTCTTCAGTGCTTCCACAATATCCAGGCGGATACGATCCTTCTTAGGCACTTGAAGTGTATCACTCACCCAGAATCCATCATAGATGCAACGACCCAGGTGTTCGGAGAAATGTCCGTAAATATGACGACTGATTACAGCGGCCGGATTTTGTCCGTCTACAATGGCATTCACCGATAGCTGTGCCGGTAACAGGCTGCTCAGCAGCAATCCGGCGGATAAGAATAAACTGGCTTTTTTCACGATTATATATTTAATTATTTAACGAATGCACTGATGCCTTTCCGGGCCGGCTGACCCGTGAGATTAAAAGTACTTAAAGATATGACCCGGTAGGATTCCAATACATGATTAAAATAAGCAGGACGGTTATTTCCCCATTTTACACTACTATTCCGGATCATGATGCCGGTGGCTGCATCAAAATAAAAACCGGAAGTACTTCCTTTTACAAACCCATCCACATTGGCGGGCCGGCGGTCATATATGCCACCGGGATGCGTAGTCGTTTTATCCAGGATAATATCCACCCCGTCAAACACGATATTGCTGATCTTATCGGCTGACTCACCACTCACGTACACCCCATTTTCACTGGTGCATTTGATATTGCTGAACGTGATATTTCTGACCTGCCCCACTTTACCCTCCGTTGCACCTTTGGGGAAACGCCAGTTCGCATCCTTATGGTTGATGGCGGCCCGTCGATACGCGGTAATATAGATCGGCTCCGCTTTGCCCCACCATACATCGGAGAAGAACCGTCCTTCAATGATCATATTAGAAAAAATCACCTCTTCCACCAATCCTTCATCCCGGTGCTGTATACCCACCCCACGATTACTGTTTTTTATGATACAATTATTGAATACGACCTGTCGGATCGTATCCATATTTTCTGAACCGATCTTGATCGCACAACTGCGGGAAGTCATGGTACAATTGTTCACCGTGATATTCTCGCATTTTCCAAAGTCCGCATACTCACGCCGGTTTTTCAGACAGATGCAATCATCACCACTTTCAATATAACAATCACTGATCCGTACATTACGGCTATGATCAATATCAATACCATCGCTGTTGCGCACTTTCAGACTGTTCAGCAGAGTGATCCCGGAGATCACCACATCGTCACAGCCGATCAGGTGAATGGTCCAGTAAGCAGAGTTCCCGATATGCAGGTCATGTATCCGGATATTCTTACCACCGATGATCGTGAGTACATGCGGACGGGGATCACGTACATTGAATGGTTTTAATACATACGCATCTTCCTCTTCAGCACCCATAAAGGAAATACCATTGCCATCGATACGGCCGCTACCCGTAAAACCGGCATTCTCCAGGTTCTCGGCCCAGAGCCAGACCATGCCTTCGCCCGGGTTCTCGCGAAAGGCACTTTTGGTGTAGAGACTTTCATCCGGACTGGCCATCCATACCGCTCCGGCTGGTAAGTGATAATTAATGTTGGAAGCGAGTTTTACCGGTCCGCAGAGAAAGGTATGCGGAGCAGGAAACAATACTTCTCCGCCACCCGCAGCAGCTGCCGCATCAATGGTCTTCTGAATGGCTGCAGCGTCATTGGTCTTTCCATCACCGGTTGCACCGTATTCGAGTACGTTGAATATTTTCCCATCTGCCGCCTGTAAACCATGCAGGATCAGTAAACAGAGTATAGTTGTAATCAGTCGTTTCATTGTCCGGTGATTTTTGATAAGGAAAAGGGACGGGCTCCAGGACTACTGCCCCAGCCGGTGGGTGTAGAAGAAAGTAATATTTCCAGTGTGCCTCCCGAACGGATCATTTTCCAGTTAATAAAATTTTTAGTGTATAGCTGACCGTTCCATTTTACGGCATGGATATACCTTGCACCCGGTTTGTCCATCCTTGTTTTGACCGTTATTGATTTCCCCGCTGCCCGGATCACTACCTGATCAAACAACGGAGTGGTCAGCAGGTACTCCCCTGTTGCCGGATTAACGGGATAAAAACCCATCGCAGCAAATACATACCAGGCACTCATCTGGCCGGCATCGTCGTTTCCGCTTAGGCCACCCGGTCCGTCGCTGTATTCTTCTTCGCGCAGCTTACTTACTTCACGTTGTGTTTTCCAGGGCGACGCGGTATAATTATAGAGGAAAGGAATCTGATGACCCGGTTCATTGCCATGCCAGTACTCGCCGCGGAGGAATAAACTATCAAGGGCCTTTTCAAACGGCTTTACACCTCCCATCATTCCCGCTAAACCATTTACATCCTGCGGAACATAAAATGTATATTGCCTCGGTGTACCTTCGGTAATATATGACTCGCGGATATCCGGATGAAAGGAATCCGCGAAGCGACCGGTTTCATGACGGCCACGCATCATGCCCACTTCAGGATCAAATACATTTTTATAATTGAAGGAACGTTCTCTGAGGGCCGCATAATCCGCCGGTTTGTTTAAACCCTGCGCCATAAGGCTGACGGTATAATCATCATAGGCATATTCGAGGGTACGGCTTACCTGTTCTTTTTTATGAAAAGCCTCCTGTACACTGTCTTCCATTGGTATATAACCGAAACGCATATACGAATTCAGGGCCCGGCGTCCCATGCCGTTCTTATAGTCCGCATACTGATCCGGACTTTCAAATGCATTCCTTCGGATCAATGCATATGCTGCCTGTACATCATAATCACGCAATCCTTTATTCCAGGCTCCGGCAATAAAGGCTGCCACATGATCGCCGATCATGGCTGCGGTATAACTGTTCCAGCAGGGAAAGATGGGTAACCAGCCACCTTGCTGACCTTTCAGTATCAATGAACGAATGAGTGCATTGGTCAGAGACGGATCAATGATCTCCAGTAAGGGCAACTGGCCCCGGTAGGTATCCCACATCGAGAAATCATCATAATAATTTCCCCACGCCATTTTTTCCAGTTGTTGTTTACCGGCAAAGCGCGGATAGGTTCCATCTACATCACTCATCAATCGCGGATGCTGCATGGCATGATAGAGGGCCGTATAGAAGATCCGCTTCGCCTTTTCATCCTTACCGGCAACCCTGATCTTGGCCAGTTCTGTTTCCCAGTTGGCACGCGTCGATTGCTCCACCATTGTAAAAGACCGGTTGCCGATTTCTTTCCGGAGATTCTGCCGGGCACCCTGCTGATTGCTGAAAGATGTACCGATATTAACCGTGAGTGATTCTCCTTTCTTCAGGTAGTAACCCAGGTAGGCGCCTGCTTCCTTTTTCCCGGAAACCGAATCATCACTACTTCTTTCATTTCCGGTAAATACTCCTTGTATCGTAAACTTTCTCATAGGTTGTATATAAAACCAACCCTTGAAACCGGCCTCCTCTCCCCAGCCCTGGTAAATACGGTGAACCGGATTGGAGGCTTCAACAATACCCTCCTGGTTATTAATCTTCACAGCACCTTTACCAAAATCGCTGTTGGGAATAACGAGCAGATACAAGCTATCATCGCGGGTCATGGTGAATCGCAATACACCGCAACGGGCGGTGCCGGTGAGTTCAGCAATGATCCCTGCAGCGGGTAAATCCAGTTTATAATAAGAGGGTCCTGTGGTTTCCGCTTCATGGGCAAACGGAATACTATACTCTTTTACCGTGGTTCGCAAGGTACCGGTGACAGGCACAATGGTTACACTGCCATAATCCTGTGTACAGGAGCCGCTGATCCAGTGTGTGCCACGGAAACCACTTAATAAACTGTCTTTGTAATAATAAGGCGGCTGACATTTTACTTCAGTCGTCCGGGTCTGTGCCACCCATTGAGTCATTCCGAAGGGAATACCAACGGATGGAATTGTATTGGCATTGGACTCTTTACTGCCGGCTTCACTGTGCTTTTTCGCAGAAATAGTAGTGGAAGCTGCCGTACCGGAAAGGGGCTGTACGTACAGTGACAGGGATTGGGCAAAACCGCATACAGCACTGATTGCGGACATGAAGACAGCAAGCCCTATTTTACCAGCACTTTTTTTCACGGTTTTAAAAATAAGCCGGTATGTATAACAGATCATCATGCACTGTTGGGTTCTGCAGTTTATAGTACGCCTTCTATTTTTAATACCACCGCATGATCACAGGGGGCAGTCAATGGCATTTTCACCCCGAGATAATCGGCGAGTTGTTGCCACACGAGTTCGCCTTTGTAACCCAGCAGACTGACTCTGCCGATTTTTTTCCCGTTGGTAAGTTTGGAAATATAACCGAGTGATTCGATCCTGGCCTCGTTCTCACCCGGCCAGCCCATGAGAAAAGCATAGAGGACATTTCCTTTGACCGTAAAGCGGATATCTTCTGCTGTGAAGGGTTTGCCTTTGCCTTCGTTAAAGCCCTGTGCTGACAAGGGCGCTACATCTTTAATAGCGGGTCCCTCTCCGAAAACAGTCCAGGGTCTTGTCCCATAGATTGCTTCACTGTTCACTTTCATCCAGACACTGATCTCTTCCACGATCTTACGTTCCAGGTCATCAATGGAACCATCGCCGCGCACGGGTATGTTCAGCATCAGGTTCCCGTTCTTACTGACCACATCAGCGAGTGCATGAATTACGGACTTTGTGGTCTTGTATTTTTTCTGTTCGTAACGCGGACGGTCATAATGCCAGCTGCCGATACAGGTATCTGTTTGCCAGGGCAGTGGTTCGATAGTATTGCTTTGTCCTTTTTCAATATCCCAAACCATGCATTTACGTTGCTCTTCATTCAGGATCTTTCCGTTGATCACCACATCCAGTTTGCCCCGCTTGCTGATACTACGGTTGTAATAATGGGCGGCAATCCGAAGACCTGCATCACTGACCGGCCATAACGGTAAAGCGGTATCATCAAAATAGATCAGGTCCGGATCATATTTATTAATAAGGTCTACGGTGCGGTTATAGAATTTTTCACAGTAGGCTTTGGAGAGTTTTGTGGCCCCGTTTTCCCAACCCCATTGATTATGGATATGATTTTCTTTTTCACTACCCACACTGCGTTCGCCGCGTTGCTCATACAGATCCTGCGGATCGAATTTCTCCCACCAGGTACCTTTGCCTTGTTTTTTGTTCAACACCCCATCATATTGAATGCCGGCAAAATCGCCCGATTTATCAGCATTCCTCGATTGCTCATAAAAAATGGGCGCATGTGCCGCATGCACACTGACACCAAAACGCAGGTTATTATTCTTCGCTGCTTTTGCCCATCCGCCAATGATATCTTTCTTTGGACCCAGGTTTACGGAGTTCCAGCGATGGTATTTACTATTGTAGTTATCAAAATTATCATGATGATTGGCCATGGCCATGAAATACGCTGCACCGGCATTCTTATAAAGTGCTACAAGTTCTTCCGGATCCCATTTATCCGCCTTCCATTCATTGATCACATCCTTAAAACCGAACTTTGACGGATGTCCGTATTTCTCAACATGGTATTTGTACACCCGGCTTCCTTCGATATACATGCTGCGGGCATACCAGTCGCCATACTCCGGCTGACACTGTGCACCCCAATGGGCCCAGATCCCGAACTTGGCATCCCTGAACCAATCAGGCACCTGGTACTGTTGCAGGCTTTTCCAATCGGGGGCAAAAGGCCCTTTAGCCATCGGCTCACCGGGCCCCGGAAATGCGGTTAACCATTCGGGTGATAATTGGCTACCCATATACAGCGCCGGAACGGCCATGGATAACTGGCGGATCATGGTTCTTCTTTTCATGTCTGGATCGTTTATTTAAAAAATAATGTATGTTTAAATGGAGTTACTCCTGTAAGATACACTCTTGTCCCGCTTGTCTTTAACGTTCCGAAATGGGTACTGTACCGTTCGCCTTCCAGGTTTTCAGGAACAGCATTGGTAAAAGAACCGGGACCGAAATGTAACTGTTCCCCTTCCACTTCGTAAACGGCCATATCGCCAGCGAGAATCGCATTTCCCTTGCTATCGGTTGTCAGCCCTGTAAACTGACCGCCCTCATTAAAACACAGTTCGATGGTCACCGGTACTTTTGACTGACCGTTTACACTAAAGGCCAGTTCCACTTCCCCATTCTTCTCTGTCATAATGATGGTGGTATCGAGGGTCTTGATATTGCTCAGCGGACGGTTGGCAAAATCCATTTTATTCCAGAAACGATCGTCCACACTCGGGCTCAGTTTATAATCGCCTTGCTTGTTACGTTTGTTCAGGGGTAAAGGCTGGTAATACGGGATCTGCAGTTTTTTTTGGAGGACATAACTGTTTCCTTGTCTCTTCAATCCTTCACTATAGAAATAACCCATACTGAAAAAAGTACTGGACAAGCGCAGGTATCTGAGCACGGCCTTTCCTTTTCTGTAACTGAAAATATCCGGACTGCAGGCACGGCCGGAAGCTATGATGAGGGGCCAGTCGACACCACCAAAGAGGGTTATATAGGTTTGGTTATGTTTTATCCGCAACAGGTGCGATAAAGGAAATATTTTTTCATACCGGTCGGGTAAGACGGAAGGTGATGGCAGGCTTTCCCGCAGCGTTTCATTTTCCTGAAAGTAAAACAGTCCCTGTTGCAGTATTTCTTTATCAAACCAGGGGGTCACTTCTATCATTTTACAGATAGCGGCGAAATGACGGTCCTGATCCTGAATGGCGAGATAACGGTATTGCAGGTAAAAGATCGTGGAATGACGACAGAGAAACTGATCCTGCCGGCGTGAGTTATTACTCACCAGGTCGCCATTGGCTTCCATACTGTAAAAGAAAGTAGTAAGGTTCTTTCGTACATATTTCAGCAGATCGGGGCGTTTCAGATTCCGGGCCATGGTAATAAACGCGGTATTCTCCACCATGGAATACGTACCGCTGCGCTCCGGATAATAGCCATCAGCATCCTGGTAGATCCCTTCGGCCAGCCATTCATTGATACGTGTGATATATTTTCTATCGGGATACAAAGCATGAATCTGCGATAAGGCCGCACAGATCACCCAGCGATGATTGGGGGTATGAATGCCACCGGTGCGCAATGCTTCACCGGCTTTCAGGATCATGGTTTTTATCTGTTCCAGTACCGGGTTCAATGCGGGCACCTGTTGTAGCTGCAAACTTGCGGCAGCTGTAGAAACAATCTCAATCACAAAGGCGGTATCCGGTGGCGATTCGAGGTTCCCGATATTTACAGTACCATCGGATCCCTGTGAGTCGGTCAGAAAGCGTGCGAGGATACCGAGTTTTGAAATGATGCGTGGATCCTGGTAATAGGCGGAACTTTTCTCGCAGAATGAACCGGATAGTATCGCAAAATCATAGGCGGTCTTCCGGCTGAAATTCAGTTTGCCTTCCTGTACGGTTTCGAGCAGACCGCTCACCAGTTTATCATTCGCCGTCACCAATCTGGCGATCATGGCAGCATCCTCCGTACCTGCATTGTTTCCGGCGAAGGAAAATAACGGAGCGAAGAGCGGGGTCATTCCTGCCAGTGTACTCATCCGAATAAATGATGCCCTGTCCATATAGTCAGTTTTTAATACTACCAATAAATTGTATACAAGGCGGCCAATATGCAGCAGATGATCACGGATCCGATCACAAAGGACGGATTTACTTTAAACATCGCTTTATCCACTTCAATGGTATGCCTGTCTTTTTCGCTTTTCTTCCATACAAGACTGATCAGGATCATGACCAATGCTACAGTGAAGAAAGTGATCGTCATCCGATCAAGGAAAGGATAATCGGGGAAAGCGCCATTGGTCCAGGAAGGCAGAAGCTTCAGCACCGTTGACACCGGGATCGTGATCACAGCTCCAACAAGCGCCGCTGCAGCTGTAGTTCGTTTCCAGAACATGCCCAACAGGAATATCGCAAGTACACCGGGTGAAAGGAAGCCCGCATATTCCTGGATGAACTGATACGCCTGGTCCAGTGAACGGAGAGCCGGTGTGATCAGTGCGGCGATCACCATTGAAATAATTACAGCCCAGCGGCCGATCAGGACTACTTTACGATCAGGTGCTTCTTTATTAAAATATTTTTTATAAATATCAAGTGACCAGATGGTAGAGATACTGTTGGCTTTACCGGCCAATGAGGCAACAATCGCAGCCGTTAATGCTGCAAATGCCACCCCTTTTAAACCCGCAGGCAATAAATTCATCAATGTCGGGTAGGCATGATCCGGTTTGAGTACGGTACCGTCCATCATTTCCTGCTGAAACGCTCCGTTCTTATGTAATACATACATAATGATACCGGGCAATACAGCAATTACGGGGATCAGTAATTTCAGGAAGGCGGCAAAAAGAATACCATTCCGGGCGGTTTTGAGATCAGCTCCCAATGCACGTTGTACTATATACTGATTACAGCCCCAATAGGCCAGGTTATTGATCAGCATTCCACCTATCAATACCGATAAGCCGGGCAAGTCCATATAATTCGGATTGGACTCATCGAGGATCATGTGAAAATGGGCAGGCGCTTCTTTTGGCAATACACCCAGGGCACTGAGAATATTGCCTTCATAACCGAATTTATCTGCCAGGAGTGTAAGCGCCAGGTAGGTAGTTACCAGCCCGCCGATCAGTAACACGATCACCTGGATCACATCAGTATACCCGATCACTTTCATACCACCCAATGTGACAATAATAGAAAAAACCGTGAGTCCGGCTATACTCCATTCAAAACTCAGCGGTGAAATAGATGATATGGCCAGTGAGCCCAGGTAGATGATGGAAGTAAGATTCACGAACACATAAACCAGCAACCAGAATACGGCCATGATGGTGCTCACGGTATCATTGTACCGCTGCGCCAGGAACTGGGGCATGGTGTAGATCTTATTCTTGAGGTAGATCGGTAATAAAAATACCGCTACCAGGATCAGGGTGGCCGCGGCCATCCATTCATACGTGGAAATGGCCAGCCCGATTTTGAATCCGGAACCGGACATCCCGATAAAATGCTCTGCTGAAATATTGGATGCAATCAATGAAGCGCCGATAGCCCACCAGGTCAGTGAGCCTTCAGCCAGGAAGAATTCCTTACTGCTGGTGCTGACATTTTTCTTCCGGTGATAGATATAATATCCATAGGCCGATATGGCTATGAAATAGATAAAGAATACGACATAGTCGGCTGTGTGCAAATGATTCATGTGACAAAAAATTAATCGTTGGTTGTATGTTTCTGTCCGCTCAGACTTTCCAAAAAAGCCTGTTGCGGTATAAAATATAAAGGCCGGCCAGCTGGATCAGACACACCCCGGTCCATAACAGGGCCGAATGCCAGGCAGCTGGTGTAAGATTGATGAATCCGCCAAATAAAAACTGTGAAGTGGATTCAAAATTGATCAATCCATGTGCTGCTACATAGATCAGGATCGAATTGGTCCCGATCCATACCAGCGGTGCACACCAGTTGCGATAGCCTTTCACATCAATGATATAATAAAACAGTCCCAAAGCCATCATGCTCCATCCTCCGGTTACCAGTACATAAGAGGAACTCCAGAGAATTTTATTCACGGGGAATAGCAGGTTCCAGGCCCAGCCAGCTACTAATAAAGCTAAACCCACCCCAAAAAGATTGGTAGCCTGTGTCGTTGTAAAGCCCTTATGTGCAGATGAACGGAGGTATTGTCCGCAAAGTACCCCGAGCAAAGCACTGGCCACAGCCGGTATCGTGCTCAGCAATCCTTCGGGGTCATATACTTTTCGGTGCAGTTTGCCCGGGAGAAAGTTCCGGTCAAACCAGGCGGTGATATTTCCTTCGGGCGTGATGACACCTGCACCATATCCCGGCACAGGTATGAGATACAATAGTGCCCAATAAAAAAGCAGGATGCCCGCTGCACAGTAAATGATTCGTTTAGCGGGTACATAGAGATAGATCAGGGCAGCCCCAAAACAGGACAGGGCGATCCGTCCCAGTACACTGGCAAAACGCGTCTGCTCATATCCGTTGAATTGTAATGCCCCATTGACCAGCATACCCAGCAACAGCAGGATAATAGTTCGTTTCAGGAGTGAACGCAGAATGACATTCCGTGCTGTGGCCCTATCGGCTCCGGCTTTATCCAGTTGTTTGCCCATGGAATATGGCATACTGACACCGGCAATAAAGATGAATAAAGGGAAAATAAGATCGTAGAAAGTGAATCCGTTCCAGACGGTATGATGAAGCTGATTGCTCATACCCACCAGCATACGTTCCACAATTGTCAAAGGTGCATTTCCCCGTATCTGCCAGTCGGCAGTACTTTGTATCAATCCGTATTTATCCTTAATGGCGCCGGCTAAACCGTGAAAGATACCTTCGCCGCATACTATCCACCACATATCAAATCCGCGCAGGGCATCCAGGGAGTGGAGACGCCCGGTTGAAGTTGCAGCCTGTGTTTTTATTTCAGCTGTCTGCATGGTTTACTCAGTGTGACAAAGTGGTTTGATAAATTGATTTCCCGGCATAATCAATAGTTTGCATGGACAATTGTTTCCCTTGTATGGAAAACATCATAAAGCCATACTCGGATGCAGAAAACTTACTGATATCAATCAGTCTTGCGGGTGTTTTCTCGGAAGCGGCACCAGAAATAAAATGATGTGTTGTACCTGCAGGCTTCATATATTGAAGACTGTGTTCGTGTCCGCTGAGATAAACATCCACTTTGTACTTTTCAAAAACAGGGCTCAGCCAGTTACGGATGGCTTTGGTATCGTAGGTTTCTGTACGTCCGCCACCGGAATATATCGGATGGTGTCCGACAACGATCTTCCATTTTATATTGGGCGATGGATCGCTCAATACTTTCTCGAGCCATTTTTTTTGTTTGGTGCTGTCCTGGCTGCGTACGTTTGGACCGTATTCCCTGCTCTTATAGAATAGCGGTATCAGCGGGTTGGTATCAATAAAAGCGATCAGTATGGCCTGGCTGGTATCGCCATTTATGAAAAACTTTTTGGAATAATAGCGGGCGGGCATTTGCCAGCGACGGCTGATCCTGCTGTATTTTACCTGGGCTTCGGGATTGCTTTTGTAATCATGATTACCCAGCACCGGGTACCAGTCCCACTGCAGATGAAAGCCGGTATAAATATCTTCAAAGGAATAACGCCAGAGGGGATCCCATTCGCTGATCACACCACTGGGATAAAAGTTATCGCCGGTGGAAATGATAAACTGTGTATTGTAAACTGTAGCGGTGATATCCATTTGCCGGGCCACTTCCTTTTGATGATCAGCACCATTGCGGCCCCAGTCGCCCATGACAATAAAATTCAGTACGGAATCTTTCCGTATCGGTGTAGTATCACCACGGGTATAGGCCGGGTCGTTGATCAGCACCTGGGAATTTCCTGCAAGTGAAAACAGGAAAAAACCGGTGAGGATCAGCAGCCGGTAGTTGTTGTTGTTCATGATGAAATGTACATTAAAAAACCCGGAGCCAGAGGGCTCCGGGTTACCGATTGCCTGCTGAAAAGGTACTGCTTACCCTTAATAGCCAGGATTTTGAGTCAGGTTCGGGTTGGTTGCGATAGCTGATGTCGGTATTGGGAATACACGACGGTAAGTGTCGGTATTGGTTTTACCCAGACCCCAGCTGTCTTCGAAACGTCCGAAACGGATCATATCATTTCTATGCCATGCTTCCCAGGAGAATTCACGGCTACGCTCTACATAGATATCGTTAAGTGTAAGAGAAGTTAAGGGAGCCGATGTAGTTCTTACGGCACGTAACATATTCACTAAGGATAATGCGGTATGTCCTAATGTAGCCGTACCACCCCGCTGGATTGCTTCAGCTTTCATCATAATGATATCAGAGAAACGGAAGATGGGCACATCATTATTCTGATTACGGTTGATGGAGTTCGGATCTGCAAGAAATTTCACATTCCTGTAACCGGTATTCCAGGCAATCTCATCACGACCCACATCATATGAGCCGGCGCCCAGACGTGTCTGGAGCGGACTTATGTTCAGGTGATAGGTAAGAGTTGCACCGGGGCTTCCTCCACTGTAAAACTGATCATATCCGAGATTCGTAGTACGCACCATGATTGGGTTTCCATTAGCCCAGTACTGCAGACCGGTCAGCCATTGCTGATTACGGATATCATTGGGATCATTAAAAAGAGCATAGAACTCATTGGTGGTACACCGGGGGCCACTGGGTTTATTATGTACCAGTCCGTTCCCTGTAGTCTGATTGATAACCGGATCCACATTAGTACCCGGTGTAGAACCTGAATAGCGGTATTTGATACCGAGATTGCGGTTCAGGTCGTAACGCGAGTAGAACATATAACCATTGGATGTGGCCGGATCGAACGGGATGGCAAAAATGAACTCTTTAAAAGCAGGGCCATTAGTCGGACTAAACATATTGAAATAAGTAGAGCGTCCTTCTAAAGCATATTGCGTACCATTCCCGGCATTGATTACTGAGTCACAGGCGGCGATACATTCATTATACTTTGCTGTACCAGTGTAAACCTGAGCATTCAGGTACATTTTTGCCAACAAGGTATATGCCATGTACCGGGTGGGTTTACCATACGTTACAGCTCCGGAAGTTGTTTTCAGAAATGGAATGGCTGCCCTGAGTTCACTTTCAACAAAGTTGAAAACCTCAGTACGTGTAGCACGTGCTTTAAGTTCTTTACTTCCGTAGACGGTATCCAGTGGCACACCGCCAAATTGGTCCATCAGGTTAAAGTAGCAATATGCACGCATTGCTTTCATCTCAGCGATACTGGTGTTTTTCACTGCTCCATCTTCTGAACCTCCCAGGATAAAGAGCGTCTGATTGACTGTTCCGATCAGATTGGTCCAGAAGAACCATAAACTTCCGATGTTCGGATGATCTTTCGTCCAGGTATGAAGGTGCAGATCTTTGTAGCGGTTGCCATCTACCCAGTCAGCTCCGTAAGTCAGCAATGCAGATTCATCGGTAGACTGACTGTTACAAAAGAAGATATCTGTAGTTGTTGCTCCACGGAATGTGGTATAGACGGGTCCCATTACAGCATTGTACTGGGCTTCCGTTTTGGGGAAGGTTTCAGGTGTCAGTTCCGACACTACATCTACGCCAACCTTATGACAGGAAGATAATCCACCCGCCAGCAGCGCCAGGAGAGCCAAACGGTTCATAATCTTTTTCATAATTCGTTTTTTTTAATACTTAAAAAGTGAGGTTTAAACCAAACATGATCGTGCGGGTCTTCGGGAAGAAATTGTTGTAATCGATACCCGGGGAAACACCGCCCTGGTTGATCTCAGGGTCAATGCCTGAATAGTTGGTAATCGTAAATAAATTATTGCCGGTTGCGTATAACCGCAGATTTGAAATGCCTTTTACAGGGCTGCCAAATGTGTAAGACAGGGTTGCGTTATCGAGGCGGACATAACTGCCACTCTCAATATAGCGGGTGGAATAATAAGAGTTCCGGTTGTCAGTGATTTTATCACCATTTGCACTGTTCAGGATATTATTCTGAGCGGCTGCCAGGGTATAGGAAAGGTCAGCACGGGTGGCATTGAAAATTTTATTGCCAAATACTCCGCGAAGGAAGATATTCAGATCCCAATTGCCATAACGCACGCTGTTACTCCATCCCATCAGTAATTTCGGTTGTGCATCGCCTACATAGAAGTAGTCGGTACCAATAGCCGGGTTATTGGTCGTTGTTCCGTCTCTTTTAAAGAAGGTGGATACACCATTCTGATCTTTACCTGCATAACGCAGGGAGAAGAACTGTCCGATCGGTTTACCCACTTTCAGTAGTTGCAAAGTGGCACCGGTTTGTCCGGGTCCTTCAGGATCAGAATAACGGATGGAATCACCATTGGCGTATGGCCCGAGCAGGCTGGTGATCTCATTCTTATTGGTCGCGATATTGAAAGTCGTAATCCAGGTCAGCTTCTTGGTAGCGACCGGAGTAGCATTCAGGCTCAGTTCCAGTCCCTTGTTATTGATACTTCCGCCATTGGCCCAGATCGCACCGCCAGGCACGAGTGAAGCGGAGACATTATAGCGGAAGAGCATGTCCGTCGTATTCTTATTGTACCAGTCCAGTGAACCACTGATTTTATTTTTCAGAATGGTGAAGTCAAGACCAACATTGGTGGTGGCCACTTCTTCCCATTGCAGATCGGGATTGGAACCCTGGATCGGACCATAGGCATTTTCCTGAACTCCATTATTGTAATAGGTACCAGTAATTCCATAGATCAGTTTGCTTGTATAAGCACCGATACCACCGGAGTTACCGGTTACACCATAACTGAAGCGAAGTTTCAGATCATTGAAGATCTTCTGATTCTCCATAAAGGATTCATTGCTGATTCTCCAGGCGGCACCTACAGAAGGAAAATAACCCCAGGCATTGTTTTCACCGAATACAGAACTTCCGTCACGACGGAGAGATGCCTGGAGCAGGTAACGGTCATTGTAGTTATAATTCAGACGACCGAAATCAGAAATCAGACGGGTCTGACCATAAGTCAGATCGCTTCCCATATTGATCCGGTAGCTGGTAATTGCATAGGGATTACCGAGTACAAGGTTGGTATAGCCCAGGTTATCGGAGGGGAAGTTGGTACTGGAAACACTTAGTCCTTCTCCATACGTGTTTTCTTGCCAGGAATAACCGACTACCGCGTTGATATTGTGATTACCAAATTTACGGTTCCAGGTCAGGTACGACTCAACTGCTTTAAATGTATTCTGGAAAGAATTACGGAAAGCAGAGCCATTCACGCCAAACAGGTTACCAATCAGGGTGTGAGCAATACCGATACCGGGATCTGGATTGTTATAGAAGTTGGAGGTGGGATATTTCCCATAATAACTGCCATAGTATTCACCATGCAGTGAAGTGGTATTCTGATATGAAATGTTCAGGTTATACTGAAGATCGAACGGCAGTTTTACTTCGGTAGTGAAGTTTCCGGTCAGTGTATTGTATTTGGTATCATCTTTTGCATTGTCCACAATCGCCACCGGATTGAAATAACCAGTAGTATTCAGGTTTTCAAAATATGTACCATCCGCATTCATAACCGGAGATACTGGTAAGTGCTTGGCAGCCTGCAACAGTACGATATTCTGCAGTGGTACATAATTGGCATTGCTGCTGGCATTGGAAATGGTCAGACCGAATTTCACTTTATCATTCAGCGCATATTGCTCCAGGCTCAGACGGCCGATGATCCGGCGCAGTTTACTGCGGTTGAGGATACCTTCTTTATCAAAATAGTTCAGACTCGCACTGTAGGTACTTTTTTCGCTACCCCCACTGAGTGACAGGTTATGATTATGCGAAATTGCCTTTGAGCGCTGAATGGCTTCCATCCAATTGGTATTGGCACCCAGATCATCAATGGGGGAATAGGCAGCACTGTTGGCAGTCAGGTAGGCGCGATGTTGCGCAGCATTCATCAGATCCAGTTTGCTGCTTATGGCTTCAATACCTACATATCCGTTGTACGTTGCAACAGCCGATCCTTTTTTACCACGGCGGGTAGTGATGATAATCACCCCGCTGGCGGCACGGTTACCATATATAGCCGTAGCAGCAGCATCTTTCAATACATCTACCGAAACGATATCATCGGGAGCGACAGTAGCAATATCCGCACCGGGTACTCCGTCAATTACATAAAAAGGAGCACCGGGAGAGTTCACAGTAGATGCACCACGCAGGATCACAGCAGCCGGGCGGTTGGGGTCGCCACTGGCGGTAATGTTCAGACCCGCTACTTTACCCTGGAGCAACTGACCTACATCGGCAATGGCTCCCCGGTTCAGATCACCGGGTTTTAAAGTGGTGACCGAACTGGACAGGTTCTTCTTACTGCTTTTGCCATAACCCACCACCACTACATCCGTAAGGTCTTTGGCCGATTGGGTCAGGGTTACATTGTAAAAAGATTCCGCCGTTACGGCTACTTCTTTTGATTCAAAGGACACACCGGTAAATACCAGGGTGCTTCCTTCATTCGCACGGATGGTAAATGAACCATCCGCACCGGTAGTAACACCGTTACGGGTTCCTTTAACCGTTACCGTAATGGACGCCGCGGGCTGTCCTTTCTCATCCGTTACTTTTCCTTTCACCTCCCGTTGTGCCTGAGCAGACAGCACCAGGGAAAACAGCAGTACCAAAAGGGAGATACCGTGTTTTTTTGCATTGAGCATTTTTAGCAGCTTTAACATGGCAGAGTTTTCGTTTTAGGTTAATAATAAAATCAGAACTTTAATGTTGCAGGTAAATATTTAGCGACCAGGTCTTCATAATATGGCCGGAGTTTTTTCCAGTCTGGCGGTTCAGGACTTTTGGAATACAAATCATAGGGGTTGAAGAGTTTCACCCATTTCAACATCTCCCGATCATGATCATCCAGCAGGTAATCATAGGCGCCTTCGCGGTGCCAGGCATAAAAGGAATGATAACGGAGCATATACAGTCCGGGTTCCGGGAGATAATCCTTCAGCATGTGATATACATATTCATCATGGCCCCAGGACATGTCCACCTTCCGTAAACCACAGTTTTGCTGGTACACACCCAGCTTTGTATTGAACCGGTCATCGGTAAAATCAGGGTTGGCGGCAAAATATTCAGGATAAATGATTTTATCGGAGTAGGCACAACCCACCGGGAAGGTATCCCCTACTACCGCCCATTGCTGTTCACCAAACAGGCATAAAACTTTTCCCATATCATGCATCAGTCCCGTCAGCACCATCCAGTCGGGATGACCATCCCGGCGGATCGCTTCAGAAGTTTGCAACAGGTGTTGCAACTGATCCAGATCCGTATCGGGATCCGAATCATCCACCAGCTGGTTGAGGAAATCAAACGCATCCCATACGGTCATTTCCTTCTTGTCAAACTTCAGGAAGTCTTTCCTTTTCTCCTGTACAAAATCCCAGGTCTGGTAGGTGTGGTTCAGCCGGTAAAATTCTTTTACAGTATCCCTGGCCGGCGTTTCATAATTGCGGTACTCGCCGGTGGCTTTGGCCGTGGCAATGGCTTCCGGATCCGGATACCGCCGCAGCAAATCTTCTTCCCACTCATCGAGGTTGGCCAGTGGTACTGATTCAAACTTTGCTTGACTCATACTGGTTAATTAATCAGTTTAATAGAAAAAAAAGAATGGAAAACATACGATTGCAGCAGTTGAAAGCCACGCAGGGAGCGTTACTGTTTGAATACGGCATAGCATAATCGTTCACTACAGAAGGCAGCGCAGGGCATCTCTTCATACACGCAAATCGTTGGTTTCTTGTTTACAAATGTTAAAATGACACTTTTTGATGAATTACGGCTGCTTACGCATTATTTTATTTGCGAAACCGTTTTCGGCAATTCCTCTATATTTACGCAGTAGTTTACAAGAAACACGACTATTCCGGCATTGATATATGAGCAAAATCACGATCAGAGAACTGGCCAAAGAATTGGGTATTGCCGTATCCACCGTATCCAAGGCTTTACGTGACAGCCACGAAATCAGCACGGAAACAAAGGCCAAAGTGCTGGAAGTAGCCACCCGGCTGAATTATATTCCCAATCTGTATGCCAGCAGCCTTCGCCGGCAGAAAAGCCGGACGATCGCGGTGGTGATTCCAGAAGTAGCCGATAGTTTTTTTTCCATTGCTATTAACGGTATTGAAGAAGTAGCCCGCGAAAAAGGATACCATGTATTAATCTATTTATCGCACGAAAGCCTCGAACGTGAAACCGAAATTCTGAATGAATTCAAAAGCGGCCGGGTGGATGGGTTAATGATTTCTGTTACCAGCGAAACCTGTTCCGGCAATCATATCACCGCTGCAATGAACAGCGGGCTGCCGGTTGTATTCTTTGACCGGATCTGTGAAGATATTCAGGCAGCCCGTGTAATTACCGATGATTTTGAAAGCGGTTACATTGCCACCCGTCACCTGCTGGAAAAAGGCAGCCTGCATCCTGTATTCCTGTCCATTTCCAGTACCCTGTCTATTAATCAGCGAAGAGAAGCCGGCTTTATAAAAGCCTTGCAGGAAGCCGGAATACCGGAAGAAAAGAAAAGAATTATTCCCTGTACAGGCAGTGATGAACAGATTGCCGCACAGATTCTCCGGCTATTGGAACCCGCCAACAGACCGGACGGTTTAATTGCATCGGTAGAAAAACTGGTGCCACCCGTTTATATGGCCTGCCAGCAATTGGGCTGCCGTATACCCGATGATGTGCGGGTGGTAGGCTTTACCAATCTCCCGGCAGCCCCCATTTTGCAGCCGGCACTTACCACCATTACCCAACCCGCCTTTGAAATGGGTAAAACAGCCGCAGCACTTCTCTTTAAGGGTATTGAAAAAACCAGTTTCGATTTATCAAAAGAAACAATGGTAATCCCCTCGCGTCTGATGCAACGCGCCTCCTCCGGTGCATGACAGCCCGGCCACCTATTTTATATACCTTACGGCCCCGTAACTACAAACGGTTTCTCTTATCATGAATAAAGCACTTCTTTTTGACCTGAACGGTACAATGGTGAATGATATGGATTATCATATTAAAGCCTGGCACCGGCTGACCACTGAACTAGGCGGGAACCTGAGTATGGAAGCCGTGAAAGCCGAATGTTATGGCAAAAATGCGGAAGTACTGGAACGCATTTTTCCCGGCCGGTTCACCCTGGAGGAAAAAAACAAACTCAGTATTGAAAAAGAAATTCAATACCGGCATGATTTCAAACCTTTTCTTCAATTGATTAACGGACTGGACATTTTCCTGGAAAAAGCCAAAGAGAAAGGCTGGAAAATGGGTATTGGCTCCGCGGCTATAATGGATAATGTAGACTTTGTACTCGATGGCCTGCATATCCGCCATTACTTTGATGTAATCATCAGTGCCGACCAGGTAGTGCACAGCAAACCGGATCCTGAAACATTTATATTAGGCGCTGCAGCCCTGCAAACCGACCCTGCCCGTTGTATTGTATGGGAAGATGCCCCAAAAGGGGTGGAATCCGCCAAAAATGCGGGCATGAAATCCGTAGTGCTGACAACCATGCATGAAGCCTGCGATTTCAAGCAACAACATGATATTCTGCTTTTTACAGCTGATTACAGCAACCCGGAACTGATCCGGTTACTGGACAATTATTAATAAATGTATTTTTTACACTTATTAATTATTTCCCTATATTCGGTTTTTATTCAGCTTGTCAACTCTGATTATGAACCAGGAATATTATGTAATCGGTGCCGACTTTGGAACTGACTCCGTCCGCTCCGTAATCATTAACGCCGGCAATGGCCGCGAAATAGCCGCCTCTGTATTTTATTATCCCCGCTGGAAACAACAACGTTATTGCAATGCCTCCCGGCACCAGTACCGGCAGCATCCGGCTGATTATCTTGAAGGCATTGAAACATCCATAAAAGATTGTATCCGGCAGGCAGGTGCGGATATCGCTTCCCGGATTAAAGCCATTTCCGTAGATACTACGGGAAGTACGCCGGTTGCCGTTGACGCTACGGGTACGCCGCTTTGTTATATACCTGGACTTGAAGAAAACCCCAATGCCTTGTTTGTACTATGGAAAGATCATACATCCACTGCTGAAGCGGAAGCCATCAACCGGCATGCGGAAAAATATGATATTAATTATCTCCAGTTTGTCGGCGGCATCTACAGCAGCGAATGGTTCTGGGCAAAGCTCCTGCATATACTCCGGGAAGATGAAGCCATCCGGAAACATATTTACAGCTTTGTTGAACATTGCGACTGGATACCGTTTGTACTCACCGGAGGTAAAGATGCTTCACAATTGAAAAGAGGCGTATGCAGTGCCGGTCACAAAGCACTGTATGCAGCGGAATTCGGCGGCCTTCCGCCCGATCATTTTTTCAGCGAACTGGATCCGCTGCTGAAGGGTTTTACGGAACGATTATTTACACGGACCTATACAACCGCGGAAGCTGCCGGTACGATTTCCGCTGAATGGGCAACCCGGCTTGGTTTACCGGCTGATGTACAGATTGGCATTGGTGCATTTGATTGTCACATGGGTGCCGTTGGCGGACAGATCGAGCCGTATTATTTAAGTAAAGTAATGGGTACTTCCACCTGTGATATACTGGTAGCGCCAAGGGAAGACATGATTGATAAACTGGTAAAAGGCATCTGCGGACAAGTGGATGGTTCCGTTATTCCCGGCATGATCGGACTTGAAGCAGGGCAATCCGCCTTTGGCGATGCCTATGCCTGGTTCCGCAATCTGCTGAGCTGGCCGCTTCAGTTTATAACCGATGAAACACAACGGGAAGCCATCAGTCAGCAACTGATTGCTAAATTATCTGAGGCAGCGGCCGCACTCCCGTTGACAGAAAACGATGAGCTCGCTCTTGACTGGCTCAATGGCCGTCGTACACCCGATGCCAATCAACTGGTACAGGGTGCATTTACCGGATTGCACCTGGGTACTGATGCCCCCCGCATGTTCAAAGCATTGGTGGAAGCCACCTGCTTTGGTGCAAAAGCCATTACCGATCGTTTTATTGAAGAAGGCATCCCGGTAAAAGGACTGATTGCGTTGGGTGGTGTGGCCCGCAAATCGCCCTATGTAATGCAGACCATGGCGGATGTGATGAATATGCCGATCCGCGTTCACAGCAGTGAACAGACCTGTGCAGCGGGTGCCGCCATGTTTGCCGCTACCGTAGCCGGACTGTATCCGGCAGTGGAAGACGCCATGCAGGCCATGGGACAGGGTTTTGATATTGAATATAAACCCATCCGTAAAAACGTAGCATATTATAAAAAGAAATTCAAACGCTATAAAAAACTCGGGGCTTTTGCCGCAAAATAACTGAACCGGATTTTTCACATAACTAATAACAATCATTATGAACAAATACCAGCATATCCGTGAAGAAGCTTATGCCGCCAATATGCAGCTGCCACAGCTGGGACTGGTGCTGTTTACCTTTGGTAATGTCAGCGCGGCGGATCATGCGCTCGGTGTATTCGCGATTAAACCGAGCGGTGTACCATACGAAGCCCTTTCGCCGGCCAATATGGTGATTGTGGATTTTGAAGGAACCACTGTTGAAGGTTCCATGCGTCCCTCTTCGGATACAAAAACGCACGCCGTATTGTACAAACACTGGAATAAAATCGGCGGTATCGTGCATACACACAGTACCTATGCCACTGCCTGGGCGCAAGCAGTACGCGACATTCCCATTTTCGGCACCACCCATGCTGATTATAATACAGTGGATATTCCCTGTGCGCCACCGATGAATGATGAAATGATCAAAGGGAATTACGAACATGAAACCGGCTTTCAGATTCTGAATTGTTTTGCAGAAAAAAAACTGAATTACGAAGAAGTGGAAATGGTATTGGTGGGCAATCACGCTCCTTTTACCTGGGGGAAAAATGCCGGCAAAGCCGTGCACAACAGTGCCGTACTTGAATTCATCGCCAAAACTTCACTCCTGACCGAACAGATAAACCCCGCCGCTCCCCGTTTGAAGGACGCGCTCAAACAAAAGCATTACGAACGCAAACACGGACCGGACAGTTATTACGGTCAGTAATTTCAAAATCATACAACACGCTATATGAAAAAAAACAACTTCTTTTTATTCGCCGCCCTTGCCTTGCAACTGGCCGCCTGTAATAACGGTGATACTGTAAAAGAAAAAGAAACGGCAATCCTGACAGCCAAAGCCGGCATTACCGAAAAACCTTTCGGCACATTTGAAGGTAAACCGGTTATTGAATATGCCATCACCAACGCATCGGGCATGCAGGTATGCATTATTAATTACGGGGGTGCCATTTCCCGCATTACTACTCCTGACAATAAAGGAGAAATGGGTGACGTGGTGCTGGGGTTCGATAATCTCGACGGTTTTCTGCAAAAAGGTAATCCGTATTTCGGCGGACTTATCGGCCGCTATGGCAACCGGATTGCGAAAGCAACCTTCAGTCTCGATGGAAAACAATACACACTGGCTGCCAACAATGGTGTGAATGCCCTGCACGGTGGCAACAAAGGCTACGATAAAGTTTACTGGAATATTGAGAAACAGGCAGGCGACAGCAGCCTGAAACTGACCTATACCAGTCCGGACGGAGAAGAAGGCTATCCGGGTACGCTAAAAATGGAAGTGATTTATACATTAACCTCCGCCAATGAACTGAAGATTGAGTATACGGCCAATACTGATAAAGCCACGCCGGTGAACCTGACCAGTCATGCTTATTTCAATTTAAGTGCGGGTGCCGACAGTACCATACTGGGTCATGAACTGATGATGAAAGCGGCACAATATACACCGGTAGATTCCACCTTGATTCCTACCGGAAAAATTGATGCGGTAGCGGGCGGGCCGATGGATTTTAATACGCCCAAATTAATCGGACGCGATATTGCCAATGTACCGGGTGGCTATGACCATAACTGGGTACTTAGCCGCAGTGGTTCCGGGCTTGAACTGGCCGCAAGACTGGTGCATCCCGGCAGTGGCCGGGTGATGGAAGTGTATACAACCGAACCGGGCTTACAGTTCTATTCCGGCAACTTCCTCGATGGAACACTGACCAATACAAAGGGAGGCAAGAAATATGTATGGCATGGTGCGCTTTGCCTGGAAACACAGCATTTTCCGGACAGTCCGAATCAGCCCTCCTTCCCTTCCACCCTGTTAAAACCGGGTGAAACCTATCATCATACCTGTGTTTATAAATTTTCCACTCAACAATAGTTCTCAAAACAATTTTTATGCAATTACCTGATTTAAAAAAATGGTCTGTTTGGTTTGTAACCGGCAGCCAGCACCTGTACGGGGAAGAAACCCTGCAGCAGGTAGACGAACATTCTGCTAAAATTGCGGATACTTTCAATACCTCTAAACATATACCTGTACAGGTGATCTTTAAGCCGGTGGTAAAAACGCCGGAAGAAATATTCAACCTGATCAATGCCGCGAATAACGACAGCAATTGTATCGGTATCATTACCTGGATGCATACTTTCTCACCGGCCAAGATGTGGATCAACGGACTGAAGATTTTGCGTAAGCCGTTGCTGCATCTGCATACACAATTCAACCGCGATATTCCCTGGAGCAGTATCGATATGGATTTCATGAACCTGAATCAGAGTGCGCATGGCGACCGTGAATTTGGTTTCATCATGAGCCGGATGCGGATGAACCGTAAAGTAGTGGCAGGTCACTGGCAGGATCCCGAGGTACAAAAGAAAATAAATATCTGGGCAAGAGCTGCTGCCGGCTGGCAGGACTGGCAAGGCGCCCGTTTTTGCCGCTTTGGTGATAACATGCGCCAGGTAGCTGTAACGGAAGGTGATAAAGTGGAAGCCGAGATTAAATTCGGTTACAGTGTGAACACATACGGTATCGGTGACCTGGTAGCGGTGATCAATAAAGTGAAAACCTCCGCAATTGATGAACTCATTGCCTTATATAACAAAGAATACAAACTGGCGCCTTCTCTCAAAAAAGGCGGCAGGCAGTACGAATCCCTGCGCGATGCCGCAAAGATCGAGATCGGTATGCGCAACTTCCTCGAAGCCGGCGGCTTCAAAGGATATACCGATACATTTGAAGACCTGCATGGCATGAAGCAATTGCCCGGCATTGCCTCTCAGCGGCTGATGGCCGAAGGGTATGGCTTTGGTGGCGAAGGTGACTGGAAGACATCCGCACTGGTACGCGCCATGAAAGTAATGGGTAGTGGTTTACCCGGCGGTAACTCCTTTATGGAAGATTATACCTATCATTTTGAACCGAAGAATAATTTAGTGTTGGGCTCTCACATGCTGGAGATTTGTCCGAGTATCGCAGGCGACAAACCCAGTTGTGAAATTCATCCGTTGGGTATCGGGGGCAAGGAAGATCCGGTACGTCTGGTCTTTAGTGCTAAAGCAGGCCCGGCTCTGAATGCCTCGATTGTGGATATGGGTAACCGTTTCCGCTTACTCGTAAATGAAGTGGAAGCGGTGAAGCCGGTGAAAGCCTTACCAAAATTACCGGTAGCCCGGGTGCTCTGGAAACCCATGCCGGATATGGTAACAGGTTGCAGTGCCTGGATACTGGCTGGTGGAGCCCACCATACCTGCTACAGTCAGAACCTGAGTGCAGAAGGACTGCAGGACTTTGCCGAGATGGCCGGAATTGAATTTGTCCTTATCGGTAAAAACACGAATCTTTATCAATTCAAGAACGAATTGCGCTGGAACGACGCCTCCTTTAAATAAACCATATTAAAACAACTGACATGAGCGGTATTTCAACCTTTGATATTCTCATCTTCGTCATCTACTTTGTTATGGTAGCCGGTTATGGTTACTGGGTGTATAACAAGAAAAAGAAAACATCTATCACGGCTTCCCATGATTATTTCCTGGCTGAAGGTTCACTGACCTGGTGGGCCATCGGGGCATCCCTGATCGCCTCCAATATCTCTGCCGAGCAGTTTATCGGTATGAGTGGTAACGGTTACTTTGTGGGTATCGCCGTTGCGGCCTATGAGTGGATCGCGGCATTAGCCCTGATCATCATTGCGGTCTGGTTTATGCCCGTATACCTGAAAAACAAGATCTACACGATGCCGCAGTTTCTCAAAACACGGTACAATGAATCGGTATCTCTGATCATGGCCGTGTTCTGGTTACTATTATACGTATTTGTGAACCTGACATCCATTCTCTACCTGGGGGCCATTGCCATCAGCGGACTGATCGGCCCCGAGTACCTGCACATTGTCATGATAGGGCTCGCCGTATTCTCCCTGATCATCACACTTGGCGGTATGAAAGTAATCGGTTATACGGATGTAATCCAGGTAGCCGTACTGATTATTGGTGGTTTTGCCACTATCTATTTCGCCTTAACCATCGTCAGTGAAAAATTCGGGCTGGGCCGTGACGCCATTGCCGGTTTCAAAACACTGATGCAACAGGCACCGGATCATTTCCACATGATCCTACAAAAACCGACTGCTGCTTCATCGCAGGAAGATGTAAACAAGTACCTCATCCTGCCGGGTATTGCCATGTATTTTGCCGGCCAGTGGATTGTGAATCTTAACTACTGGGGATGTAATCAGTATATCACACAACGTGCATTGGGTGCTGATCTGCAAACGGCCCGTAAAGGCATCCTGTTTGCCGGTTTCTTAAAACTGCTGATGCCGATTATTGTTATGCTGCCGGGTATCGCGGCCTATGTATTACACCAGAATGGTCACCTGCCCGGATTGCGCGGCATGGATGACGCCTATTCCGCTATCCTTGGATTCCTGCCTTCTGGTTTAAAAGGATTAGCTATCGCGGCATTAACCGCGGCTATTGTCGCTTCGCTTGCGGGCAAACTGAACAGTATTGCCACGATCTATACCCTGGATATTCACATGAAATATTTCCGGAAAGCGCAGAAAGAACATACCGGAGAGAAAGCGGAAAGCTCAATGGTCTGGATCGGAAAACTAACCGCTTTTATCTCAATTGCCATTGCCGTAATTTTTGAATGGCAGGATATGCTGGGTATCAGCAGTGAAGGTGGATTCACGTTTATCCAAAAATATACAGGGTTTATCAGTCCGGGTGTGTTCGCCATGTTCATCCTGGGTATGTTCTGGAAACGGACAACCGGAACCGCCGCAGTGGCTGGTTTGTTAACCGGTTTCCTGCTGGCTATATTCTTTAACAGTTTCGCCGTGCCGCTCCTGGGAAATGAAACCATTTTATATACCGCGTTTAAAAACAAAGACGGCATCTATGAAATCCCCTTCCTGATCAATATGGGCTGGGCCTTTTTCTTCACGATGGCCATCATGATTGGTATCAGCCTGGGCGGGCCCAAAGTAAATCCCAAAGCGTTTGAACTGGACAGTGAAATGTTTAAACTGAAACCGTCCATTCTTATCATGATTGTAGCGACCATATTTATACTGGCTGCTATCTATGTTAAATTCTGGTAAACGAATCATATCAGGATTATGGCAACAGAGCAATATAAAAAGGAGGATCATTTACTCCTGGCAGTAGACTGTATCATCTTTGGGTTTGACGGCAACCGGATAAAGGCACTGCTGGTAAAGCGGAATCTTGAACCCGGCCTTGGCAAATGGTCACTGATGGGCGGTTTTGTGAAGAAAACGGAAAGTGTGAAAGATGCCGCTACAAGGGTACTGAACCTGCTGACGGGGCTTACCGATGTGTATATGGAAGAGCTGGGCAGTTTTGGTGAAGTGAACCGTGACCCCGGCGGCCGTGTGGTATCCATTGCCTGGTATGCACTCATAAAAATCAATGACTATAGTGAGGCGCTGATGAAAGAGCATCAGTCCAAATGGTTTGAACTGGATCATCTTCCCGTGTTGTTATTTGACCACGGGGAGATGATTCTTCAGGCCAAGGAAAGACTCCGCGAAAAAGTATCGGCACATCCGGCCGGTTTCACTTTATTGCCCAGTAAGTTCACGTTGCAGCAACTGCAAGGCCTGTATGAAGCCATTTATGAAAAGAAAATGGATAAGCGCAATTTCACCCGGCGTGTGCTGGAACTGGGACTGCTGAAAAAACTGGAAGAAAAGGAAAAGGGGACTTCCAGGAAGGGCGCTTATCTCTATGTATTTGATAAGAATAAATACGACAAGCTCTCCAAAAAAGGTTTCCGGATTATCTGATCACTGTATCGTTGCAGCTTGTTTACACGGTATTACCCATTATTTTCTTTTAACATCCAGCGATACTATTTCCAGCCAGAAATGTTCAATCGCTGTAATGGCGTCAAGGAATTTTGCGATTTCAACAGGCTTGGTGATATAACAATTTGCGTGGTGTTTATAAGAAAGCGTTATGTCCTTTTCAGACGATGAAGTAGTCAGCATGATAACCGGTATATGTTTGACCCGGTCATCATTTTTGATTTCCTGCAGTACCTCTATTCCGCTCATCAGCGGCAGGTTGATGTCGAGCAAAATAATATCAGGATCAGGGGCATCCTGATAGTTACCTGTTTTATACAAAAAATCGAGTGCTTCTTTCCCATTGCGCACCACACTGAACTTGTTCAGGATTTTGCTCTCTTCAAAAGCTTCGGTGGTCAGGACAATATCGCCTTCATTGTCTTCAACGAGTAAAATATGTACGTTCTTCATGTAAAAACCGTTTGGGGTTTGGGAATCGTAAAATAAAATGTACTTCCCGTTCCTGGTGTTGAGTCCACCCGGACGGTACCGTTAAGTTTTTCAATAATTCTTTTTACTATGGCAAGACCGATACCCGTTCCTTCAATTTGCTGGCGGGTATGCAGACGCTGGAAAATAACAAAGATCTTTTCATAATATTCTTCCCCGATCCCTATGCCATTATCTTTCACTTTAATAAGCCAGGCATCCGGCTGGTCTTCTGCGGAAATTTCCACTTCGGGGGGGATATCCGGTTTTCTGTATTTCAATGCATTGGCGATCAGGTTGTGTAGTACCTGAGTAAATGCCGCCTTATTTGTCTGCAGGTACACTCCGGGTTCACAAATGATACGGGCCCTATTTCCTGCCACCGGTTCATTCAATACCTGTATCACCTGATTAGTAACATCTTCCAGCCTGAATTGTTCAAAGTGTTCTGCATCATAACGGGTAGCCCGGGAAAACTCATGCAGGGCGTTTACAATCTGCTGCAGGTGCACGGAACCGTCCACCGCAAAATGAATATACTCTTTCCCTTTATCATCCAGTGTATGTCCGTATTTTTTCTCCAGGAGATTCAGAAATCCTGAAATGGTACGTAATGGTTGCTGCAGATCATGCGATATGATTGATGCGTATTGTTCGAGATCCCGGTTTTTTTCAGAGAGATCCAGTTGCAGTACTTGTTGCTTCCGGAAACTACCGGACAACCCCTTTATCAACAAGGGCAATAATAAAGAAAAGGTGAAACTCAGAAATATAAGATTTGATGATATGGCCACCCAATGACTGATCTCAATCTGGTTGATGGCGGACTCAGTACTCAGATTAAAATGTACCACCACGGCAAATAATACACAGACCATTGTATTGATCCAGCTCCACCAGAAAGCATACCGTACGGGCAGAATCAACAGGGCGAATATCGCCGCAGAAAACAGGAAAAGCAGTCCCGGGCCTACTATGCCAATAAAATACAGGAGGTAGGACGAAGCATAGTACAGGCAAAAAATAAAATGCAACTTCCGGTACAATACTGTTTTTATACGTCCAAAGGCAACCCACAGCAGCCATAAAAAAGCGAGCAGATCGAAAAAAGCCAGCAGGTACAGATCCAGGTACAGGCTATAAATTATGCCTGGCAATACAGCGATTATACTTAGGGGAATCGAAAACTGCATCGCTCCTGCAAAAAGCCGGTCCTGCCAGTATTCGACATTATCCGTACCATCGGTGTATGTATCGATACAATTTCGCTCAATGGATTGCTTATACTGCAGCATCAGTTTTTTCATTGTAAAAGGCTTTTATAGCAATTCGCCTGGTAAAATAATCAGAACAGCCATCCCACCTTCTGTAGCGGCCATCACACTTATGCTGCCACCCAGGTGTTCAATAATTCTTTTCGCAACTGCCATTCCGTTTAACGCACTGCCTGCCGTACCTTGTTGCGCCCGGTTATAAAACAGATTGAAGATATCACGCAACTGGCCCGGATCAGGTGCTGCACCATTACAGGAAAATTCAATCTGCCGGTTTCCCTGGATTGAACTGGAAGAAACCCGTATCACAGGTGCCGGCGTTTCCTGCAATGCAGGCAGCAATTGCCTGATTACATGTTCTGCCACCGTCTGCATGCCGTCGGCGTTGGCGGCTATCACCGGTAACGATCCATACGCTAACCGGACACCTCTGTCTGCCAATACCGTATGCAGCTTTGCTTCCGCTTTCTTTACTACTTCATTCATATCTGCGGGCTGTATTTCCATATCCCGTGTACAGCGATAATAGTGCAGCAAATCCTGAATCATAATATCCAGGCGGCCGGCCCCATCCGTTGCATACCCTATATAGGATTTCGCCTTTTCATCGAGCGTCTCCCCGTATTTTTTTAACAACAACTCCATAAAAGACTTTACCATACGTACAGGTTCCCGCAGATCATGAGAAACGGTATAGGCAAAGACCTCCAGGGACTCTTTTGCCTGTTTCACCTGTTTTTCCATACTTTCTTCAGCCGGCTCCCTGAAACTACCGGTAATCAACACACGATTATCGGCGACAAAAGCGGAAATGGAAATGTTGTTTCTTCCTGAAGGTGTTTCAATATAAAAATCATCCCAACAGGCAATGGCTTGTTCCTGTGCTTCAGTCAGCAACCGGTGAAACGCCGTTTCATCGCTGCTTAATAAAAAATCTGCCACCCGGCTACCCGGCTGCGGCGTACCCAACATACTTGTTTTATCCTGCAAAACAGCAATCAGCTTACCGTCTGTGGTGCATTCCAGTACAAAGACTGACCGGTTGAGTTTCTTTGTGTATGTTTTTCCAACCATAATATTCATTCAGCCGAAGCTTGTTAAGAATCGTGTTACGTTTTTGTATTCGCGGGAGTTGCCGCCAGCGATGGTATGGTAAATCTGAACGTACTTCCCGACCCGGGAGCAGATTCCACCCAAATTCTGCCACCCAGGTTGTTAATAATCTTCTTCACCACGGCCAATCCTATACCTGTGCCGTCATATTTCTCCTTCGAATGCAGGCGTTGAAAAATGATAAATATTTTCTGCCGGTATTCTTCCGGAATACCAATGCCGTTATCACTGATGGCAAACTCCCAGGTATTACCCTGCTGCGTTGCGGTTACCCTTATCCGTGGTGGCAAATCCGGCTTTTGGTACTTAATGGCATTACTGATAATATTATTAAACACCTGTACTACCGGTGCCATATATGTATGTATAACCGGTAACGGACCGGTTTCGATAACGGCTCCACACTCCGCCATATCCGTTTGATGCAGCAACCGGACTTCCTCAATCACCTCGTTGATATCAATATCTTCCGGAAGCGAGTCGCCCTTCCCCACCCTTGAAAACTGCAGGAGATCCAGAATGTTCTGGCGCATCCGCCGGGCGCCGTCTACTGCAAAGCTGATATACTGACGCGCTTTCTCATCCAGCTGATAACTGTACTTTGTATCCAGCTTTGACAGAAAACTGGTGATCATACGCAGTGGTTCCTGCAGATCATGCGATGCCACATAGGCAAACTGTTCGAGTTCCGCATTGGACAGTGTCAGATCCCTTGCTTTCATTTCCAGGTCATCATTCAGTTTTTTTAACGATTTTTCATATTCCTTCTGATAGGTGATATCCGTAATGGAGCCGACAATCCGGACAGGTCTTCTTTCCTCATTCCGGAGAATTATACTCCGGTTCATCACGTAAACATAGGTATTGTCTTTCTTCCTGAACCGGAACTCTCCCTGCCAGTGCTCACCAGCCGGGTCATCAATCACATGCCGCATGCTTGCTCTTACCGCTTCCCGGTCATCCGCATGTATCAGTGTATAAAACGATTGAAGATCCGGGTGCTCCGGCCCGCTTATATAGCCGAAATTGTTTTCAAACCCTTTACCCCAGTATACGGAATGATTGACCAGGTCCATATCCCAGATCGCATCATTGGTGGCCTGCATTACTTTTTCGAAACGATCGTTTGACTGCCGTAGTTGTTCCTCCGCAAGCTTTCTCGAGTGTATATCCTGGAAACTTCCATATATACGCACACAGCGACCATTTGTAAATTCAGGTATACCTATAACCCTTACCCAATGTTCATTACCCCTTGCAGTTATATGGAGCAACTCCAGGTCATACGGTATCCCTTCTTCAATAGCTTCTTTTACACAGCGGGTTAATCTTTCTTTATCCTGTTCCCTGTAAAATGCGAAAATGTGCTCCAGTTCCGGTTCATAATCCGGGCCGACTTCATGAATTTCCCGGGTCACTTCTGACCATATTATTTGCCGGGTGGCCATATCCATTTCCCAGGCGCCTATCCGGGCAAGTTGGGTGGCATCCGCCAGTAATCGTTGCAATTCTTTCTGCCGGGTAATATCCTTTGCCACGGAGAATACCAGGCTTTCTTCGGGTAATGGCTGAAATGTCCAGGCCAGCCAGACCGGTTTTCCCGATTTTGACAAATAACAGTTTTCGAAATAACCCGGTCCTGAAATAGATGGCAGACTCGTTATGACTTCCCGGGTAGCAGGTACATAGTCCGGGTGTAGAAAATCACTATAAGGCCGGCTAAGCAATTCTTCCATTGAAAAACCCAGTATAGCCGCAGCTGCCGGATTCAATTGTTTAAAATACCCATCAAAACCAGATACAGCGATAATATCCGGTACCGTATTAAAAATCAGGTGCAGCTCATTCTCCAGTTGTTTTCTTCTGATTTCAGCCCCGAGATCTGCTTCAATCCCCCTGAACAACTGTTCAAACTCACTTAAAAATGCAGCCTTCTTATCCGTTAAAATGGTTAACGCACCAATTAATTCTCCTTTACTGATCAACGGTATGGCAAGGGCGGATTTAAACCCTGCCTTAAGAATTCCCTCCTTTCTGCGCAGGGTCGGATGCTTATCAAAATTGTCTACAATAATCAACTCCTGCCGGTTCCATATCTCTTTTAACAGCCCGCCTTCCGGTGTTAAACTGTTGAGCGATTTATTTTCTACATAATATTTCTTCGCTTCGCTGGTGGAAGCGAAATTGGCGATTAGTGTGAACTTCTTCCTCTCTGGCGAAAGTAACCACGTTTCAGCAGCAGTAAAATCACCGAACTCAACCAGCTTTTTCAATAATGCGCCAAGAGATACGGCCAGGTTGTCGTGCTCTTTGAATGTATGACTCACGATTTCCATCAACCGGCTTTGCTTCTGCAATTGCCATTGCCGGGTTATATCGCGTTGTATGGCGAAAAAATGCGTCAGTTTTCCCTGCCCGTCAAAAACCGGTTTCACCGTCATTTCCACCCTGTATTCCTTTCCGTCTTTCCTGTAATTGATTGTACTGATTTCACAGATCTCACCCCGTTTCAACGCCAGTTTTAACCGGCTCAGTTCAGCCCTGTCTGACCGTTGCCCCTGCAGTATCCGTGGCGTTTGACCGATTAATTCAACAGCCGGATATCCGGTCATTCTGCAAAAAGCTTCATTCACGTATATCATTTGCGGTCCATTCTTATCCAGTGGTGCCGCGGTTGTGATTACTACCGCATCACTGGTACCCGATACCAATTGCTCGAATAAGCGCAACCGTTGCTCTTCTTCCCGTTTTAGGGTAATGTCACGTATGGCTCCGATAATACGAACTGGCTTCCCGTTCTTATTCCGGATTATATATGCCCGGTCTGAAACGAATATAAAACGCCCATCCTTTTTTTTAACCCGGTATTCATGTTCCCACCTGATACCTTTGCCCTGCATTGTCTGTTCTACTGTTAGTATTATTTGCGAGCGGTCTTCCGGGTGTACATGACCGAGCCAGACATCAAGGTTCCACTGATCCTCTGACAACTCTTTCCCCAAAATTGTGCTAAACCCATCTCCGCAAAAAGTTTTGTTTGTTTGCAGATTCCAGTCCCATATTGCATCGGATGTGGCCTTGGTAACAAAACCGAAACGTTCATGACTGAGTTTCAGCCGTTGCTCCTTTTCATGATTCTCCAGCATCAGCGAAATCAGCGAGCCGGCCCTTGTGAAAAACTCCAGCTCCGTGCTGCTTGGCTTACGTGGTGTGCTGAAATACTGTGCAAAAGTGGCCGTTACTTCTCCTGCTGCGTTAAACACGGGATAAGACCAACAGGCTTTCAGACCGGAGGCCAGCGCAGCTTTTCTATATTTTGCCCACAAAGGATCATGAGCAATATCGTCCACAATGATCAGCTTTTTAAAATGGGCCGCCGTACCACAGGAACCTGCAACCGGACCAGTCTCCAGACCTTCTATAGCCGCCACATAAGATGCCGGCAGGGAGGACGACCAGAAATTGTGCAACCGGTTATGTTGTACACTGAGTAATGACGTCTTGCAGTCCGGAAAAAGTTTCTCCAGTTCGCTGATATAGAAACCCAATAATTGCTTTATTTCAATTGCCCCGTTCAGTGATGACTCAATAACCCCACGCTCCAGTTTCTCCACCTCATATTTCTGTTTCTTTTCCGCCAATTCCGCCGCCTGCTCTTCGGCTGCTTTTTTCCTCCTGGTTATATCCTGTACCGTACCGAAGATTCTGGTCACTTTTCCCCGTTTATCGATCTCACAATGCCCATACTCCTCCATGTATTTTTTTGCCCCTGCCGGAGTAATAATAGCATATTCCATTTGAAATGAAGTCCCCTTCAACCGGGCTGCTTTCATTGTATCCATTACCCTTTTCCTGTCATCCGGTACGACCAGGCGGTAAAAAGCACCAAAGGATTTATTGAATCCGGCCTGTTTTACCCCGAACAACTCATAAATGGTATCTGACCAGTATAATTTATTACTGACCGTATCATAATTCCAGCTCCCTTGTAATGTCAGCCTTTGTGCCTCCTTCAGCATTTCTTCATTTAATCGTGCCAACCCGTTTACGGCTGCCTGCCCGATATAATTATTAATCAAATCCGCAATGGCATTCAGCAAAGCCCGTTCACTCTTTAAAAAAGGGCCTTCATCTGCTTCCGGAAATTTTTTTGTATAGAATACTTCCAGTCTGAATTTCTCACCTTCTGATGTAGTACAGTCAGCAGATTGAGACCAGCTGCTCTTTCGTAAGCGGGAAGACCTGAACTCCTGTTTTCCCAACGTAATTACAGCTAAAGTTTGTGCAGGGTATTGCCACCCCTTTGGGATAAACCGGAGCGCTTCCTGCAACAACTTATTTACCGAGGGATTCGTTGTAATCAGACGGGAAATTGCATACAGGCAGGTTTGCTCCTTCACCCGCTCATTAAGTTCATGCAAAACGGATTGCAATTGCCCGTCAGCTCTTTTAGCGTTCCTGCCGGCCAGTTTCTCCAGTACAATTGTATTCTCACTTATCCATGACCGGTATCCTTCCGGGGTTAAATATAAAGTATGTAAGGCCGGAATCTGGCCATTGGCCGCCGGCCTGATCCGGAAGCCTGAAGCCTTCAGCCAGACAGGCAGTTTTGCGGCAATGGCTTTACTCACCGGCTGTGCAAGCAACACCGGCATACCAGATGATTGGAGAAATGGAGTCAACAACTGTTTTACGTGCTCCCAGCTTTTGCCAGAACAGCCCAATGAAAATATGTCTGGTACCGGTTTAGCAGATCCGGCAGCCGCCTTCCGCTTGACATTGCCGGGATCAGCCTTTGTGCTCATAATTGTTTTTTTTCATATTCCCTTATCGTTACCTGTTGCAGAAGTGCTGCGTTCAGTCAGCATCCAACGGTATCCGGACCAGCAATTCGCACCCGTGTCCCGGAGAAGAGGTAATCTGTATTGTACCACTGAACAAACCGGCTCTTCGGCGCATATTGGCAATACCGATTCCTTTCTTTACCGTTGTCATATCAAACCCAACACCATTATCCCGTACCAGCATGGTGAGAAACTGATCTTCAATATCCACACATATATCAATCCTGGAGGCATTTGCGTATTTCTGAATGTTCCGCATTTGCTCCTGTAATATCCGGTACAGATTAAGTTGCAGGTCATGCTCCAGTTTACGGTCAATTACTTTTTCACTTACCGCATAGTCAATTCTCACATCTCCGCTGATAGAAAAATCGGCAATCAGCCTTTCCAGTGACTCTTCCAGGCTGGATTCATCAAAAAACGCGGGAGCCAGCCGGTGAGAGAGATTCCTGATTTCCCTGATGGCCAGCCCTGTATTTCCTTTTGCATGCTCCAGCATACCAATAGCATCCTCTTCCAGCGCTGGCTCCAGCATACTCATATACATCTGGCTGGATGCCAGTATCTGGCAGATATTATCGTGCAACTCACTCCCGATTTCATAGCGTTCATCTTCCTGGGTCTTAATGATCGCCCGGGTTATTTTATTCTCAAACTGTAATTTTTCCGTTATATCAATAGCAATCACAGACCGCAGGTATTTCCCTTCCAGCCGGATACTGGTACCAAACAATTCCACATACACCAACTCTCCCGATTTTTTCCGGAAGCGGATTTGTTCAGCATAGGAATCAGCCGTATCTGCCATTACCTCTTTCATCATATCCTTTGCCAAATCCGAATCATCGGTATATACAATGTCCAGTATACTCATTCCCTTCATTTCAGGCTGCCTGTACCCGAAAAACTCCGCAGCCGCCTGGTTCACCTGGGCAATCAATGATGTTTCCGGATCATATACATACATGGGTTGCGGACTCAGCTGAAATAAAGTACTGAAGCGCTCCTCCGATTCTTTTAATTGCTTATAAATTTTCTTCCGTTCGATTGAGTATAGTATACTTTTATAGAGTGTATCGGCAGACAGATTATCTTTCAACAGGTAGTCGGAAACACCAAAACTGATAGAACGGATGCTGAACTCCACATCCGCATTTCCCGTCAGTACTATCACAGGAATATTTGCAGCCAACGCCAGAATGTCTGTCACGAGGAAACTGCCACTCCTGTCCGGCAGTGTCAGGTCAAGCAGGATCACATCAAGGGAAGTATGATGCGTTTCAATGAGTTCCCTGGCTGATTTAAAATCAGGGGCATGATAAAAACTGGCCGATTCTATCCTTTCTTCAAGAAACTCAGTAATCAGTACAAAATCGCCCGGATTGTCTTCTATGGCAAGAATAACATAGGGATGTTTATCTGTTGACATTCAATATTGTTATGAACATGGTGGTTCGCTAAAAAACTTTCCCGCACTGTAAATTAGCCAGATAATACGGGAATATCAATAAGGGTTAACCGTTATGCTTTCTTAATTACTTATACCTGCATGGATGTACAACGATAATATCCGGTCATTAAGTTTCCGCAAAAAAAAGTCCGGCCTTTTTAAATAACGGCCGGACTTATACTTCGTTTTCGCTTATTCAACAATGATCTTCTCCCGCAAATTTCCAACTCTTAAAATATAAATACCAGGCGGCATACTGCTGACATCAATACTTTGCAATCCTGCGCCGGTGATACCCGCATACATCAAAGCCCCTGAAGTTGAATACAGATGGACAGTTCCGGCCTCTGTTACCGACAAATTTAAACGGCCATCTGTAACCGGATTATTCACCGCCAGCCTGACAGATTTATTTCCCGGCAATAACACTACCGGGCTGTAACTGTTCCTTCCATCCAAATCGGACTGGCAAACGCGGTAATACCTGTTGCCGGCAACACTGTACTGATGGTTATACCTGTACGTGGAAAGCGCGTTACCGGATACTGTCCTGACTGTTCCCAAAGTGACCCACTGTTGTGCATCCGTACTGAATTGCACCAGGAAATGACTGGTATTGTACTCTTCGGCAGTTACCCAGGTTAATGCGGCACTACCCTGTATTTCCTGGCCTGTAAAACTGATCCACTTCAAAGGCAGTAAGCCAAGCGTAACCTGTGTATTGGGATTATTGCTGCCGGCGGCAAGCTGGTATTTTTCAGCACCCGCTGCCCCGTTGTATTCATAGGCAATCACTTTATACATGGTACCCGGACTGAGACCCGTAATGGTGACTGTACTGCCTGTACCATTGTAGACACAATAGAAGCCGCTGCTGCCCAGCTGAGTTCCTTTACTCAGCCAGTTAGTACCGGCCGTATATGTTGTATTATCAACCGGATCCGTGGCAGCACTATTTCCTTCCTGTACAAAAACAACCCGTTTATCAGCGTTACCATTAGTCCAGTTAATTGTCATTTGCCCGGATTGCACTGAAGAAAAGGTAATGACCGATGTTTGTGTGGTGGGTAACCAGGTAAAACCAGCCAGTGTTCCTGTTCCACTGGAACTTGTTACTGATACGGCGCCCGTGGTGCCGGTATTAACCGTTGCCACAATCTGAAAATCTGAATTGACGGTAAAGGAAGCCGCAGCTGTACCGCCAAAACTTACATTTGTAACACCAAGAAATTTATTACCGCTGATAGTTACCACCTGTCCGCGTTGAGCGGATACGGGTGAAAATGTACTGATGGTTGGAGCCACAGGTGCAGTAAAGAAATAGATCGGAAGAGATACTGTAACGAAGCTGCAGGTTACGCTGACACTACCGGTCACTGATGAGCCGCTTATTACAGCAGATATCTGACTATCGGAGTCAACCGTAAAGGAACTGGCTGCCACACCTCCGATATACACAGCCGATGCACCGGTAAATCCGCCACCGGTTATAATTACGGTAGTACCCGTAAGACCTGCTGTTGGTGAGAACGAAGTAATAAAAGGAATAGCCGTTGAAGTGGCAATGGCACAGGCCGCAAATAATCCGGATACATCCGCAGCAGAAGCTCCCGTACCGCCATCATTTCCCTGTTGTGTACCAGCCACTGCACCAATGGCAGCGCCACCGCCACCACCCACATCACCTGTACGGCCGTACCCTGCACCGCCATTCGCACCGCCGTCACCACCTGCAAAACCACCTCCAGCCGGGTTAGTGGTATTATTATAAATGCCGGCTCCTCCTCCATATCCATAAATAGTAGTACCTGCGATCGTTGCAGACGTAGTACCACCGGCCGTGCCAATGATTGTGCCATGCCCGCCTCTTCCGCCAGCACCTAATGAATAAGTAATACTATTTCCGGGTACAACCGCCTTTGTAATATACGCCACTCCGCCGGCTGCACCACTGCCGCCAGAAGTGCCATCACTTTGTGTGGCTCCTCCTCCTCCTCCTCCTCCTCCAATGGCCCATACCTTAGCGGAGGTAACCCCTGCAGGTACAGTAACAGAAGTACCACTGATCAGCACTGTTGCGCTGGTCAGACTGGCCCCATTATAATAGGCAAGCACTACTACACCCTGTCCGCCATCACCACCAGCCCAGTTAATATTGCCCAGGCTGAAATAACCGCCCGCACCTCCACCGCCACCGCCAAATTTTCCGGCACCACCGGAACCGCCCCACCAGCTGCCTCCGCCTCCACCACAACCAAGACCTGTTGCCGGAAGGCCTTTATTATTCGCTCCATTAACACCTGAACCCGCCGGCGCACCAGCACCTCCGGATGTTACGGCCACCTGTGCCTGCAATGCACTGAATAAAAAAAAGAGATTTACTGAAAGAGAGAAAATGAATTTCATAAAAAATGGATTTATGTTTCGAAAAAAATAACCTGCATGCAGAATTTATATCCGATAAACGGGTACCGGCTGACGCGCAGCACGTATTCAACTTCAGCATAAAATTGAACGGAAAACGGGAAAAGAAAAATGATCAGTATTAGAAGCAGTCCTGATTCTAATAATCCGGAGTTATTTCCACAGTCTTATTTTCGGTTATACATTTATGTAATAAGTAACCCTTATCTCCCATACGGGTATTCCATTATTCCTCCTCCAGCATTTTTTTCTGGTATTCACTCGGGGTCATTCCGGTTTCCTGTCTGAACAAGGCAAAAAATCCTGATTTGGACGGAAACCCGGACATGGCACCGATACCTTCGATGCTCAGGTGACTGTTTGCGGGATCCTGCAGCAGTTTTTTCGCATGCGCTATGCGTAACCGGTTGCGGTAAACAGTGAAGCTGATTTGCAAATGATGATTAAAGTAGTAGCGAAGATGATGCTCCGGCTCCTGCAGCTCAATGGACAGGGTGCGGATGGAAAAATGTTTATCCGTCCACGGGGTTGAAGCAGCATATAAATCGTTTAGTTTTTTCTCTATACCGGAAACCCAGCCGGACTTTTTACTATCCTCTTCCGGCTGAACGGGTATGTCCTGCACGGCCATATGCGACACTGACGAGGGCTGTTCCGTCTGTTCCGGTACCTCCGGGACATAAATTTTCGGTAATCCATAAAGTACTTTTGGAAACAGCAGTGTGCATAGCGTAAGTACGATTACGTCAAGGGCCCCAATAAAAAGAAGAATCCAGCTGTTCGTCCGGAATGTTGTCCTTGTTTCGTATACAAACAAATACACGGAAATCAGGGCAAAGCAAAGCAGAAAAACACTGAATGTTATAGTCTGAAACAGGAGCCACCGCCGCATTACCCGTTGCTGCAGCACGGGTACGGATGGCCTACCCTTCAGACGGTAATATTTACGGATCAGCCACCACTGCATCAGCAGGTAGATAAGCAGGTGCAAGGGGCGCAGATAGGAATTTACCGGGCTTACAAAGAGGGTGTTCAAATTCAGGTGTGTCACCTGCCAGTTTTCCGATAAGAGTACACGCGCTACTGATAATTTATAATCCCAGGAAGAAAAGTAATAGGACATCATGCCGGCCAGCTCCAGTATGAACAGGACAAAATGCAAGTAGTCCGTTTTACTGAGCCGGGTATTATCCCGGAGCACACTGCGCACATACAAAAAAGAAAACGGACCAATCAGGAATACAAAAGGTGTAGGCGCACTGGCCAGCAGGGCGGCCAGTACTTCGGAATCACCATAAAGGCCGCTGTATTGCGACAATACAAAGAGGGAAATAAAGAAAAAAAAGCCGGCAAGGTACCTGTTAGCTGTCCTGTATCCCCTGTTAAAGAAAAAGAAGATAAAAGACAACAGTATGCCCGTGATTGAACTATATACTAAAAAAGCGCTCATGCCGTATCGTGACGGAAATTAATGTAAAATTCCGGAACCAGGAATTTCAGTATGTCATTATAAGGAGTTACTTTCCGATACAGAACTTTGAAAAAATATAATCCAGCTGATCTTCATTGGTGATTTCCCCGGTTATTTCGCCCAGGTAATGCAGGCAGCGGCGGATATCCAGTGAAAGCAGGTCGCCGGGCAATTGATTCGTAAGACCGGTTTTGATTTCGCTAAGTGACAAAGCTACCTGTTGCAGGGCGTGATAGTGACGGGCATTGGTGATGATCGTACTTTCTGTCTGTACCTGTCCCTGCAACACCAGGTCCACCATTCGTTCCCGCAGCGTTTCAATATGTCTTTTTTCCTTTGCCGCGATAAACAGTACCGGGTCCAGCCCGCTGAATTTTTCCCGTATTGCCTGCTCATCCCCCACGTCAATCTTATTCCCGATCAGCAGGTACCGCAGGCCGGCCGTGTCCGCTTCCTGTTTCCACTTACGGATATCCGCATCGTCGTCGTTTATATCAAACAGATACAATACGATATCGGCCTGTTGTATTTTGGCCAGACTGCGTTCGATACCCGCCGATTCGATACTATCGGTGGTGTGTAAACGGATACCTGCCGTGTCAATCAGTCTGAACAGGATGCCGTCAATATTGATTACTTCTTCAATCGTATCGCGGGTAGTGCCGGGTATGTCGCTGACGATGGCGCGGTTCTCATTGAGCAGGGTGTTGAGCAGTGTTGACTTGCCGGCATTGGGTTTACCCACTATGGCTACGGCTACTCCGTTCTTAATTACATTCCCCAGGTGAAACGACTGCAGCAACTGACTGGTTGCCGATTCCATTTCCCGGATCAGGGCAAAAAACTGTGTCCGGTCGGCAAACTCCACATCTTCCTGGGAGAAATCCAGTTCCAGTTCAATCAGCGCGGAGAAACGCAGGAGGCGTTCCCGCAACTCTTTCAGGTTATCCGAAAAGCCGCCCCTGATTGTATGCAGGGCTGCTTTACGGGAGGCCGCGGTATTGGCGGCAATCAGGTCGGCCACGGCTTCCGCCTGGGTCAGATCCATTTTCCCGTTCAGGAATGCCCGTTGGGTAAATTCACCGGGTTTTGCGAGGCGGGCTCCAATGCGGATACAGGCATCCACTACCTGTTGCTGTACAAAGGGAGATCCATGGCAACTGATTTCCACCACATCTTCCCCTGTATAGGAACGAGGATTCAGGTAAAGAGATACCACCACTTCATCGAGTACCGTTTCCGCTTCCTTTAGCAATCCGACATGCAATGTATGAGTCCCCTGTTTCCTCAGGTCTTTAGAGGGGAACAGGCCATTCACCACGTCTATTGCCTGGCTTCCGCTGAGGCGGATTACGCCAATTGCCCCTACACCGGGTGGGGTTGCCAGTGCCACGATTGTATCATCCCATCCGGTGAGCTTGTTCATAACAGCAAAATTAATTAAAGAAGTTGAGGGTTGAGGGTTTAGCTAAACTTTCAACGCTAAACCCTCAACCACTCACCAGCAATTTCATCCTGCCTGACTCTTCAGTATTTTCAACCATCTGTATTTCGGAAGCACAGAAAGAAAAAAAAATCCCTCCTGGAACCAGGAGGGATTTAACTATTCTTACTTTTTAATTATTCAGCTTCTACTCTGAAAGTGATCGGTTGTTTGCGGTAGGCTTTCACCTGGCGTCCGTTCTGGATGGCAGCATTCCATTTGGGTCCTTTTTTAATAACCCGGATGGCTTCTTCTTCCATTCCGTAACCATGGTTAGTCAGGGCACGTACATCACTGATGTTTCCTTCTTTGTCCACTACAAACTGAACAACAGTTGTATAGGTTCCTTCGGGAGCACCATTATCAGAAGCTACCTGGCCATTGGCGTTTCTCTCGAGGTACTGACGCCATTTGGAGTCACCGCCCGGGAAACTGGCTTCAATTTCCACTTTATCGAAGATCTTGTTTTCGTCATCTTCTTTTTTCACTTCCACAATCTGCTTGCCCTCATCGATTTGTACCGGGGCAACGATTCCTTCATCTTTGATACCTTCCTGGCTCACCACGTCGATCTTGGCTTCTTTCAGTTCTTCCTGCGGGGGTGGTGGTTTTTCCACTTCCTCATCCTTTTTAATTACAGGAGGAGTGAACTGTTTCATTTCCACTTTCGGGGGTTCCTGCTTTGGTGGCGGAGGGGGCGGAGGAGGCGGAAGTTCTTTTTTCTCTTCCTGCTTCACATCCTGGATCGTCATTTCATTCATCTTGACTTTATTATCCCCTTTTTCTTTCAATGTACTGGATAAGATAGAGGTCAATAAAGCCAGAAGGGCCACGGAGCCGGTAATGACGAGAGCACGTGTAATCCGGCGGTTATAAGTTTTTCTTAACTCATACGCGCCATAGTCTTTGTTCTTTCCGTCGAAGATGATGTCCAGAACATCGGCTGATAAAATTTTATTGGCTTCCATTACGTAGCGTTTTTAATTAGATGCACCGGGGGTTAAAATTCCATAACCCCTTACTTAATTATTTGCCGGAGCAGAACCTTCTGTTACCTTAATCAGTTCAAATTCCTGATCAAAGATTTTAACCATAGCGTAGGTACGCACCTGGTTGATGGTCATTTCGTCCAGTATATCCACCGTGTTTTTATAGGTAGCTTCAGGACTGGGTTTAATGATCACCACAAAATCCTTGTCAGCGCAATTGCTGATGGGTTTACCTTCGGATTGTGCTTTTGCTTCACATTCAGGATCACGGACGTAACGGGAGATAACTTCTTTCTTCTTATTGATGATAATATCCCGTACACCTTTGAAAGTTGTAGTCTTGAAGTTACTTCCATCTTCAAGCAGTTTACCTTCATAGTAGTAAATCACATCATTTTTACCCAGCATAAGGCTGAGTACGGATGACTCTTTTACTTCCGTTTGTTCCTTTACGTCTTTAACATCCTTAGGCATATTCAGGTCCAGCGTGGTGGGAGTACTCATGGTTGCCGTGAATACGAAAAACGTAATCAGCAGAAATCCGAGATCCACCATGGGCGTCATATCCACACGGGTTGAAAGCTTCTTGGCTTTCTTCACCCCTGGTCCTTTTTTGTGGCCGCTGTCGCCGCCTTCTTCTATACTTGCCATAATGAATTGGTTTTAAAAATTATTTTTTTAAATCTTTTTCGCCGGCAGCTTCCCGCTTGTACAGTTCCGTACCTACGGGGATATCATCCAGGGAAGTAACGAGATTGTATTTAAACTCATCGTTCTTCTTCAGGGCTGATATTACCGCTTCAAACGTCGGATATTTAGAAGCACCGTCACCTTTGATCAGGTAGTTCAGTTTCTCCCCGGCGAATGCGGCTTTAGCCTGCTGAATCCAGTAGATCAGCTGATTGTTCAGCGTATCCAGAACCGGAATACCGGGCTGCTTTAATTTGGCCTGTTCCTTGGCATCGGTTCCGAGCAATTGCTTCAGACCGGCAAAGGGCACACCAACCGCGAATGTCTGCTTGAAATTGGCGATTTCGGCCGGCGATAATCCCAGGTTCTGTGAAGTGTTGATTCCATTGATAATAGCGTCATACTTGGTTTTATCCTTTTCTGACATCACGGAAAAATACACTTTGTTGGAAGAATCGATTGTAATCATTACCGCATTGTTTTCAGGCAGTTTTTGTGACAAAACTGATCCCGGGGTCTTGATCTCAACGGGCTCCGGCGGTTTAAACTTGGTCGCCATAATGAAAAAGGACAGGATCAGGAAGGCAATATCCACGAATGGAGTCATGTCCGTCGCTGTACTTTTTTTAGGTATCTTAACACTTGGCATGAGTCAATATTTAGTAATTAGATGAATTTGAATTCATTTTCCATATCAAAAGCCATTCTTCCTTATTTATACTGGGAAGCGAAGCTTTGAGTCAGGGTGAAACCGGATTCATCGATGCCGTAAGTGATAGAGTCGATCTTGGTAGTGAAGATGTTATACATAATCAGGGCGATAGCGGAAGTACCGATACCGAGGGCTGTGTTATACAGGGCTTCAGAGATACCAACGGCCAGGTCACCAGCGGCACCACCACCACCTTCTTCACCAAGAGCGGCGAAAGAACGGATCATACCCATTACCGTACCTAACAGGGCGATCAGGGTACCTACAGACGTGATGGTAGACAGGAAAACCAGGTTCTTTTGCAGCATCGGCAGTTCCAGGGCTGTGGCTTCTTCCACTTCTTTCTGGATCGCGATTACTTTCTGCTCTGTATTCAGGTTACCTTCTGTAATCATTTCTTTATAACGGCGGAGACCGGCTTTCATTACGTTGCCTACAGAACCACGCTGCTTGTCGCACTCAGCCAGGGCTGCATCCACGTTCTTATTAGCCAGGTGATACTGTACTTTACGGATAAAATCAGCGATAGAACCGCTTCCGAGTGCTTTCTTGATTGTCAGTAAACGCTCAATAGAGAATACAACCACCATCAGGAACATACCAATCAGGAGAGGTACGATGATACCACCTTCATAAATCCTGGAGAACGCGTCTTTCGGTCCAACGTGGTGGGGCCAGAAACCACCTTTCAAATCCGGTTCCCTGAAATTACCCTCTGCACCCATCATAAAACGCCAGATAGCGTAACCGGCGATGATACAAACAAGTGGTGCGATCCATGAAATGGCGTTGCTGCTTTTCTTTGCCTGAACTGAGGTTGCCTTAACTGATGCTGTTGCAGTTGGTTTAATCTCTGCCATGATCTTAGTTTTTTAGTTTTTAAAAGTTAGAATAGTCATCTTTTTCAGTAACACAATGCTAAGAAAAAAGTAAATAAAAAAATGCATCCCTCCTGGCTTTTTCAGGAAGGGGCTTCAAGTTAAGGATTTTTTGATACGGAACAATCCTATACCCAATTATTTACAGGAATTTCATGGAGCGTTAAACCGAAAACGTTTACGGAAACCGCGGGGATGCCTATTCGTAACGCAGGGCCTCAATGGGATTGAGACGGCCAGCCTTCATAGCGGGATATAAACCAGCCAGTAACCCGACCAGTGAACAGATAATAATTCCATATATGACCCAGTTCCAGGGCACCACAAAGCCGGTATTGAGTACCAGCGAAAAGCTGTTTCCTACAATTATCCCCAGGATAATCCCAAAGATTGCCCCCAGCATACTGATGATGATGGCTTCGAGCAGAAACTGACGTCTGATCATATTGCTTTTGCCTCCAATGGCTTTGACCAGACCCACTTCCCGGGTCCGTTCAGAAACAGATACCAGCATGATATTCATCAGTCCGATGGCCGCGCCGATCAGTGTTATCAATCCGATCACTGTGGCTGAAATGGTAAGGAAACGCAGACTGTTCATGGCTTTTTCCGCCACGCTGTCACTGCGGTCCAGTACAAAATTGCTCTCTTCGGTGATATTCAGTTTTCGGATCGCCCTGAATGAGCTTTCAGCCTCTCCCATGGCCACATTTACCTTGAGCAGATCATTGGCCATAACGGCAATTACATAGGAGAATCCGGAGGGAAAGTTGCGGTCGATATTGGTATAAGACGTAATGATCATGTTATCCCGGTTAAAGCCAAATGAGGAACCTTTGCTTTCCAGCACCCCCAGTACCCGGTAGGGAATATTATTAATCCGCACAACCGCATTAACCGCTCCGCCCACGCCCTGCCGGAATAATTTTTTGGCCACATCATACCCCAGCACACATACATTCCGGCCGGTTTGCACATCCAGCCGGTTCATATTACGGCCATGCTGGAGTGTAAGTCCGTTCAATGCCAGGTAATTTTCGTCTCCGCCGAACATCATCACATTGGGACTGGTCTTATAATTCTCATGCGAAACAATATTGTTGCGGTTGGCAAATATGGAAATGCTTTTCAGCGCGGGAAAATCAAAGCGGTCAACAAATAACTCCGCTTCCTCCTTGGTAATATTTTTATTCAGATTGGATACGCGTTGCCGGCGGCCACCCCGGGTACTGAGCTTCATTTCACTTTGATTGCCCCCGCCAAAACGGATGTTTCTTTCTTTAAACCGGATAGTAAATGCATTGGCCCCCATGGAGGAGAAACTTTCCGTGAATTTCTGGTTCATGGCCTGGATAGCTGTTATAATACCGATCAGCGCCATGATGCCAAAGGCAATAATAGAAACAGTAAGCCCTGTACGCAGTTTATTGCTTCGTACAGTGCGGAAAGCCAGGGAAAAGACATCACGAAAATTCATATTCAGGCGCATTACAGACGACCAGTCTGTCTGCAAGACAAAGATAGCGACGGAACAACAGCCCCCGTGATTAAAAGTACAAACGGCCTAAAAGCAGTTCAGGGAATACACCCAGCAGGATGACCAGCAGGGCCAGCAAGGCCAGTGTCCATTTGAAAAAGCCGGGGAATACAGGAACCGGGGATTCTCCCGGTTCGCGGAAGTACATGGCCCGGATAACCCGGAAATAATAGTAGACACTCACTGCCGCCATCAATACCGCAAAAATGACCAGCCAGGTGCTTCCCGGTGTGGTCAGTGCCGCTTTCAACATATAAAACTTGGCTATAAAACCGGCAGTAAGCGGAATTCCGGCCAGCGATAAAAGGAAAACAGTCAGTGCCCCCGCGACAAGTGGTGCCGTACGAGCCAGGCCGTTAAATCCGTCGAAGGTATAATCATTCATGCGTGCCAGTACGGCAAAAATACCGATGCTGGCAAAACTATAAGCCGCAGTGTACAACAGGATGCCTTCTTTCCCGGCCGCATTCATAGCGTATAAGGCAAACAACATGAAACCGGCCTGGGCAATACTGGAATAAGCCAACATTCTTTTGACACTTTGCTGAAAAACAGCCGTGATATTTCCTACAAACAAGGTAACTACGGTGATTACCGCTACCCAGAACTGCCATTGCGGTTGCTGGGCCCCGAAAGCATGGTCAAATAAACGGATGAAGCCGGCAAAGACCGCTCCTTTTACCACGGTTGCCATGAACGAAGTAAACACAGTGGGAGCTCCATCGTACACATCCGGCGTCCAGAAATGGAATGGCGCCGCGGATACTTTAAAAGCCATGGCAAAAAACACCAGCGACATACCCGCCACCACCAGCACCGGTGGCATGGAGGCCAGCAAGGCCGGCGCTTCGGTACTGAATGTTCCCCAGGCTCCGTACAGCAGGGCGATACCCATCAGCATCAGCCCGGTGGAAAATGAACCCATCAGGAAATATTTCAGAGCAGCTTCATTGCTTTTCAAATTGCGCTTATCGCTTCCTGTTAGTATGTATAACGGTATGGAAATTATTTCTATACCCAGGAACAGGGTCAGCAGCGATGTAAAGGAGGTAACCAGGGTTACGCCGCAAAGAATAAAAAAGATCAGCGCGAAATACTCCGCATAACTGCCGCCTACCTTCTCCATATCCGGTGCCGACAACAGGAAATAAAGCAGGACGGCTGCGAAGATCACGGTGTTGAACACAAGGGCGAAATGATCAAAGACCAGCAGCCCCCTGGTATCCACTGTTAAAAATGGCTGACTGGTCATTTCCAGTAAATTGACCAGCAACAACAATACAATGCCGGAGATGGCCACGGCGCGGACAGCCGGCTTTTGTTTCAGCAGAAAACTGCTGAACATCATGATCACTCCCAGTACAGCCGATAATATTAATGCGTTCATACGAGCTTTTCCTTATTACTTGCGAAATAAATGCGATACATCAATTTTATTCATCCATTCCCTGGAGAACTGTTCTGTCAGATCCAGCATGGATTGCGGATAAATGCCCAGCCAGAGAATCAATATGACAATTAAGCTGAGCGCTATGGTCTCATTCAGTTTCAGATCCGTTACCGGCGCCCGGAGAACAACGGCTTCCCCGTAAAATGTATTCCGGATCATATTCAGTGTATACACGGCCGCGAGTATGATACCCAGTCCGGCCACCACCGTATACGCCACCGCAAAATTGGATTTGGCCTGCAGCAGTCCGTTAAACATCAGGAATTCACCGGCAAAACCGTTTGTCAGGGGCAGGGCAATATTGGCCAAAGCGATAATGACAAAAAAGATCGTCATCACCGGTGCCTGCTGTGCCAGTCCGCCCAACTCGGAAATCTTCCGTGTACCGTACCGGCGTTCAATGATTTCCACGATAATCCAGAGCCCAATGATATTAATGCCGTGATTGAATAACTGAATCATTACGCCCTGTGTGCCGCTGTTATTTTCCGCAAACAGTGCCGCGCACATCAGTCCGATATGCGCAATGGAAGAATAGGCAATCAGTCTTTTCAGATCATTCTGCCGTATAGCTATCAGGGAGGCATACACGATTCCGATTATCGCGAAGATCATGACCCTGTCGCCCCATTGGAAAGACGCCAATGGCAACACCGGCATTAACCAGCGGATCAGTCCGAGTAGACCCATTTTCACCATAACCCCGCTCAGAATCATGGTTGTGGCCGTAGGGGCCTGTTCGTAGGTATCCGGCTGCCAGGTATGCAATGGGAAAACGGGCATTTTGATGGCAAACGCCACAAAGAATAACCAGAAAATCCAGGACTGTTCTTTCCCGGACAATTCCAGGTTATAAAAAGAAGTAATACTGAAAGACTGGTCAGCCGTCTGTGCCTGCAGGTAGATTATACCCGTCAGCATCAGTAAGGAACCGGCAAATGTGTAAATAAAGAATTTAAAAGTGACCGGAATGCGGCGCTCCCCGCCCCATATGGAAGAAAGAAAATACATGGGAATCAGGGCCAGTTCCCAGAAGAAATAAAACAACAAGGCATCGGCCGCCAGGAATACGCCCATCATACCGGCCTGTGCCAGGAGCATGAGCCCGAAAAATTGTTGTGCATTTTTATACGTAGCCTGCCAGGTACCCAATAATACCAGGGGGTACGCCACGGCGGTCAGCAGGCAAAGCACCTGGCCTGCTCCATCCAGCTGCAATGTAAAACTACTGCCCAATGAACTCATCCACGGAGCGGAAAAATGCAGGTAGTTGCCGGTCTTCATCAGGGTCAGTCCCAGTAAGGAAACAGCAAGCGTTGCCAGGGAAGAAAGCAAGGCAAATGCTTTCGCCGTTTTCTCTTCCTTTATCAGGAAGGAAAGCAGGCCCGTGGCCAAAGGAATCAATATCAGAAAGAATGCGATCATAGCAGTAATCCGCTACCGGCGGTGTTTATTTTCTCAGAAAAAATTGAATACCAAAAATCAGCACCATACTCAGCACCATGAGCAATACATAGCTGCCCACCTGGCCACTCTGCAGTAACCGTAACTGGCGGCTTCCGTAATTCACCAGGCGACCGGCCCCGTTGACCAATCCGTCCACCACTTTAGGATCCACTATGTTTTTCAATATACCGCCGAAAGTATGGAGAGGCTTAACGATGACGTTTTCATATAATTCGTCCACATACCATTTGTTCTCGAGTACTTTGGCAAAGCCGGTTGCTTCTTTTCGCTGATAATTTCTGTACACCACCCAGGCCGCGATGATGGATCCTAATACCAGTACAGTAGACAACCCCATCAGCGTGTATTCAGTACTGTGAGATACCTCATGCGCATGAGGTAAAGATGCAACAACGGGTTTCAGGAAATCACCCAGCCGGTCAGCGCCTTCTGCAAATACAGCAGGGATACCCACAAAGCCGCCGGCAAAAGATAATACAGCAAGAATAATCAAAGGCAATGTCATGGCGAGCGGACTTTCATGCAGGTGATGTGCCTGTTCTTCCGTGCCACGGAATTTTCCGGTAAATGTGATAAACAACAACCGGAACATATAAAAAGCCGTGAGTAATGCGGTGAACAATGCCACGCCATAGAGAACAGGGCTTTTTTCGAATGCACTTAACAGGATGGCGTCCTTGGAAAAGAAACCACTGAATGGAAATACACCCGCGATAGCCACACAACCAATAACAAATGTCCAGAAAGTTATTTTCATTTTTTTACCAAGGCCACCCATCTGCCGGATATCCTGTTCACCACCCATGGCATGAATAACGGAGCCACTTCCCAGGAACATCAGGGCTTTGAAGAAAGCGTGAGTCATTACATGGAATACAGCCGCCACATAAGCGCCTGTACCCAGCGCCAGGAACATAAAACCAAGCTGACTCACGGTAGAGTAAGCCAGCACTTTTTTAATATCATTCTGCTTCAGGGCAATTGTAGCCGCCAGCAGGGCTGTAGCCAGGCCCGTATAGGTTATAATATTGCGGGTAAGTTCAGCGGCGTCAAGACTGTAGAGTTCATTGCTCCTTGCGATCATATAAATACCGGCTGTAACCATGGTAGCGGCATGGATCAGTGCAGAGACGGGAGTCGGACCCGCCATGGCATCGGGCAGCCAGGTATACAGGGGTATTTGTGCACTTTTACCGGTAGCCCCGATAAAAAGCAACAACGTAATCACGCTGATATCAAATCCGGAAAATGACCGGCCTGCCACTTCACCTTTTGCAACGGCAAATACCTGATCAAAACTAACACTCTGTGCCCTTGTAATGATCCAGAAAATGGCAACCAGGAAGGCCAGGTCACCGATTCGGTTCATGATAAAAGCCTTATTCGCCGCCTTATTGTATTCCTGTTTTTTAAACCAGAAACCGATGAGGAGGTAGGAACAGAGACCAACACCTTCCCAACCGATAAAAAGGATGACAAAATTGGCGCCCATCACCAGCAGCAGCATGGAGAATACGAACAGATTGAGATAGGCAAAGTAACGGCCGAAATGTGCCGGCTTCTCTTCATGCATATAGGATGTGGAATATACATGGATCAGAAACCCTACGCCGGTAATGATCAGCAGGAAGATGGAAGACAAGGCGTCAATTTTCAGCGCAAAGGGAATGACCAGGTTATCGATCGCGATAAAATTGAAATATTCTGCCACATGGGTATTCCCGTCTTTTACCTGCAAAAACACCCAGATGCTCAGGATAAAAGAGCCAAGAATACTGCCGGATCCGATCAGGCCAATCAGTGTTTTGGATAAATAGTTCCTTCCCAGCCCGTTGATCAGGAAACCCAGCAAGGGCAACAGGGGAATCAGGTAAACTATCTGTAGTGCGTTATTCATAAACTATCTCCCGGAAGGGCATCAATGTTTTAACCTGTTTAAAAAATTCACATCCACGGAGTGAATGTTACGATACATCATTACAATTATGGCCAGTCCCACACTTACTTCGGCAGCAGCCACCACCATGATAAAGAAAACGAATAACTGACCGTCCGTTCCCGCCGTGGAAGCGGCATCATTGGCCAGTATGGCGGCATTCAGGTGCATTTTTGAAAAAGCGACCAGCAGCAGGTTCACGGCATTCAGCATTAGCTCAATGCACATGAAAATAATGATCGCGTTGCGACGGGTGAGCACGCCCACTATGCCAATGGTGAATAAAGCCAGTGACAGGAGTATGTAATAATTAATCGGCATAATAACTTCTTTTAAAACGTAGCGGTTACCGGTTATCAATGAGCCGCTTCATTCTGTTTTTCTTTTTTACCTAAAACCACAGCGCCAATCATGGCACTCAGGAACAATACACTGCTGATCTCAAAAGGCACCACATACGTGGTAAAAAGTTCTTTACCCAGATTCTTTATCAGCCCGGTATTACCTCCGTTGAGCAGTGCGAAATTTTCCGGCTTCTTGCTGTCTACGTCTTTTAACGCGGCCACCAGCACCAGCAATAAACAACCACCGGCCACTGCCCCGGCCAGTTTCAGCCAGCGGTTCTTTTGTGGTTCGGTTTCCTTGTTGAGGTTCATCAGCATGATCACAAAAAGGAACAATACCATAATAGCCCCTGCATAGACGATAATATTTACAATAGCCAGAAACTGGGCATTGAGCAGAATATAATGTCCGGATATTGCAAAAAACGTGACAATCAGCCACAGTACGCTGTATACGGGATTCTTGCTGGTTACCAGCATCAGGGCACTGAAAATGGCCAGTACCGAAAGCGTCCCGAAAAGTAGTTCAATAATATTCATTGCTTATAAGCCGTTAGTCGTTCTTAGTTGGATGATGCTTTTTCGCCCAGTGCCTTCTGGTATGCTTCCTTATCGTTTACCGGATGCGGTATGAGCAATTCATCTTTACTATAAATAAAACCTTTTCTTCCATAGTTAGCCGGTGCGAAAGTCTGTGATAAATAAATCGCGTCTTTCGGACAGGCTTCTTCGCAAAGGCCACAGAAAATACAACGAAGCATGTTGATCTCGTACTTCACCGCATATTTCTCTTCCCGGTACAGGTGTTCCTCACCCGGCAAGCGTTCCGCCGCTTCCATCGTAATGGCTTCTGCCGGACAAGCCACGGCACATAATCCGCAGGCGGTGCAATTCTCGCGGCCTTCCGCATCGCGGTTCAGAACATGCAGTCCCCGGAATACCTTGGAGAAACTTCGTTTCTGCTCGGGGTACTTAATCGTCGCTTTTCGTTTAAACAGGTGACTGAACGTAATCAGCATGCCTTTGAGAATATTCCAGAGATAAAGGCTCTCCAGAAATGTCATCGGCTGACGGTCCACCGGTTTTGCTCTGTTTGTTAATTGCATAAAGCTGAACAGCTTTTTAATTTTTCAAAATACTATTACCTTTTATCTCTCTCACCCTTCGGCAAGCTCCCCGCATTTGGCGGGACAAGCAGGGTGACACCCCACTCACTACTCCCACTCACCACTCATTTCTTCAGCCACAACATTACCGCCATGGTAATGATCATATTCACCAATGCCAGGGGAATCAGTTTCTTCCATCCCAGGTTCATCAGCTGGTCATACCGGAAACGCGGTATCGTCCAGCGGATCCAGATAAATACAAAAAGGAAGAAAGCGATTTTTGCCATCAAGACACCAAAACTGATTGCCGACAATAACCAGGGTTGTAATCCCCAGGCGGCTTCGTTCACAAACGGAATATCATATCCTCCGAAATAGAGTGTAGAGATTACCGCACTGCTTACAAACATATTAATGTACTCGGCAAAAAGATAGAATCCCAGCTTCATGGAAGAGTACTCCTGGTGATATCCGAAGTTCAGTTCATTCTCCGCTTCCGGAAGGTCAAACGGGGTACGGTTACATTCGGCCAGTGCACAAATAAAGAAAATGATAAACCCGAGCGGCTGGTAGATCACATGCCAGCCATTGGCCGCCTGGCTCGCCACAATTTCGCTCATTTTCAGAGAGCCCGTGGTAAACAATACCGCGATCAGGGCCAGTCCCATGGGTAATTCGTAAGACACCATCTGGGAAGCACCCCGGATAGCGGCAATCAAAGAGAATTTATTATTAGATGCCCATCCCCCGATCATGATCCCGTATACGCCGATACTCACCACACTGAACACGATCAGTATGCCCATGTCCACATCCGCTACCTGCAGCGGAATGGTACCATTGGCGGTAACCACCGGGGCACCCCATGGAATTACGGTACTTGTTACCAGTGATGTTATCATTGCCAGTCCGGGCCCCAGCAGAAAAAGTGAACGGTTGGCTGCCAGGGGAATGATCTCTTCTTTGAAAAATAATTTACCACCATCTGCCAGTGGCTGGAAAATACCAAAGGGACCCGCCCGGTTGGGACCGTGCCTGTCCTGCATCCAGCCGGCAACTTTCCGTTCGGCCAGCGTGGTGTACATGGCAATAAAAAATGACAGCCCGATAATAGAGGCAATCAGTATTGCTTTTTCCAGAATGAACCAGAGGTCTATTGCCAGTAAATACATGTTCATCGTTTATTGTTCGTTCTTCGTATAATTTTTACTTGTGGCCGGACCAGGCAGGGCGCTGATGTTAACCGTATTTACACCGCTGACATCATGAATATCCATCAGTAATTTTGGCGCTCTTCCGCCCATCACTTCCGGCATGGTTTCTTTGGGTTGGCTAACACCCACATAATGCCCTTGTGAGATTACGGAATGCCTGTTAACTTTTGAAGGTCCTTCGATCACCCAGTCTTTCACGCTTTTTTTATCAAAACGGCAGGTATTGCAGATCCAGCCTGTTTTACCCTCATAACTCTCCACTTCACCCCACTGGTCTTTACGGGCCGTTACGCGCAGTACTTCATCACCCCGTTGCCACAAGGTCACTTTGCCACAGCATTTATCACAATCGCGGTGTGCTTCTACCGGTTTGGTGAACCACACGCGGTTTTTAAAGCGGAAGGTTTTATCGGTCAGCGCTCCTACGGGACAAACATCAATCATGTTTCCGCTGAATTCATTATCGATTGCTTTGGAGATATAGGTTGATATCTCCGCATGATCACCACGATCCAGTACCCCATGCACCCTGTTCTCCGTCAGCTGATCCGCCACATAAGTACAGCGATAGCAAAGAATGCAACGCGTCATGTGCAACTGGATATAGGGGCCGATATCTTCTTTTTCAAACGTTCTTCTTTTGAATTCGTAGCGGGTGCCTTCTTTACCATGTTCATAACCGAGGTCCTGCAGGTGACATTCGCCGGCCTGGTCACAAATCGGACAATCCAGCGGATGATTCAGTAATAAAAATTCAACCACACCGGCACGTGCATCCTGTACTCTTTCACTGGTAATATTCTTCACGATCATGCCATCCATTACATTGGTGCGGCAGGAGGCCACCAGTTTGGGCATCGGGCGCGGATCGGCTGTAGAGCCCGCCGCCACTTCCACCAGGCAGGTGCGGCATTTACCACCACTACCCTTCAGTTTGCTGTAATAACACATCGCCGGAGGGGTTACATCTCCTCCGATCTGCCGGGCAGCATGGAGGATCGTAGTACCCGGTTCAACATCGATCGTGATGTTGTCGATGGTTACTTTAAACAATTTTTTTTCGTCAGACATCGTATATAAGTCAAAATTAAAAAGTCAAAATTAAAAACCACACACTACCCTGCTTTCACTATAATCGAAGCGATGATATTTGAAATCTCATCTGCCTCGGTTATCAACTCAATTATTTTCTTTTTATCCGTTTGATCCATTGTATCTCGTATCAGACATAACCAATATTTAGTTTCATTTGCCGATTTCAATGCAATCAAAAAATAATTTTTCCAATCCTTCCTCGTACTTCCGGCTTTCCCTTCTGCCAGATTCGCTCCGACAGATGTTGCACTTCTCACCAACTGATCATATATCGAATAAAAGACCTTCTCGTAACTGCTCTTCTTCACAAATTCTATCACATCTCTTGAAAAGTAAAAAGCTCTGTGCCTGATGTTGTAAGGCTTCCCTTCTTCATTTACCTCGAATTCTTCAAAACCCTCTTCCATGCCTTTAAGCCTCTTTCTGCTATACTGTTTTTTACTTTTTAATTTTTACTTTTTTATTACCCCACCGGTACATGAATCGGATCCGCATAGTGGCCGATACCATAATTTCGGCGAAGCGCATCCTCCGGATTCGTCACATGCCATTCGAACTCGTCGCGGAAATGACGGATTGCTGCGGCAACCGGCCAGGCAGCTGCATCACCCAATGGACAGATCGTATTGCCTTCGATCTTACGCTGTATATCCCACAACAGATCGATATCACTCATCTTGCCTTTACCATTCTCCAGGTTCAGCAATATCTTTTCCATCCAGCCGGTTCCTTCGCGGCAGGGAGAACACTGTCCGCAACTTTCGTGACGATAAAAACGGGCCAGTGTATAGGTATGTTTCACCACGCACTGGGTATCATCCATCACAATGAAACCACCGGAACCCATCATCGAACCCGTAGCAAAACCGCCATCGGCCAGGCTTTCGTAGTTCATATAGCGGGTCTCACCCTTAGCCGTTTTCAATAATAAGTTAGCCGGCAGAATGGGAACAGAGGAACCACCCGGGATACAGGCTTTCAGTTTTTTTCCGTTCGGAATACCACCACAATATTCATCACTGTATATGAACTCCTCTACGGAGATCGTCATATCAATTTCGTACACCCCGGGTTTGTTCAGGTTACCACAGGCAGAGATCAGCTTGGTCCCCGTTGATTTACCCACGCCGATCTTCGCATATTCTTCCCCGCCTTCATTGATGATGGGCACTACAGCAGCGATGGTTTCCACATTGTTTACCACGGTCGGGCAATCCCACAAACCTTTTACGGCAGGGAACGGAGGTTTGATCCTTGGATTACCCCGTTTGCCTTCAAGAGATTCGATTAATGCGGTTTCTTCTCCGCAGATATAAGCGCCGGCGCCGCGTTGCACATAGATCTCACAGTCAAATCCGCTGCCGAGAATATTTTTACCGAGCCAGCCATTGTGCTTTGCTTCAGCAATAGCCTGTTCCAGAATATCCACGATCCAGGCATATTCGCCCCGGATATAAATAAAAGAAGTATTGGATCCGAGCGCAAATGAAGCAGTAATCATCCCTTCGATCAGCAGGTGGGGAATGAACTCCATCAGGTAACGGTCCTTAAAGGTTCCGGGCTCAGATTCATCCGCATTCACCACGAGGTAACGGGGTACACCTTCCGGTTTGGCCAGGAAACTCCATTTCATGCCCGTAGGAAAACCGGCACCACCACGACCACGCAGTCCGCTTTTCTTCACTTCTTCCGTGACCTGGTCGGGGCTCATTGATTTCAGCGCCTTCTCCACGCTGCGATAACCGCCTTGCTGACGATATACATCGTAGAGCCGGATGTTTTCAACGTGCGCTTTTTCTAATAATAATTTACGTCCCATTTTATAATTTCTTCTTTCTAAAGAATCCGCCAGAACAAGTCAAAAGTTAAAAGTAAAAATTAAAAAGCCTTAGATCGAAACCGCTTTTGAATGTTGCTACAGCCTTAACGTCTGATCCCACTTCAGGATTTTTTACTTTTGACTTTTAAATTTTTACTTCCTCACCGCCTGTCTTGCAAACAACACCCACCGCTTCCCTTTCTTCACCCACACTTCCAGCACCCGTAGCTGAAAATTAAACTCCTTCCCGCTCATCGTGGCATTGATGTCCGCAATAAAGCGGGCATGCGCCACATTCCCGTTCACTTCCACTTTTATACTGTCTTCCCGGAAGCTGTTATATTCCATATAACCGTTTTCCAGGTGTTCAATCAGTTCTTTCTTGGTTTCCACCCATCCATTACTATGGCCGTAACTGAGGGCCTTATCGGTCTGCTGGTTGATAGATACCGTGTTCTTCGTGACCAGTGCCTGGTGAAATTCTTTCAGGGTGGTGGTCAGTTTTGCCTCATCCGTTTGTGCTGTTGCAAAAGCGGATACAAGTAAAAGAGCTATCACAAGTAAGGGCCGCATGGTCAGTTACTTGCCGCGGCTGCATTTCTGCATTCCGCAATAATTGAGTCAATTTTTTCTCTGGTCAGGTGCTCCCGGTAATGTTTACCCTGTTGCATCATCGGTGCATAGCCACAGGCCCCCAGGCATTCCACGGTTTTCAGGGTAAATAATCCATCGGCCGTTGTCTCGCCTGGTTTAATCCCCAATGTATCGTAGATATATTTCACGATCTCATCGCTGCCATTGAGCATACAGGGACCGGTCTGGCATACTTCAAACATGTATCTGCCCACCGGTTTCAGGTTGAACATACTGTAGAAGGTAGCCACTTCATATACTTCAATGGGCTTCAGCTGCAGTACCGAGGCCACATAGTCCATTGTTTCCGTACTCAGCCAGCCACCAAATTCCTGCTGGGCAATATGCAGTACAGGGATCAGGGCACTCTTTTGCTTTCCCTGTGGATACCGGGAGATGATGCCCTGCACTTCGTTCATTTTATTTTCCGAGAACTTTATCATAAAAAATCAAAAGTCAAAATTAAAAAGTCAAAAACCTATACCTGAACCCATTTCACAGACCTGATCCAAGCTTTCAATCTGCTGTATTTCTTGTTTCAGTTTATGTTATTTCAATACTCTCTTTTACCCGCTAAATCAATTTCAAAGTTTTAATTCTGTTGCTATCTCTGCTTATAAACCTTACGCTGCTTTAGAATTTTTTACTTTTTACTTTTGAATTTTTACTTCCTACGCGTCAAGCTCTCCCGCAATCAGGTTCAGGCTGCTCATCGTCATGATCGCATCACTCAGCATTGATCCTTTGATCAGTTCTTCATAAGCCTGGTAATACACAAAACAGGGTCTGCGGAAATGCAGTCTGTACGGTGAGCGTCCGCCATCACTGATCAGGTAGAAGCCCAGCTCCCCGTTACCGGCTTCAATCGAATTATACAATTCCCCGGCAGGAATATTTGTCTCGCCCATGATGATTTTGAAATGATAAATCAGGGCTTCCATTTTCGTGTATACCTCGGCTTTGGGAGGCAGGTAGTATTCCGGTACATCTGCATGAAACACGTCGGCTTCTGCACCCTTAAACTCCTGTACTTTCTGATAGGCTTGTTCAATAATGCTCAGGCTCTCCCACATTTCTTTCTCCCGTACCATCCAGCGGTCATAGTTATCGCCGGTGGTACCCACAGGTATATTAAACTGAAAATCTTCATAAGAACTGTACGGACTGTGCACCCGTACATCATAATCCACACCCGCGGCACGCAGGTTGGGTCCGGTAAAGCCGTAATTCAACGCTCTTTCAGCACTGATAGCCCCGGTTCCCATTGTCCGGTCCATAAAGATCCTGTTCCGTTGAAACAGGTTTTCAAATTCGCGCAACACAGCGGGATATTCACGAAGGAATTTCTCCAGTTTCTGGAAGGCGATATCATTGAAGTTGCGCTCAAACCCACCAATACGGCCAATATTGGTCGTCAGGCGGGCGCCGCATACTTCTTCATAAATTTCATAAATCAGTTCGCGGTATTGCATTACATACAGGAAGCCTGTATAGGCACCGGCATCCACACCCGCAATCGAATTACAGATCAGGTGATCCGAAATACGGGCCAGTTCCATGATAATGACCCGCAGATAATCCACGCGTTTCGGCGTTTTAACCCCGAGCAGTTTCTCGCAGGTCAGGTGCCAGCCCATATTGTTAAGCGGAGAGGAGCAGTAATTCAGGCGATCGGTCAGGGTGGTGATCTGCGCCAGCGGACGGCGTTCGGCCAGTTTTTCAAAAGCCCGGTGAATATAGCCGATGGTTTGCTCCGTAGACACAATCCGCTCCCCATCGAGCTCCAGAATATTCTGCATCACGCCGTGTGTAGCCGGGTGTGTGGGACCCAGGTTCAGCGTGGTGGTGGTTTTCTCAATCGACCCTTCCGGTAATTTGATATGATGTTCTGACATTGCTTATTTGTGTCTGTTATTCAATCTTGCAACCAGTTCTCTTTTTATTCTTTTCAAACAATAAACGACTATTGAACTTTCAGCCGCTCCCCAATTGGCACATTGGCTAATTGATAATTAGCCTCTTCCAAACATTTCATCATCTTTATCAATCCGCGTCTGATCTTCCAACGGAAACTCCTTCCGCAAAGGGAAATAATCCATCTCTTCCACATTCAGTATGCGCTTAAGATTCGGATGTCCTACAAAATTCACCCCGAGGAAATCATACGTTTCTCTTTCCATCCAGTTGGCGGCAGAGAACAAGCCTGTTGCTGTATACACATCCGGCTGACTGATACCGGTAAACACTTTGAAACGGAGCCGTATATTGTCCACCAAGTTATGCAGATGGTACACGACAGCCAGTTCACGTCCTGAATTACCGGGATAATGTACACCTGTCAGATCAGTCAGAAAACGGAATTTCAGTTGCTCGTCATCGTACAGGAAGTTCAGCACTTTCAGGTTAAGTTCTTTGGGTGCTTCAAAACAAAGCATACCAAAAGACTCTTCAAAGGCAGTAACCTGCTCCCCGAATTTCTCCGTCAGCCGCTGTTTGATCATTTCATTGTTCATTGCCATGTGACACTTATTTGGATCTCCTGTGTTACTGAATGCCGTAACTCTCCAGGAGGGCTTTATACTGCTGACCATCTCTTCTGCGCAAGCTCTCCTTACCCACCAGGTCCTGTACCCTCAAGAGACCGTCAATGATAGCTTCCGGGCGGGGCGGACAACCAGGCACATACACATCCACGGGTATCACCTGATCGATGCCCTGTAATACGCTGTATGTATCAAAAATGCCCCCGCTGCTGGCGCAGGCACCTACGGCCATTACCCAACGGGGTTCGGCCATCTGCAGGTATACCTGTTTTACCACAGGTGCCATTTTCTTGGCAATTGTACCCATCACCATCAGCAAATCACATTGACGCGGCGAAAAACCAACGCGTTCGGCACCGAATCGCCCCAGGTCATAATGGGAACCCATGGTAGCCATAAATTCAATGCCGCAACAGGAAGTGGCAAAAGGCAGGGGCCAGAGTGAATTTTTTCGGGCAAGTCCGATAACACTATCCAGTGAAGTAGCAAAAAAGCCCTCACCCTGGTGTCCATCCGGCATGGGAACAATACTGATATCCGCTTCCAGCGGCTTTTGAATGAGGTTGTATGAGACGGGACGAGCCATATTAAATAATTGAAAGTCAAAAATAAAAAGTCAACATTGTAACAACTACAGGATCGGGATAGTTCTGCTTTTTTGATTCTTGATCTTTACTTTTTTACTTTATTAATCTTCCCAGTTCAGCGCTCCTTTTTTTACAATATAAATGAACCCGCACAGGAAGAAACTGACAAACATGATAACCGCCCAGAAACCAGCCCAGCCAAGGTCTTTAAAGTTCACCGCGTAGGGATAGAAGAAAATCACTTCCACATCAAACAGCACAAACAGGATGGCGGTCATGAAATACTTGATTGCCATCGGTTGACGGGCGTCTCCATGTGACTCAATACCACTTGTAAATGTCTGTAGTTTATCGGAAGTTTTCCGTTTAGGTCCCAGCCAGTGGGTTACCGCCATGAGAAAGGCAACGAGGCCGACAGCAAATGCAACTTGCAGGGCTACCGGCAGATAACTAACTGCGTTTGCAGCAGTTGAACCAGTTTGAAGCAGGTAAATCATATCATTTTTACTCCGCCGCAAAAATAAGGCGGCTGCCTGAATTAATCGGAAATAAAAATGGAAAGGGGGAAAAGTAAAAGCCCCCGCTTTGCAGCGAGGGCCTTTGTAAAAAGAAGAAAACCGAGTTTATTTCTTAACGACCGTATTTTGGGTTGTTTTTGCGCCACCCGGAGCAACTTTGGCGGCCGGGGCGGGCGATTTGGGTGCCGGAGTGCCGCGGGCAGGCTGATTGCCGGTGGCACGGTTAGCAGGAGCAGCTGATTTCTTAAGTATCTCAATATTTTTCTGGATAGCTTCATTTGTAGGATCCAGCATCAGCATTTTCTGCAGGTATTCAATAGCCTTATCCTTATCCTTGGCAATATTTGCATGGTACTGCGCCAGGTAACCGGCCACCCCGATAATTGATTTTTTGTTTTTTACGGTATCTTTTTCCAGCATCAGCAGGTATTTCTCCGCCCAGGGTACAGCTATCCCTTTTTCCATAGTGCTGTCCATCGCCCGGTGAATATTGTATTGCATCATAGGACCATATACTTCATCCGGGTATTTTTCCGTATAAATGTCAAATACACTATCCGCCCTGGTGTAATTTTCAGCCTGGTAAAAGGCAAAACCGGCGTCGAAATAATCGCGTTGGCTGGGCTCTCCTTTAATCTGGAGGACTTTCACCAGCAATTCACCCTGCTTTTCCGAACCGATACTGTCTTTGCGTGCTTTGAACTTCTCAGCCCCCTTTTTCAGAAAATCCACTTTGAGAGAAAGTGTGGTATCCAGCACTGCCCCCTGCATGTATGTATTGAAGATCTCGTCAATTGTACCACCTGTCTTATCCAGGATATCTGCACGTAACTGGAAATCATAAAGGAGCAGGTCTTCGGGATTTTTTTTGTCAAAAAAATTGTCGCTGTACTTTTTGGCTTCTGAAAATTCATTATTGGTAAAATGCGCATCGGCCAGCAAACGGTATACTTTGGGCTTTGTTTTTTCACCCAGTGCCGCCACTACCGCTTCGGCCTTGGTGGTAGCGCAGTTATAATCTTTCCGTGCCCAGCATAACTGTGCATACAGATACTCGTCCTGAATATCTTTTTCAGGCAGTTTGGAGTCGATATATTTCTTCATCTGCGTTTCAGCAGCTTCATAATCCAGGCGCAGGAAGTAATAGTAGAATAACTCATAATAGGCGGCTGTAAACTTGTCGTCTTTCTGAATGGCTTCATTCAGGTATTGATTCACCAGTTCCCAGTTGCGTTGTGATTCGAACAGTTTTGCCAGGCGAAGGCTGGCCAGTGGGAAGTTGGGGTTGGATTCCAGCGCCTTTTTATAATAACGGAACGCTTCACCACCACCCTCGCCGGGTCTTGCTTTACGGAGGGCATTGCCCAGGTAAACGGCGGTTTCGGGATTCTTTTCTCCCTTGTTGTCAATCTGGTCTTTCAGCTTGGCGATGATATAGTCATAATCCCCGACCTTGCCATCCGTATTGGCTCTTGCCACGGCATTGAGAATGTCCGCATTTTCCCCCTTTTTGGTACGGGTCATGGTCAGTGCGGTTTCAAATTTCTGACGGGCATCATTGGCTTTATTTTCCAGCAGATCAATATGGCCCATACCCACGATAATCAGCGGAGCACCGTTGGTTGTCTGCATGGCTTTTTCATACAATCCTTTAGCAGCGGCTACACGGGCCGACATGATTTCCTCGCTTTCAAGCTTTGCCTGTCCCAGCCAGTAGATTGCTTCAATATTATTCGGATTCGCTGCAATGAGTTTGTCAAAAGTGGCGATCGCACTGTTGTAGCGCTCTGCAAAAAGGTGATTCTTTCCCTCCTGCACGGTCTGGGCTCTCAGGCCGGCAGTGAATAACATTGCCAGCGCCAAGATGGAAATTGTGGTTTTCTTCATTTTACTGTTCACGTTTAAGAATTGTAAATATAAATATTTGTCTACTCATTCAGCTTTACCGGTCGGATCGACAGGTTTTTGAAGCTAGGAGCGAGATAGGCTCTTTTAAAAATAATCTGCCCGATCTCCCCGCTCATAAAGTTCGCAAACCCCGTTCCAAGTCCCCTGTGATTCTCCTTAAGGATATAAACCAAATCCCGTACCATTGGATATCTTTTGAGATAGATGTTTGCCTGATAGGCTTTTACATACGAATCCGGGATATCCGTGGCCTGGAGATGCGCCACTTTCACCTTCTTCAAAAAACTCATATAACTCGAATCCTCCGGGTTCCCGATCCAGCTCACCCCGATAAACCCAACCACCCCGGGATTTTTTGAAACATAATCAATAACTCCCTCACTGCTCCGGGCCGCCATCGCCGTTGGTGTCAGCGAATCGCCCTTCAATACTGAATCGATGATAAAACGTACCGTACTGGTTGCTTTTACCCCGTCAAAAACAGGAATTAAATTTTTCTTAAATCTTCCGGTGAGGATTTCCCGGATATCCGTCATCGTCAACAACGAATCCGGTGCATCCGGATGGAGGATCACCGAAATGCCATCCCGGGCAATCACCATACTGCGTGTCTGCTTTTTTAATGAATCCGATACCCAATCTCTTTCCTCCTGTGAGGGCCGCCGGGTCACAATCACCATCCGCACACTATCCGTCAGCATATCTTTCAGACATTCCGCTTCGGGTTTATAATTTACCAGGATATGTGTACCCGGATGATTGGATTCATAGACTTTCACCTGTTCATCAATAACCGGTTTGAAACTCTCGTCAGCGCTTACATGGATGGTACCTCGATTACGGGTATCCGGTAAATTATTTTCCTGCTCCTCATAGGAAGTACAGGCGGACAATAACAGCAGGAGAAATATCCCCGCTATCACTGTATTACCGGATTGCCTTAACCACTTGCCTGAGCTGCTCATCTGAAATAATTTTTCTTGTACCCCCTGTACATCCGCCATAAACCGTATAAAAGACAGAAACTGCCAAACACATATTCCAGTGTATCCGGTTTGCCCAGCCGTTCATTCAGGGGTATTCTTCCCAATTGTGTGCGGAATAAAAAGAAAAAACCGAGTGCCAGAATCAGGAAGCCCATACCATAGTCCATCAGCGACTTCATACCGGCCACCTGTTTCCTTTTCTTTCTTTCGTATTCTTCTAACTGTGACATGAGAACTGCTTTAAAAAGTGCCCTGAAAACTGTTCCGGAAGCCAGGAAAGGAGACCGGAACCAAAGGGCGGAGCAAATTAGATAAATTTTGTTACTCTGACCCGACAAATGTTACCGGCAAAACGTAGTCAACGGGAATATGAACGCCATTTTGCAATGCAGGCACCCATTTCGGCATTTTACGGCATACCCGGACTACTTCGCCATCGAAATTCTCTCCCCCGCTGGTCAGTATTTCAAATGTCCTGACAGCTCCGTCTTTTTCCACACGAAAACGTATTCTTACTGTCTTTATCTCTCCTTCGTCCAGGTTATCCGGAGACACCAGGTTACGGGCCAGAAACTTACGTAACGCTTCTGCTCCTCCCGGAAATTCAGGACTCCGTTCCTGCACCGTAAATTCAGGTTGTTCAGGGGCGGCAATTGCGGTACCTGTTCCGGCATCGGGTTGTACCATTTCCACTACCGTACCATCGGCCGGTTTTCCTTCTCCGGATATTTCTGCAATAGCTTTGCCTTCCATATCATCAATCGTTGCCATATCCGTTTTCACATCAGGCTTTATGGCAATAGTACTGACATACTTAACTGTGGCAATCTTTTCCGGCTTTTTAGCCGCAGGTATTTCTTTCACTTTTTCCGGTTCCGGGAGCTTTTGCTCGGGCATACGCACCTCACGGATGACCATTCCCTCCGTTTTCGCTACCGGCTCATTACCAACCTGCCCTTCGCCACCTGACTGTACAGCTATCAGCACCAAAACGATCGCTGAAATTCCGGCAGCCATTGCCGTCAGCATCCGGGATGTATAACCAGTACGCAGGGCATAAGCGCCATAGGCTTTGTTTCTGTTTTCAAACAGAATATCAAGCGGGCTTGCATGCAGCATGTCGATGTTTGTCATGGTGATGTGTTTACTATTCAGATGCGGGAATGATCCAATATCCATACATCTGCCTGGTCTTTTTACGGATATAACACACAGTAACACTGCTTTTAACAGTTTCTTATCCTGCCGGATTAATAAGGTTATTTCATCCATTGCTCCTCCTGCCTGTTTATATTTGCAGCATGAAGATTCTGATGGTTTGCCTGGGCAATATTTGCCGAAGCCCGTTGGCGGAAGGCATCTTACAGGAGAAAGCATTTAAAGCCGGACTGAACTGGAGTGTAGAGAGTGCCGGCACCAATGGATATCATACAGGCGAAGCCCCGCATCACCTGTCGCAGAAAGTGGCCAGGTTAAACGGTATCGATATCAGCAGGCAACGTTCGAGACGGTTTCGTGCAGATGATTTTAAGACGTATGATAAAATCTATGCGCTGGCTGCTGATGTACTGGAAGAAATAAAATGCATGGCCAGGCATTCCTTCGACCCGTCGAAGGCAGATCTCCTGATGAATGAACTCCATCCCGGCAAAAACCTGGATGTACCCGATCCCTGGTACGGACCAGAACCGGGCTATCATGAAGTGTACCGGATGATTGATCAGGTATGTGACAAAATAATAATGAAGTACAGCAAATAATTTATACGACATGGCCAAACCAAGCATACCACAGGGAACACGTGATTTCGGACCGGATGTGGTACGAAAACGAACTTATATTTTGCAAACGATCCGATCTGTGTTTGAGCTGTACGGTTTTCAGCCGCTGGAAACACCGGCAATGGAAAATCTCGATACACTGATGGGTAAATACGGAGAAGAGGGGGACAAACTGATATTTAAAATTCTGAATAACGGGCTGGACAATCCCGCGAAAGAAGGGCAGGTACGCGCAGATTTTGAAAAAGTACTGCAGGGGAAAAACAGCAGCGGCATTACTGAACGCGCGCTTAAATATGACCTCACCATTCCTTTTGCCCGCTATGTGGCCATGAACCATGGGCAGCTTAGTTTTCCGTTCAAACGGTACCAAATACAACCGGTATGGCGGGCCGACCGGCCGCAAAAAGGGCGTTACCGCGAATTTTACCAATGTGATGCAGATGTGGTAGGCAGTCAGGCCCTGCTAAATGAAGTGGAACTGGTTTCCATTTACCATGAAGTATTTACCCGGCTCGGACTGGCCGATTATGAACTGCGGATCAACAGCCGTAAAGTGTTGGCGGCACTGGCAGAGATTTGTGGCGGCGCTGACAGAATCACCGATATCACTGTCGCAATTGATAAGCTTGATAAAATCGGCCCGGACAAAGTAAAAGAAGAACTGTCCGCCCGTGGGTTAAACAGCGACCAGATCAGCATCATCGAAAAATACCTGAACATCACCGGGACTAATGAGGAAATCCTCGCCAGCCTTTCTCAACTGCTCGGGGAAAATACCAATGGGAAAAACGGCATGGCCGAACTTGACAAACTGGTTGGCGCATGTAAGGCTGCCTGCTCCCGGCTCGTCGTCGATCCCACATTGGCGCGCGGTCTTAATTATTACACCGGTATTATATTCGAAGTGAAAGCCCCTGCCCGTGTTAAAATGGGCAGTATTGGCGGCGGAGGCCGGTACGATGATCTGACAGGACTGTTCGGGGTTCCCGGTATTCCCGGCGTAGGTATTTCCTTTGGCGTGGACCGGATTTACGACGTACTCGAAGAACTGCAGTTGTTTCCCGCGGATGTACATGTAGGCACACAGGTGCTGTTCTTTAACCTGGGAGAAGCAGAAAGCGCTTATTCGTTCGGGTTACTCGGACAACTGCGGCAACGGGGTGTGCGCGGAGAGCTTTTCCATGAAAACAGCAAATTCGACAAGCAGTTTAAATATGCGGAGAAAAAGAATATCCCGTTTGTAGTCATAATCGGAGAAAAAGAAATGGCCGGCAACAGCTGTAATCTGAAAAACCTGAGTACCGGCGAACAACAGACTTTGTCAGCGGCAGCATTACTGCAATACACTTTCTGATAAAAAAAATCCGGGGGCGGGTCTGCAGCCATCACTGTAAACCGGCCACCGGAATACTGTTTTCCGTTATATATAAAAAATACCGGTACTATTGTTCCTTTCGTTCCGCCGGTTTTTGCTTTTCTTCCACCTTGGTTCCTTCCAGGTTCATATCCTGTACCTGGATCGTTACCCCGATCACTTTGCCCTCGGCATTCCGTTTAAATGTAGCGGTGCCTGCATACGCTACTACTTCATACACATCTTTGCTGTCGGTTGCTTTCAGCTCGGAATTGCCCATGGCGGAAGTGGCCGTCAGTATGCCATTCTCCACAATCACGCCGATTTCGCTTACCGGGCTTCCTTCCGGAAAACTGTATTTACCCGTGTATTGCTGAAACAGGGAATCGGTCTGCGCCTGGGCCAGGGTACATCCGAAAATCAGGAATAAGGAAAAAAGAATTTTCTTCATATTGTAGTTTTTGATTTTACCTCAACGTTTAAACGGGAAAAAAGTTACGGATTTCTATGGATTCACTTTCTCAAAAATAACCGCCGCTCCCTGTCCCACACCTACACACATGGTGGCCAGTCCGTAACGGACATCGCGGCGCTGCATTTCATGCAGGAGGGTAACCGAAATACGTACACCGCTGCAGCCAAGCGGGTGACCGATGGCAATAGCCCCTCCGTTTACATTTACTTTATCAGCCGGTATATCCAACTCTCGGATACAGGCCAGCGATTGCGATGCAAACGCCTCATTCAGTTCCACCAGGTCTATATCAGCCATGGTAAGCCCGGCTCTTTGCAGTGCTTTTTGCGTGGCGGGCACCGGCCCGATACCCATAATAGCCGGATCCACGCCAGCCACCGCCATTGACACTATTCTTGCCATTGGCTGTAATCCGTATTTTTTAACCGCCGCTTCACCAGCCAACAGCATAGCTGCCGCCCCATCATTGATACCAGAAGAGTTGCCCGCCGTAACGGTTCCGTCTTTTATAAATGCGGGTTGTAAAGCAGCCAGTTTTTCAAGCGAAGTCTGCCTGGGGTGTTCATCATTCACCACCCAGCTGATCAGGCCTTTCTGATTCATTTCAACCGGCGTGATTTCATCCGCCCATTTATCAGCGGCTTTGGCGGCCGCATATTTTTCCTGTGAAGAAAGAGCAAATGCATCCTGCTCCGCTCTTGAAATGGCCCATTGCCTGGCCACATTCTCTGCGGTTTCTCCCATGGTAAACGGGTGAAACATGGCGGCCAGTCCCGGGTTGATAAAACGCCAGCCCATCGTGGTATCAAACAGTTCCGCGCTGCGACCGAATGCTTCCTTGCTTTTTGCCATAACAAACGGAGCCCTGGTCATGCTTTCCACACCGGAAGCAATCAGCAAATCCGCATCGCCGCACCTGATTTGCCGGCTGCCGTCCATTATAGCCTGGAGCCCCGATGCGCAGAGCCGGTTAACCGTGCTGCCGGCCACAGATACGGGTAAGCCTGCCAACAGGGCTGCCATACGGGCCACATTCCGGTTATCTTCTCCGGCCTGGTTGGCCGCTCCGGCAATGACCTCTTCTATGGCCGCCGGATCCACATTTTCGTTGCGGCGCAACAATGCACGGATGATATAAGCCAGCAGATCATCCGGCCGGATGCTGCTTAAAGCACCACCATACCGGCCCACCGGGGTTCGTACCGCATCAATAATGTAGACAGGGTTCATGCAAGCTGATTTAAAGCAAATATCCGGGAAATCGTTTAATCCGTGCCGCAGTGGCTATCTTTGCCCCGGATGAAAAAGACATTAAAAAACATACGGCATCTCTCCCTGGCGGAAATTGAAAATTTTTTTGAAGAACTGGGAGAAAAAAAATTCAGAGCCAAACAGGTTCATGAATGGCTCTGGCAGAAAGGGGCGATGAGTTTTGCCGATATGACCAACCTGAGTAAGAATCTGCGGCAGTTGCTGGGTGAAACTTTTTCGTTCCCCTCACTCACGGTAGATACCACCCAGCTATCAGCTGATGGCACCATCAAATCCCGGTTCCGTACCTGGGACGGGCATATGGTAGAGGGCGTGCTGATTCCGACTACAGCCCGGTATACAGCTTGTGTATCTTCTCAGATCGGTTGTTCGCTAAGCTGTAAATTCTGTGCCACCGGATATATTGACCGGAAGCGCAACCTGGAATTTGATGAAATCTATGATGAAGTGGTGCTGATCAATCAGCAATGTGAAAAAACCCATGGAAAAAAACTCAGCAATATCGTATTCATGGGTATGGGAGAGCCCTTGCTGAATTACAAAAACGTGCTCCGCTCCATTGAACGGATTACATCGCCCGACGGACTGGCCATGAGTCCCCGCCGGATTACCGTATCCACGGCCGGTGTGGCCAAAGGCATCCGTCAGCTGGGAGACGATAAAGTAAAATTTAAACTGGCCCTTTCCTTACACGCGGCCAATGACCTGAAGCGGCATGAGATAATGCCCATTAATGATACAAACAATATCAAAACGCTGATTGATGCCCTGAATTATTTCTATAAGCAGACCGGCAATGAAATCACGTTCGAGTACATTCTCTTTAAAGACTTCAATGATTCGCTGAAAGACGCGGATGAACTGATTAAGGTTTACCGGCAGGTACCCGCCGATCTGATCAATATAATTGAATACAATCCCATTGACTTCGCCCGTTTCCAGAAGCCCGAAGATGCCAAAGTGCAGGCTTTTATGCAATACCTCGAAAAGCACAGGGTGAATGTGCGCTTACGCAAAAGCCGTGGCAAGGATATTGATGCGGCCTGCGGGCAGTTGGCGAATAAGGGGTGAAAAGTTAATAAGTTGAAAGGTTGAAAAGTTGACAGGGAGTCTCTTGAGAAGCCCGCTTTTTCAACTTATCAACCGTTGAACCTTTCAACCCCCCCTCCCCGTTAAACCTTTCCCCTCTCCCGGAGTCTCTATTACATTCACATTAATTAACCTGGACCGGCGAAGGATTTGGAAGCAGTAACCCGTCTCAAAGAAAAAGTAAATCATGAAAAAACTAATTCTCCCCGCGCTGATGATAGCGCTTGCATTGTCTGCGTATGCACAGGAAATACCTGAACGGAAAGCAGAGCATCCCCGGATGATGAAACGCGGCGAAGGCCCCGGCCGCGATCATAAAATGGCGTTGAAACAACTGAACCTGACGGATGCACAGAAAGAAAAGATGAAAGCCGAGAAGGAAGCCCATCATAAAAAAATGGAAGACCTGAAAAAGAATGAAGACATCACGGTTAAAGAGTGGAAAGCCCGCAGGGAAAAACTGGCAAAAGAACACAAGGCCAATATCGAAAGCATCTTTACACCTGAGCAAAAAGCCAAACTGGAAACCCTGAAAAAAGAAGGCCAGGCGCGTCACCAGGAAATGATGAAGAAAAGAGCGGCGCATATGAAAACAACCTTAGGACTTACCGATGAACAATCCGCCGCGCTTGAAAAGAGCCGCAAAGAAATGGGCGATAAAATGAAAGCCATCCGTGAGGATAAAAAAATGACGGAAGAACAAAAAAGAGCGGCTTTCAAAGAACTGGCGCAAAAACAGAAAGAGAACCTCAAAACGGTACTGACGGAAGAACAGGTAAAGAAAATGAAGGAAATGAAAAAGCAAGGTCCCCGTCGTAAAGGCGAACCCGGAAAAGGACCACATGGTCAAAAGGGCCCGCGTGGACCAAAAGGGGAAAGAGGTGAAAAAACACCCCCACCCCCGCCTCCCGCACAACAGGATACGCTGTAATGGCTTATCTCATTTATACTGCAAAGGCTGTCCTTAACCGGACAGCCTTTTGCATACCTGAAAACGCCTTTACCCCCGTATTTCGTACTTCATACTTCGTACTTATTTACATTAGTTGCCTATCTTTGTCCTTCACTACTGTTGTAAAACAGCAAACACTTCAGCATGAAACAGCCCGGAAACAACTTCGGAAAATTCGCGAAAAAGAAAAGTAACGCCGCGATTAAAGAACAGTTCAAACAGGAAAAAAGAAAGGAGAAAAAAGAAAGAGAAGCTTTTTTTGACAAAAAGAAGGCGGAAGCGCGTGCGGCAGCCCGTGTTACTGGAAACCAGCAGGTAATGGGGAAAGGACAGGCGAAGGCGCCGGCTTCTCATCAACGTGCGGAGAGCAGCGGGCTGATGCCATTGAACAAATATATCGCCCACTCCGGTGTGGCAGCCCGTAGGGAAGCGGCTGACCTGGTACGACAGGGTGCCGTGAAAGTAAACGACGAACTGGTAACTGAACCCGGGTTTAAAGTTTCACCGAAAGACGAAGTCCGGGTCAATGGAAAGAAAATCTTCCTGGCCAAAAACCTGGTTTATATTTTACTCAATAAGCCCAAGGATTTCATAACGACCACCGATGATCCCCAGGGCCGCAAAACGGTACTGGATATAATTGCGCGTGCCACCACAGAGCGGGTATACCCGGTAGGCCGGCTGGACCGCAATACATCTGGTGTTTTACTGCTGACCAATGATGGTGAACTGGCACAGAAACTGACACACCCCAGCAATGAGATAAAGAAAGTATACCACGTAACGCTGAATAAACCCCTGGATAAAAAAGATTTTGATCAGATTCTGAAAGGAATTACCCTGGAAGATGGCCCTGCCCAGGTGGATGTATTGGCCTATGCCGATATGAAAGACAAGACCCAGGTAGGTGTGGAGATACACAGCGGACGTAACCGGATTGTACGCCGCATTTTTGAAAAGATGGGCTATGATGTAAAGAACCTGGACCGGGTTGTGTTTGCCGGTCTCACCAAAAAGAATGTTGACCGTGGCAAATGGCGGTTTTTAACTGAAAAGGAAGTGAGAGACCTCAAACATTTCGGAAAAGGAAAGTAACCGGTTACTAAAGAACTGAGCCCTATACTACATGAACATCAAAGAATCAATTATCGCGGAAACAGAGAACTGGGTGGCCGTCAACAAACCGTCCGGATTACTCTCCATACCGGACAGGATGGGAAAGGATATATCGCTGAAAGCAATCCTGAAGGAAGCGTATGGTGATATTTATACCGTACACCGGATTGATAAAGACACCAGCGGACTGATCATTTTTGCCAAAAACGAAGTGGCACACAAACATCTTTCCCGGCAATTTGAAGACAGGCAAACCCGTAAAATATACCAGGGCCTGGTAATCGGCTCACCCGCCGAATCCGCAGGCAGCCTGGATGCATCCATTATGGAACACCCGGCGCTGAATGGCACTATGATCATACACCGCAAAGGCAAAGAAGCATTGACCGACTATACCGTACTGGAGGATTTTGGCATTTATTCATTTCTTGAATTCAGGATACATACCGGCCGCACCCACCAGATCCGGGTGCATATGAAGGATATGGGACATCCCATTGTTTGTGATTCGTTATATGGCGACGGTAAACCGTTGCTGCTCTCCTCGATCAAATCAAAATTCAAACTGTCTAAGGAAGAGCTGGAGGAACGACCTATTATGGGCCGGCTTGCCCTGCATGCCTTTCAGCTCAGTTTCACAGACCTTTGTGAAAATACCATTGACCTTGAAGCCCCGTTGCACAAAGACATGCGGGCCACTTTACAGCAACTGGGCAAACGAAAGAAGAAATAATCAGGACTTGTCCAGTGCCTGGAGCAGATCATCAAGAATATCATCAGCATCTTCCAGTCCTACAGACACGCGGATCAATCCGGGTGTAATACCTACCAACTGTCTTTCCGCTTCGGTTAATTTGGAGTGCGTGGTGGAAGCCGGGTGCGAAGCGATGGTCCGGCTGTCGCCCAGGTTATTGGTCATGGAGATCATCTCCAGTGCGTTCAGGAATTTGCGGCCGCTTTCAATACCACCCTTTAATTCAAAGGTGACGATCCCTCCCCCGTTGCTCATCTGTTTTTTTGCAATGGCGTATTGCGGGTGAGATTCGAGGAAAGGATATTTAACTGTACTGATTTTCGCATGTCCCTGCAGTTTAGTAGCAATGCTCAAAGCAGACGCCGCGTGCCGGTCCATCCGGATAAATAAGGTCTCCAGGCTTTTGCTTAATACCCAGGCATTAAACGGACTCATGGAAGGGCCTGTATTGCGGATAAAGAGATAGAGCTGGTGCACCAGTTCTTTTTTCCCGACAATCACACCTCCCAATACACGGCCTTGTCCATCAATAAATTTGGTGGCGGAATGTATCACGAGATCGGCCCCGTACTGTATGGGTTGTTGTACGGCTGGTGTGGCAAAACAGTTGTCCACTACAAACAGGATATTGTGTTTTTTGCAGATTGCTGAAACAAAGGCCAGGTCGATAATATCCAGACCTGGGTTACTGGGTGTTTCCAGGTACAGCATTCTCGTTTCCGGTTTCACCAGTGCTTCAATAGCTTCCGGTTTATTCATATCAAAATAACTGTAATCAATACCCCATTTCGGTAAATATCTGGTAAGAATGGTATGGGTAGATCCGAATACAGCAGAGGCGGATATAATATGATCTCCTTTACTAAGAAAGGTCATAAACGTGGAAAAAATAGCTGCCATGCCGGTACCGGTAGCCACGCCGTGCTCGGCCCCTTCCAGTGCAATCATTTTATGCACAAACTCATCCACGCCGGGGTTGGCAAAGCGGGAATAAATATTCACTTCTGGCGTTTCGGTAGCAAACGCAGCGGCCATCTCTTCGGCAGAATCATAGGTAAAACTGCTGGTCAGAAATACAGGGGAAGAATGCTCTTTCTGTGAGGTTTTCGTGGTTTGAATCCGCACTGCACGGGTTGCCGGTTTTTGTTGCTTTGCCATTTTTAATGTTTCGTTTAGCTGGATACAAAGATACAATCAGCGATCAGAACAATTAGTAAAAACGATTGACCGCGACTGACTACGAATGGTCAAAACAATTGTTTGTTCCGGTTTAAGACAAAACCGGTATTGCTCACTCATTTCTTGAAACCGCATACAACTCATACCAGTCCTGGCGATCGAGGCTGATATTAAAACCGGCAACGATATTCCGGATTCTATCCTCATTCGTTGTTCCAACCAGAGGCAGTGCGCCTAACCGGAATAACCAGGCCGTGGCCACCGATTCAAAATGCGTATTGTACCTGGCAGCCAGTTCTTCCAGTTTTGCCCTGACCCGGAGCGGGGTTTTCTCAATACTGTTGGCAATCTCTCCTTCTGCCAGCGGGGAAGTGGCCAGGGGCCGCATATATTTTTGCTTGATATAATCCACCTGACCGTTGTCAAAAGCCGCTGTATTGAGCAGGTTCAGTTCAATATGATTGGTTACAATGGGTATCCGCAGGTAGGCGCTCAGCAACTGGTGCTGAAATACAGAAAAATTCACCACGCCTACATTTTTAATTTTCCCCGAATCCTTGAGCTTTTCCAATGTAATGGCCGTCTCCTCCAGGTTGGATAAAGGATCCAGCTGATTGAGCAGAAATACATCTATATAATCGGTCCGCAACTTGCGTAAGGAATTTTCCACGCTATGGATAATATGTGCTCTTGAAGTATCGAAATGCTTCACCCGGTATTCGGGATGGCTGGCATGAGGCAGGTTAATACCACACTTGGTAAACAAGACCAGGTCCTCCCGCTTAATACCCGATTGTTTAACCACCTGTCCGAACAGGTCCTCACAGGTATACCCGCCGTAGGTATCGCCGTGATCAAATGTATTGATACCCTGCTCAAGACATAGTTGTACGATTCGCTCCATCCTGGAAACGGTCACCTCTTTTTCTTCCCACCTGTAAAAACCATATATAGCAGGAGATACTTTGGGGCCGGAATCACTCAGATAAATTTTTTCCACTTGTTTAATTTTTATTAAAGTAGGTATACATACCATGATATAGTCATAAACGTTGTATCTTTGTCTACAAAAATAGTAGACTAATAATAAATAAACAAATCCCCGGCGGTAAATCCCGGAAAAATCTGTAGTTGCAGAAAAGAGGATTAAAATCTGAATAAAAAGGCATATCATTGGCTGCAAGGCCATATTTCCTTATTTTTCCGGCCATCGGGTATATATCCCGGTCGCCTGCCATAAAATGAGCACATGAATATCAACCCATTTAAGAAACAAAGCCCGAAATACGCCGAATATGGTCAGGGCGACCCCATCATTCTCCTGTACGGTCTTTTTGGCTCCGTCAGAAACTTTGAACCATTGGTGCAGCACCTGGAAAAGACACACCGGGTAATTGTGCCCATTTTTCCTTTTTATGAACTGGGATTTTGTGTGGATATTTTTACCCTCACGGGTTACCTGCACGAAGTGACGGAAGAATTACAACTCGACCGGTTTCACCTGCTGGGCAATTCAATGGGAGGACATATTGCCTTACTGTATACACTGAAACACCCGCAACGGGTCAGAACACTCATTCTGAGTGGCAGTTCAGGACTGTATGAACATGGCATGGGCGATACATATCCCAGGCGGCGCGATTATGATTATATAAAAGAGAAAACTGAACTGACTTTTTATAAACCGGATGTGGCCACCAAAGAACTGGTGGATGAAATATATGCGACGGTCAACAGCCGTAAAGCCATTCAGATAATTTCATTGGCTAAATCCACAATCCGGCACAACGTGGAGAAAGAACTGCACAAGCTGACCCTGCCCTGCTGTATCGTGTGGGGAAGAAATGACACCATCACTCCTCCGGATGTAGCCGAAAGTTTTCACCGGCTGATTCCACAATCGGAATTACACTGGATCGACGAATGCGGGCATGTACCGATGCTGGAATGCCCGGAACAATTCAATCGTATCATGGACAGCTTTCTGCAAACAGTTGCCCCATAAATAAACCGGTCATTTTTTCCGCAGATCGAGATTGTGAAAATAAAAAACACGGGCCGCATGATTATTGCGGTACCTGTTTCCGCCTGCCAGTTGCTGAAACAGGTACATGTATCCGAATTGCAGGTTGTCGTGTTTATTGAGATGATAGTTAAACCCGGTAAAAAACCGGTTCTGGTCAAAGTAATTATAAACGATCTGTTTACCGAAGTTAATATGCACTTCATCGTTCAGCACCAGGGACAATGTACGGGGCTCAAACCGTTTTTTGCTCAATGGAAACTGGGCCATGAAATTATACCGGAACCTGAAATTAAAATGATAGCCATCTGCGAGCGCGTCATCATTCAGTATTTTTCTTCTCCAGCGCTCTTCGAGCCGCAATAACTGCATCAACCGGACTTTCGGGTATTTGGTATGCCATTGTATTTGTTGCCAGGGCCGGTGTTCGGGTTGAGAAATATTTTTGTGGTTGTCGGCCGGGAAATGGTTTACATAGGCATACCCGGCTGTCAGTTTAAGGTCATCCGAAAGATAACGGGTAATACCCAGCCTGAGTATACCCTGCGACAAGCCTGTCGCGAAGGACTCTTTTGTCCGCAGATGTACATCGGCCCATACGCCCCATTTAGCGGACAACCTAGTCTGGTTCATATAACCGGCCCAAATCTGCTGAACCTCCTCCGTTTGCTTGGTCTGCGCCTGCAGACACATACACATAACAAGGAGTTTAGCTGCTGCAAAATATTTTTTCATCCGTTGATTTTTGTTTCCTGAACAGCGAAATTAACTGAAACACGTTAACTAAAAAGGCATCCCGGAGAACCGGGACGCCATTGCTTCTGATTATTGCATATAAAGAAAAAGACAATTGATACATTACCGCTTTACTGCAGTGCATAACGTAATGTAACTCCATAGGTCCGGGGATCGCCCAGCACCGATGCATAATGTCCTGCATTGCCACCTGCAGGAAGCAGTTGTTCGTGATAATCCTTGTTAAACAGGTTCCGTACCCAGATAAAAGCGGACAATCCACGGGTATCTTTCACCCCAAGCCTGCCGTTAACCAGTGCATATCCTTCAATATTCAGATACGCGGAAGGTGAAGGACTGGAGGAATAACCGGATCGGTAAAACAGGTCCGTAGCCATAAAAAACTTAGCAGCACCACCCAGGAATATGGCCGGTGTGGTAAACTCACCACCGGTTGAAAATGCCCATTTGGAAATACCCGGCAACCGGCCTCCGGAAATATCCTTAAATGCCACCTGAATATTGTATTGCGTATTACCCGTTTCTTCCAATGGCAGCGGTGCATTGGCAAAACGGATATACTGCGCATCCGTAAAAGCAGCCGAACCATAAAAAGTAAACCGTTTTCCCGCCCGGTAACTGGTTTCCAGTTCTGCGCCATTGATCCGTACCTGTTCCGCATTGGCAATATAGCCACGGTTTACACCCAGCTCTGGTGATTGCACATTTGTCTGGTAATCGCGGATATCCGTTTTGTAAATAGTAAAATTGAGAATAAAATCATCCAGTGGCGTGGTTTTCAAACCGGCTTCCAGGTGCTTCACCTTTTCCGGTTTTATTACCGCCAGATCTGTGGCCGGCTGTCCGTTTACCGTAGGTAAACCAGCTACATTCACACCCACTGGTTTAAAAGCAGTGGAATAAGTCCCGTAGGCATTGATCCGTTTATTGGGTTTATAAGCCACCGTGAGATTATACGTCAGGTTATCTTCATCAGCCGAAGATGCGTACTGCTGATTGGTATACACTGCATTTTTCAAAGCAAGCAAGGCCGGATCGGTGGTCTGTAAACCTCCATAAACAGCCCTGTTGTACAAAACATCTTTTGTGTCAATATTAAACCGCAAACCAGGTAATACATGCAGTGATGGTGTAACCGCAATATCCACATTGGCAAAAGCGGCGGCACTTAAAGACTGAATGGAGGCTTTGGTGGAAATCCCATATCCTTCAAAAAGTCCTGGTGTGGCCCATAAACTGCTGGTGGAACTTTGTGAAAAACGCCATTGTGCCGAACCGGATTCTTCCGTACCATTGATCTTCACTTCCTGTCCGATCAGGAATACCCCAACTACCCCGCTTACTTTTTCGGAGACAGTGCCGGCATACCGAAATTCCTGTGACCAGTTTTTATGTTTTGCCGGATTCTGTGATTTTGCCAGTGCCTGCAATCCGGTGAAGTCACGGTCATTGGAAGGATCCCAGTTCCAGAAACGCCAGGCCGTGGTGGATGTAAAGGTACCCGGGCCGATTTTAGCATCCAGGTTTACGGATACACCTCCCAGTTCATTACCCGATTTCCAGGGCGTATCATGATCCACCACCCGGTCAAATGCGTTGAGACCGGGTAAGGTATAATGCAGATCCGAGATAATCGCGTTGAACTGCCGGTACGCAGCGCGTTTTGTCTGCACTACTCCGGCTACTACCTGTGCATAACCATCTGGTCGCTGACGGGAATAATCACCGGAAAAAGTCAGCTGTACCTGTTTTGTCAGGTTGTACAAAAACTGCCCTTTAAACCCCTGGTTATTGAGGTCATTGATATAATGATCCGTGCGCTTATTATAGACGGTACCGTCGCGCTGTGTGCCTGAAAAGGAAAAACGCGCAGCCAGTTTTTTACTGAGCGGACCGGTGATGGAACTCTTTGCCTGTATATACCCGTAATTTCCATAACTCACTTCAAAAGTGGCGGCTGGTTTAAAAGAAGGTTTACGCGTGGTGATATTAAAGGCACCTGATGTGGTGTTCTTGCCAAACAGGGTACCCTGCGGTCCCCTGATCACTTCCACCCTTTCCACATCAATAAAGTCAAGGGTTGCCGCGGCCGGACGGGCAAAATAAACACCATCAATATAAAATCCCACACCAGGATCGAGTCCGTCGTTGGTAAGTCCGAACGGAGATCCGGTGCCGCGAATATTTACACCCGTGTTACGGGGATTGGAAGTATACATCTGAACGGAGGGTATCAGTTCCTTTATACGGTTTACATTAAACGCGCCGCCTTCATCTATGGTGGCACCGCCCACAACCGATACGGGCAACGGCACATCCTGTAATACCTCTTTTCTTCTACGGGAAGTAATGACCACAGTATCCCGGCTGTAATACGCCTGCAGGCGGATCAGTATATGATCCAGCCTGTTTTCCCGCACCACATACTCCTGTTGTTCATATCCCACGGACGAAACCAAAAGGATAAACGGGAAAGGACGGCTGACATTCAGCGAAAAAACGCCCGTTGAATCTGTACTGGTACCTTGTGCAGTTCCTTTTACTGTTACGGTTGCATAGGGTACAGCCTGGTTACTGCCATTCACTACACGACCGGTAACCTGGGCCATTCCCGGGAATGACAGCAAAAACAAGGCGGATAGAAAATAAATACGCATATCTGAAAATTTAAAATCTATTATCCTACTATTTTAGTAGACTATATATGAAAAAAAATAACCTCGGCTGAGGTGATTGTTGTTTGCCCGCAAAAGTAGGGGACTTTTATTACTCTACAAATTTAATAGAGTTTTATTTTCGGAACGTTCTTTTGCTTTATTGGATCAGAATGTCTTATATAAAATCCGGAAACTCCAGAGTACCACAACGGTACCCAGAAATATAAAGGAAGTCTTACGGGGCAGTTTACCCGCCAGCCGGGCGGCAATCGGGGCGGCTACCACCCCGCCCAATACCAGTGCCAGTATTACCTGCCAGTTCTGAACACCGATCATGGTGAAAAAAGTAAACGCACTGGCCAGGGTTACAAAAAACTCAGTGAGACTAACGGATCCCACCACATAACGGGGCGTTCGTCCTTTTGTAATAAGCGTGGATGTGACGATAGGTCCCCAACCGCCACCGCCAAAAGAATCCAGGAAACCGCCGATACCGGCCAGCCAGCCATACCGGGAGAATTTCTTTTTCAGGTTCACCGGGCGGAAGGCATTGCTGAAAATACGGATACCCAGCAGCAGTGTATACATGGCCATTAACGGCCGCAGGTAACGGATATGCGTGTCGTCAAATTTCACCAGTAAAAAAGCACCCAGTACCGCACCGATAATGCCGGGTATTACGAGGGCTTTGAATAATTTCTTATTGACATTGCCGAATTTATAATGACTATATCCGGAGGCACCACTGGTAAACATTTCCGCCGTATGTATACCCGCACTGATAGCTGCGGGGCTGACATGTGCCGACTGCAGCACTATAGAACTGGTAACGCCGTATCCCATACTGGTGGCGCCGTCCACCATCTGTGCCAGAAAACCAGCCAGCACCATCCAGTGAAAATTCGGATCCAGTGTATTGTACCATTCTCTTGTATCAGTGGCCATTTCACGGATAGGCAGATAAGAAAAAATAAAATGGCCGATGAGCATCAGTCCGAAAGCACCTAAAGAATAGGTGGCAATCTTCCGCCAGCGATTGGCCATTAAACTGTTCTCATTCTCCACGAGCCCTTTTGTAAGCTGGTTCATCTTCTTCACTTTCGCCTCAAAATTTCCATTCAGCCGGTTGCGGATCTTGTGCAGGTTCTCGATCACCGAATCCAGTTCAGCAGGAAGCGCTTCATGCAATACTTCTTTTATTCTTTTTCCGGCTGTAGGTGATTTGCCATTCGTGGAGATGGCTATTTTCAATTGCCCTTTTTGTACGATACTGCCCAGGTAGAAATCGCAGAGTTCAGGCGTGTCCGCCACGTTAACCAATATCCGGCGTGCCGCGGCTTTTTCACAAATTGATTTTTGCAGGTCCGGCTTATCGGTTGCCAGTATTACCAGATCTTTCCCTTCCAGGTCGCTGTCCTGAAACATCCGTTGCTCGATGGTACAGGAAGGATGGCGGAAAACCAGTTTACGTACATCATCGAGTACACGCGGAGCAACAATACTGATGCGCGCTGCCGGTGAATTGGCCAGCAGTGAATGGAGCTTTTCAAGTCCCACATTGCCCGCCCCCACCAGCAACAGGTTCAATTGATCCAGTTTCAAAAAAACCGGGTACAGCTGATTCTTCTGCCCTGCCTGCTCTTGCTCCTGTGCGGATTGATCTTTATTCATAATAGTAGCTGTCTCCTGCCCGGTTCTTGTAATTTTTGTTCCGGCAAAACTCGTTTTCTGTATGCATCCGGTAACTGATTAAAATCATACAGTCCACAATTTTACTGGGTTTTATCAATATTCAATCCTGTCAATCCATTTTTTTGCCTGTCCTGAGGCATATGAAATAATAATATCGGCCCCGGCCCGGCCCAGGGCGGCCCATACTTCCACATGGGCCGCCTCCCTTTTTACCAACCCTTTTTCCGCCAGGGCTTCTATGGCGGCATACTCACCACTGACATGATAGGCCGCCAACGGCTTCAGGGTGGATTCTTTCAGTTTTGCAATGATATCCGTATACAAAGCAGCTGGTTTTACCATGAGTATATCAGCCCCTTCCTGCTCATCCCGCAAAGCAGTGGCAATCGCATCACCCGGATTGAAGGGCGACAACTGATAGGATTTGCGGTTGCGGAGTCCGGTTGTGTTGGGCGAAGACTGACAGGCATCCCGGAATGGACCATAGAACTGTGAACTGAATTTAGCGGCATAACTCATGATGCTCACGTTTTCAAATCCCAGTGCATCCAATGTTATACGGATAGCCCCTACCCTTCCATCGGTCATATCACTCGGCGCAATACAATCAGCCCCCGCGGCAGCCAGTTGTGCGGCATAACGGCTCAGCAACTCCACAGTCGGACTGTTGAGCAACGCTGAATGATCCTCATTCAGCAAACCGCAATGGCCGTGCGTCGTATAACTGCAGAGACAAAGATCAACCGATAACCATACGTCAGCCCCGAACCGGTTCCTGATTGCTTTTACCATTCGTGTGGCAAAACTAAAATCAAATTCATTCCCGTATTTTTTTGCCGGCACGGGAAATAATAAAAACTTACTTATGCCGGACTGCAAATGAAAACCGATCGTACGGAGCAGGGTTTCCGTTGTATCCACCTGTACGGACCCCAACCCGGCAATACTACGGGGATTAGACAACCCTTCTTCTGCGAAAAGTGGCTGTATAAAATTCTTATGCGAGAGTTTTACACCCGCCGTAAGTTCGCGCATATACGTATCCGTTCTAAGGCGCCGCCGCGTTAGCGGGTAGTTGTTTTTCTCCATTGTTCAAATGCTTTAATAGTTGGAAATACAACAGGATCCAGTCCGGCCTCCTGCAACAAGCGGGCTGTTTCGCCACCCGCACAAATATGTATAACCTGTTTACCCGCATAAGTGCCGTAATACTGATACTGGGCATAACTGCTCCAGCAAATGGCCGTTGCCTGACTTATCGCCTCACAAATACCTGGAGACATTACTGGCTGTAACCGGTATGTACCTGCCGCAGCATAACCTTTTTCCTGCCAGCGTTCCGCTGCATCCGCATGCGTCAGTATAAAGACTTCAGCAGACCGGATCGATAATACAGGCATATGCAGTGCGGATGCTAAGAACTCAAAACCCAATGCATCGGCACAGGCGGTAACCCAGTATCCTTTAGCGGCCAGTTCATACCAGGTTTTGGTACCGGAAGCGAGTATCCGTTTACCGTCCAGGTATGCTGTTCCGCGCGGATGATTCAACATTTTATAGTTGGCAATAAAAACGGTGGACGTGGGAATATCCGGCCCGGTTTCCAGCCATTCGTACCTGAAAAAATCACGCATATAATCCGTTGTGGAAAACAACGGTACGGATACAACTGAAAGATCCGGGCCCGGGTGCCAGTGTACAAACGAGGTTGCCTGATTATCACGCCCGGCTGCATACTGGTATTTTCCGCGTACCGTGTCAATGGTGGTAACGCCGAACCGTTGCAGACAACCAGTTCCATATTCAATTGCTCTTTTTTTCTCCGTATAACAATCCTCAAACAAACCGGTATCATTAATCGCTTTCAATAGCTCCACGGCCTTTATATTACCAGGAATGGCTTCCGCCACTATAGCGCCCTGGCAGGGAGCCGGCACACATTCAATCAGTGGCAGAATCATTATTTTTTTTCCTTTCAGCAAGGAGCTGATCAGGGGTGCATCATCTTTACTGCGGAGCAACCGGTTCACTCCTGCGGTGGCAAGTAATGTGCCGTCATAAACTCCATCATTCAGTTTACGCAGCCGGGTTTCCACATTTCCCCGGATGGGCCTTACTTCTATATGTATCTTTTCATTTAACTGAGGGAGTGCTTTCCGGAGAAATGTCAGTGCCATTTCTTCCCGGCGGGGTGAGCATGTGCCAATGATAACGGGTACTCCTTTGCGGATTTTATCCAGTATATCCGGATTGAAAATGGCCATATCCCTGGCATCATCCCGGTCAACCACGGCGAAATAATGTTCTCCGAAAAAATGTTCACTGCTCATGTCTTTCAGCGAATGCACGGCAATATCCGCCTGGTCACTCTCCAGCATGTCAAAGATATCGGCCGTAAAAAAATCCGATCCTTCCACGGTTTGCAACGGAATCCCGGTCAGCAAATCGCCCCTGCTGCTCCGGGGTATCAGTTCCACCTCCATATGGGGAAAAACGTTCAGGATTTTATTCCTGACTATCTCCAGCTGCAACAGCGACAAACGGGAATCTCTCCCTGTCAGGCGTATCTTCTCCATGCACTACTTTTTTCAGGCTGAAGGCCAGGTGATTGATATGGTTTGACTGATGGCGGGCCGTAATGATGACACGGAGACATTCTTCGCCTGCCGGTACGGTCGGAAAATTGATCGGCTGAAGATAAATTCCCTGTTGCTTCAGTAAAAGAGCCGCCAGCTCCCGGCACTTGTCCGCACCTGTTATGGGAATAATGGTGATATGTGATTGATTGGGACGAAATGCCACTTCTGCTTTTTGCAGTGCGGCTCTCAGTTTGTACACATTAGTAAAGAAACGTTCCCGTAACAGTTTATCGGCAATGATCCGCTCTACACTGGCAGCAGCAGCAGCGCAAATGGCCGGTGGCAAAGAAGTGGTAAAAATAAATCCGCGGCCAAAGCTCCGGATATAATCCACCACTAAGGCGGAAGCGGCGATATACCCGCCAAAAACACCGATCGCTTTTGAAAGCGTTCCGTTGACAATATCAATTTCCTGCTGCAATCCTTCCTGCTCCAGCAGTCCGGCACCCTGGGGTCCATATAAACCTACGGCATGTACTTCATCAGCATACGTGAGCGCATTGTATTTTCTTGCCAGTGCGGCTATCGTTTTTACCGGTGCAACGGTACCACTCATGGAATATACGGATTCAAATACTATCAGCTTGGGTTGATCAGCAGGCCACTCAGCCAGCAAACTTTCCAGGTGTTGTATATCATTGTGCCGGAAAATGCGCTTATTGTTTTTGCAACCCCGCATACCTTCTATAATTGACGCGTGATTGCGTTCATCGGAGAAGAAAACAAGTCCCGGTAACTGGCGGCCCAATGTCTGCAGAGTGGTAACATTAGCCTGATAGGCTCCGTTAAACAACAGGGCCGCTTCTTTACCGTGCCAGCGGGCAAGTAACAGCTCCAATTGTTTATGGAAAGAAGTAGTACCTGAAATATTCCTGGTGCCCCCGCTGCCGGCTCCACTCCGGTGAGCCACATAGCCCAGTTTTGAAATCACCGCTTCTTCACTGCTCATGCCCAGATAATCGTTGCTGCACCAGTTAACCGCCTGCTGTGTCAGTCCTGTTTCATCCGCATAGGTAAACCGGGGAAAATGCTGCGCGCTTTTATTGAGCTCCAGAAAATAACGGTAAGCGCCCGTTGATCTGAGCTGTTGCAATTGTTCCGTAAATAGCGTCTGATAATTCATACCGATGCGGCACGATCGCCGTTGTTGATTTTTGCTGCCGCGAAAATAATATATTTCCTACTAATTTAGTAGGGTTTTAAATTTTCTTTACCCTCAATACGTACGTGTGTTATCCTGAGATAATTTTTTGGTCTCCCCGTACAAAGCATGTATTTTTGTTTAGTCTACCTATAAAGTAGAGTATTTTTTCACCCTGAGATCATCACCCTGATGATCCGTTAATGACAATTGTGACATGCAGAGTTTCCGCACTGAATTAGAAAATCCGCTGGTAGAAAAAGATATTCTTGAACTGGAAAAAAAAATACGCCTGTTCCGGGAAGGAAAGATGGATGAAGAGAAATTCCGCAGCCTGCGGCTGGCCCGCGGTGTATACGGACAACGGCAACCGGGTGTACAAATGGTGCGCATCAAATTGCCGTATGGTAAAATGACCCTGGCGCAATGGAAACGGATTGCCGCTGTTTCCGACGAATACTCCACCGGCAATCTGCACCTGACCACGCGGCAGGATATTCAAATTCATTTTGTAAGCCTGGACCGCACCCCGCAGTTATGGGCCGAGCTGGATAAAGATGCAATCACCATCCGCGAAGCCTGCGGGAATACCGTACGCAACATAACCGCTTCCGATACAGCAGGTATTGATCCGGAGGAACCCTTTGATGTAACGCCTTATGCGCACGCGATGTTTGAATATTTTCTGCGCAAACCCGTGTGCCAGGAAATGGGACGTAAATTCAAAATAGCTTTCAGTAACACCGAAAAAGATACCGCCCTCACTTTTATGCACGATCTCGGGGCTATCGCCCGGATACGTACTGTTGATGGCAATCTACAACGTGGTTTTAAAATTTTAATCGGTGGAGGACTCGGCGCCCAGCCGCATCTGGCTATTTGTACGCACGAATTCCTCGAAGAAACATTACTGATACCTTACCTGGAGGCTGTACTACGTGTATTCGACCGGCATGGTGAACGTAACAGCCGGCATAAAGCAAGGATCAAATTCCTGATCCAGAAAATCGGTATTGAAACCTTCAATCAACTGGTACAGGAGGAACAACTGGCGTTGACGCATCAGCGGGTGGAGATAATGAGTCGGGAGTCGGGAGATGGGAGTCGGGAGCCAGGAGTCGGGAGTCGGGAGTCGGGAGTCGGGAGTCGGGAGTTGAGTGATAAACCCGGTGATTCCTTGAAGTATGAATTATGGAAGAATACCAATCTGTTTAAACAAAAGCAGGAAGGATATTATGCCGTATATGTACGGGTACCGAACGGGAATATTTCTTCTGATGTCAGCAGAAGGCTGATTGCACAGCTGGAAGGGGTAATTGCCGATGATATACGGGTAACCATCAACCAGGGACTTCAGTTTCGCTTTGTAAAACCGGAAAACCTCTCCTTCGTATACCAGGTACTGGAATCAGAAGGTCTCGCCGCCCCGGGCTTTGGTTCTGTTTCGGATATTACCAGTTGTCCCGGTACAGATACCTGCAACCTCGGTATCAGCAACAGTACAGCTACAGCCCTTGCATTAAGTGAGGTAATAGAAGAGGACTTTCCCGAACTTTTATACAATAAAGAAATAACGGTACGTATCAGTGGTTGTATGAACAGCTGCGGTCAGCACGGTATGGCGTCAATCGGTTTTCATGGCAGTTCACTCAAGGCCAACGGCCAGGTGATCCCCGCACTGCAGGTACTGGTGGGTGGTGCCGTACTGGGAGGTGGCGACGCACGGATTTCCGACAAAGTGATTAAAGTACCCAGCAAACGCGCACCACAGGTACTGAACCGTATTCTGAACGACTACAAAAATCAGGCTGAAGCGGGCGAAAGCTTTGCAGACTATAGTTTTCACAGGGGTGAAAAATATTACTATGAACTTTTAAAACCGCTGGCCGGCCTGGAACAACTGCAGGAAGATGAGTATTCCGACTGGGGGCAGGAAGAGAAATTTTCCACGGCCATCGGCGTGGGTGAATGTGCCGGTGTGATGATTGACCTGGTGTCCACCCTGATCCTGGAAGCCGAAGATAAAATTGCCGCCGCCTTGGAATGTATCGCCAACCAGCAATGGGCGGATGGTATTTATAATGCCTATGCGGCGAGAATACATAGCGCCAAGGCCTTGTTGCTGCAACAGGGTGTTCATTGCAATACCCAGATCGGCATCCTGAATGATTTCGACAAGGAATTTACCTCGAAAGGAATATATACCGGCAGCAGTTCATTTAAACAGGAAACTTTACGCATGAATGAAGTGCCCCCTTCAGCAACGTTTGCGGCTGAGTACATGGAGCAGGCACTTGGCTTTATTGAATTTGCAAAAAACCAGAAAGCCGCTGTAGTAAAGAACGACTGATCAGTCGAACCCGTTTTATTCCGGCAACTCATTGAAAACTGAACCTTCCTGATCCCCGTTGAACCAGGAAAAGCGGCCATGCAGTTGCAATACATCTCCGATCACCACCAGCGAAGGCGAAGAGAAAATCAGTTCCTTAAAATCAACCGCCACTTTCGCCAACGAAGAGAGATGTATTTTTTGCGCGGCGGTAGAGGCCTGTTCAATCACCGCTGCCGGTCGACTGGCAGGCGCCCCGTGAAGTATTAACTGCGCTGCAAAAGACAGTACCGTTTTCCCTGCCATATAGACGACCAGAGTATCACTGGTTTCTGCCAGTGAATTCCATGTTTTGGTATCGTAGTGCTGAGTGGGGTTGTATGCAATAAACCGGACTCCCTGTGCAAACCCTCTTGCCGTGAGCGGAATACCGGTATAGGCCGATGCGCCGGATGCAGCGGTAATACCGGGGATTATCTCAAAAGGAATTCCGTTTTTCTCCAACGCTTCCAGTTCATCCAGCACATTACTGAAAAAAGCCACATCGCCTCCTTTCAGCCGGAGTACTCTTTTTCCCTGCAGGGCTTCATCAATCAGGATGGCGGTTACTTCTTCCTGTGTATAGGAATGTTCATGATAACCCTGTTTACCGGTCATCAATACCCGTATCCCGTTACGGGCATGCAGCCAGATAATATCCGGATGAACCAGCCGGTCAGTAATGATTACATCCGCTGCCTGTAATCGTTGCTGTAGTTTAAGGGTTATCAGTTCCGGATCACCCGGACCTGCGCCAGCCAGTGTCACCCATGCAGTCTTTCGCGGATCATTCATTGGTGGCGTTTGAAAAGATTACAGGAGATCAGGATTGAATAAGCACAGCGGCCACGGTACTGTTGCTGGTTTCATCCACCAGGATGGCAGAGCCGTATTCGCTGAGATTTTCGTACGAATCATAGACCAGCGGGGCAGCCGTCTTAATGGTGGCTTTTACCACTTCATTCAGTTTTACCTGTCCTTCCACCGGTTGCTGTTGCAAGGTATTAACATCGATTTTATACTCCACCTGCCGGATCATGGCGCGTAAAAGACGGCCATTGTGTTGCAACAGGTATTTATTACCGGAAATCAGGGGTTTGTCATCCATCCAGCAAAGCAACACATTGAGTTCATTGCTGACCAGCGGCCGGTTATCCGATTTCACAATGGTATCGCCACGGCTGATATCAATATCATCCGCCAGTTGAATCACAGCCGCCTGTGGCGCAAATACCTCTTCCACTTCTTTACCGGCTACTTCAAGGGTGGCAATGGTGGTTTCAATACCCTGTGGCAATACGGTTACCTTATCCCCCTTCCTGTAAATACCACTGATAATCCTGCCCGCATACCCGCGGTAATCATGCAGTTCCTCCGTTTGAGGACGAATTACAAACTGCACCTGGAAACGGGGAATCGTCAGGTTTACATCCTGATCCAGTTGCACATCCTCCAGGAATTCCAGCAGGGCTTTGCCCGAATACCAGGGCATGCGTACCGAGGGATCCACGATATTATCACCGTCCAGCGCGCTCATCGGTATATAAGTAATTGTACCCAGCCCGAGTTGTGCGGCTACCTGGTTATAGTCATTTACGATGGCTGTATAAACTTCTTGTGAAAAATCCACCAGGTCCATTTTGTTCACTGCCACCACTACGTGTTTTATTTTCAGCAGTGAGGCGATAATAGAATGACGACGGGTTTGCTCCACCACGCCCTGCCGGGCATCAATAAGAATGATAATCAGGCTGGCATTGGAGGCACCGGTTATCATATTGCGCGTATACTGCACATGCCCGGGCGCATCGGCGATAATGAATTTGCGCTTGGGTGTGGTGAAATAACGGTAGGCGACGTCAATGGTAATACCCTGTTCCCGTTCCGCACGTAACCCGTCTGTCAGCAGCGCCAGGTCCACCGAACCATCGGTCCGGTTCTTCGTTGACTTCTCGAGGGCCTCCAGCTGATCAATCAGAATGTTCTTGCTGTCATACAATAATCGCCCGATCAGGGTACTCTTCCCGTCATCCACGCTCCCCGCAGTTATAAATCGTAATAAATCCATGGTAGAAAGTCAAAAGTAAAAAGTCAAAAGTAAAAAAGCACACACACTGCAATATCGGACACTCCTTTACACCTGAACTTTCACTTATTTTTATTTTACTAAATATTCTATTTTCAATTGACAATATGCATCCAAAAGTAAAGGCTGTCCAGCCATAGGCTTTTTTACTTTTTACTTTTGAATTTTTACTTTAAAAATAGCCGTTCTTCTTCCTGTCTTCCATCGCTGCTTCAGTTACTTTATCATCAATCCTCGTTTCGCCACGTTCACTGATCCGGGTTGCCACAATTTCATTTATCACTTCATCAAGTGTGGAAGCTACAGACTCTACGGCAGCCGTACAGGTCATGTCGCCTACTGTACGGTACCGGACTTTTTTTGTCAGCACAACATCTGACTCGCCGGGTTGTACAAATTCGCTGATGGCTACGAGCTGTCCTTCATGTTCAATTACGCTACGTTCATGCGCAAAATATATGGAAGGCAGGTCAATCTTTTCGTTGCGGATATAATTCCAGATGTCGAGCTCTGTCCAGTTACTGATCGGGAATACCCGGACATTCTCCCCTTTGTGAATTTTACCGTTATAAATATTCCAGAGTTCCGGCCGCTGCAGTTTCGGATTCCACTGACCAAATTCATCCCTTACGGAGAATATTCGTTCTTTAGCTCTTGCTTTTTCTTCATCCCTTCTCGCGCCACCGATACAGCAATCAAATGCAAACTCTTCAATGGTATCCAGCAGGGTATAGGTTTGCAACCAATTCCGGCTGGGAAATTTTCCTTTCGGTTCTGTCAGGCTTCTTTGTTTAATGGTGTCTTCCACTTTTCGCACCACCAGGGTGGCACCGATACGTTCCGCCATTGCATCCCTGAAAGCCAGTGCTTCCGGAAAATTATGCCCGGTGTCAATATGCACCAACGGAAATGGAATTTTACCCGGCGCGAAAGCTTTTAATGCCAGGTGGACCAGGCAGATGGAATCTTTGCCCCCGCTGAACAACAGGGCGGGTTTTTCAAACTGGGCAGCCACTTCCCGGAAGATATGGATGCTTTCCGATTCCAGTTGCTCCAGATAATTCAAATGATACTTGTTATTCATACACTACTGTTCAGGTCTTACTTTATTTATTTCGTTCGCCATGTAACCCGCATTCCTTTTGCGAAGCTTCCCACCACCAGCGGCCGGCCCTCGGATGTTCACCAGGTTCAATAGCCCGGGTACAGGGCGCGCAACCGATACTGATATATCCGCGGTCATGCAGCGGATTACAGGGTACATTATGTGCATTGATATATTCCATCATCTGCTGGTAATCCCAGCGGATCAGGGGATTGAATTTATACAGGTTGCGGTTGTCATCCCATTCGATCAATGGCATATCCTGCCGGTTATCGGACTGTTCGGCCCGCAGACCGGTAATCCAGACTTTTGCGCCCTGCAACGCCCGGTTGAGCGGAATTACTTTGCGGATATAGCAACAGGTTTTCCGGTTCTCCACCGACTCATAAAAAGAATTGATTCCTTTTTCGTAGGCAAAGGCTTCCACATCCGCGGCATCGGGAAAGTAAACATGGATGGGTTGTTTATAACGGGCAGTGGTACGATCCAGCAACTCATAGGCCTCATTAAACAAACGGCCGGTATCGATCGTAAAGACCTTTACCGGCAGTGTGTGCTTAAATATCATATCCGTCAGTACCTGGTCCTCCTGTCCAAGCGAGGAAGAAAACACCACGCCCTCCGGAAACCATTCCGTGACCCGCCTGATGGCTTCCACTGCAGACAATCCTTCTGCTTCCTGTAATTGCTCCTTTGTCAGCATCAGCGGTTGGGTTGCGGTGTATAACGCAGGTACGGTTTAATCACCGTAACGCCTTTGCTAAATGTTTTTTGCGCCTCCTCCGTACTAAGGGATAAACCTACAATTACATCTTCCCCTTCCTTCCAGTCGGCCGGAGTGGCCACGCTGTAACCAGCGGCCAGTTGCAATGAATCCACCACACGCAACACTTCATAAAAATTACGTCCGGTTGACGCCGGATAAGTAATGGTTAATTTTATTTTTTTATCCGGCCCGATCACGAAAAGAGAACGCACCGTAAATGTTTCAGAGGCTTTGGGATGTATCATGTCATACAGAAAAGCCACTACCCTGTCCGGATCCGCAATAATGGGAAAATCAACTGAGCAATGCTGTGTCTCATTAATATCTTTCACCCAATCCTGGTGATGATCCAGCGAGTCCACACTTACAGCCAGCACTTTTACATTGCGTTTTCTGAACTCTTCCTGCAATAATGCCGTCTTTCCGAGTTCAGTGGTGCAAACCGGTGTGTAGTCAGCCGGATGCGAAAACAAAATCCCCCAGCTATCACCCAGGTATTCATGAAAATCAATTTCACCGGCTGTTGTTTGTGCCTTAAAATTTGGTGCAATGTCGCCTAAATGAAGTCCCATATATATAGATTTTTTAGTGTTGCAAAAGTACTGTAATCTAAATTCCCTACCAAGTTAATAGACTTAAAAATGAGTGCTGCAAACAAGGGTTCGTGAACCTGTTTTGCTCAATGAGCAAGATCCTTTAACGTCCTGTTTTCCAGGATGCCCAGGGACGCATCACGTACTTCGATCATCAGGTCATGGAGTCCACATTTTTTTTCATCGCAGTTTTTACACCGCTCATAAAAATACAGGCTCACACAGGGCAGCATGGCAATCGGTCCATTAACAATGCGGATAATTGTGGCCACTTTAACCTTAGCCGGATCTTTGGCCAGGAAATATCCACCGCCTTTCCCTTTTTTACTATCGAGTATTTCCTCTTTTTTCAGTTCCAGCAGAATATTCTCAAGGAACTTCAGCGGAATTTTTTTCTTTTTTGAAATCTCGGAGATCAGTACAGGCCCCTGCTTATACCGCTCTGTCAGGTATTCCAGTGCCTTAAACGCATATTGCGATTTTTTGGACAGCATAAAATCTAATTACAGTATGACCAATGTATAGTGAACAGTTGAATTCTTTTTCAGCATGGCGGCCACCCCGCAGTATTTCTCCAACGAAAGTTCAATTGCTTTCCGCACTTTTTCTTCATTTTCGGGAGCCGTATGCAGCCGGTAGGTAATCTGTACCCCGGTAAAAACTTTCGGATGTTCTTCAGTCTGTTCCGCTTCCGCATCCATGGAGAAATCCGAAAACTCCACTCTCATTTTCTCCAGGATATCCACCACATCAATACCGGAGCAACCTGCCAGTCCGGACAAGAGCAGCGCTTTTGGACCATGACCGGCCTTTTTATCACCGTCTACCTGGATAAAATTACCCTCGTGTTCACTTTCAAAACGGTGTTCTCCTTTCCAGACGGTTGTGGTCTTCATCACAATGCGTGTTTTTTATTGTTAGAAATATTCTCCAGCGTCCACCGGATTTCCTGCTCAAAATTATTCTTTCTCTCTCTACATTCCGCTTTTTTACAAATCCGGCAGGAGAAAGGGAGACAGCCGTCTGAATGCACAAATAATTCCAGGGATTCCCCGAATTCATTCCGGATCAGTTTAGCCAACTCATCTATCTCCCGGTGTGCTTCATGCACATTCAGGTACCAGGGTACCGTCAGGTGACAATCGAGATGCAATACGGCCCCGTATTTAATGACCCGGAGATTGTGCAGATCAATCCAGTTTTCCTGCCGGCTCCTGTTCAGTACATCCACCATTCGCCCCATCAGTTCCGCATCGGCCTCATCCATAATACCGGCAATGGACTTACGGACAATCCTGTAACCGGTAACAATGATGATAACGCCAAACAGGATGGCCACTACGCTGTCGATCCATTGCAGACCGGTGAAGTATAACAGAACAAGTCCCACAATAATGCCCACTGTGGAAATCGTATCACTCTGCAGGTGCCGGCCACTTGCCACCAGTGCCAGTGACTGATTTTTTTTACCGATCCGCAGACAGAAATAGCCGATCAGAAAATTAGCAGCTGCCGCGGCAGCCACCAGCCAGATACCGGTATCAAGCTTTTGTATAGCCACCGGTTCTATCAAACTCTGAATCGCTTTGTACAAGATGATGGCGCCGGCGCTTCCGATCAGTGTTCCTTCAATAGCCGCTGATAGAAATTCGGCTTTCCCGTGACCATACGGATGGTCTTCATCCCGGGGTTTGGCAGCCACATACAGACTGTATAGCCCGATAAAACCGGCCGCCACATTTACAATACTTTCGAGAGCATCTGTAAGTATGGATATGGAATGGGTGGAATAATAGGCTACAAACTTCACCGCCAGGATCAGCACAGAAAGTGCCGCCACCCATTTCTGTACCCTGAGATTTTGCAGTTGCCTGGTTGTACCCATTGTAACCAATTATGATTGCCTGTTTGTCCGTAGTTCTTTTCTACTTGAAAAGCTTTTTACAAACCGCGCTATCCGTGTATAAAATTCTTTATTCAATACCTGTGAATCCCGCATGGCTTTATATGTCAGGAATAAGCCCAGCGGAACCAGGACAAAGGTAGCCAGCCACATGCCGGTAAAAGCTGACAAACTCCCTTCTTTGGCAAATTTTTCGCCGGTATTACTGGAAAAATAAAAGATCATAAAGAATACGATGGCAAAAATCAAGGGTGTGCCCAGCCCTCCTTTCCGGATAATGGAACCCAGGGGCGCCCCGATCAGGAATAAGACCAGGCAGGCCAGTGAAAGGGTAATCTTCCGGTGCCACTCCACCTGGTGTTTGCGCAGGTTGCGGCCTTTATCTTTCATTATCTGAATCAGGGATTCCACATTCATACGGACTGAGCCTGCCGTGGTTTTGGCCAGTTCATTCACATTACTCCTGGCCGAATCCGGCAACAGGGCCTGCATGTTTTTTGCCTTAAAAAAAAGGGTACTGTCGGGGGGTAATTGCGTCCATGCTGAATCCAGCTGTGTATAAAACGGAAGGGCGATAAACATTTCGCGGAGGGACCGCTCTTCTGTTGCCCGTATATCTTTTTTCAGCGAGTCAATGGCTTTGTCCAGCTGACGCATACTGAACATTTTCTCATTGTTCTTATTCACACTGTCCGCGGTCCGGTTTGAAAAGCCCAGGCTGCTGAGGTCAAATTGTTTTTTATACTCACTAAACCCGATACGGATAAATTCCGTATTCGACTGGGCATATACATTTCCTTTTTCCTGGTAACGCCAGCCCTCTTTCAGGTTAAATTCCAGGAAGCGCTTATTGGGTGTTACCCGCATGATTCCGCTTTTGGCCACAATAAAATTATCCTGCAGCGGATTACCCTGTTCATAAATGATCACATCCCTGATCACACTGTCATTCAGTTCTTTTTTCCCGATTTTAATGGCAAATCCGCTGATTTTATCATAGAAGACTCCTTCTTTCAGATCAAAAGCGGGTTTCGCATAGATAATATCCGCCAGCAGTGTACGTGATTTGAGGTTGGCCACCGGAATTACATTATTGGAAAACACAAAAGCCACCCCGCTTATCAGGATACTGATAATAAACAACGGGCGCATAAAACGCAGGAGGGAAATACCGGCTGACTTGATTGCAACCAGTTCGAAACTCTCTCCCAGGTTGCCGAATGTCATCAGTGAAGACAAGAGTATAGCCAGTGGCAGGGCCAGTGGCACCAGTACGGCACTCTGGTAGAGTATAAACTCAAGGATAACATTTACCCCGAGTCCCTTGCCAACAAAATCGTCAATATAAAGCCAGAAAAACTGGATAACCAGTACCAGCAACGTGATAAAGAACGTAGCGATAAAAGGCCCTATAAAAGCCTTCAGGATGAGTTTATCTAATTTCTTGAACACGTTATCTTTAATAAATGAATTCCGCAAAAATAAGGCTTTCAGCAGAGGAGCTGTTAATGATCTCCGATCCGGAATGGATTTTAACAAAGAACAGGATACTGACGGAGGTTAACCGGTTTCTTTCTACCATACAGCAGTCACAGCAGCAATGGCTGGAAACATGCGCATTTCCTGAACCGGTGCTGCGTATACCAGCCAAAATTTCACAGGGGGAAAATTACCAGGGCCTGCCTTACAGGGTGCTGGATTTTCCCCGTTGTTTTGAGGGGGATAATATATTCGCGGTCCGTACCCTTTTCTGGTGGGGACATTTCTTTAGTGTAACCTTACATCTTTCCGGCCGGTTCAGGACGGCTTGTGAAAACAACCTGCTGGCAAACAGGGAACAGCTGATAAAACACGGAACATATATTTGTACGGATCCGAACCCCTGGCAACATCATTTTGAAAAAGGGTATTATACGGCCATAGCGGAAATGACGGAAGGGGCGTACACAAGTGAGCTTCTTCACAAACCGTTTATAAAACTGGCCTGTAAGCATAGCTTATCCGGTTGGGAGGAATTGCCCTCCCGTCTACTGGAAGATTTTAAAGGATTGATCTGTGCCGCAGGTTACGGGCATTAGTTACCAAGGCGATGGAATAAATCCTTTACCTGGTAGTCCCAAAGCATACTCTGGTCTTTGATTTCCTTTTTTTCTGCATAATCCTTTATCACCAGGATCGTCTGATTGGTGATTTCAGATTTTTCAATCCGGAATTCAAAATATTCTTCTTTGGGGGCATGCAGCCAGTGAAAGCGTACATATTTATCCTGTTCACTTTCCAATACTTCCGCTTTTTCCACAGATCCGTTCCAGCCAAAGAAAAAAGTACCATCTCTTTCATCTACTTTATCGGCAAACCACTCGGCCAGACCGGCCGGGGTGGAAAGGAATTCAAACAGAATGGAAGGCGAGCAGCGAACCGGGAATTCTAAGGTATATAACTGTTTACTCATTGGTTTTGATCATATTCATTGCGATACGTGCAATAATAGAAAATAAATCATTGCCGCAAACGATTTGGGCAGTTATTTTTCCCCTGACCGGTTTCCGCAAACAAACTCATAAAATAAATCGTGAAATTATACGTTAATAGGTTGCCAAAATTTATTTGGGTCGTTATGGCAAAAACGTTAAATTGCCTTGAAGATCAATATTTTCTGAAGCAACCGAACCATGAGGTGGGTATTTTTAGAGTATAAGACCAAAACAACTTATTATTCTTTAACCCTTAAAATACACCATTATTTAAAACCATACCTATGAGCATGAGACAATTAAAGATCTCGAAATCCATCACGAATCGGGAATCGCAGAGCCTTGAAAAATACCTGCAGGAAATCGGCAAGGTAGAACTAATCACCCCGGAAGAAGAAGTTAAATTAGCCACCCTGATCAAACAGGGGGATCAGCGGGCATTGGACCGGCTGACAAAAGCCAATCTGCGTTTTGTGGTATCTGTTGCCAAACAATACCAGAACCAGGGACTTTCCCTCCCCGACCTGATCAACGAGGGCAATTTAGGCCTGATCAAAGCCGCCCAGCGTTTTGATGAGACCCGTGGTTTCAAATTCATCTCCTACGCTGTCTGGTGGATCCGGCAAAGCATCTTGCAGGCCCTGGCTGAACAGGCCCGGATTGTACGGCTTCCGCTGAACAAAGTGGGGCTTACCAACCGAATCCAGAAAGCATTTTCCCTGCTGGAACAGCAATATGAGCGTGAACCTTCCGCGGAAGAACTGGCCGAAGTCCTGAATATGGACCTTGACGAAGTATCCTCAACCCTCGGCATAAATGCCCGCCACGTAAGTATGGATTCTCCCCTGTCTGAAGGAGAAGAAAACACCCTGATTGATGTACTGGTAAATACCAATGCGGAAAAAACCGATGGGGAGCTGGATCACAATGAATCCCTGAAAACGGAAATTGACCGATCCCTGAAGACCCTGACAGACAGACAAAAAGAAGTAATCTGCTTTTTCTTTGGTATCGGGGTGGATCATCCGATGAGCCTGGAAGATATCGGCGAGCGCTTTAACCTGACCCGCGAAAGGGTACGCCAGATTAAAGACAAAGCCATTACCAAGCTCAAAACATCGAATCGTTGTAAACTTTTAAGAACCTATTTAGGCGCATGATATAAACTCTACTCTACGTATCTTTGCAACTCGTTAAAAAAAGTGAACTTCGGTTCACTTTTTCTTTTGTCCCCTTCGACAAGCTCCCCGCATGAGACGGGGCAGGCAGGGTGACAACTGGTGTCATGCTGAGCTTGCCGAAGCATGACGAACCCCTTTGATACACTCAGAGGAACAATCTCTGTCATGCTGAGCTTGCCGAAGCATGCCGAACCATGGTTTAGAAAAAAAAGAATTAAAGACTATGTTCAATTCATTACAGGAAAAACTGGAAAGCGCCTTTAAAAACCTGAAAGGTCAGGGGCGCATTACAGAAATCAATATTGCCAGCACGATCAAGGAAATCCGGCGCGCATTGGTAGATGCGGATGTCAACTATAAAATTGCCAAGGAGTTTACGGATAAAGTAAAGGATAAAGCGTTGGGCGAAAAAGTGCTGACGTCTATTTCCCCCGGTCAGCTGATGACCAAGATCGTAAAGGATGAACTGGCGGAGCTGATGGGTGGTCAGGAAGCCGTATTCAATGCAAAAGGAAATCCGGCAGTAATACTGATTGCCGGTCTGCAGGGTTCGGGTAAGACCACTTTCAGTGGCAAACTGGCCAACTATCTTAAAGGAAAAGGGCTATCGCCCCTATTGGTGGCTGCCGATATCTATCGTCCGGCGGCGATGGAACAATTACGGGTACTGGGGGAACAGATCGGGGTGGACGTGCATATTGAACTGGAAAATAAAGACGCCGTCGCTATTGCCGGAAATGCGGTTAAAGAAGCCCGCAGCAAAAATAAAAATGTGGTAATCATCGATACCGCCGGCCGCCTGGCCGTGGATGAAGTGATGATGACGGAAGTGGCGAATGTAAAGAATGCCGTAAATCCACAGGAGATACTCTTTGTGGTGGACAGTATGACGGGACAGGATGCGGTGAATACCGCCAAGGCCTTTAATGACCGGCTCGATTTTACCGGGGTGGTCCTGACCAAACTGGATGGCGATACCCGAGGTGGTGCGGCCATATCCATCAAGTACACGGTAAATAAACCCATTAAATTTACCAGCAGCGGGGAGAAACTCGATACACTCGATGTGTTTTATCCGGAACGGATGGCCCAGCGTATTCTGGGTATGGGCGATATTACTTCGTTGGTGGAAAAAGCACAGGCCCAGTTTGATGAGGAAGAAGCCAAAAAACTGGAAGCCAAACTCCGTAAGAATAAATTTGATTTTGCGGATTTCAAAATGCAGCTGGAGCAGATCAAGAAAATGGGCAACATGAAGGATCTGCTGGGAATGATACCCGGATTGGGCAGCAAGATAAAAGATCTCGACATCAACGACGATGCCTTTAAAGGCATAGAAGCCATGATCAATTCCATGACCCCCGCTGAAAGAGCCGACCCCGACCTGATTGATGGCAACCGGAAAAAAAGAATCGCAAACGGCAGTGGCAAAAACATTCAGGATGTCAACAATTTCATGAAACAGTTTGACCAGATGCGCCAGATGATGAAGAACATGAATAAAATGGGCGCGTTCGGAAAGATGATGCCGGGAATGAAGAAATAGTCGGGAGTCGGAAGTCAGGAGTCGGGAACCGGGGCAATAATCAGACAAGTACAATTTGCTGAACCTAGATCTTCTGGTATTAGCTGATCATTAAGAGTTCATGATATTAGACCTGATTTTTACAAGCAGAAAACAGTAATGATTTTTTGCTTTTTTTATACAATCCATTTCATTGTTTATCAATCCAGTAGATTATTTTTTATTCTTTTTATCTGATCTAATACAGGTTACTAAAAACACCGGAATAAGCACTCCCGACTCCCGACTCCCAACTCCTGATTTGACTAAAAGACTGTTGCGAATTACAGCCTTTTTCCTATCTTCGCTCTCCGGTATCTACCGGAATTAACAATTATTGTTTAACGCTGTTAAATTTCTATTTATGTCAGCAAAAATCCGTCTTCAGAGACACGGGTCAAAAAAGAGACCCTTTTACTTCATTGTTGTAGCCGATTCACGGGCACCCCGCGACGGTAAATTCATCCAGAAATTAGGTACGTACAATCCCCTGACTGTTCCTGCTACTATTCAGCTGGATCGTCAGAAGGCATTGGAATGGCTCAGCAAAGGTGCTACACCCACCGATACTGTTCGCCGTATCCTGAGCTTTAAAGGCGTACTGTACCTGAAACACCTGCTCCGTGGCGTTGGCCTCGGACTGTTTGATGATGCTGCAGCGATGGAGAAATTCACCAAGTGGAGTGCTGAGCACGAAGCACAGGTGAAAAGACGCCAGGAAGAAGCCCAGCGCCAGAGAAGATCCAGACGCATGCCCGCAGGTCGCAGACCTGAACGCAGAGCGGAAGGAAATGGCGGTGGTGAAGGATAATAAAATGTCCGCATCCTGAAAGTTCGTAATCCCGGTCTTTGACCGGGATTTTTTTTGCATGCCGGTTAAACCAGTATTTTCGTAGCTGACTATGGCAGAATATTACAATATCGGAAAATTTGTGGCCGTGCACGGCTTGCAGGGGGAGTTGTTATTGCAACACGAATTGGGCAAAAAGACTTCATTAAAAGGACTCAATGCCCTTTTTATTGAAGAGAAAAAGAATGCCTTTCTTCCCTGGTTTATTGAATCGGCAAAAATCAAATCAGCCGATGAGCTCTATATAAAACTGGAAGGAATCAGTACCCGGGAAGCCGCTATGAAACTGACCCGTAAATCCGTATGGCTGCCTGAAACAGATTTTAAAAAATTTGCCGCAAAATCCGCACCCGCCGGTTTATTGGGTTACAGTATAATCCACAACGGGGAGAACCTGGGCGAAATACTGGAACTGATTGAGCAGCCGCACCAGTTGCTTTGCCGGCTGGATATACAAGGAAAAGAAGTACTGATCCCCCTGCACGAAGAATCGCTGCAGCAACTGGATCACCGGAAAAAACAGGTCGTGGTGAACCTGCCGGAAGGCCTCCTCGATATTTACCTGGCCTGAAGATAAACAAGGGAAAAAGGTGCGGATGGAGAATAACAAAAAACATATTGCCCATTTTGATCTTGACTCCTTTTTTGTTTCTGTTGAAATACGGAACAATCCTTCATTGAAAGGAAAACCCGTGTTGGTGGGTGGTTATGAACGGGGCGTGGTGGCCGCCTGCAGTTATGAAGCCCGTAAATTCGGCATTCACTCCGCGATGCCGATGAAGAAAGCCATGCAGCTTTGTCCGCAGGCCATCATTACCAATGCCAGCCGCGACCAGTACAGTAAATATTCCCGCTGGGTTACCGATATCATTGCGTCCCGTGTTCCCTTGTTTGAAAAAGCGAGTATTGATGAGTTTTATATCGACCTGAGCGGCATGGATAAATTTTTTGGAGTAAGTAAATATGCCCGGGAGCTGCGGCAACTGATCACCGGAGAGACCGGCTTGCCGATCTCCTGCGGTTTATCCTCCGCCCGTTTTATCAGTAAAATGGCCACCAATGAAGCCAAACCCAATGGCTTCCTGGAAATACCGCATGGAAAAGAAACGGAGTTTCTCTGGCCCATGGCCGTTGAAAAAATTAACGGCGTGGGAAAACAGACCGAACAGCAGCTGAAAACATTCGGCCTCTACACCATCGGGGATATTGCCCGCACACCCCTGGAAGTGATGGAACGCATCGGCGGTAAATGGGGAGAAAGTTTATGGCATAAAGCACAGGGCCGCGGCAGTGCGGACATTACTACTGACTGGGAACAGAAAAGCATGAGCCATGAAAACACCTTCGATACGGATTATACGGATATTTCCTTCCTGTATAAGGAACTGGTACGCCTGACCGAAAAAACCGCTTACTCCCTGCGTGATGATGAAAAGATGACCGGCTGCGTGACAGTTAAAATCCGTTATTCGGATTTTGAAACCACCAGTTGCCAGGAAACAATAGATTATACCGCCCTCGATGATACCCTGATTGCCAAAGTAAAAGATCTGTTTACAAAAAACTGGCAAAAAGGCCGGCCGGTCCGGCTGCTGGGTGTGCGCTTCAGTCACCTGATACCGATTACCATGCAAATGAGTTTATTTGATAATCAACTCGAAAAACTGAATCTCTTTAAAGCCGTTGATGAAATTAAGGACCGGTTTGGGAAAAAGATCGTAACAAAAGCGGTGACTATAAAAAAAGAGGATAAGAACAAATAAACTACCCTTTTTTAATCTTACGAAAGCCCGCATAAACCGCAATCACACCCGGGAAAGCAAACAGTATGGCTGTCCCGGTCTTTCCGAAAGTTTCCAGTAACCAGTTCAGGTCTCTTACGCGGGACGAATCAGTGTCAGGATATATTTTATTCGCCACGAAGTACACAAAGAAACCGGCGGCTATGCACACCAGTCCGCAAAAAATAATGAGGAGTCCTTCCGCTTTTTTATTTTTCATTCGCTATGTTCCTGTTTAACCGGGCATATTTGTAGAAGTCTTATCTGCCGTCAGATGCCCGTGCTCTCTTTTAAAGGCACCGGCCAGCAGTATAAAGAAAAGCAAAAAAGCACCAATCAGTATCAGAAATTCTTTCAGCATACCCAGCCAGATTGCTGTACCAAAACTGATCGCCAGCAAAATCAGCAGCAGGATAAGCAATCCGGTCTTCCCTTTTTCTTTAGGCCGCTTACCCAGCCCCGCCCGGTTTTTTGTCATTTCCCAGGCAAGCCGCCATCTGAGTTTCCGGCGCTGTTTCCTGGTCAGTGTACCGGCCGCCATGGCAGATATGGCGATGGTCAGCCAGGCAGGCAGATCAGTTGATTGGGCAACAGGCGAAGTAAGGACGGTAAGCAGTGTGCACAAAAACATAGCGGATGGTTTGGTTAAAATAGCAGGTAAGACCTGTTTTACAGCATTGTAAAATAGCCAAGAATGACAAACCCGTCATCCGTACTGATGGGTATTTCTCAGTTTTTGAACAGGCAAAAGCGCTTAACTTCGCTGACTGGTTAAAAGGTTAACCAGTCAACTTCTCATCTTTAAACTTAACACCATGTCACAACAATGGAAAGAATACCAGGAAAAAAACAAAGACCGTTTCCTGAATGAAATGCTGGACCTGCTCCGCATCCCTTCAATCAGCGCCAAAATTGAAAACAAGGATGACATGCTGAAATGCGCCGAAGCGGTAAAGAAAAGTTTACTGGCAGCTGGTTGCGATAAAGCCGAAGTCATGGCCACGGCCGGTCACCCCGTTGTTTACGGCGAAAAAATTATCGATCCCTCCAAACCCACTGTGCTGGTATATGGTCACTATGACGTACAGCCGGTAGACCCTATTGAACTCTGGCATAGTGGTCCTTTTGAACCGACTATTAAAGACGGAAAAGTGTTTGCACGGGGTTCCGCCGATGATAAAGGACAGTTCTATATGCATGTGAAGGCGCTGGAGATTATGAACCAGACCGGCACCATGTCCACCAATATTAAATTCCTGATTGAAGGTGAAGAAGAAGTGGGATCACCCAACCTCGGACCCTTTGTAGCCGCACATAAAGAACTGCTGAAATGTGATGTGATCCTGATCAGTGACAGTGCCTTGCTGAGCATGGATAACCCGTCACTCGATGTAGGCATGCGCGGACTCAGTTATATTGAAGTGGAAGTAACCGGAGCCAACCGTGACCTGCACAGCGGTACCTATGGTGGCGCGGTGGCCAACCCGATCACGATCTTGGCAAAAATGATTGCCAGCTGTCATGATGAAAATAACCACATTACTATTCCCGGTTTTTATGATGATGTACTGGTGGCCACACCGGAAGAAAGAGCCCTGCTGAATAAAGCGCCGTATGATGAGAAAGAATATATGGATGAACTCGGTGTTCAGGAACTCTGGGGAGAAAAAGGATATTCCACTTACGAGCGTACCGGCATCCGCCCGACACTTGAATTAAATGGCATCTGGGGAGGGTATACAGGAGAAGGGGCTAAAACAGTGCTGCCGTCAAAAGCATTTGCCAAAATATCCGCCCGGCTGGTGCCCAATCAATCCACCAATAAGATCACGGATATCCTGATCAATTACCTGAAATCCATCGCGCCGAAATCGGTTACCGTAAAAGCGGAATTGCATCATGGCGGCGAACCCTACCTGACCCCGATCGACAGCAAAGGATACCAGGCCGCTTCCAAAGCAGTGGAAACCACGTTTGGAAAAGCGCCGATACCTGTTCGCGGCGGCGGCAGTATTCCCATTTGTACCATCCTGGAGAAAGAGCTGGGCGTGAAAATCGTTTTCATGGGTATGGGACTGGACAACGACAATCTGCACAGTCCGAATGAAAAGTATAATATTGAAAATTATTATAAGGGTATCGAGACCATCCCGTATTTTCATAAATACTTCGCGGAGTAAGGAAAGTGGAAAGTAAAAATTAAAAAGTCAAAACAGGGACAGCCTTCCTGATTTGACTTTTTTTTATTTGGCAGAATGTAAAGTATACTTTACATTAGTATGTAAAAAATAGTCTTATGAAGAAATTCCTTTTACCACACCGGTTTAAAAAAATGGGGCTGTTGCTTCTGCCACTCGGCTCTTTTTTGTGGGTGGCAGGGCAGTTGGGTGTATTTAACTCATTATTAAATGCACTCGGGTTCCGTTACCCGGGTTTTCAATTGATACTTATCACCGGATTTTTTTCATTCCTTGCGGGCATTTACTTTCTGATATTCTCCAGGGAAAAAACGGAAGATGAATTTATTCAGCATATCCGGCTCGAAAGTTTTCATTTCGCGGCCCTTTTTCAGTTGATATTCTTTGTCGTTCTATTTTTGGGGATGGCTATCTTTTCACTTGAACCCGGCGGGGAATCGGCATTTTTGCTTTTACTGGCCGGTTCCATATTACTTTTCTGGCTGGCTTATATCATCCGGTTCAATTATATACTTCATGTTAAAAACAGGGTTACCCGCGAGTAATGAAAAACAAGGTCAGGAATTTTCGTACTGAGCAGGGTATGACGCAACAGGAACTGGCCGACGCCATTGGTGTGTCCAGGCAAACTATCTTTGCCCTGGAATCGTCCCGCTATGTTCCTTCCACGATCCTGGCATTAAAACTCGCCCGGATCTTCAGGAAAAAAGTGGAGGATTTATTTGAACTTGAAAAAAAGGACTAACCCGTATGGCAAGTCCTGCTTTAATGACTGTTCATTTTTTACTTTTTTAATTTTGACTTTTGAATTCGATAGAAAAACTCCGTCTCGACAAATACCTCTGGTCCATCCGGCTTTTTAAAACAAGAAGCGCGGCGGCCACCGCCTGCGACAGCGGGAAAGTAAAATACGACGGCACCGCCGCAAAAGCGGCTAAGCAAGTACATATTGGAGATGAATACGAGATAAAGACGGAAGCCAAACGCTGGCGGATAAAAGTAACCGGGCTTTTGCATAATCGTGTCGCTTTCCCGGAAGCCATCAAACATTATATTGATATCACTCCGGAAGAAGAATTGCAGCGGATCCAGTACCAGGCGGCTACCTTTCACACCGGGAAAAGAAGAAGCAAAATCGGCCGGCCCACCAAAAAGGAAAGACGGGACCTGGATGATTTCATCAGCTGAAAATAAAGCGCTTTTAATACCAGCCATGTCTACAAACAAGTACGCTCTCCTTTTTATACTTATAGCAGGCCTGCTTTTACCGGCTGCCTGCACCGAAAAGAAAAAACCGATTGTGATTACCCCGCCAGGTAATAATAACGGTGCCGGACAACCGAATTATGCCCCGCCGGCTTTTACCCTGCCGGTTCCCGATGAATCGGTTGTGCTGGAAGAAGAAATCAACCCCGTCCTGCGTGAGCAGGGAGCCGTGCTATACCGGCTGAAATGCCAGAACTGTCATAAACAAAATGAGGAGAAACTGGTAGGCCCCGGACTGTATAAGATCCTGCAACGCCGCTCACCCGGCTGGCTGATGAGTATGCTCTTATATACACAGGAAATGCTGGATAACGATCCCGAATCAAGAAAACTGCTGGAACTTTATAAAGTACGTATGACCAATACTTCACTTAGCCGGGAAGAAGCCAGGGCCGTGCTGGAGTATATGCGCAGCTTTAATTAACAGGTAAAGTAAGCGTACACCTAGGCAGTGGCGATACTCTTGATAAAATCAGGGTCATCGCTGTTCAACAGATCATCCAGCGTTTTTGCAGAGAACTCCGCCAGCATGGCATCTCTTAACTCCAGCATCTGCTGATGTAAAGGACAAGGATTCTGGCTGTTACATTTCCGCAAACTCAGTACACAGGTATTAAACTGCTCCACTCCATCCGTTATTCTGACCAGTTGAATCAGCTTGGTTTTTAAGGTATGTTCATTCAGGGAAAAACCACCATACGGGCCCTTGGTAGACTGCATTATCCCCTCTTTTACCATCAGTTTCATAATTTTTGCCAGAAAATGACGGGGAACCTTCAACTTCTCTGCCATTTCATCCAGCTGCACTTTCCTGCCCTCTTTATCTATATAAGCTACATAAAGCACCCCTCTGAGGGCATATCCGAAAGTTTTTGACAGAAACATCGATATAAAATTGGATAAGTGTCAAAAATACCCGGTATCAGGGCGGCTATGGGTGATAATTATCACCAGTCCTGCTGATGAAAGTCAGAATCCTCCCTTCTCACTGGAAATACATTTGTTCAATAAAGGACGTATAGGTCTTTTATAAAATTTTCACACTCATTTATTTATAAAACAACCGATCATGAAACGCAATCTGATGCTGACAACCGCCGCCCTGACAGCGGCATTATTTTTCAGTTCCTGCTCCGAAGGGGTGAAAAAGGAACCCAAACCCATCGAAATCCAGGAACTCACCAAAGACCAGCCGGAAACTCATGGCTCCGAAGTAAAAGAAGGAGATATAACCCTGAGTACACCACTGGACCAGGCCATGGTAACGGCCGGTAAAGCTACGTATGAACTGAAATGCCAGAGCTGCCACCGGCTCAATGAAGAAAAACTGGTTGGTCCGGGATGGAAAGATGTAACCAAAAGAAGACAACCGGTCTGGATCATGAATATGATCACCAACGTAGATATGATGCTGGAAAAAGATGCAGAAGCCCAGAAACTGCTGGAGCTCTGCCTGGTCAGAATGCCGAATCAGAATATTTCTACCGATGAAGCACGTAAAGTGATTGAATTCATGCGGAGCAATGACGGGGAAAAATAATCCCGATTGAAACAAAAACCATCTTTCAGGATTCTTTTTCTTAACTGCTAAATAGTAAATATGAAACACACTTTCTTTAAAACGATGCTTGCACTTGTCGTGCTTACAGCTTCTTTCCTGAGTTTCCAGGGTTGTAAACCCAAGGGAGCCCAGTCTGCCGTAAGTGGTGACGCTGCTGCGAAAGCCTATGTAGCACCCGGCAAATACGACGAGTTCTACAATTTTGTATCAGGAGGATTCAGCGGACAAATGTCCGTATATGGCCTGCCCTCCGGCCGTCTTTTCCGTGTGATCCCGGTTTTTTCTGTTGACCCTGAAAAAGGATGGGGCTACAGCGAAGAAACCAAACCGATGCTGAATACTTCACACGGTTTTGTGCCCTGGGATGACCTGCACCATATCGCTTTATCGGTAACAAAAAGTGAACACGATGGCCGCTGGGCTTTTGGCAATGCCAACAATACCCCGCGCATCGCCCGTATTGACATGAAAACATTCCGAACAGCCGAGATCATCGAAATCCCCAACAGTGCCGGTAACCACTCTTCTCCTTTCATTACAGAAAATTCCGAATATGTAGTGGCCGGTACCCGTTTCAGTGTACCCATGGGCGACAACCTGGATGTACCCATCAATACCTATAAAGATAATTTCAAGGGAACCGTAAGCTTTATCGGCATCGACAAAACCTCCGGTGAAATGAACCTGTCTTTCCAGATTGCCACTCCGGGTATCAACTTTGACCTGGCCCGTGCGGGCAAAGGAAAATCAGCCGGCTGGTTCTTCTTCAGTTGCTACAACTCTGAAAAAGCCAACACCCTGCTGGAAGTAAACGCTTCTCAGAAAGACAAGGATTTCATCATGGCAGTGAACTGGAAAAAAGCGGAAGAATATGCCAAAGCCGGCAAAGGCGTGAAGAAACAGGTGAAATACGCCCATAACAAATACAATGAGTCCACCCATTCCGCCACTTCTGAAATTAAAAATGAAGTGCTGGTACTGGATCCGAAAGATTGTCCGGATATGGTGTACTTCATGCCCTGCCCCAAATCCCCGCACGGTTGTGATACAGACCCCACCGGTGAGTATATTGTAGGAAGCGGTAAACTGGCCGCCGTGATTCCCGTTTTCTCTTTTGCAAAAATTGAAGCCGCCATCGCCGCTAAAAACTATGATGGCGAATACGACGGCATCCCTGTATTGAAATATGAAGCCGTACTGCATGGAGAAGTGCAAAAACCCGGTCTCGGCCCCTTACACACTGAATTTGATGGTAACGGTAATGCCTACACGTCATTCTTCGTGTCTTCTGAAATCGTAAAATGGAATATCAAAGACCTGAAAGTACTGGATCGCGTGAATACTTATTATTCAATCGGTCACTTATGTGTACCCGGCGGACCCACCAGTAAACCCCACGGTAAATACGTGATTGCCTATAACAAAATCACGAAGGACCGTTACCTGCCTACCGGACCTGAACTGACACAGAGTGCTCAGCTCTTCGATATCAGCGGGGATAAAATGAAACTGGTATTGGACTTCCCGACTATCGGTGAACCCCACTATGCGGAAGCCATCCCGGCCTCCATGATTATGAAGAACAGTCAGAAGATCTTTAAACTGGAAGAGAACAAGCACCCTTATGCGGCTCTTGGCGATAACAATGCCAAAGTGGAACGCAAAGGAAACGAGATACATGTCTATATGACGTCTATCCGTTCCCACTTCACACCCGATAATATTGAAGGTGTGAAACTGGGTGAAACCGTTTACTTCCACGTAACCAACCTGGAACAGGATTGGGATGTACCGCACGGATTTGCCGTAAAAGGCGCTGCTAATGCAGAACTCCTGATTATGCCGGGCGAAACACAGACCCTTGCCTGGAAACCGGAAAAAGCCGGTGTATACCCGATGTATTGTACGGACTTCTGTTCCGCACTGCACCAGGAAATGCAGGGTTATATCCGCGTGAGTCCCGCAGGATCCAATGTACCGCTCACTTTCAGCACGGGCACCAACCTGCCTGCTGCCAAACCAGCGGCTGCAACAACCGCTCCTGCTGAGAAATCCACAACCAAATAAATAATAACAGCGGTTATGCATTCCTGCATACCCGCTGTTTCACTACCAACATAAAACTGTTTGTATATGAAAAAAATATTCAACCTGGTACTGATCGGTACGGCTCTCTTCCTGGGCAGTTGTACTAATTCCACCAGCACCGACACACCGGCACCAGCTGCTGATGCACCCGCAGGTGGCGGCCAGGAAGCCGTACAGGATGATGTATCACAAAAAGACGTGGTAAAAGTTGCCGTTGGTTCACCGGATCACACTACACTGGTGGCCGCGCTGAAACAGGCCGAACTGGTTAGTTCTCTGGCCAATGCCGGCCCTTTTACCGTATTTGCACCCACCAATGCCGCTTTTGAAAAACTGCCGGCAGGAACAGTAGACGGACTGATGAAAGACGATAAAAAAGCCGATCTGCAGAATATTCTGCAATACCATGTAACCACGTCCGCACTGGATACAAAATTCCTGACAGACGGAATGACGCTGGGAATGGTAAATGGCGACAATCTGACCATCTCCGTAAAAGATGGAAAAATTGTGCTGAATGGAACAGCTACCATCGTAGGATCCGTACGTGCATCTAACGGTTGGGTGCACGTGGTGGATGGCGTACTGCTTCCCCCGGCAAAAAAATAATTCAGCTCTGTGCGTTTTCAATGATCGATGTATGTCAGCCGCTTCCGGGGTGAACTGCCCCGGAAGCCTTTTAAAAAAATTGTATGAAAAATAATCTGACAACCACGTCCCGTATCCTGGTCGCATTCGCATCCGGGGCCCTAGTTTGCGCTTTCTTCCTGCCGGTATGGCGGATTGACCTGTTTGCCCCGCAATATCCGGAAGGACTGATGATGAATATCTGGATCAACGGTCTCAGTGGTGATGTGGAAATTATCAATGGATTAAATCACTATATCGGGATGAAACATATCAGCGTGGACATGTTTCCTGAATTTAAATTTCTGCCCTATGTAGTGGGTTTCTTTATGTTACTGGGCATGCTGGTGGCCATCACCGGCAAACGGAAATTCCTGCTATGGTACCTGATACTGACGGTGATTGGCGGCGCCCTGGCCGTATACGATTTCTACCGCTGGGGTTATGACTACGGTCACAACCTGGATCCTAACGCGGCTATCCGTGTACCGGGTCTCTCCTATCAGCCGCCATTGTTTGGTCACAAACGGTTGCTGAACTTCGACGCCTATTCCTTTCCCGATGTAGGCGGATGGGTGGTAGTTGGAGCATCTGCACTGGCATTCACCGTTTGGTTTGTGGAATGGTACCGTCACCGCAAAAAAACAACAGTATGAAACAGGTTGTAATTTCTGTGCTGGGATGCTTTTCTTTCCTTTTTATTTCCTGCAACGCAGGCCCGGAACCTTTGCAGCTTGGTAAAGACAACTGCTATACCTGCAAAATGACCATCATGGATCCGAAGTTCGGGGCTGAGCTGATAACGGATAAAGGCAAAGTATATAAATTTGATGACGTAATCTGTCTGCAGCATTTCAACAAATCAGGAGAAGTAAAACAGGACAATATCAGGCAGCAGTTGGTGATCAACTTTGAAAAGAAAAATGATTTTCTTGCTATCAGCCAGGCCGTTTTTCTTGTAAGTCCGGGCATTAAAAGTCCGATGGGCAGTCAGGCAGCCGCGTTCTCCACCCGGGAAGCCGCTGAAAAACACAACAGCACTTTACAGGGAGAATTGCTCAGCTGGAAAGAACTGTCCGGTAAACTGCAATAGACATGATACATATACCAACGATCCTCGCACTGCTCCTGTTTCTGCAAACCGGAGCTACCACAATTATTGCTGGTCCGGGCCGTCCGGTCAGTACCTTACGGAAAGCTATTGAACTGGCGCGGGACAACGACAGCATCCGCCTGCAGGCGGGTATTTACAAAGAAGGCAGTCTGACTATTTCCCGGTCCATCACCCTGATTGGAGACAATAACCCGGTCCTGGACGGGGAAAGCAAATACGAAATCCTGCTGGTCAGCGGAAAAAATATCCGGATCATTGGTATCACGTTCCGCAATTCCGGTTACTCGGCGATGAACGATTTCGCTTCCATCAAACTGGTGGATTGTTCAAATATTATCCTTGAAAGAAATACGGTATGGCATGCTTATTTCGCCATACATGTTTCCAACTCCATTCAGGTAACCATCCGGGGAAATAAAATAACAGGCATACCCGCTTCTGAACAACTGACCGGAAACGGCATTCATCTCTGGAAATCCTCCGGCGCGCTGATTGAGCAAAACCGGGTGGAAGGACACCGCGATGGTATCTATTTTGAATTTGTTACCGGATCGGTTATACGGGGCAACCACAGCGAAAAGAATATCCGTTATGGTCTGCATTTTATGTTTTCCAATGACGATAAATACACCAACAACACGTTCCGCAACAACGGGGCGGGTGTGGCGGTGATGTATTCCAAAAAAGTGTGGATGGAGCAAAATCGTTTTGAAGAGAACTGGGGAGCCTCCGCCTATGGCATCCTGCTGAAAGACATTACCGACAGTCATATTCTTAAAAACAGTTTCTATAAGAATACGGTCGGCATACATATGGAAGGCAGCAGCCGGATTGAAATAGATCAGAATCAGTTCCGGAACAATGGCTGGGCCATAAAAGTGCAGGCAAGCTGTGATGACAATATTTTTCATCACAACAATTTTACCAGCAACAGTTTTGATGTAGGTACCAACGGCACGATGGTGCTGAATCAGTTTGAAAATAATTACTGGGACAAATACGAAGGATACGATATGAACAAGGATGGCATCGGAGATATCCCCTACCATCCCGTGAGTATGTATTCCGTTATCATAGAACAGAATCCCACTACCCTGATGCTTTTCCGTAGTTTCATGGTATCCCTGCTGGACAAAGCGGAAAAAGCCATTCCCAGCCTTACGCCGGAAAACCTGATTGACAACAAACCGATGATGAAAAAACACAACTTATGATCCGCATTGAACAGGTATATAAACGCTTCCGCAAACTGCAGGTGCTGAATAATATCTCTGCCCGTTTTGACGAAGGCCAGGTGGTGGCCCTGATCGGACCGAATGGCTCCGGCAAAACAACACTGATCAAATCCATATTGGGGATGGTGCGCCCGGATAAAGGAACGATTCATGTACATAATCAGCCGGTTAATGGAGATCCTGCTTATCGTCAGTTTATAGGTTATATGCCGCAGATCGGCCGATACCCGGACAATATGCGGGTTGGTGAATTGTTTGAAATGATAAAAAAGATCCGTCACCAGGAGCAAACGGATGAAGACCTGCTCAGGCAATTTGATCTGCCCTCTATTTATCAGAAACCGATGCGCACCTTAAGCGGGGGCACACGCCAGAAAGTAAGTGCCGCGCTGGCTTTTCTGTTTAATCCGCCGGTATTAATCCTGGATGAACCTACTGCCGGACTGGATCCATTGTCCACAGAAATACTGAAGGAAAAAATCATCGCGGAAAAAAAGAAGAACAAACTGATCCTGATTACTTCACACGTACTGAGCGACCTGGAAGAAATCACCACGCATATCCTGTATCTGCAGGAAGGGAATATGCAGTTTTTTAAAGACCTGGCTTCCTTACAGGAAGAAACCGGCGAAATCAGACTCAGCAAAGCCATTGCCCGGGTGATGCGCGGTCAGGAGACAAACAATCAATGGATCGACCGGTTATTCGCCCTGGAGACAAAAAATGAATCACCCCGCTAAATGTTTTGTTATGCTGAAACTCTCCCGCTACGTATTATATGATATCCTTCGCAATAAAATTGTGATCGCCTATACCCTGTTTCTCTTCCTGGTTTCATTCAGTATGTTCCGGATGGAAGAAAACGGCAGCAAGGCCCTGCTCAGTCTGCTGAATATCGTATTGATTGTATTGCCCCTCGTGAGCCTGGTATTCACTACGATTCACTATTACAATTCCTATGAATTTATTGAGCTGATGTTATCGCAACCGCTTAGTCGTACCCGTATCATCCTGAGTGAATATGGCGCGGTCTGCGTATCACTGCTCACCGCCTTCTGGCTGGGTGTCGGGGTTCCGGTATTGCTTTTCGCACCGGATGCTACTGGCTTTGCCCTTTTATTTACCGGTTCTTCGCTTACAGTTGTATTTACCAGTATTGCTTTCCTGGCGGCTGTGCGTTCAAAAGACAAAGCCCGGGGTATCGGGCTGGCCTTATTACTCTGGTTTTATTTTGCACTGATTTACGATGGACTGGTGCTGATGATCCTCTTTGCCTTCAGTGATTACCCGATGGAAAAATTTACACTGCTTTTATCCGCCCTGAACCCGATTGACCTGGGCCGTATTTTCATTATGCTTAAAATGGATATCAGCGCCCTGATGGGGTATACCGGCGCTTTGTATAAAGACTTCTTTGGCAGTGGAACCGGGGTGGCTTTTACTTCAGGCATCATGCTCTTGTGGGCTGCTGTGCCGCTCTGGCTGTCCGTACGGAGTTTCCGCCGGAAGGATATGTGATTCCGGCAGAAAGCATCTGTATAAGTTACGTTCCCGCTCACCGCTTTCCTCTTGATTAAAATCAGGGATCCGGATTATATACATCATTCCATACGCCTGTAAACCGGGGTGAAATTAGTCCTGTAAACAATATTATTCACCCAAAAAACCGAAGTATGGAAAGCAAAGCACTTGACAAGCCCAGGTCATCCTGGCCCACTTTGTTTGACAGTGGCTGGATGGACAAATTCTTCAACGCCCCGATTGATGAATTTTTCAACATGGGTAAGGTCATGAATGTACCGGCCGTAAATGTTTCCGAAACAGAAAAAGAATTCAGGCTATGTGTTGCCGCACCCGGAATGGAGAAAAAGGATTTTAAAGTGGAAGCCTTTGATGAAATGCTGACTATCAGCGCGGAAAAAGAAAAAGAAGAGAAAGAAGAAAAGAACGGACGTTATAACCGCAGGGAATATAATTACAGCAGCTGGTCCAGAAGCTTTACCCTTCCTGAAAACTGCGATACCGCAAAAATCGCGGCCGAATACAACAACGGGGAACTGAAAATCATGATTCCCAAACTGGAAATCAATGAACCGAAAAAAGTGAAGAGCATCTCTGTGAATTGACAAGATGTGTCTGAAAAAAAGAGGCTGTCCCGGAAACGGGCAGCCTCTTTTTTCTATACTAAAAATCCCTTCGATTAATACAACAGGTTCTTCAGCTTTTCAATATTACTGATACTGATCTTACCATCTTTAATCTCGATCAGTTTCTCCGATTTAAAATCACTCAGGGTGCGGATCAGCGATTCGGTAGCGGTACCCACATAGTGCGCGATATCTTCCCGGGAGATTTCAATCGGTTTGTTTTCGCCCGTGCTGTTAAACTTACCATGAATATCCACCAGGGCCTTGGCTACCCGTTTACGCAGGGAACTGTACGCCAGGCTCAGCAGGCGTTCTTCCTTCTCTTTTACATTCTGGGTAATAATGCGGATAAACTTGGAGGCCACGCTCAGGTTGCCTTCTATCATCTGCTGGAAATCCTCCCGGGGCACCTGTACAATTTCGGTGTCTTCCAGCGCCACGGCGGAATCATCATAATTTTTCTCTTCTATCAGTGCCGGGTAACCGATAAAATCGCCGTCACTGTAGAGATCCGTAATATACTCCTTTCCGTCTTCGTGGGTTTTGAATCCCTTTACTTTTCCTTTGACAATATAATACAGAAAACGGGGACGTTTGCCCTCGGCATAAATCACCTGCTTTTTGGTATAGAGTTCTGAATTATAATTATCCGGGTTGAACTGCAGCATGCCGCTTTCGCGGAGGTCATTGGCCAGTTCACTCAGCCCTTTACCACTGGCATTATAACTCTTTTGCAGCACGTCGTACTTTTTGAGCCGGGATTCGATGGCATTCATCAGTTCGATCTCTTCAAAGGGCTTGGTAATATAATCATCGGCGCCCATTTCCATTCCTTTGCGCAGGTCGCTTCTTTCGGCTTTGGCGGAAAGAAAAATCAAGGGAATATTTTCGGTTTCCGGATTCTTCCTGAGCAGGTGAAGCACTCCATAACCATCCAGTTCGGGCATCATGATATCACATACAATCAGATCGGGTTTGCCGGCCAATGCCGCTTCCACACCTCTTTTCCCGTTTTCAGCGGTCAGGGTTTTATAGCCGCCGAGTGACAGAATTTCTGCCGTATTCTCCCGGATATCTTCATTATCATCAATAATCAGAATAGTTCTTTGTGACATAGCGCGGTTTTTGGTTCTAAAACTGCTGCAAAATAGGCAAAACCAGCCTTTTGATGAAAATCAGTTTGGTAATTGAATTTTCTCATGCCCCTCCCCGGGGTGACCGGGTATTTTAGCAACTTCAACATTTTTTCACCCATAATGACTGCAAACGTCCTCACCGAACAGGAAATTCACTGCTACCACTGTGGAGAAACCTGTCTGAATAAGAAGATTCATACAGAAGAAAAGATTTTCTGCTGCGAAGGCTGCAAAATGGTCTATTCCATTCTGAACCAGAGTGAGCTCTGTGATTATTATAACCTGAACGACAATCCCGGCATCAACCAGCGGATCAAGGTCCGGGGGGACAAGTTTGCCTTCCTGGATGATGAAAAAATCAAACGGGAACTGATCAGTTTTGAAGACGACCAGCAGATCCATGTTACTTTTTACCTGCCCCAGATGCATTGCAGTTCCTGCCTGTATCTGCTGGAAAACCTGCACCGGTTGAATGCCGGGGTGATTTCCAGCAAGGTAAATTTTACCCGGAAAGAATCGGAAATCGTATTTATAAAGGAGAAAACCAGTCTCCGTAAGGTAGCCGAGACCCTGACCAGTATTGGCTATGAGCCCTATATCAGTCTCAATGACCTGAAAGAAAAAAGACCGGCCATTGACCGTAGTATGGTATACCAGCTGGGGGTAGCCGGCTTCGCATTTGGCAATATCATGCTGATGAGTTTTCCGGAATACCTGGGTATTGACTCCACTGAAGTCGGTTTGCTGAACATGTTCCGCTGGGCCAATTTCGGACTGGCCATCCCGGTATTGCTTTATTCAGCCCTGCCCTTTTATATTTCCTCCTGGAAAAGTCTGCAACATAAGTTTCTCAATATTGATGCCCCGATCGCACTGGCCGTCATTATTACCTTTATCCGGAGTGCTTTTGAAGTAATCAGTGGTACCGGGGGTGGTTATTTCGACTCTATGACCGGTATCGTATTTTTTATGCTGGCCGGACGGATTTTACAGGACAAAACCTACCGTCAGTTGTCCTTTGAAAGGGACTATACGTCCTATTTTCCAATTGCCATTTCGGTTATTAAAGACGGCCAGGAAATCCCCACCACCCTGCCTGACATAAAACCAGGTGACACCCTCCTGATCCACAATGAAGAGCTGATCCCGGCGGATGGTATCCTGACCCGGGGAAAAGCCTTTATTGATTATAGTTTTGTGACCGGTGAATCCCTGCCTGTACAAAAGGAAATGGGTGAAATTGTATACGCTGGCGGTAAACAAACGGAAGGAAATATCGAAATACTGGTGGTGAAGGAAGTAACACAAAGCTACCTGACCAAACTCTGGAACCGCGATGAATTCAAGCAGCAGGAAGAGGTCAATACCACTTCCTTTGTCCATCTGCTGAGCCGGTATTTTACATATATCGTATTTGCCATCGCCGCGGCAACCGTTATTTACTGGCAACTGCATGATCCGTCCAGGGTCTGGCCGGCCATGACGTCCATTTTCATCATTGCCTGTCCCTGTGCCTTATTTCTGTCCAATACTTTTACCAACGGAAATATCCTGAGTATCCTGGGCCGCAACCGGTTGTATATGCGGAATGCGCAGGCGATTGAGGATATGAGCCGGGCCACGCATATTGTATTTGATAAAACAGGCACCCTGACTTCCACGCAGGAACAGGATATTATCTATGACGGAATTGACCTGAGCGAAGAACAATTGCAACAAATCGCCGCTTTATCTGATCAGTCCAATCATCCGCTCAGTAAGGCACTGGCACGGCATATCGGCCGCAAAACAGCAATGGATATTCAGGATTTCCGGGAAGTACCCGGCCAGGGTATTGAAGGCCGGATCGGGGGAGAAATGATCAGGCTGGGATCTGCATCTTTTGTAACCAGCCAGGCCATACCGCAAAAAGGTACCAGTGTTTTCGTACGACTGGGTGATACCGTATACGGGCATTTCAGCTTCAGTAATCATTACCGGGAAGCTATCCCGGCGCTGATACATGACCTGAAAAAAGAATTCCGGCTGTCCGTATTGTCCGGGGATAACACGGCCGAACAGGAAAATCTGCAGCGGCTGATGGGAAAAAACACCACCCTTTTGTTTCAGCAAAAACCGGAAGACAAGTTGCAGTATATCAAATTTCTGCAGCAGCAGGGCGAACGGGTAATGATGATCGGAGACGGCCTGAATGATGCGGGAGCATTGAAACAAAGCGACATTGGGGTAGCCGTAGCCGAACAAACCAACAATTTCACCCCCTCCAGTGATGCCATTATCGAGGCTAAACAACTCCCGATGCTGACCCGTTTTATCCGGCTTTGCCGGGCCAACCGGAACATCGTGGTAGCCAGTTTTGTCTTGTCAATAGTTTATAATGTAATCGGGTTATTCTTTGCGGTGCAGGGGACATTATCGCCGGTGATTGCCGCGATATTGATGCCCAGCAGTTCCCTGAGTATTCTGTTACTGACATTTGGAAGCAGTAGCCTGATTGCCAAGCGATTGAAGCTGTAAAATAACACTTACTCCTGTATTAATGGGTTTGACTGATTAAAATCAGTCTGCCCCTTGATAGTGGTTACCCTTTACACTGCCATGACAAAATATTTTTACCCCTAATTGAACATAACCGAATCTGTATGAGTGTAATTATCATCTTATTAATCGCGAGCATCTCCATTGCCGCATTGTTTCTTTTCGCCTTTTTATGGGGTGTGAAATCGGGTCAGTTTGAGGATGATTTTTCACCCTCCTCCCGGATCCTGTTTGATGATAAGCCTAAAACAACCAAAACCGTATAAAACAATAAAACAACCCAGTTTATGCAAGTAGAAAAATTCTATTATGACAACAAAATTGTGAAGGCATTCGGTATTGCCACTATCATTTTTGGTGTAGTAGGTATGCTCGCGGGATTATGGGCTGCTATCCAGATTTACTATCCGGCGATCAGTCTGAATCTTGCTCCCACCACATTTGGTCGTCTTCGTCCCTTACACACCAACGCCATTATTTTTGCCTTTGTGGGAAATGCCTCTTTTGCAGGTATTTACTACTCCCTGCAACGGCTTTGTAAGGCCCGGCTTTTTAATGATAAACTGAGCTGGCTGCATTTCTGGGGCTGGCAGGCGATCATTGCGGCTGCAGCAGTCACCCTGTTGATGGGTATGACTACCGGTAAAGAATATGCCGAGCTGGAATGGCCGATCGATATCGCCATTACCCTGATCTGGGTGGTATTTGGTATTAATATGTTTGGTACGATTCTGAAAAGAAGGGAACGTCACCTCTATGTGGCGATCTGGTTTTATATCGCTACCTGGGTTACCGTAGCCATGCTGCATATTGTCAACTCCATGGAAATCCCGGTTTCCCTGACCAAGAGTTACAGTATGTATGCCGGTGTACAAGATGCCCTGGTACAATGGTGGTATGGTCACAATGCGGTGGCCTTTTTCCTGACCACCCCGGTGCTGGGTCTGATGTATTATTTCCTGCCCAAAGCCGCTAACCGCCCGGTTTATTCTTACCGCCTTTCCATTATCCACTTCTGGGCACTGATCTTTTTATATATATGGGCGGGTCCTCACCACCTTTTATATACTTCACTGCCTGACTGGGCACAATCACTGGGTACTGTATTCTCCATCATGCTGATTGCTCCAAGCTGGGGTGGAATGCTGAACGGTTTGTTTACGCTTCGTGGCGCCTGGGATAAAGTACGGGAAGATCCAGTTCTGAAATTTATGGTAGTAGCTATTACCTGCTATGGTATGAGTACCCTGGAAGGTCCGCTGCTGAGTCTGAAAAATATAAATGCGATCTCCCACTTTACCGACTGGACTATTGCCCACGTACATATCGGGGGTCTCGGATGGAATGGTTTTATTGCATTTGCAATACTTTATTATATGATTCCCAGAATGTGGGGTACCAAACTGTATTCAAACAAACTTGCCACCAATCACTTCTGGCTGGGCACCATTGGTATAATCCTGTATGCGGTACCGATGTACTGGGCCGGTTTTGAACAGGCTTCCATGTGGAAACAGTTTACACCGGAAGGGCAACTGAAGTTCCAGTTCCTGGAAACAGTGACCAACCTGGTGCCGATGTATGTCGCCCGTTCCGTTGGTGGTTTATTATACCTCACCGGTGCGCTGATGATGGTGGTGAACCTGTATAAAACCATTGCGAGTGGTAAGTTCATTCCGGACGAAGCGGCTGAAGCACCTGCCCTGGTGAAAGAAGCACCGCATAAAGAATACTGGCACCGTGTACTCGAGCGTAAACCTGTTACCATGCTCGTATTAAGCCTGGTACTGGTTGCAATCGGAGGTCTGGTACAAATGATCCCGACATTCCTGGTAAAAGAGAATATTCCCACGATTGCGAGTGTTAAACCGTATACACCGCTTGAACTACAGGGTCGTGATATCTATATCCGGGAAGGTTGTTATACCTGTCACTCACAGATGGTACGTCCGTTCCGCGATGAAGTAGCCCGTTATGGCGAATACTCAAAAGCAGGTGAATTTGTTTATGATCACCCGTTCCAGTGGGGTAGTAAGCGTACCGGTCCGGATCTGGCCCGTGTAGGCGGAAAATATCCCGACAGCTGGCATTACAATCACATGTACGATCCCCGTTCTATGTCACCGGGTTCACTGATGCCGCAATATGTATGGTTACTGGATAACGCACTCGATACGTCCTCTACTCCTGCTAAAATCAGGGCGATGCAGACACTGGGCGTGCCTTATCCCGACGGTTATGACCAGGTGGCGAACCGCGACCTGATGCACCAGGCGGATTCGATTGTTGGTAACCTGAAAAAAGACAAGATTGAAACACCGGCCAATGCGGAAATCGTGGCATTGATCGCTTACCTGCAGCGGGTCGGACGGGATATCAAACTGGAACCGAAACAACAACCCCTTGCTGAAAACAAATAAAGCCGACTAATTATGAAATTCATTAATTATCTGGAAAAAGTAAGCGGGGTAGACATTTTCGGTCTCACTTCACTGCTGATATTCTTTCTCTTTTTTGTGGTCATGCTGACCTGGGTTTTTAAAACAAAAAAGAAAAGTTACCAGGAAATCAGCCGGATACCGTTAGACAATTAATCATAACAACTAACCTGTAATGCTGTTAAATATGCGTAAAACATCTAAATACTTACTGGGCCTGATGACAGCCCTTACACTGGGAGCCGCACAGCCTGTTTGGGCCGCGGGTCCTCCTTCCCCTTCTGTATTCAGCAATCCGCTGGCACTCACGTTCATCATCCTGATGATCCTGTTGCTGGTAATCATCGCGATCCTGGGAAATATCCTGATCGGCGCGGCTGATGTAAAACTGAAGAAAAAGAAAAAATCAGGCGCTGCCCTGGCTACCGTAATCACCACCCTGCTGCTGCTGGCTTCTCCGGCATTATTTGCACAGGATGCAGCCGGTACCACTACCGCAGCTACCACTGGTGCCAAAACCATTGCCGGCATGTCGGCTTCTACCTTTTATGTAATGGCCACCGTTATTTTCCTGGAACTGTTCATCATCATTGCTTTGCTGGTGAATATCAAATTCCTGCTGAAAACGGAAAAAGACAAGATTGCAGCTGAAACCGAAACCGCTGAAGAGAAAGCCAATAAACTGACCTGGTGGGATCGTTTCAATGCCCTGCGTCCTGTAACGGAAGAGTCTTCACTGGACCTGGGTCATGATTATGATGGCATCCGTGAGCTGAACAACCGGCTTCCCGGCTGGTGGTTATATGGATTCTATGGCTGTATTATCTTTGCCGGTGTGTACCTGTATCGTTTCCATGTGTCTCATACAGCTCCTTCCAGCAAGCAGGAATATGAAAGAGCCGTGGCCAAAGCGGACCTGGAACTGAAAGATTACCTGAAGCAAAAAGGGGATGCGGTGGATGAAAATACAGTAACCCTGCTGACATCCGATGCTGATCTGGCAGAAGGTAAGTCTGTATTCGTAAAATCCTGTGCGGCCTGTCACCTCGAAAGTGGTGCCGGTAGTGTAGGTCCCAACCTGACCGATGATTACTGGTTGCACGGAAATGATGTGAAGAGCATGTTCAAGACCATCCGTTATGGTATCAATGCCATGCCTTCCTGGCAGTCACAGTACTCCAATAAGCAGATTGCCCAGGTAACCAGTTATATCAAATCAAAACTGCATGGTACAAATCCGGCTAATCCGAAACCACCGCAGGGAACATTGATAAAAGAAGAACCCGCTGCTGCACCAGCAGCACCGGCTGCTGATTCTGCCGCCCAGACCAAGAAAATAGCGATGAACTGATCATACCAGAACCCAGGAAAAACCAGGAGTGTAAAAGATGATGAATGAAAAACAACCCGATGAGAAAACACAGGAATCGTTCCGTGACCGGATCGCCACTGTAGACGCAAAAGGAAAACGTAACTGGGTATTTGCCCAGAAGCCAAAAGGGAAATTTTATAATATCCGCACCCTGGTTAGTTTCGGGTTCTTCCTGATATTTTTTGCCCTGCCATTCATTAAAGTGAATGGCAGGCCTCTTTTCCTGTTTAATATACCGGAAGCCAAATTCATTATCTGGGGTAAGGTTTTCTGGCCACAGGACTTTTTTATTTTCGGATTGACGATGGTGACCTTCATCATCTTCATTGTATTGTTTACAGCGGCTTTTGGCCGGCTCTTTTGCGGTTGGGTATGTCCGCAAACCGTATTTATGGAAATGCTGTTCCGTAAAGTGGAATATGCAATCCTCGGAGATGCCCCTAAACAGAAACTGCTGAAAAACGGCCCCTGGACAACTGAAAAAATCAGCAAGTACCTGACCAAGCACATTGTCTTTTTTCTCCTGTCTTTTATCATCGCCAATTTTTTCCTGGCTTATATAATCGGTATTGATGAACTGAAAAAAATTATTACCGAACCGGTAAGTCAGCACGTGGTGGGCTTTATGGCCATTCTCATTTTCTCGGCCATTTTCTATGCCGTATATGCTTTCTTCCGCGAACAGGCCTGTACAGTAGTATGTCCCTATGGCCGTCTGCAGAGTGTACTCCTGGATCGTAATTCCATGATCGTGGCCTACGACCATAAACGTGGGGAACCCCGCGGAAAATATAAGAAAGAGCAACCAGCCGATGGCAGTTTGGGCGATTGTATTGACTGCTACCAGTGTGTGAAAGTATGTCCGACAGGTATTGATATCCGTAACGGTACACAAATGGAATGCGTAGGATGTACCGCGTGTATTGATGCCTGTGACAAAATGATGGATGCGGTAAACCGTCCGAGGGGTTTGGTCCGCTATGCATCTGAAGCAGGTATCGCGGATGGCGACAAGCTGCACTATACCACCCGGATGAAACTGTATACCGGTTTATTGATCATTCTGACAGGCTTACTTACCGTGCTCCTGGTAACACGTAAAGATATCGGAGGCACGATTGTAAGAGCCGGTGGTATGCTGTTCCAGGAAAGAGGCACGGACAGTATCTCCAACCTGTATACCATCAAACTGACCAACAAAACGATGAAGGATATCAACCTGACCCTGAAACTGGAAGATGCGCCCGGCTACATAATTGAAGCAACCGGCGAACAGATTCTGGTAAAAAAAGAAGACCAGGGAAAAGGTTCCTTCTTTATTGTATTACCCCGCAGTTTTATCAGCAAACGTAAGATCAGTCTGAAAGTGGGTCTTTATGAAGGTGACAAGAAAATCACGACATTAAAGACTAACTTTATGGGACCATTCAGCCTGCATTAACCGGCGGCTCATGGTGCAAACAAAAACCATTTATTATGAACTGGGGTAACCGTTTATTACTTGTATTTGTCGTTTTCGGCCTGGGCATGGGCTATCTCGTTTACCGGTCCATGAATACCAATTTCGAACTGGTAGAAAAGGATTATTACAAACAGGAGCTCCGCTACCAGAATGTAATTGACGACCACCAGCAGGCCAATGCACTGTCTGCTCCTGCCAGGCTGGAGGAAATAAACGGACAACTGACCCTTCAACTCCCCGAAGAAATGAAGCATAAGTCACTGACGGGGGAAGTATATTTCTATTGTGCCTACGACAAAGCAAAAGATAAACGTTTTGAACTAAAAGCGGACAGCCTGGGCCGCCAGGTATTACCATCCGGCGCGGTTAGTCCGGGAAACTATACCGCAAAGATCAGCTGGAAAAGCGGTGAACAGTCCTTCTACTCCGAGCAAAAATTATTCGTGCACTGATTATGATCTGGGCCGCGATGATATCAGGCCTGACCCTTGGTGCAGCCGGAAGTCTGCATTGCGTAGGCATGTGTGGACCACTTAGTCTGGCTTTACCAACCGGACATCTCTCCAGAACCCAACAGTTTTTTTCGTTGTTCGTATACCAGCTGGGTCGTGTTATTACCTATAGTAGTATTGGTTTATTGTTCGGTCTTGCCGGCCGCAGGATATATATCAGCGGTTACCAGCAATGGTTCTCTATCGGGCTGGGTATCCTGGTACTGCTTCTTGCCGCTTTGTATTTTATACAGAAGACCCGTTTCCACCTGTCATTTTTTAACCGGTTCTATATGGGTATACAGCGGTTAATAGGCCTGATACTTAAAACCAACAAGGGGCCACTTGGATTCTTCTGGCTGGGGCTGGCCAACGGTTTATTACCCTGCGGACTGGTGTATGTGGCCATTGCCGCCACTTTATCCTTTAGTGAAGTCATCGAAAGCGTAAGTTTTATGGCCTTTTTCGGACTGGGCACGTTACCCGCCATGATGATGGTTGGAATGGCCGGCAGTATGATCAAACCTGAAGCCCGCCAACTGATGCGGAAAGTCGTCCCGGTTTTTGTAACCCTGATGGGAGTTGTATTGATTCTCCGGGGGCTCAACCTGGGTATCCCTTTTATCAGTCCCGCATTACCCGTATCTCCCGGCGATGCGGTGATCTGTCACCCGCAATAATTTATTCGGGCTCCTTATACTCCGGCAGAGAGATACTGATAGTTGTTCCTTCTTCCAGCACGCTGTGCAGGTGAATATCGCCACCCAGCAGATTCACATACCGTTTTACAATGGGCAATCCGAGTCCTGTACCCTGTATATTGCTCACGTTCTTTGCCCGGAAAAATGTACTGAACAGATGCGGCTGATCTTCATCGGGTATTCCTAATCCCTGGTCCCTGACTTTTATATGCAAATAGTACTCATCCGCTGTGGTACTGATCCAGATATTCTTTCCTTCTCCTGAAAACTTGATTGCATTGGACAGGAGGTTAAGTACAATATTTTTCAGCATCCGCTTATCCGTTTTAAACCGGGGAACACCGCTGCAATCCGGCAGTATATCCTGGTTGTTCTTCAGCATGGCCCGCATCTCATCCACCACATCTTCGATAAAATCTTTTACACAGAATGAAGTAGCGGTAACACCGACCTTTCCTTCTTCCAGTTTTCCCAGCGAAAGAAAATCCTCCAGCAGTTCATTCATATGATTAACGGAGTCCTTGATACGCCGGATATGTTTTTCCCTTTTTTCAAATTCCGATTCCGACGGATATTTTGACACCAGCGTCGCGGATGAAAGAATCGTACTCAGCGGCGTGCGGAATTCATGCGAAGCCATCGATACAAAACGGCTTTTGATTTCATTCAGCTGCCGCTCCTTATCCAGTGATTCGCTGAGTTCCGTCTGCGATTGCTCCAGTTTCTGCAGGGCCTCCTTCAGAATAATTGTACGCTCTTCCACCTTTCCTTCCAGGTCGGTATTGAGCTTGCGGATATCATCACTGATTTTCTCCAGTTCCATTTTTTGCCGCAGCAGATTTTTTTCAATCTCCTTACGGGCCGTGATGTCCACAATGAACCCGATTACAAAGGGTTCATCTTTCTGCATGTAATGACTCAGACTCACTTCCACCGGAAATTCACTGCCGTCTTTTCTCCGGGCATAAAGATCCCGCCCGATACCCATGGTCCGGTTGGACGGGTTTTTATAAAATCCTTCACGCAGACTCTCGTGACGACCATGAAAACGCATCGGAATCAGTTTTTCTATTTTCTCCTCAATCAGTTCATCCGCACTATAACCAAACATCCGTTCAGCCGCCGGGTTTACCAGGACTATACTGCCGGTTTTATCTGTCAGTAAAATACCTTCCGTGGCATTTTCAAACAGGGAGGCCATGTGTGTTTTCTCATGGGCAAAATTCTGCTGCATTTTTTTCAGATAAAAGATCACCACTACTGAAAAAACCACGACAAAAAGAGAATAGATCTGGGATAGCAGGGCCCGCGTAATATCATCATTGTCCTGTTTGAAATAAATCACCAGGCCGGTCATAACAATCATGCTGACCAGACCTGCTATCAGGGTTGACCTCCAGCCGGGTATAAATGCGGTCAGGATTACAAACAGCAGCAGTCCGCTCACAGCCAGCTGGTAATCCCTGAACATAAAGGCAAGGGTGAGCGCAAAAGCAAAGACCAGGATGGCCCATACTGTCATGACACGTCCGTTCAGATTATCCATTCATTCGCTAATTAGGCCTGAAAATTAGGCTAAAATAAACGGGAAATAAAACCCGGTTTAATGTCTGTCGAGCAGTTCTTTTTCCATAGCGATTGCCTTGGGGAAAAGAATTTCATTCTCGAGATACATGTGCTGTACCAGGTCGTCATCCAGTTCTTTCAGCATGGAATAGGCCAGGCGGTGACTGGTGCAGGCATTTTCAGGAGCCAGGTAATTGCCGGTCAGTTCGCGTAATTGGGAGAGGGTTCTTTCTATGGTATCATGCTCCTCATCCATCAGTTCTTCTACCGGTTTGCGCAGGGTACGTACCAGTAAACTCGCATAGGATTCCTGGCTTTCGTACGCATGACTGATTTGCCGGATATAGGGAAAAATCACTTCTTCCTCCTGAAGCAGGTGCGGCACCATGGTTTTATCCAGGAAATTGACCTTTCGTTCCACTTCAGCCAGAAAGGGATACTTTTTCAGGTGCTCGGCCACAAACTTTTTTATATGCTCGCGGATTTGCGGTAATGTCTGCCGCAAATATTCGTGATGAACATTTACAATGTAGCTGGTCAGAAAATCCACCGACCAGTCGGTAAAGCGCAGGGATGAAGGTACCGTAATCAGACGGGCGGCGCTGCTCAGTTCGTCCATTACCACAGCGGCATCAAGCTGCTGATTTTCCAGCACCATTTTGAGCGGCCAGCGGGCACCGCAACAGTATTCAATTCCATATTTCCGGAAAACGTTGGCTGTCCTGTAATGCTCCTTTACAATATCAGCGGCACAGGAATTTTCATTAATCACAGTAGAGGTCGTCAGCTTCATGTTACAAGTTTCAGGGGCAAAATAGCAATCCGCCTGCCCCTAAAACCTGATTTAAATCAGTTTTTATATCGAAAAAACACCATCTGACAAAAAACTTTGGCCATTATTCGTTAAAAACAGATACTGATACTAATCACGCTGCATGATGACGTATGTCACTTTCCGGGTATCCCCCGCTGTGTACTTTTGATCCAGAGGTGAAAAAATACACTTAAAATGTGGCTCATGAAAATGAGCTATCGTTGGTTTTTGTTTCAATGTCAACCCCCAGTTCCCTGGGGGTTTCTCTTTTTATAAGTACAAAGTACGAGGTTAGAAGTACGAAGTGCTTAAAGCAGGAAAGGTCCTCCACTCTCCACTCTCCACTCTCCACTCTCCATTTCCTTATCTTCATACTATGAAAACAGTCCTTTCAGCTTTATTAACCGCTTTTCTGCTTAGCGCCTGCGGCAAACCAGCCGCGGAAAAGGATAAGGTTTTTCCGGTGGTGAGTATCAGCAGTCCGACAGCCGGACAGGTATTTACACCCGGACAATTGATCCCAATCAATGCATCAATCACCGATGATACCTATATCGCCGAAGTACATATTCATATCAGCAATACCAATACCGGTGCCCTGCTCATGGATGTACACGAATACCCGGCCGGAAAAACGGGTACAGTCAGTCAGTCCATCACCGCTGTGGCCGGCGTAAATTATAAGATACAGGTGATAGCCAAAGACCGGGCGGTCAACGAGACCAACAGTACGGTACTGGTTTCCTGCAACTGATCCCTTCCTATCTTTGCCACATGCACATTGATATACTTACCGTTTTGCCTGAATTGCTGGAAAGCCCCTTTGCCCATAGTATGATGAAGCGGGCCCAGGAAAAAGGGCTGTTGACCATCCGGGTGCACCAGTTACGTAAATGGGCCGTGAATGAGTACGGGCAGATTGATGATTACCAATATGGAGGCGGTGCCGGTATGGTAATGATGTGTGAACCCCTGGCTAAAGCCATTGAGGAACTTTCTGCAGCGCGCAGATTTGACGATATTATTTATATGACCCCCGACGGGGTGACGTTTAATCAGAAAATGGCCAACGCCTTTTCACTGAAAGAGAATCTCCTGATCATCTGCGGCCACTATAAAGGAATTGACGAACGCATCCGGCAGCAATATGTAACAAAAGAGATTTCCATCGGAGATTTTGTACTCAGCGGCGGGGAAATACCGGCTGCCCTGCTGGTGGATGCCATCGGCCGGCTGATACCCGGTGTGCTGAATGATGAGACTTCCGCCCTCACTGATTCTTTTCAGGACAACCTACTGGCACCACCCGTGTATACCCGCCCGGTTGATTTCCGCGGACAAAAAGTACCGGATGTGCTGATGAGCGGCAATCACAAGCTGATTGAAGAATGGAGGCAGGATCAGGCTATACAACGCACAAAAGACAGAAGGCCCGACCTGTTCGAAGATCAATAAGCTGATTTAGCTTACATTTAGTACCCGTTTCTCCGATACTAAACGTCAGTTTATGAAAAGGTATACCCTGATCTGGCTTAGCTCATTTTGGTTCTCTTTCTATGCCTGCAGCACTGGCAAAAAGTCAATAACTCCGGTAAATACGGCGCCGGTTTCAACCGCCCCTTCTGCTGCAATCCGAGAATTCCGGGCTGCCTGGGTGGCTACGGTGGCCAATATAGACTGGCCATCAAAACCGGGTCTGACTACCGGACAGCAACAAAAAGAAGCCCTTGACCTCCTCAATTTTTTACAGGAAAAGAATTTCAATGCGGTGATTCTGCAGGTACGTCCGCAATGCGACGCCCTGTACGAGAGTGACCTTGAACCCTGGTCCTATTTTCTTTCCGGTAAACAAGGGCAACCCCCATCGCCCTATTATGATCCGTTGAAATTCTGGACAGAAGCGGCGCATGACCGGGGCATAGAATTACATGTCTGGCTTAATCCCTACAGGGCGCATCATAAAGACGGAAAGGAAATAACCGCTCAATCTATTGTTAAAAAGAAGCCCGGGCTGGCCCTCTTTTTAAAAGAGGGATACTGGTGGCTGGATCCGGCACAAAAAGGGACACAGGAACATTCCACCGCTGTAGTGATGGATCTCGTTAACCGGTATGATATTGACGGAGTCCATTTTGATGATTATTTCTATCCCTACCCTTCTTACAATCACGGAGAAGATTTTCCGGACAGCGCCAGCTGGAATGCCTATAAAAAAAATGGCGGTACAATGAACCGGGGCGATTGGCGGCGCGAAGCGGTGAATGTATTTATTGAGCAGCTTTATAAAAAAATAAAAGCCGCCAAACCATGGGTAAAATTCGGGCTAAGCCCCTTTGGTATCTGGCGGCCCGGCTATCCGGAATCTGTAACCGGTTTTGATCAGTATGATCAGTTGTATGCAGATGCAAAACGTTGGCTCAATAAAGGCTGGATTGATTATTTCACGCCGCAATTGTATTGGCCGATAAATCGTCCGGGGCAGAGCTTCCCCGTATTACTTGGCTGGTGGGCCGGTGAAAATACCCTCAGGAGACATTTATGGCCGGGCATCAGTGTGGGGCGCGACAGCAGCTCCAGGAATATTAATGAAATACTGAGCCAGATCCAGATCAGTCGTGGTATGCTACCCGCCAGTAAAGGAGTGGTACACTGGAATATTTCCTCTCTCACCAAAAACCCCGGTATGGCCAATGCCCTGCTGGAAACCCCGTATAATAAACAGGCCCTGGTACCTGCCAGTCCCTGGCTGGATAGCACAGCGCCTGTTGCCCCGTTGTTAAAACTGGCCGTAAAGGATTCAGCGTATATCAGCTGGACACATCCTGACAGAGAAGACGTGTTCCGCTGGGTTGTCTATTTTGAATACGGAGGACAGAAAGAATATATCATCTTAAACCGTTCAGCCAGCCATATCGAACTGCCCTTTGAAAAATTAAGGGGAAATAACAAAGTCTTACTGACATCCATACATGTAAGTGCCGTGGATCGTTGTGGCAATGAAAGTCCTGACCCCCTGACAACGCCTGTAAACCGGTGAGGCAATCGTTTGTGCCATTTTAGCCGCAACACTCTCAGGTCCCGATAAAATCCTGAAATTGCATACATACTTTAAATTGTTTGCCATGAGTAACAGCCGCAGAAATTTTTTACAAAAAGTAGCGATCGGAACCGGAGCATTGGCAACGGGTCTTCCTGCTTTTGCCCGTGTAACCGGTGCGTCTGATGAACAGATGGACCGCTCTTTGGAACTGGAAAACAAAGGCCAGCGTTTCAATATGTGTGGCTATGCCGCACCAAAACTGCAAACCGTACGCATTGGTGTGGTGGGACTGGGGATGCGGGGATCCGATGCGGTAGAACGACTGAGTTATATTGACGGAGTGGAAATCACCGCCCTTTGTGATAAATATCCGGACCGGGTAACCGCTGCGCAAAAGACGCTGGAAAAAATGGGGCGGCCCCGCGCAAAGGAATATAGTGGAGACGAAGGGTACAAAGCCTTATGTGAAAGTAATGAGGTGGATCTCGTTTACACCCCTTCTCCCTGGAGTCTGCATACGCCCGTTGCCCTCTATGCCATGCGGCATGGTAAACACGCGGCTACCGAAGTACCGGCCGGAAAAACGATTGATGAATTATGGGAGCTGGTAGAGACCTCTGAAAAAACAAAACAGCATTGCATGATGCTGGAAAACTGTTGCTATGATTTCTTCGAACTGTTAACGCTCAATATGGCCCGTCAGGGTATGCTGGGAGAAATTGTACATGCGGAAGGAGCATACATACATGACCTGAGCCGTGACTGGAACTTTAATAAAAAAGCCTATGCGGATATGTGGCGGCTCAAAGAAAATATCGGGCACAACGGCAACCTGTACCCCACCCACGGACTTGGCCCTGTTGCTCAATGTATGGATATTAACCGGGGAGACCGGTTCGATCACCTGGTAAGTATGAGTACGATAGATTTCAGTATGAATACCATTGCAAAGGAACTGGCTGCCAAAGACGACTTTTTCAAAGAATATACGGATCGGCCTTACCGCGGCAATATGAATACCACTTTACTCCGTACCTATAAAGGCAAAACGGTGATGGTGCAACATGATGTATCCACCCCGCGTCCCTATTCCCGGATTCACCTGGTAAGCGGCACAAAAGGGGCCGCCCAGAAATGGCCCGGCCCGCAACGCATCGCTTTCGGACACAGTTGGGTAAAACCAGAGGAGCTGAAAAAACTCGAAGAACAGTACGCATTACCCATCGTTAAACATATCGGTGCCATTGCAAAAGAAGTAGGCGGACATGGCGGTATGGACTTTATTATGGACTGGCGGCTGGTAGATTGCCTGCGCAATGGATTGCCCCTTGATCAGGATGTATATGATGCAGCTGCCTGGAGCTGTGTAATGCCGCTTAGCGAACGTTCCGTCAATAAAAAATCAAGAACCATTGATGTTCCTGATTTTACACGTGGTGCCTGGCAAACCAATAAACCGGTAGATCTTACCTTGAATGGCGGAGGCACAACCGGTGTACGCGCCATAAAGCCATCGGTGCAAATGAAATAGTTGCAAAACGAACGGATTATAACTGATACCCGCTTTTAAAACAAAGCGGGTATTTTTATGGTAAAGGCTGTACATTTATCAAAACACAGTCCGCAACTGTGTTAAGAATTCAAACAGCGACACCAATTTTACATGAAGGCACTGACAGTAATTACAGATCCTGTATACAGGGAACCGGCATCATTTTCAACTTACGAAAAGTTCTGGCTTCGTTTTATCAATGATAAAAGAGACCTGCCCTTTATTCACCTGCTTACCGCCATACATGTTCTTGTTATTCCTTCAGCGGTAGTATTATATACCCCCTTGTTACAGGGAGCCTGGTGGTGGTTGCTGTACATACCCTATTTCTATATTTCACAACTTTATTTCAAAGGTCGTTTCGGACTGATGCTGCATTGTATCTGTCACCGGAAATTGTTTAAAAAAGCATACACCTGGCTGTTTCATTATATTATCTGGTTTATCTGCCCGTTTTTCGGCCATACGCCTGAAACCTATTTCGCCCATCATATGGGAATGCACCATGTGGAAAATAATATGGAAGACGATGCCAGCAGTACCCTCCGTTACCAGCGTGACAGTCTGCGTGATTTCCTGGCCTATGTAGGCCGGTTTATGGTGCTGGGCTTCTCGGACACTTTTATGTATTTCTTTAGCAGAAAACGCAAGAAGTTTTACATGCGGCTTACCGCCGGTGAAATATCCTTTTATATTTTCTGCGTGGTGATGTGCTTTGTAAACCTGCAGGCGACACTCTTCATCTTTATTATACCCTTTGTATTCGCACGGGTAGTGATGATGCTGGGCAACTGGACACAGCATGCGTTTGTAAATCCCGATGACCTGGAAGACAATACGATTAATTGCATCAATACAAAATACAACCAGCAGTGCTGGAATGATGGCTATCATGCGATTCATCATATACGGCCGGCTATGCATTACACCGAAATCCCCGGTGAATTTTTAAAAACCAGGGAGGAAACGTTCAGGAAAAAAATCCTGGTATTTGACGGCGTTCATTACCTGCATATTTTTATCTGGCTCATGACCAAGCGTTATGATAAACTTGCCCAGAACCTGGTTAATGTGGACCAGATGTTCGGCAGCGAGGAAGAAGCCATTGCCCTGATGAAAAAAAGAACGGCCAGGATCAGTAATTGATCCCGGCCGCGCCGGCTTTTTATTTTTATTCTACTACTCTTTTGTTCCAATTACCGGAAGCCTGGCCTCATGAATCATATCATTCAGCTTTTTCAACTCCGGTCCCATTATACCTTTCAGTTTTGAAAGCTCCGCATCCGCGAGTACAGCCAGCTCCGCATATGCTTCTCTGGCCTGACGTGATGGAGCGGCATTGCCTGCTGCTGCAGCATTGTAAACACTGGCCAGCTTATCATCGAGTTTTATCGGGAAGTTCAGTACATCCTGTCCGCTTTTAGCCTTGGTCTGGTGCAGGGCTTCCTCCACATTCGTCATTTGCCTGTGGATGCTGTCAATCTGTTTTTTTATGTCAGCGGGTACGGCTTTGCCATTCCGGGAAGAAAAATCAGTCAGCTGTTGCCTCACTTCTTTAATATTTTTCAGCGCTTTCATCAGCTCAGAAAACTTATCTCTTACAGAAAGCAGAAAACCGACCTGTTCGTCATATTCAGCCGTTGTTGTGGCATAATTGGGATCGCCAAGAATAGTGAAAGGGACTTCCGTAGAATCGGAACCGTTGATGAAACGGGCCGTGTAAGCACCGGGAGCTGCTTTGGGGCCACGCACAAATCCATTCCATAAAATCAGCCCCTCCACCCGTTCAGCTTCCGGGTAATTCATATCCCAGGCAAACTGATTCATGCCTTTGCTTATTTCAAGTTTATTGTCTTTTGCCGAGGTAGAATATGTTTTAATCGGTTTGCGGTCTTTTCCCAATATCACCACGGCTACTCTGGATGAATCCGTTACTGATTTCAGGTAATAATTGAAGACAACACCTGACGGAGGATTCATTCCGGCATTGGCGATACCCGTATTTTGCTGCCTGCTTCGTCTTCCTCCACCCCCGGCCATACGATAAGCAGGATTTACATCAAATACATGCATGGTTTTGTCCAGGATATCCGCACTTGCCTGTTGTACCACGGTAAGATCGTCCAGTACATAAAGGCTCCGGCCCTGGGTGGCTACAATCAGATCATTGTTTTTAATATGCAGATCCGTTACAGGAGTAACCGGAAGATTGAGCTGGAATGAACGCCAGTTTTCACCGCCATCATACGAGATATACATACCATATTCTGTTCCGGCATACAACAACCCTGCTTTCTTCCTGTCTGCACGTATGGCCCTTGTAAAATGAAGCGATGGTATTCCATTGGTAATCCGCTTCCATGTTTTGCCGTAGTCTTCTGTTTTATAGATATAAGGAGCAAAATCGTCCGACTTGTATCTTGTTCCGGCAAAATAGGCAGCTCCTTTTTTAAAAGGATCCGCTTCCACACAGTTCCACATGATATGCGCTGGTGCATCTTTGGGTGTTACATTTTCCCAGTTCCTGCCGGCATCGCGGCTTACATGAATCAAACCGTCATCACTGCCGGTCCACAGCAGGTTGGCCTCATACGCGGATTCAGCAGCAGTGAAAATAGTACAATAGTATTCTACTGATGTATTATCCTGTGTTACTGGTCCGCCACTGGATGCCTGTTTGCTTTTATCATTAGTAGTCAGATCCGGAGAAATCTGTTCCCAGCTTTTCCCTTCATTTTCGGTAACGAACAAATGATTGCCCGCCGCATACAAGCGTTTTGGATTATTGGGCGAAAAAAAGATCGGATAGTTCCATTGAAAACGGTATTTCGCCGCCACCGCACCGGCCCCCATATTGTCCACGGGCCAGACATTGATCATCCGGCTTTCCCCGGTACGATGATCCAGCCGCTGCAGCATGCCCATATAATTACCTCCATAAGTAATCTCCGGATTCAGCGGATCAGCCACTACATAACCGCTTTCACTACCGGCAGCTGTTTCCATATCCGTTGCTGTAATCGCGGCACCGTTGGTACGGCTCCTTATACGGAATGCACTGTTGTCCTGCTGTCCGCCCAGGATCCGGTATGGAAATGCATTATCCGTACTCAACCGGTACACCTGTGCAGTGGGCTGATTGAGATAGGTACTCCAGTTCGCCCCGCCATCATAACTCACCTGAGCACCACCATCATCGGCCACAATCATCCTGTTTCCGTCTTCCGGATCAATCCACAAATCATGATGATCGCCATGGGGGGTGGATAAACTTTTAAATGTCTTTCCCCCGTCTGTGCTGAACATAAATTCCACATTAGGACAATAGACTTTATTTTCATTCTTCGGGTCCACATATACTTTGGTATAATACCAGGCCCGCTGACGGATATTATTGTCATTGGATTGAAGGCTCCATGTCTCACCGGCATCCGTACTCATAAAGAGTCCTCCCTTTTCGTTTTCAATGATCGCGTATACTTTATCCGTATTGGAAGGAGCCACGGCCACACCCACAATACCCCATGTATTTTTAGGCAACCCTTTCTTGCCGGAAATCGCGGTCCATGTTTCACCACCATCCGTACTTTTCCATAAACCACTGCCTTCACCGCCACTCTCCAGCGAATACGGGGTACGTATCAGCCGCCAGGTACCTGCGTAGAATACGGCGGGATTGCCGGGTTCCATCACCAGATCACTGCAGCCGGTCTGGTTATTGACATATAAAGTTCGCTTCCATGTTTTGCCTCCATCGGTCGTTTTGTAAACGCCTCTTTCTTCATTGGGACCAAACAAGTGTCCCATAACAGCCACCCATACGATATCGGGGTTCTTCGGGTGGATAACGATACGGATTATATGACGGCCGTCTTTCAACCCGATATTTTTCCAGGACTTTCCTGCATCATCACTGCGCCACATTCCGCCGAGTCCCTCACTAACATTTCCACGCATGGTGTTTTCTCCTTCCCCAACATACAGAATTGTTTCATCGGATGGAGCCACGGCTACCGCCCCAATGGAACTGCCGTAAAATTTATCGGAAATATTTTTCCAGTTACTACCTCCATCCGCCGTTTTCCAAACGCCACCACCGGTGCCCCCGAAATAAAAATTCATTTTATTATTATAACTGCCGGCCACCGCCCCGCTGCGTCCACCGCGAAACGGGCCGATCAACCGGTACTGATTGCTTTTAATCAGTTCTTCTTCGGGATATACCACAGCTGCCGGTGAAGTGGGTTTTTTCTTCTGGGCAACCGCCACCGAAAAAGAAAATACCAAAAGGGCAAGTATCCATTTTTTCATATCAGTAGTTTGAAGCAGGAAATTACGGTAAATAAATCAGGAAAGATTTCACCTTGCCGCAAAAAAAAAGGCTGCAATCCGCAGCCTTATAAAAACCATTCATTGAATTAAAAACCTTTCTTTTCCTTTGGGCCGGTTACGCCTTCCTGCCGGAGTCTGTCTTTCACCCACACATCATACTTTTTCAACACCTGTTTCTGTTCCTCTTCCTTTTTCTTTACTTCTGCTTGTAAGGTGGTAATCCGCTGGAGCTGCAGATTGGAAGGCGCCGCTTCCTGACCGGTTACGCCGGAATAGACTTCAGTGATTTCTTCCCGTAGCTTTTTCTCATCTACAAAAAGGGATTTTTGTTTTGAGGCCAGGCATTCAGTTCTCAGTTTCTCGAGTTCATCATGATAGGACTGCATGGATTTTTTCAGCGAAGAATCCGTGACTTTCGCCATGTTTTCCTTTAGCATTTTCTGCCGGTCATTAATGGTATCCACCACCGCTGCCAGCCGCTCATGCAGCTGATACAGATCCGTCGCCGCTTTGTATTGCTTCTTCCTGTCTTCCAGCGTAAAGTTTTTATCTGAAGGATCATGCACCAGTTTTACTTTAGTCGTATATACGGAATCCGCCACTTTCAGTTTTATCGTATAATCCCCGGGTAATACCATTGGTGCAAGAAAACCTGAAAAATCAATTTTAGTTCCCCCGCTGGCTACTTTTGGCGGTTTCATACTGAGGTTCCAGCTGACCATGTTGACGCCTTTCCTTTTTGCGCCGGGAATTGATTGTACCAGCTTGCCCGTGGCATCAAAAATATCCACTTTCACTTCGCCGCTGTTGACGCGGTCTTTCAGGTAGTATTTGATTGGCGGAACTGCGGGAGGATTTCCACTGACCCAACCGCCCGTACCCGGGAAACCACCATCTCCAAACTGCCCCATGGTGAGTGTGACAGGGGCCATCGGAAAGAGCACCACGTCTTTCTCTGCCGTTTCTTTTTTCAGGTTGCGGATCGGCGATATATCGTCCACAATCAGTATACCCCGGCCATGCGTGGCAATGACCAGATCGTGCGTGCGGGGATGTATCTGTATATCACGGGCCAGTACATATTCGGGTATTTTGTTTTTCATCCGGAACCATTGCTGCCCGCCATCCGTACTGGCAAATAATCCCATCTCGGTGCCCAGAAACAATAAATCCTTATTTACCAGGTCCTGCCTGATCTTATGGGCAAACCCGGTAAACTCACCACTGGTAAGTTGCTTCCATGTTTTACCCATATCATTGGAAGTGGCAAGATAGGTTTTATGATCGCCATACATGTGGTTATCAAATGTGGCATAGACCACATTCCTGTCAAAGCGGGAAGCTTCAATACTACTGACCCAGGTTTGCGCAGGTATACCGGCTTTTGCATAGTGAGCAGCCACATTGGTCCATGTTTTCCCGCCATCCGTTGTGTATTGCAGGTTTCCGTCATCGGTACCCACCCAGATCAGTTTTTCATCCAGCGGAGATTCGGCAAGCGTAAAAATGGTGCAGTGATTTTCGGCCGATGTTACATCGGCACTTAATCCGCCACTGTTTTCCTGTTCCTGTTTTTTCTTATCATTCGTGGTCAGATCAGGGGATATCCTGTTCCAGTTCCGTCCCTGGTCGATGGATTTATAGAGATACTGACTGGCCATATAGAGATTCTTCTTATTGGCCGCTCCCAATACAATCGGCGTATTCCAGTTCCACCGCAGTTTCTCTTCTCCGGGCGCCTGTTGAGGCTTAATATTAACTGCTTTCTTGCTGATCAGATTAATCCGGCTGATATTCCCTCCCTGGTATTCCGCATATACCGTATTGATATCTGCGGGATCGGGTTGTACCCAGAAACCGTCGCCTCCGTATAATGATTTCCAGTTAGCATTACTCACCCCTCCCGGCGCTGCGGAAGGGCCAGTCCAGCTGCCATTGTCCTGTAAGCCTCCATAAATATTATACGGCTTACGGTCATCCACAGCCGCATGATAGAACTGACCCACAGGCAGCCCTTGCACAAAATTCCAGGTGGCCCCCCGGTCGAGGCTGTAATAAACGCCACCGTCAGTACCGAGGTACATCTGATTGGTATTATTGGGGTTGATCCATAGCGCATGATGGTCACTGTGAACCCAGCCGCCTTCATTGCTGGCTTCCGCGAATGAATAGCCTCCGTCATTGGAATAAGCAAATGAAAAGGCGGGGCGATAGACCCGTTTGGGGTCTTTCGGATCAATCACGATCGTGGAAAAATAAAATGGACGCGAAACCACATTCATGGTGGCACTTTGTTTTTTCCAGTTCTCCCCGCCATCGGCTGAAATATATAAGCCGGTTTCGGCGGCTTCCACAATGGCTACCATATGCTGCGGGGCACTGGGAGCTAACGTAAAAGCAATCCGGCCAAAAGGCTTTGCCGGTAATCCGTTCTTCAGCTCACGCCAGGTTTTACCGCCATCGGTACTCTTCCACATTCCACTGCCATTACCTCCTGAGTTGAACGAATACGGCTTACGTCGAAACTCCCAGGTAGACGCATAAACAGTATCCGGATGTTCAGGATCCACAGATACATCTGCACAACCGGCTTCATCGCTGATAAATAAAATTTGTTCAAAGGTTTTTCCTCCATTAACCGATTTATATAATCCCCTGTCTTTACTGCTGCTCCACAAGGCACCGGGCACGGCGACATAAATAATATCCGTTTGCTGCGGATGTATCACAATCTTTGCTATATGTTCTGATTTTTCCAGCCCGAGTTTTGTCCAGTTTTCACCGGCATCCGTGGATTTATAAATACCATCCCCGATTGAAACGGAATTCCGCATATTGCTTTCTCCGGTACCTGCAAAAATGATCTTCGGATTTTTAGGATCAATCGCCAACGCACCGATGCTCTGGCAGTACCTGTCAAAAACGGGTTTGAAAGAGGCTCCGGCATTGGTGGTTTTCCAAATACCTCCACCCGCTGTACCCACATAAATGGTTTTCCCATCCCGGGCTACTCCTTCAATAGCGGTGATACGGCCACTCATGGTTCCAGGTCCCAGCCAACGGGCTTCCATCATGCCGAATGTGCTGCTGTTTACAGCTGTTTGTGAAAATGCGGATACGGCCGTAAATAAAGCGGCCGCGATGAAAATACTCTTCATAGCAGTTTTTTGAGCAGGTATAAAAATTCAAACCCCGGTACAAGACCAGGGTTTGTAAATTCAGATATCGATATTATTTTTTGAAGATAGCCTCATCCACAGTGCCATTGATCTCCACTTTAGTGAGATTCAGTTCGCCAAATGGCAGGGTCATAGATTTGGACACCACGATTCCTTCGGTCAGTTTTTCATAATTGCTGTAAGAAGTCACCACTTCCACCTCCTGCCCGTTGGCTTTAACCGTGCTTTTGCTTTGCAGGACATAAAAGCTTTTCGGATCAATAAAAATAGTTTCAGGAGAACCGCCTTTCTTAATGATTTTTATTTTAAAGCATTCCGTTCCTTCCACGTCCTCTTTACCGAGGTATTCCAGGGTATGTCCTTTTTTTGCATAGTCGATCAGGCTGCCTTGGGCATCCAGTTTATCCTGTGACTCGGCCAGGTCTTCCGCGGTTTTAGGTTCGGGTTGCTGCTGTCCCTGGAAAGGCATAAAACTCCAGCCTTCGGTAGGGGTAACAAATTCATACCCGTTCATGCCCATTACGGAAATATCCTGGCGCATCCCCTTGCCGTGAAGCACGGTTACGGTAACAGATACATCGGCTCCGTTTGCCTGCAGAATACCTTCCATTTTTACTGAATTTACTTTTCTCCAGTTGTCGGCTCCGCCAATGGCTTCAATATGTTTGCTTACGATCTCCTCCGCTGTTTGTGCCTGAACTGAAAATGCGGCCGCGGCAAAGAGAAAAGATAAAATAAGACGTTTCATGATAATTGTTTTCTTTTAATGGTTGAATTACAAATCTAGCCTATTCATGGTCACAAAGAACTAAATTTAGGCGAACTAACAAATCAGACAGATGAAAGGTTCATTTTCCCTGTCGGGCGTACTGATGGACCTGCTCAACCAGACGCACTATCCGGCCGAACTGGTTGTATCAGCAGGCAAAATTCAGGCCATACGTCCGTTCAGCCCGTCTCCCGGCCAGGTGCTCCCCTATATTCTCCCCGGCTTTATCGATAGCCATGTCCATATAGAGAGTTCCCTGCTGGTGCCTTCCGAATTTGCCCGGCTGGCTGTGGTACACGGCACAGTGGCCACGGTAAGCGATCCGCATGAAATTGCCAATGTCTGTGGCGTAAAGGGAGTGGACTTCATGATTGAGAACGGAATGACAGTGCCCTTCAAATTTAATTTCGGGGCGCCCAGTTGTGTGCCCGCCACGGTTTTTGAAACAGCCGGCGCTGCCGTTGATGCCGCCGAAGTGGAAGAACTCTTGTCCCGTCCGGAAATCAGGTACCTCAGTGAAATGATGAATTTTCCGGGTGTGCTGAACGGTGAGGAAGAAGTGATGAAAAAAATAAAAGCCGCGCTACGTCTTGGCAAACCCGTGGATGGTCATGCACCGGGATTGCGGGGAGATCTGGCAGGAAAATATATCAGGCCGGAGTGGCTCGGATCGGGAGAAGGGAGAATGGAGTCGGGAGTCGGGAGTCCGGAGAAGGGAGAAGCGAGTCGGGCAACTATTATTTCCACCGACCATGAGTGCTTCACCGCCGAAGAAGCGCTGGATAAACTACGCCTCGGTATGAAAATCCAGATCCGGGAGGGTTCTGCAGCGAAGAATTTTGACGCCCTCATTGATTTATTGCACGACTGGCCGGAACAAATGATGTTTTGCAGTGACGATAAACATCCCGACAGTTTATTACTTGGACACATCAACCAGCTTTGCGCCCGTGCCGTGGCAAAGGGAATTGACGTGTATAAAGTATTGCGCGCCGCCTGCGTGAATCCGGTGCTGCACTATAAGCTGGATGTCGGATTATTAAATGTTGGGGATTGTGCGGATTTTATACTGGTAAAAGACCTGAAGGACTTCGGGGTATTATCAACTTATATCAATGGCGAGCTTGTTGCTGAAAACCAAAAATCAAAAATTAAAAGTACAGAAAGCGGAACTGTCAATAATTTCTCCTGCAGTCCCAAAACGAAAGAGGTATTTAAAACTGAATACACCGGGGATAAAACGATTCCTGTAATTGAAGCGCTGGATGGGCAGCTGATCACCAACAGGCTGGATCTGTCACCCAAAACTGCCGATAATCAAATTGTCAGCGATACGGAGAACGATGTCCTGAAGATCGTGGTGGTGAACCGGTACCAGGAAGCACCGGTGGCCAGGGCCTTTATTAAAGGGTTCGGATTAAAACAGGGAGCACTGGCTTCTTCAGTGGCTCATGACAGTCATAATATTGTGGCGGTTGGGGTTGACGATGAAAGCCTGGCCCGGGCCATCAACCTGGTCATAGCGGAAAAAGGTGGCTTATCTGCGGTTAGCCATTCCCGTGAAATGGTACTGGGCTTACCGGTTGCCGGGCTTATGAGTAACCGGGACGGCTATGAAATGGCGGCCGCTTATACCGCCATTGATAAAATGACAAAGGCTGAATTAGGATCCATCCTTGCCTCCCCCTTTATGACCCTGTCCTTCATGGCCCTGCTGGTCATTCCGCACCTGAAGCTAAGCGATAAAGGGTTGTTTGACGGAGACGGATTCACGTATGTAGAGTAAAAATCTCAATGAAAACGACTACTAACCACGATCTGCTAACTGCTGTCTAATTTACTCGTCCATCTCCAGCAACAAATTCACCACCAGTGCCGTCCACCCCGTCTGGTGTGAAGCCCCGAGTCCCTGCCCTGTATCGCCGTGGAAAAATTCATAGAACAGATGATGTTCACGGAAATATTTTTTTGTCCATTGCGGATGTTCGGGTGAATGATACTGAAACGCGCCTTTTTCATTGCGTTCAAATATTTTCAGCAGCCTTTTGGTCAGGGCATTGGCAATCTGTTTCAGGTTGAGCCGCTGACCAGAACCGGCAGGAAATTCATGTGTATACGTATCGCCGTAATACTCGTAGTATTTACGCAACGAATGTATAATAAGGTAATTCAACGGCAGCCAGATCGGGCCTCTCCAGTTGGAGTTGCCGCCAAACATGGAACTGGAACTTTCCCCGGGTTCATATTGTATACTGTATTCCTTTTCCTGGTAATGAAATGTATACGGTGTTTCGTGGATTTTTGACAGGGAACGTATTCCGAAGTCGGATAAAAACTCCGCTTCATCGAGCAGGCGTTTCAGCAAATGCTCCATCCGGTCGCCGATCATGATCGCGAAAAGGTAATTGCCATCCGCGTTTTTCTTATTGATATCGGAGATAATCGTGGTAAGGTCAGGGCGGGTCAGGCGGATTACTTCAATCCGTGTATTGAACTGCTTCAGTTGTTCAAACAGGCTGCCATGCATCACTTCTACCGCCAGCATTGGGATGATACCAATCAGTGAGCGTATGCGTAACCGTTCACTGCTGCCGTTTTCAAACTGAATCGCGTCATAATAAAACGCGTCCTTTTCATCCCAGAGCGAAATGTCTTTTTTCCCGATATGATGCATGGCCCATCCGATATTCAGAAAATGCCGGAAAAATTTGGCCGCTGATTCTTCATACGCTTTATTATGTTCCGCCAGTTCAAGCGACATCCGCAGCATATTGATCGCATACATGGCCATCCAGCTGGTGGCATCTGCCTGCTGTAGCTTCTTGATACCCGGCGGCATATGATTGCGGTCAAAGACGCCGATATTATCCAGCCCCAGGAAACCGCCTTCGAATATATCTGTACCGTTTGCATCCTTCTGGTTCACCCACCAGGTGAAATTCATCAACAGTTTCTGGAACGCTCGTTCCAGGAAATCCCAGTCGGCCACCCCTGTTTTTTTCCTGTCCGCATCAAACACATACCAAACACCCCATGCATGCACCGGCGGGTTAACGTCACTGAAATTCCATTCATAAGCGGGAATCTGCCCGTTGGGATGCATATAATATTCCCGTAGTACCACCAGCAATTGCTGCTTGGCAAAATCGGGATCCACATGTACAAAAGTGGCTGCATGAAAAGCCAGGTCCCAGGCCGCAAACCAGGGATACTCCCATTTGTCCGGCATGGAAATAATATTCCGGCAGGTCAGGTGCTGCCAGTCATAATTGCGCTTATAATTACGGACCGGCGCTTTTTCTCCCGGTTCGCCATTCAGCCATTTATATACATCCAGGTAGTAAAACTGTTTGGTCCAGAGTAAACCGCTGGCGGCACTTTTCAATAAATCTTTATATGCGGAAGACAGTTTCTTAGGAATCAGTTTCTCAAAATACAGATCCGTATCCGCCTGCCGTTCTTCGAATACGAGGTCAAAATCCACCCAGGGATCGGCCAGTTGCTGTTTGCTCAGCCGGAACTGAAAAAAGGAGGAATCACCCGGCAGAATTTCCTCCAGTTGCCAGATGGCCGCTTTTGTTCCCTGTTTCTCCGGGTTGATCGTAGCCGCCCCATTGACTATATGGTTATTGATCCCATCCTTTACAAATGGGGTGTCATCCGGGCGGTTATACATCCGGCGATTATTGGTTTCATTATCGCAAAACAATTGTTTCCCGCCTCGGTGATAAAAATAAAAATCGCCATTGCGGTCTGAACTGGTCTGCAGGCAATCCTCACTCACTGCACTGATAACCGGTTTGGAAAACCGCGGATTGTGTTTCCAGAAATTGCGGAACCACAAATGCGGCAGTACGTGAATTGTTGCCGCTACAGGGCCCCGGTTATACACCGTTACTTTCAGAAGAATATCGTTTACATCACTCTTTGCATATTCGATATAGCAATCGAAATATCGATCCTCTTTGAAAATCCCGGTATCCGGCAATTCATATTCCGGACTCAGCCGGTCCCGTTTATTTTTTTCAATCAGCTCTTCATAGGGAAACCGGGTCTGCGGGTATTTATATAAATATTTACAATAAGAATGGGTGGGAGACGATTCCAGGTGAAAATAAAGTTCCTTCACATCCTCCCCGTGATTGCCTTCATTATTGGCCAGACCAAAAAGCCTTTCTTTCAGAATGGAATCCTCTCCGTTCCAGAAAGCAGGCGCCAGGCAAAGAATCTGATCAGCATCGCAGAAGCCGGCCAGTCCTTCTTCGCCCCACCGGTAGGCATAGCTGCGCGCGAGATCATGATTGATATACGTCCATGCATGGCCGTCTTTACTGTAATCTTCCCGCACCGTGCCCCATTGCCTCTCTGACAAATAAGGGCCCCACTTCTTCCAGTTCCTGTTATTGGTGGATTGGGATAAACGTTTTATCTCGGGATTCGGCATACGCTTTTCTTAAATTTAACTATGGTGGCTAAGCAATCGGAAATCAACACCATATCCCGCAGAAACAGCTCCCGGACATATAGTAATTATTGCAATATAAAATAAAATCGGGAAGCGGCTTTTCCACCAATGAAAACAAATTACTGTACCTTACCTTTTTGATATAGCAATACCTCATATGTTCCGCTCACTTTACCGTTTCCTGCACCCCCGTTTCCAGCCCTTATTCCTGGAATATAAAACGGAATTTAAACCGCGCTATATTCCCCGTCAGTCTCCACATCCGGAATTGCTTCAGCTGATAAGCCGGAGGCAGGCGGATTATAAAGCACTTCTGGAAAAAGCGATAAAGTATAAAGCAGCGCTGCTCACCATACAACAGCAGGATAATGATAAGAATTCCCTGCAACCTGCCTGGGACAATAAATACCTGCCGGGCATGGATATTATTATGCTTTATACCCTGCTGGCAACCATACGGCCAAAACGCTATTTCGAAATCGGCTCAGGCCACTCCACCAAAGTGGCGGCGAAAGCTATCCGGGAACAACAGCTGAACACCAGTATAACCTGTATAGATCCGCAACCCCGGACTGAAATCAGTTCACTGGCGCAACGCATGATTCGCCAACCGCTCGAAAATACAGATACCGCCATCTTCAGTGAGCTTGAAGAAAATGATATTTTATTTGTGGACAATACCCACCGGTTGCTTCCCAACTCAGATACGATGGTATTTTTTTTGGAAATACTTCCCCGGCTAAAGAAAGGGGTATATGTTCAATTGCATGATGTGTACCTGCCTTATGACTATCCGGAATTTATGTGTGAACGGTTTTATTCTGAACAATACGCCCTGGCCATTGCCTTACTGGCCAATCCGGCTAAATATAAAATCGTATTGCCCAATTACTATATCCACGAAAACGAAGTATTATCACAGATACTAAGTCCGCTTTTTGACCAACTAAAGAATACCGAACGGCACGGTGGTTCATTCTGGTTCCGGGTTGAAGAATAATCAAATGAATGAATCCTTCAAAATGAAAAAAATGAAAAAATTAATCGCCTTTCTGTTGTTGCTTACTTCTTTCTTCGGGTATCTCGAATGGGCCCCCGATAATCATGGTTTTATTTTTCAGCTGGAAGCCGGTTTATTCCGGATTGCATCGGCGGATGCCAGCTCCGTTGTGCATCCGTTTATCCTGTTACCCTTTATCGGGCAGCTCTTACTTCTCATCAGTCTGTTCCGGAAAAACCCTGGCCGCTGGCTGAGTTTTGCCGGTATGGCCTGCACCGGGATACTGCTTGTTTTTCTTTTTATCATTGGCCTCTTAAGCCATAACTGGAAAATCACACTGTCGGCCCTGCCGTTCATGCTTACGGTACTATTTGCCATCAGGATTCATTTACCGCAAAAAGCCTGAATACGCATCCCGGCGGGTTTTCAGACTTAAAGCGCTGACTAACAAACGATCTGCCCACTTCACTCAGTACACTCCACTCAGCACCGATATACCATGAAAGTAGTATTGTCCTGAGTATACCCGGGGGTTACCTTTACATTAGCTGGTCACAGCATAATTTGACCCTTTAATCCGGACCACCGATACCTTTCAATATACAGCCCGGAGTTTCCCGTTCGCCTTTCCTTCTCTCCATCCTGATCAATCAATAACAGTAACCTGATCGGGGACTCCGGGATTTGTTTCACACTTAGATTCATTGACACATAGCACACATTGAAGAAAGGGAAGCAGCTTGAAGAATGGAAACTATTTTAAATAGAAGTCTGCTTAGATTTACGCTGCTACGCAGCGTAATGAATATTCGTACTACAAACCAACTACTGGCACCCGTCATCTGACTTTCACATTTCCTTAATAAGCAATCCGCTTCATTTCCGCATCTAACTGGTAAAGCAGCCGGTGCGGCAGGGAGGTGAAAAAGGAACGGCTGAAACAAAAGCCAGAGTTATGAAACAGTTACTCCACATCTCCGCCGCCTTCGACCAGCCTGAGCTGGTACAGAACCTGGTGGAACGACTTGCTTACAGACGTTATGAAGCCGGCTATGCAAAAGAAATAATGCCTCCGGATTATAAGGCATTGGAGACGTCCTCCACAGAAGCCTATGTGTCTGGTACAATTGGGATAGAGAGCCTGAATAAAGCGGAACACTATGCTATGCCCTTTATTACCGGCTTTATGTTTACCTGTATCAAAGGAGATGAAGAGCCCTATCAGTTGATCTGGAGCAGTTCCATGAACTAAAAAATTACCGGTACGACTATTTCGCCCTTTAAAACCCGCATTTCACCGATAATCAGCCCTGATACGCCCATCCGGTGTTGACCTGAAGAGGTGCAACCCTTAGTTTTGGTAAAAATTGATCATTATGGATCGCGGGCAACGAAACGAATACAGAGAAGAGCGGCGCCAGTACTGGGAAAACCGGCGTCAGCAATATATGACCAACCGCAGTGGCCACGGCCATGTATGGACCGGAATTTTTATTCTGCTGATCGGTGTGGCAGCACTCCTGAAAACGAGTTTACCTGACCTGCCGGGCTGGATCTTCAGCTGGCAAACCTTCCTGATAGCACTCGGACTTTTTCTTGGCTTCCGTCATGGTTTCCGTGGGGCCGCCTGGCTGATCCTCATAATGGTTGGTTGCGCCTTTCTGCTTCGTGATTTTTATCCGGAATTACCCATCCGCCGGTATATATGGCCGGTAGCACTGATTGCCGCAGGGGCATTTATCATTATACGCCCCCGTCGAAAACTCTGGCAACAATGCGCGATGGACGATAAAAAGAATACTTCGTTTACAAATCCGGTTGACAGCAACAGCGGTTCCTCCCGTAACAGCAGTTTCATGGGGGATTCTGAAACCTGGAGCAAGGAAGATTATGTGGATTCCACTTCCATTTTCGGAGGAGATAAAAAAAACATTCTTTCCAAAGATTTTAAGGGCGGCGACATTGTCAACATTTTTGGCGGCACTGAACTGAACCTGACACAGGCCGATATCAAGGGACCCGTGACGATAGAAATCACCACCATCTTTGGCGGCACCAAACTGATTGTCCCCTCTAACTGGGAAGTTAAATCAGAAGCGGTCTCCGTATTTGGCGGCATGGAAGATAAACGGGCATTCACTGCACCTGCTGAACCCACCGAGAAAATACTCATCCTGAAAGGAACGGTAATATTCGGCGGTATTGAGATTAAGAGTTTTTAGATAGTTGTTCAGGCATACTTATTCACTTTCCGTTTACTGCATAATCCACAAAACCATCAAACCAACCTTATATGAACTGGTATTTAACCAAAATGGTCTTTCGCATAATCTGTGGCGACGGGAATCATACTGCGCAGTTCGATGAACAGCTCAGGCTGATTTCCGCCGGCAGCCGCGAAGAGGCCTTTCACAAAGCACAACTTACAGGCATGCGTGAAGAAGAAATGTTCTTCAACAATCAGCTGCAGCTGGTACAGTGGCAGTTTGTAAGTGTAAGCGAACTTTATCAGCTGAATGAGTTGATTGATGGAGCAGAACTGTATAGCCGTATAGAAGAGAGGGAAAATCCGGATGCCTATATACATATCGTTCATAAAAAAGCGGAGCAGATCCGATTTGGCAACACGCTCGAAATGCTGAACCTGGCTTAACCTATGGCACAGTTACCCATATCTGTCATCAAGTTCAAACTGATATTTATCGGGGCCTGGTTGCTGATTATGGCCGACCAGGGCATGTTACTGCATTTTTTTGGTCTTGACTGGCAGTCCGCAGCCATTGACGCATTGATCAGTAATACGCTGCTCCTGGGTTGCAGTCTGCTGATGATGATTGTACTCCGGTATTATCTTCCGAGAGGCAAACAATATATAAATGTTTTGGCCCTTTGTTTATTACTGACTGTAATCTGGTTACTGACAACAAAAGGATTACTCTACTGGCTGCTCGGTGACACAGAAGGGTACAGACAATTGTTGCGCAACTCAATGTCGATCCGGTTTAGTATGGCGTTTCTGCTGCTCGGTTTTGTTACCATGGTGAGCATACTCTGGTACAGTCAGCTGGAACAGAAAGAACAGGAAGAACGAAAAAAAGACGCGGAAAAACTGGCCCGTGAAGCAGAGCTTTTCAAACTGCGGCAGCAACTGCAACCGCATTTTTTATTCAACAGTCTTAATTCCATTAATGCCCTGATCGGCAGCCGGCCCCAGGAGGCCCGGAAAATGGTACAACAGTTATCCGATTTTCTGCGGGGCACCATAAAAAAAGAAGAAACACAATGGGTGGGCTTACAGGAAGAAATTCAGTACCTCCAGCTGTACCTTGACATTGAGAAAGTACGCTTTGGCAACAGGCTGAGTACGGAAATCAGTATTGAAGAAACCGCCAGTGAACTGAAACTGCCCGCCTTGCTGTTGCAACCTGTTGTGGAGAATGCAATCAAATTCGGGCTTTATGATACAATCGGGGAAACAGTAATACGGATGCATGCGGGCAAAGAAGATCATCAGCTGGTCATCACGGTCACCAACCCATTTGATCCGGAAACTTCATCTCCCAAAGCGGGGACGGGCTTCGGACTGAAATCGGTACAACGCCGGTTATACCTCCTGTTTGGCCGCAATGACCTGGTGACTACCGAAGCAAAAGAAAATGTATATATCACAACCGTACGAATTCCCCAATCCTGAATAACTTCGCTTCTACAATCAAACATCCATGAGTAAAATAATTATAATCGACGATGAGCCGCTGGCACGCAGCGTGGTTCGTGAATACCTGCAACAACATCCTCAACTGGAAATCATCCAGGAATGCGGGGATGGCTTTGAAGGCGTAAAGGCCATCCAGCAACATCAGCCCGATCTGATTTTTCTCGATATACAGATGCCGAAGATCACCGGATTCGAAATGCTGGAACTACTGGATCAGCCTCCCGCCGTCATCTTCACCACGGCCTTTGATGAATTTGCCATCCGGGCTTTTGAATCCCATGCGGTGGATTACCTGCTGAAACCATTTAACCAGGAACGGTTTGATAAAGCGATCGCTAAATGGTCAGAACAAAAAGCAACCGCCCCGGAGAAGAATCCGATGGATATCCTGGAATCGGCCGCCTTATCTCCTTCGCAAAAACAGCGGATTGTCGTACGCAACGGCAGTAAAATAAAAATAATCTCGATCCACGATGTATGGTACCTGGAAGCGGCGGACGACTATGTTAAAATCCATACACAGGAAGGATATTTTCTGAAAAATAAAACGATGAGTCATTTTGAGCAGTCGCTGGATCCGGCATTATTTGTCCGGTCTCATCGCTCCTATATAGTAAACGTGCAGCAGATTACCCGTATTGACCCTTATGAAAAGGACAATCATGTAGCTGTCCTCCGGTCCGGGTCAAAAGTTCCGGTTAGTCGTTCGGGTTATGCCAAACTGAAAGAGGTATTGGGTCTGTAATGATAATTAAGCCTCCTGACCAATCCACAACGCACCGCCGATACTATTGCGGCTCGCCCCTGTAACGGAAGAGATGACCGTATACTCCTGCCGCCAGCGCAGCACCGCGATAAAGGCCATGATCAGGGCTTCCTTGTATTGAATCAGTTTTTCATCCGGTTTTACCACGGTCACACCGGCAGGTTGCAAATGCGCCTGAATACGCTCCATTAAAAAATCATTCAGTGCGCCGCCACCGGTGGCGAGCAGGCGGGCACCCTCTTTCACCGGGTATTTCCGGATCAGTTGCCAGACAGAGCCAGCCAGTTGTTCAGCAATATGTTCGGTATAAGTGGCCAGCGCGTCGGCGGTGGAGAGACCCGCTTTCTCCACGATCGGGAAAATGGTATCCGTTCCATAATCATTCGCCAGCGATTTGGGCCAGGGCAGATTGTAATAGGTCTGACGGTTCAATTCTTCCAGCAATGCAGCATGCACTGTTCCTGCCGCGGCTAGTTGTCCGCCGGCATCATATTCCTTTCCTTCCTTTGCCGCAAGCATATTCAGCACCCGGTTTGCCGGACAGAAGTCAAAAGCGATATAGTTATCCTGGTTCAGCGAGATATTGGCAATACCTCCCAGGTTCAGAAAAAAGCTATAGTCGCCCAGCAGCATTTTTTCCCCGATGGGCACGATAGGAGCCCCCTGTCCGCCAAACGCGATATCAAGAGCCCGCAGATCCGACACTACGGGTAATTGTGTCTGTGCTGCTATTGCCGCCCCATCACCCAGCTGGGCGGTCATGTTGCGTTCGGGCATATGAAATGTAGTATGCCCGTGAGAACCAATCACAGCGGTTTTGTAGTGCAGTTTATATTTTTCAATAAAGGCATTCACCTGCTGCCCTGTATAGTTCCCATAGTCACTGTGCAGAAGCAGGTATGCTCTTGCATCCAGCGTGGTGGCACCCAGCAGCCGTTCTTTCCATTCCGCCGTATAGGGCATACATTCGGCAGCCTGGATCTCAAATGACCAATGGCCACCCTGCTCCGTAAATTCTGCAAATGCGATATCCAGCCCGTCGAGCGAACTTCCGCTCATTAAACCGATTGCCCTGTAAACCATGATTGCTTTTTTAGTTAGTTTTGCGAAAGTAAATGATCCCTGCGCTTTCTGCATGACTTGACATCGGAAAAACGGGGAAATTATAAATAATCACCTGTAAAACCGGTTACATATTCCGGGAGCAGGTTTACCAAACCAGGACGAACCATGATTGTCAATCTCAGTCAGCAACATTCTTTAGTCAGCAACTGGATCAGCGAAATAAGGGATATTCAGATACAAACGGACCGGATGCGTTTTCGCCGCAACCTGGAGCGGATCGGTGAAATTGCCGCTTACGAAATCAGCAAGACGCTGCCCCAGATGGAAAAGGAAGTGCAAACTCCGTTGGGTATCGCCACGCACCAGGTGCTGAAAGAATACCCCGTACTGGCAACCATCCTGCGGGCAGGATTGCCATTGCACCAGGGATTGCTCAACTATTTTGACAAATCAGACAATGCATTTATCTCGGCTTACCGGAAACACCATCCGGACGGCAGCTTCGAAATCAGTATGGAATATATGTCCAGTCCTGAAATTGACAACCGGGTACTGATTATTTCCGATCCCATGCTGGCAACGGGTTCTTCCCTCGTAAAAACCATCCAGTTTTTAAAAGGAGAAGGACAACCACTCGAAATTCATATTGTGGCGGCCATTGCCTGTACCGTTGGCATAGAATATGTGAAAAGACAGGAGCCCGCGGTAAAAATCTGGTGCGGGGATATTGACGATGAACTGACCGCCAAAGGGTATATTGTTCCGGGACTGGGGGATGCCGGCGACCTGGCTTTTGGCCCTAAAATGCAGATGTAAAAACAAGAATTTTATTGTATAGAACTTTTGCAACCAATAAGTTAGCTGTTTTGACAGCTTTCGGGCATAGCTTCCCGTTTTAATCCGGATCAAGCAGCATTAATTCTATTTCACAGGTCTTTAAAAAGTTGTATTTTACCGGTTCGTTCCGGGTGGAGCATTTAATGGGTAAGGCAATCTGAACAGAAACTTTTACGTTTAGGTTTTTCTGAACGGTTCTCTTCCTCCCCATCTGAACGGACGAAAAAACATAATCGCTGAGATGAAAAAAATCTTATCAACTTTCCTGTTTGTGGCATTGGCGCTGTTGTCGAAAGCCCAGGATCCCAACTTTTCCCAATTTTTTGCTTCCCCGCTTACATTGAACCCGGCCCTGACCGGTAAGTTTAATGGCGATTTTCGTGTAGCCGGCAACTATCGTAATCAGTGGCCCACGATCAATAATGCTTTTGTGACCAAAACGGTATCACTTGATTTTGGCATCATGAAAAACAGGCTGTCTGAACTGGATCAGATGGGTGTGGGTATTCTCGGTGTAACTGACCGTGCCGGCGATGGTGTACTGACCACGAACTATGCCGGAGGATCACTGGCCTATCATAAAGGACTGGACGAAGATGGTTTTCATCAGATCGGTGCCGGTTTCCAGGGCGTTTATATTAATAAGCGGCTGGATGTAACCAAGGTTCAATTCGCCGATCAGCTGACACCGCTCGGTTTCACCGGTGTTACCAGTGAAATCTTCAACCAGAATCAGCTTAACCTGAGCTATTTTGACCTTAATGCAGGTGTGCTATATAATGGCAGTACCAATGGTTATAACAACTTTTATATCGGTGCCTCCATGTATCATATTAACCGTCCAAAAGAAAGTTTCCAGGGGGGTAATTATATTCTGAATACACGTACCACGATCCAGGCAGGTGGCCGTATTCCGGTTGGGTCTTACAATGCCCTGCACCTCGCTGCCAATCACAGTATGCAGGCAAAAGCCTATAATACCGTGGTCGGTGGCGCATTCTCCTATAACGTGAACAATAACGAAGACGATCCGGTGAACGTTTACCTCGGCGCCTGGTACCGTTTTAAAGATGCCGCTATTCCATATGTAGGACTTGAATTCAAAGGCCTGCAGATCGGGGCTTCCTATGACGCCAACACATCCAGCCTCAAACCAGCTTCCAATACAAGAGGGGGCATGGAAATTTCGCTTATCTATATCAAGAAACATTCAGACCCGAATGCGAAGAAACTGAATTGCCCAAGGTTCTAAGAAAACAGTTCTCAGATGTCAGTTGCCAGTTGTCAGTAACAGCCCGTAAATCAGGTGTCTATTGTCGGATGTCCGGAAAAGACCATTGGCTGTTCCCTTCTCGCTTCTTGCTTCTAGCCTTTCATCAGCAACGGTAACAAATACCAGCTGAATAAGGTAATCAGCACCAGCGCCACTAAATTCATCACCAATCCTGCTTTGATCATTTGTTTCAAACGGATATGACCACTCGCAAATACGATGGCATTGGGAGGTGTGCCCATTGGCAACATACTGGCACAGCTGGCGGCCAGGGTCATGGGTATGCCAAGTAACAACGGATTCATACCAATGGAGTCGGCCAGTGAACAAACCACCGGTGAAAAAACGATTACCTGTGCCACATTACTCATTACTTCACTGATAAAAATGGACAGGAGGGTAATCATAAAGACCAGCATGATTCCTCCACCGGCATACTGACCCAGCCATGTCCCCAATTGCGTAATCAGGCCGGCTTTCTCCAGGGCATCCGCGAGGGCAATACCTCCTCCAAACAACAATAAGATACCCCATGCCAGGTCCTTTGTATCCGTCCAGTCAAGCAAGGCTTCCGCGGATTCTTTTTCCTCATTCTCCCGTTTCCGCCCGGCAGGAAAAATAAACAATGAAATACCTCCCAGGATGGCAATCATATTGTCATCCAGTCTGAAAATAGACTGACTTGAATTAATCAGGTCTTTGAAAATCCAGAGCAGGGCCGTTGTACAGAATATCAGCAGCACTCTTTTTTCGGGTGTATTGAGTTTTCCCAGCAGGCTGATTTCGCCATGAATATGTTTTCTTGCCGCTTCACTGGATTTAATCCGGTTTGGAAACAACACCCGTGTGGAAAGAAAATACAAGGCCAGCATCAGGAGCAGGGCCAGCGGAGTAAACAGTAACATCCAGTCCACAAAGTCGATATTGGTATTGTATTTTTTCTCAAAATATCCCACGAATTGCACATTGGGTGGTGTGCCAATGATGGTGGAAATCCCCCCGAAGTTTGATCCCCAGGCAATAGCCAGCATCAGGCTCAGGTTGAAATGTCCATAGTTCCCCTCTCCTTTGTTTTCCTTCATTACATGTATCACCGACAGGGCAATGGGAAACATCATCATTGTAGTAGCGGTATTACTGAGCCACATACTCAGTACCCCGGTTGCCAGGATAAAACCAAGTACAATCCGGTTGCCACTGGTGCCGGTGGCCCTTACAATGTTCAGCGCAATACGCCGGTGCAGGTTCCATTTTTCAATGGCCAGTCCGAGCATAAACCCACCCATGAACAGGAAGATCACTTCATTTCCATAAGAGGCCGCAGTGGCCTTAATCGTATTTATTTTCAGCAAAGGGAAAAGCACAAGCGGCAGCAGGGCCACTACAGGCATCGGTATCGCCTCCGTCACCCACCAGGTAATCATTAGTGCGGCCACTGCCAGTACACGGGCAGCCGGCTCAGACACGGCAAAAGGATTGACAAAGTAGAGCAGTATGGCCAGCAATATTCCCGACAACAGGGAAATCGTTTTGAGCTGAGATTTCGACACGCGATTGATTTAGGGCTTAAGATAAGTTATTTGAACAATTCAGTAAAAGCCGTCGCCCTGCACGTATACCTGGCCGCTTTTTTTCTTTATTTCTACGCATTCTTACGCAGGAATAATTAAGGACTATTCCTTTCCCTACCTTTGTTTAATAATCTATATTTAGTCCTCAAATTAAGGCTTTGCTCAAAGAAATCGTTATCGCATTCCAATCCTGGGAAGAAGCCCGCCGCTTTATTCAGCTGCATAAGCTGTTCCGGTGGATTATTGCGCCCGGTATCGTATATGCCCTGCTCTTTATAACCGGCATGGTTTTCTTCTGGCAATCGTCAGACCATGTGGTATCCTGGATCAGTGATCAGTTGGGCATTGAAGTCTGGTTGCAGAAAGAGCGCAGTGAATGGCTGAGTTTCTTTTTGGTTATGACCGGAATGATGTTGCGCCTGGTATTGGTACTGTTTTATTTCTCCTTATTTAAATATGTCATTCTCATAATCGGCTCCCCGCTGTTTACTTATCTCAGTGAAAAAACGGAAGCGATTATAGACGGAAAGGAGCATCGGTTTGAGTGGCCGGAAATCAAACGGGATGCGATCCGCGGTATCCGGCTGGCCCTGCGCAATGCCGGCTGGCAAACAGTATATCTGATTGCGCTTATCCTGCTCTCCCTTATTCCATTTGCAGGATGGATCACTCCCGTTATCGCCCTGTTCCTGGAATGCTACTATTTCGGAATGTCCATGCTTGATTACAGTTTTGCCCGAAACAATTTCAATCTCTCCCAGAGTGTGGCATTTACCGGACGGCATAAAGGATTGGCTATCGGAAACGGGTTGCTTTTCTATGCCATGCACGCCCTGATCATACTGGCACCCGCTTACGCCATTATCGCCGCCACACTCAGTGTGCATAAAGTAAAAAACAGCTGATCTATGGCGACTATTTATCTACTACCCGCCCTATTGCAGGAAGAAGGCATTCAGGCTATTCCCCCCTTTATCACCGGGGCCATTCAGCAATGCCAGGTTTTTTATGTGGAAAATGAACGTACCACCCGCCGTTACTTTAAACAATTATGGAAGCATTGCCTGCCGGGCGAAGACATTATTATCGACAACTATGAATGGGTGAATATGGCCGCTGCGGATGCTGCGGAACAATTCCGCGCACATATCAGGGAAAATAAAACAATCGGGATTGTAAGCGAAGCCGGTTGTCCCGGTGTAGCCGATCCCGGGCAAGCGCTGATTGCCATTGCCCAGCAATTAAAGGTGCCGGTAAAACCACTGACAGGTCCCAGTTCCATCCTGCTGGCATTAATGGCCAGCGGCATGAACGGGCAACAGTTCAGGTTCAACGGCTACCTGCCTATTGATAACGGGCAACGTATAAAAACACTGAAAGAGCTGGAAGCGGATTCTCTGAAAAAAGATTGCACACAGATTTTTATAGAAACGCCTTATCGTAACAACCAGTTGATTGAAGCCGTCCTGAAATCCTGCAATCCCCGAACCCTGTTTTGCATAGCGGTTGACCTTACCGGCCCGGGAGAATGGATCAGAACGATGTCCGTGGCTCAATGGCAACAGGAAAAAACGGATATACATAAACGACCGGCTATTTTCCTGCTGCATGCGCAGTGATTATTATTGTACCGGGGTCTGAAGCGTGCCGGACTTTTCAATTGAAATAATACTGTCCACCACATAGCGGCTCATCCCCCTCCAGGGTAAAGCGCCCAGGTATTCTTTATAATGCAGTTTCATAAACGCCCCGCTGTTTGCCATCAGTTTTTCCGCCACTTTTTCATTCACAACGGAAAACTCAAACTCATTGGACTGAATACTTCCCGGTACATTGGCTTTATAACCCGCCTGTATCACCCGGCCTTCGTAAGTCTTGAATACATATCCTTTCTTCACAAAAAAATTCAGTTCGCCGGCCTTGCTTCCTTCGCCAAAAACAAAGAAGTATTTGAAGAAGACAAATACGGCCAACCCCAGGAAAATGATGACCAGGGCATTCCGGAAAAAGCGACGAAATCCCTTTCCTTTCTTTACGGGTTCTTTCGCTAACGGTTGTTCAGGTGTTTGTGTGCTGATCTCGCTCATAGTCAACAGGTTTATAACAAAAAATTTTGAACGCGTAAATCAATTAATAGCATAAATTTGCGTCCAAGTTACAACCTATTCAGCCAGATGGCGAATATATTGACACATACCAAACAATTTGCGTTTCACGCACCCATCACCAGCGGGGTCTATTCCGTTGGGTTTGATGTGTTTACTTTTTCACGCCCCCGACGTCGCCCTGTTTTCTGACAGGACGAACCCCTCACCCTGGTCCCTGTCAGTGAAGATCCCCCGGAGAATATTTTTCAGGACTGGTGGCCCGTATCAAATACAGTTATTTAACAGTGGACAATCAACAAATAATTATCAGGGTAGCGACCGTATCCGACAAAGTCTACTCTAAAACCATCACTGATGAGATGGAAGCCTCTGCCGCGGCACGTGGCACCGGCATTGCCAAGCGCTCTCCCGAGTATATTGAAATGAAGATAGATGAAGGGAAAGCCGTTATTGCCATTACCAGCCAGAATGAATGGGTGGGCTTTTGCTACATCGAAACATGGAGTCATGGAGAATATGTAGCCAACAGCGGACTGATCGTGGCACCGGCCTTTCGCAAAAGCGGTGTGGCTAAATCCATCAAGAAAAGAATATTTGAACTCTCGCGGCTCAAATATCCCGAAGCCAAAATATTCGGCCTTACCACCGGACTCGCTGTAATGAAAATAAACAGCGAACTGGGGTATGAACCCGTTACCTACTCTGAACTGACACAGGACGATTCTTTCTGGGCCGGTTGCAAGAGCTGTGTAAACTACGATATCCTGATGAGCAAGGATCGTAAAAACTGTATGTGTACCGCCATGTTATATGATCCTAAAGACCATTATGAACCGGCGGAAACCACACAGTACTTCGAAGAAAATAAAAAAGGATTTGAACGGCTGCTGAAATTCAAGGAGTGGAAACTCCTGCGCCCTTTCCTGAAAAAGGATAAACCTGAAGCCAATGGAAATGGCGGAGCCAGACCCAAATCCCTTTTACACCATTTATTTCACTTTTAATCCTTTCACATGTCTAAAAAAGTAGTACTCGGATTTAGCGGCGGTTTGGATACCACTTACTGCGTTAAATACCTGGGTGAAGACAAAGGCTATGACGTACACAGTATCATTGTAAATACCGGCGGCTTTTCTGACGAAGAACTGAAACGTATTGAAGAACACGCTTACCGGCTGGGAGTAAAAACCCATACCACGGTAAATGCGGTGAAAGGATATTATGACCGCATCATACGCTATCTTATCTATGGAAATGTACTGAAAAATAATACATACCCGCTCTCCGTTTCGGCTGAACGGCTCAGCCAGGCACTTCATATTGCGGAACATGCCAGGGCACTGCAGGCTGATGCCGTGGCACATGGCAGTACCGGGGCCGGAAATGACCAGGTGCGTTTCGATATGATCTTTCATATTATGATTCCGGGTACAGAAATCATTACCCCGATCCGTGACCTGAAACTGAGCCGCGAAGAAGAAATCACCTACCTGAAAAGCAAAGGCGTGGAGATTAATTTTGAAAAAGCGATGTACTCCATTAATAAAGGGCTCTGGGGTACCAGTGTGGGTGGAAAGGAAACACTTTCCTCCAAAGGCATGCTGCCGGAAGAGGCCTGGCCCACACAGGTTACAAAAACAGGAAGCGAAGAAGTAAAGCTGGGTTTTGTAAAAGGAGAACTGACAACGGTTAACGATAAAAACTTTGCCCACCCTACAGAAGCTATTCAATACCTGCAGGGTATTGCCGGCCCATACGGCATTGGCCGGGATATCCATGTGGGTGATACCATTATCGGCATCAAAGGCCGTGTTGGTTTTGAAGCCGCCGCACCCATGCTGATTCTGAAAGGGCATCATGCATTGGAAAAACATGTGCTTACAAAATGGCAGCTGCAGTGGAAAGACCAGATCTCCCAGTTCTATGGCAACTGGCTGCACGAAGGACAGATTCTTGATCCGGTAATGCGGGATATAGAAGCCTTCCTCAGCAACAGCCAGCAGAATGTAACCGGTGATGTGTTTATACAACTGATGCCCTATCGGTTCCAGGTGATCGGCATTGAGTCTGCATACGATCTGATGAACAGCAAATTCGGAAAGTATGGTGAAATGAATACCGGCTTTACGGGAGATGACGTTCGTGGCTTCAGCAAGATTTTCGGAAACCAGACGAGTATTTGGAATGCGGTGAACGGCAATGAGTAATGAATAATGAGTAAGGGGAAAAGTCTATAAAGAACAGGTGCATTTCCCAAAAGTGAATATTCAAATTGTCAGTACAGTCAGCTACTCATTACTGATTACTCATTAAGAATGCTTTTCACTTTTTTAAAACACTAAAATATGTCCATCAACATCGGCATCATAGGCGGCGCAGGCTATACCGGGGGAGAAATGATCCGTTTACTGATCCGCCATCCGGAAGTGGCATTTTCGTTTATACACAGCCGTAGCAATGCCGGCAAGCCTGTACATACCATTCACCAGGATCTGCTGGGAGAAACCGAACTGGTCTTTACCGATGATCATACCGCGTTGGAAAAAGGAACTACGGATGTGGTATTCCTTTGCCTTGGTCACGGAGAGTCGAAGAAATTTTTGGCGTCTGCTGTTATTGCGGACAAGGTGAAGATTATTGATCTGGCCAACGACTTTCGTTTAGCGGCACAGTCCGTATCCGGAAACCGAAAATTTGTTTACGGACTGCCTGAACTGAACCGGGAGGAAATCAAAGCGGCAAAAAACATTGCCAATCCTGGTTGCTTTGCCACTGCCATACAATTGGGACTCCTGCCCCTGGCCAAGGCCGGCTTATTAACCGATATCTATACCACTGGCATAACCGGTTCCACGGGTGCCGGACAATCCCTGGCCGCCACTTCCCATTTCAGCTGGAGAGCCAATAACATACAGGCGTATAAAACCCTGACGCATCAGCACCTGGGTGAGATCGGGGAATCCCTGTTGCAATTGCAGCCGGTTAATGATGTGGATGTACATTTTGTGCCCTGGCGCGGTGATTTCACCCGTGGCATATTTATCAGCTCCACCCTGCATTGCAACGAAAGCCTTGAAGAAATGTACCAGCTTTTTGAAACTTACTATAAAGAACATCCGTTTACCATAGTCAGCAGAGAACCCATTTTCCTGAAACAGGTGGTAAACACCAATAAAGCAGTAATCCAGCTGGAAAAAGCAGGCAGTAAACTGGTGGTACATTCTGCCATTGATAACCTGGTAAAAGGCGCCAGCGGACAAGCCATACAGAACATGAACCTGGTCTGTGGATTGCCGGAGATAACGGGATTAAAATTGAAAGCAAACTACTTTTAAAAAAGTTTAGTCGTTTGTTTAGTCGTTTAGCGGACAGTTTCCTAAACATTTAAACAACTAAACGACTAAAAACATAAACTCAGACTAATGAATTTATTCGACGTCTACCCCATCAACGAAGTCACCATTGTAAAAGCCAAAGGCTCCTATGTATGGGACGATAAAGGTGACCAGTACCTGGACCTGTATGGGGGGCATGCGGTAATCAGCATCGGGCACACCCATCCGCATTGGGTAAAACGAATTGAAGAGCAACTGGAGAAAATCGCGTTCTATTCCAACTCCATTAAAATTCCCCTGCAAAATCAACTGGCGGAAAAGCTGGGCAAGGTATCCGGGAAAGAAGAATACCAGCTGTTTCTCTGCAACAGTGGTGCGGAAGCGAATGAGAACGCCTTAAAGCTCGCCTCCTTTCATACCGGTCGTAAAAAAGTAATTGCCTTCAGTAAATCATTTCATGGCCGTACGGCGCTGGCCGTAGCCGTTACGGACAATAAGAACTATACTGCCCCGGTCAATGAAACGGAGAATGTGATATTCCTGCCCTTCAATGATGAAGACGCACTGGAAGCCTGTTTTAAAAAAGAAGGAAAAGAAATCGCCGCGGTAATTATCGAAGGCATTCAGGGCGTGGGCGGTATTAATGTGGCGGATGACAGTTTTCTCCGCAGCATCCGTTCCAATTGTGATAAATACGGAGCGGTTTATATTGCCGACAGTGTACAGTGCGGTTACGGACGCAGTGGCAAATTCTTCAGTCATGACTTTGCCGGTGTAAGTGCCGATATTTATTCCATGGCCAAGGGAATGGGCAATGGATTCCCGGTAGCGGGTATCATCATCGCGCCGCATATCAAACCCAAACATTTCCAGTTGGGCACTACTTTCGGAGGCAATCACCTCGCCTGTGCAGCAGCCCTGGCGGTGCTGGAAATAATTGAAGAAGAAAAACTGATGGGCAATGCGGTGATGACCGGCAAATACCTGAAAGATCAGCTGGAAGCCATCCCCGAACTGAAAAACGTAAGAGGCCGCGGACTGATGATTGGATTTGATGTACCCGACGAGCTCAAGGACCTGAAAAAAAATCTGCTCTGGAATCAGAAGATATTTACCGGAGAAGCCAAACCCAATGTAATCCGTTTGTTGCCTTCACTGGCGCTGAAGAAAAAAGATGCCGAACAATTTATTGATGCAATAAAAGAAGAAATTGCCGCCCTTACTTCAACTACTACCGAATAACATGAAAAATTTCACGTCCGTTCACGACCTTGTTCCGCCCCCCGGGGGTACCCTCAGCGATGCCATTGACCGGCTGGTGCAACAGGCGCTGGCACATAAGGCCAGTCCCCTTTCTTCCGGAACAACCGGCAGCAATAAGCGTATTGGTTGTTTATTCCTGAATCCCAGCATGCGCACCCGACTGAGTACACAGATTGCCGCGCAAAATCTCGGTATGGAAGCTATCGTTTTCAATGTAGGCAGCGAAGGCTGGGCGCTCGAGTTTGAAGAAGAAGCCATCATGAGCGGCACATCGGTAGAACACGTAAAAGACGCGGCCCCGGTATTCGGAAAATATTTCGATATCCTGGCTATCCGCACGTTCCCTTCCCTGAAAAACCGGGAAGATGACTACAGTGAACTGTACATCAAACAATTTATTAAATACGCGGGTATACCGGTACTGAGCCTGGAGAGTGCTACCCTGCACCCCTTGCAATCGCTTACGGATATAATAACCATAACAGAATCATTACAGCAACAGGCTGTAACTAAACGCCCCAAAATCGTACTCAGCTGGGCTCCCCATGTAAAACCGTTGCCGCAATGCGTGGCCAATAGTTTTGCGCAATGGGTAACTGCCTGGGGCAAGGCCGATTTTGTAATCACCCATCCGGAAGATTATGAACTGAGTGAAGAATTCACAAAAGGGGCGACCATTACGCATAACCAGGAAGAAGCATTGAAAGATGCCGACTTTGTATATGTGAAGAACTGGAGCACATATACCGACTACGGAAAAATATACGAGAGCGATCCGAAATGGATGCTCACTAATAAAAAACTGGAACTAACCAACAATGCCAAAGTAATGCATTGCCTGCCTGTACGACGCAATGTGGAACTTAGCGATGAAATACTCGACGGCCCGAACAGTATTGTAACCCGTGAAGCGGGAAACCGGGTATGGGCGGCCCAGGCAGTGCTGGAAGAATTACTGAAAAACAATGGATAAACTCTATATCATAAAGATCGGGGGCAATATCATTGATGATGAGGCCAAACTCGCGGCCTTCCTGCGCGACTTTGCTTCCATTGAAGAAAAAAAGATCCTGGTACACGGTGGCGGTAAACTGGCCACCCGGCTGGCAGAAAAAATGGGTATCGAACAACAGCTGGTCGATGGCCGCCGGATCACCGATGCGGAGACCCTGAAGATTGTGACCATGGTCTATGCTGGTTTCATCAATAAAAATATTGTGGCTACCCTGCAGGCCAATCATTGCAATGCGATCGGTCTTTGTGGCGCTGACGGCGATGCGATCCTGGCGCATAAACGTCAGCATCCGGTAATGGATTATGGCTTCGTAGGCGATGTGGATAGTATCAATACAGATCTGATCAGTACGTTACTGAATAAAAATATTTCCATTGTATTTGCCCCGATCACACACGATCAGCAGGGCCAGTTACTCAATACCAATGCCGATACCATTGCCCAGGAAATCGCCAAAGGCATGAGCGGCCTGTATCATACGGAGCTGATCTATTCCTTCGAAAAAAGCGGGGTACTGCTGGATGCCAATGATGACAGTACCGTGATCCCTGAGATCAGGCCTTCCTATTACCAGGAACTGAAAGCAAAAAACAAAATTTTCGCAGGTATGATCCCCAAACTCGATAATGCCTTTACGGCCCTGAATAGTGGTGTGAGTAAAGTGATCATCGGGAAAGCCGAACAACTGTCCGACCTGTTAGCAGGAAAGGCAGGCACAAGTATTTTAGATGAACAGTGAACTAACCATACTGCAAACCAACGCCATTGATCTGCTGAAAGAGCTGATCGCCACCCCTTCCTTCAGTAAGCAGGAAGACCAGACCGCCGGTATTCTCTGCCGTTTTATCGGAGAAAGGGATATCATTCATACGCGGGTGGGCAACAACGTTTTTGCCCTCAATAAATACTATGATGAGCAAAAACCGACAATCTTACTGAACTCACACCATGATACCGTAAAACCAAACCCGCAGTATACCAAGGATCCGTTTGCACCGCTGGTGGAAGATGGTAAGTTATATGGACTGGGCAGCAATGATGCCGGTGGCTGCCTGGTATCCCTGCTGGCTGCGTTCCTTCATTTTTATACTAAACAAAACGGACAGTACAATGTGATCTTTGCCGCCACCGCAGAAGAAGAGATCAGCGGTACCGGTGGCATTGAACATACCCTGCCTTATTTACCAAAAATCGATTGCGCCATTGTAGGCGAGCCCACCCAGATGCAGATGGCAGTGGCCGAACGCGGACTGATGGTGCTGGATTGTGTGAGTCATGGTAAAGCAGGACATGCCGCCCGCAATGAAGGCGAAAATGCTATTTATAAAGCCCTTAAAGATATCAGCTGGTTCAACAGTTATCAGCTGGATAAAATATCTCCTTTACTCGGTCCCTCAAAGATGAGTGTAACGGTGATCGAAACGGAAAATAAAGCACATAATGTAGTCCCGGCAGTCTGCAAGTTTGTCGTGGATACCCGGATCAACGAGCTGTACAGTTTTGAAGAAGTGATTGAACTGATCAAAGCCCATGTGGATTGCGAAGTAAAACCCCGCAGCACAAGGTTACGTTCAACTTCCATTGCACTGGATCATCCGCTGGTGAAATCCGGTACAGCATTGGGCCGCACCTATTATGGCTCACCCACCACATCCGACAAAGCACTGATGCCCTTCCCATCCCTGAAAATGGGACCCGGCGACTCCGCCCGCAGCCATACCGCGGATGAATATATTTTTATAGAAGAAATCAACGAAGGGATCGCGCTCTATATTAATCTCCTAAATCAGGTAATATGAAACTCTGGCAAAAGGATATCGCTTCATTAAAAGAAGTGGAAGTATTTACTGTCGGTCGCGACCGCGAATTTGATCTGCTCCTGGCGCCCTTCGATATCATGGGCAGCATTGCCCATGTGACTATGCTGGAAACAGTCGGATTACTGAGCGCGGAAGAAAAGAATAACATCGTTGATGCTTTAAGGGAAATTTATAAGACCACTTCCCCCACTCACCACTCTCCACTCTCCATTCACCTTGAGGTTGAGGACATCCACTCCCAGGTAGAACTCCTGCTCACGCAAAAACTGGGCGATGCCGGCAAAAAAATCCATTCGGCCCGCAGCCGGAATGACCAGGTGCTGGTGGATGTGAAATTATTCTTACGTCATGAACTGGAAGAACTGGTCCATCATATACGTCCCTTGTTTGAGTTACTGCAAACGCAAAGCGAAAAATATAAAGCCCACCTGTTCCCCGGTTACACGCACCTGCAACTCGCCATGCCTTCTTCATTTGGCTTATGGTTTGGCGCCTATGCAGAAAGCCTGGTGGATGATCTGGTGACTGTACGTGCGGCGTATGAAGTCGTAAATAAAAACCCGCTTGGGTCTGCAGCCGGCTATGGTTCTTCTTTTCCCATTAACCGGACCCTGACCACGGAGTTGCTCGGCTTTGAAGCCATGAACTATAATGTGGTTTATGCACAAATGGGCAGAGGCAAGGCGGAACGTATCGTAGCGCAGGCACTCGCCAATATAGCGGAGACACTGGCAAAACTGAGTATGGATGCCTGCCTGTACCTGAACCAGAATTTTGGTTTCATCTCTTTTCCCGCCGAACTCACCACGGGCAGCAGCATCATGCCGCATAAAAAAAATCCGGATGTATTTGAACTGATCCGTTCACACTGCAACCGGATTAAGGCCCTGCCCAATGAGATCTCAATGATGACCACCAATCTGCCTTCCGGTTATCACCGCGATCTGCAGTTGTTAAAAGAACATTTATTCCCGGCATTCAAGACGCTGAATGACTGCATTGAAATGACCGGACTGATGCTTAGCAATATAGAGGTGAACCAACAGATCCTCACTGACGAAAAATACAAATATCTCTTCAGTGTGGAAGAAGTCAATAAACTGGTGAACCAGGGTATACCTTTCCGTGATGCTTATAAGAAAGTGGGAAGAGATATCGAGGCCGGACAGTTCACCTATAACACAACAGTAAACCATACCCACGAAGGCAGCATCGGCAATCTTTGTACTGCCGAGATAAAAGCTTTGATGGACCAGGTACTGAGCGGGTTCCCGTTTGAGAAAGTGGGGAAGGCGGTGGGGAAACTGGTGAGGGGAGAGAATGAAAAATGAGTAATGAGTAATCAGTAATGAGTAGCTCGGGTAAAGTCTTATAATAATAGACCCCTTCGAATATCGGAGGGGTCTATTATTAAGTAATATACGATCAGCTACTCATTACTCATTATTCATTACTCATCTGGCCAATAAGCATATACAATACTTTAGTTCCATACGATCAGCTACCTCGTATACACTTCCTTAAAATGCCGCTGCATACACTTCGTCCTCGACTCCTCATCCAGCACCGTCCAGCCAAACTGTTCATACAGTCCCTGCGCATCGCGGGTCATCAGCATCCAGCGGCGGAGGCCCAGCACGTCGGGGTGCGACTGAATTACCTCCATCAGCCATTTGGATAAACCCCGGCCACGATATTCTTCCAGTATAAATACATCGGCTAAATAAGCAAATGTGGCCCTATCCGTCACGAGACGTGCAAAACCGATTTGTTTGTTGCCTTGATACAATCCGAAGCAAAGTGAATTGGCAATGGCTTTCTCCACTACATCCACAGGTATATCCTGTGCCCAATATGATTCTGTTGAAAGATATCGATGTATGACAGCCACATCCAGTTCCTCCGGATCAGTACCAACCCGGAATTCACCATTAACTGCAGAATAATTCATCATACTCACTCCCTGTTTTCTATTTACTATTTCCCATTCCCTACTCTCCATTATCCACTCTCCACTCTCCACTCTCCATTCACAACCCATATTTATCCACCAGGTAAATCAACGCCGCCATGTTCACTGCGCCTAATTCCAGTTCCCTTTTATTCACCGCTTCAAACACGTCGCTGCGTGCATGGTGAATATCAAAATAACGTTGGGTGTCCGGATTGAGACTGGCCATGGGGGTTTTCAGTGTACGGTTGAGCGGACCGATATCGGCTCCGCCACCGCCTTTTACTAACTCAGTACAGCCATAGGGAGCGATCAGTTCTTTCCAGGATAAAAATTTTGCATATTGTTCATCACTGCCGGTAAAACCTAAGGCCCTGGGTGTAAAACCACCCGCATCACTTTCAATAGCGAGGATATGTTTCTCTCCTTTTGCAGCCGCAACTTCTGCATATTTGGCGCCGCCTCTTAATCCGTTTTCTTCATTGGCAAACAGGACAAAGCGGATGGTACGTTTTGGTGTATAACCAAGGGCTTTGAATGCACGGAGTATTTCCATGGTCTGTACACAACCGGCTCCGTCATCATGGGCGCCTTCACAATTATCCCAGCTGTCGAGGTGACCACCTACCGTAATAATCTGATCAGGGAATTCGGACCCTTTCAGTTCACCGATCACGTTATGTCCGATTGTATCCGGAAGAAATTTTCCATACGTCTTCAGGGTAACATTAACATCTGTCTTCTGCAGCTGCTCACTTAGCCAGTCCGCGTCGCGTAAACCAATAGCCACGGCCGGAATTTTTTCAAAGGCAGAATCATACCGGGTGGCACCTGTATGCGGATTATTATCCACGGCATGACTCATACTCCGTACGATTACTGCTTTTGCGCCATATTTGGCCGCACGGCTGGGCCCTTGTCCACGATATTGTCCGGCATCCCGGTACGCATTGAACGTGCTGACATACGTATCATTGAACCTGTAATTATAAAACACGATCTTCCCTTTCACCTGGTCTTTTTTAGCTTCGAGCTCATCGAATGAATTCACCAGCAGCACCTGTGCAGTTACTCCTTTAGGTCCTGATCCATTGGAATTACCCAATGCAACCACATCCAGTCCTTTCTGCTGCGGGATCATATTCTTGGTCTTATTGCCAGGTACGGTATAAGTGGCCTGCGCATAATCTGTTCCTCCCCTTACCCAATGCGGCACCATGCATTCCTGCAACCAGGCCTGATCAGCGCCGCTTTTCTTCATCACTTCAAGTCCCCAGTTCTCTGCCTTTACCATTCCCGATGACCCGGCCAGGCGCGCCCCGATCTGTTTGGTCAGGTGACGGAGATTTTCATAGGCTTTACCGTTGCGGAGTATTTCATCCGATATTTTTTTAATCCACGCGGAATCAGCAGACTGGGCATATACTGAGCAAAAAGACAGCCCGGCCATCAGGGACATAAATAGTTTTCGCATCCTTCGGTTTTTGTTAAAGTTAAACAAACAGAAAACGGAAGTTAATTATTTAAGATGAACGGTCAACCAAACCCGGTTAAATCCGTTACCTTAGTCCACCTTTTGATTATTGATTATGAAGATTGGAATCGTTTGCTACCCCACTTTTGGCGGCTCCGGCGTGCTGGCCACGGAACTCGGTAAGGCCCTGGCACAGAAAGGCCACCTGGTACATTTTATCACGTACCAGCAACCGGTCAGGCTGGGTTCGTTTACCCCGAATATACTGTACCATGAAGTGCAGGTACCTACCTACCCCTTGTTTGATTTTCCTCCTTACGAAACGGCACTGGCCAGTACCCTGGTGGATGTAATCAAGAATAATGACCTGGATCTGCTGCATGTACACTATGCCATTCCTCATGCTTCGGCGGCGTATATGGCCAAACAGATATTAAAGAAAGAAGGCAAGGATATTCCGGTGATCACCACCCTGCATGGCACGGATATCACCCTGGTGGGTCGTGATAAAACCTATGCGCCCGTAGTCACTTTTTCCATCAATGAAAGTGATGCCATTACGGCGGTATCCGAAAACCTGAAAGCGGAAACACTCAGTCATTTTCATATTGAAAAAGAAATTGATGTCATTCTGAACTTTGTGGATGTAAGTCGTTTCAACCGTAAACCGATTGATGCCTTCCGGAAAGTAATTGCCCCCAACGGAGAACGTATTTTATTACATGCGTCCAACTTCAGAAAGATCAAACGGGTACAGGATGTGGTGAAAATCTTCGCGGAAGTCAATAAGAAAATTCCTTCCAAATTGCTATTTGTGGGTGATGGCCCCGAAAGAAATACAGCGGAAGACCTGAGTCGTGAACTGGGCGTGTGCGATGAGATTCGTTTTGTGGGTAAACAGGAGCAGATGGAAGATATTCTGGCCATCGCTGATTTATTCCTGCTTACTTCTGAATACGAGAGTTTCGGACTGGCAGCACTCGAAGCCATGGCAGCCGGCGTGCCGGTAGTCTCTACCAATGCGGGCGGACTGGGTGAAATCAATATTGACGGGGTTACCGGCTATCTGAGCAATGTAGGGGATGTGGAGAACATGACCCGCCAGTCGCTGCAGATCCTGCAAGAAGATGCCGTATTGAAAGGTTTCAAAGAAAGAGCGGCCGAACATTCCAAAAAATTCGACATTCATTTTGTAGTGCCGCAGTATGAAAAATTATACGAACGATTTCTGTAAATAAAAAAATCCCGGTAATTCCGGGATTTTTTTATACTTCATTAGAAGTTTACCGGCGTAACCAGGGTGCCGGGTCCACATTCTTTGTTTCGATCATCAGGATAAAATCGACTTGTCCGCCCGTTCCATCATCGTCCTTACCGGTTCGTCCTATCTGTTGCCCTGTTTTTACGATAGCCCCTTTGGCTACTGTAACTCCTGACAAGTTACTATACGTAGTAAAATATTTACCATGACGGATTGTAATAGCCATGCCGTCACCCAGGTTGTATACCCCGCTCACTTCTCCATCATATACCGCCTTTACAGGCGTGCCGGATGAAGGGGTAGCGATCGTCAGCCCCGGATTATCAAAAGTCAGATACGTATCGATCTTATTTGTACCATAACGGAGTGTGATCACTCCATTGTCAACCGGCCAGGGCAGGCGTCCCCTGTTGGCAACAAAACTGCTGTTAAGGGCCACGTCCTTCGCATTAAGATCAAGATAACTATCGGGCTTTTTGGCCGGCTCATTCCGTTTAGTTACGGCTACGGGATTGGTAGTAGTTGTTGTACCACCTGTTGTAACCGGTGCCGGTGTCTTCACTGCATTCTTTGCTGCAAGATCATCCGCCTTTTTCTTTGCTTCCGCCTCCGCTTTTGCTTTTGCTTTTGCGGCTTCAATTTCCCTGCGTACAATGGCGGTTATCGCATTCTGCAAATCCCTGTCTCTTTTCTTTTTGCTGGCTATCTGACTCCCCAGTTCCTTCTCCTTTGATTTCAGTTCCGACACCACGGCATCTTTCTCTTTTTTCTGTACCGCCAGTTGCTGTACCTGTTTGGTCTGGCTTTGCAGGGCTACATTCTTCTGATCCTTACGGATCAGCTGTTGTTGCTTGCGTTGTGCAATCAGTTGTTGTGTTTCCTGAATCGTGGATACCTGTTTTTCCCGGTAAGCCCGGTAACTCTTCAGGTAGGCCACCCTTTTTACCGCGTCATTAAAACTACTGGCGGAAAAAATAAAGTTTACATAGTCGTAGTTACTCCGGTTTTTATAAGAATATACAATGGACTTTGCATACTGTGACTTCAGGGTATCCAGTTGCTTATTGAGGCGGTAAATTTCCAGTTCACTGAGATAAATATCATCATCTATATTCCGGAGTTCCCGGTTGATATTGCTGATATACTGTTCCTGTAAGTTGATCTGACGCACCAGGACATTCAACTGACCCACCGATTTTTTTGTTTGCCCTTTCAGCTTATTATATAAACCCTGCATCTCCTGCAGCTCCCGCTGTATTTCCTGTCTTTCCTTTTCCAGTTGTACTTTATCCTGCACCGGCTGCGCCAGCCCGGCCATGGCAAAACCAACTACGAAAAGCGGCAATAAGATTTTTTTTCTCATCATTGTCTGGGTTGAGGTTAAAAAAACAGGGTCAGGATCAGTTGAGAAACGGCAATATGCAAAATAAATTTTACCGGATCACTCTGCTTTATAGTTTTTGGGCACCGAAAACGGGAAACTTAACGTTTCATTAAACTCGTACTGTTTATAGTTCAGCTTGATTTCCAGTGTCTTTTTCTCCGCTACGGTAATGGTCCTTTTCTGTGAAAAAGGGAACCCCTTTTTATTTTCATAATCGGTCCATGACAGATAGCTCGTGCGGTTACGCTGTTCATCCAGGTCATCCAGTTTGGCGCTGGACAATAACTTCTCCTGCTCACTTAATGTCAGGAGCAGCCGGAACAGTTCGGTAGTGCCATGCAGCGAAACATTACCAGGTGATTTACTGTAGGAGCTGAAATCCGTGGTCAGAAAGACCGGGTTGCCGATCAGCAGATCCTGCAATGAACCAAGATCAAGAGGCAATGCGGCAATCTCCTGGAGGTAGGCCACACTCCGGCCGATATAAACTTTATTCTGCCGGTCAATAATTTTTACTGAATCTTTCGTGATATAGGCTCTTAGTCCTTCTATACCAAAAATAGCGGTGATCCGTATCCAGATCACACTATCCTTGTACATCCGGAGTTCCGCGTTTACATTGAGTTTCTTGCCCCCTGTTTCCTCATAATCCACATCTATCTTCCCGGAAAATGTGGTAAAATCAATTTTGTGCTTTTTCAATCCGTCATAATACTCCTGTATCAGGCGCATGGAGTCGGCATGACCGGTATCTACCGGGGGCATCACTACGGTAACCGTGTCTTTTTTTACAATGGCAGATTGAATTTTTTTTGTAGCCCTGCAGGAACAGAACAAGGAAGCCGCAAGTACAACTACAATACAATTTCTGATCATGAGAGGCTTTATTTTTTTCCGGTATGGCCGAATCCGCCGGCATTCCGTTCAGTGATTTCCAATTGTTCCACAGGTATCCAGTTGCATTTCTCCACGGATTGAATAACAAGCTGCGCAATCCGGTCACCCGGTTGTATGACCTGTACATCCTGCGAAAGGTTGATTAAAATAATCTTAATTTCTCCCCGGTAATCGGCGTCAATGGTACCAGGCGTGTTCAGACAGGTAATACCCTGTTTTATAGCCAGACCACTTCTTGGCCTCACCTGTGCTTCATAACCGGCCGGCAATTCTATAAATAAACCGGTAGGCACCAGGGTGCGCTCCAGCGGTGCCATTGAAAGCGGGCTATCCAGTTGGGCGCGGATATCCATTCCCGATGCACCTTCAGTGGCATAAGCAGGTAATGGATTAACTGACTGATTGATGATTTTAACTTCCACAACGGACATGCGGCAAAGATAAGGCGGGCTGCAGGAAAACCGGCTACGATTACCCTAGTCCTTTTTAAGCAACACGGTGGCATAGGCCATAAGACCTTCTTCTCTGCCGGCAAAGCCCATTGTTTCCGTAGTGGTAGCTTTTACAGATACCGCATCATCGGGCAATTGAAGAATGGCCGCAATGGTTTGCTGCATCTGTGGTACCCAGGGTTTAATCTTCGGCGCTTCCAGGCACAGCGTGCTGTCCACATTTACTACAGTGTACCCTTTTCCCCTGATCAGGGCAAATGATTTTTCCAGTAAGATCTTACTGTCAATATTCTTATACGCCGGATCTGTATTGGGAAAATGAAAACCGATATCGCCCAGGCTCAATGCACCGAGCAAGGCGTCACAAATGGCATGTAATAACACATCCGCATCACTGTGGCCCAACGACCCTTTGTGATGGGGGATCTTTACACCGCCGATCCACAGATCGCGGCCTTCTGCCAGCTGGTGAAAATCAACTCCGGAACCGATTCGGTATGCCATGTGCTGTGTTTGTTTGCTTGTTGGTTGTTGCATGTTGGTCTTCTGACCAACATGTCCAAAATGTATTTGTTGGTCAGAAGACCATCAAATGCAGCGTCCCGGCTAAATAGCCAGGACGCTGTAGTATCGTGTCATATGTTTGTCTTATGACCAACATACCGCGATTTGTTGGTCTTCTGACCAACAAATATTATTTCTATTATTTCTTAGCACCATCCAGATCAAACAGCACAGAGAAACGCAGTGTGTTTGACAGGGGGTTACGGCTAACTCCGCTACCGGCAGGAACCAGGTAAGCAAAGTTGAATCCAAATACATTGTATTTCAGACCCAGACCGGCAGTGAAATAACGACGGTCACCTTTTGTTTTGTTTTCGTAGAAATAACCGGCACGCAGGGCGAACTGATTGTTGTACCAGTATTCAGCACCGGCAGAGATCTGGAACTCTTTCATTTCTTCAGCGAAACCACCGGGGGCATCACCAAAAGAACTGAACCAGCCACCGATTACACTCTTGCTTCTGTAATCAGCGATATCCTGTGCAGTTGCATTAGAACCGGGAGGTGTGGGAACCAGCAGTTTGTTGGCTTCAACACCGAAAGAAAGTGAATTATTATCATTCATTTTCTTAGTATAGTTCAGACCCAGACCGAGGTTGGCGGGAATGAAATCTTTTGCATCAGCGTTATCAGTGTAAGAAACTTTAGTACCGAGGTTAGACAGTACGGCACCCCAGGCAAAACCGCTACCGTTAGCTTTACCATCATGATAGTAAGCCAGGTCGGCAGCTACAGCATTGGCTGCTTTGTAGGTAGTGCTACCATTGGTATAACCACCAGCCAGGTTGGAGTTGATGTATTTTAAAGTAACACCCACACCGCTTTTGGCAGACAGTTTCCGGGAATAACCCAGATCGATGCCAAATTCACGGGGACGGAAATTACCTACATCATTACCCTGAATATTAGTGAAAGTAATGTTGCCAAGGCTGAAATAACGGACAGAACCAGAGAAAGCCTGGTTTTCATCCATTTTGTAATAACCGGTAAGAGAAGCCAGGTAAACGTCGTTTACGAGGTCTTTCAACCAGGGAGTATACGTTGCGCCGATACCACCTTTTGCCTCATTGAAGGCAACCTTACCTATATTCCACAGACCTGAATAAGCATCAGGAGAAGTGGCAACACCCATATCTCCCATACCGCCAGAGCGGGCATCAGGTGAAATACGGAGGAAAGGAACAGCAGTGGTAACTACGTTAATAGGGTCAACCTGCGCTTTTACAGTTGATGATAAACCACAAAAAAGCAGAAGTCCGGCAGTTAGTTTTAAAGCAGTTGGTCTCATTAGAAATTTTTTAATAATGGTGTAAATATATAGCATTTACATAAATACAAAACTAAAATAGAGAAATTATCTGAAAGCATAAAAAATGCCATTTCAGATGGTTCTCAAGGGCTTTTGTACTTATGCTGGTGAATGCCAAAGAACAAATTTCTCCAAAAAAACGACCGATAACCGTTTTTATTGTCAGTTTTTAAAGATTCTGGATAAATGCTTAGTAACTGGTTTACAAGGGCTAAAAAAACGAAAGTATATTAAATTATTTTATAATTTATACAGCTTTCCCACTACTTCACGGGTCTTTTTCCCAGGTGCCAGCACCCGCAATTTATATAAATATACCCCCTTTGCCAACAGATTGCCATAATCATCCTTCCCATCCCAGCTGATTTCTGTCACCCGGCTGCCCCCGGGATCCACCTGTCCGGTTATTCTCCTGACCACCCGGCCGGTGATGGTCATCAACTGTACCTGTACCTGCAAAGTCAACCCGGGTTTATTATGTTCAAACCAGAAAGAAGTCTGTGTGGTAAACGGATTCGGGTAATTCAGTACATGCCTGATTTCAAATTCCCCATCATCCGCAACAATAAAATCAATAACCCGCTCACTGGAATTGTTCATTACGTCCCAGGCCTTAATCGTAAGCTGGTGCGGACCGGGCGATAATTCGGGTAACTGAAACCTGACCATCCCCTGCTGGTAACTGTTGGCCTCCGCTTCATAAAAGTCATTTAATATATAATACCGGTTATTATCCCCGTCCAGTGTGGCTACCAGGTCATGCCCGATTCCCAGTCCCGTTGTATTTATTCCCGATGAGTCCGATAACCGGAGTAATAACAAAGGCCGCTGATTGGTCAGTCCCCCGTTTACAAACCGTTCGTCATTGAGCCAGGCCCTGATGCCGGGCCCTTCTTTATCGGCATTTGCCGCGGTACTGATGCCTCCCACTACAAAACCGGTATAAACACCCTGCCCGTCGGTACTGTCGTTGGCGGCGTATAAACTGAGGCGGCCATTTCCATAACTGAAATTAATATCGCGGGGAACAGTAAACTTTACCTGGAAGCGACCTGACTGAATAGAAAACTGTCCGCGAAAAAGACTGTTCTGCTGCAGACTGAAGGGAACCGGCTGACTGCCGGGATCATTGCCCAGGGTGGTTATGGTCCTGGGCTTGTCATAAATTGTCGCATATACGGTTCCGTTATATCCCGCCTGCAGCACCCCCTGCTTATCCGTTACTTCTCCCTGTATCGTTACCGATTCACCGGCGCTGAGTGTATCGGTTTGTGCTGCCGGTACTGTGTTGATCAATGTGGGTCTTACCTGCAGTGCCGGAAAAGCCAGTGTCATTGCCGGATCACCCAATAAAACAAACTTCCGGTTATTGGCAATATCAGGCAATGTCTGATAGGTATAATTTTTCGCCTCACGCACCGCATCACCTAATGACCGGTAACGGCCATTTACCTGCTCCAGTGCAAACCGCATATAATTATTGTTCATAATCCGGTTACTGAAAGCAAAAACCGGGCGGGTGGTGGTCATCAATGCAATAGCCCCGGTAGCCGGACGCAGCAGCAGATTTTCGCCAATGGAAGCCACCCCCGGATGATCAAAAGGAGCAAAATCGCAGGTGGCCGTAATAAAAAGAGGCAGCTTATGCTGATTGGCAAAACCGTTGATCACAGACTGATCGAGTATGGTTTCCTCCGCCAGCCGGGCAGCCCCTCCATGCCCGTTGTAATTAAAAATGAGTGTGCCATTGTATACCTGGTTTGTGACGGCCAGATTGGCGCCAGGATACTGACTACCCCCGGCCCCGCTTTCCTGCTGATACGCATCCAGGTAAATTTTCTGCTGGTTCATCACCGGTGCTGCCGACACAGCCGTGGTACTGATCAGTTCCGCATCCTGCAGGTGCAGGTTTCCATCTTCGTCATCGGCCACAAAACACAACATTGTACGCCAGGGCCCCTTGCTTTCCCTGGCATGATAGGCTTCCAGTTTATCGGCAAAGCGTCCGGCTTCTTCACTATTGCCCGCCGGTACACGTCCGATACCTATATCCAGCAGATTGATCAGGTTGCCGGTATTTATATCCTCCTGTGTATCCAGAAAACCAAAAAAATCATCCGCTGTAAAAGTTGATAATGGGTCCAGCGACTGTTCACTCTGCCAGGCCGGAACAAGATTGGTATTACCCGTCAGCCGGTCTTTATAATCATAGGAAGCATCCCCAAAAAGCAATAAATACCGCGGTTTGTCCGCAGCGGATGCACCAAACCGGTCATAATACATTTTTACAAAATCGCGTATTGCCACGGGGTCCGGCTGACCCGCTGCAAACTCATTGTAGACCTGATCCGTGGTAACCACTATTGTACGCAAACTGTTTTCCCTCCGGTGAAATGCGGCGACCCGCTCAGCCGCGTTAAGTAACGAGGCATGTGTTACGATTATATAATCAGCCGCAGTACCGCCATGCAGATCCTGATTATTGATTTTCCCAAGAGCGGAGGGTATATAAAGTCCGCTCGTATTAAAAGCCACATACTCACGCAGACGGATACCCTGATTTATAAATTTATAATCCGACCCCGTAAGTTGTCCCGGCATACGAACCGGTGTCAGCGGATCCGTAATATCCCATACACCGGTGGTACCATTGGCCCCGCTGATACTGAACTCCAGCCGGTCGTTACCGGTTGATGACCGGTCGCGGAACAATAATTGTGCTGCTCCGTTCATGGCAAGTGACCGGGTGGCTGTTACTTCCAGCCAGTTGAGCCAGCCCTGTGAATTAAAACTGCCGGGTATAAATGTATAACTGACCTGCGGACTGGCCGACGCGGCAATACTACCTGCAGTAATATAACCGGGCTGTGCCACCGGATCGTATGTACCTGCATTTACCGGGTTAATAGTAAGCTGGGCCAGCGGCTGGTTATCGATACGGATATCAAAACGGCTGGGCGCCCCTACGGATCTGGCCGCGCAATTAGTTTTCAGGGTTATCGTTGTTCCGGGCAGTATACCGGAAAAAGGCAATGTAAAATTCCGGCTGAGTGTCTTTCCCGGAGCATTGGCAAACTCTTCACCATACCATTCTTTCCCTCCCGCCAGGAAATTAACGGTATCGAGTTCATGAAAATATCGTTCTGTAAAGCTGGTAACCGGCGTGGTGGCTAGTACCTGCACCGGAGCGGTGTTCACCCTTTTTCCAACACCTCCGGTACTGATAAAATAAAAAGCCTGGTTACTGTAGCGGTTTTTTTGATGACTGAATTCTCCACTCAGCGTATCCGTAACCCATTGATCCGGCCCGGGCGCATAAAAAAGCAGGTAATCCCCCCCGTTTAAAATCCCGTCTCCGCCATCCACCGGGTAAAGCGCTATTTCAGTAAGGTCATCCTGGTAAGCGGCAGCATTGGATTCAGGGAGCATGGAACCGGTGCGTCCGAAAAGCCGCACCGTGGCCGTACTGAGATTACCGGTACTGATGCCGAGGCTGGATAAAAAAGGCAGGTCAATTTTATATATCCCGGGATCACGGACCGCCAATTTGTACCAATTGCCGGTTGCCAGCACGGAATGCGGGGCATATACCCGTTGCGTCTGACCCGAAAATGAGCAGATCAGGAGCCATCCCGTAAAAACAAAAGCCCAGGCCCTGTACATGTGCTAACACATTGGTTTCATGGGAATTTCCCGGTTAAAAAAAGGTAAAACTGCGTGAAACGTCTTACTTAAAGTCTATATATTCGCAATCCGGATGGTAAAAATGGGCCGGCAGGCAATAATTTTATCTCATCCGGCGTTAAATTTATTCCAATTCATAGGTTTATGCAAAAAACAATGAGAAACTTAACAATCCTACTATCCTGTGTGGTGCTGCTGGCATCCTGTAAAGGAAAAGGCCTTTTTGGCAAAAAGAAGTACGACAAATCTGATGTGACCGGCTGGAACTACAATGATAAGAACCAGGGCGGTTTCCAGGTGTCCAAAGCCAATGAACAGGGCCTCGGCCCCGGTCTTGTGTTTGTGGAAGGTGGTACCTTTACCATGGGTCAGACAGAAGAAGATGTAATGGGCGACTGGAATAATATCCCCCGCCGTGTGTCTGTTCCCTCGTTCTACATTGACCGTACTGAAGTAGCCAACGTACACTATCGTGAATACCTGCACTGGCTGACCAAAGTATTTGATCCCAGCGATCCCGCCAATGCGAAAATTCTGGAAGGCGCCTTACCGGACACTCTGGTCTGGAGAAGTGAGCTGAGTTATAATGAACCCATGGTGGAGTTCTATTTCCGTCACCCTGGTTTTAATGAATACCCGGTGGTGGGTGTTTCCTGGAAACAAGCCAAGGATTTCTGCCTGTGGAGAACAGACCGTGTAAACGAAGGTATCCTGGTTAAAAAAGGATATATCAACAAAGCCAACCTGAAACCCGGCGCACAGCAGGGCGACAACAACTTCAACACAAAATCATACCTCTTAGGTTTGTATACAGCGCCTCCCGGCAAAGCAATGCAGTCAAAAAAAGGTACACCCGCTATGGCCCCTACCATGGAGTCCGGCGTTATGATGCCTGATTACCGTCTGCCTTTTGAAGCAGAGTGGGAATATGCCGCTTATGGTCTGATCAACCAAAACCCCCGCCCCAGCCTGAAAGAAGGTAAAAGAGGGGAAGAGTTACAATCCAACAAACAGGTTTATCCCTGGGCACAAAATGTAAACGGTCTGCGCGATACACGTCGTGGCAGCTGGCAGGGTACTTTCCTGGCCAACTTTAAAAGAGGTTCAGGTGACAACGCGGGTGTGGCCGGTGGTCTGAATGACCGCGCCTTCTACACAGCGCCTGTAAATTCATTTTTTCCCAATGGTTTCGGTGTATATAATATGGCCGGTAACGTAAGTGAGTGGGTGGAAGATACCTATCGTCCCCTTTCCGCTCTTGATTTCGACGATCAGCCTGCACCGTTCCGTGGTAACGAATTCAAAAAACTGTATGTAGCGGATGCTACTACAATGGATCCGGCAACACGTTATGAAAAAGACAGCCTGGGTCGTGTGAAAATGGCCAATGTAACTGACGAGGAAAGCAAAAACCGCCGCAACTACCAACGCGGTAATGTTATTGACTACCTCGATGGCGACTCCTTATCACAGGCTTCTTATGCCTATGGCAATACCACCCTGGTACACCCCGAGAAATCCAAAGTGTACAAAGGAGGCAGCTGGAACGATCGCGCTTACTGGTTAACACCCGGCAGCCGTCGTCACCTCGAAGAAGACCAGGCCCTCAGCACACTTGGTTTCCGTTGCGCCATGAACCGCATGGGTAGCCCGGAAGGAAACAAACGCAAAACCGGACAATACTTCAAGTCCAGAAGACAAAAGAGATAATCTAAGTGATCATAAGTTGAAGAGCCCTTCGTTTTAACGGAGGGCTCTTTTTTTAGTTTAAGGTTGAAAAATTTATATAGATACCCCTGTCAACTTATCAACCTGTCAACTTATCAAACTCCCAACCTACCTTTGCCGCATGCACATCCAGTCCTTATACGAACTCTACCTGCGTAATCCTTCCGTACAAACGGATACGCGCAAGCTACAAGCTGGTGATATTTTCTTTGCCCTGAAAGGAGATAACTTCAACGGGAATAAATTTGCGCATCAGGCGATTGAAGCTGGTGCAGCCATAGCCGTGATTGATGAAGCGGCCTTTGCAATTGAAGGAAAAACCATGCTGGTGGAAGATGTGCTGACCACGCTGCAGGCACTCGCCCGTCATCACCGGCAACAATTCACTATTCCCTTTATTGCCATTACCGGCAGCAATGGCAAGACCACAACCAAAGAACTGGTACATGCGGTACTCAGCCGGAAATACCGTACTGCCACCACGGAAGGCAATCTCAATAACCATATAGGCATTCCCCTTACCCTTTTAAAAATAAAAGCCGATGCTGAAATTGCGGTCATTGAAATGGGCGCTAATCACCAGCAGGAAATCGCGGGATATTGTAACTATGCAATGCCGGATTATGGCATTATTACCAACTGCGGCAAAGCACACCTGGAAGGTTTTGGAGGCGAAGAAGGGGTAAAAAAAGGAAAAGGTGAATTATATGACTGGCTGAGGGCAAATAATGGAACCGCTTTCGTAATGTGGGATTACGCATACCTGCGCAGTATGAGCCAGGGCGTGCCGCATATTATTACCTATGGAACGGAAGACGCTACCGTGGAAGGACATACGATAAAAAGTGAACCTTTCCTTGAAGTCGGCATTACCAAAGGCGCGGATACCGGTATCATCCGTTCTCAACTGGTTGGTGATTATAACCTGCCGAATATTTTACTGGCTGTTACCATCGGAAAACACTTCAACGTACCGGATGAAGCGATCCGCGTGGCTATTGAAGAATACCAACCCTCCAACAGCCGCTCGCAATTAGTAAAAGCCGGCAGCAACCATATTATTCTTGATGCTTATAATGCCAACCCCAGCAGTATGAAACTGGCTATTGAAAACTTTGCCCGTCTTGCCGCCACGGACAAAGTGCTGATGCTGGGTGGCATGGCGGAACTGGGACAGGAAAGCCTCGCGGAACATCAGCAGATCATTGACCTGATCGCAAAGTATAACTGGAAAGAAGTGGTGCTGGTGGGAGGAGACTTTCTGCGGATCCAACACCCCTGGATTTCCTTTACGGATGCAGTAAAAGCCGGACAATGGTACCGGGAGCAGCATTTTGCGCATACTCATCTCCTGATAAAAGGCAGCCGGAGTATGAAAATGGAAAAGATTTTAGAAGCTTAACTTTACGCCATGAACTGGAAAGAACTCTTCCCCCAATTTGAACCCGGACTTGTTGAGCTGATCGAAAAAGAAGCCGTACAACGCAGTTTTAACGCCGGCGATATAATCATGCGTACCGGTCAGTATATAAAATCCACTGTACTCGTACTGGATGGCCGTATAAAAATATACCGGGAAAATGCGGATGGCGGAGAGTTCCTGATGTATTACCTGCAGCCCGGGCAGGCCTGCGCGGTCTCCATGATATGCGCCATACAATCCGGCACCAGCGAAATTATGGCCATGGCTGAAGAAGATTCAGAAGTACTGATGATACCGGTGCACCTGATGGACGATATGATGAATCAGTATAAAACCTGGTACCAGTTCGTGATTCAGACTTACCGTGGACGTTTTGATGAATTGCTTTCCGTAGTAGACAATATCGCATTCCGGAATATGGATGAGCGGCTGGAGTTCTACCTGAAACGGTATGCGGAAAAATCAGGTCGCAAAAATATGGATATTTCACACCAGCAGATTGCAGATGACCTGAACAGTTCCCGGGAAGTGATTTCCCGTTTATTGAAAAAAATGGAACAACGCGGCCTGGTAAAACTGCACCGGAATATGATTGAACTGGTGAATCCCTGACGGACGCGGTGATTTCTGTCACGCCCTGTTCCAGTACCAGTGACTAATCTTGCAACTAATTCATGGAGATTATCGGCTACATAGCAGCCATACTCATTGGCATTTCCCTTGGACTGGTAGGCAGTGGAGGTTCCATACTCACTGTACCGGTACTGGTATACCTGATGGGCGTTGATCCACTGCTGGCTACCACCAGTTCACTTTTTATTGTAGGATTTACCAGCCTGATTGGCGGTATACGTGCGTACTCAAAAGACCTCCTCGACTACAGGGCTGTAACAGAATTCGGTTTCCCTTCCGTATTATCCATCTTTATAACCCGGCACAATCTGTTGCCGGCCATTCCCGATACCCTTTTTACCATCAGCGGCATCACCATTACCAAAAACATCATGCTGATGCTGGTCTTCGCCGTGCTGATGTTGCTGGCATCATGGTCCATGATTCGGAATAAGGAAAGCAACACGAAAGCAGCTGTTTCAAAACAAGGGGCCGCCCGTGTTTTTCCATTAATGATATTCGGACTGCTTATCGGGGTGGTTACGGGTTTACTTGGTGCCGGTGGCGGATTCCTGATTATTCCCACGTTGGTTTTATTTCTAGGCCTGGATATGAAAACCGCAGTTGGTACTTCATTAATGATCATCGCGATTAATTCATTATTTGGTTTTCTCTTCAGCCTGAATCACTTCACTTTCAACTGGCCGCTGCTGTTGATATTTGCAGCACTCTCCGCTGCTGGTTTATTTATCGGCAGCCGTTTTGCAGAAAAAATAAGTCCTGCCGCGTTAAAAAAAGGCTTCGGCTGGTTCATCCTGATCATGGGCATCTTTGTGATAATCAGGGAACTTTTCCTCAATAAATAAGCAATGCCATCACTGTGATTGATGTCACTGTTAAACCATTCCCGTATACCGAATTTTGTGGCTGTTAGTAAATCTGATAATATGAAAGTGGAACAAATTTATACTGGCTGTCTTGCACAAGGCGCCTACTATATAGAAAGCAATGGCGAAGCCGCTGTGATTGATCCGCTGCGTGAAGTGGGTCCCTATATCCGTAAAGCGGAACTTAACCAGGTGACCATCAAATATGTTTTTGAAACGCATTTTCATGCTGATTTTGTAAGCGGCCATATCGACCTGTCAAGGAAAACAGGCGCCCCGATTGTCTATGGCCCGTTGGCCAGTCCTGCTTTTGCAGCGCATATAGCCACAGACGGCGAAGTCTTCCGGATCGGGAATGTAACGATTACCGCGTTGCATACACCCGGTCATACCATGGAAAGCACCTGCTATTTACTGAAAGACGAAAACGGAAAACCAGCTGGCCTCTTCTCCGGTGACACCTTGTTTATCGGAGACGTAGGTCGTCCTGACCTGGCACAAAAAGTAGTGGCGGATCTTACACAGGATAAACTGGCCGGTCATTTATATGACTCATTACGCAATAAGATCATGCCGCTTCCGGATGACCTTACTGTTTATCCGGCGCATGGTGCCGGCAGTGCCTGTGGTAAAAACATGAGCAAGGAAACCACCGATACACTCGGTCATCAGAAAGCCGTGAACTATGCCCTGCGGGCAGATATGACCCGCGATGAATTTATTAAAGAAGTCACTAACGGTCTTGTTGCACCTCCGGCCTATTTCCCGTTGAATGTAATGCTGAACATTCAGGGGTATGACAGTATTGACGAGGTACTGAAAAGAGGTCAGCAGGCCCTTTCTCCCGCCGCCTTTGAAGCAGCGGCTACGGAAACCGGTGCCTTAATTCTTGATACCCGCGACCCGCAGGTTTTTGCAGCCGGCTTTGTACCCAATTCCATTAATATCGGAATTGACGGACAGTTTGCTCCCTGGGTAGGCGCCATGATCCCCGATATTAAACAACAGATACTACTGGTTACGGATGAAGGAAGAGAAGAAGAAGTGATAACCCGCCTGGCCCGTGTGGGATACGATTATACAATCGGGTACCTCAAAGGCGGATTGGCCGCCTGGAAAGAAGCCGGTATGGAAACTGATCAGATCCGCTCAGTGGATGCGGCTGAACTGGCGGCAATCAGTAAAACAGAAGACATCTGCATCGTGGACGTGCGAAAGAAAAGCGAATACCTGAGTGAACACCTGGTCAATGCGGAAAACGCGCCACTCGATTTTATCAATGACAGTATGTCTTCATTGCAAAAAGATAAAACCTGTTTTATTCATTGCGCCGGCGGCTACCGGTCCATGATATTTAATTCGATTCTTCGTGCCCGTGGTTATACCCGGCTGGTGGATGTAAAAGGCGGATTCAAGGCACTGAAAGAAAGCGGATTATTCCCGGTAACAGATTATGTATGCCCCACCACTCTTTTGTAAAAAATTAAAAAACATAAATACAGAAAACATGTCCAGCTTAAAAGAACTCGTGAAAAATCCGACCACCATTATTGTGGATGTACGCAGCCCGATGGAATACGATATGGAACATATTCCCGGCGCGATAAATATTCCGGTGGATCAGATCCCTTACAAAACGGCCGAATTCAAAACCTTTCAGCATCCCGTAGTCGTTTATTGCCGCAGTGGTGCCCGCAGCAGCATGGCACTGGGTCTGCTCCAGCAGAGCGGAATCAGCAATGTTTATAACGGTGGTGGTATTTCCGATATGCATTATTTAATCAACTAATAAATCAACAGCAGATGTTAGGATTTCTTCAAAAATTATTTGGCGGCACACCCGTTGATTATAAAGAACTGCTAAGCAGGGGCGCGATTATTGTGGATGTACGCAGCCCGGGTGAATTTAAAACCGGCCATATAAACGGTTCAAAAAATTATCCGCTGGATACGCTCCGCGGAAAAATCAATGACCTGAAAAAACAGAATAAACCCGTGATTACGGTTTGCCTGAGTGGCGGCCGCAGCGGCATGGCGAAGAGCATCCTGAAATCAGCAGGACTTGAAGTCTACAACGGCGGTCCATGGACCAGCCTTCGTAGCAAAATCTGATTGTTTTATGCTTGGTTGGAAAAGGCCGTTTCGTAAGAAGCGGTCTTTTTGCATACAGATGCTGGGTGCCAGGTGACAGGTGCCGGGTGTCAGGAACAGCCACGGCAAACTATCGACAAAAGACTAACGACTACTTTCAATCACCTTTCTTCGTTATCTTTCAAACAAAAAAATGGGTCGTAAGCTTTTCCGCCTTTTTCTGATACTGCTGGTACTGGGAGTTATCGGCTTTTTTGTTTTTGCGCCGGGTATTGTGGACAAACAGCAAAACAAAGTAACACTGAAAGTAAAAAACCCGCATAAAGTCAGCTGGTATGACTCGGTACCCTTTATTGCGGATCTGCATTGCGACGCCTTATTATGGGATCGGAATAATCTCAAACGGCATGAACACGGGCATGTTGATATTCCCCGTATGCAGGAAGCCAATATGGCTTTCCAGGTATTTACCATTGTGAGCCAGACACCCAAAAACATGAACATCGAGCACAATGACGACAAGACCGATAATATCGCCCTGTTGAATTTTGCGCAATTACGTCCCATCAAAGACTGGTTCAATATCAAATCAAGAGCCCTGCATCAATGCCGGGATCTGTTTACCACAGCGGATAAATCAGATGGCCGGTTCCGGGTCATCCGCAACCAGGAAGAGATGGCCCTGTTTATCAATGACCGTGAAAAAAACCGGCAACTCACTGCAGGAATGCTCGGTATCGAAGGCGCGCATTGTTTGTATGACGACCTGAACAATCTGAAAGAATTCTATGATGCCGGTGTACGATACATCGGCCTTACACATTTCTTTGATAATGCATGGGCGGGTTCCGCCCATGGCATAAACAAAGGCGGCCTTACCGATAAAGGAAAAGCGCTGGTGAAACAAATGGACAGTCTGCACATGCTGATTGACCTGGCACACGCTTCCACCAAAACCATTGACGATATATTTGCCGTAACGCAACGACCGGTACTGATCTCACATACCGGAGTAAAAGGCGTTTGTGATAATAACCGCAACCTCTCCGATGCCCATTTGCTGGAAATTGGTAAGCGTAACGGACTGGTCGGTATCGGACTTTGGGAAACCGCCGTCTGTGGCACCGATGCAGCCGCCACCGCTAAAAGCATCCGGTATGTAGCCGACAAGATCGGGGTGGATAAAGTTGCACTGGGGTCCGATTTCGATGGTGCCATCACCGCCCATTTTGATGTAACCGGTCTGCCCCTGATCGTAGAGGCATTACTCAAAGAAGGTTTCAGTAAAGAAGATATCTATAAAATAATGGGCGGCAATGTGCGCGATTTCCTGTTGCGCAATCTGCCGGCAAAATAAACTACTGCACTTTTTTTCACAATACAATCACAAACTCTACAAAATCAGTAGATTATATTTTTTTACCAGCAACCAGGGGCTAAGTCATAAAAATACACCGTGGTGATAGCCCGGGATGAATTAAATTCGTGCGTATTTTTTCACTTAATACGCTGAAAAATGATTGAATGGTTAAGGCAACCCTGGCCCTGGTATGTGGCAGGACCGGTGATCGGGCTGATGGTACCCGTCTTACTAATTATCGGAAATAAATCCTTTGGAATTTCCTCTTCATTGCGGCATATCTGTGCGGCCTGTCTGCCGTCAAAAGCTCCGTTCTTTAATTACGAATGGAAAAATGAAATATGGAATTTATTCCTGGTGGGGGGCATTTTACTGGGAGGTATTATTGCCGGTCAATGGCTGAGCAGTCCGGATGCCGTACAGATAAACCCCAAACTGGCGGCGGAATTATCTTCCTACGGAATCAGCAATTACAATAACCTTGTACCCGCAGAACTATTTACCTGGCCAGCCTTGCTGTCCGCAAAAGGACTGATCCTGATGGCCGGCGGTGGCTTTCTGGTCGGCTTCGGTACCCGGTATGCGGGTGGCTGTACCAGCGGTCATTCCATTATGGGTTTATCTACCCTGCAACTCCCCTCGCTGGTTGCCACCTGTTGCTTCATGGCCGGCGGTTTTATAGTAGCCAATTTAATCCTTCCCCTGATTCTTAAATTATAACCGCATGTCAGCAACAACTAAAGCACAACAACATCATGACTTTCTGACCGGCAATGCGGATTTTGAAGTACGCAGCCTGGATGCCGTCTGCCTGAATGAGTCAGAACTGAAACATCCCTGGTGGTATAATTTCAAATATATGATTACCGGTATCCTGTTTGGTATACTCCTGATCAAGGCGGAAGTAATCAGCTGGTTCCGGATTCAGGAAATGTTCCGCTTGCAGAGTTTTCACATGTACGGAGTCATTGGCTCTGCCGTAGTGGTGGGCATTATCTCCGTATGGATCATTAAGAAATTTCACATCAAAACCATATACGGTGAACCTATAGAATTTGTAACCCGGAAACTCAATAAAGGTAACGTAATCGGCGGTCTGCTGTTTGGTTTTGGCTGGGCGCTCACCGGTGCCTGTCCCGGCCCTTTATTTGCACAGATCGGCACGGGCGCCACGGCTACTATCATTACTTTATTAAGTGCCATAGCGGGCACCTGGACTTATGGAGTGCTGCGGGACAAACTGCCGCATTAAAAAATAAACAGGCGGTAAACACCGCCTGTTTCACTGTAAATAGCACTCACTCTTTATATCTCAACAATCTTCGCGTCAGATAAAGAGCATGTGAACACCTTCTCCTTCACTCTTCTTGTAGAAATCGCCAACGGTGATCACTTCCTCCACGCCTTCGAACAGATCCTCTTTTTTATAATGGAACATGTCCATGGCCAGCTTGCAGGCCCACATGCGTACACCGCTGTCTGCCATAATCTCCAGGAACTCGGGCACTTCCGGCATATCAATCTTCTCCATTTCTTTTTTCATCATACTGGTAGCCAGGGCTTCCATACCGGGTAAACCACCTACCATTGTGGGGATATGCATCGCCGGGTTGCCTACGGTGGCAATATGCAGGTGCGCATTTTTCTTCTTATGTACGGCTTCCAGGCCGAAGAAGGTAAAGAATATTTCAGCCTCTATGCCTTCCATACGGGCGCCATTGGCCAGTACAAATGAAGCATATACGTTTTCGAGGGTGGCTTTTGACAAGATGATCATCATCTTTTTTATTTCGCCTTTATTCTCGCTCATAACAAAAATTTTAAGATTGGTTAAATACAGCTGGCGGGTTTGGGAATGCCGGCAATTTTAGTCGCGGTTTTCAACGGGGCTTTGGGAAACAGGGCGTAGAACTCTTTAATATCCACCACACCGCTCTTTCCGATTTTCCGGATACTCAGCGGAACTTCATTCTTATACTCGGTTTGCAGATATCCCAGTACTTCCCAGTGACGGGGTGTGAGGCTGATTTCGTTTTCGGTGGCAAGCGCTTCACCAACGGTATTATCCCATTCTTTAAAATCGGTCATAAAACCTTCGTCGTTTACATGAATGGTTTTACCTGCTATAACTTTTTCCATAAAATAAATTTTTATTTGTTGTTTAATGAGTGGTTGCTGTATCGTAATGTTTTCCTTTTTCAGACATGGTGGCGGACACAAAGGGGATATGAGTGCCTTTCAGCAGCATATGCCAGTATACCCAACGGAAAGCCAGTTTACCCATATGGTTCATCCGGCTTTCTTTCATCAGCCGCAGCGGACCAAGACCCGGGAAGGGGAAAGTTCCTTCTACCGGTTCATGGGTATAGTTAAAGTCGATCAGTAAGGCCTTGCCACCACCAGTTTCAATGAAGCAGTTGGCATGTCCGTCAAATTCTTCTTTCAGGGGCTCGCCTTTTACATAGCGAAGAATATTCTCCGTGAGTATCTCCGCTTCAAAGTGGGCTACTGAACCGGCTTTGGAGGCGGGTATATTGCTGGCATCTCCCAGCACAAATACATTCTGGTAATTTTTTGACTGAAGAGTGGCTTTATGCGTGGGCACATAGTTAAGATCATCTCCCATGCCGGACCGTTCCATCAGCGCGTCGCCTTTATTGGTGGGTACTGTAACCAGGAGATCAAACGGAATTTCACGTCCGCCATAATCAATGATCTTCTTGTTTTCATTATCCACCTGTTCAATGGCGAAGTCACTTTCAATCTGAATATGCTTCTCTTCCAGCAAATGTTCAAGCGTGGCTGTGGCTTTCGGTTTGGTGAACGCGCCGCTCAGGGGTGTCACGTATGTGATTTCCACTTTGTCGCGCATGTGTTTGTGTTTGAAATAAGAATCGGCCAGGAAGGCAAATTCCAGCGGAGCTACCGGGCATTTAATCGGCATCTCGGTGATATGGATTACCAGTTTGCCGCCTTGCCAGTCTCTCAGCTTATTCCGGAGATTTAACGCGCCTTCAAAAGTATAGAAGTCAAATACGGAATGATGCCATTCGCTGCCCTTCATCCCTGTCGTTTCTTCCGGCGCAATTTTCGCACCCGTAGCCACGATCATTATATCATAGACAAATACATTGCCATCAGCCATCAGTACTTTGTTTTCTTCCGGCACCACTTTTTCAATGGAACCCTGAATCAGGTCCACGGTTTTCGGAATAAACTCATCAATGGATTTTACAATGTCTTCGGGCTCATAAATATCGAAGGGAAGAAAAAGATACCCGGGCTGATAGTGGTGCTCGGTTTTTTCATCTATAATGCTGATCCGCCAGTCGGGACGCTTCAGGTGATGACTCAGATGATTGGCCATCATGGTACCGGCTGTGCCGGCTCCTAAAATTACCAGGTGTTTCATGTTGAGATGGTTTAGTGATTTGTGCTTTACGATGTAAAATTGCAACCGCAACCACCCGGTTTCTGCGCTTTCTGTCACAGATTCCGATGATTCCACTCAGTACGGGAACTGATTTAGAAACAAAACAGCCGGTTATTTGGCCCTGCGTGATAGAAGTCACCATTCAGGTATTGTTGTTGTAGTAAAAAAAGCACCTGAAAAGACATGGATATCGCTTATAAGAATCAGGTAAATCCGGCGGATTCCCTGAGGCAGATCAAAGTCCGGCTACAGGTACCGGTTTACTTTTGTAGTGAAAATAGTAAACCATGAGAAAAAACAGAATCGGCCTCGATGCCGCAAAAGCAAAAGTGCTGGGAGACAAACTGAACCTGCTATTATCCAACCTGCAGTTATTATATATCAACAGCCGCGGGTTTCACTGGAATATCAAAGGCGACAACTTCTTTGAACTTCACCTGAAATTTGAAGAACTCTATACCGACCTGCAGCTGAAAATTGATGAAGTAGCCGAACGGATTCTCACCCTGGGTCATGTACCGGATCACAGCTACACGGATTACCTGAAACATGCAGCGATTAAAGAAGTAAGAAACCTGGGCAACGGAAAGGAAGCCGTAAAATCCGTAATGGACAGCATCAGTATTCTTCTTGAACTGGAAAGGGATATCCTCCAGTTGTCCGCAGACGCGCTGGATGAAGGCACCAATGCCCTCATGAGTGACTATATCCGTCAGCAGGAAAAACTGGTCTGGATGTACTGCTCCTACCTGAGCAAATAAACTATAACCGTTGGCCCGTGAGCCGTAACACGGCGGCCTTCCCTTTATGAAAATCACCTTCATTCAGGATCACTTCCTTCTGCTCACAACTGATCAGATGCAGAAAAGGGAAATCCCTGCAAATGGACGGGGCATCATATAACAAGGCCGGATCTTTAGGTCCGCCACTGTCAAAAGCCAGTTGTTCCTTTGCAAAAGCCTCCAGCAGCAGGAAGCCGCCGGGTTTTACGGATTTATAGATCTGTTCATGGAAACGGTGACGTACTTGTTCCGGAAGATGGACATAGAGCAGGGCCACCACATCATATTTCTTTTCTGAAATATAGCTTTCAATATCACGCAGGTCATACCGGATTTTCAACGACCGCTCTGCCGCGTATTGCAGGGCTTTTTCTCTTGCCACGGGACTGAAATCAAAAGCTTCCACCACCCAGCCCTTGGAAGCGGCATAGAGCGCATTGCGCCCCTCTCCTTCTGCAGGCAAAAGCAGCGTACCCGGCGGTTGCTGATCAATAAACGATTTGAAATACGCGTTCGGCTCCATACCATACACATGGTCATGTACGGCGTACCGTTCATCCCAGAATTGTTTCATATTGGCAAGTTTTAGCAAATTTGCAGGAGGATGGCCAGCTGCCCGGTGACAATAATCACCGGATCAGTAAGACCGGCATCCGAATTTGCACCTCTAAATCTACTAAACATGAAGGTAATTCCGGCATTAAGCGTACTGATATTGACCCTGATCAGTTGTTCAAATCAATCTGCAAACACCACGGCCAAACAGGACACTGCTGCCGTGAATAAAGTGCCGGAAATCACTTCTCCGGTTGCTGACACCGCACCGACAGCTGTTCAACAAGCTGCTGTAAAATCCGACCTGCCGGCTTTCAGAATGGTAAATACCGCCAACCAGGTAGTGGACCTGGCACAGTATAAAGGCAAAAAAGTTTTCGTGAACCTCTGGGCTACCTGGTGTCCGCCCTGCCGTGCCGAAATTCCTTCCATTGAATCCCTGGCAAAAAAGACGGATAAAAACAAAGTCGAATTCGTGATGCTCTCGCTCGATGACAATTTTGAAAAAGCTAAAAACTATGCTGTCCGGAATAATATGTCACTCCCCGTTTATTACCCGGCCAGTACCCTGCCGCAGGTGTTTGTAACCGACGGTATTCCCATGACGCTCATATTTGATGAACAGGGGAAAATTATTTTTCAGCTGGTGGGGAGTGAGAATTACGATACGCAGCGGTTTGCGGATTTGCTGAAATAAGAAAGACATAACGGAGTACAATACAATCACACATAGAATAATAGATATATAGCAGCACATAGAAGAATAAGAAAGACATAACGGAGTATAATACAATCACACATAGAAAAAAAGATATTTAGTAACACATAGATGAATACGATATTGTATTAAAGGGCTGTGACTGTTTTTTACCCGGGAAAACATAGAATTCTTTGAAGTGAACCTGCTTTCCCCGCACCTGATACCTGGCACCTGACGCCTGACACCCGGCACCTTTTTAAAAAAAAATCCCGCATCAGCGGGACTTTTTTTACTTGCTACTATATCAAAACGACTATTCTTCTGATTTAACCGGGGCCAGCAGTTTTTCTTCAATCACTTTCTTAAAAATATGTTTGGGGAAGGCTCCGGGCTGCATCATCGGTTCACCGGTGGAATCGATGAACAGCAGTGTCGGAATACTCTGTATGCCAAATACTGCGGACAACTCCTGTTCGGCTTCAGTATCCACTTTATAGATCAGCAGTTTTCCTTCATACTCGGCCGACAATTCTTCCAGAACAGGAGCCACCATTTTACAGGGACCGCACCAGTCGGCATAAAAATCAATGATGGCCGGGAGGGCTCCCAGGTATTTCCATTCTTTTTCCGTTTCGTAGTTGAAGACTTTATCCTTAAAGTCCTGCGTGGTCATTTTTATCGTGGGCATTTGCTTAAATATTTAAGCAAAAATAAACCGGGCAACCAACTTGCCCGGTGACTAATATCACTACAACATCGTCTTGGGTTCCACGAATTTGGTCTTGGCCAGCCCGGTCTGACTGAGGGCCTTATACCCGCCCCTGATATTCACCAGGTGATCAAAGCCCCTGGATTTAAGGATAGAACACATAATTACCGAGCGGTAGCCGCCGGCGCAATGAATAAAATATTTTTTATGCCGATCCAGCTGCGCCATATTCTGGTTGATAAAATCCAGTGGAAAATTCTCCGCTCCCAGCAGGTGCTCCGATTCATATTCACTCTTTCTCCGCGCATCCAGCAAATGTGTATGCACATTATCCATCTGGTACAAAGTGGCAAAATCATCAGCGGAGATTTCCTTGATCACTTCCGTTTCATACCCGGCTTGTTTCCAGGCCGGAATGCCGCCATTCAGAAAACCAATGGTATGATCATAGCCAACACGGGCCAGCCGCAGAATGACTTCTTCTTCACGGCCTTCATCCGCCACAAATAAAATCGGTTGTTTCAGGTCAGTGATCAATGTGCCAACCCAGGGCGCGAAACTGTCATCAATACCTATAAAAATTGAACCGGGAATATGTTCAGTGGTAAACTCCTGTGTCTTCCGGGTATCCAATACAAGGGCATCCATACTTTCCCAGATGGCTTCAAACTCTCTTGCCGAAAGCGGATTCTTTCCCCGCTTTATAATATCATCAATACTTTCCATACCGCCCTTGAGATTCAGCAGTACATTGAAAGGGAAATACTGGGGCGGTTCTACCAGCCCGTCGGTAACCGCTTTAATAAATTCCTCTTTGGTCATATCCGCCCGTAAGGCGTAGTTGGTGGCTTTCTGATGACCGAGTGTATCGGTGGTTTCCTTACACATGTTTTTACCACAGGCACTGCCGGCCCCATGACCGGGATACACAATCACTTCATCCGCCAGCGGCATTATTTTCGTACGGAGTGAATCATACAGATGACCCGCCAGTATCTCCTGGGTTACTTCCGCTTTTAATTTCTGTACCAGGTCCGGACGACCCACATCGCCGATAAACAATGTATCGCCTGTAAAAATGCAATGCTCTTTTCCCTTTTCATCAATCAGCAGGTACGTGGTGGACTCCATGGTATGTCCGGGTGTATGTAATACTTTAATGGTTACATCACCCAGCTTCAGTTCTTCTCCGTCTGTAGCCACATGCACATCATAGGCCGGGGCAGCGGTAGGCCCAAATACAATGGTGGCACCGGTCTTATTGGCCAGATCCAGGTGACCACTGACAAAATCGGCATGAAAATGTGTTTCGAGAATATATTTGATATTAGCGCCGTTACGATCGGCTTTGTCCACATACGGCTTTGTTTCCCGGAGCGGATCAATAATCGCAGCTTCTCCCTTGCTTTCAATATAATACGCGGCTTCTGCGAGGCAGCCGGTATAAATCTGTTCAATCTTCATTTTTGGTGCTTTTAATGGTGTATGTTAAAACGGACTTTCAGGAGTAAACAAAGGTTCTCTCCTGAAAGTAACGTTGCTTTTGGTACCGCAAATTAAAATGAGCTGACAAATTCATGACTGATCATCGTCAGTTCCGGACATGGTTTTCATCTGATTATCAGCAGCAGCAGGCTTGCCCGTCCGTGTAACTATTGTCACCGCCTGCCCGTATGAATAGGCGGAAATTTGCTGAAATAACTGAAAATGACCCTTTTTGACAGAATAAAATCCGGGTGGACCACGCTTAAATTCGTGCGGGTGGGCCTGGGAGGCTTAATTTTGTATTCCTCCATCGCTGAAGGACAGGTACCGGGTATTTTTCTGGGTACATTTTTCCTGGTATTTGCATTAGTTACGGATGGGGTTTGCTGTGCGGGAAATGCCTGTTATGCCCCGCCGGTTAAGAAAGCCAGTCAGCAAATAATTGAAAACATTGACTATGAAGAATTGGGTTCTAAATAACAAGCTCGCCCTGATCGGGGTGGTACTGGGTGCCATCGGGGGTTATCTCTATTGGCAGCAGGTCGGCTGCAGCAGCGGCACCTGTATGATTACATCGAAATGGCATAACAGCACGGCTTATGGTGGATTGATGGGTGGCTTATTGCTCAGTATGTTTAAAAAAGAAAAACATGCAGACAAACAGTAACAGGAAAGAAAGCTTTGGAGAACTCATCCGGGGCAATACACCGGTACTGGTGGACTTCACCGCCACCTGGTGCGGTCCCTGTAAGATGATGAAACCAATACTGGAGCAATTGCACCAGCGGATGGGCGATAAAGTCCGGATTATCAAAATTGATATAGACCAGAGTCCGGCGGCGGCCCAGGCCTATAATGTGCAGAGTGTACCCACCCTCCTGTTGTTTCAGCAGGGGAAACAAGTATGGAGACAATCCGGCGTTTTACAGGCCGCACAACTGGAAAAGATCATTGCGCAATACACAACCAACGAATAAACATGTCATCACCAACATCGCATCGCGGCTATCTCGCTTCTTCGCTCAATTGCCGCTGTCCCCGTTGCCGGGAAGGAAAACTGTTCAAAAATCCGCTATCCATCGGGCTTAAAAAAAACCTTGAAATGAACAAGCACTGTCCGGTTTGCGGGCAGATTACTGAACTGGAAGTCGGTTTTTATTATGGAACCAGTTATGTCAGTTATGCCCTGACTGTAGCCCTGAGTGTAAGCACTTTTGTAGCCTGGTGGGTACTGATCGGCATAGCCACGGAAATGCATCTGTTGTACTGGCTGCTGGCCAATGCCTTGTTTTTATTCATGCTGCAACCGCTGCTGATGCGGCTCAGCCGGAGTCTCTGGATTTCCTGGTTTGTGAAATTTGACCCATTGTGGAAGGAAAACCAGCCTGAAGACTTTTCAGAAAGATTAAATACCAACCAGTCAGGCAACTGGTAACCTGAAATCCCTTATTTTTGCATCCCTTTTGAACCAGATGGAGACCTGCTCGAGTGGTTGAAGAGGCACGCCTGGAAAGTGTGTATACCCCTAAAGGGTATCGAGGGTTCGAATCCCTCGGTCTCCGCCTCCGCCCTCCGAAGCTTTAGCGTAGGAGGGCTTTTTCATTTTACACCTGTTTTCTCATCAAATTCTCATATAGGCTACGGCGGACACAGTCCGTTATTGCCCTCCGAAGCTTTAGCTTAGGAGGGCTTTTTCATTCCTGAATGTTTCAAGGTATTATCAAATCAGAAACGACTATTCATAATCGTTGAATATTTCGCATTCACTCACCCTCCCCAAACAATTCCCGCACATTCCTCTCCGTTATCTCCGCCACTTCTTCCACTGAACAGTTTTTCAGTAAGGCAAGTTTCTCTACCACGTATTTCAGGTAGGATGGTTCATTGCGCTTGCCCCGGAAGGGAACGGGGGCCAGGTAAGGTGCATCGGTTTCGAGTACTACTTTTTCAAGGCTGGTCTGATCAAATACTTTGTCGAGCCCGCCGTTTTTAAATGTAACTACGCCGCCGATACCAAGGTAAAAGCCGAGATCCATGATCTGCTTTGCCTGTTCCGCATTTCCGGAAAAACAATGAAATACCCCTTTCAGTTTCCCCTGCTGATGCCGGCGAACCACGTCGATACATTCGTCTGTCGAATTCCGGGAATGGATGGCAATGGGTAAATTAAATTCAAGGGCCCAGCGGATCTGCTCCTCAAATGCGAGGTACTGTTGTTCCGTAAATGTCTTGTCCCAGTAAAAGTCAAGCCCGATCTCCCCCACGGCGGCCATACCGCCTTTTTCGAGGAAGGCGCGGGCAATATCCAGCTCCTCCCGGTAATTCTCTTTTACATAACAGGGATGGAGCCCCATCATAGGTTTGCAAAGGGCAGGAAAGGCAGTGGCCAGCGCCAGCAGGTCCGCATGATTTTCGGCGTCAATGGCGGGTAAATAAATTTTTGTAACTCCTTCCTTTTCAGCGCGTTTCAGCATTTCCGTCCGCTCCTCTGCAAATTCGGGGAGGTAAATATGGGCATGTGTATCTGTCAGTGTCATAGCTCCGGGGATTCAAAACCCAAAACTGCGGAAAAACTTTAAGATTCCTTTAAACTTTTGGGATGGAAGTCAATCTTAGAAGAGCTAAGTTCGTTTAACTTGTCAACCCAAATCAAACAACGCATATGAAATTCAGGTTTTTCACCCTTGCCTCCCTTTCTTTCGCATTCCTGTTCAGCTCCATGCTGTTCAGCTCCTGTCAGAAAGAGAAAAGTCAATCCGCCCAGGATGCCCAGGAAGAAGAAGCTTCCTTAGTATCAAGCGAGTCTGAGTCTGAAGCGGAAACAATTTTCAACGGCACATTTGACGATGCCATGGGTGTAAATGACGAAGTGGGCCTCGGCGGTACCGGCGTTTTTGGCCGGCCGAATGTCTGCCCAACCGTTACCATTACCCGCCCCAATGCCCCCGACTTATTTCCCGTTCGCGTGCTGATGGACTTCGGTACTAACGGTTGCGTAGGTCCTGACGGCCATTTCCGCAAAGGAAAAGTAATCACCGAATATACAAACCGGTTGCTGGTACCCGGTGCCATCGCCGTTACCACATTTGATGGCTTTTATGTGGATAGTGTGCATGTACAAGGCACCCACAAAATCACCAATATAAGCACCGCTGTTACACCTGGAACGGCACCGGTTGACCGCAAATTCCGTGTTGTTGTTCTGCAGGGTAAACTCACCAAACCCAATGGTAATTTCATTGCCTGGACCAGCGAAAAAACAATCAGCCAGGTGGAAGGACTGCTTACCGTTCTGCCAATGGATGATATTTTTAAAATTGAAGGCGCCAGCAGCGGCCAGGTAAAAAGAGGCAACCTGCTTGTGGGTTTCAACTCTACAATTGTGGAACCCCTGATGAAAAGATTTAACTGCCGCTGGATTGCCCGCGGAACAGTAAAGACTGTACGCTTAAATACAACGACTAATAACACCTGGCAGGCGGTGCTGAACTTCGGAAACGGGCAGTGCGATAACCTGGCGGTAATCACAATTAATGGAGTTTCTCACCAAATTACTTTGCCGTAATAAAAAAATTATTATACCTTTAAACCAGTTTTCATAGGGTACGGATTAAAAACGGGCCAGGGTTTCTACCCAGGCCCTAACTTTTTATAGTAAAGACACTGCTTTTTTACCCCCCGGGGATAACCGAAAACCCATATCCTGCCTTGCTAAAGTGCTCAATTACAAGAGGTAACGCAAATTTCATTTTTTCCCAGGCTTTCTGACTATCATGGAATACTACAATGGAACCATTGTTTGTATGTTTCAACACATTCTCCGCACAACAGGCAGGACTGACCGACGGATCAAAATCCCCGCTCAACACATCCCACATAATAATCCGGTAGCGGGATAATTGACGGGCCTGAACTGACCGGAGCCGGCCATACGGCGGACGGAATAAGGCGGACTGAATAAGTTTACCAGCCTTCGCCACATTGTCCAGATAGGTACTTGTTTCTGTTTTCCAGCCATTGAGATGATCCTGTGTGTGATTCCCCACCGCATGTCCCTCGGAGATAATCCGGTTATAAATGGCGGGATAGGCTTCTACATTTTTCCCGATACAAAAGAACGTAGCCCGGGCATTGTACTGTTTTAAAATATCCAGTACAAACGGGGTTGCCACCGGATGCGGACCATCATCAAAACTGAGATAGATTTTCTGCTCGCCCCGATCGAGATGCCAGATCCGTTTCGGATAAAGCGACTTAAACCACCAGGGTGTTTTGACCGGATAAGGCCGTTTCCATCCCTTGCGTTGCGTGGGTGCTACGCCTTCCCCGCTATGTACATGTTGCGTTTGCATCGGATAATCCTCAAAACTATGATTAATTAAATTCATTGCAGGCTTTGCCGCCGCTGTTTCTATCTTTGCAGCCTATGAGTAAACGAGTTCGTGTCCGTTTTGCACCAAGTCCCACCGGTGGTCTGCACCTGGGTGGCGTGCGCACCGTTTTATATAATTATTTATTTGCCAGAAAACATGGCGGCGACTTCCTGGTCCGTATCGAAGACACTGATCAGACCCGCTACGTAGCCGGTGCCGAAGAGTATATTTTCAATACCCTGAAATGGTGCGGACTGGAACCGGATGAAAGTGTGCAGCACGGTGGAAACTTTGGCCCTTACCGACAGAGCGAACGCAAAGCTTCATACCGTCAATATGCCGAACAACTGGTGCTTGCAGGCCAGGCCTACTATGCATTCGATACGCCTGAAGAACTGGAAAAAATGCGGCAGGATTTCAAAACAACGGAGAACCCTTCTCCTCAATACGATCATACCATCCGGCTAAAAATGCGGAACTCACTGACGCTGTCTGCTGAGGAAACCAGCCAGCTGCTGGCCGCAGGTACCCGCCATGTGATCCGGATTAAAATGCCGGAAAACGAAACCGTTTCTTTTACTGATATGATCCGGGGTGAAGTTCGTTTTGAAACCGGAACAGTGGATGATAAAGTATTACTGAAAGCCGACGGCATGCCTACCTATCACCTGGCTGTGGTAGTGGATGATAAGGCAATGGAAATTTCCCATGCATTCCGCGGAGAAGAATGGCTGCCATCCGCACCGGTGCATATCCTCTTATGGAAGTACCTCTTTGGTATTGACCAGATGCCGCAATGGGCGCATTTCCCGCTGATACTCGGTCCCAATGGCAAACTCAGCAAACGCGATGGCGCCAAATACGGCTTCCCCGTTTTTGCAATGAACTGGACCGATCCGAAAACAGGTGAACTGACAGAAGGCTTTAAGGAAAAAGGATTTTTACCGGAAGCCTTTATCAACCTGCTGGCCCTCCTGGGCTGGAATGAAGGGACCGAACAGGAAATTTATTCACTGGAAGAACTGGTGGAAAAATTCTCCATGGAAAGAGTACACAGTGCCGGGGCGAAATTTGATTATGAGAAAGCGAAATGGTTCAATCATGAATGGATCAAACAGTCAGGAGTCGGGAGTCTGGAGCCGGGAGTCGGGAATCTGTTGAAAGAAAATGGGCTTGAAGTCCCTTCCCGAGAAACACTCCGGAAAGTCATTGAGTTAGTAAAGGAGAGATGTACACTGCTTACTGATTTCGTACAACAGTCTTCATTCTTTTTCAAAACACCTGAGACGATCGATACTGCGGCAGTAAAACCCAAGTGGAATGAGGCGAAGAAGCTTTTCTTTACCGAACTGATACGGAATTATGAACTGGCCACTGACTGGGACGCACACACGCTGGAAAATAATTTTAAAGAAATTGCAGCAGTGAATGAGCTCAAGCCCGGAGAACTGATGCTCCCCTTCCGGATCATGCTGGTAGGTGGTAAATATGGTCCCGGTGTATTTGATATCGCAGCCCTCCTGGGCAAAGCGGAAACCCTGCAACGGATTGAAACGGCGATGAAGTTATTGCAGGATTAACTGCGTTTACTCATCCCTGTTGCCGTATCAGCTGCATCAGCGGTACAAAGGAGCCGTTGCCCAGTGATTCAATCAGGGACAGGTCGTCCGCATCCAGCTGAAACAGTCCTTCCGTATTTCCCCGTACCTGTTCCGCCGTGCGTATCCCCGGGATAATCACTGATACTTCCGGGTAACTGAGCAGGTAACTCAGTGCCAGTTGCGTCTTACTGCACCCGTATTTTTCACAAAGCGCCCATACGGGAACCAGTGCTTCCGCGCAGGCTTCCACGATAGACGGCACCAGCCGGTTCTTACGGTGATCATTATCCGCAAAGGACTGTACTTTATCAAACTTGCCGGTAAGCAAACCAAACTGCAACGGCATACGGGCAATGATACCGTACCCTTTTTCCCCGGCTTTTTTCAGTAAGGGCAGACTCCGCTGATTGATCAGGTTTAGTACCAGCTGAAATCCGTTGCCCAGTGACTGATCCATCAGGTAATCCGCTTCCGCCATTGGCTCAAAAGTATTCAGGGACAGTCCCCAGTAGCGGATCTTACCGGCCTGTTGCAATTGCCGCATGGCGTCGATACAATCGCCCTGTTGCAAATGCGTAAGCCGGGCCGTATGCAGCTGATAAAAGTCAATACTGTCTCTTTTCAGCCGCCGGAGCGATTGTTCACAGGCTTCTATGATATACGCGGCTGAATAATCCACTGTAAACTGTTCGTTTCTGGCCACATTCCCCACTTTACTGGCAATGAGTATGTTTTTATCAGCGCCGATCGTCTTCCCCAGTATGGATTCTGAGTGACCCAGTCCGTAGATATCCGCTGTATCAAAAAAATTAATACCCGCTTCGGTTGCGGCCAGGATTGCTTTTTCCGATACCCGGTCATCCACATCGCCCCAGCCGATAGCCGTGTTGCCAATCATGGCACCGCCACCGATAGCCCAGGCACCAAAGCCAATCTCGCTGACCCGCAGCTCTGTATTTCCAAAATTCCTGTATTGCATCCTGTAATTTACGTACCGGTAGCAGAAACAACCTAATTTTGTATCCTGAAATTTTGCCAGATGAACAGACCCATACGCGTACTGGTAGCCAAGGTAGGACTGGACGGACATGACCGCGGCGCCAAAGTAATTGCCACTGCCCTGCGGGATGCAGGCATGGAAGTAATCTATACCGGTCTTCGTCAAACACCGGAGATGGTGGTCAATGCAGCCCTGCAGGAAGACGTGGATGCCATCGGTATCAGTATTCTTTCCGGCGCCCACAATACCGTGTTCCCCAAAGTAATCCACCTGATGAAGGAAAAAGAGATGAATGATGTACTGCTTACCGGCGGCGGCATTATTCCCGACGAGGACATCAGTGAACTCAATAAACTCGGCGTTGGCCGGCTTTTCCATCCGGGTACCAATACCCATGAAATAGCAGACTATATTTCAGACTGGGTAAAAGAACACCGGACATTCTGATCCTGCAACCTACATTTTTTCCGGCGGTTACCGCTGCCGGCATTTATTCTTTTTTCCAATACAGACCCCGATAATCCGGCCGTATTAATTGTTTAATACCCGCAATCTGCGTATCTTTCGCTTGTTGCTGCCGTGAGGTTGCACCCGCTTACGATTCCCTCCACTCAGACAATACATTTTATTTTTTCGTAAAAAAATTTACGCATGGAAGCGCATACCCTTCTGTCAAAGTATGGTATTGATGATCGTGTATGGGATGAGATGTTTGGCCGCGAAGGCATACGTCCCGCTTACCGGAACATGGTGTCTGCCATTGAATCGCTGTCCGCGGATGAAATGACCCACAAGGATGAACTGGCCAAAAAACTCTTTATGAGCCAGGGCATCACGTTTACGGTCTATAGCAGCGGTGAAGGCATTGAGAAAATATTTCCTTTCGACATCATACCCCGTATCGTGGAAGCGGTGGAATGGGAACATATTGAAGCCGGCATTAAACAGCGGCTGAAAGCGCTGAATATTTTCCTGAAAGACATCTATCACCAGCAGTTTATTATCAAGGATGGCATAGTACCCGCCAAACTGATTTATTCCTGCCCCAACTTTATCCGGCAGATGGTGAATGTAAATGTGCCGTTTGACATTTATACGCATATCTCCGGCATCGATCTGATCCGTGATCACGACGGCACTTATTATGTACTGGAAGACAACCTGCGTACACCTTCCGGTGTATCGTATATGCTGGAGAACCGCAGTATCACCTACCGCATTTTCCCGGATCTATTACCCAGGAATAAAGTCCGGTCGGTAAAAGATTATCCTGATTTATTATTAAAAAACCTGGTATCGGTGGCCAACCGGCAGAAAAGCGATCCCACTGTAGTGCTGCTTACACCCGGCATGTATAATTCCGCCTACTTCGAACATACCACCCTGGCGAGGATGATGGGAATTGAATTGGTGGAAGGCAGTGATCTGCTGGTAGACAATCACAAAGTATATATGAAAACCACCAGCGGGTTAAAACAGGTGGATGTGATATACCGTCGCGTGGATGATGAATTTATAGATCCGCTTGTATTCCGGCCGGACAGCATGCTGGGCGTTCCCGGTATTTACGGCGCTTACCGTACCGGCAATGTAGCCATTGTGAATGCAATGGGCAATGGCGTAGCCGATGATAAAGCGGTATATTCCTATGTACCCGCTATGATCCGGTACTACCTGAACGAAGAACCTATTCTGAAAAACGTACCGACATATCAGCTGGAAAATCCGGAGAACCGGAAGCTGGTTTTTGAAAACATGAACCGGATGGTGATCAAAAAAACCAATGAATCCGGAGGCTATGGCATGCTGATCGGCAGTGCGGCATCGGAAAAACAAATGGAAGAGTTTAAACGGGCCGTGGAAGAAGATCCGCGCAGTTATATCGCCCAGCCGATTATCAGTTTATCTTCTGCGCCCTGTTATATCAATGGAGTATTGCAGCCCCGTCGCGTTGACCTTCGCCCCTTTGCCCTGTACGGGCCCGAGGGCATTGATATTGTACCCGGCGGACTCACGAGGGTGGCGTTGAAGGAAGGGTCGCTGGTGGTGAATTCATCGCAGGGAGGAGGGAGTAAAGACACCTGGGTGCTCCAATGAACATTGAAAACTGAGCATTGAACATTGAACATTCCGAAGCAATGAAAGAAAATGTTCAATATTCAACAATCAATTTTCAATGAACAGTAAAATAACATGCTGATACTAAAAAATTAATCTACCGATGTTAAGCCGTGTTGCCGACAGTGTCTTCTGGATGGCCCGTTATATGGAACGGACCAATGGAATGTTACGGATCTTACGAACCAATTATATTTCGTCGCAGGATGAAGTGCGGGATTTTGACTGGCATACACTGCTGTTGAATTACAGTGATGCCGGGGAAGAGAAAGTGAATGCCATCGGAAATCATTCCATCCGTGTACTGGAACATTTGCTGCTGGACCGGGACAACGGACCATCCGTAATCAATAATATTACCCGTGCCCGGGAGAATGGCCGGGCGGTACAGGACCATATTACCAAGGAAGTGTGGCAATGTCTCAATGACTATTACCACCTGATCCGGGAAAAACATATCCAGGTACAGATCAAGTCCGGGGACCCCGTAACCGCGCTTGACGCGCTGATTCAGCAGGGTATGTTGTATCATGGTACGGTGGATATTACCATGGCCAGGGGTGAAGGGTTTAATTATTTAAATGCGGGTAAATTCCTGGAAAGGGCCATTTTATCCGCCGATATGCTCAACATTAAACTTACTGAGCTGCAGTATAATCTGCAGGCACCGGTGGAACTGCCGGCACTCCGGTATTTGTTGTATTCACTTTCCGGTTATGAATTGTATTTAAAAACACACCGGGGCAATCTGCAGGCCGATCAGGTGATACAGCAGATTGTATATAATGAGCATTTCCCGCATTCCATTTCCTATTGTTTGCGCCAATTGCTCCGTTATTTCGAGCGACTGGAACCCGAAAGTCTGCCGGAAAATTACCGCCAGCTGGAGTTTCTGATCGGCCGGGCCATGAACAATGTGAAATACAGTATCATTGATACCTCCGATGGAGAAGGACTGAAACAATTCCTGCAACAGACCCGTCAGGAATTATTTGGCATTGCGGCTGCGTTTAATCAATATTATTTTGGTAATTCCTGAATTCAATCATCTTTGTAATCATGCCCCTTTATCATATCAATCATATCACCCGGTACACTTATGCTTCTCCGGTTATCGACAGTGCCAACCAGGTGATGCTGTTTCCCATCAGCGATCTGCAACAGGAAGTAAAAAAACATGAACTCCTGATCACGCATCATCCGGTCGTGGAAGTGTTTACCGATTATTTCGGCAATCAGGTGGGTATATTTTCACTGATAAAGCCCCATGCCGGACTTACAATCCAATCAAAAATTGAAGTCATCACCACGGAGGTCAGTCTTCCTGAAGATACTACGCCGGCTGCGTCCCAATGGGAGAATCTTTCGGTCATCCGGGATCAGTTTCCCTACATGGATTTCATGCTGCAGGAGAGCTTTGACGCGCATGATGAGGTGCAATCACTCATCAGCCGTATGATTACCCCGGACACAACGCCATTCGCCGCCGCGGTAAAAATGTCGGCGTATGTATTTGAGCAGTTTGAATATAAAAAAGGAATTACCAGTGTGGAAACGCAGGTGGATGAAATACTCAGCCTCAGGGCCGGTGTCTGCCAGGACTTCGCGCACGTGTTGCTGGTGATGCTCCGATTATCAGGTATTCCTGCCCGTTATGTGAGTGGCTATATCTGTCCCAAAAACCACGAACTCCGTGGCGAAGGCGCTACGCATGCCTGGGTGGAAGCCTATATTCCCTTTTATGGCTGGTTAGGACTTGATCCCACCAATAACTGTATTGTCAGCGACAGGCATGTACGGCTCGCCGTGGGCCGCAGTTTTTCCGATTGTACACCGATGAAAGGCACATATAAAGGCTCCTCCGAACACAGTCTTGAAGTGTCCGTAACCATCGACAATGGCGAACCGCAGCCCCGGGAAGAAGAAGCCGCCCCGGTTTTTTCCTATCAGGTGCATACCAATCCTACACCCGCAGGCAATTCGTACAGGAAGTTTATGGAAATGCAGCAGCAGCAGTAATAAAGGGTGCGGGGTGCCCAAAAATCCCCTTTTCACATGATACATACAGTGAGATGAAAATGGTTTATTTGTGATGAAACAATAAACACATTATATGAAAAAAACAATGCTCAGTATCCTGGCTGTACTCTTTTTCAGCCTGGCATATGCCCAGACTAAATCCGGGATTGCCACATTCACTGTACCTGATGGCTGGAGAAGCAGTCAGCAAGGTGCGGCCACTGTACTCGAATACAATGCCCGGAAAGCAGATACCTGCCGGATCAGTATTCTTAAAACAGAACAGATTGCCATTACTTCAAAAGAAGCATTTATTAAAGTCCGTGCTTCCAGGAGCGGGGCAGGAATTGTTTATAGTAAAGATCAGTCATCGGTTACAATGACGGAATCCAATGGCATCGTCAGTTTCAGTTCCCGCAGCAATGCCGACCCTGCCCGCCCCGATCAGCGCTATTATCTCTATTCATTCTCCAACAAACAGGCCACTTTCTTTGTACAGCTGTACTGCAACAATGTAAACACTTGTAAAGAAAGTATGAATGCATTTCTGGCTTCCCTGCTGGTAGACAGTATTGCTACGGACGAACCTGCCGTCAATGCCAAACCGGATGGAACAAAGGCCAAGCGAAAAAAAGCAGCATCTGCAGCGCCCGCGGCTCCGGCACCGATGATGTAAGGAAGAAGATAGCAGGGCGAAAAGTTAATGATCCTTTCCGTGCAGCATTCTGCTGCACGGATTTATTCTGTCGCTTTCAGCGACAACGAAAAAGCGCACAGAAGTTGCTCAACGAGGCTTACAGCCTCGTTTGTCTTTTTTTACCAGATTAGCCAACAGGATAAGCAGAAGTCATCAACTCTACTTTACAAAAAGCAATACTGAAAAATAGTGGCGAGGCCCCAACCAAAACATGTAGCCTAGCATTGGTACCTGACTTTTGACAAGAAAGGAAGCTGGTACAATATTGAAGATCCTGACTGCTGGTAACTTTTTTTTACAGACGAGGCTGGAAGCCTCGTTGAGCACTCTTGGTATCATTCTGTAATGTCGCTGAAGGCAGCATGTTGATAAGTTGAAAAGTTGAGATGTTTAAAGGGCCCTTCTAAGAATGATTTTATCCAAAGCGGAATTGCGCCCCCTTGTCAACCTATCAACTTGTCAACCTATCAACTTATCAACCTGACCCCTTCTTTCAAACACCCGAAGGCAAGTGCTTAATGGAAAAACAACTAACGGTTCCACCTTGGCGGACTGCAGATGCGGCTGGCAGCGGGTAAACGATTGTAGATCCTGACTGCTGTTAACTTTTTTTTACAGACGAGGCTGGAAGCCTCGTTGAGCACTCTTGGTATCATTCCGTAATGTCGCTGAAGGCAGCATGTTGATAAGTTGAAAAGTTGAGATGTTTAAAGGGCCCTTCTAAGAATGATTTTATCCAAAGCGGAATTGCGCCCCCTTGTCAACCTATCAACTTGTCAACCTATCAACTTATCAACCTGACCCCTTCTTTCAAACACCCGAAGGCAAGTGCTCATTGGAAAAACAACTAACGGTTCCACCTTGGCGGACTGCAGATGCGGCTGGCAGCGGGTAAACGATTGGAGATCCTGACTGCTGGTAACTTTTTTTTACAGACGAGGCTGGAAGCCTCGTTGAGCACTCTTGGTATCATTCTGTAATGTCGCTGAAAGCGACAGAATAGGCCCGTACAGCAGAATGCTGCACGGTATGTTTCCGGGCATTTCAATATCAGCTTTTTGAATTTCTGTAATCGCCTGGCATTCACTCTTTATTGCCTCCCCCTTCGCTCATTCTTCACTCTTTCTACACTCTTCGTTCCCGGATTCCGGGGTTCTTGAGTATTTCATGAGTGGACGAAGAGTGAAGAATGTAAGTTGAAAGGTCGAGATGTAGAAAGGTCCCTTTATCCCTGTACCATTCCTTAAAGACAGGGTTTTTCCCGGTAGCCTTATTGCTTCCGGTTACCGTTATGCCCCTATTCACCACACACCATTCACCTCAACTAAACAACCGCGCAAAGTGATTCTCCAGGTGTTCCCGCATTCCATTGCGGAATGCTTCCGGGGTGCCGTTTTCCAGCATATTGACAAGTTCTTTATGCGAGACAAAAGTTTTCAGCAGGGTTTGCTTTTTGAGCAGACCACTATTGTGTACGTAATCAAAAACGGGCAGGAGCATTTTCTGAAACTTCTTTAAGGTTTCATTACCGGTAATCTCATAGAGCTTGCCGTGAAAGGCTATTTCATGTTCTATATTAAAAAGATGATGCTGTGTGGCCGGGGGTTCATCATCTACAATCTCGTGAAGCGTTTGCAGGTCCTCTTTCGTGATCCGGTGAAATAACAGATCGGCCATCCCGATCTCCAGTACCAGGCGTAATTCAAAAACCTCCTTTAGTGTTTCAGGCGACAGGATATGCGGATTCATGCTCTTGCTCAAATTGCTGAACAGATCCGGACTCGTTATCACCGCCCCCTTCTTTTTCTTGGATTCAATCAAGCCCATCATCCGTAACCGCAGTAAGGCTTCGCGGATTACCGTCCGGCTCACGCCCAGCTTTTGTGCCAGTTCAAGTTCAGTGGGAATCGAATCCCCGATTTTCAGTTTTTGCTGCTGAAGCAATTGCACCAGGTTATTCTCCACCTTATCTACAAGGCTGGTATTCTCTATAGATGTAAAATTTTCATTGACCACCTGGCTCAAATTAATATGTACTACTTAATAAATCAACGCTAAATTACTGAAAATACCTAATTTTTGAAAAACTGATTATAATTTATTGATTATCAACATTAATAAAATTATACATGGAAGAATTTGGAAAATTCGCAGGATTACTTCTATTTTTGTTATGTCATACATAATACACAATTTAAACTGCTTGTCATGAAATTAAAACGCTTAAGGCTTTCTCTCCTTGCAGTGTTTACACTTGTTGCAACAATTGCTTTTGCTCAAACCAAACGAATTACCGGGAAAATCCTGAATGATGAAGCGAAACCACTTTCCGGAGTTTCCATCACCATTAAAGGCAAATCCACCGGAACCCAAACCAACACTACCGGTGACTACAGTATTGAAGCCGCCACCGGCGATATACTGGTTTTCTCCATGACGGGTTACAGCACCCGGGAAGTGAGGGTAGGTACCGATGCGGCCATCAACCTTTCACTCGAAACAAAAGTGAGTGAACTGGATGCCGTAGTGGTAACCGGCTATGGTACACAAAAAAGAAAAGAAGTGACGGGCGCTGTTGCAACAGTCAGCCCTAAAACATTTGAACACAGCCCCAGCACAAACGTGGCAACCGTACTGCAGGGCAATGCCCCGGGTATAAGAGTACAACAACGTACCGGGCAACCCGGCACCAGTCCTACCATTTCCTTCCGGGGCGGTACGGAATTCGGCGGCGGTGGCACACCCCTGTTTATTGTGGATGGAGTGATCGTTCCCTCCCTTTACGGCATTGACATCAATGATGTAGCCAGTATTGATCTGCTGAAAGATGCGGCCACCACGGCTATCTACGGTGCACGTGCGGCAAACGGCGTGGTACTGCTGACAACCAAAAAAGGGCAAAAAGGAAAGACCCGTGTTACCTATTCATTCAGCCAGACAACCAACTATATCCGCCGCAATCCCTCCGATTACCTGAACGCGGGAGATTATATCCGGATGAACAGGCTCGGTTTACAAGCCCGTTTCCGTGGCGATTCATTGGACAATAATACCAATGCGATGAATACTGACCGCAACCAGTTGCTCGGCGCCTGGGGATGGGCGGTCAACTCCGGCTGGAGAGGTGCGGAAGGTTTATACACCACCCAGCTCTTAAATAACCAGAACAGGCAGCTGCTGAATGATCCCCGCTGGAAATTACTGCTTGACCCGAATCCGTTTACCCCTTCAGTAATGGACAGCATTCTTTATACTGATCTGAGTGCAAGGGACCGTGAAGCCATGATCCTGCAGCAAGTAAATACCACAGAACATAATATCAATTTCTCCGGCGCGAATGACCAGGGATCCCATGCCTTGTCACTCGGTATGGTGAAAGACAATGGAATGATTATCGGCTCCCAACTGAAGCGCTTTAATATGAATTTTAATGGCGGTTTAAATGTGGGCAAAAACCTGAAAATTACCAGTAATATCAGCGCGTATAATGTGGAACAGGCTTTGCCTTATGGCGGATTCAATAATGTGGATCCGGAGGGTGGCGCCGCGGGCGGACTACTGCAGCGCTTTGTCGGTGTAGCGCCTACCGTACGCTATGTCAATGATACCTCCGGTGCCATTTTACCCGGCCCCAATGATGTAACATTGGGCAATCCGCGTTACTGGAGTAACCTGACCGTTAACAACACCAACCAGCAACGATTCCTCGGCGGTATAAACCTTGAATATACCATCCTTCCCTGGCTGAAACTCCTGGCCAGCGGATCCGGTTATTATCAATACACGAATAATAACTTCTTCACGAAAGCCTTTCAGCAGGGAAATGGCGGCGCGTTCAATACCAACCGCGCGGCCAGTTTTAATAACACCAAAACAACGCAGTATACCACCAATGCCTTCCTGCAGTTCAGTAAAAACTTCAGCGGGCACAACGTGACGGCGCTGGCAGGTACCGAATTTTATGATTATAAAAATTATGTCAATTCCGGTTTCTCCCAGGGCGCACCTACTGACCTCATTCCCTGGCTCACCGCCTCCACTCCACCAAGTCTGCAGGGTACTACCATTATCAACCCGGCCGGTGCATCTTCCAACTTTAACCAGTGGGAAAGAATCGGATCTGCCATCGGCAGAGTGAACTATACCTACCTGAACAGGTACCTGTTTTCCGGTGTCATCCGCGTGGATGGTTCCAGCCGGCTGAAAAAAGGAAATTATTACGGTACATTCCCCGGTGTATCCGTTGGATGGAACCTGCACAACGAAAAATTCTATAAAGGATCCAAAGTTTCCAACTACCTGAGCAGTGTGAAACCGAGAATCAGTTATGGTGTAAATGGCAACGTAAACTCACTCGGCTTTTTTGCCACTTCACAAGTGTACAATAACGCCGGTACCTACAATGGTTTTGGCGGCACCTATGTGGCCTCCTATATCAATTCAGATGTAAGATGGGAACGTACCAACAGCCTGAACTTCGGTGCCGACCTGGGCTTCCTCAACGATCGCATCATGCTGAATATGGATTACTTTGTACGCAATGTATTTGATAAACTCGCGGGCCTGAACATTTCATCCCAAACCGGTTTCAGCAGCTTTACCACCAACCTTGGCCAGTTACAAAACAAGGGAATTGAAGTAGCGGTGAACGCGAAGATCATTGAGCCTAAAAAACAAAACGGATTCAGTCTGGAGGCCGGTGTTAATTATTTCCATGTAAAGAGCTTTGCGAAAAAACTGCCCTTTAACGGGTTACCCGGCAACAGGACAAGCGGTTTCCTGGTATGGGATCCCAAAAACCCCGGACAACAGATGTATGTAGGCGGACTGGTGGAAGGAGAACGTATAGGGCTTGATGAAGTATGGGCGCCGAAATGGGATGGCATTTATACTGACCTGACCAAGATCACTGCCGATGCCAATGTATACAACGCATTTCTCCCGTATACCAATAAGCGCATCAAACAACTGGGCGACGCGCAATGGCACCAGGTGAATAAAAATGATACAATCGACAGCCGCCAGTTTGTGAAAGTGGGACGTACCACTCCGCAACATATCGGCGGTTTCAATATCAGCAGCGGATACAAAGGCATCCGCTTCTATGCCGGATTTGACTATGCTTTCGGATTTGTCATCCTGAATAATCAGATCATTCGCGGTATGAGCCAGGTGCAGGGTTCGCAGAATTCCACCACGGATGTATTGAAAACATGGACACCATACAATACAACGGCTACAATGCCGCGGTATTACTGGGCCAACCAGGGAAGAAACTACGCTACGGATGCCAGCGGCAATAACCCGGCGGCTAACCTGTGGGAAAAAGGCGACTATGTAATGCTCAGAGAACTGACACTGGCCTATGATCTCTCTCCCGAAATACTAAGCCGTTATCTCGGCAACCGGTTAAAAGGACTGAGTGTGAATATTACCGGTACCAACCTCGCCTATTTCTCCGGCTACAGTGGCAACTTCCCGGAATTCGGCGGTGTGGACCAGGGAAAATTTCCTTTGCCGAAACGCCTGACCATCGGGGTAAGGGTAATATTATAATCGATTGTTCAATCCAAAAAAAACTGAAATGAAATACACTAAAATCATATTGATCGCGGGAATGTCCATACTGATGCTGGGCTTCCTGTCCTGCACCAAAAAACTGGATGAAGTGGTGCCCCAGGATGCCATCAGTAAAGACCAGGCTTTAAAAGACCCCAATGCCGCACGTACCTTATACCATGGAGCGTATGGCCGTTTCCGTGCTTTTGACGCTACTTTTTTCCAGCTGGGTGAAATGCGCTCGGATATCTGGGTGGATGGTTTATTTACTGAATCAGTAGACGGAGGACTGCAAAACCTGTACCGGCATAATATCAGCAACCTGAATGTACCCTTTAACAACTGGGGCGGGTTTTACAACCTTATCTATAATTTCAATAATGTCATCAACATCATTCCCCAGACTCCTTTATCAGCTACGGAAAAGGATCGCATCCTTGCTGAACTCTATGGTTTAAGAGCCTTTGTATATTATACAATGGCCAGGACCTGGGGTGCCGTTCCGCTGAATACAGAACCGGTTGAAACAATCACCAACTCGGCAGAGACATACAAGCGCCGTACCGGTGTCGATACCATATTCACACAGGTTAAAGCCGATATCGAGAAATCCCTGCAATTGTTCGGTACCTCCAATACGTTGGCCGCAGGCAAACGGGTGTACTGGAGCAGAATGGCCTCACTCGTGCTGAAAGGAGATGTATTTATCTGGACCGGCACACATATGGGCGGAGGAAATGCGGATTTCACAACAGCGAAAAACGCGTTACAGGAAATCAGGAACCTGCAGGGCACCACCCTGGATCTGCAGGGAAACTATGCGGACATATTTGATCCCACTAAAAAAAGCAACAACAAAGAGATCATCTTCGCGATCAACTATGAACTGCAACAGGCACAAATGGGTATGTTCGGCAGCTTCCTGGTGAACTCCATCCAGGCAGCGACACTCTCTTTTGCGCAGGCGGCCACACCCACAGTTACTTCCGTTTATCCCTATGTAAACGGGGCAAACAGGGTAGGTATGAACCAGGCTATGATCAATCGCCTGACTGCTGCACCGGCTGACCAGCGGATTACGAACACTTTCAAAGTGATGTACTCCAACGCCTCTCCCTTTGCCACCCGTGGTATATTCCTGACCAAATACGCAGGAACAACAGCAGGTACATCACAGATTTACAATAACGATTTCCCCGTGTACAGGTACGCCGATGTGTTATTATTACTGGCTGAAGCAAAAACAAAACTGGGTGAAGATCCAACCGCGGAGATTAATGCAATCCGTCAAAGGGCCTATGGCGCGGGATACACTCCGTATGTAAACAGCAATGTTACCGATAATATGAACGCGATCCTGGATGAATACCTCCGTGAATTTATCGGAGAAGGCAAGCGTTGGTGGGCGCTGAGAAGAGCCGGTGACAGTTATGTATATGCCAACCTGAATCCCACTTATTTTTCTCCTGCGAGCACCGCAAAACTTTTATTACCCTTGTCGGTCAGTATGCTAACGGCAGACCCGTTACTGACACAGACGCCAGGGTACTGATTTTTCTCATAAGCAGCAAATATACAGCAAGCAATCACCGGGGGTATTCCTGCCCCCGGTACTTTAAAGACATTAGAACCTTAACTTCATGTAGCGAATAATTATGGCAACGAAAAAATTACAGGGCCTTATCGCGGCCCCTTTTACCCCTATGTTCAAGGACGGCTCGTTGAATCTCAGCCTGATTCCGTCCTACTACGAAATGCTGAAAGCAAACGGGATAACCGGCGCTTTTATCTGCGGCTCCACCGGCGAAGGCGTGTCGCTTTCCCTGAACGAAAAAAAAGCGGTAGCTGAAGCATGGGCAGCCTGTACCAAAAATGATCATCAGTTTACCGTAATGCCCTTGGTCGGAGGTACCTGTCTGACAGATTGTATTGACCTTGCACTTCATGCCAGGGATGCAGGTCTCGATGCGGTATCCTTCACTGCGCCCTCTTATTTTAAACCCGCCAATGTGGAGGTACTGGCCCGCTGTTGTCAGGAAGTGGCTTCCGCGGTACCGGATATGCCTTTTTATTATTACCATATTCCTGTACTCACCGGGGTGGGTTTTGCCATGATCGATTTACTAAAAGCGGTGGATGACTCTATTCCAAATTTTGCGGGTATCAAATATACCCATGAAGATTTTATGGACTTCCAGTCTTGTATTCACTTCCGGCAATGTAAATACGATATGCTCTGGGGTCGTGATGAAAACATGTTGCCTGCGCTTAGCCTTGGCAGTAAAGGGGCTGTCGGCAGCACCTATAATTATGCTGCCCCGCTTTATTATGACCTGATCCGGGCTTTTGAAAAGGGAGACCTGGCGAGGGCACAATCCCTGCAGCAAAAATCAATTGACATGATCCGGCTGTTAGGAAAATATGGCGGCATTGCAACCGGCAAGGCTTATATGAAAATGATTGATATGGATTGCGGTAATTTCCGGCTGCCGGTGAGCAATATGAATGAAGCGGCATTTGAGTTATTCAGGAATGAAGTTGAACAACTGGACTTCCGCAGTTTCTGTTCAAAGAAACCCGAACACCGGCTTGTTTCTAAATAAAAAAACAACGTTGAAACTGTTCCCACTCATTAAACTCATGTTATTCGCCTCACCGGTTTTCGCCCAGAAGAATAATAACCCGTCCTTTCGTTGGGAAATCGCCAATGAACTGCCGGCGGGTAACGGTCAGGCCGTATCCTTAGGCGTAGCGGGACCGGTTACCGGTGTATATAATAAATATTTCATTGTTGCCGGTGGCGCCAATTTTCCGTCCGGCATGCCATGGGAAGGCGGAGCAAAAAAATACGATGACCGGATCTGCCTGTATAGCCAGGAACGACGCCAGTTGAAATTAAAAACAACTGAATACACCCTTCCACAGCCGGTTGCCTATGCAGCCAGTGGCAGCATTGACGACGGACTGATCTACGCCGGCGGAGAAAATGCTGCAGGTATTACCGGAAAAGTTTGGCTTCTCTCTATTGACAAGGACGGCATAATACGGTTTGACAGCTTACCCTCCTTGCCAATTCCGGTCAGCAATGCCGCCATGACAATAGTTGATAACACAGCCTATCTGGCAGGCGGCGAAAACAGCAGCCAGACCTTTAATCAGTTACTTACACTGGATTTGTCAGATAGCAACCGTGGCTGGAAAAAGCTGGCGGATATTCCACAGCCTGTATCACACGCCGTTCTGATTGCTGTAAAAAACAAAACCGGCGTTACACTCTATCTCTCCGGAGGCCGGAAGAAAAACAGTACCGGCATCAGCACCCTGTACAATCATGTTTGGGCTTATTCTGCCAGTACCAATAACTGGCAGGAGAAACCACCATTGCCGTATGTCTTATGCGCCGGCACCGGCTTGCAGACCGATGAGCATACGATACTTCTTTTTGGTGGCGACAAAGGCACCGTATTCAATAAAGTGGAAACGCTGATTGCCGCTATTCAAAAAGAGCAGGATCCTGAAAAAAAACAGGCACTGACCTTGGAAAAAAACAAACTGCAATCCACACATCCCGGATTCAGCCGGGAAATACTCAGATTTGATCTGAAGAAAGAAACCTGGAGCATCGCTGGGCAGCTCCCGTTTGAAACGCCTGTTACCACAACCGCGGTAAAAGGGAAATACAGCATCCTGATTCCCTCCGGAGAAATAAAGGCCGGTGTCCGCACCCCTAATATTCTTTCACTAAAAATCAGGCGATAACAACATGACAAAGTCATCCAGATATCCATGGGTTGTTGTAGCTCTGCTTTGGGTGGTAGCATTACTAAATTATATGGACCGGCAGATGCTGAGCACCATGAAGCCTTCCATGCAGGTTGATATTCCTGCCTTACAAACAGCTGCCAACTTCGGATACCTTATGGCCGTATTTCTCTGGATCTACGGGCTCATGAGTCCTTTATCCGGAATCATCGCGGATAAAGTGAACCGGAAATGGCTGATCGTAGGCAGCTTATTTGTCTGGAGTGCGGTTACATTTGCCATGGGTTATGCCAGTACATTTACGCAGCTCTACTGGCTGAGGGCATTGATGGGTGTGAGTGAAGCGCTCTATATTCCGGCCGGACTTTCACTGATCGCGGATTATCATACGTCAAAATCAAGATCCCTTGCTATTGGCATTCACATGACAGGGTTATACATGGGGCAGGCATTGGGAGGTTTCGGAGCTACTATCGCTGATGAATTTTCCTGGCAACAGGCTTTTCACAGTTTTGGAATCGTCGGAATTATCTATGCCCTGGTACTGATCATTTTCTTAAAGGAAAAACCGGTCGTGGCAGCCCCAGTCACGCAACAGCTTCACCCTGAAAAAACAAAAACGCATGTATTTAAAGGACTGGGCCTTTTACTTACGAATATTTCATTCTGGATCATCCTCATCTACTTTGCCGTACCCAGTTTACCGGGATGGGGTGTAAAAAACTGGTTGCCTACCCTGTTTGCAGAAAACCTTGGCATCGATATGAGTAAAGCCGGCCCCTTGTCAACCATTACCATCGCCACTTCTTCATTCATCGGGGTCATTGCCGGTGGTATTCTTTCCGACCGATGGGTACAAAAAAATCTCCGCGGAAGAATTTATACCAGTGCCATCGGACTTACGCTGACGATACCCGCACTGATACTGATCGGCTATGGCCATTCCCTTTTTCATATTATTGGTGCCGCCTTCAGCTTTGGTGTGGGATTCGGCATGTTCGATGCCAACAATATGCCGATACTCTGTCAGTTTGTATCGAGGAAATACAGGGCTACCGCTTACGGTCTGATGAATATGGTGGGAGTATTTGCGGGCGCTTTTATCACGGATCTGCTGGGCAAATCAACAGACAAAGGCAACCTGGGAAAAGATTTTGCCATGCTTGCCGGGATAGTGCTGATTGCCTTGCTTATTCAACTGACTTTGCTGAAACCCACAACCAATGATTTTACAGAATAGCAAATAAACGGTTATGGCATATACAACGGAAGAATTACAGGCTTTCAGGGAATTTTACAGCCATCAGCTGCTGAACAATACGGTCCCCTTCTGGTTCCCCCGTTCCTATGATCAGGAACATGGCGGCTTCTTACTCATGCGGGATGCAGATGGATCATTGATAGATGATGATAAAGCCGTGTGGATACAGGGAAGAGCCACCTGGCTGTTGTCCACTTTATATAATACCGTAGAACCAAAACAGGAATGGCTCGATGGCGCCAGGCTGGGTTATGAATTTCTCAATAAATATTGTTTTGATACAGACGGACAAATGTTCTTCCATGTAACCCGTGATGGCAGACCGATCCGCAAGCGCCGTTATTTCTTTTCCGAAACATTCTATGTAATAGCAGCTGCCGCCTATGCTAAAGCCAGCGGAGATGAAGACGCCGCACGGAAAGCAAGAGAAGTGTTCGGTAAGTGCATTGAATACGCGACCAGGCCGGGATTACTGACGGCTAAATTTACTGAAACAAGACCGGCCAAAGGGATCGGCGTACCGATGATCATGATGAATACAGCCCAGCAACTCCGGGATACGATTGGTGATCCGCGTTGTGATGAATGGATCAGCCGCTGGATCCATGAAATAGAAACGGATTTCATCAAAGACGATATTAAATGTGTAATGGAACAGGTGGCGCCGGATGGCAGCATCATAGATCATATTGACGGCCGCACACTTAATCCTGGTCATGCAATTGAAGGAGCCTGGTTTATACTGCACGAAGCAAAGAAACGCGGGAATGATGCCCGCCTGATTGAACTGGGCTGCAAAATGCTCGACTATATGTGGGAAAGAGGATGGGATAAACAATACGGAGGAATACTTTATTTCCGTGATGTCTATAATAAACCGGTGCAGGAATACTGGCAGGATATGAAATTCTGGTGGCCGCATAATGAAGTGATCATCGCCACACTACTGGCGTACCTGATGACCGGTAACGAAAAATATGCGGACTGGCACCGGCTTGTACACGACTACGCATATCAGCATTTTCACGATAAAAAGCACGGCGAATGGTTTGGCTACCTGCACCGTGATGGCAGTATTGCCCAGACAGCCAAGGGAAATCTTTTCAAAGGGCCTTTTCATTTACCCCGGCAGGAATGGTATTGTATGCAGCTCCTGAATGAATATGTAAAATAAAATGCGGGCTTTAATCAGCATTATACTGTTTTTACCTCTCGCTGCTTTTTCACAGTTTGAAACAGCGGCATACTTCTCCGCAAACATGATTTTACAAAGGGATCAGCCAATCCCGGTCTGGGGCAGGGCCATACCCGGCCGGAAAGTTGAAGTGCGGTTTGGCACCCATACAAAGCAAACTGTTGCACGGACCGATTCATCCTGGTTATTGTATCTCCCCCCGCAGCCCGCATCATACGAACCCGGCACGTTGCAGATCAGCAGTGGCGATACCGCTGTATTGTTTCCGAATATTCTGACCGGCGATATCTGGCTCTGCCTCGGGCAAAGTAACATGGAATGGCCAATGAACCTCGAAATGCATTTTAAAGAAGCCGTAAAAAAAAATCAGCCACGCGGTCTCCGGATTTATAACCCGGTGTATGCAGGTAAAAATATATATGCCACCGTCTTCCCGGATTCCGTAAGCAGGCTACTCACTTCAAACCGGTTTTATCAGGGTGCATGGCAAACATGCGACAGTCAGACATTGAGCTCTATGAGTGCCGTTGCTTATTATTTCGGCCATACCATATCGACAAACATGCATATACCGGTCGGACTGATTAATCTTGCTATCGGAGGCGCCCCCCTGGAAACTTTCATTGATCAGCAAACACTACTTACCAATAAGCAATTCAATGCAAAAGTCAACGGCGATTGGCTGAAGAACAATTCATTGCCCGTATGGATCAGGGAGAGAGGCATGCAAAATATCGGAAATATAAATACGGTTGCAGCGGACGCGTATGGTAAAAATCATGGATTCAAACCCGGGTTTGCGTATGCAGCTGGCATACAGTCACTCCGGCCCATGCCCATCAAAGGCATACTGCTATACCAGGGTGAAAGCAATGCACAGGAGACGGAAAGGGTGATGGAATATGGTGCGCTGACTGCATTGATGGTAAGCGACTTCCGGAAAAAATGGAAGAACCCCGCCCTGCCATTTTATTTTGTACAATTATCATCTATCGATTCCATCCGGTATAAAAGTCAGTTATGGCCCTTGTTCAGAGATGAACAACGGAAACTACTGCAACGGATACCAAACAGCGGCATGGCCGTATGCAGTGATCTCGGCTCTGAAAATGATGTACACCCCCGTAATAAGAAGGAAGTAGGTGAACGACTTGCCCGACTGGCATTATATAGTACATACCGGCAAAAGATTATTCCGTCAGGGCCGTTGCCGCAAAAGGCCATCTATAAAAACGGAAAAATCACAATCCGCTTTTCCAATAGCGGAAACGCTTTACTCACTGCGGATGGGAGACCCGTCAGGGGTTTTTCAGTAGACGGGAAAAATGACTGCCCCGCTTTTATCGAAAAAAATCAGATTACTATTCCGGTCGAAACACGTCCGTTATATGTGTATTACGGATGGCAACCATTCACAACCGCCAACCTGATTAATACCGAAAACTTACCAGCTTCCACATTTAAAATAAACGTACAATGATTAATAAACTACTGCTAACGGGTCTTTCCATTGTCTTCTTTCTTTCAGTGGCGGGTCAGCAAAAAGTACCGGTCTTCACTGCCGGAACGGAAGGACATAAAAGCTACAGGATACCCGCCATCATCCGGTTACCCAACAAGGATATACTGGCTTTCTGCGAGGGGCGTGTACATGGTAGCGGAGATTTCGGAGACATCAACATTGTGATGAAAAGAAGTCATGACGAGGGTAAAACCTGGTCCGGACTGGAAACGATTGCAGATGCAGACAGTCTCCAGGCGGGTAACCCGGCACCTGTGGTTGACCTGACTGATCCGGCTTACCCGGGTGGACGGATTTTTCTTTTCTATAATACCGGCAATAATCATGAGGGAGAAGTAAGAAAGGGAAATGGATTACGCGAAGTATGGTATAAAACTTCGGTGGATAGTGGCCGCACCTGGAGTGCAGCCGTGAACATTACCCTGCAAGTGCACCGTCCGTACCAGCCAAAGACAAATGCCGCATATCATTTTACTGAAGACTGGAGAAGTTATGCCAATACACCCGGCCATGCGATGCAATTCGCCGGAGGAAAATTCAAAGGCAGAATCTACATCGCAGCTAATCATTCCACCGGAGCACCCAAAAAAGGGTTTGAAGATTATTTTGCCCACGGATTTTATACAGACGACCATGGAAAGAGTTTTCATATAAGTGAAACAGTCAACCTGCCCGGCGGAAATGAAGCCACAGCCGCGGAAATTTCCAGTAACGGATTACTGCTGAATGTCAGAAATCAGAAGGGGGATCAGCGCGCGCGCATTGCTGCCAGAAGTTACGACGGAGGACAAAGCTGGGACACCATAATATTTGATAAAACCCTGCCCGACCCGGTCTGCCAGGGCAGTATACTGAATATCGGCGTGAAAAAAAGAAAACAACTACTGGCCTTCTGCAATGCGGCAGACACCGTTAAAAGGAACAACCTGACCCTGCGTATCAGTTTTGATGAAGGCTATACCTGGGCGAAAAGCATTCTCCTTGATAAATCGGAGGAGGGAAGCAAAGATTTTACCGCCTATTCAGACATCGTAAAACTTACTAAACATACAATCGGCGTCTTGTATGAACGGGACGCTTATTCACAAATCGTATTCACAGTGGTTAACTGGAAGAAATAAACATGCTACAAATACACGTGGTAAAAAAAATGATGCTGGCGGCAGGCTTGTTGCTGTCGGGAGCATTGTATGCGCAACGGGATACAATCCAGGTAAACAGCGGCTGGCAATTCTGTATTGACAAAAAAGGGGAAGGAGTTAGCAATCGCTGGTATGCAGGGCCATTACCCGGTGCCAGACCCGTTCAGCTTCCTCATACCTGGAATATTGAAACTGAAAATCAACATCACTATGGGTGGGGCTGGTATCAGCTACAAATAAAAATTCCGGCCGGCTGGAAAGATAAAAATGTAGTACTCCGTTTTGGCGCCATCAATCATAGTTCGATCATCTACATTAACGGGGAAAAAACCGGGGAAAATACAGGAGATGGATTCAATGCTTTTTCAATTAACCTTACCGGCAAACTGAAATACGGAAGAGAAAACAGCATTACAATTGCCGTAAACAATGATTATGGACGGAATAAAGTACCCTTCGGCAGTTCTTTTGACTGGCCAAACGACGGGGGGCTGATCCGTAAAGTTATGCTGATCGTCAGTAACAAACCTGCTGCTGAATATATACGTACCGAGCCAATCCTGCACTTGAAAACCCTTGAGGGAAGACTGAAAATCAGGCTGGGGTTTACCGGAATAAAAGACAACAGCCGGTTGCAGCTTGCTGTTACTGTATCGGAGGAGAATCAGTCCACCCGGCAAACCATATTCAAAAGTCTGCTGCAACCTGCCTGGCAAAAAGGAGAAGCGGTAGCCGACATTATTCTTCCCGGTATAAAGCCCTGGCATTTTGACCAGCCAAACCTTTACCGCATCGATGTACAGGTATGGTACGGTAAGAATAAAACGGATCACCTGGCCACCACAACGGGCTTCAGGGAAATCATTTTCAAAAACGGAAAAACCTTTCTCAATGGCGAACCGGTGAAGCTGATGGGTGTGGAGTGGACAGCTGGCAGCAATCCGGATTATGGTTTTGCTGAAACGGACTCGGTTATTCTCAGTCAGTGCCGGTTAATGAAATCCGTAAATGCCATTTTTACCCGTCAGCATTTTCAGCAGGATGAATTATTCTATGATTTTTGTGACCGGAAAGGAATACTGGTACAACAGGAAGTGCCCCTATGGGGTCCTGAAACACCCGCCAATGACACGATCCGCAGGATTGCCCTGATGCAGATGGAGCGGATGATTACAAATAATTTTAATCACCCCAGTATTTTTTCCTGGGGGGCCGGCAATGAACTAAGAGGCAGGGATCCCGCTATGAAAGCACTAATTTCAGAACTGCTGAGCAAGGCCCACACCACAGACCCGGCCAGATATACCGCCTATGTAAGCAATACGCTAACCAGCAGTTTCTACAATACACCCGGCTTTATACCGGATGCGGCCAATGACGGTGATTATATCATGATGAATGAATATGGCGGAAGCTGGTGGGATATACCAACTGGTCAGATTCACGCCTACCTTGATAGTGTCCACCAGAGTTATCCCGACAAACCTTTTTTCATTTCGGAGTTTGGGCTGTGTGAACCAAATTTTAAAGGAGGGGATCAACGGCGTATTGAAGACCTGATCTATCACATGGCCATTTATGAGAGTAAACCTTATGTGGAAGGAGCTATCTACTTTGACCTGACGGATTACCGTACCCATTATCCCGGCACGCCGGACAAAAACAAATACCGGAGAAGAATACACGGGGTTTATGACATGTATGGTCAGCCTAAGCCTTCAATGACGGTTTTACGTGAGCTGTCTTCCCCGGTTGAAATACAGGCCGTTCATCAATGGAAGAAAGGGGTACTGTCCGTGGCGGTTTCCGGCAGCATTGGCCTTCCGCAACATACCGTAAAAGGATACAACTTGTATATTACGGACAGTACCGGCCAGTTTACACAAACCAAAGCATATACAATACCCGATCTGAAGCCTGGTGAAAAAAAATATATTGAAGTTGACGATCTGTACAACGGAAAAGGAATTATTACCATTGTAAGACCGACTGGTTTTATTGTTTCACAAAAATCATTCTACTGAGATGAGGCTACTGAAAAAAAAGACAGCCGCGGGTTTACTGCTGCTGCTATCCCTTTATACAGCCGCGCAGGTAAATCAACCCCTGTATCCGGATTCCTTATTTTCCACGTATTATCATCAGCGGGTATCACTGTTCAGCAATCTGCCCCAAACGAAAGACGATATTATTTTCCTGGGCAACAGTATTACCGATGGCGGGGAGTGGAATGAAATGTTCGCGGACCTGAAAATAAAAAACCGGGGTATCAGTGGCGATATTACTGCCGGGGTATTGAACCGGCTTCATGAAATTTATTCCCGGAAACCGGCCAAAGTATTCCTGCTGATCGGCACCAACGATCTCGCAAGAAATATAGCCCCGGATAGTGTGGCAAAAAATATTTTCCGGATCGCTTCCCTGTTAAAAGAAAAATCGCCACAAACCAGGCTGTTCATTCAAAGCATCCTGCCGGTAAACGGGCAGTTTGGAAAATTTACAGGACACACTGCCAAAAGACAACAGATCCAGGAAACCAATCAACTGCTCAGGAAATATGCCGATCAGCTTGGCTATACGTACACAGACATACATACCGGACTGTCCGATAATGAAGGAAAACTAAGCAGTCAGTACACCAATGACGGCCTGCACCTTACCGGCCCCGGTTATATAAAATGGAAAGAAATCATTCAGTCTTTTGTCTATGATTACCCGGCTTTACTCCCCTTCCCTTCCCGGGTTCAATGGGCAAATAACCGGGTAGCCCTGAATCGTTTTAAAATACTCATTACAGAAAATCCTTCACTTAAAAATGAAACCCGTTTACTTCAGCAACTATTTGCAAAAAACAAGGCCTCACTCCTTTTAGCTGCCAGTCCAACAGGTGCGGGGTTTATCCGTATCCAATCAGTAAAGGACATTGATAACCCGGAAGGATACCGGCTTATAGTAAGTCCCGACAGCATACGGGTTGAAGCTGCGACAAACGCGGGTGTCTTTTATGCGATACAGACGCTGACACAACTGGTAAGCGGCGGCCAGGTTCAATGCGCAGCCATCAGTGATTCCCCTGCATTCCCTATCCGCGGGTTCATGGTGGATGTGGGGAGAAATTTTCAATCCATCAAACAACTAAAGCAGCAGATTGATATAATGGCAGCGTATAAATTAAACGTATTTCATTTTCACCTGACGGAAGACATTGCCTGGCGGCTGCAGAGCAAACGCTATCCGCAACTGACTGCCGCGAGAAATATGTTGCGCAATCCCGGAAAGTATTATACGATTGCCGCAATGAAAGAGTTAATCGCCTATTGCCGGGAAAGGCATATCACACTCATCCCCGAAATTGACATGCCGGGACACAGTGCCGCGTTTACACGAGCGATGGGGGTGGATATGCAGCAGGAGAAAGGCTTGCAAATCTGTAAAAACATTTTGAGGGAGTTATGCAGGGAACTGGATCCGCCATATATACATATCGGCGGGGATGAAGTAAAAATTACCAATAAAAACTTTCTTCCCGAGATAACAGCCTTATTGCGCTCACTCGGGAAAAAAGTCATAGCCTGGGATCCGGGCGGTAATGTACCTGCCGGTACATGGCTCCAGCTGTGGAACGGGAATACGACAACGAAGGAAAACTTTCCCGCCATTGATTCAAGGCATCTGTACCTGAACCATTTTGACCCGCTGGACGGGGTTACGGCCACGTTTAATCACCAGGTTTGTGATGTGGCTGCCGGCAGCGACAGTAAACAGGGAGCTATCCTTTGCAACTGGCCGGACAGGAAGGTAAACAATGAAGAAGATCTGATAACAATGAATGCGGTTTACCCGGTGATGCTTACGTTTGCCGAACGGTGCTGGAAAGGCGGAGGCTGGAAAAATTATCTGTCCGATATCGGTCAGCCCGGCACGGAACGGTTCAATGCTTTCAGCGAATTTGAGAACCGTTTACTTGAACACCAGTCCCGTTATTTTACCTCATTGCCCTTTCCTTATACCCGTCAAAGCAATATTGAATGGAAACTGATAGGACCTTTTAATAACCAGGGAAATACAGCTATGTCCTTCGAACCGGAATCACCGTCATTTCCGGATACGGTTAACCTTGCACATTACCAGTCTGTTTTTGGAGGTACGATTTGGCTTCGTCATTTCTGGCACCCGATGATACAATCACATCTTGTCAATGCGCCGGATAGTTCGACATACTATGCCATCCGGAAAATATGGAGTACCGGTAGCGGGTATAAGGATTGCTGGATAGACTTCAATAATCTTTCGCGCTCAACTGCCACCGATTCTCCACCAGCCGGAGCGTGGGACGATAAAGGGAGTGCCGTATGGGTGAACGGGACTAAACTACAGGCGCCAGAATGGAAAAGAGCCGGACAGCAAGGAAATGCTGAATCACCATTGGTTGATGAGGGCTATGCATATAGAAAACCTGCAAAAATATACTTTAACAAAGGATGGAATACCGTATTAATAAAAGCGCCGGTGGGATCATTTAAAGGGAGTGACTGGCAAAACCCGGTAAAATGGATGTTTACCATGATGCCGGCCAATCAACAGTAATAGGTGTAAAAAGAAAAACACATATCTACACTCACCTCCGCACAAACTTTCCCCGCAACCATTCCGCCCCGTTATACACGGTGTAGAAGTAAATACCCTTTGCGAGGAAATTCGTATTGAACTGAATTTGCTGCAAACCGTCCGCTGCGGGCAGGTTGAGAAGCTGGAATATGGACTGGCCATTTACTGAATAAACGCGAAACTGATGCGGTGATCCCGCTACCCCTGCATACCGGATGCTTATTCCGGATTGTACCGGGTTGGGAAAGGCGTATATGGTTGTAGAAAAACGCTGACGCATTGTGTCTGAGCCTCCATCATATTCAATGGCGCCTATATCCGGCCATTGTCCGACCGGTCTTCTTCGCTGCAGAAAATCAAAACCGATATCCCCGTAATCCGGAAAAGCCGTATTGATAAGCGGAGAGCCCGCCAAAGGTGTATAGCTGATACCGTCAACTACTGCGGAAGCCAGGTTTGTCGAAAAGAAATTATTCGTCACAGTCAGGTCAATCCCTTTTACGTTGATCATCACATACGCGTCTTCGGGACGCGCGGCTGTTCCCGCATACCGGTAATACACGTAATTACCGGGATTTACAATCAGGTTTGATACAATCAGGTTTTGTTTTCCTTTTACCCGCTGATAACGGATTCCATCGGATTTACTGTTGACGATGGTATTAAAAAGTACAGCTACTGAAGAATCAGGCAAAGCGGAAACATCACTGATAAAGAGGCCATGCTTCATCGCTGCAGGATCTGCTGGCTTATAGGTTAAACCTGCATTGATAATAATATTATTAAAAATCCGGTTGCCCCCGATCCCATGATCCTCCACCCCATCACCTTTCCCGTCTGTAATCCGGTTATTATAACAATCGCAGGATGACCCGCCGCCCAGCAGTATACCCGACATCTGGTTATTGATTTCCGCGTCACTGTCATGGCTGATTATATTTCCATACACCGCACAACGACTTATGGCCGAACTGACCTGGATGCCATCCCAGCCGGTATGACTGATGACGTTATTATACACCTGTACACCCTCCAGCACCGGTGGCATCATCAAAGAGTCTTTCCCGTTACAATTCACTACACGGCCCGCATACCCGGAACTGCCAATATACATCCCTTCATTACCGGTGGCAGAAATATAATTATCGTGTATCAGTGTGTTGTATTGCGTAAAATTCTCCCTTGATACCGGGTGTACACAGTCCGGCTCCGTTTTGGCAAAAATACCACTGGTGAGGCAGTTTTCTATTGACAAGTGATCCAGTTCAAAATCCGTAGACATATCCCCGATCCCAATACCAGCCCCGTTCTGCACCCGCCTGATCTGTATACCATATTGCACCCCTGATTCACCCTGCCCTGAAATCCGAAAATAACCCGAATGAACAACCGATATTCCATAATAGTCATTGGTGGAAATCAGTACAACACCCCCCTTATTCATGAAAACAACCGGTTGCCCCGGCGCCCCCTGTATATTCCGGATCAGTAGTTTATTCCGCTCGCCGGCGGCCAGGAAAACCGTATCACCCGGTTGCAACTGGTTATAAGGCGATAGCATTCCGTCCACCATCCTTACGGTTGAGTCAATCAGCAGCGAATGGGCGCGGCCGGCAACAGGAATAAAGAAAAAAAGGAGAACCGGCAACAGGAACCCTGCAGTGCGGATAACAGTACGGATATTTACTTTATAACTGCCTGCGCTTTTCATCTGTATAAATTCACCGGGTACAGCAAAGTACGGATAAAGTTTTCCGTAAAACACGGAGTCCGGCCGATATCTCCTTTAATTAAGTGGCAACACTTATGGCAGCTGGCCGTTTTTCATAAAGTAATGCCCATCACTTTCCAGTGCTGGGCTCTTTGGTTTAATGGTTGGGGATTCTATTGACTGACGAAAGAAAAAATCACCGCTTGCTATTTCTTTGTCATACTGACCGTTCCAGGAGCACCCAGGGCACCAATCATTTCTCCGGCACAGCTGGTGTAATTATTACTGAATTTCATGTTCCATTTGGTGCCATTTTGAATCGTAATGAGTAGCGAGTCGGCCGTATATCGGTAAGTACCGGAAAATGGCTGATTACCAAAAGCAGAGTCAATTATAGTCAGGGTATTACTTGTAGTGAGATGAAGGCTGTAACGATAGGGCAGCCCTATTAAAGTATACTGCCAGGCACCGGCCCAGTTTCCAACAAACCTGTCTTTTACATCAGGTGCCGCTGTATTACTTTTTTTACAGGAAAAGAAGAATACCGACAAGATGATCACCATTGAGACACTTATTACTTTCATATTGTTTTGTTTTATACTTTTTTTGAATGCTGTGCCGGAAATTTTTTTTAATTGATTATATCCGGTCCGGATAAAAACATTGAACACATTTCCGGATTGCACTTTACGAGTGCCGCTATTGCTTCAACCGGCTCCAGCTCTGCGTTTCACCCGCAATTGTATTCGGATCAAAAGCGGGATTATTACTGAGCATATAACTACCATCCCCGCGGCTCCATGCATTGGAATAACCGCTGGTGAGTTCTATTCTATTTCCGCCATCATCCGTCCAGCTATCCACGCCACGCAGGTATTGGCCAAATCCGTCAGTATCCGTTGATGAACGGCTACTATTACCATTTCTCGATTCCCAACTGCGAATAATATTATCGCCAATTTCCTGTTGGGCCTGGTGACTGATCTGTATCTGTTTCCACCCCTGATCCTGCGCATTGCGGGTAACGGCGGCAAAATAGGCTTGCACGCCACTGGCCCATTGCGGATTGATCCGGGCACTGCTGAAAAAAGTGCTCATGATTTTCCGGGCCATTGGCTCATTACCAGGTTTATACCTGATCACCACCCGCATACTCACATAACACTGGGTATTGGTGGACATGCCTCCCTGCGCCCCGGGTACAGACAGCAGGGTTTGCATTAGTGTGCAAAATGCCAGCCCTTCCTGGCCATCCTCAAACTGAAACACTCCTTCCGCCGCACTGCCTTTATGACTATACGCCGTATTGCCTCCCATCCGGGCGTTCTGTGTCATCTGATTCGCCCCGGCATCCATTTGCTGTTGCAGGGCTTCAATGATTGACGCAGATTTCACCGTTGCCCGTACATAAGGGGCAAGCGTTCTACTGATATATCCAGCGGCATCCTGCGGCTCTGCAATTGTACAGGAATGCATCACAAACCCTTTCTGCATCGCATCGAGGTAGATGGGGTCATCACTCCAGTCAAACTGCGTGGCCGGATAAACAAACAACTCATATTCCTTTTCCGGCGAAATCGCCTGCACCGAAGCCTGTAGCATATCAGGCAGACATTTACTGCTGGCATTCCAGTTTACTTCACTACTGACTGACCAGCTGGCGGGCAATAAAAAAGAACTGACTTCAAGCGGCTGACTGAATCCCTGATTATCCACGACCCTGAACCGTTTCAGGATCACATAATCTTTGCCTTCCTGCATCGGGGATCCGTCAGGGTTTACTGCTTTTCCACCCGATTTTTGCGTTAAGGATTCGCAGGAAAAAAGACTGAGCATACAGAGTGCAGTGCCAAGTAATCGATTCATACTATTTAATAATTTCTATGGGTCTGATATATATGTTCTGTTTTACAGCATCTGTTATTAAAACTGATCAATGTTCTGCCAGGCATAACTGCCGTTCTTCACCAGGTCCAGCATCAGATCCTGCATCGCAATTACAAATGGATTTTCTCCGGCTGCAGGATCTGCTCTTGAATTCAGCAACAGAGCCACACACATACCGTTATTATGCCGCATAAAGCCGGTGCGTGTACCTGGTAAACTGCCATAGTTGTACCAGAGGTTTTCCGCACTCCAGATACCTATACCGCAGGCATAGGAGGAAAACACTGCTGAGGGAGTTGTCAGCGCAGTAATGCTGGCCGGGGTTAACAGATCAGTCCTTGTGGCAAATCCGTCAATTGCATTCACCAGCCGCAGCAAATCCGGAGCTGTTGCAATCAAACCACCATCGGCATCTCTTCGCGGGAAAGCAATATTGTAAACAAAATTGGCGTCCTGTCCCTGGCCATAGTAAGAAACTTCATTCACTTTCTTCTCGGCTGCTGTTTTACCACTGATATCCGTTTGCGTGGCCCCGATCGGCGCCATGATATCATCCTTAATAAAATTGACATACGTCTTACCGGAAATTTTCTCTATGATTCTGCCCGCAATACAAAAATTAACATTGGAATAATCATAAATCGTACCCGGAGCATTGGGATTGGGCCGCGTGTTGATAATCCAGTCAAGTAATTGTTTATAGGTATACGATGGATTCTGATCAATCACATCCCCTCCGGTGGCAGTTCCCCAGGAACCGGATACATTCTGTAACAGGTGTCTGACAGTAATATTTAACAGGTTGGCATTGTAGGGAGCTGTTCCGTAATCAGTAGCTAGCACTCCACCCGTGCCAAATACTTTGGCATCCAGCGAGAGCCGGCCATCCTGAACCAGTTTCATTATCGCGGCCCCTGTAAACGTTTTGGATACGCTGGCCAGACGGAAACGATGCGCGGGTGTCACCAGTTCATTTGTACTGGTATTAGCTTTCCCATACCCCTTACTGTAAACCAGCTTCCCATTTTTACTAACCGCCAGGGAGGCCCCCGGAATATTATAGGTGCTCATTAAACTGTTTACTTTATTATCGACCACTGCTATATCCACCTGTGTGCCGGTTGTGGGATCCGGCTCATCATCCGTTTTATTACAGGATAAAATCAGGCAACTCAGGACGATCAGTAACAGGCGCGAAGTCGGTAGATTCATTGTTTCAGGTTTATTGCTTTTAGAAAATGATTCAGACTGCTGTAAAAATGCGGTTATACCTCGGGGTTCAGCATACTCCATTTGGATAGTTTTTCCTTCAAGGCCAGTCGGATAGTTTTACATAAATTGTATAATGAACCGGATTGTATCTCTTCTTTCCCTTTTGCTCCTGTCGGCACAGACCACCACCGGTCAGTTCCCGGGAATTGACCGGGCCAGGAATAATATCTACAAGGCGGCTACCGACAAGGAGCGACTGATCAGTATTCAAGCTGCCGCGGCATTTAAAAACTCCATGCCGGGTGATAGTATTTTACATTATGCCCGTTGGGCAAAGGAACTGGCGTTGAAACTCGGAAATGATAAAGCGCTGGCCCGGGCCGAGTACAGCCTGCTCAGTGGTGAAGTCAGCAGCGGAGGTACAGACAGTGTGATTTCCCATATTGAAACCAACATCATTTTCAGAAATATAAAAAAAACAGATCCTGAACTTTACTATAAAGTTCAGTTACTGAAAGCCAATGTGCTAAACCGGAGCAGCCGGTTGAGCGAGGCACTGGAACTTCAACTCAAACTTCTGGCAGATGCAGAAAAGGAAAACAACACACTGGCCCGTCTTTTTTTAATTAACTATACCGGTGCCACTTATCTGAACACATCCGGCCACCGCGAAACCGCTAAAAAAATGTGGGAGAGCGGACTTGAAATTATCCGTGAATCACCCAACCCGGCCTACCAGGAGATTGAAACCTACCTGCTCTCCAATCTCTCCCTGTATTACTTAGGAAATTTTTATTTGTCCCCCGCTCCCTCTACCGCCCTGCGGGATAGTTGTTTCAAACTCCTGAATCACACGATAGACCTTTGTCGCAAAACGGAATCAATGGGTGTGCTGGCCTCCACATTTTCTTACCGGGCTAACCTGTATGGTCGTCTTAAAATGTATCCTGAAGCAGAAGCCGACTTCCGGGAAACCATTTCACTCAGAAGCAAAATCGGTGACCCGTTATATATTTCGGAAGACCTGAAAAATATGGCGCTCTTTTTCTATGAAAGGAAAGAGATGGAAAAATGCCTGGCAACCGTTGATGAGGGGCTGTTGCTCTGTGAAAAATTTCATATCCGTGAAACGCTTATCGAGTTTTTAAAACTGAAAGCTGGTGTTTTCCGGATAAAAGGTGATCAGCCCAGGTACACGGAAATGCTGGAAATAATCCTGCGGGTGGCTGATTCTGCATACCGGATCAATACAGCGGAAAAAATGGCAAGCCTGCAGACCCAGTATGAAGTGCAGAAAAAAGAAGCCCTGATTGCACGGCAGAAACTGGACCTGTTCCAGCAAAACCTCCTGCTCTATGCCTCCGGCGCCGTAGCCCTGGTACTTGCGTTGTTTTTTATTCATCGCTTCCGGATATACAGGAAAAGGCAACTGCAACTGTTGGAAGAAAAAAGAAAACAACACGAAATAAATATTAAAGAAGCCGAAGAAAAAGAACGAAAACGTATTGCAGCTGAACTGCATGACAACCTGGGGGTTCAGGCAAATGCCATATTGTATAACAGCAGTCAGCTGGATGCCGGCACTGAAAAACAACAATTACTGGTTACCGATCTGCAGGAAACCGCTAAAGAAATGCTGCTCAATCTGAGAGAAACACTATGGGCGTTAAAAAACACCGATATCAGTGCTATGGACCTCTGGTTCCGGGTGATCAATTTTATGCAACAAATGGGCCGGCATTATACGCATATTCAATTCAGCGTATTAGGTAACCCGCCCAAAGAATTTATCCTGACAGCCAATCGGGCCCTGCACCTGGTATTGGTGATTCAGGAAACTGTAAATAATTCGGTAAAACACGCTGAAGCCGCCAACATCACAATACAATCAGTGACAAAAGAGCATGAATGGGAAATCACGGTCATGGATAACGGAAAAGGGTTCGACATCAAAACGGCCCGGGCAAAAACGGAAAGTTATGGTCTGGGGAATATGGAGGAAAGAGCTGTTGCCGGCCGGTTTACCCTGGATATTAAATCCGGTCCGGATACGGGAACATACACCTGTTTGCGTATACAGCCATAATGCGGTAGCATAGTACAAAAGACACATCATTTAATAAAAACCAGGATTGACTATGATTCGTGTAGCCATTGTAGATGACAAAATGAATAACCGGAGAATAATTGCGGATAAGCTAACCCGTCATCCTGATTTCATCGTTAGTTTTCAGGCAGTCAATGGCGATGATTTTCTGAATCAAATGCGCGATCTTAAAAAAGAAAAGTTGCCGCATATCGTATTGATGGACCTTGAAATGCCGGAAACGGATGGCGTATCGGCTATCGGTACCGGTTCCGCTCTTTACCCGGATACGAAATTTGTTGTGCTGACTATATTTGACGACGATGACAAAATCTTCCGGGCCATTCGCGCCGGCGCCTGTGGCTACCTGTTGAAAGAAGAAAGCGGGGAAGTGATTACAGAAATGCTCCTATCGCTGTGGGAAGGAGGCGCAGGACCGATTTCTCCCAGTATTGCCTACAAAATTCTGCAGATAATTCAGCAACAATCCGCCCCAAAAAATGAAAAGGAAAAAACGGACCTGATCTTTCAGCTAAGCGACCGTGAAATGGAAATCCTGCAGCTCCTTTGTGAGGGGCTTGAATATAAAGAAATCGGCAGCAGACTCTTTATCAGCGCCAATACAGTGAAAAAGCACTGTATCAGCATTTACCAGAAACTACATGTGAACAGTAAAGCACAGGCACTCCGGATTGCATTTACGAAAGGTTTGTTTTGAAGTTGTAAGATGGGAAAAGCCCGCTACAAGCCGGTTTCTCCTGGTTTATTACTTCCTGAAATCCGGGTAAGTATTACTACTTAATTTTCACTTAGCGCTTCTCTCTTATTATGACAAGCCTGCGAAATAGTGGTACTTTTAAATGCATTTTCATGCATTTCGCCCACCAATGAAAAATTCAACACTTCCTCACAGCCTGTCGGACAAAATGAAATCCGCCGTGGAAAGTTCCATGGATGGTATTGCCCTGCTTGACGCATCGGGTCACTATATCTACCTGAATGAAGTTCACTTGTCCATGTTCGGCTATACTGATGCAGCTGAACTTATTGGTCAGCCCTGGCAAACCATATACGGACCCGAAGAAACAGAACGGATCAATACCGCCATTTTCCCCCGGTTGATGGAACAGAAAAAATGGCGGGGAGAAACCACCGGAATTAACAAAGCAGGGCTTCCGGTATTCCAGGAAATCACGCTGACGATTCAGGAAGATGGTGGCATTATTTGTATCTGCCGGGATATTGAACAACGGCTGCATAATCAGCAACAGATGCGCAGGCATGAAAAAATTCTGGAGCAGTCTAAATCCATGCTGATCATCACCAATAAAAAAAGGGAAATCACCTGGGTGAATGAAGCTTTCTGCCAGATAACCGGATACTCACATGAAGAAGTAAAAGGCAAACTCCCGGGCAAACTGCTTCAGGGCATCAACAGTGATCAGGCTACAATCCGTTCTTTCAGAGAAGCACTGGACGCATACAGTACCTTTCAATGTGAATTACTGAATTATAAAAAAGACGGTACTCCCTTCTGGGCAGAAATAAAATGCCAGCCATTAGTTGATGAACAAGGCGAAGTGGATGGTTTTTTTGCCATTGAAGAAAATATTACGGAAAGAAAACGAACGGAGGAATTACTCGAAGAGAATAAACTGCGGCTGGAAATGGCCATTGAAAGTTCGGGGGCTTCGCTCTGGGACTGGGATATTATCAATAATAAAGTATACTATTCACCCACTTGGAAAAAGACCCTTGGCTATACGGACGATGAAATCGGGTTCAACCTGAATGAATGGGAGGAACGCATTCATCCGGCAGATAAGGCAAGTACCCTGTATTGTTTACATCAGTACCTGGAAGGCAAAAGCCCGGCCTATGAAGCAGAAGTAAGGCTACGTCATAAAGATGGTCATTACATGTATGTGCTGGACAGGGGAAGGATCACGCATTACACTGCAGATGGCAAACCTGCCCGTATGATCGGAATCGGGTTTAACATCAGTGAGCTCAAGGAGACCCAGCAAAAACTGAAAGAAAGTGAATCCCGCTGGAATGCCGCCCTTGAAGGATCTGAATTCGGCGCCTGGGAATGGGATTTTGAAAATAATACGTTGTACTTCTCTCCTAAACTCAAAGAACTCTATGGCTATTTGCCGGAGGAGTTGCATCCAACGCCCGAATTCTGGATCAGTACCTGTCATCCGGATGATCTCGAAGAGTCGAAAAATGCGCTCTATAATCACCTGCACAATAAATCACAGCAGTTCCGGTCAGACAGGCGTGTCCTGCACCGTGACGGCAGCTATCGCTGGTTTCAGAGCCGGGGAATCGTGATAAAACGGGACAACGATGGCAAACCATTGAAAGTGGTCGGATCGGTAGCGGATATTACCGGGCAAAAGAAACTGGAAGAAGAGCTGATAGCCGCCAAAGAAAATGCGGAAGCCCATTTGAAAATAAAACGTCGTTTCCTGGCCAATATCAGCCACGAAATACGCACGCCTATGCACGCCATCATGGGCATTGCCGAACAACTTTCACTATCAAACCTGGACGAGAAGCAGGAGTATTACCTGAAAATAATCAATGAGTCTTCAAAGGCCCTGCTGAGCATCATTAATGATGTACTGGATATTTCCAAAATTGAAGATGGCAAAATGAAAATTGATACCGTGGACTTCGGGCTGCGGGAAATTTTCTATAATGTTTTCAACCTGTTCAGTGATGCGGCTGCAACCAGGAACCTGCAGTACAATGTGGAGTTTGATGAAAAACTCAATAAAATTTTTATAGGCGATCCGGCCCGTGTCCGGCAAATTCTGCTCAATATTGTCAGCAATGCCGTAAAATTCACAGAACAGGGCTCTGTCACGCTACGATGCCGCCAGCACTCCAGAACAGACAAATCCTATCATGTTATTTTTGAATGCATAGATACAGGCATAGGCATGAATGAGGATATGAAAAAACGGCTGTTCCAGGATTTCTCACAGGAAGATGAAAGCTTTGAAAGAAAATACGGCGGCAGCGGACTGGGTTTGGCGATCACTTATGAACTGGTAAACCTGATGAATGGCACCATCCAGGTGAACAGTGAAAAAAATGCGGGAACTATGGTAACAATCAATCTGCCTTTTGAAGAATCCAAAGAGATGCTGAGAAAAAACATACCCCACCCGGTGAATACGGCCAATCAGCAACTGGCCGGGCTGAGTGTGCTGGTTGCGGAAGACAATCAGTTTAACCGGCTGTTGTTACAGATCATGCTCGGGAATAACGACATCAGTTATGACATGGCCGATAACGGTCTGCAGGCGGTGGAACTGGCCACCCGGAAAAACTATGACATTGTACTGATGGATATACAAATGCCGGAAATGGATGGCATTGAAGCTACCAAAAAGATCAGGAGTATGACCGGAGACCGGCTGCCGATCATTGCGATAACGGCCAATGCCGTTGAAGAAGAACTGAATGCCTATATCCGCGAAGGCCTGACCGACTACCTAACCAAACCATTTGACGAACAAAAACTGATCAGCAAAATCAAAGAATACGCTATCTGAAAATAAGCATCAACATACTGCCAGCCACCCCCGGGGGATCAGTCAATAATCGTAAGCAAACTGAAGTCCGTATCTACCACCGGTTGTTTGCCGGGCTATGCCTGTTGCTGGCCTGTACCGGATTTGCACAACCGGTCGACTCACTGGAAAAAATACTGGCACGCCCGGAGCTTACGGCTGAAGAACGGATAGACAACCTGAATATCCTTGCCCGTGAGCTTACATTTGTTGCTCCAATCCGCTCTGTTGAAACGGCAAAAGAAGCGCTGGAACTTTCTTCCGGCCTGTTCTATGAAAAAGGCAAAGCCTACGCCTACAGGAACCTCGCCGGTGCCTATTCCTATTACGGAAGCTTTTACCTGACCATTGATAATATGCAAAAGGCCCTGGAAATCTTTGAAAGGCTCAGGGACTCGGCCGGTGTGGCCAGTTGTCATATTTCACTGGGACATACCTATCGTCGTCTGCGCAACAGGGCTTATGAACTGGAGTATCATAAAAAAGCCTATGAGATATTTTCCCGGCTGAACATTCCGGAACGGATAGGTGTAACGGCACATAACCTCGGCGAAACCTATTTCAATATCGGCGACCTGGATAAAAGTTTTGAGCTTACGGAAAAAGCGATCATCATTAATGATTCATTACATAATCTCCCGGTCCTCTCTGCCTGTTATAAAGTAATGGGGAATATTTTCCTGCAGCGGGGCGACTATGAAAAGGCTGAAGAAAATTTTCTGCTTGTACTCCGGATTTCCGGGCAACTGGGAGCTAATTCCCAGAAGATCGCCAGTATTGAAGCAATGATACAGTTGTCCCTGCTATACGACCAGCAGAAAGAACAGGATAAAAAACTGCACATTCTCAACCAGGCGGCAGATTTTGTAAAGGAAAAAAAACTAACCGAGTATGTGGAGCCGGTTTATATAAAACTGGTGGAAGAATATATCAAGCGGAATAACCGCGCCAAGGCATTGGAAATTATCAGCGCTTTCAAAAGTACACAGGACTCCCTCACCCGTATACAGCTGGAAGACCGGAACCGGCTGACCCTTGGTTTTATCCAGCTCTTTGAGATGGAGAAAAAAAACAACCTGCTGTCCGAAACCAACCGGCAACAGGAAATCTTTATCCGGAACCGGAATACACAGGTTACAGGCGCGGTCATTTTCCTGCTGCTTTTATTGTTGCTGCTCTTTCTCCTGATCAGGAATATCCGTGCTTTAAAAAAGAACAACGCATTGCTGATGGAGAAAGACCGGATCATTACTTCTCAAAACAGGAAGCTTGCCGAACTCAATGCCACAAAAGATAAGTTTTTCAGTGTGGTTTCCCATGACATGAAAGCACCGTTGAATTCCCTTTGGTCCTTCACAAACCTGCTCGAAGAAAATATTGATGTGTTGCAAAGAGAACAACTGATGGAACTGGTAAAAGAGCTGAAACAACACCTGGAATCCACCACCAAAATGACGGACAACCTGATGACCTGGGCAAGGCTCCAGATGAAAGAAATGAAAACCGAGCCGGAAGAAGTGGAACTGCATGTAATTGTAAGGGATGTATTCCGGTTGTACCAGGAAATTGTATCCTCTAAAAAAATCAGGCTGATCAATGAGTTACCGTCCAACGCAAGTGTCTGGGCCGATAGTAACCAGGTAAAATTCATTATCCGTAACCTGGTCAATAACGCGATCAAGTATACACCCCGTGGCGGTGAAATACGGATTACCGGTGAACATACAGGAGCAGGCGCTTTCAGTCTTAAAGTAGCCGACACCGGAAAAGGAATTCAGGAAACCACCATTGCTAAACTATTCACTAACGAAGCCATTCAAAGTACTACGGGTACCGCCGGTGAACAGGGTTCTGGCCTTGGTCTTAAACTCTGCCACGAATTTACCCAGCTAAACAAGGGATCCCTGCTTGTTGCCAGTAAAGTCAGCGAGGGTACCGTATTCTCCCTCGTCTTACCAGTCCGGTCAGCCATTTAATACCCGACGGCCCGGACGATGGAATAAGCCGGGATTTCAATACTTTTGCAACACTCATTTAAGCCCCCGCAGATAAAAGGTGCTGAAAATGAGTTTTTTAGTCTTATTAACCAATCCGGGTTGTACCGGGTTAAATAATAATTACGCATGAAATTTTATAATGTTCTTATTAAATATCGTTTGTGGATAGGCCTCGCCTTAATTGCGCTTGGAGGATATGTGAATTTTGCCTCCTCTTTCTGGCCGGCATTTCCGCTTTACCTGATCGGTGTAATCCTGGTGGCCGGGCATTTTTTCTTCGGCCCGCTCCGGCTCATACAGGAGTATATGGAAAGTGGTGATATGGATGGCGCGGAAAAAATCATCAACTCTATTAAATTTCCGAACCTGTTATATAAACCGATCCGTTCCGTTTTTTTTACCCTGAAGGGAAATATCGCCATGATGAAACAGGATTTTGACGGGGCGGAAAAAATGATGAAGAAAGGACTGGATCTTGGCATGCCGATGAAGGAAGCCGAAGGAGCCAGTTTACTGCAGATGGGCATGCTTTCCATGCAGAAAAACGATCTCAAACAAGCGGAAAGTTATATCCGCCAGGCATTGCGCAAAGGCTTACCTGATAAAGAAAACGAAGCGGCCGCCTACCTGCAGATGTGCAGCCTGATGATGAATAAACGGGAGTTCCGCGCGGCAAAGGATTTCTTCCGCAAAACAAAAGCATTAAAACCCACCACGCCCCAGATTGTGGATCAGATAAAACAAATTGAGAAGTATATTTCGAGGATACCGGGGTAATAGAGGTTGGAGGTTCGAGGTTGGAGGTTGAAAAGTTTAGAGGTTGACAGGGATGTCAGCCTTTTTTTTGCAATTGATTAAATAGTAAATTGCCAGACAACTCTATTGCACCATGAAAAGAATAACCTGCTTTGCTATTTTTTTATTCAGTGCTGTAATCCTTTCAGCACAAGGTGAAAATAATAATTCATTGAATCTCATTCCTGCTCCTGTGTCAGTAAAACAGGGAGCCGGGCAATGTACGCTGCCATATAATGCTGTAATCTGGTATAACGGCCAGGAAGATATCGGGAAAATAGTGAACCAGCTGGCTGACCGGTTAAATACAGGGGGAAACCTGATCCGGATAAAAAAAGGAAAATCCGATATGCCGGGATCGATCAATTTTGTGCTGACCAATGAGCCAGATATACCTGCAGAAGGATACCAATTGATCGTGAGCCGGAAAAACATCACCCTGAAAGCTGGCCAGGCAGCTGGTTTATTCTATGGCACACAGACCCTCCTTCAATTATTACCCGCAGCAGTTGAATTTCCTGAAAGACAAAAACCAATAAAGTCATGGACCCTTCCGGAAGTAACGATTGCTGACCAACCCCGTTTTGCCTGGCGTGGACTCATGCTCGATGTATCCCGTCACTTTTTTACGGTGGCGCAAGTCAAGGACTATATCGACCAGATGGTGAAGTATAAGTTCAATCTTTTACACCTGCACCTGACCGATGATCAGGGCTGGCGCTTACAGATAAAGAGTTTGCCTAAATTGACTGACGTGGGTGCCTGGCGGGTGGAAAGAACCGGCACATTCGGTACGCTGTCAAAACCACTGCCTGGAGAAAAAGCCACGTATGGCGGATTCTATACCCATGAGGATATTAAAGAACTGGTGAAGTATGCGGCCGACCGGTTTGTCAATATTCTCCCGGAGATTGATGTGCCGGGTCATAGCCTCGCCGCTATTGCCGCCTATCCTGAATTATCCTGCACACCGGGTGAATATTATGTAAGTCCGGGCGACCGCTTTATGATCTGGCCCGGGGGCGGGCAACATTTCTACGGCACACTCGATAATACCATTTGCCCGGCACTTGAAAAATCATTTGAGTTTCTTGACAAGGTATTCACTGAAGTAGCGGAGCTGTTTCCGTTTGGTTATATCCATATGGGAGGTGACGAAACGGCCCGTAATTTCTGGGAAAAAAGTGAACAGATCAAAGCACTGATGCAGGAAAAAGGGCTTAAGAACCTGGATGAAGTGCAAAGCTATTTTGTAAAAAGAGTGGAGAAAATCATCAACAGTAAAGGCAAAAAAATGATCGGCTGGGATGAGATTCTCGAAGGTGGCCTCGCCCCCAATGCCGCGGTGATGAGCTGGCGGGGAATGAAAGGAGGTATTGAAGCCGCTAAACAGGGACATGAAGTAGTGATGAGTCCTACTGATTTTGCCTATATAGATTATATGCAGGGCGATGCCTCAATAGAACCACCGGTATACGCCACTTTACGACTGAAAAAAGCCTACCAGTTTGAACCTGTACCGGAAGGTGTAAACCCTTCACTCATCAAAGGAGGGCAGGCCAATCTATGGACCGAACAGGTATATACTACCCGGCATCTGCAATACATGACCTGGCCCCGTGGCATGGCAATAGCGGAAGCACTCTGGAGCCCTAAAGAAAAAAGAAACTGGGAAGGTTTTTCGGAGCGGGTGGAACGGCATTTCAGTCGCCTGGAAATGGCTGGTGTAAAATATGCGCCCAGTATGTACGACCCCATCGTAGTGGCGGAAAAGAAAGATTCAGTTTCCGTACTGCTCAGACTCAGTACAGAGATTGACGGGTTGAGTATTCATTACAGCTTCGACAACTCTTTTCCGGATCAGTATTACCCGGCTTATACTACACCTTTGCTGATCCCGAAAGACGCGGTAACTGTAAAAATGATTACCTGCAGGAATAACCGCCCGGTTGGCCGGATGATGGTTATACCGGTAGCTGATCTGAAAAAAAGGGCTGGTATAAAATAATCAGAGGTGATGGAAAATATTGTCAGGCACTATGTAGATACACCTATTTTCGGATAATAATCAGCGAAGAATCATTAATCTGCCGCAGAGTGATTTATTTTTATAGTCAAGGATAAGGTCCGGTTTCTACCGGCAGGTTTAATGGTTATATGTTCAAGATTCAAAAAAGACTGGTTCTCGTAACCAGTTTTTTTATTTTCCACACGAACCGGAACACTGAAACTTACTGCCATTCACCTGAAGCAATCAGCCCGTTCACCTGTGACTGCAGCAACTTAATGGAACTTATAAATACAGCCAGTCTTTCTGGTAACTGTTCTGCATAAGTATCTTCTGGATGACGGGTTCGGGCTTCCAGCCATTTCATTTCCTCCTCCAGGCTTTTGGCACCTATCACATTCAGGGCAAACTTCATTTTATGCAGCAGGCGGGCTGTTTTTTCCCAGTCCGAAACAGGTAAGGCCTGTTCCATTTCGGCAACATGTTCTTCCGCCGTATCCCGGAATGATTTCAGCATCATACCCACAAAAGCACGGTTGTTTTTTCCCAGTTCCAGCAGGTAACTGAGATCAATAAGCGGAGTTGAGTTATCCTGAATCGGCATAGGTTTATACAGGTTGTTTTCTCCGGAATGCTGAAGAAAAGATTTCCGGGCGAACCCTGATTGAACTTGAAAAATAGAAAATCATTGATAAAATACAATTATTCTTTAACTACTGAAGTACTAGCACTCATCGTGCTATAAGCATAAGTACTTAATTTTCATTTTCACATTTTTAAAACTACGTATCTATTTCTACTTTTATAGAGTCCGTAATCCTGAAAAACAAATTTTTACACATTTTCTAACGCCAATATCCCCCCCAATCCACCATGAAACGAATAAAAGTATACCTCGTAGACGATCACCGCATGATGCTTGACATGTGGAATTCCCTGTTGAGTATTGACAACCGTTTTTCCGTTGTGGGCATTTCCACCGACGGACGGCTGGCTATGGATGAAATAAAAGTCAAATTACCGAACGTGGTTTTGATGGATATTTCCATGCCCGGCATTTCCGGTATAGATCTTACGCGCAGCATCAAGGAAAAATTTCCGCTGACCCAGGTGCTGGCCGTTTCCATGCACACCAATGTACTCACCATCAAACAGATCCTGTCAGCAGGTGCCAGCGGATATATGTCCAAGACTTCTTCATTTGAAGAAATGGTAACCGCCATCCTGTCTGTATATAATGGGAAAAGCTATATCGCGGAAGATATCAAGAACCTGATTGCCGAGCAGATGCTGGGCGAAAATGAAAACAACCCGGTGACCCGGATCAATTCACTGACCAAGAGAGAACTGGAAATTATCAGTATGATCAGGGAAGGACTTTCCTCTCACGATATTGCCGGAAAACTATTTATCTCCCAGCGTACCGTGGAAGTACACCGCTATAACATCTTTAAGAAGCTCAATGTCTCCAACGTGGTGTCCATGATGAAAGTGCTCAACCAGGAAGCGGTGTAATCGGATAACAGAAAAAAGCGGACAGCTAAACGGGAAAACCTCTGTTTTGAAAGTACGAAGTACGAGGTACGACCCTTCGATACGTCCCGTATGAGTACGTTCACACGCCCTGAAATATTACTTTAGCGGGACTATTGTTCTCCTGAGTCTATCGAAGGGCAGGGTGACAATGAAAGGCACTTTATAAAACGAGTAGCTGACCCATTTTAGTTTAAACACCTTATGAAGGGCTGTTGACTACTAACTACCAACTACTAACTACCGACTCACTTACGCACCATTCCACTTCCCAAACAGTTCCTCCACTTTCCTGTACCTGAAATCAAAAATCGTTTTAAGTTTATTTTTTACAAAAAGCCTGTTGGCAATACGCCCGAGTATGCCCAGCGGATTTTTATAGTGAACAATATCCGTCATCTCCACTCCCCCGGGAATTTCTTTAAAATGATGCTGGTGATGCCATAAGGTATATGGACCAAAACGCTGTTCATCAATAAAATAAATACGGTCTTTTACCTGTGTGATCTCCGTCATCCAGTAAACCGGAATGCCCGCCACCGGCCGTACTTTATATTCGATCAGTTGTCCGGCGTACATCCGGTCACCATGGTGCTTTGAAATGACCTTAAACCCCATGCCTTCCGGGGTAATGGTTTGCAGATTGGCCGGATCGGAAAAGAAATCCCAGGCCTTATCCAGGGAAACAGGAATCCGTTGAACCGTCTTAATTGTATGTGCCGCCATGGGATTATTGATTTAAATTCGTCCTAATAACCCATTTAAACCTTAAAAGTTCGGGAATACGATGTCGTTTAATAAAGAAAAAACAGAAAAGCAGTTTGCGGAGGAATTTTCCAGGCTGAATGAGAAACAGCAACTGGCTGTGTCCACCCTTGAAGGCCCGGTAATGGTAATCGCCGGTCCCGGTACCGGTAAAACGCAGATTCTCGCCAGCCGGATCGGTAAAATCCTGCTGGAGACAGATGCCCGTCCGGAGAATATTCTTTGCCTTACTTATACCGATGCCGGTGTGGTTGCCATGCGGAAACGTCTGCTCCGTTTTATCGGCCCGGATGCCTATAAAGTGAATCTCTATACGTTTCACGCATTTTGCAATGATGTGATCCAGGAAAACCTCTCCCTCTTTGAAAAAACGGCACTCGATCCGATTTCCGAACTGGAAAAAATCCAGCTTTTCAAAGACCTGATTGACAGCTTTCCGAAAAACCACCCGCTGAAGCGGTATCGCGGGGATGTATATTTTGAAGTCAATAACCTGCAGGGCCTCTTCAGTGCCATGAAAAGAGAAGGATGGACCCCCGCATATATCAATGAACGGATTGACGACTACCTGGCCGACCTCCCCACCCGGGATGAGTTTATATATAAAAAGAAATATAAAAATTTTAATGCCGGCGATCTGAAGCAGGATAAGTTCGATGAAGAGAAAGAACGGATGGAGAAACTGCGGGCGGCGGTTAATGAATTCGACCGGTTCCAGGAACTCATGCGCAAACGTAACCGGTATGACTTTGACGATATGATCAACTGGGTGATCCGCGTATTTTCTGAAAACAAAAACCTGCTGGCCGATTACCAGGAACGCTTTCTGTACATACTGGTGGATGAATACCAGGATACCAGCGGTACGCAAAACCGGCTCGTGGAATTGCTGATCAGCTACTGGGACAAGCCCAATATATTTGTTGTGGGTGACGACGATCAGAGTATCTACCGGTTCCAGGGAGCCAGCGTGGAAAACATGCTGCAGTTTGCCGGCAATTACCGCGACGACCTGGTAACGGTGGTGCTTACCCGCAATTACCGCTCCACCCAGCCCATACTCGACATCTCCAAAACCCTTATCGACCGGAATGAAGAACGGCTGGTAAAACAGATCGACGGGCTCAGCAAGGAACTGATTTCCTCGAATGAAAAAATAAACACGCTCACCCACCCGCCGCATATCCGTGAATATGACACGCTGCGGATGGAAATGACCGGTATTGTAAAACAGGTACAACAATTGCTCGGGGAAGGCGTACAGCCCGGCCGCATCGGCATCATTTATAAGGAAAATAAATACGGCGAAGAACTGACCCGGTATTTCAAACTGCTGGATATACCGGTATACAGTAAACGAAATCTGAATATTCTGGAACTCCCCCTGGCGCAAAAGATTATTCTGACATTGAAATACCTGGCCGCCGAACATGATATTCCCTTCAGCGGTGATGAAATGCTGTTTGAAATACTCCATGCGGACTGGTTTGGCGTTCCCCCGATGGAGATCGCCCGGCTGACCATGGAAGTAGCCGATAAAAAATTCAGTGGCAATGGCAGTTCCCTCCGTCAGTCACTCGCTGAAAAAGCCAATGCTCCCGCCAGGGACCTGTTCAGCAGCGGACTTCATACGGGATTAAAAAAAGCCTCCCTGTCACTTGAACAGTTAATCAGTGATGTTTCCAACAAAACCCTGCAACACCTCTTTGAAACCATTATCCGCGACACCGGCATACTCAGTCATCTTATGCAGCAACCCGATAAACACTGGCAGCTGCAGATTCTCACCGGTCTTTTCGATTTTGTAAAAGAAGAAACGCACCGCAATCCTTTTCTCCGGCTCCAGGAGCTGGTTGACCTGATCAGCCTGATGGAGAAGGAAGATATTTCACTTCCCCTGGTACAGGTGAGCGGCAGCGAAAAAGGCATCAACCTGATGACCGCCCATGGTTCAAAAGGACTGGAGTTTGAATACGTATTCCTCACCGGTTGTAATGCGGGTTTCTGGGAAAAGAAACGTAAACCCGGCGGCGGGTATAAACTGCCCGACACCCTATTCTCTTCCCAGGCGGCCGGGAATGATGAAGAAGAATTGCGGCGCTTGTTCTATGTAGCACTCACCCGGGCCGAACAGCATTTGTATATTTCATACAGCCTTCACAAAAATGATGGCAAGGATATGGAACCGTCCATGTTCATTGCTGAAATCCAGGACAACCACCAGCTGCCGGTTGAAAAAATCGTGATTGACGACAGTGTGTTGAGCGAGTTTGCCGCCCTTGGTTTTGCAGAAGCCGCCGCACCGGAAATTGAAAAGATTGAAGAAGAATTTATCGGGCGTGTGCTGGAAAAATTCGTCATGAATGTAACCGCGCTGAATAATTACCTGAGTTGCCCGTTGGAATTCTATTTCAAAAACCTGATCCGGATTCCATCCCCGAAGAATGAAGCTACTGAATTCGGCTCCGCGGTACACCATGCGCTGGAAAAACTGTTCCGTAAAATGCAGGACAGCGGCAAAGACCGTTTCCCCGCCAAAGAAGAATTCATTGCGGACTTTGTATGGTATATGGAACGGCACCGGGAGAGCTTTACCCGGGAGCAATACAACCGGAGAATGGAATATGGCCCTGAAGTACTCGGTAACTACTATGATACATACATCAGTGAGTTCAATAAAATTGTAGCCATTGAACGGAATATCCGCAATGTGGTGGTGAATGGCGTGCCCCTGAAAGGCAAACTTGATAAACTGGAATTTGATGGCAAATCGGTGAATGTAGTTGACTATAAAACCGGGGATCCGGATAAAGCCATTCCGAAAACCAAAGGTCCCTCTGTAAAACAGCCCGACGGGGGAGACTATTGGCGGCAGGCGGTATTTTATAAAATACTGGTGGACAATTACGATCAGAAAGACTGGAAAGTAACCAGTACCGAATTTGATTTTATTGAACCCGATAAAAAGAAAAACTACCGCCGCGAAAAAGTAGTCATCAATCCGGCAGACATCACTACCGTAACCCAGCAGATCCGCCAGGTCTGGGACAAAATACAGGACCGCGACTTCTACACCGGCTGCGGTGATAAAGATTGCCACTGGTGCAATTTTGTCAAGACCAATAATATGGCCGTGGCTTTACATGAACTTGGTGAGGAAGAGGAATGAAGGAGTAAGTACGAAGTACGAGGTTAGAAGTACGAAGTACGAGGTGAGAAGTACGAAGTACGAGGTGAGAAGTACGAAGTACGAGGTGAGAAGTACGAAGTACGAGGTACGAAACTGCGTTTAGCTGTATCATTGCATGCGCATAAGTTTATTGAAATCCTTTTCAATCCGCAATTTTTCTTCGGCCAGGTAACCGGCAGCAAAAGGGGCTCCGCAATCCTGGTTGCTGACCTGGTGAATCAGTATGCCGTTTTCAAAATAACTCCGGACTTCAATAATTTCAGCTTTGCCAAAATCAAAGGACTCGCTATCCCCGCTTTCTTTCATTGCAAATGAGTCGTAATAAATGGGACGGTTGTATTTATACCTTTTTTCAAATACAAAAGAAAGCCGGCCTTCCTGCAGGTAGTATTCAGTAATCTGCTGAAACATTTCACCGTAATGCCGGACTACAATTTTCTGAAGTCCCGCCGGAGTATAATAAAAACCCGCCTCACCGCCTTCTGTCGACTCAAACAATTCTTTTGTTATAACAGCTTTCCATTCCCTGATGGCTATAATACGGTTGTAGTTTTCCCGGATAGGCGTCAGTTTTTCTGAAAGGAATTCGTCGTTTGTTGCATCTTTTCCCTGTCTGGTTTTCTTAACACTGTCTGTCGGCAGCACAACTTCCTGCACTACCTTCTCTTTTTCCTTCCGGTTTCCCTGCGTGCAGGACGTTAACAGAAAGCAGGCAATTATCAATACACGGGTTAATATCATATAAACCGGGCGCAGGTAATACAAAGATGAACCCGTATTGTCATCAATAAATTCCTGAAACTTATTAAAATAAAAAGCAGGACCGGCTACTGGCAATTTACCCGGCTGGGCAAAAGATTTCCACGGGAATAAAAACAAAAGAAAGGAGGTTAGCAGGCGCCGGTTCATAGATAAGGGGAAAGTTCTAAAAATTGTTGCCACCTCTTAAAGATACAGTAACAATGGCTATTTATTAAAAGTTGAACGGAATGAAGTACAAAGCACGGGGCCTTAAATTCATTCCGATACAGACATCTGACATCCCGCTTCTGTCATCTGTAATATTATGTTTTTCCCAACACTCTTCTCCTGCCAAACCTGTAATTTCGCAACCGATGCGTACGTCCATTTTAATTTCCGGATTTGTTTTTCTTTCTGCTCTGGCTGTTGTTATGACCGGCGGCAGCGGCTGTGCCAATATTGTACCCCCGCAGGGCGGACCAAGGGATACGATTCCGCCGGTACTGCTAAAAGCCAGTCCGGCCGACTCATCCCGTAACTTTAAAGGCAATAAACTCGTTTTTACATTTGACGAATTTGTTGACGTGCAGGATATACAGAACAACCTGCTGGTTTCACCGCTGGCCAGAATCACGCCTTCCGTGGATGCCAGGCTGCGTGAAATCACGGTTAAGATTAAAGACAGTCTCGAAGCTAACACCACTTATTCCTTTGATTTTGGCAAAGCCATAAAAGATATTAATGAAGGCAATGTGATGAAAGACTTCCGGTTTACTTTTTCCACCGGGCCCTATATAGATTCTCTCGAACTGCTGGGTACCGTACTGATTGCAGAAACTGCCAAACCCGACAGTACCCTGCTTGTGATCCTGCATACCAGCAGGAATGACTCGGCTGTGGTAAAAGAAAAACCGAAATATGCCGCCCGGCTGGATAACCAGGGACGGTTTCATTTCAAAAACCTGCCACCCCAGACTTTTTACCTGTATGCGCTTAAAGATGACGGCGGCATGAAGCGGTATATGAACGACAAACAACTCTTCGCTTTTGCCGACGCCCCCGTAACAATTGGTGAAAAAAATGATTCACTGGTATTGTATGCCTTTGCGAAAAAGGAAGCAGCTCCGGCCACTACTCCTGATCTGGCAGGACAAGGCGGCAGAAACAAACCCGGCAATACCGCCGCGGACAAACGCCTTAAATTCCAGACCAACCTGAGCAGTAATCAGCAGGATCTCCTGGATGAACTGAAACTGAATTTTGAATCCCCACTGAAAAATTTCGACAGCACAGGACTCACCCTTTTTACAGACAGCAGTTATACGCCCGTTAAAGATGTGCGGTTTGTAAAAGACAGTACGTCAATGACCATTTCCATAAAAACGGTGTGGCAGGAAAAGACCCTGTATAACCTGATCCTGAACCGGGATTTTGCGGAAGACAGTACCGGAAAAAAATTATTGAAGACCGATACCCTTTCTTTTATTTCCAAAAAGAAAGCAGACTATGGCATTCTGAAAATCCGTTTCCGTAATCTGGACCTGGAGAAAAACCCGGTTTTACAAATCATCCTCGGGCAGGCATTGCATAAATCATTCCCGCTTACCAGTCCCGATTTTATACAAACCCTGTTTAATCCCGGGGATTATGAATTGCGAATCCTGTTCGACGCGAATAAAAACGGTCAATGGGATCCGGGCGAATTCTTTGGCAAACACCTGCAGCCGGAACGGGTACAACCCATCCCCCGGAAAGTAACAGTGAAAGCCAACTGGACTAACGAATTTGATATTGACCTGAAACAATAACAGGCATTCCGTACAGTCTTTTTTACAGGAAACAAAATGGCTGACTCTTCCGGAGAAGGCCGTAATTGTCAGTTGCCCGGACTATCTTTGCGCCATGCAATTTTCTTCAGCTTTACTGGAAAACGCGGTGAATGAATTTGCCCGGCTGCCCGGCATCGGGAAGAAAACGGCATTGCGCCTGGTATTACACTTATTGAAACAGGATGCAAAGGAAGTAAATCAGTTCAGCGAAATAATGGCCCGGATGCGCAACGAGATAAAATTCTGCCAGCGTTGTTTCAATGTATCCGACGGCGATATCTGTTCCATCTGTGCCAACTCCATGCGCAAACAGGAAATTATCTGTGTGGTGGAAAGCATACGCGATGTAATTGCCATTGAAAGTACCCAGCAATACAACGGCACCTACCATATACTGGGCGGCATCATTTCTCCATTGGATGGCGTAGGACCTGATCAGTTGCAGATCGAATCACTGATTAACCGGATCCGGAAAGAAAAAACCACGGAAGTCATTTTTGCCCTGAATGCTACTATCCAGGGAGACACCACCATTTACTATATTCAGAAAAAACTGCAATCCCTGCCGGTACGGGTGACCACTATTGCCAGGGGTATTGCGTTTGGCGGTGAACTGGAATATGCGGACGAGATGACCCTGGCCAGAAGCCTGCAAAACAGGCTGCCCGTGGAAAGCTATGTGAACCGGTAACCACTCCCCTTCTATCGATTATTTCATCCTTAAGCTACTGTATATAAAGCCGTTATAGCATCTTGTTTATTCGCTTTATAAAGACTAACTTTGTAGCTATTCAGGCGGATTTGTTTATTGTTCGGCCTGCCTCTCCGGATCCCGGGGAATAACAGAACTAATAAACGGTACGGAACCCCCTCCAGAGTTTCCCAACGTTTATAGTTCACAAACCAGTAACGAGAAATGAAAACAATCCAGGATTGTTTAAAAGAGCGCATATTGGTGATTGATGGGGCCATGGGAACCATGATCCAGCGTCATAAACTGTCTGAAGCGGACTACCGCGGTGAGCGTTTTAAGGACTGGCCAACCGATGTAAAAGGGAATAACGACCTGCTCAATATCACAAGGCCGGATATCATCATTGGTATTCATAAGCAATACCTGGAAGCCGGAGCCGATATTATTGAAACAAATACATTCAGCAGCACGGTGATTGCTATGGCGGATTATGATATGCAGTCACTGGCGTATGAACTCAATGTAGCAGCGGCCCGCTGTGCCCGCAAAGCCATTGAGGAATATTATGCGGCCCATCCCGAAGCGGCACCCGGAGAAAAATGGGTGGCCGGAGCGATTGGCCCCCTGAATAAAACATTATCCCTTTCACCCGATGTCAATAACCCCGGGTTCAGGGCTGTAACTTTTGATGAAGTAGTGGATGCCTATTATGAACAGGTAAAAGGCCTGGTGGATGGTGGTGCGGATACCCTGCTGGTGGAAACCATTTTTGATACACTCAATGCCAAAGGCGCCATATTCGCTATCAAAAAATATTATCGGGAGCATCCGGATAAAAAACAGCTGCCCGTAATGATCAGCGGTACCATAACCGATGCGTCCGGCCGTACCCTGAGCGGACAAACCCTGGAAGCTTTTTATACATCCGTAATGCACGCCAAACCGCTCAGCATCGGACTCAACTGCGCCCTCGGTGCAAAAGAAATGCGGCCGCATATTGAAGAGCTCTCACAGATTGCGGGCTGTTATGTTTCGGCCTATCCCAACGCGGGTCTGCCCAATGCCATGGGAGAATACGATGAACATCCGGAAGACACCGGTCATTATCTTGAAGAGTGGGCCAGCGAAGGATTTGTCAATATTGTGGGTGGCTGTTGCGGCACCACCCCTGATCATATCCGGCATATTGCGGAACATGTTAAAACCATACAGCCCCGTGTATTACCGGTGCTGGAAAAAACATTTGCATGACAACACCCCAATACCTCATACTGATCTCCATCCTCATACTGGTTGTAAATAACTTCTCTATGCTCAGAAGATTATTTGTAAAAAAGAATTCATAGATGCAATCCACCACTGTAATCAGGCCTTACCTCCGGCTGGCCGGACTTGAACCACTGATCATTCGCCCCGAAACCAACTTTGTAAATGTAGGGGAACGGACCAATGTAACCGGTTCCAAAAAATTTGCCCGGCTGATCCGCGAAAATAAATATGAAGAAGCCCTCAGCGTAGCCCGCCAGCAGGTGGAAAACGGCGCCCAGGTACTGGACGTGAACATGGATGACGCCCTGCTTGACGGCGTACTGGCCATGACCACCTTCCTGAATCTCCTGCAAAGCGAACCGGATATTGCGAAAATTCCGGTAATGATTGATAGCTCCAAATTTGAAATCATTGAAGCCGGATTGAAATGTGTACAGGGAAAATGTATTGTAAACTCGATCTCCATGAAAGAAGGAGAAGCGAAGTTTATTGAACAGGCGTTTATCTGCCAGGCATATGGAGCCGCCGTGATTGTAATGGCGTTTGACGAACAGGGACAGGCCGATACCGAGGACCGGAAAGTGGAAATATGTCACCGCGCCTATAAAATCCTGACGGAAAAAGTAGGCTTCGATCCGCAGGATATTATTTTCGACCCGAATATTTTCGCCGTAGCTACCGGACTTGAGGAGCATAACAACTACGGCGTTGATTTCATTGAAGCCACCCGACGCATCAAACATCTCATGCCCCTGACCAAGATCAGCGGCGGCGTCAGTAACCTCTCGTTCTCTTTCCGCGGCAACGATCATGTACGCGAAGCCATGCACAGTGTATTCCTCTTCCACGCTATCAAAGCCGGCATGGACATGGGCATTGTAAATGCCGGTCAGCTGGTGGTATATGACGAAATTGAACCCACCCTCCGTGAACTTTGTGAGGATGTGATTCTGAACCGGAACAATGACAATAACGAAGCCACGGAGAAACTGATTGCCTTTGCTGAAACCGTAAAAGCCAAAGGCAAGGCCGAGGTAAAAGATGAAGCCTGGCGGAATGCTACGGTGGAAGAAAGACTGAAACACGCACTGGTAAACGGAATCACTGACTACATAGATGCGGACACGGAAGAAGCCCGGCTCAAATATCCCCGGCCACTGGAAGTAATCGAGGGGCCACTGATGAACGGAATGAATGTGGTAGGTGATTTATTTGGCGCCGGTAAGATGTTTCTTCCCCAGGTGGTAAAAAGTGCCCGGGTGATGAAGAAAAGTGTGGCCTGGCTTACCCCTTTTATTGAGGAGGAAAAGAAAAACAATCCCAATGCCACACAGGGCAGTGTACCCAAAGTTTTACTGGCCACGGTTAAAGGCGACGTACATGATATTGGTAAAAATATCGTGGGCGTGGTACTCGGTTGTAATGGATATGATATTATTGACCTCGGCGTAATGGTACCCGCGGATAAAATCCTGGACACTGCCAGTAAAGAAAACGCCGATATTATCGGCCTCAGCGGACTCATCACCCCTTCGCTGGACGAAATGGTGCATGTGGCGCATGAAATGAAACGCCGGAAAATGACACAGCCCCTGCTGATCGGCGGGGCCACCACTTCCCGGATGCATACAGCGGTAAAAATTGCACCGCAATATGATCATGGGGTATTGCATATTCTCGATGCATCGAGAAGCGTGACAGCCGTGAGTACGCTGCTGAGTAAGGAAAAAGAAGTACTGCTGCAAAAAACACAGGAAGAATATGAAAGCCTGCGTCAGCAGTTTCTCAACAAGAATAAAAAAGATCTGATCCCTTATACGGAAGCCGTCATTACCAAGGAATATTTCGACTGGAAAAATTACAAACCGGTACAACCGGCAGTCAACGGTGTGAAAGTGCTGAAAGCATATGACCTGGCCACGATCGCCCGGTATATCGACTGGGGCCCCTTCTTTATCGCCTGGGAAATGCCGGGTCGCTTTCCGGAAGTATTATCCGATAAAATATTCGGCACCGAAGCCACACGTCTGTATACCGATGCGAAAAAATTACTGCAACAGATCATTGAGGAGAAATGGTTCACGGCCGATGGCGTAATCGGTTTCTGGCCGGCCAGCAGTAACAATGCGGATACCATTACCCTGCAGACTGAGACAGGCGAAGTGAAACTGGAAATGCTGCGGCAGCAATTAAAAAAAGCAGTGGGACAACCGTCGTTTTCGCTGGCGGATTTCGTTTGTCCGAAAGAATTGGGAACGGATTATGCCGGTTCATTCGCCGTTACCATCCATGGCGCCAAACAGCATATCGATCGTTTTGCCGCAGATCATGATGAATACAACAAGATCCTGGTACAGATCCTGGCGGATCGTATGGTGGAAGCCTTTGCAGAATGCCTGCATGAACAGACCCGGAAAGAATACTGGGGCTATGATGCCGGAGAATCACTCAGCAATGAAGCGCTGATCCGTGAAGAGTACAAAGGTATCCGTCCTGCTCCGGGTTATCCCGCCTGCCCGGATCATACGGAAAAACTGAAATTATTTGAACTGTTGCATGTAACGGAGAACATTGGCATCACACTGACTGAAAGCCTGGCCATGAATCCGCCGGCTTCTGTTTGCGGCTGGTATTTTGCCCATCCCCAAAGCCATTATTTCGGACTTGGAAAAATCAGCAAAGATCAGCTGGAAGACTATGCCAGACGTAAAGGGATGTCATTGGAGGAAGCAGAGAAGTGGTTACGACCCGTGTTGGAATAAAAATTGAAAAATCAACATATACCGGTCATGCTGCAAAGGATGACCGGTTTTTTTATGTCTCTACCCTGTTAAATAAACACCGGGCTTCGCCCTTGTGTAGTATTATTCAACCCCATTCGGGGTTGAACTATTTTAATCCACATAAAAGCCAATCATAGGATTTCTTCAGCTACACCGGGAAATAAAACTATACATAGTTTGAACTACCTTTAAATAGTGAAACAATTAATCCTTTTTTTTGCATTAACTACCGGGTTACCGGTTTTTGCCCAGCACTTTAAAACCGATACGTTTATTGTCCGGAACCGGGTACTAAACAAATTTGTAAAAAAATGTAAGGCGCTGGATACATTGGGTTTTAACATGCAGGCCTGTAACGGCCTGTATATGACTCCAAGGCCGGATGTTCATTTCCCGTTAAGATCAATTCGAATGAAAGATTATTCATTACAATACAAAGGAGACCAATACCGGTTTGAAAAGACCTTTGGAATTTTTCCCGAAAATGAACTGATAAAAATAATCGATCAGTATAAAAAGAAACAGACAGATTGTTTCGAAGCTTCATTCAGTGGTATTATTACAAAGAAAAAGTGTATGCTGTACCGCACTTCATGGTGCCCAACGGATGACGATGAAAAATACTTTATAAAAGTGGAAAATGGTTCGGGATTTTCCGGAGGAACACCTGCATTTGAAAAATTTATAACGGAACATATCAGTCCATTGAAACTACATACCCGCAACAATGAAGAATCCGTTTATTTCCTGATTGCCCTTATCCTGAAAGACAGCACCCTGGGCGATATCATTACAAGAGATTCAGCACAAGCTGAAATGGTTAGCACGATAAAGCCTGCTTTGCTGAAAACAAAAGGATGGATACCCTATATTGCCAGTGGCCGCCCGGCCAAATCTTATCTTGATATTTTCATCCGCATCCGCAAAGACGGCACTATCGAAGCTGACTTCTACCACTAACGACTCCCGACTAACGACTCCCGACTCCTAACTCCCGACTACTCCTTCGTCCACAACCGCTCATTCAGCTTCAGTTCATCCATTATATCATATACAATCACGAGCGTGGTTCGAAAGTCATCAAGCCGGTTGAAATCGTTCGCGGAAAACACAGACGGTTCGAACAACTCCTCCCGGATCGGTACCGCCACATAAATATTTGTATCAATAAAAGAAAGAGACACCCCATCGCCCATTAATTGTTGCAACCGGACCGCCCGTTCCATAAAGGAAGGTGTCAGTATATATCTTGCCTCTACCTGATCGGTGCTGTATACAATAAACCGGTCTTCGAATTCCCGGCTTTCCAGCTTCACTTTTTCCAGGTTACGGGCAAATGAGGAAAACAGTTTTGTTAGGAAATTAATCTGGGGATTGCGTTCACTCCATACATACGTGCGTCCGGCAAAATGCTTATTGAAATCAGCAATAAAAAAAAGCCCCCTGAAGATGGTCTGGTAATATGTGTTTTTCCCTGAACTGACCCGCCGTTCCGAATGCAGTTCAGAGAAAACGAAAGCCGTTTTTCCATGCAACCCTTCCACATAATCATCGCCATTGTACCGGTCGGGTTTTTCAACAAACAACCCGCTTTTCAGGTAATCCGCTTCGCTGATATGTTGTTCCGGACTGTATCGGAGCGACGGATCGATGAAATGCATGATCCGGCTTACAATTTCCGATTTAAACGTGCGGGTGAATTTTTTCAACCGTATCCCAAAAACCACAAGCGTGATTATGGCGGCGAGGAAAAGCAGGAAAGCAATTATTGCCGGAATGGCCTGCTCACCGTTGCCGGCAATGATGAAAAATAATACGGAGAATCCCAGCAGTACAAAACCGGTCACACCTCCTTTCCTGATTTTTTTCCGCTTGTCTTCGAGTGGCGCCAGCAAAGAAGCCAGCTCCTGTTCGTAGAACGTTCTGAATGCTTCCGCAGATTGCATACAGGTTTAATTAATAGTGATTGACGGTACAGCCTTATCCTCCGCTGCCGCGGAAAAATAATCCTTGCGTCCCATACCCGCCATAGACGCAATTATGGAAGAAGGAAAAGTCATTATCCCGTTGTGGTAATCATTTACCGCCGTATTATAATAACGGCGGGAAGCGGCCAGCTGTTCTTCCGCTTCATTGATCGCTCCCTGCAGTTTCAGAAAATTATCACTGGCTTTAAGGGTGGGATAATGCTCCACCTGTACCCTGACCTGTTGCAAAAGGGCGTCAAACTGATTTTCCAGCTTTATGTTTTCGTTTACTGATTGACGTGATCTGTCAAACTGCTGCCGCATTTCCGTCAGGCGGGTCAGCAGTTCCTTTTCGTGCTGCATGTAGCCTTTCACCGTATCCACAAGCAGGGGGATCAGGTCATGCCGCTTCTTCAGCATTACATCCATGGAGAAAAACGCATTGTCCACGGCGTTCTTTTTTACAATCAGGCTATTATACAAGCCAATGACGATCAGTAACAGGACTACTACGATACCGATTGCTATATACATAATACACCAGTTATATCAAGCCCAATTGCTGCAGCTCTGCCCGCAGTTGTTCCGGTGAGCGGAAATGCAGACTCTTAATTCCCAACTCCTCCGCCGCTTTTACATTCCGCGCGTTATCGTCTATAAATACAGCGTTTGCCGGATCCACATTATAACGATCCAGCAAACGCTGATAAAATTCAGGAAAGGGTTTTCTTGTTTTCTCCACGCCACTTACCACCCGGCCGTCAAACCAATGCAGAAAATCATACCGCACCAGGGCGATATTAAACAGATCGGCCTGCCAGTTGGTCAGCGCATAGTGTTTGTATTTACCCTTATCAATCAGTTCACGAAACAGGCCGACAGTTCCATGCACCGGACCATTCAGCATATCCGTCCAGCGGCCGTAATAATCGCGGATAGAGCTTTCCCATTCCGGAAACCGGGCTACCAGCTCCTGCGTGGCCTCCACAATCGAGCGGCCCCCATCCTGCTGTTCATTCCAGTCGTGCGTACAGATATGTTCAAAAAAATACGCCCGCTTCTCCGGTGAATCAAAATAGGTTTCATGAAAAACATAGTTGGGGTTCCAGTCCACGAGCACCCCGCCGAGATCCCAGATGATTGTGTTTACCGCCATGCTCACTTGTGATTATACTTTAATTTAAGCCCGATCATGATACCGGACATGATCAGCATCACGGCATTGGTCAGAATAACCACCATGTTGTCAATCATAAACCCGTATACCAGCCACATGATCTCGTTGACAAAAGCGATGAGAAACATGTACAGGGAAATATCCTTGGCGGATTTTTCCTTCCAGGTCTTGACCACCTGTGGCAAGAACGTAAATGCGGTAACCGCCCCTGCGGCATATCCGAGTATATCGGCTGCTGTCATTACTTATACTTTTTATACAGTTTGAGTTCTTCGGCTTTTGCCGGTACCAAACTTACAGCAGTTCCGCCACCCGGTGCTAATTTTAATTTCAACAGCGTTTTTGCATCTACCAGGAATTTTTCAATCACATAAGCTTCCGGATTGTCTTTCCAATGTGCATTGTCGGCATCACGGTAGATGGTGGCCACATATTTCTTGTCCGCATCCAGGAATGAAAGGACCTGAGTAAAACTGCGGGCATTTTCATCCGTGATCGCTCCCATAAACCAGTCATTCTTTCCTTTTGCCTTACGGGCAATAATCACATAATCACCTGGCTCAGCGGCCAGAATTTTTGAATCATCCCAATCCACGGCCACGTCTTTGATGAACTGAAACGCATCCATCCGGGCTTCATAGTTTTCCGGCAGATCGGCGGCCATCTGAAGCGGACTATACATGGTTACATACAAAGCCAGCTGTTTAGTCAGCGTGGTATGTACCTGCTCCGTTTTTGTCGGATTATAGTAACTCATTTTTATTTTGAAAATACCAGGTGTATAATCCATCGGTCCGCCCATCAGGCGGGTAAAGGGAAGTATGGTTTCATGATCGGGCTGATTACCACTGCTCCAGGCATTGAACTCATTTCCTCTAGCAGCTTCAGAAGCCAGCCAGTTGGGATAGGTACGGTGCAACCCTGTCGGACGTACGGGTTCATGCGCATCCACCATGATATGTCTCTCCGCTGTTTTGGAAGCTACACGCAGGTAGTGACGAACCATCCACTGTCCATCGTGGTGCTCACCACGGGGAATAATGCGACCCACATAACCGGTCTTCACTGCGGCATAGCCGTGTTCATTCATAAATTTATACGCGGTATCCATCCAGCGTTCATAGTTGGTGGCAGAACCGGAAGTCTCATGGTGCATGATGATCTTCACCCCTTTTGCCGCCGCATATTGCTGTAATTCGTTTACATCAAAATCAGGGTAAGGCGTTACAAAATCAAACACGTCTTCTTTCCATTGGCCAAACCAGTCTTCCCAGCCGGTATTCCAGCCTTCCACCAGCACACCTTCAATTCCGTTTTTTGCAGCAAAATCTATATACCGTTTTACATTGGCGGTATTGGCACCATGCGGTACTTTGCTGGCCTGTTGTGAGCCTACCTGGCTGCCGCTGTAATCCCAGCTGCTCTTACCCACATGCATTTCCCACCATACTCCTACCATCTTCTGGGGTTTCACCCATTTCTCCGCATCCGGTACTTTGGAAGGTTCATTCAGGTTCAGGATCATTTTAGAAGCAAGAATATCAGTCGCCTTATCACTGACGATGATTGTACGCCAGGGCGTGGCAAAAGGAGCCTGCAGATACGCTTTATTGCCCACCGCATCGGGTACCAGGTGTGACGTAAATGTATAACTGGATTTGTTCAATACCAGGTTCATGGCGGGATAATTCACCAGGGCCGCTTCATGCAGGTTGATGTATAAACCATCCGCCGTCTTCATCATCAGCGGAGTCTGGACCGCGTTTTTATCAAAAAAGGTCTTGGCATGTATCTCTTGTGCAAACCCGCCACCGGAGGCATCCACTTTACTCAATGCGCTGTTGTAATAACCATATTCATTGGTATCATAATCGCCGGGAATCCAGAAGGCATTATGATCGCCGGTGAGCGCGAACGCAGATAATTCCTCTCCGATGATAAAATGATTCAGTTTCGGTTGCTGCGGAAAAATATAACGGAAGCCAACACCGTCATTGAATACACGGAACAATACCTGTAACCGCACCCCTGAACCGGATTTATCAGTGAGGGATAACTGCAGTTGCCGGTAATTATTCTGAATCATGCTTTGTTCACCCCATACCGGTTTCCAGCTTTCGTTTGTCTGCAACGAATCAATATGATCAATGCTGAAAGACTGCAACAGTACTTTCGGATTCGTCAGTTGCATACCCAGTCCGGAAGGCATTACCACCGCTTTGCCTTTATACGTTACGGCATACATCAGGGTGCCATCGGCAAGTTGTTGCACACGCAACTGAATAGTGTTATCAGGAGAATTGACGGTCAGTGACGCGTCGGCATGCGCTGTCTGCACAAGGCCTGCCAGGAGCAGGACGGACAGCAATCGTTTTATAAACATAACCGGAAATTTTTTATGAAGGTAGTACTTTTGTGTAAAAAGTACACATTCATATTACCGCTTTTCCAACAACCACCAGAGCCGTTTACGGGGCTTAATCTTATAGTTGGAGCTGATATACGTGGTGATATGGCTCATGGCATCGTCCATATTATCCGTTAACAGCACCAGGCTCATATCTTCCGGTGAAATGGTACCGTGCCTGGCCATATCTTCAATGGCCTGCATCAGCGGGGTAAAATACGCCACGCCGAATAAGACCACGGGAAACTTGCTGATGGTTTTAGTCTGTACCAGAGTCAGGGTTTCAAATAGTTCATCCATAGTACCAAAGCCGCCGGGCAGGATGACAAACGCATAAGAATACTTTACCAGCAATACTTTACGCACAAAGAAATGTTCAAACGTAACCGACTTGTGTACATACGGATTTTCCTTTTGCTCAAATGGCAGCACGATATTGCAGCCTACGGATTTGCCACCATTTTCAAAAGCACCCCGGTTGGCCGCTTCCATGATACCGGGTCCGCCTCCGGTCATGGTGGTCAGTCCCGCTTCCGCAATCCGTTTACCGAATTCGCGGGCCTGCTGGTAATACGGATGATCTTCCTTAAAACGGGCTGAACCGAAAACGGTAATACAGGGACCCAGGAAATGAAGGGCACGAAACCCTTTTATAAATTGTTTGAAAACCCGGAATGCAAACAGGAGTTCATAGCCCCTGCTCTTGGGACCTTCGAGGTATACGGGTTCTTTGGACGGGATTACAGGATGTGGCTTAGTTTTTCGGGATGCTTCCATAGTTAGCTGTAAATTGCCGGACAATTTAATCATTATTACAATGCGGATTATTTCTTATAACGTGAATGGCATCCGGGCCGCGATAAAAAAAGGATTTATTGACTGGTTAAAAACCGATCCGGCGGATATCATCTGCCTGCAGGAAACAAAAGCGGTACAGGGAGATGTGGATATAAAAAAACTCCATGAACTCGGCTATCACGATTACTGGTTCAGTGCGCAGAAAAAAGGATACAGCGGCGTAGCGGTATTTACAAAAATCAAACCCGACCTGGTGGAACTGGGCAACGGCCATGGACCGAGTGATGACGAAGGGCGGGTGATTCAGTTGCAGTTTGGTGATATACGGCTTATCAATGCCTATTTTCCCAGCGGTACCAGCGGGGAAGAACGCCAGGGATTTAAATACGTTTGGCTGGATGAATGCCTCACCTGGCTCAACAAACTCAAAAAGAAACATCCTAAACTGATTCTCTGCGGCGATTATAATATCGCGCATACGGAGCTGGATATCCATGATCCCAAAGGAAATAAAAATTCATCCGGGTTTCTTTTACCCGAAAGAGAATGGATGACAAAATTTTATAAAAGCGGCTGGGTGGATACGTTCCGTGAATTTCATCCGGAACCGCACCGGTACAGCTGGTGGAGTCAGCGCTTTCCTTCGGTACGTTTAAATAACAAAGGCTGGCGGATCGACTATATAAATGTTACAGAACCTTTAAAAAAACAGCTGAAAGACGCGGAAATATACCCCGATGTGAAGCATTCTGACCATTGCCCGGTATATTTAGTACTCGGTTCATAACACGGCCGGCCACCACCTGTATTTTTTTACCTCCTGAGCAAGCGGCCGTGATTGATCACCCAAACCTGCAACATGGAAGTTATTTTAGTGCTTATCGTCACTATCGTGGTTATTTACTACTTAGTAAAGCTGAACGATAAAAGTGATACGCAACAACAACTGCTTGAATCCCTGAACAACCAGTTAAAACAACTGAATAAGGAAGTAGTCAGACTCCGGCAGGAGGAAAAAGAAACCAAACCGGCTGTGCCTCCCGTGGAGCCTGTAAAACCGGTTGTGCCTGAAGTTAAGAAAGAGATCGTCCCCAACCCGGTTATCATCAATCAAGAACCGGTTCAGCCACCTTCATCCGGTATAAGTACCGCGGGTAAACCAACCTTACCCGATATCCTGAAACAACCGCCACCGCTGCCCGAAAAAGAAAAAAGCAAACCGGCCTATCAGCCTTCATTCATTACAAAAGACAATCCGGCCAATACTGATCTGGAAAAATTTATCGGGGAAAATATTGCCAACAAAATCGGTATCGCGGTACTGGTATTGGGAATTGCCTTTTTTATTAAATACGCCATTGATAAAGACTGGATCAATGAAACAGGACGGGTAATAACCGGATTGATATGCGGAGGTATCCTGATCGGACTGGCGCATTATTTCCGGAACAGTTACCGGTCATTCAGTTCCGTGCTCGTAGGGGGTGGCTTATCCGTATTCTATTTCAGTATTGCCTTTGCCTTTCACCAGTATCACCTGATCAGTCAGATCACCGCCTTTATCATTATGGTGTTAATCTCCGGACTCGGGGTGGTACTCTCCCTGTATTATAACCGGCAGGAACTGGCCATACTGGCCACAATCGGTGGTTTTATTACACCCTTTCTTGTAAGTACCGGGCAGAATAATTATTCGGCGCTCTTTACCTATCTAACCATTCTCAATACGGGGCTGATGGTGCTCGCCTGGTTTAAACGCTGGCCGGCGATCAATACAATCGCTTTAGTGTTTACCACGATCATCTATGGCAGCTGGCTGGGCGAATGGCTTTTATTCGATAAAGAACCCTTGCCCAAAGCCGATGCCCTGTTATTTGCCACTATATTCTACCTGCTGTTTGTCGCCATGCACATCATCAATACAATCCGCCTGAAAGAAAAATTTACGGGCTTCGATTTTGTATTACTGCTGAGTACCATCGCGCTTTACTACCTGGCGGGCATGCTGATCCTCGATCCCGGGGAAGGAACTAATTATAAAGGATTGTTTACCGCGCTTACGGGACTCTTCAATCTCGCGCTGGCCGCTTTCTTTTATAACCAAAAAAGTACAGACCGGAATTTTGTGTCACTCCTGATCGGACTCAGTGTCAGTTTTCTTTCCCTGGCAGCACCGGTGCAGTTTGACGGCAACCAGGTCACCCTTTTCTGGGCGGCGGAAATGCTGGTGCTGTTCTGGCTGTACCTGCGCTCCCGGATCAGGTTACTGAAAAACGGATCGTTGCTGATTTGTCTGCTGATGCTGGCCAGCCTGCTCAATACCTGGCAGCAGGTTTATTTGTTCAGTCATGACCCGATGCCGGTACTGCTGAACAAGGGCTTTATTACATCTCTGGTTGCGGCAACCGCCCTGCTGCTCTATTACAAACTTATTAAACGTGAAGAGGAAGGCGTTTTCTTTACCACACTGGCAAATCAGCCGGTGAGTAAAGTGGCGTTAAAAGCGGGCATCCTCACCGCCTATCTGTCAGGCATACTCGAAATCGGCTTTCAGTTCAGCGTGCATAATCCGGATGTACCGGCCAGCACCATTTACTGGCAGTGCTACAGTTACCTGTTTGTATTGTTGTTATTATGGATTTTCAGAAATGACAAAGCGGCCCCGATGCTCCGTGTGGGGCTGACCATTTACAGCCTGAGTATTTTTATTATCGGCCTGCCCTCCATGCAGACTTATTCGGTTTTCCTGGCGCGTAACAACCAGGGACTCTTTTTTACCGCACAGTGGGTGGCGGCGCTGCTGCTGCTCTGGCTATTATACCAGCTGACCCGTATGCTTTTTGCAAAGGATACGACCTCCTGGAAAGAGTACCGGGAAATGGCCGCCTGGATACTGGCCAGCTCAGTTGTGCTGGTACTGAGCGTGGAAATGTACCTGTTGATTTTCCATACTAATTACCGGGATGCGGATGACTGGGCCTGGTGGGAGAATCTGTATTATAAAGCCGGATTGAGTATACTCTGGGGGCTGTGTTCCTTTGCCATGATGTGGCTGGGTATGAAGAAGGATTTTAAACCCCTTAGGATTATCTCGCTTACTTTATTTACCATCAGTATAGCCAAATTATTCCTGTACGACATTGTCAATATTCCTCCGGGCGGAAAGATTGCCGCGTTTATATTACTGGGTGTACTGTTGCTGGCCGTATCGTTTATGTACCAGCGGCTGAAAAAAATCATCCTGGATAATAAACGGGAAGAGTAATTTGCAGCATGATCGTGTACAATGTAACCACTAAAGTCAATCACGCGATTGCCGCTGCCTGGCTCCGTTGGCTCAAGGAAGAACATATTCCCGACCTGGTCAATACCGGTTGTTTTACCCACGCGGTGATCCTCCATCTCGTGGAAGCCGATGATGAAGAAGGCATCACTTACGCGGTACAATACCATGCGGAAAGCAGGGCTCTCTATAACCGGTATATGACAAAATATGCCGGTACCATGCGGCAGAAAGCATTGGATAAATGGGGCAACCAGTTTATTGCTGTCCGCACCCTCATGCAGCTTGTGCATTGATTGTGCAAAAGAAAAAAAGCAGCAGCATATGATCAGGTGCGGCAAACCCGCTCCAGCCCTGTGTTTGAGCGGGCATAACGGCCGAAACCCTTTACGGGCAAGACTTTCAGCCTTTCCGGAAAAAATAAGGTCAGCCGGAATTTACCACCATTCCGCTGAAATCCTTATTGGGTGCGGGTTCCCGGGAATCGGCAGGTAAGTATACGCCGGATATTTTTTTTTGAGGGGATGAAAAAGCCTATAAATTTGCCGCCGTTACTAAATCACATAAACTATCATATCATGAACAAAGCAGAATTGATTGCGAAAGTATCTGAAGATGCAGGAATTACTAAAACACAGGCCAATACCGTCCTCGATTCATTCGTGGAGGCAGTTACCAAGACCCTGAAAGCCGGTGGAAAAGTAACCCTGGTGGGTTTTGGCACTTTCTCCGTATCAAAAAGAATTGCCCGCAATGGCCGTAACCCGCAAACCGGTGCCGTAATCAAGATTAAAGCCCGTAAAGTAGCTAAGTTTAAAGCTGGTAAGGAACTTGCCGGAAAATTATAATACCCGTACTACTGTACAAAAAAAGCTCCTGTGGCAATAGCAGTTACCGGGGCTTTTTTTATAGAAAGCCGTATTTTTGCACAAAATCAAATTAAAACAATCAATCATGGGAAGAGGAGATAAAAAAACCGCAAAAGGAAAACGCTTCAAGGGCTCATTCGGCAAAAGCCGCCCGGCCGTTTCTCCGGCTGTTAAAAAGAAAACAGCCGCCAAGAAAAGCAGTTAAGCGATTAGCTGAATAGCCCGGACAGGAATACCTACCGGGTTATTTTTTTTCAGGAAAATAAAGGGAATTATAGATTTGATTTGCGCTGCATCAGCTGATCCCGCTCCTCCGCAATTACATTGAGCATGCTTTCCAGTTCACCGATCCGCTTAAGCTGACTTTCCAGTTTTTTATTGGCATCCACCATCACCTGCATGTCACTGTTGAGCTCTTCCAGGTAAAGAACCCTCTTTTGCAGTTGCTGCCGTTGAAACTCGGCTTCCCGTAACTGATCTTCCGATGCAGCAAGGTCCGCTTTCAACTGACGGTTTTCGTCCGCATTGGCCAGGTAACGGTTTTTTTGTTCTTCAAAATCGCGGCTGATTTTCTGATGGGCTTCCTTCAGCTCTTCATACTCCAGGCTGAGCTTACGGGATCCGGCTACCTGTTGCTCGAGTTTCTGCATTTTCTGTTGTAATACATTGAACTCGCTGTAGGCACTGTCCAGCATGGCATTCATCTCCGAGGTAAGATGCTCCTTCTGCCGGATATTACTGATCTCTTTGTCTTTCTGAGACAGTTTATACTGCAGTTCTTCCACCTGAATACCCAGTTCCTCATTTTGCTTTACCAGCTCCAGCTGCTTTTCCTCCGTGTCTTTCATCAGATCAATCTGTCCGAGGAGCATGCTGATCTGCTGATTATGTTCCTGCAGACTGGTACGTGCCTGCCTGAGTTGCTCCATATAATCCGGTTTACCAACGGGTGCTGCAGGTTCCTGCTGCTGCATATGTCTTAACAACTCAATTTCGGTCTGCAGTTTCTGGTTTACAATCCGGAGTTCTTCTACTTCCCGGGCATTGGCGGAACTGTTGGCTTCCGCTTCTTCCATTCTTTTACGGAGCTGTTCCGTATCGCGTTGCGCGGTGGGCGGTGCCGCAGTCGTAACTTTATTCTTCTTCAACGCTTCTATCTCCGCCCTTAATAGTTTATTACTGGCGCGCTGCTCCTCCGCTTCTATCCCGTAAATAGTAAGGTTCTCCTCAGCTTCTTCAAGTTGCCGGCGCAATTCAGCCAGCTCCCTGTTGTCAGCTACCGGTTTACCGGCTTGGCCGGATTGCAGATCAGCCTTTAGTTTCCGGTTGGCTTCCCGTAATTCCTCCGCCTCTATAGAATAAATATTGCTGTTCTCCTCCGCATCCTGTACCCGTTTACGGAGTTTGTCCAGTTCGCGGTCACGGTCTTCCGTATCGTTGAAATATTTGAGCTTCCAGACTTCGAGTTCCTTGTTCACTTTTCCGGCAGCGTCGGATGTAACATCCCTGAGGGATTTACGGCTCGTAATAAAGAAATGAATAGTAATGCCCAGGGTGATGGCACCCAGCATAAGTATAATGACCTCTATGACAGAGAGAGAGAGGGTGGGCATAAACGGTTAAGTCAGGTTCGTAAACTATTAAAAATCCGGGAAATAGGTTTCAATAGTTTTTCACAGGATGTGCTTTTAGCGCGGGCACAAGATAGTATTCCCTGCGAACAAAAGTATCGTAAATACCCTGCGGAAAAACCCTTATTTAGCCCCGCACCAGGGTACCCACTTTTTCACCGGTAACCACACGACGGAGGTTATCGATTTTGTTCATATTAAAGACAATGATGGGCAGGTTGTTCTCCATACAGAGGGTAAAAGCAGTCATATCCATCACTTTCAGGTTCTGGGAAAGACATTCCTGGAAAGTGATCACATTGTATTTTGTAGCCGTAGGGTCTTTTTCAGGATCTGCGGTATAAATACCATCTACCCGGGTACCCTTTAATATAACATCGGCATTGATTTCAATAGCCCTGAGTGAGCCGGCTGTATCTGTTGTGAAATAAGGATTACCGGTTCCGGCACCAAAGATCACCACACGCCCCTTTTCCACATGACGGATGGCCCGGCGGCGTATATACGGTTCTGCAATCTGTTCCATTTTGATCGCACTCTGGAGACGGGTATACACCCCGATGCGTTCCAGGCCTGCCTGCAAAGCCATACCATTGATGACCGTGGCCAGCATTCCCATATAATCCCCATGCGCTCTTTCGATCCCCGTATCCGCTTCATTCATTCCCCTGTAAATATTACCTCCGCCGATCACAACCGCCACCTGTACCCCCAGGTCGGTAATAGACTTGATATCCTGTGCATACTGGGCAATCACATCGGTATCAAAACCGAAACTTTTATTACCCATTAAAGCTTCACCGGAAAGTTTGAGGAGGATGCGTTTGTACTTTGGTAACATAGAGGAGAATTTTCGCTGCGAAGATAAGGGATTTGCTTATTGTTTAACGGCTGATAAACTATACACCATCGGCAACTTACCTTCCATGCCCCTGATTTCCCATTTACCCGGCGCTGTTTCTGTCATATTCCGGAAACAACTGTACGGCGAATACATGTGCTCGTTAAAGAACTCCGGTTGCAGTCCGGCCCCGATCAGCGCGTTCAGTACCTCACTGATACTATGATTCCAGCTGTATTCCTTTCCGGTAATCGGCGCTTCACGATCCGTATACGTGCCCTGGTTTTCAGTTACGATCAGCTCCCTGTTCTCATACGAATATTGTATATGTGTAAAATCATCGTCAAACATCCAGAGTACCGGATGAAATTCGGCAAAATAAAAACGACCGCCGGGTTTGAGATATCGGGCAATCAGTCCGGCCCATTTGTCCAGATCGGGCAACCAGCCGATGGTACCATAACTGGTAAATACTACATCGAAGGTTTCGTCCAGGTATTGCTCCAGATCATATATATTACTACAGATGAACCGCGCGTTCACCCCCGCTTCTTCACTTAACAGCCGGGCCTCGCGTATGGCTTCATCGGATAAATCAACGCCGGTAACCACGGCACCCATCCGGGCCAGGTCCAGACTGTCCATTCCGAAATGACACTGAAGATGCAACAAGGTTTTACCGTCTATATTTCCCAGTTCATTCAGTTCAATCGGGGTAAGCACCCGCTCCCCTTTCAGAAAACCGGCCCGGTTATAAAACGCGGAATCACGATGTGCCATGGTGCGCTGATTCCAGAGCTGCCGGTTGGCTTCAAAATAGTCATTGTATTCTTTTTGCATATGTCAATTCTGGTTACTGTTTGTTCTTAAAAAAAATGTTTCTGCGTGACCTTGATCACTAAAGGTAAAATATATTACTCAACCGCCATTCTCCAATGAAAAAAAGAGACTTGCAAGCCCTCTTCTTCGTGATATATGTCACGGCAGCAACAGTACCACGCGTATAGTTTTGCCCGAAATTAATCGCGCATGAAGTATACAAGAAGAAAAGGACTGAACCGGTTGGCCGGACTGATCACAGGATTGCTCCTGTTTGTATCAGGCGCCATGGCCCAACAGCCCGCCATTCTATTAACCCTGAAAGAAGCCACCGACAGTACACTGGCTCATAACCGTGATCTCGGATTGAACCGGCTCGATGAAAAAATTGCCACCGCGAAAACCAGGGAGATGGACGCCATCTATCTGCCGCAGGCGGATTTTTCCTTCACGGCACTTAGCAGCAATAATCCGCTGAATGCTTTCGGTTTCAAAATGCAGCAACAGGTGGTACAACAAAAGGATTTCAATCCCGACCTGCTGAATAATCCCGGCGCCTCCGGCGATTACAGCGGCCGCTTACAGGTAAAACAACCCCTGCTGAACATGGACCTTGTATATATGCGTAAAGCGGTAACGGCACAGGAAGGTATTTACCGGTTAAAAACAAAACGTACGGCCGAGTACCTCACGTACGAAGTGGAGAAAGCCTACCTGCAACTGCAACTGGTTTATGAAGCGGAGAAAGTACTGAAAGAAGCATTACGCAGTGCCAATGCCATGTATACATTTACCAATAACCGTGTACAGGAAGGACTCATGCAGAAATCGGATGCGCTGAATGTAAAAGTATGGATACATACGGTGGAAACAAACCTGGCTGAAACGGCCAGCAATATCCGCAATGCGTCCGATTACCTGAGCCTGCTGATGGGACGTCCGTTAGGCATGGTATATACAGCCGAACCGGTACAATCCGCTAACACGGAATCCGCCGCAACCACGATACCTGAAGACAGGGCTGATTTTGCCGCCATGAAAAAAGCGATGGAAGCCAGCAGCCTGATGATAAAATCAGCGGAGAAAAGTTACCTGCCCCGTATCAATGCGTTTGCTTCCTACCAGGTAAATGATTACCGGCTGACAGGTTTTGGTGCCGGCTCCTACCTCGCCGGCCTGCAAGTATCCTGGGATATTTTTAAAGGCAACAGTACTAAAAACAAAATCAGTACGCAACAGACGGAATTGAGCAAGCTCGCCGGACAACTCGCGAATCAGCAGGCACAGAGTCAGCTGGAGCTTAATAAAACAAACCGTGACCTCGAAGATGCCCGGTTTAAAATCAGGCAACAATCCGCCGCAATAGATAATGCCGCGGAGGCCCTGCGGATTCTGCAGGACCGCTATGAACAGGGACTGGTCAACAGTACTGATGTACTCCAGGCACAGACGCAACTCTCCCAGCAACAATTAGGAAAAGCACAGGCCGTATTCAGTTTCAACAGTACGGCGGCTTATATCCGTTTTTTAACCTCTACACAAAAAAACTAAACGAACCGATATGTCATACAGCAATTACATAACAGGCACACTCATAATCAGCGGGATGCTTTTATTCAGTTCCTGCAAGGGAAAAAAAGAAACACCCGCCCCTGCCACGGGCACAGCCGTAACCGTGTATACCGCCACACCGGGTGGTAATGTGGAAGGCGGTATCGCCATCAGCGGAAAAGTGGAAGCACTGCAAACCGCACAACTCAGCACCCGGCTGATGGGTACCATTACCCGTATGTATGTAAAAACGGGCGACCGCGTGAGACGGGGACAGACGCTCGCCAGTATCAGCAGCCAGGACATCAGCGCCAAAAGAGCACAGACCAACGCAGCCATCCTGGAAGCCGAAGCCAATGTAAAAAATGCACAGAAGGATTTTGACCGCTTTACCAATCTGTACAATAAACAAAGTGCGTCTGCCAAAGAACTCGATAATGTAACCCTGCAATACAATGCGGCCAAAGCCAGGCTGGAAGCCGCTACACAGATGAAGAATGAAGTAAACGCCATTGGTGCCTACTCCACCATCACTGCCCCTTTCGACGGGGTGGTAACCCAGCGCCTTGCCGATGAGGGAAATATGGCCAGCCCGGGTATGCCCCTGCTGGTAGTGGAACAAAATACACAGTTGCAGATCAGCGCCACAGTAAGTGAAGACCAGGTAGGTCAGCTGAAAAAAGGCAGTAAAGCACAGGTGGAAATAAAAGCGGTGGGAAAAACCATCGACTGCGTGGTGAATGAAATCAGCCCCTCTTCCCAAATGACGGGCGGACAATTTGAAATCAAACTCAGCATTCCCGATGCGCAGAAAAAAGACCTGTATGCGGGTATGTATGTCAATGTGTTTATACCGGTAACGGGTGCCGCTGCAGCTACTCAGCCAAACGGAACAGTACTGGTTCCTACGTCCAGCCTGGTGCTGAATGACCAGCTGACCGGCATTTATACCATCAGCAGTAATAACACCGCCCTGCTCCGCTGGGTCAGAACCGGGAAAGTATATGGCGAACAGACGGAAATACTGTCCGGCCTTGCCGCCAATGAGACCTTTATACAGAAAGCGGACGGCAAACTGTATAACGGGGTATCCGTAACCGTGAAAAAATAATCAATCGTAAACGAATTACTATGCAAGAAGGAATTTCCGGAAAAATAGCCCGATCGTTCATCACGTCGAAACTGACGATACTGCTGATGGTGGCATTCCTGCTGATCGGCGGTTACAGTACCCTGCTGATTCCGCGCGAGGAAGAACCGCAGATTGAAGTACCCATGGCCGATATTTTTATCGGCTTCCCGGGGGCTTCTCCCAAGGAAGTGGAAACCAAGATCAGTGCCCCGATGGAGAAAATGATCTCCAATATTAAAGGCGTGGAATACGTGTATTCCACCTCCATGAAAGGACAGGCCATGATCATTGTGCAGTTCTATGTAGGGGAAGATGTGGAACGCTCCCTCGTAAAACTGTACAACGAAATCATCAAGAACATGGATAAAATGCCGCAGGGCGTTACCCTGCCCATGGTAAAAACCAGGGCCATTGATGATGTACCCGCATTGGGCGTAACCCTGTGGAGTGAAAAATATGACGACTACGCCCTCCGCCAGATCGGCGAAGCACTGACCAATGAAATTAAAAAAGTTAAAGACGTTTCCGATGTACGCATTATTGGTGGCCGCAGCCGCCAGGTCAATGTGGTGCTGGATAAAAATAAAATGGCCGAAAACCAGGTGGATTTCCTGAGTATCAGTCAGCATATACAGGGCAGCAATGCCCAGACCACCGCAGGCAACCTGTTGCAGAAGGATTCTGCATTTTCTGTAGAGACCGGAAATTTCCTGGCCACAGCGGAAGACGTGGAAAACCTGGTGGTAGGCGTGAACCAGCAACAACCTGTCTTTTTAAAGCAGGTAGCTAAAGTAACGGACGGACCGGAGACCGCATCACAATATGTGTTGTTTGGCTATGGCCGGGAAGATACCACGCGCCAATCACATCCATCCGCTTATCCTGCCGTTACCTTATCCATTGCCAAACGGAAAGGAGCCGATGCCATGCGTTTGTCCGAACAGATCCTGTCAAAAGTAGAGCATGCTAAAAAACAACTGATACCCGCCGGGGTACAAACCAGCATCACCCGTAATTATGGCGAAACGGCATCGCATAAAGTAAGTGAACTGCTGTTTCACCTCTTCATTTCCATTGTGGTGGTAACCCTGTTTGTGATGCTGGCGATGGGCTGGCGCGGCGGCCTCGTGGTATTCCTGTCGGTGCCGGTTACTTTCGCACTCACGCTGCTGGCGTATTACTTCCTTGGTTATACGCTGAACCGGATCACCCTCTTTGCCCTGGTATTTATTACGGGTATTGTGGTAGACGACTCAATCATCATCGCGGAAAATATGCACCGCCACTTTAAGATGAAACGACTGCCGCCGATGCAGGCTGCTATTTACGCCATCAATGAAGTGGGCAACCCGACCATTCTGGCCACTTTCACGGTAATAGCCGCGGTACTCCCGATGGCCTTTGTTTCCGGATTAATGGGGCCTTATATGAGTCCTATGCCGATCGGCGCTTCCATTGCGATGATGCTTTCCCTGGTGGTAGCACTTACACTGACCCCTTATCTCGGTTATATCTTCTTACGTGAAAAAGAAAAAAGAGGAGGCAAGCATGAAGACAGCAAACCGCACCGGCTGGAAGAAAGCGGAATCTATAAAATATACAACGCCTTTATACTTCCCCTGCTGAATCACCGCTGGAAACGCTATACATTCATTTTCGGAACAGTAGCCATCCTGCTGGTATCACTGGCGCTCTTTTTCACCAAGACCGTTGCCGTGAAAATGCTGCCCTTTGATAATAAAAATGAATTCCAGGTAGTGATCGATATGCCCGAAGGATCCACGCTGGAAAAAACAGCCGCGGTAACAAAAGATATCGCCGACTTTGTATCCCGTCAACCACTGGTAAAAGACTACCAGTTATATATCGGCACTTCCGCGCCGATCAGTTTCAACGGACTGGTACGGCACTATGACCTGCGCCGCGGCGATAATATGGCGGATATACAGGTAAACCTGATCAATAAGGAAGACCGGAAAAAACAAAGCCATGATATTGCCAAAGAAATGCGCCCGGGTATTCAGGCCATTGCGGCAAAGTATAAAGCCAATGCCAAAATTGTGGAAGTACCACCGGGACCGCCCGTGTTATCCACGATCGTGGCAGAGATATACGGCCCGGATTATAATCAGCAGATGAAGCTGGCCGGTCAGGTAAAAGAACTGCTGGGCAAAACGGATGATGTGGTGGATGTGGACTGGATGGTGGAAGATGATCAGCCGGAACTCTCCTTTGAAATTGATAAGGAAAAAGCCATGCGGCAGGGAGTGGCACCGGCTCAGATTGTGGCTACATTACGGGCCGGCTTATCCGGCCAGGTCACCGGCAACCTCTTTAAACCCGCTTCATACAACCCGGTAAATATCGTGCTCAAACTGGATGATGCAGATAAGACATCCGTGGATGATCTGAAGAACCTCAAAGTGATCAGCCAGCGGGGTATGGCCGTTCCGGTAGGTGATCTCGTAACCATTAAATCAACGGTAAAAGAAAAAAGCATTTACCGCAAGAACCAGAAACGGGTGGTGTATGTACTGGCGGATATGGCCGGTAAACTGGAAAGTCCTTCCTATGCCATGATGAAAATTTCTGACAGCCTGAAAGTATTCAACATGCCCGAGGGCTATGAGCTGAAAGAAGAATACACACAGCAACCGGAATTTGAAGACAACTATTCGGTGAAATGGGATGGCGAATGGCAGATTACGTTTGAAGTATTCCGTGACCTCGGTATCGCATTTGTGGTGGTGATCCTGATCATTTACATGCTGATCGTTGGCTGGTTCCAGAACTTCAGTGTGCCACTGGTAATGCTGGCCGCGATTCCTTTATCGCTGGTGGGTATTGTACTTGGTCACTGGATGATGGGGGCCTTCTTTACCGCCACTTCCATGATCGGCTTTATTGCCCTTGCCGGTGTGATGGTACGTAACTCGGTACTGCTGATCGACTTTATAGATATACGGCTGAACGAGGGTATTCCCCTGAAGCAGGCCATTATTGAAGCGGGTGCGGTGCGTACCACGCCCATCCTGCTGACAGCCGGCGCGGTGGTACTGGGTGCGGTGATCATCCTGTTTGACCCGATCTTCCAGGGACTGGCCATTTCACTGATGGGCGGAACGGTCACCTCAACCTTCCTCACATTGCTGGTAGTGCCGTTGCTATATTACAAAATGCTGAAGAAAAAACATACTAAAAACAAAACCCTGTAACATGAAACTCTTATTTGTAACCTGCCTGAGTGATTTCAAGGCGGATGTAATGAAGATATTTCACGAAGCAAAAGTCAAAGTCTTCAGTATTACGGAAACAACCGGAGTAAAAGACGAACATGACCCGGACCTGCTCGATGACTGGTTTGGCAATAAAGACGGGGAGTATGATTCACTGATCCTGTTCAGTTTTACCCCGGAGGCCACCGCTGCTGAAGCAATGCGGCTGATCAAACAATACAACCAGGCGGAAGGTAATAAGTTTCCGGTACGGGCATTTATAATGCCGGTGGAGGAAGCGAGTTATTGATGGAGGGGGGCTTCGGAAGATTGACATTCCGGAGTCCCTTTAAGCAGTTGATATTAATTTAAACAACAAGGAGGGAGACTCCGGAATATAAACATGAAAGAAAGAATAATTCGTGCCGTAGCCGGCACTATGGTATTAATCAGTATTACACTGGCGGCCACTGTTCATATTAACTGGTTGTTCCTGGCTGGGTTTGTGGGGTTGAACCTGCTGCAGTCGTCTGTTACAAAATTCTGTCCGCTGGAGATGATCCTGAAGAAAGCCGGGGTGAAATAAAACAGCCGTTCAGCTGTAGCACTGTTTATAGATTTCATCGGCCAGGTCTTCCAGCAGGAACTGGTGATCTTTGTCTGTGGGCATGGAGGAACGGAAATACACCTGTCCTTCATCGGACCGGGCATCCACATACATCCAGCAAGGATACAGGAGGTCTATTTCTTTCTGATTGTTGTATCCCTGCACAAAGTCTTTAATCACCGCTTCCGCAATCACCACCGCGGCCTGCTGATCCGCCTGGGCATGCAGCACGTTGAATTTTTCGAGCAATTTATTTCCGGTAAAGCCTGCAATTTTGCGGCCGGCTGAAGCCGGATCCGTATCCATTGCCAGCGGGAAACTGCGGACATTCATACTCAGTGTTTCGGCAAATGAAGTCACTCCATAGTGTCCGCTTTTCAATCCATCAATCATGGAACGGGAAGTGCCCGCGTTTTTACTATTCCGGCGTTGCTGCATCAGCCAGCTGATACCGGCAATCAGGAGGAAAACAATAGCGATAAGAATTTTCATACGAATCCATTTACACTTATAAAAAAAAGGGCGTATCAATGATACGCCCATTTTTTATAGAAATCAAACGGATTAGCCTAAAGCCACGCGTTTGAAGGCTGTTACTTTTACATCGCCACTCTCTTTCAGGTAGTCGCCAACGGATTTGCCGGCGTCTTTTACGAAAGCCTGTGCGGTCAGGGTTTGTTCTTTGAAGAAGGCACCCATTTTACCTTCAGCGATTTTGGTCAGCATTTCTTCCGGTTTGCCGGCCATTTTCGGATCCTGTTTGATCACTTCCATGATGATGTCCTTTTCACGGGCAATCACTTCAGCGGGAACAGAAGCCGCATCAACGGCTACAGGATTCAGGGCAGCGATCTGCATCGCCACGTCTTTACCGGCATCAGCCGCTTCCTTATCCAGTCCTACCAGTACACCAATACGGTAAGCGCCATGAATATAAGAAGCCACATAAGCGGCATCAATTCTTTCGAACTTGGTAACGCCGATTTTTTCACCGATGGTAGCCAGTTTCTCATCCACCAGGGCAGCTACAGTCAGATCGCCGATCTTAACGGCCATCAGTTCTTCCAGGTTGTTTACGTTGTTGGCAATGGCGGCATCAGCGATGCTTTTACCAAACGCCACAAAGTCAGCATTCTTGGAAACGAAGTCTGTTTCGCAGCTTACACATACCACGATACCGGTTTTATTATCGGCAGTTGTTTGTGCAATCACCACACCTTCCTTGGCTTCACGGTCGCTTCTTTTAGCAGCTACTTTCTGACCTTGCTTACGCAGCCAGTCAATAGCGGCTTCAAAATCACCATTGGTTTCAGTCAGGGCTTTACGGCAATCCATCATACCCGCGCCGGTTGCCTGGCGGAGTTTATTGATATCCTGTGCACTTATTGTTACGGTGCTCATATAATTAGGTATTTAAAATTTATAATTCATTTCTTCCGGGGTTAATCGATCTGCCGGGCTTCAGTGTGTTGACTCCCGACTTCCGACTCCAGACTCCAGACTTATCTCTTTCCGCCACCAGGACCACGTCCACCGGGTGTTCCGCTGCCGGAACGGCGTCTTTGTCCGCCACCTGCACCACCGGGTCCACGGCCACGGCCACCACGACCACCTTCTGCTTCAGCTTCAGCCAGCAGTTTAGCGGCTTTTCTTTCTTTTTCATCATCGGTCATTTCTTCCACATCATCGTCTTTAGCGGCTTGTCTTTCAGCCAGACCTTCAGCGATAGCAGCAGTGATATAGTTTACGATGATAGCGATTGATTTGGTAGCATCGTCATTCGCCGGGATGGCGAAATCCACTTTATTGGGATCGCAGTTGGTATCCACCACACCAAAGGTAGAGATACCGAGACGCTTGGCTTCTGCCAGGGCGATATGCTCATGACCGATATCCACGATGAAGAGGGCAGCCGGTACACGACCCAGCTGGGCGATACCACCGAGTACTTTCTCCATTTTATCCTTATCACGGCTCAGGGTCAGGCGCTCTTTCTTGGTGATACTGTCGAAAGAACCGTCGCTCAGCATTTTCTCAATGCTCTGCATTTTCTTTACGCTCTTACGAACGGTATTGAAGTTGGTCAGCATACCACCCAGCCACCTTTCGGTAACAAAGGGCATGTTTACTTTCTTCGCACTTTCGTTTACGATATCTTTCGCCTGTTTCTTCGTACCTACGAAAAGGATCTTCTTCCCGCTGCGGGCAATCGCTTTCATAGCCGCTGCAGTTTCCTGCAGGCATTCTACGGTTTTGTTCAGGTCAATGATGTGAATACCTTTCTTTTCAGCAAAGATGTAAGGTAACATCTTGGGGTTCCACTTCTTCTTGAGGTGACCGAAGTGAACACCTGCCTCGAGAAGCTGCTGTTGTAAGGATGTATTTTCCATTTTCTGTTGTTGTTATAATTATTTTGAATAAATAGCTGTGAGCTGCGCGTGTCGAGCTGTGAGCAGTTAACTCGTAGCTCATAGCTAATAGCTCGTAACTTATATTAACGTTTAGAGAACTGGTAGCTTCTACGGGCTTTCTTGTGACCGAATTTCTTACGTTCAACAGAACGCGGGTCACGTTTCAGCAGACCGGCCGCTTTCAGGGCGGGACGGAATTCAGGGTTCAGTTCAACCAGTACGCGGGAGATACCCAGCATAGCGGCTTCCGCCTGACCTTTCAGACCACCGCCGGCAGCGTTGATCTTCACATCATATTTAGTGGCCACGTCTACTGTTTTCAGCGGACGCTCTACCTGGTTCTGCAGGTATACCAGGGGAAAATAAGCTTTGTAGTCTTTGTCGTTGATCGTGATAACGCCGCTTCCTTTAGAAACGAACACCCTTGTCACTGCTTCTTTACGACGTCCGACACCGTTTGTTTGTTTTTCCATTATAATTTGTTTGGAATTTTTTAATGTTTTTTGTCAACCTGAACGTTAGTCAGGATTAGAATTTAAGATCCTTGGGTTGTTGTGCACCATGCGGATGTTCAGCACCGGCATACACGAATAATTTTTTGTACATCTTACGGCCGAGACGGTTTTTAGGAAGCATTCCTTTTACCGCTCTTTCGATAACCACTTCAGGACGACGTTTCTGCAGATTGGCAGCAGTCTCTTCTTTACGGCCACCGGGGTAACCGGTAAAGTGGTCATAAATTTTCTGCTCCATCTTGTTACCTGTCAATACGACTTTCTCGCAGTTGATCACGATGATGTAATCACCGGTGTCAACGTGGGGGGTGTAGCATGCTTTGTTCTTACCACGTAAAACAGCGGCAATTTTAGCACACATACGACCTACGGTTTGATTAGTACCGTCCACAACATACCAGTTGCGTTTTACGGTAGCCTCGTTCGCGTGTTTGGTAGTGAAATGTAATTTGCTCATGTAAAAAACTTTTTGCCTTCAGTCCTTACTGGAAAATCCGGCGGTTAGTGAATAAACAAACAGAGCTATCCCTCTGCCTGCTCCCGTCCAAACCCGGTATTAACCTGGTTCTTTTGGGGGTGCAAAGATAGGAATGAGCGGAATCCTAACCTAAGAAAAAGCGGGGAAATTTTACAGACACTCTCAGAACTTACTGATTATCAATAAATATTTTACCTGATTTTAAATTCCATTCCTGCAAGGCACGATTTTTCAGGCCGTTTTGGAGGAAATAAAGGAGGCGTGAGACGGGGATTATCCTGCCGTTGGTTCATCCTGAACCGGAACCACCCGTTTTACCACCACTTTGGTATCGGAGAGATAGGTGATCATGACCGGCAGGTTGTCCCCCGGTTCAAGGTCCGGTTCCTTGCCTTTTTCCAGGGGCAGTTTGGCCTGCATGCCTCCTTCAAACAGATCCAGGTAAATGGCATGGGGAGATACGCGGGTTACCACCGCTTCGGCTTCAATCTCATTTTTAAAATGCTGATATGCTTTCTTATAGGCCGGGGAAAAATTATGGGAAAACAGTTCCGCCACGATACTGTTGGGACGATCGAGGTTCAGCAACCGGAAACTGATGGCCGCATTCTCCGCCGTTTCAGCCGGTGGTTTTTCCCAGGGCGATAACTGGAGGGGGAAGAAAATATAACTGTCGAATTCCTTTAAAAAGTAACGGTCCTCCACTTTTTTCAGGTAGCCGGCAAAGCGGTTTTCGAAGGCCGCCTTCTGGATCAGCAGGTCCAGCTTTTCATTATGCAAAAACTTTATATCAAAAGCCGTCATCTTGTCCCCGCGGTCGGACAGACGCAACTGAAAACTCACCACATCCCCGATACGGAAATGCTGTGTTTTCCGTCCTGCGGCTTCCAGTCCGGTTTTACAATTCACCGATTTACGACTGGCCCCTTTCAGGTATTCAATCGTGGCAAAATTTTTATCGTAACTGACAAATGAAATAGTTCCCTTTAGTATCTTTTCTTCCATAATATTGCTTTCGGTCCCTGCGAAGGTACGTGAAGCAGATCAACCACTTTAAACCCTAAACCTTAAACCCTAAACCTTAAACCCTAAACCCTAAACCTTAAACCCTCAACCCTAAACCTTAAACCCTCAACCCTAAACCCTAAACCCTCAACCCTCAACTATCTATGTCTTCCCGTAATCTCAACCGCTCCGTATTTGGCAATCCGTCCCATACCGGCAACCTGCTCTCCGATGAAGAAGCGAATGCCCTCCTGCTCGAATGGGTGCCCAATGAAAAGCTCCGCCTGCACATGAAACAGGTGGCGGCCAATATGAAAGCCTGGGCTATTGAAAAAGAAGGAGCGGATGAGCTGACTGCCCGTAAATGGGAACAGGCCGGCCTGCTTCATGACGCGGACTGGGAAAAATATCCCGACGACCATTGCCGTATTATTATTGAAGAATTGGAAAAGCGGCAGGTAGATCCCGAAGTAATCCACTGTATTGCCTCTCACGGTCCATCCGTTTTCGGCGTTACCCCGGTTAGTAAGATGGACAAAATGATCTATGCCATTGACGAGTTATCCGGCTTCATCCATGCCTGTTCCCTGATCCGTCCCACCGGGTATGAAGGACTGGAAGTAAAAAGTGTGTTGAAACGGTTAAAGACCGCTGCCTTTGCCGCGCAGGTGAGCCGTGAAGATATTAATGAAGCAGTGGGAATGATTGATTGTTCGCTGGAGGACTTGATCGCGTTTGTGATTGAACATCAGAAGAGTTGTGAGTTGTGAGTGGGGAGTGGGGAATGGGGAATGGTGAATGGGCTGATCGTTGTCACCCTGCTTGACCATCGTAGCTTTAGCGAAGGTGGGCTTGTCCCGCCAAATGCGGGGAGCTTGCCGAAGGGTGCTTGGGCAACGCTCTATTATTAAATGGCTTTTTATAAAAAAGAAAAATTATAGAATAGCCGGAAGAATATACTTGTCAAGTATAGAGAAAGTGGTGGTAAGCGGTATATAATTCCCGCCCGTAAAAACAACGACTGCATTAAAATCAGGAATAATGATCAGTTCCTGTCCTCCCCAGCCTGTGGCATGATACAGGTTAATATCCTTCCCTGCCTTTTTAAATGTTTTTAACCACCAGGCAAAGGCATAGCCATGACTTCCGGAAAAATGTCCGGGAATAAAAATATTCGTATTGCCGGCATATGGGGAATTACATTTTGCTATCCACCGTTCCGAAACTATTCGCTGGCCATTAAAAGTCCCTTTATTCAGGCACAACGCACCTGTTTTTACTAAATCCCCGGGGGTCATCTCCAGCCCACCGCCTGCCTCAATAACCCCGTTTTTAAACCGGAGAGGCCAGGCCGATGTATCAATTCCCGCCGGTTTGAATAAATATTCTTTTGCAAACTTTTCAAGGTCCATCCCGGATGCCTTCCGGATAATTTCCCCTAACAGTATTGCATTCCCTCCCGAGTAGCGGAAAACCGTTCCGGGTGGGTTGATCAGGGGTTTCTCTAAAATATAAGTAACCGGATCTTTCTCCTGGAACCAAATTCCCAGAATATCATTTTTCGCGTTGGTTAACGCCGTTTTCCATTCCTCCCACTCCAGCCCGGCCGTCATGGTTAACAGATGTTCAATCGTTATATTCTCTTTACCCCCGGTTTTCAAATGCTGGTGGTCAGGTAAATAGTCAAAAACCGACTGATCAACACGTTGAATAAACCCTTTATCAATCGCGATCCCGATACACAATGAAGTAATACTTTTACTTACCGATCTGAGGCCATGCAGCATGGATTTATCCCACTTAACCCATGCGCCATGATGATTGGGTCCATCCCATTTGTACTGGTGTCCGGGAAAATACTCCTCAAAAACCATTTCATTATCCTTGAAAAGGAGCATGGAGTGTACTTCACCATACCGGCCAAGCTTGATTTCCTCTGCAGCTTTTCTCAGCAAACCAGTATCAATGTTTGCCTTTTTAAACGTGTCCGTCACAACTGCATCGTTAATACATTCACGCGAATAATAAGGTGAAGCAGGATAGCATGTATTACTTCCTGCAATTGTTAGTGAGAGGAATAAAATGCTTGGGAAAATGCGATATGGTAATAAACCTGGAATAAAACTCATTTGGATAAAATAACCTGTTTATATCAAACATAACGTACGGAGCTTTGTGCAGTGACCCGTCCGTGCCTGCCTGCCTACAGGCATGATTCCTGGCAGCCAGGTCTCAAAAAACCGTTTCTGGGTTAAAGTTCGTTTTTTATCTAATATCTTAGAGATTGTGCCAGCCCGAACTATCGCAGGGCTTTATTTTGCCGATTAGATTATATTCAGATGGCTATGGTACAAAGCCCATTTTAGGGTTCAGGTCTACTCAACTTTTTTAAGGGAAAAAAGCATTTCACCCTTTTCTTCATATAAGACACTAAAGATCGAGTTGTCTTTATCATACTTGATAGTTGTTTTGCTTCTATTATTGTTTGTAACGATTTCAAGTTTATTATTATTCTTGTAATTGATCAGCTCGTCATCTGTTAGTTTATAAACATATACAATGTCAGAATTTCCTGAATATTCAAAAAAGTATCCCCGATTTTCTTCCTTGCATGAAATGCAGGACAAATGAATATCGAAATTCAGTCGTTGAAGTGTATCCTTTATTTTTATATGCTGTAAATTGTCATTACGAAAGCGACGTTCGTGATATCCATTGTTGAAACTATCTAATAAAGATGATTTTTCATACAAGGTGCTACAAAAATTAAACATACGACATATATATTTTACTGTAAGTTTTTGATTTGCAGGTTTAGTATATATTTTGTTTACTGTGTCATGACCAGTTCTTATATCTACAACTTCAATTTTATTTTGAAATTGAGCATTGGATACAAATGAAGCAAAGAATGATGATAAGATAAGTGCTTTTCGCATAGTATTATTGATAACGGTATCGGTGCGGCAGTATTTTGTGATCCGTCAGACCGTACCGCTGCTTAATAAAGTTACTGAAGTGGCTGATATGTGCTGCAGTGTGGCTTTATTCGTATGACGAAACTGCAAATGATTAGCGATCAAAAACTGAAATTTTATTCGTCACTCCGCCATAGCGCCAAACAGCCCTGTTGGCAGTAGTTTTATTGTCTGTCTGTAATAAGGTTGTTCTCGTAGTCCAAATATAAAATTTTTAAAATCCAAGTCCGACCATTTGTAAATTTCATTTCAATAAATCTTTGCCCGTTTATTTCTGTAACTTTCCATTGACCGTTTGTACAACTTTCCCTGAACTTATAACAACCTTCACCCCTTTGTCTTACAAATTTTGTTAATGATGGAAAGTCATAATAGTTTTCCCGTGCCCACTTATTATTGCAATCATCTCCGTAAGCACCACCATAAGTTCGGCATTTTGAATAAAACATTCTCGGTTCTTTTTCATTGTCACAACTTCTTAAACTCCAACGTCCAATCAACAACTTTTTTATTGAGTCAAGAGGAATAGTCGAAATAATATTGCTTGTATATATTTTCTGTGTTGAGTCCTTGGTATAATCTATTTCTTCCAAAATAAATTCGTCACCAATTCCATAAACCATATGCTTCCATAAACCTGTTTTCTTATTGTTGGAATAATTTCCTATCCAATAAATATGATGAAATACTGAATCTTCAAATTCCTCCCATTCTCCTTCTTTTGCCAATGCTTTATAGTGATGAATTTCCCTTGTATAGTTATTTTCCTCTCCTCCAATGTGCCTGACACCCGTGATCGATATGCCTGCAATTTCGTTCGTAATCCTCATAATACCTCTGCTTTTTGTCCCTTCGTTACTGCTGCCTTTAGAACTCCTGAAGAATTCATAAACCAAATATTTAGTACTGTCAATTCTGAAGTATTCAAAATTCTTATTCTTACCATCTTCATAGTTTATTTGAACATACAGAGGATTAATGTCGCCAAATGGAACAACTCTGTTATTGTATGGATATAGTCTAAGAGGTTTTTGTCTAAAGAAATTTATTGGGGTGTCAATTTTGCTAACAGGAATTGTGTCCTGCGAAAAGCAAGAGGTTGTAACTATCAATAAAATCAGAAGAAGTCTGTTATACATAAAGTGTCGTGAAATTTTACCGCCATCGTATGGGGCACTGTGCAATGGCTGCTTGAAGACTGCCTGCCAATAGGAAAGGTTCCTGGCAGCCGGGGCCCAAAAAATCGTTTCAGGGTTAAAGTTCCTTTTTAAGATCAAATTATTATGAGGCCATGCCAGCCCATTAAGTTGCTGGATTGTATTCTGTCGATGAGAAGATATTCTACTGGCCGTTGCAAAAATCTAAATGTTAATTGCAGGGCATCAGGAATGATCTCCAACTTTTCTTTTTAATAGGGATGCCAAGAGTATTTCTAAACTCTCCTTATCCCTGTCTGTTTCTTTCCACCCACCGTTCAATTTCATTTCGCGTATAACATATGGTTCATATACCCTTTTCATTCTCCAGTTTTTGATTCTCTTGGAGGGCATAATAATAGTAATGTATCTCTTGGATTTCCGATGCCTGCCAATGACCATAATGTTTTCATAACCGTCACCCCATCGGGGAGGAAAACAAAAGACTTTAGTATTTTGACTAAAGTGCTTTGTTCCTCCTGGCGGAAAGTCTATATTCCCACACAATGTCAAAATAGAATCCGGCTTTCTAAATTTTGAAATAATCTTGGAAATCCACTTTAGCATATCGGATTATTTGCGCAATGACGCTAATTGTCACAACTTTCTGTTGTGCTGATATTTTGTAATCGTTCAGCCCGAACCGAAGCTCAGTAAAGTTAATGCAGTTGATGATTTGCTCTGTGGCTAGGCTTTATCGTCCGGCCCGGACTGCAGATGATAGCGCTATGCCGGTGAGTATGTATACTTCAGCCAGCTTAACAGAAAACCCAATGCTATATGCAGGCTGGTCAAAGGAACTTCACGATCATTGCTTCAATTTCTGCTGGCGTCAACCCGCCGCCAATAATTTTTCCTTCCTTATCAAGTAAAAAGTTTGCAGGAATAGCTTCGATGTCATAATATTTTGCCATTTCCCCTTCAAATGCCTTGGGGTCAATAGTTTGTGTCCATTGAAGCAGGTCTTTTGCGATTGCTTGCTTCCACTTCTGTTTATCTTTGTCAAAAGAGACACCTATCATTTCAAAACCTTTGTCTTTATACTTCCTGTAAAGAACATTTAAGTCAGGATGCTCTGTTCTGCACGACTTGCACCAGGAGGCCCAGCATACAATTAAAGTATATTTTCCCTTGAATTGTTTTGTGTCGACCTCATTGCCACTGCTGTCTCTTAAGATGAAATTCTGAAAAGCCACACCAATTGCACTGTTTTTTGATTTTTCCAATTGATTGAGTAAATTTTTTACGCTTTTAGCTTCAAAGGATGTTTTAAGGGATGAATCTATCAAGTAGTTTAATTCTTTTACTTGTAAATATGATAGCGTGGAGGCTTTGCCTAATAAATAGCTGCTCACCTTATTTTTCGGATACTTTCTTATAAAATCAGAAAGCTTTTGATAATAGGCCTCTCTTTTTTCTCCATCAGATGCTTTTGATTTTTTCAGGTTTCCGGTCCACGTTTCAAAATCGGTTTTCAATTTATTAGTAACGGATCCTACAACGTCAACTATAGAAAGCATATTCAATGTATCCCGCCCGTTGTCGGTAATTTCCATCCTCGTCTTGCACTTTACAAATGTCTGGCGATTGTCAATGTAAATATCACAGATAAAGGATTGCTGATCCAGGTGCAATCTTGCTTGTATGGGCATCGGTACTTTGCCCTTAAAATAAAACTTGCCGTCCTTAATCGTAGAACTGATGCTATCTCGCTGTTTGTAATTTCCTTCAAAAAAGAGATACATCTTACTATTGTGCTCACCTGTTATAGTTCCGGCAATCTCAAAGTCTGTGCTTTGACAGAACAAGAAATGCGGCAAGAAGAGAAATAATAAATTGAGTTTGAGGTTTGTCATAGCTTGTATAAAACGTGCAGAGCTTTGTGCAGTGGCCGATCCGTGATCCTGGCAGCCGGGCCGCAAAAAGCCGTTCCTGAGTTAAAGTTCTTATTTTAGATCAAATTTCTAAGGGGCCGTGCCAGCCCGATAAGCTGCCAACCTATATCTGTCGATGCTGTTTTAATCTGACGGCCCTTGTACAAAACCCGATGCTGGCTGCAGGTATTTCCCATATCAACTTGTTGCTAAACAAAACCTTGTAACTCTTTTTGACATTAACATAATTATCCAAAATAAAGGTATTAGTATAGTCCAAATGGGCTGCCATTTGCTAATGGTTAGATAAGGGTTTCCGAAATTTTGGGTGTTGTAATTAAGGAGATTAATACCTCCTAATAAAATGGATAAAACTAGTGGAATAAGTATACCATAGCGGATTTTAATTTTCTGGATACTCTTATTGCTTGAAAATATTACGGCATAAATAAAATACAAACCGAAGCTATACCCAATTGCAAAGGGCAATCCCGTTATTGGTACAATAGATCGCCGTAAGTCACTATTTGCAAAAAGTAGTAGAATAGATAGAATGGTTACAATTGTTGCAAATAAACAAAATGCTTTCAACTCAATCGGTGCCGCTGAATATTTTGAATAAAAATCTTTCCATTTTGAGGTTGCCTGTACTTTAGTCATATAGTTTATTAAAAATGCAGATTAAATCAATTTGTGGTCTCATGTTACATTTATCATTATTGTGAACGAAGAGCTGCTTATATTTGCAGCCAATGTTCGGGCTTATCGACGTGGCGTTATTACGTGTTACGTTAGCCCGGATATGTTGCTGATCAAAGATATGAAGATCAAAATTTATTCTATAGCCGGGAATTATTCGTCAGATTGATATGTCGCTGAGCAATGTTATATCGATCAGGATATGTTCGTAAAGCCGCCATAATGCCAAACCCCATGTTAGCAGTTGTTATTCATTGTCCTTTATTTGTTCAATAACCCATTCACGCCATGCATCTTTATTGCCCAAAAGCCATTGATAATAATATTTAAGAATTACATACGACATAGAGTCTGGATGTGTGAAGTCGCCACATGTATCAAGAAAATATTTTTTTAGCCGCGACCCACTCCACAATTGCCATCGGTTTCTTATATACATTCCTAAAGAAAGGTGCAATCCTGCAACACCTTTTTTCTTGATATTCTGTTTGGTCTCCTGTGATAATATTTTGTCGAGTTCAATAAAACAGTCTGGTAAATTTAGAGGAATGTATTTTCCATCAACAGAGTCTTGTCGCAATGCTTGTTCATAACGCTTTACTTTTTCGATGTAGAGGCTGTCATAATAGCGATATTGTTCATCTAGTTTAATATCTATTCCGTTGAGATATCTATGGTAGGACAACACAATTAACAAGTAACGATCGTCAGGGTATATGCCTTTTTCTTCTAGATATGTAATAGCTTTGGAGTCATTATAGTAATTGTAATCTTCCACTAGGTCTGATGTATAAGGATTTGTCCTTTTGATGCTGTCTTCAGGCAAATCTTTGATTAATTTGATTTGTGCCGGACTTAGGACTTTATCCATGTCGAAAAACATTTCTTGAAGGGTCTCGGGACGATAGATACTGTCCTTTTGGGAAAACGAAGAGAGTTGCCAAAGAGTTGATGCTATTAATAGAATGAGTCTCATATAATAACCGCTAACATGCAGGGCTTTGTGCAGTGGCCGATCCGCGTTTCTAAAGCCGGGCCGCCAAAGCTCCTTCCTGGATTAAAGTTCGTTTTTTAAATCAAATTTCAAAGAGGCCGTGCCAGCCCTATATGTTGCTGGGCTTTATTCTGTTGATGAGCATTTATTCTGATGGCCATTGCACAAAACCCAATGTTAAACGCTGCAATTTTCACCCTGCACCTGAAATACTTTTTACATGTAGTTGTGTACCATCAAATACCAATACCCACCAAAGTATATGTTCACAGAATTCGCTGGAATTCTTAGGTATTTCGTCTGGCGAGTCATTTTTACTCTTGTAGTACTTGTTTGATTTTTTTCCTAATGTTAGAGTCACTAGTTCATTTTCAATTTTCACTCCATAAAAATGATAGCAGGGTTCTGCCTTAATGATTTCTTCATGTTCCACACTATTTTTATTAAGCAAGTTGTTGATTCTGATATATTTGAAAAGCATATTTATCTGTTCAAACTGCAAGCTCTTTGAGATCTCACGATAGTAGTTAACAAACATCGCTCTGGTCATCTTATTGTCATTCTTCTCATATTGTGCAGTATAACTACTGTCCGTAATGTAAATTCCAAGGGATTCGTTATCGAGTGGAAACGAAAAGAAATCAGCAATTATTTCTTTCTTATTTGTTGCAAAAGCTGATTGAAGTTGCTTAATTCCTTCAATAATTATTTGGCGGTCATATTTAATTCCGGCTGTATCAATATATTTTTTTTCATTTGCTGATTCATTTGTAACCTTATTTGGGTTTGTTTGATTACATGAAATATGCAGGGCAATTATGGGAAAGAGAATAAGTAGATATCTCATAATTTCTTCCTTAGATCAGACTGTAAGTTTAGCTTGCGCCTAACGTTGGGGCTTGGCGATGTGGCGATACTCCGTGTCACGTCAGCCCGATATGTCGCTGAGTAAAGATAAGAAAGCCGAGAATATATTCTTTAGCTTGGCTTTATTCGTAAGTTGGATATGTCGCTGATTAGCGATATGTCGATGAGAACATATTCGTTAAGCCGCCATATAGCCAAACCCCGTGTTAGCGGAGTTAGGGTGTCTGTCACTTTCTATACTTTACTTTGCTAAAATGAGGCCTTCCCTTATAAGCCTTGTCTTGACCATGGTGTGAATTGAATCCACATCATGTAAATAAATGTTCAAATTTTCAATTTCAATTCCATTCTTCTCCGTGTGAAATAATTTACTGCCTGTAAAATAGTAAGAAGCTTGACGCTGAGGGCTTTGCTCATCGTTTAAAACATGAATTTTGATAATATTGTTACTATCGTTAAAATCGATGATTTCAATTTGAGTGTATGTAGAATTAGTATGTGGATAATACTCTATACTTATGGAATTTAGCCTCTTCTCCTCACTGTCGTACGTAGCATGTACTCCAGAAACAGAAAAATGTTGATTGAAAGTCGATTGTTTATTAAGGCCAAAAAAGTAGTTGTGATATCGAAGGTGAGCATTAAGCTTATAACGACTTCTTGCATCTATGAAGGCGTCGATTTCAGCGATTTTATCAGATTTTTGAGAACAGCCTAAAAAGAGTAATAGAAAGGAACAAAAAACAAGAGTTCGCATTGGCAATTGTTTTGAGGAATGTTTCAATATCTCCGCTAACGTTCAGGGCATTGTGCAGTGGCCGATCCGTGATTCCTAAAGCTAGGCTGCTAAAGCTCCTTCCAGAGGTTAAAGTTTCTTTTTAAAATCAAATTCCAAAGAGGCTGTGCCAGCCCGATATATCGCTGGGTTTTATTCTGTCGATGAGCATATATTCTGATGGCCATTGCACAAAACTAAATGTTATATGCCGTTTTTAGTAGTCTGCAGGTTTGTCGTCAAGGTGAACAATGTCTAAAGACTTTCCATTTAATGTCAATTCTGTGAAATATACTTTTCTGTTTTCTCCAACATATTCAAGTAGCAATCTAAGTCCTTGAATTTGGTCTGGGAACATTGGGTTCATTATTGCGTTTGCTTCTTCTCCTGTCCCTTCAAAGAAAGTAGAAGTTTCTGCTCTTAAAGACAAATCTCTATAAGGCGGCAGATTATTTATTTTCGGAAGATTGTCTTTTAGTTGAAATAATGTGTTCGATGAATGTTGATGAATTTTTAAATTATATAATCCGATGGATGAATTATTGTAAATTTTTAGTTCATAATTCCAGGCTATATGATTGTACCAAATAACTTGCATAATCGAAATAGGCGTGTCTCCGTATTTTTCATTTGTCTTTGGGCTTGCACCTTGCGGTCTTTTAAATCCTGATGTCCAAATTAATTCAGCTTCTGCATATGGTCTAACTTGGTCAGCTTTTGGTGTGTCCGAATAGTTTCTTTGTTGTAAAGCTTTAAATGCTTCATCTTCCGCAGATGTTTTCCAATCCTCGATTAATTTTACGGTAAACTTTGCTTCGTCTTTGTCAATAAGTGTCGAGCAATTTTGACAAAGCCATATTCCATTGTCAATGTCTACTCTTTCCTCTTGAGTCAAAGCTGCGTTATATCTTGGTCCACCTACAGAAGCTGCTGTTATGTGAGCAGCAACACCAATTAATACAGTTTTATTTGGGTCAGAGTTTGGTCCAATAGTTGGCTTTTTGCATTCGGGGTTACTACATTTATAAGTAACTCGCTTTGCTAATATCTCTTTTGTTTTTGCTGAAAAGTCGTCTCTCATAAAATGGCATATAACGAGTAGGGCTTGGCGCTGGCCGCCATAAATTTAGGAAAACTCAGCGCGCAGGCCCACAATATTTCTTTAGCTTTTAATGGCCGAGCGGGCACGCAGGCGGCTTGCGCCAAACCCAATGTTAGCGGCAGCAGTCAGGGCCGCCATACACATCACAGGAAAATAATTTAAAACCTTTTTTTGTTTCTATAAAATCAAAAGCAATTACATATGGTTCTGTATCACTTGCGTCAACTTGGACACGTTTTTTGAAGAAGGTTCTACCATAGTGTTTTAAATTCGAGAGAAATTTGCGTGAATAGTAACTAGAAATTATTTCATAATTTTGAATGATAATTTTAACGGAATCTTTTATTCGAGTTAACAAAAGATCATTAACCAGCTCATGAGCACATTTGCCTAGAAAAATCGTTGGGGTCATTTGTTTGTTGCAAGCGGTAATTGAATCGAGACTTAAGCTGTTTAGTAATTTGCGATTGCCTTTTTGAATTGCTGTAATTACTGAGTCCCAAGTTGCTTTCACAATCGCTTGATTTGAATCCCGTACATTTTCCTTTGGGTGCTGTGCTTTTTCTACCAAGATGGGCTTAGATCTTGTAGTCTCTTTGCAATTAGAGAAAATCAATGTCAACGCCAATATTAGAAAAGTATATTTCATAGTTGCCGAAAACGGGCAGGGCTTGCTGCTGTGCTGATATTCATTGCTCGTCCAGCCCGGAACTGAAGCCCATTAGAATTACTGCTGATGAAGATAAGAACTAAAGATGAATAGAATTACGTCTGACCAAACCGCTGCTGATAGCGAACAAAAAGACCAGGATTTATTCGACAGCCAGCATAGCAGCAAACCCAATGTTGTGCGTTCGCTTTTTTACTGTGTCATCAAAAGGCTATCAAAGTCTTTTACAATGTCATAATAATCGTAGTCAAACTTATTAATCCAACAGCTAAGAATTCCACTACTTATCACTTTAGCATTTGTCATTACTTCACTAATTCTGTGATTCGTCTTGCTGTCAGGACTGTACCCGGATTTCTCTTTTAAATACAAAAGTGTCCGTGCAGCGAAAAGTCTACTTGTCGGACTCGGCGAAAACAAAATACTTTCTAATGCTTGATAGTCTTTGTTGACAATGAAAAAACGAAGGTTATTAAATGTTTCCCTACCTAAGCCAAACGTTATGTAAAAAGGCTTAGTAAAAGTTCCGCCAGTCATAACATCTGTGAAGTAATTAATTGCTTGTCGTCTACGGTAATTTGTGTCTGTCGATTCTAAAACTACTTGTCCTGAGTCGTTTACGTACTTTTCTATGTTTTTGTGATATGTCTTTTCATAAATGATTTGTCCGTTTAAGCAATCAAATGGAAGATTAATAACATCAAGTAAGTACTTTTCGATTACTTCTTTATGGTTTCCAATTGTTAGCCTCAACTTAAGAACATTGTCACCAAAATAAATAGCGTCAACATTGCAAGAGCCATAACCGCCGTGAATTGTATGTTGTGTGGATTTTAAACCATAGCCTAAGTCATGAGTTACGCTTTGGCAGTTACATTTCCCGTCTAAAAAGTGAGGAATATGTTTTTTGATTTCAGTGAGTGTCGAACCAATTGCTGGCAACTTATTGAGCTTGTCTTTTATTATGTCTTTGTCAATCTGTACCCAATCCAAACGAATTGGTTTTTCAATATTATCTTCTCGGTCGTTGCAATAAGGAATGAAAGAAGAAGGTTTTGTAGAGTTAGCAGAATTTACTTGCCCAAATACATTATTGGAGATTGTCAGACTAACAAAGGCTATAAGTGTTAAAAAGAGTTTCATTTATTTTTTTGTCCTGATGCAAGGAAACGGAATGTTACATAAAGTGACGCACAACGGGCAGGGCTTTGTGCAGTTGGGGAATTAACCAACTGTCAGCCCGGAACTGAAGCTAAATTTATAACTAAAAGCCGAAGTTAGGAGCTATTGCCCGGCAGAATTACGTTCGCCGAAACCAAAGCTTGGATATGCACTGCCGATGATTGCTTCAACGTCGAGCCCCAATTGCGCAAAACCTGATGTTAGCGGTTAGGCTTTCGTCTACCCAAAATTAATTGGTTGTGTCCTTGTTGCTTGAACCTTTTTTCCGTTTTGTTTTGCTGGTCTCCATTTTGGAGAATTCATAATTACTCGGATTGCTTCATTGTCCAACAGAGGATGAAGGCTTTTTATTATTTCAACACTTTCAATTGTCCCCTTTGGATTAACGATAAACTTTAAAAGAACTTGTCCTTTTATATTTTGTAAACTGTCAGGGTATTTTAAATTATTGCCTAAGTATTCACGCCATGCAGTTTCTCCACCTGGAAATTCAGCTGGTTCTTCATTCATTACAAAAGGTGCTACATTGCTTTCAGGTTCTGAACTCCATTCTTTGATAACTGCTCCGTTGTCATAAAGTTGATAAGCAGTTGTATCGCCCTTGTCATTATAGTCAACAAAATATCCACTAAGTCTTCCATTTTCATAACAACGTGTCTGCTCTAAATATCCTTTTTTCTCGTTGAAATATTTATGACAAAAAAGTTTCCTTGTGAAATTTGTGTCAGAGTAATAATTTTCTGTCACAATGATATTGTTGCTGTTATAGTCCCACGAATGATAATAGTCGTTTTCCTTTATACATTTTCGTAGATATTTTCCTGTCGGTGACTTAACTGTGTTCCATGGATTAGAAAGGCGGAAATATAAAGTGTCGCCCCCAAATACTGTTGAACTAATAAAAAGGGTTATGAAGAAAGTTACTGTCTTAAGTTTCATTGTCTATTACTGATTAATAAAATAGAATGCTCGTTTAAGCTTACCGCTAACGTACAGGGCTTTGTGCAGTGGCCGATCCGTGATTCCTAAAGCTGGGCTGCCAAAGCTCCTTCCTGGCGTTTAAAGTTCCTTTTTTAAATCAAATTCCAAAGAGGCCGTGCCAGCCTGATATGTAGCTGGGTTTTATACTGTCGATGAGAATAAATTCTGACGGCCATTGCACAAAACCCAATGTTATCGGCTGCATATTGTCAGCCGGCCCAACTTAATTGTTATCTGAAGTTGAATCTTTACTCAATTTCAACTCTATTTCGTTTTTGCCAGGAAATAAGTCTCTTGCAGTCAAAACACCGTCGCGTCTAAGTTTAAAAAGCTCCGGAATGTAATTCCCGTAAACAGCAACAGCCTTATTGCCAACCGTCTTAAAGTATGGATCTTTATATTTAAAAATATTTTCTTTTCCTTCATCGTCCGTCACTTTTATCGGATATGAAATCTCTTCAACAAAATCAACCTTCACTGGCTTAACAGTCGTGTATTTGTTATAAGGATGGTCAAATTCGCTTGAGTAAGGCCCAGCCCACCGTCCATCTTTCGTCATAGCGAGAGGGTCAAACATGTATTTTTCTTGGTAGAACTTTCCCTCATATTCAGTTACAAAAAGCAGTACCGTCTTATATTTAGTGAACTCTGGTGTTCCGTAATGATCGTAGGCCTTAAACTCTATTACACTTTTGTTGTAATTCCCATAAACGGGTTGAAGGATTTTATATTTCGCATCTACACCATTGTCAAAGTCTCCAGGTTTATGTGGTATAGCTGTCACACTAATTTTTTCTCCAACAAACACAAATAGCATATTTTTCTTTTCTATCTCATTTGTAGTATCCTTAATAATAAGCGGTTTTGTCGTGGTTATGATGCCTGTATGAGAATTGTTACAGCTTGTGAAAATGGTAACTAAAACCGCAAAAAGAAGGTTCTTTAGATGCATCATAGTGTTGCCGATAACGTGGAGGGCTTTGTGCAGTGGCCAATCGGAGTTACGAAAAGCCGGGTGCGAAATGCCCACCGGAGATTAAAATTACTTTTTAAAGATAATATTCAAAAAAGGCCGTGACAGCCCTATATGCTGCCGAGCTATATTCTGTCGATGATATTTTATTCTGACTGGCCATTGCACAAAACCCGCTGTTATGTGCAGCCGGCTTCTATTTGTGAGATTCTAACTTCTAAATCTGGAAGATAAGCCTCATTATCGTATAATCGCCGGTTTTCATTAAGAAGTCTAGCTTCTCGGATTAGTGTTTCTTTACTTAAATGCAAAGATTTTAGTACATCTTTCCAGAATCCTATGCGATCTTCATCTGAATGGCATGGGCCATCATACTCATTTTTAAATCGATCAGGATCTAGTATAAGCAAATCTGTTTGATCGTAGCCTAGCTCAGATGCTTTAGTGGCCAGTTTCTCTCGTAGATCCCAGTTGTCAAACCAATGTTCTCCATGATCATTGTCTAAAAGAAAGAATCTGCCAATCCAAACAACCTCATTCCACTCAGTTAATCCAAGTATCTTTGAAATATTTTGATAATATGGGTCGACTACAAAACAATCGAGCTCATCTATATACTTGAAAATCCTGATCAATGGGAATGACTTAAAGGTTGCACATAACGGCCACAGCTTTGCGTTCGGCAGGGCATTTGGAAAACGTCCAGCCCGGAACTGCAGCCGATGTAATTTACAAAAGTTGAAAATATATTCTGTTGCTCATCTGTGTTCGGTCAGCCGGATATGT